>ENA-UOJC01000028-UOJC01000028.1-human-gut-metagenome-genome-assembly--contig:-C104-NODE-28-length-229099-cov-88.099535_pt1 | contig 229099 bp, 168 predicted proteins | sample MGYA00242339_ERZ723886 | MGnify/ENA metagenome assembly ERZ723886 | reverse complement strand
ACCCGATGAAGCGCTGGAAAAATTTGCACTTCTATCTTGAACTCACATTTCGGACGGGTGCATTTTGAAATGCAAGTAATGCTTTCCGCCGCGCGGGTAACGTTTTTTAAAATGCACTTATTGCCGGAAAAAATGCAAGTAGTGCATTTCCGCAAAGCATTACTTGCATTTTTCGTGAAAATACGGCGATTTTTTTGGGAAACAGGCCCGAAAAGGCCGATAAATAAGGGGCAGACCGCAATGGCCCGCCCCTCTGCAAAGGCAAAGATACGAAATTTTCAGCCCGAAAGCAAATAGTGTTAAAATTGGGTTTATGGGACTATTGGTCTAATTAGTCTAATTGGTCCAATTAGTCTAATCAGGACTTGGCTCTGCTGTCCGGACAGCCCGTGGCAATCGTTAAAAAGACGAGAAAAAGGGAAGAGGAAACCAATAAAAGCCTCCTCGTTTTCTTACGGAAAAGAATTTTATGCGTAACTTTGCCCCCGAAATACGCCTGCTGCCACAGGTTGAAAACTATTTATAAATGAAGAAATTGCTAACAGTAGCGGCAGCCTCCGCGCTCCTCTCAGCCTCCCTCACTTCCTGCATAAAAGAAGAAGCCCTCAACGCCGAGTGCGACATCACCGGCGTGGACGCCGCATGGCTCACCGAGCACAAGAGCATGCTGCTGGGCGAACCCATCGTGGGCAACACGCACGTGGCCTTCAGCATACAGAAAGGCAGCGACCGCTCGGCCCTGGACCCGCGCTTCGAACTGACGCCGGGCGCACGGCTCGTGACCACCGCCGGCGGCACCACGGCCGACGCCAACGGCACCGTGCGCGACTTCTCCACGCCGCAGACCTACACCGCCATCTCCGAAGACGGCAACTGGACGAAGGACTACACCGTCTCCTTCAGCTACCCCCGCCCCATCGGCACGTGCAGTTTCGAGCACTACGAACTCGACAAGACGGGCCGCTACCAGGTGTGGTATGAAGTGGACCCCACCGACGCCGACAATCCGCGCCGCGACTACTGGAGCACCGGTAACGCCGGCTTCGCGCTGACGGGCATGGCGCACGCTCCGGCCGACTATCCGACGGCGATAGAGCCGCTCGGCGTGAAGGGCAACTGCGTGAAACTCGTCACGCGCGACACGGGTTCCTTCGGCGACGGCGTGAAGATGCCCATCGCCGCCGGCAACCTCTTCATCGGCGAGTTCCGCGTGGGCCAGGCCATGCTCTTCCCCCGCCTCGCCACACGCTTCGGCCTGCAGCTCGTAGGCGGCCGGCCCCTGCGCTTCGAGGGCTACTACAAGTATAAGGCCGGCCCCGTCTTCACCGACAGCAAAAAACAGGTGCGCCCCGAGCTGCACGACACGGCCGACATCTACGCCGTGCTCTACGAGGTGAACCCCGACGGCTTCGTAGCCCTCAACGGCGACGATGTGCTCTCCTCGCCCCGCATCGTGGCCATGGCCCGCATCGACAAGCCCGGAGAACCCGAGGAATGGACCCGCTTCAGCGAGGAGTTCCGCCCCATGAACGGCAAGGAGTTCGACGAACAGCGCCTCCGCGCCGACGGCTACGCCATTGCCATCGTGGCCACCTCAAGCCGCCAGGGCGCCTACTTCGAAGGCGCTGTCGGCTCTACCCTTTACGTAGACGAACTGACCATCGTATGGGACGGCGAACCGCAAGACTGAAACGACAACTGAAACGCGCATGAAAAGAAAAACAATACTCGCCCTGACCCTCGCGGCAGGCCTCGGCGCCGCCGCACAAAGCACCGACCGTCCCGCCCGCCGGCCCCTCGCCGACACCGACAGGAACCTCCTGCAAGCCGCCCTCAAGGGATGGCACGTGCGCCTCGGCGCAGGCTTCAACATCGGCGGAACGGCCCCCATGCCCCTGCCCCGCGAAATACGGAGCATCGACGGCTACCGGCCACAACTCAACATCGTGCTCGAAGGCGACGTGCACAAAAGAATCGGACAGACGCCCTGGGGCGTCATGCTCGGCGTGCGCCTCGAACAGAAGGCCATGAAGACCGACGCCACCGTCAAGAACTATCACATGGAGGCCGTCAACGCCGACGGCACAGGCAAAATCGACGGCGCATGGACCGGACACGTGAAGACCCACGTGAACAACTCCTACCTCACCTTCCCCATCCTCGCCACCTACGCCATCAACGAGCGCTGGCAGGTGCAGGCCGGCCCCTACCTCGCCTGGCGCATCGAGGGCGACTTCAACGGCGAGGCCTACGACGGCTACATACGCGACCAAAACCCCACCGGCGAAAAGGCCGATGTTTCGAGCGCCACCTACGACTTCTCCTCCTCGCTGCGCCGCTTCCACTGGGGCCTGCAAGTGGGCGGAGAGTTCAAGGCCTACAGGCATCTCGCCGTAACGGCCAACCTCCAGTGGGGCCTCAACGGCATCTTCCCGCGCGACTTCAGCAGCGTCACTTTCGCCCTCTACCCCATCTACGGCACTGTCGGCTTCGCCTACCTCTTCTAAGCAGTGCCGGCCGCCGGAAAGCTCTTGCAAACGAAAAAACAGTTATTCACCAAACTATCAATTATGAAGAAAATTCTACTCACAGTAATGGCCGCTCTCGGCCTCGGCACCACAGCCACGGCGCAAACGCCCGCTGACCTCGCCGGCAAATACTATGGCGAACTCTACATAGCCATAGACGAGCCCATCACCGAAGAGTCGCAGCCCCTTCGCTTCCAGTGCGTCGACATCACCGTCTCCGAAACCGACGGCAGCGTCGACTTCGCCATCCACAACTTCGCCCTCGGCGACATGCAGCTCGGCGACATCCTGCTCCCCGCCATCGGCGTCAGCAGCAACGACGGCCGCACCGCCTTCGCCGAGAATCCCCTCGTAGACCTCAGCTTCCTCGACGGCGCAATTATCGCAAAAGCCAACCTCAACAGCTCCACCAGCTACATCAAGGGCGACAGCATCTACGCCGATGTGCCCGTAGCTTGGGTAATGGCCGAGAATATGGAAACGCCTATAAACGTGCGCTTCGTCGGCGCCAAGCCCGCCGCCGACCAGGTATTCAACGGACACTTCAACATAGCCTGGACCGAATGCCGCCCCTGGGACAGCGAACACGGCTACGACTTCCAATGGCCCGATGCCTCCAACGAAGAATATTGGAACAGTACAAAGTATAAGCGCGATATGTACATTCAGCCCGCAGGCTGGACCATCTCCAACGTAAGCGGCATGAACGGCCTCGGCGCCACCCTCGTGGGCCGCCGCGACACCATCGACGCCGAATATCCCGACTATGCCGTCACGCTCACCAATACGCCCAATCCCTTCATGGCCACTCAGATTGTGCCCGCCTACCTGACGCTCGGCACCTCCTGGGCCACGGCCAGCGTAATGGGCGGCCTCGACAAGACCGCCGACGGCGGCTCGTTCGGCGGCGTCAAGTTCACCGCGCTCCCCGACGCCCTCACGCTGCGCTACAAGCGTAGTCATGGCGAAGCCAACGCCACGGAGCGTGCCTCCGTCATCGCCTACCTTTGGAAGGGCACTTACTCCCAGGCCAATGTGCCGGGCAACACGGCCTTCACGGGCGGCACGACCTGCACAATGATCGACCGCGACCGCAACATCCTCGGCATGGAGACCAACATCGGCGGCGAGGTGACCAAGAGCGACGACGCCGCCTGCATCGCCCGCCTCGAGAGCTACATCGAAGGCGACGCCGCCGAGTGGACCGAACTGACCGCCGAGTTCAACTACGGCGAGTTCGACGGCACCGGCACGCTGCCCGAAAAGATGAACATCATCCTCTCGGCCAACGACTACTTCGGCGACCGCAGCAAGATAGGCGGCGACAACAGCCTCACCGTCGACGACGTGCGCCTCGTATACTACAGCACGCTCAAGGCGCTCGCCTACGAAGGCGAAGAGCTCGAGTTCTCCGCCGACAAGACCTCCTACGACCTGAGCAACGTGGTCTACGACGCCGGCAAGCTCTCGTTTGCCAAGAAGGGCCAGGGTGCCACCGTCACCACGAGCTACAATGAAGCCACGGCACAGCTCGTCATCCGCGTCGACGGCGCCGACATCGCCACCAACCCCGCCAACAGCACCGCCTACGTAGTGCAGTTCAAGGCAGGCAGCACGGGCATCGCCGGCATCGAGGCCGAAAACGGCCGCCGCAACGCCGTGTACAGCATCAGCGGCGTACGCGTAGCCTCCAAGCTCACCGACGACCTCCCCAAGGGCGTCTACATCGTAGGCGGCAAGAAGGTGGTCAAGAAATAAGCACACCCCATGAAAAGAGTCCTATTATATATATCACTCTTCGTAGCAGCAAGTACTGGGTCCATGGCCCAGTACTTGCCTAATTATGGCTTCGAGCAGTGGAAAGGCAACGGCCAATGCGGCAGCAGCTACCAATCGAGCACAGGCGTTCTATTCGGGAAAAGTCCCGAAGGCGAACGGCAGCGTCCGGGCAACGAGCCGGCCGACTGGAACGGTTCGAGCGTCAACCAGAGGGTAATGAACGTACAGAAACAGGAGACCCTTGTCGAACTCATCAACGAAACGCCCGACGGCTCGCAGGCCGTGCGCCTCACCAACAAGTACGTGGGTGCGGCAGGCATAGGTTCCAACGCCCCGGCATTTATCACTTTCGGCACACCGTGGGTATATGCCGTATCGACCATCAGTTCCTGTGACGGCGGAGTGTACGGCGGCCGCAGCTTCTCCCATCGCCCCGACGCCATCCGCGGCCTCTTCCGCCGCCCCGACAACGGCAACGGCGAAAACGCCCACATCATCGTCTACCTCTGGCGCGGCACGTACAAATCGAGCATACCCGCCACAGGCGGCAATCTGGAGCGCGAGAACGTGGACCGCGTCATCATGAAGCGGGCCGAAGCCTCCGAGGCCGGCACCCTCGTGGCATCGTGCGACCATGAGTTCGCGTCGACCGCCGGCGAGTGGCAGGAAATCACCGTCCCCCTCACCTACGAGCCGGGACAGGAAGATACCGCCCCCGAGATGATGAACGTCATCCTCTCGAGCGCCGACTACTGGACGCGCGGCAACATACAGGCCGGCAACGTGCTCGAGGCCGACAACGTGCAGTTCGTCTACTACTCCGAACTGGCCTCCTTCAGCTTCGACGGCACGGCCTACACCCCGCAGCCCGGCGGCACGGTCGAAGTGCCCGCCGCCTACGACGCCGCCAAGGTGGCCTACACCCGCAAGGGCGTCGGCGCCACCGTGAGCAGCACCTACGACGCCGCGAGCCGCGTGCTCACCATCGTGGTGACGGGCAACGACGCCGACGCCACGCCCGCCAACCGCCACACCTACCGCTTCAGTTTCGCCGAAGAAGGCACCGGCCCTGTCGACCCCGTCGATCCGGTGGACCCCGTAGACCCTGTGACACCCGAACTGGGCGAGCGCGTGACCGACCTCGCCGCCACGAGTCCCGAGAAGACCTACGTGCTCTACAACGAGCACTTCACGGCATACGCCGTATATGCCGCCGCCCACCACGGCACCAACGTGTGGACGGCCGGCATGCGCGGTGACGACGGACACCCGCTCAGCAACGACACCTATGCCGAACCGCTCGACGCCACCCTGCCCTCGAGCAGCTGGATGATACTCCCGCGCGACGGCGGCTACTGCCTCTACAACGTGGGCAGCCGGAAATATCTCGCCGTGCCCGACGGCAACGCGGGCGACTCGTCGCTCTTCTGCACCTTCGCCGACTCGGCCGTCGTGCTCACGCTCGAAGATCTCGGCGAGGGCCGTTTCGCCATCACCCGTGGCGCCGGACAATACGACTACATGTGCGCCGCGCCGCAGGCCTCCGCACCGCTGGCCACGTGGGAGAGCAGCGACGCCGGCTCGGCCTGGCAGATTGTGGAGAACCCCAACGTGGAACCCGACGCCGACCTGCTGGCCACGCTGGTAAAGCCGCTCGGCGACAAGGTAAGCTCGCTCGAGGAGACCACCTACGAGAAGACCTACGTGCTCTACAACGAGCATTTCACCGCCTATGCCGTCTATGACGCCACGCAGTCGGCCACCGATGTATGGGCCGCCGGCATGACGGGCGACGACGACCATCCGCTGGCCAACGAGGCCTATGCCGCAGCGCTGCAGCCCAAGGATGCCGGCAGCAGCTGGATGATCATCCCCTACATGGGCGGCTATTGCCTCTACAACATGGGAGCGGGCAAGTTCCTCTCCACGCCTGCCTACGAAGGCAGCACCTCGCCCTGCACCTTCACCGATGTGCCCGTGAAGCACACGGTCGTGGAGCTGGGCGACGGCAACTTCGCCTTCACGGCCGCAGGCCACGCGCAGGACTACCTGTGCGCCGCGCCGCAGGCCGCCAGCCCCGTCTCCATCTGGCGCGTCACCGACGCCGGCTCGGCCTGGCAGCTCCGCGAGAATCCCAACGTAGCGGCCACGCCCGAACTGGGCGATGTCGTGTCCTCCGTGACGGGTGCTCCCGTCCTCGCGCCCGCCCGCGGCATCTACACCCTGCAGGGCACGCGCCTCGGCGTCACCTCCACGCGCCACCTCCCCGCCGGCGTCTACATCGTCGACGGCCGCAAGGTGGTGGTGGGCCGCCGCTAAGGGCACGCACATTTATTCTCTTCCATACCAGGACGGCCCCCGCGGACACACTCCCGCGGGGGCCGTCGCCTTTACGCCCGCGCGCGGCGGCGGGAGACATTTCCCCGCAGGGCGCCGTTGTTCTGTTTTTCCGTCAGGGCGGCCCGCAGCGGAAGCGGCAGTAAGCCGACAAAAAAATCCACTACTTGGTGTGACGAAAAGCACTTACTCGTGTGCAAAATGCAAGTAATGCTTTTCCGAAAACCAAGTAGTGGATTTTCAGCGTTCCGTAGCGCACTGAATATCAGATGCCTTTCCACCCCGTTTTCATGGCTCCGGAAAACAGCGGCGCCGCCCCCTGCTGCAGGGACGGCGTTGTTCTGTTTTTCGGTTCGTAAGATGGCGGCGCGGAGGGCGCCGCGCGGTTTCCTGCAAAAGGCGCTCTACGCCCGCTCCAGCACATCCTGCACCACGAGACCGGCGAGCGTGAAGCCGAACACGGCCACGGCGTGGGCCACGGTGCCGTTGATGCGGGCCTTGGGGCCGGGATCCTCGTCGCTGGCGCCGCGGTTGGGCTGCAGTTCCTCACTGTACACGCAGCGCACCTTGGCCGCGGGCCCCGTGTGCTGCTTGCGGTAGCGGCGGCGCAGGGCCGCCGCGAGCGGACAGCCGCGCACCTTCCAGAACTCGGCCACGCGCACCTGCTGCGGGTCGAGCTTCAGGGCCGCGCCCATCGAGGCGAACACGCGCGCGCCGGCCTCAGTAGCGGCGCACAGCAGGTGGGCCTTGGCCTCGAGCGAGTCGATGGCGTCGACCACGTAATCGTAGTCGCCCAGCCGGAAGTCGGCGGCGCACCCGGGGGCATAGGCCGTGCAGAGGGCCTGTATGTCAGCGCGCGGACTGATGTCGAGCAGGCGGCGGCGCAGCACCTCGGCCTTAGGCTGCCCCACCGTGCCGGTCGTAGCCATAAGCTGGCGGTTGATGTTGCTGGGCTGCACGGTGTCGGGGTCTACCATCGTGAGGCGTCCCACGCCCGAGCGTATCAGACTCTCGGCACACCAGCTGCCCACGCCGCCCACGCCGAAGACGATGACGCTCGTCTGCCGCAGGCGCTCCAGGCCCGCGGCGCCGAGCAGGCGCTCCGTGCGCCCGAATATCTCTTGGTCGGTCAGTTCCATCGCCGGTCCTTTCAGTTTCGTTGACGATAAGTCTTCAGTCCGCCGCGCAGGAACTTGACGAAGCGCTCCACGTCGGTGCTGAAGGTATAGGCGCCGGCCAGCGGCAAACCGTCGGGCGCGAGCAGCACGTAGAAGGGCTGGGCGTTGGCGCCGAACTTGGTGCGCTGCAGGTAGCTCCACTTGTCGCCCACGGTGCGCAGCCTTACCTTGCGGCCGTTCTCGCTCACCGTGAGCGGCTCGGGCAGGCGCGTCTTGTCGTCCACGTAGAGCGACACGAGCACGTAGTCCTTCATCAGCAGGTCGCGCACGGCGGGGTCGTGCCACACGGCCATCTCCATCTGGCGACAGTTCACGCAGCCGTGGCCGGTGAAGTCCACCACTACGGGCTTGCCGGCGCCGCGGGCGTAGGCCATGGCCTCGTCGTAGTCGGTGAAGCGCGCCTCCACCTTCACGGGGTCGAGGTTGAAGTCCTGCGTCGACATGGGCGGGGCGAAGGCGCTCACGGCCTTGAGGGGAGCGCCCCACAGGCCGGGCAGCATATACACGGCGAAGGCCAGCGAGCAGAGCGCCAGCAGGAAGCGCGGCACGCCTATGCGGGTGGAGTCGTCGTCGTGCGGGAACTTTATCTTGCCCAGGAGGTAGAAGCCCAGCAGGCCGAAGATGGCTATCCACAGGGCGAGGAAGGTCTCGCGGTCGAGGAGGTGCCAGCCGTAGGCCAGGTCGGCCACCGAGAGGAACTTCAGGGCGAAGGCCAGCTCAAGGAAACCGAGCGACACCTTTACCACGTTGAGCCAGCCGCCGCTGCGGGGCGCGCTCTTGAGCCAGGCGGGGAAGAGCGCGAAGAGCGTGAAGGGCAAGGCCAAAGCCACGGCGAAGCCCAGCATGCCGACCGTGGGCACGAAGGCCGGCCCGCCGGAGGTGCTCACCTCGACGAGCAGGAAGCCGATGATGGGGCCTGTGCACGAGAAGCTGACGAGCGAAAGCGTGAAGGCCATGAGGAAGATGCTGAGCAGGCCCGTGGTGCGCTCGGCCTTGCTGTCGACGGCGGCGCCCCACGAGGAGGGCAGCGTCAGCTCGAAGCCGCCGAAGAAGCTCGCCGCGAAGACCACGAGCATGAGGAAGAAGAAGATGTTGAAGAGGGCGTTGGTGGAGAGGTCGTTGAGCGCGCTGGCGCCGAGTAGGGAGGTGACGGCCAGCCCCAGGCCCACGTAGATGACGATGATGGACACGCCGTAGACGACGGCGTCGCGCACGCCGCGGGCCCTGTCCTTCGAACGCTTGAGGAAGAAGCTGACGGTCATGGGTATGATGGGCCACACGCAGGGCGTGCACAGCGCCACGAGGCCGCCCAGGAGTCCGAGCAGAAACACCTGCCAGAGGCCCATGCCGGCGGCGGATGTCTCGCCGCCAAGGCGGCGGAGCTCGTCGACGACGGGCCGCCAGAGGTCGCCGCCCGTGCCGGCGGGCGCCACGGCTACGGTGTCGGCCGCCGGAGCGGCGGGCGCGGACTGCGCGGCGGTGTCGGGCGCGGCATCGGCCGGAACCTGCGGCGCGGGCGCGGCGTCCTTTTCGGCGGGCGCGGCGTCCTTTCCGGCGGGCGCGGCGGAGGCGGCAGGGCCGTCGGTGCCGGCGGCGCGGAAGTCTGCCTTGCCGGGCACGCAGGAGCCGCCGTCCTTGCACACCTGATATTCGAGCCAGCCCTCGGCGGCGTAGTCGGCGGCCGTGAGCTCGAGGCGCTGGGTGAAGGTGCAGCGGCCGGTGAAGTAGCTTACCTGCATGTCGAACACCTCGTCGTAGACGCTTTTCTTGCCGGCGCCCTGCTGCAGCCCGCCCTTGAGGCGCGCGCCCTGCAGGCGGTCGGTGCCCAGGGCGGCGGGCATGGGGCCGCCTTCGGGCAGGTCGGCGGCATAGAGGTGCCAGCCGGACTCGATGGTGCCGTTGAAGATGATGTCGATCTCGGTAGGGCTCACGCGCCTGTAGCTCACGGTGAAGCTGGCCTGCGCCGCTGCCGTGGCGGCGAGGCCGAGCAGCAGGAGGACGATGGTAAGTGCTCTTTTCATGGGACTTATTCTTGTTTTGAGTGACAAAGTTAGCATTTTTCTTCCGAATAAGGCCCGCCGCAGGGCGAACGGGGGCGCGTTTCGGGCGGTTACTCGGCAAAAAATAGCTAACTTTGCGGTCGCGGCAGGCCCGTGCGCCGCCGCGGCGCGGCCTGTCCGCGCGTCTTCTGCACTACGAACCGAAACATTCCAACGTTATGGAACACAAACTTCAACTCTACAACACACTTTCGCGCCGCAAGGAAGTGTTCGAACCGATACACCCCGGCCATGTCGGGATGTACGTGTGCGGCCCCACGGTCTACGGCGACGCCCATCTGGGCCACGCGCGGCCGGCCATCACCTTCGACCTCGTGTTCCGCTACCTGCGCCATCTGGGCTACAAGGTACGCTACGTGCGCAACATCACCGATGTGGGACACCTGGAGCACGACGCCGACGAAGGCGAGGACAAGATAGCCAAAAAGGCACGCCTCGAACAGCTCGAGCCCATGGAGGTGGCGCAATACTACACCAACCGCTTCAACGCCGCCATGGACAAGCTCGGCGTGCTGCCCCCGAGCATCGAGCCGCACGCCACGGGGCACATCATCGAGCAGGAGGAGCTGGTGCAGCAGATACTCGACGCGGGCTTCGCCTACGTGTCGAACGGGTCGGTCTACTTCGACGTGGAGAAATATGACAAGGCCCACGGCTACGGCCGCCTCTCGGGCCGCAACCTCGAGGATGTGCGCGACGCCAGCCGCGAGCTCGACGGCGTGGGCGAGAAGCGCCACCAGGTGGACTTCGCCCTCTGGAAAAAGGCGCAGCCCGAGCACATCATGCGCTGGCCCTCGCCCTGGAGCGAGGGATTCCCCGGCTGGCACTGCGAGTGCACGGCCATGGGACGCAAGTATCTGGGCGCACGCTTCGACATACACGGCGGCGGCATGGACCTCGTCTTTCCGCACCACGAGTGCGAGATAGCGCAGGCCGTGGCCTCGCAGGGCGAGGAGATGGTAAAGTACTGGATGCACAACAACATGATCACCATAGCCGGCAAGAAGATGGGCAAGAGCTACAACAACTTCATCACGCTCGACCAGTTCTTCAGCGGCAGCCACGAACTCCTCGAGCAGCCCTACTCGCCCATGACGATACGCTTCTTCATCCTGCAGGCGCACTACCGCTCGACGGTGGACTTCTCCAACGAGGCGCTGCAAGCCTCGGAGCGCGGACTCGCACGCCTCTTCGACGCCGAGGCCGCACTGGCCCGCGTGGAGCCGCAGGAGGGCGGCGAGCTCACCGAGCAGTACGCCGACGAGCTGGCGCGGCGCTGCTACGAGGCGCTCGACGACGACTTCAACTCGCCCATCGTCATCAGCCACCTCTTCGACGCCTGCCGCACCATCAACCAGCTGGCCGACCGCAAGACGACCGTAACGCCGGAGGGACTGGAGGCGCTGCGCCGCACGGTGGACACCTTCGTGCACGAAATACTGGGCCTCAAGGCCGAGAGCGAGGGCAACGCCGCACGCGAGGAGAGCTTCGGCCGAGCCATCGACCTGCTGCTCGAACTGCGCGCCAAGGCGAAGGCCGAAAAGGACTGGGCCACGAGCGACAAGATACGCGACGACCTCGCCGCCCTCGGCTTCGAGGTGAAAGACACCAAGGAGGGCGCCACCTGGAAGCTCAACAAGTGAGCCGCCGAGGCCAAGTCCTAATTAGACTAATAAGACTAATTGGACTAATAAGACCAATTTGACTAATTGGACCATAAGCCCAATTTTAACACTATTTGCTTTCGGGCGGAAAATTTCGTATATTTGCATCAGCAAAGGGGCAGACCACCGCGGTCTGCCCCTTATTCGTAGGGTTTCCAGGCCTTTTTCGGGAGAAAATGCAGCGTTTCGGGGCGAAAATGCAAGTAATGCTTTCATGAAATGCACTACTTGCATTTTCTGCGGCAATAAGTGCATTTTAAAAAAGGTTACTTCGCGGCCGGAAAGCATTACTTGCATTCGGAAAACCGCCGCTCCGAAAAGTTGCGGAAGGTTAAAAACGTTAAAGTGCGGCGCCGCCCTCCGCCGCCTTCGCTCCGCCGCGGAAAACTGCGGACAGGTTTCGGAGTTTTTATCATAAAAAGTGTTACCTTTGCAAGCATGAAAATCATCACCGCGCTTATCCGCCTCATTTCGCACCTGCCGCTGGGCATGCTCTACGCGCTCTCCGACCTCTGCTACCCGCTCGTCTACTATGTGGCGCGCTACCGCCGGAGCGTCGTGAGGCAGAACCTGGCCAACTCCTTCCCCGAGCTCTCCGAAAAGGAACGGCGGGCGGTGGAACGCCGCTTCTACCGCTGGTTCTGCGACTACGCCGTGGAGACGCTCCGCCTCATCAGTATCAGCCCCGAAGAGATGCGCCGCCGCATGGAGATAGAGGGCGTCGACCGCATGGAGAAGGCCCTCGAAGACCACCCCTTCGTCTTCATATACCTCGGCCATTACTGCAACTGGGAGTGGATATCGTCAATACCCCTGTGGAAGCAACGCGAACAGACGCACTGCGCGCAGCTCTACCGCCCGCTGCGCAACAAAGCCTTCGACGAGCTCTTCTACAAGCTGCGCACGCGCTTCGGCGCCGAAAACATCTCGAAATACGAGTCGCTGCGCCACATCATGCAGCTCCGCCGCGACGGACGGCGCACCATCATCGGCTTCATAGCCGACCAGGCACCGGGATGGAACAGCATACACGACTGGGTGGACTTCCTGCATCAGGACACGCCGGTGTTCACAGGCACGGAACGCATCGCCAAGAAGGTGGGCGCCGCCGTCTTCTTCGCCGACGTGCAGCGCCCGCGCCGCGGACACTACCGCCTCACCCTGCGCCACATCACCGACACCCCCTCCGACTTCAGGGACTACCGCCTCACGGAGCTATACATGGAGGAACTCGAGAAGATGATCCGCCGTCAGCCGCACCTTTGGCTCTGGAGCCACCGCCGCTGGAAACACCAGCGCAACGCCGACGGGTCGAGAAAACAATAAGTCCGCACACGGCACCGACGGAGCCGGAAGCGAGGGTGCGCCGCGCACCGCCGCTTCCGGCTCTTTCCATACACCGCCGCCGCCCCCTGCCGGCAAAAAGGCGGCGCCGGCAGCAAAAAAAGGCCGCCCGACGCGCAGAAGCGTCGGGCGGCATATATTATTCTTCGGCATAGGCGGCGGCTTCGGCCTGCCCTATGATGTCCTCGTTGGCACGACGTGCGGCCGACGGCTCCTCGCCGGTCACCTCGGGAACGCGGCGGCGCGGACGCCCCGGCCGGCGCCTGGCGGGCGCCGCCTCGGCAGCGGCCGGCACGGCGGCGTCTTCAGAAGGCGCGGCGTCGGACGGTGCGGCGGGCAGAGACTCGGATGCGGGCTGTGCGGCGGCGGACGGTTCCACGGCGGCGGCTTCTCCGGCCACCTCGGCAGCTGTCTTGGCGCGGCGGCCGCGGCCTCCGCGCGACGAACGGCGGCGGGCCGGCTTCTTGTCGTCTCCTTCGCGCACCTCGGCGGCGGCTTCGGGCACTACGGCGGCGCCGTCGGCCTCGGCCTGCGGCTGGCGCACGGGCCGCCTGCGCTGTTCGGCCTCGGCGGCGCGGGACGCTGCCTGCTCGTCGAGCACGGCGGCCACGGTCTCCTCCGACACGACGGGTGCCTTGGGCAGCTTGCGGGCGGGACGCTGCTTCTTCATGTCCTGCTGCGGCGAGGGCGCCGGACGCTGCGGGGCGCGGCGGCCGCCGCGGCCTGCGGCCCGGCCGGCACCCTTCGTAGCGGCGGCCGCGGAGTCTTCCTCCAGCTCGTCGATGCGGGGCACGGCGCATATCTCGGGGGCCTCCATGGCCGTGCGCTGCTCCTTGGCGGCGTAGATGGCTTCGAGCAGCTTCGGCTCGCGGCGCAGGCGCACCAGGGCCTCGCGCGCGGCGGCCTGGTGGCTCTCCTTCTTGGAGTGCCCGGTACCGGTACCGGCCTTGACGCCCTCTATGACCACCGTACTGGTGAAGACGGTTTCACCGCCGGCCTGTCCTTCCTTCTGCGACATCTTGTAGTCGGCGATGATGCGGTTTTTCTGCGTCCACTCCAGGAGTTTGCTCTTGAAGTTGACCTCTTTCTTGGCCACGCCGTCGAGGTCGAGCAGCCGGCCGACGATGCGTTTCTCCACAAACCAGCGGCAGAAACTGTAGCCGCGGTCCAGGTAGATGGCGCCGACGAGGGCCTCAAAGGCGTTGCCGCCGATGTTGTTGTGGTGCACGCCCGAGGCCGTGGAGGCCTTGATCAGGCGGTCGAGACCTATTTCGGCGGCAAGACGGTTAAGGGAAGTCCGCTGCACGATCTTGCTGCGCGTGCTCGTGAGGAAGCCCTCGTTGCGGCGCTCGTAGCGGTGGAAGAGAATGTCGCTCACGACGGTCTCGAGCACGGCGTCGCCGAGAAACTCGAGGCGCTCGTTGTTGTACGAGGCGCCGCCGGCGGTGCGGTAGGCCTGCGACTTGTGGGCCAGGGCTACGCGGTAGAGCTTGAGGTCGTGGGGATAGAAGCCGAGGATGGCGTAGAGAGCGGAGATGAGCTCCTTGTCCTTGCGGAAGGAGTACTTCACTCTGTCGATAAGGTTAATTACCATTTATATTATAATATGTGGCCCGGGGAGCCCGCGTGGCGGCGTCGGTCCGCGAAGAGGCCGTGCCGACGCACCCGCCGGTCGGCGGAGGGCGGCATCCGGCGCCGCGGGGCCGCGGACAGGGCACGCGGGCCGTCCGCACGGTCAGCGGACGGCCCGGACGGCCGGAATGTCTGTTCAGCCTGCCCTTCAGGCTCCCTGACGGGTGGTTATCAGGCCTCGTACTTCTTCATGATGCAGCAGGCGTTGTGTCCGCCGAAGCCGAAGGTGTTGCTCAGCGCGGCGCGTACGGGGCGTTGCTGCGCCTCGTTGAAGGTGAAGTTGAGGTTGTAGTCGATGTTCTCGTCGTTGTCTCCCTCCTCGTGGTTGATGGTAGGGGGAATGATGTCGTTCTGCACGGCGAGGCAGCACACCATGGCCTCCACGGCGCCGGCGGCGCCGAGCAGGTGTCCGGTCATCGACTTGGTGGAGCTGATGTTGAGCTTGTAGGCGTGCTCGCCGAAGAGCTTGGTGATGGCCTTTACTTCGGAGATGTCGCCCACGGGGGTCGATGTGCCGTGCACGTTGATGTAGTCGATGTCCTCGGGCTGCATGCCTGCGTCCTCGAGGGCTGCGCTCATCACGAGGTGGGCGCCGAGGCCTTCGGGGTGGCTGGCGGTGATGTGGTGGGCGTCGGCCGACATGCCCACGCCGGCCACTTCGCAGTAGATGCGCGCGCCGCGGGCCTTGGCGTGCTCAAGCTCCTCGAGCACGAGGCAGGCGGCTCCTTCGCCCATGACGAATCCGTCGCGCGAGGCGCTGAAGGGGCGCGAGGCGTGCTGCGGGTCGTCGTTGCGGGTGGAGAGGGCGTGCATGGCGGTGAATCCGCCCACGCCGGCCGGCCAGATGGCGGCTTCGGCGCCGCCGGTGACGATGGCGTTGGCCTTGCCCAGACGGATGAGATTGAAGGCGTCGGCCAGGGCGTTGGTGGAGGAGGCGCAGGCCGAGGTGGTGGTGTAGTTGGGGCCGTGGAATCCGAAGTTGATGGATATTTGTCCGGAGGCGATGTCGGCGATCATCTTGGGGATGAAGAAGGGGTTGTACTTCGGGCCCATCTCGGCGCCGTTGACGGCGTAGTTGCCGGCCTCTTCCTCAAAGGTGTGTATGCCGCCGATGCCCACGCCGAGCACGACGCCTATGCGGTTTTTGTCGACGGTGTCGAGGTCCATGCCGCAGTCCTTGACGGCTTCCATGGCGGCCACGAGGGCGTACTGCTCATAGAGGTCCATCTTGCGGGCTTCCTTGCGGTCGATGTAGTCGGAAGCCTTGAAGTTCTTCACCTCGCAGGCGAACTGCGCCTTGAACTTGGAGGCGTCGAAATGGGTGATGGGGCCGGCGCCGCTGACGCCCTTCTTGAGGTTGTCCCACGTTTCGGCCACGGTGTTGCCCAAGGGCGTGAGGGCTCCGAGGCCCGTCACTACCACTCTTTTTAGTTCCATAATAGTTGTATGCTTTAGGATGATATGAGCCGGAGCCATACGTTTTGAGGTTATACGCCGTCTTTGGGTATTATAAGGTCGCCAGCTTGCAGCCGTGCCCCGCGCTGTGTCCGGCCGACGCGGCGCTGAGGCGGCGCCGACGGACGGACGGCGCTTCCCGGCGGGCGGAAGACGGAAGGCGGAAGGCGAAGACTGACAACCTTATAAACCTATAATCTGCAAAGATTAACGTATAACCTCAAAAACCGTATGCCTGGCGGCCATGCGTTGAAAGGATGGCCGCGGCCCGGTTACTGTACGTTAGCCTCGATGTAGCTGATGGCGTCGCCTACGGTAGAGATTTTCTCTGCCTGGTCATCGGGAATGGTGATTTTGAACTCCTTCTCGAATTCCATGATGAGTTCTACGGTGTCGAGAGAATCGGCGCCGAGATCGTTGGCGAAACTTGCTTCGTTCTTCACTTCAGCTTCGTCTACGCTGAGCTTGTCCACGATGATGGCTTTTACTTTTTCTGCGATATCAGACATGATTTTCTTTTTTTATGAGATTAATAAATTAAGATTTCTCTTACGTTTGTAGGTTGCAAAAATAGGTCTTATTCTTAATATATGCAAGAAAAATGAAGAAAATCGCACGATTTCTGCACAAAAACACTGTTCTTTGTGCAGAAAAGCCCCTTCCGAGGCCTTTTTCAGCCCCTTCGGCGGCTCACGCGGGGCGCTCCGCGGCGGCCGTCAAGGGGCGGGGAGCGGCCCCGGGACAGGCCCGACTTTAACATATTTAACCTTCTGCAACTTTTCGGACGCTTGCATTCTGAAATGCAAGTAATGCTTTTCGGCGCGCGGGTAACGTTTTTTAAAATGCACTTATTGCCGCGGAAAATGCAAGTAGTGCATTTCCGCAAAGCACTACTTGCTTTTTTTCTTCAAAAAGGCCGTTTTCCGCCCGAAACAGCCCCGCAAAACCCACTAATAAGGGGCAGGCCGCCATGGCCCGCCCCTCTGCTGAGACAAAGATACGAAATTTTCAGCCCGAAAGCAAATAGTGTTAAAAGGGGCGGCGGAACAGCCTTTACATCTATTATGGCTGTCACAGCCATTCAAACTGTAAAGATTATCCGAGCCGTAAAGGCGATTACGGCCGCCCGCCGCCAAAGCCCGCGCCGGCCCTCAGGCGCCCCAAAGCCGGCACGGGCGCATCCACTCCGCCTTCGCCGGACACGCACTCCTTAATTAATTATAAAAAACATTTCAGAACTTGCACGGGCATTAAGAAAATATACCTACCTTTGCCGCATCGCCATCAGCCTGCAAAGGACAAGCGGACGGGCTTATATATAAATATACAATATAGAGAGAAATGCCACAGGATCTCTCAGCCTGTCGGAACATCCGTATCACAACTCATAAAACAATCCATTAATGTCATGAAACATCTTCTGACTCTCTTACTGCTGCTGCCGGCATTCTGCACCGCGACGGCAGGCGGAACCAACATCCCCGGCGCCATCCTGGCCGGCGCCCGCACATCCTCCGCGCCGGCCGGCGCCATCGACACAGGCGAAGAGACGCTCCAGCGGCTGCAACTGCTGGCATGTACGGAGGACGAGCTGCTGGAGGGCTATCCGGAGGACCGCGTCGACTATTCCGTAAAGCTGCGCAATCCCAACGCCGTCGCCGTGACGGGCGAACTGAGTCTGGAACTTTTCGACACTGCCGGCAACTATATCGGCGCGCCCGCAGGTGCCTACAAGGCCATCACGCTGGAAGCCGGCGAGGAACAGACAGTCAGCCTCATACTCTTCCTGCCCCCAAGCGGCGAGGAGCGGCGGGTGAGCATCTGCTTCACACCCTTCGAAGACACCCCGTCCGGCCGCGGCGAACAATATTCGTTCGGCTACTTCGACATGAGGAGCAAGACCGTGGCCGAAGGAGCGCCCTGGCTCTCGCTGGTATCGGCGGAACCGGCCACCCCGCGCTTCGCCGCCGGCGGAAAGACCAAGGCCAAGGTGACCATCAAGAACACGGGCGGCTACTTCAGCAACACCTCGTACTCGCAGAATGCGCTGGAATATGTCATACTCGCCAAGAAGATAAACCTGAACGGAACCAACCTGACCAACATCCCGCTCTACGAGACGGAAAGCCTGGGCGACCAGCCCGTCAGGATAGACAAGGACGAGACGGCGACCGTCGAGATAGAGCTGGGCACGGAAGTGTTCGCCCGGAAACAGCTCTCGAGCATCGTCAAGATGTACGACCCTGATTTCAGTATGCAGCCGGGCGAGTATTTCATCGCCGTCATCTACCGCGACGAGACGAACAACAACGCCTACACCAGCATCGACCTCGTCCCCTTCCTCTACGAAGAGACCGAGCCCAACAGGCTCTACGCGCCCGAAGCGCCCGTCAGGGCCCGCACCGGCACGCAGGTAACGCTGCCCGTCAACATGGAGAATCCGACGGGCATCACCGGCTTCCAGTTCGACCTGCACCTGCCCGCCGGCGTGACCTGCGCCACCGACGGCCAGGGACACCCGCTCGTGTCGCTGGGCGACCGCACCGACATCTACTCCCACGCCATCAGCGCCGCCATGCAGAAGAGCGGGGCGCTGCGCGTCCTCTGCTACTCGACCACCAACCTGCTGTTCGACGGAAACGACGGCCACGTGGCCGACATCACGCTCGACATCGCCGCCGACGCACCGCTCGGGCTGCAACAGATCAGGGTGGACAGCGTCGCGCTCACCGATCCCGCCGGAAACGCCTACCTGCCCGACGGATTCACCGCCGCGCTCGACATCTTCAGCTACATCACCGGCGACGCCAACAACGACCAGTCCGTCAACATCGCCGACATTCCCGCCACGGCCAGCTTCATCCTCGGAAACGCCGAGGACACCTACTGCCGCGAGGCGGCCGACGCCAACGGGGACGGCAACGTGCGCGTGGACGACATATCGACGCTGGCCGGCATCATCATGCAGAATTCCCCGCAGGCCGTCAGGGCACGCCGCGCGCCGGCACAGGCCCCCGACAAGGTATTTCCCGACAACACGCAGCACTCCGAGGGCAGCGGCGAGGTAGTCCCCTTCGTCCTCGACCCGGGCAAAAGCGCCACGGTCACGTTCGACCTGAACGTTCCGGAGACGGAACTCTGCGGCGTACAGTTCGACCTGTATCTGCCGGAAGGCATCACCGTGGACAAGACAACGCGCGGCGCGTATAAGTTCGGCCACATCGACGGCCGCACCAGCACCTACACGCACACCATCAGCAGCGCCGACCGCGGCATGACCGACGGGAGCGACAACATCATTCCGGGAACGGAGCACATCCGCGTGCTCTGCTACTCCACCACCAACGAGCCCTTCGCCAGCCACGACGGCGCGCTCATCTCCATACCGCTGACGGCCGCCGGCGACCTGAGCGACGGCGTTCACGAGATACAGTTGAAGAACATCATAGCCACCACCGTCAAGGCCGTAGCCTGGGGACTGCCCGATAACAGGGTGTCCGTACTCAGCGGCGATCTGTCGCAGGCGGAGAGCCTGTCCGAGCTGCAGGGCCACTGGACCGCAGAGGCAGCGCAGGCGCTGAGCGACAAACTGGCCGCCAACAGCACCATCACCTCCGTCAGCCTCATCCAGGCCACGGACATAGCGCCCGCGGCCGGCATACGGACGGGCAACCCCAATACGCTGATCTACATTCCCGACAACCGGACGATGGCCAACGAGGCCAACATTGTCAGCGGCACCGGCTGCACGAAACTGGAGCTGACGGACGGCTACCCCTTCCATGCCCCGATGCCCTTCACGGCCGCCGAGGCCGCGTACAGCCGCCAGTCCGGCATCGCCGGCTGGCATACGCTCTGCCTGCCCTTCGCCGCCGAAGCGCCCGCCGGCCTGAGCGTCGAACGGTTTGAATCGCTCGACGAGGCCCGCCACACGGTGGCCTTCAAAGCCGCCACGGGTGTGAGCGCCGACACGCCCTGCATCTTCCACACCCCGACGGCCGGCACGGTGGTCTTCTCGGCCACCGACGCCGCCATCGCCGCCACGCCGGCCACACTGGCCGACGGCGCGCTGAAGGCCGCCTACCGCCCGACGGATGCCGGAGCACTGGCCGGAAAATATGTCCTGAACCCCGACGGCACGGGCTTCAGCATCTGCAACGCCACGGTCTTCTCGCCGGCCTTCTGCGCCTGGCTTGACGGCGGCACGGACGCTTCGGCACCGGTCTACACCCTCTCGCACGGCAACACGCCTACCGGCATAGAGCACGCCGCGGGCGGCAATACGGACATCCGCACGGGCCGCGGCCATGTCGTACTGAGCAGCGCCGCCGGCACTACGGTGAGCATCGTCTCGGCCGCCGGCCAGACGGTACGGACCGTACGGCTCCGTCCGGGAACGCCGCAGACCGTCGTTCTGCCCGCCGGCGTATACCTCGCAGGCAACCGCAAGTTCGTCATACGGTAAGCGCCGCACTTTAACGTATTTAACTTTCCGCAACTTTTCGGCGGCGCGCCCGGCGAAATGCAAGTAGTGGATTTTGACATGCGGGTAACGTTTTTTTAAATGCAAGTAGCCGCGTAAGAAATGCAAGTAGTGCTTTGCGGAAAAGCACTACTTGCATTTTTACCTGAAAGACGGGCTTTTTCTCGCGCAATATGCCCAAAAAGCCCATAAAACAAGGGGCAGACCGCGATGGTCTGCCCCTCTGCCATCTGCAAAGATACGAAATTTTCCGGCCGAAAACAAATAGTGTTAAAATAGGGGTTATCGGAATAATCAGTCCTATTAGTCTAATCATACCAATTGGTTCTATTAGTCCAATTAGTCCGATTGGCTTCCCGCGCGCCGCGCCGCCGCGGCCGCCGGAAGGGGCGGGCGCCATGCGGCGGCAAGTCTTAATTATATAGAAAAGCGTCGGGGCTCCGCGCGCCGCAAAAGTTTTTATTCGTATATTTGCAAGTAGAACGGAGGGCGCGCGCCGGCCGCGCGGCCCGACGGCATCCCGCGGCGCAAGTCTGCAGCCGGAACGGCACAGGCCCCTACCGGAAAACTCATACACAACAAACATAAAACATACTCTATTATGGCATTCTTAACCAACGACAAACTCGTGATTGTCGGCGCAGCCGGCATGATTGGCTCCAACATGGTGCAGACGGCACTCATGATGGGCCTGACCAGCAACATCTGTCTCTACGACGTCTTCTCCGCCGAAGGCGTGGCCGAGGAAATGCGTCAGAGCGGCTTCGACGACGTGAACATCGTGGCCACCACCGACATCAAGGAAGCCTTCACCGGCGCCAAGTACATCATCTCCTCGGGCGGCGCACCGCGCAAGGAGGGCATGACGCGCGAAGACCTCCTCAAGGGCAACTGCGAGATAGCCGAACAGCTCGGCAAGGACATCAAGACCTACTGCCCCGACGTGAAGCACGTGGTCATCATATTCAACCCCGCCGACCTCACCGGTCTGGTGACGCTGCTCTACTCCGGCCTCAAGCCCGAGCAGGTGACCACCCTCGCCGCCCTCGACACCACGCGCCTGCAGAGCGCCCTGGCCAAGAAGTTCGGCGTGATGCAGACCGAAATCACCGGTTGCGCCACCTACGGCGGCCACGGCGAGCAGATGGCCGTATTCGGCAGCGCCGTGAGCGTGGCCGGACGCAAGCTCACCGACATCATCGGCACCGAGGAGTTCACCGAGGCTGAATGGGAACAGATGAAGAAGGACGTCACCCAGGGCGGCGCCAAGATCATCGAGCTCCGCCGCCGCTCTTCCTTCCAGAGCCCGGCCTATCTCTCCGTCGAGATGATTCGCTCGGTAATGGGCGGCGAGAAGTTCCGCTTCCCCGCCGGCACGTTCGTAAACAACGAGAAGTACCAGAACATCATGATGGCCATGAACACCACGCTCGACGCCACCGGCTGCCACTACGCCATGCCCGAAGGCACGGCCGACGAACTGGCCAAGCTCGACGCCAGCTACGCCCACCTCTGCAAGATGCGCGACGAACTCGTGACGCTCAACATCGTACCCGAAATCAGCAAGTGGGGCGAGATCAACCCCAACCTGAAGTAAGCCGCGGCGCCGGCCGCAAGGCCCGCCACACAGGGCAATAAAGCAAAATCCGTCCGGACTTCTGTGAAGGGAAGTCCGGACGGATACTTTTTTATCAGAAACAGGTCGCCCAAAAACTATAAAAGCGATTAAGGCTATTATAGCTATCATAGTTACCTTAGTCTTAACAGCCGCGGGCGCCGCGTCCGTCAGTCGTACGACAGCACCTCGCGGCGGCCGCGGAGCACCTCGAGGGCGTTGAGCGCCAGCGCCTCCATCTCGTCCTCGCCGGGATACACGTGGACGGGGGCCATGAAGCTGACGCGGCGGCGTATCTCGTCGACCACGTAGTCGGAGTGGGCTATGCCGCCGGTGATGAGGATGGCGTCGACCTCGCCGCAGAGCACCGCGCCCTCGGCGGCGATGCACTTGGCCGTCTGGTAGGCCATGGCGTCGATGAGCAGTTTGGCGCGGGCGTCGCCGCGCTCTATGCGGCCGAGTATCTCCTTCACGTCGGTGGTGCCGAGGTGAGCGGCCAGCCCCGCCGCGCCGGCTATGCGCTTGAGGAGCTCGGCCTCGGTGTAGCGGCCGCTGTAACAGAGGCGTATGAGGTCGGCGGCGGGCAGCGAGCCGGCGCGTTCGGGCGAGAGGGGCCCCTCGCCGTCGAGGGCGTTGTTGGCGTCGACGGCACGGCCGCGGCGATGGGCGGCTACGGAGATGCCGCCGCCCATGTGGCAGACGATGAGGTTGAGCTCTTCGTAGCGCCGGCCACACTCGCGGGCGAAGCGGCGGGCTATGGCGCGCTGGTTGAGGGCGTGCCACACGGGCTCGCGGGGCATGAGGGGCGAGCCGCTGACGCGGGCCACCTCCTCCATCTCGTCGACCACGACGGGATCGGCCATGAAGACGCGGCAGCCGGGCAGCTGCCCGCCCAGTTCGTAGGCGATGATGCAGCCCAGGTTGCACACGTGCTGGCGCCGCGCGTTGTACATGTCGACGCACATCCGTTCGTTGACCTCATAGACGCCGCCGGCCACAGGACGGGCCAGGCCGCCGCGGCCTATGATGGCGTCGAAGCGGAAGGGCACGCCGAGGCGGCGGAGCTCCGAGAGGATGATGTCGCGGCGGAAGGTGCGCTGGTCGGCGATGGTGGCGAACTGTGCGAGCTCCTCGGGCCGGTGGACGATGGTGCGCAGCAGCACGGGCTTCTCGTCGTCGTAGATGGCTATCTTGGTGGTGGTGGAACCGGGATTGATGACTAATATTCTCATGACGGGGAGTTTGGGCCGGCCTCCGCTGCGCCGTCGGCGCCGCAGCGGGCGGCGAGCAGGGCGGCGAGGGCCAGGCTGTGGAACTTGTCGGCGGCACTGTCGCCGCGCGAGGGGAGCACCACGGGGCGCGTAGTGCCGCAGAGCACGCCGGCGGTGGCGGCGCGGGCGAAGAAGGTGAGGGTCTTGTAGAAGGCGTTGCCGGCCTCTATGTCGGGAAACACGAGGATGTCGGCCTCGCCACCCACGGACGAGGCGATGCCCTTCACGCGCAGGGCCACGGGGTCGCAGGCGGTGCGCACATCGAGGGGCCCGTCGACGACGGCCCGGCCCCAGCGGCCCTCGAGGGCCTGTGCGGCCAGGGCGCGGTAGTGGAGCGTGTGGGGGAACTTGTCGCTCGGTTTTTCGGAGCAGTGCACGAGGGCCACGCGGGGCTCCTCCACACCACAGGCGCGGCAGAGGCGCAGGGCGTGGGCCAGCTGTGCCTCGCGCTGGGCGTCGGTGGGATAAGGTATGACGGCCACGTCGGTGAAGAAGAGGAGCTTGCCATATCCCTCGGGCTCGGCCACGGCGAGGTGGGTGAGCACACTGCCGGCGGGCAGCAGGCCGGCGGTCTTGTCGAGCACGGCGCGCAGCAGCACGTCGGTGCCCACGAGGCCCTTCATGAGGATGTCGGCCTCGCCGCGGCGCACCAGGCCGACGGCCAGGCGGGCGGCTTCCTCGGGCGAGGCGGCGGGCAGATGCTCCACGCGGCCGGCGGCCGAAGCGGGCAGGTCGCGGCCGCACACGGGGGCGTCGGAACCCACGAAGACGGCGCCACCAAGACCGGCCTCGAGGGCGCGGCCGACGGCCGAAAGGGTGCAGGCGTCGCAGCCGCACACCACGGCCACACGCAGGCGGCCGGCGCCGGTGGAGAGGCTGTCGGCGAGCTGTCGGAGACTACGGATGGGATTCATAAGAGTGTGTTTTCGGTTACGCCTGCAAAGATAAGCAGGAAATGCACGCCGGCAAGCGTTTTGTGCAATAAAAAAAGGCGGAAACCACCGTAATGGTATCCGCTTTTTCGCTTTTCGCGAAAACGGCCGGCCTACGCGGCCATGGCGCTGCCGGTGAGGGCACCGGCCAGGGCGGCGAGGGCGGCGGCGAGCACCTTGACGAGGATGTTCCACACACCACGGCGGCCGGCGGCGGGCAGTTCGGGCATGACAGCGGGGTTCTTGGCATAAATTTTCATGGTTACGATAGTTTTTTAAGGGTTAATACTTCTTCGGGGCGGAACGGGCCGCGCCCCTTCGGCCTCAGCGCTGATGGTGCAAAGATACGGCGCGGCGGAAGGCGTCTTGCTTTCTTTGTCCGTCAACTCCCCCGCGAAAGTTAACATATTTAACCTTCAGTAACTTTTGGAGACGGTAGAAATGACACACGGACTACGGCCGTGGCGCGACAAAGTAGTGCTTGTCAGATTCCAGGTAGTGGTTTTCGCCGGCGAAGTAGTGCTTTTTTTCGCCCGAAAAGGCGGCCGGCGGACACGAAAAGGGGGCCGACCACGACGGCCGGCCCCTCTGCCAAGGCAAATATACGAAATTTCGGAGGCGAAAGCAAGAAATGTTAAAAATCAATCTGCCACGTGTCGTAGCATACGGCGCGGGCGCCGAACCCCTCCTTCTGGAAGATGAGCCCCTCGTTGAGCACGCGGCCGCCCTGCTCGTTGCTGGTGCCGAAGTCGAAGTAGGGGCGCCGCGGGGCGTCGGCGGCGAAGTCGGCGAGCAGGCGCGTGAAGAGGAGGTCGAGGGCGCCGAGGTCGCGGCCGCGGGCGCCGGCGGCGATGTACTGCACGTGCGTCACGCGGGGGGTGACGAAGAGCAGCGTGCCGGCCACGGGCTCGCCGGCGGCGCGGGCGAGGAAAAGGCGCACGCGGCCGGGAAAGCGCTCCATGAGCAGACGCAGCTCGGCGGCGGTGTGGACGGGACGGGCGCCGTGGCGCTCGGCGAGCACGCGGCTGAGCAGGGCATGGAAGGCGTCGAGCTCCCCGGGGCCGTCTTCGGCCACCTCCACGCCGGCGTTCAGGGCGCGGCGGGCGCCGCGGCGGCGCAGTTCGGCCGGCCGCAGGGGGCAGCGCAGGTCGGCCACGGCGCTCACGTTGCGCACGCGGAGCGTGGCGCCGCGGCGGAAGAGCCAGTAGAGGTCTTCCTCGGCGGGCAGGGTGTGGTACACGTGGGGCATGGGCTTGTAGAGCAGCCGGCCGAAGCCCTCGGCACGATAGCGCGCCAGACAGGCGTCGAGCGCCGCGCCGGCGGCGGCCACGGTGAGGCCGGGGCCGGAGAGCAGGCCGCCGTAGGTGAGGCCGCCGTGCGACTCGACGGCGTCGGCCGCCTCGTGCGAGCGGCAGGCGGGCAGCAGGGCGGCGAGGCGGCCGTCGGCGCGGCGCACCATGAGCGAGGCGTCGACAAAACGGTCGGCGTGGTAGTCCATGAAACCGCGCTCCATGAGGAAACTCGACTGGCGGACGGTGCGCGCGAAAGCGTCCCACTCCTCGCGCTGGGCGGGCGTGTAGAACTCGGCGGTGTAGGAAGGTGCGTTCATCGTGATGTTGTTTTCAGGCCGGCGGCCGGAGGGGTCAAAGGTTCCAGCTGGCAAAGTTGAAGGTGCTCTCCACACGCTCCTCGAGCTCGTCGGGAATGTTGCAGAAGAAGTCGATGCCGGTACGGGTCTCGAGCTCGTCGATGGTGATGGCGGCCGAACGGGCCGTGGCACCCGCCGCGGCGGTGTGTTCCAGCCAGAAGGCGATGCCCGACACGCTGCCGCCGCGCGAGCGGCGCACACAGGCCATGAAGTAGTATTTGGGCACGGCCATGCGGGCATTGCTGCCCGAAACGGTGCGCACGGTGCAGTAGCCGAGGGTCTGCCCGGCGGCCACGGTGCCGCCCTTGACCACGTAGAGGGTGTCGCCGGTAGTGGTGCACGAACGGCCCCACTCGTCGCGGCACTTGTCCTCGATGGTGCCCCAGTTGCCGGTGTTGAAACGGCCGAGCATGGGCGACATATTGCTCATATAGAAGGTCTGCTCGTTGGCCTCGCGGCTGTAATAACGCTCGGCGGAGCCTACGAGATGACCGCGGTTATAGCCCGGGAAGTACTGCTCGCGGCCGTCGGCCAGGTGCGAGGCCACCTGTTGCGAGGCGTTGCCGGCCAGGGCGGGCTCGGGGGCCCAGGCGTTGGTGCGGGTGGTCCAGTTGCGCTGGGCGGTGCGGGGGTCGTAGCGATAGGCCACCCAGCGGGTGTGATAGGCCGAGGTGACATACTCCATGCAGTAGTTGGGCGTGCCGTCGGTCAGAGTGTGGTTGATGTAGATGCCCTGGCCCGAAAGGCGGGGCACCTCCCAGCCGCGGGCGTTCTGCTGCAGATTGGCGTTGGTGTTGCCGGCCGGACCGGCGGGAGGATTGCCGCCGCCGGAGGAGGCGCCGTCGTCATCGCCGCCGCAAGCGGCATACACGACGATGGCGAGCAGCACGAAGAGAAGGCGCAGGGGGGTGGGGATTTGGGGTCGTGACATGGCTGAAGCGTATTTGAGTAAATAGGGACGCAGCTCGCACGTGGGGCTGCGTCCCTAAGGGATATTCCGTAGGATGGATTATTTGACGTAAGTAATGGCCAGCGCCTTGATGCGGAGCTGCTTGGTGCCGCCCGTACCGGTGCAGTCGTTCTTGATGACGGTGGTGGCGGAGTTGATACCGGAGAACTCGATGAGCTGGTTGGCCTCGTCATAAGCCACGGTACCGGGCGTGGCCGTCACGGTCTTCTCGGCATAATACATCGTGCCATTGTAAACATCATACGACACGACAATCTTGGCGATAGGCTTGGAAGCCGTCACGGTAAACGAATTCTGCGGATACATGCGGAAGGTGCCGCCGCCGGCCGTATAGAACTTGGGCGAGAGAGAGTTGCCGCCGGCATCGAAGGCAAGGGTGGTGCCGTCTTCGAGAGTGATCGTACCGGCATCGGCAGCATTCTCAAGACCGAAGGAAGCGGCCTGCGCTACGATGTCGCCCGCGAGTTCGGTCGTGGTGCCGCCGGGATTGTCGCCGGGGTTGTCGCCGCCACCCTCGCCGGGCTTGCCGTCCTTGAGCGAGGCGTTCTTCACCTCCCAGGTGCCGGAGCTTTCGCCGCACTTGTAATAGAAGGCCACGCGCACGCCGCTCTTGCCGAGATACTTCTCGGGCAGGGCTGCCTCATAGTGGTAGAAGGTCGTGTAGTCGCGGCCCTCGGTGAGCGTGCCGGTAATGTCCTCCCAAGTGGTGGTGGCGGGGTCGCCGGTGTAGTTGTCGGTGACGAGCACCTGGTTAGTACCGCTGCTGGCGAAGCGCAGCACGTAGTCGAAGGCGAGCACGGCGCCGGTCGAGGCGGTAAGGTTGCACTCGGGCGACACGATGTAGCTCTCGGAGGGCGTAGTGGTCTTCGAGGCATTGTCGTAGCCGGAGGCCTTGGCGGTCTTGAAGTCGATCATCCAGGGCGTACCGGTGATATGCTTGAGCGTGAAGGCGCCGAAAGTGGTCGAGAACTCCTCGGAGAAGTAAGTACCCGCGGGCAGGTCGGGCGTATCGGGCGTGTCGGGTTCGCTGGCCTCGGCCTTGCCTTCAAGGAGCTTGAGGTTCTTCACCTCCCACGTGCCGGAACGGTCGGTACACTTGAAGTAGAGCGCCACTACGACCTCCTTCTGGCCGATGTACTTGGCGTCGAGCTGATGGGCATAGGCGGCGAACTCGGAGTAGGAGGCCGTCTCAGGCAGTGCGCCCGTGATGTCTTCCCACTCGGTGGTGGTGGGGTCGCCGGTATAGGCGGCGGTCACAAGCACCTTGTTGATGCCGTTGCTCTTGAAGCGGAGCACGTAGTCGAAGGCGAGGTAGGCTTCGGCCGAAGCGCTGAGGTCGACGGCGGGCGACACGAGATAGCCCTCCTTGGGCGTGGTCTCCTTGGTGGAGTTGTCGTAGCCGGTAGCGGTAGCGCAGCTGAAGTCGATTTTCCAGGAGTCGCTGGTGAGACTCATTACCTTGAATTCGCCGAAGCCGGAAGAGAAGGACTCGCTGAGGTAGACACCCTCGGGCTTCTCCGTACCGGTGTTCAGTTCGTAAGGGGCCGGAACGTCGTCGCAGGCATTGTAGGCGAAAACAGCCACGGCCATCATAAGCAGATTGATAATCTTTTTCATATTAAGCAAGTATTTTTCTGTTTTGTGCAAATATTGTCGTGTCGGTTACTTTACTTCGAACACATCGTTGATGTCGCGCAGCTGCATCTGGTAGCTGCTGCTGTAGCGGCCGAGCATGCCGTAGAGCGTCACCGTGCCCTTGGGCATCACCTCGCAGGCGAAGTTGGCGCTGGTGCTCGTATAGAGCGAGCAGGTGGAAGGGGTGGTGCCGTCGGAGAACTTGATTCTGTGCTCGACGGAATAGACGGTGGGATCGGCGGTATAGGCGAAACTGTACTGCGTCTTGTCGACGGAAGCCGCGTCGGGGATGGTGACGCCCTTCATCATGACGAGCATGGGCGTGAGCTTGTCGATGTTGCCGCTCGTGAGGTCGGCGGCGGTAATCTCCCGGGCCGTGACGAGCGTGGGATTGGGCGTGCCCACCTTCTGTATATTGGTCTTCACGTAGGGCCACGCCATGGGGCCCATGCGCATGGCGCCGTTGGTATTGATGTAGGGCTGGCCTATCTTGGCCTGCTTGCCGTAGCCGCCCACGTAGAGGCCCTTGAGGTTGATGCGTATGCGCTGTCCTACGGGGAATATCGTGTAGAAATTGGAGAGGCCCTTCATGCCCACCATGATGCCGGGCACATCGGTGCGGAGCGTGCCGTCCTGGCCCACCTCCTGGATGAGTATCTGCTGATAGAGGTTGCCGCTGATGTCGTTGGCGGTCACGACGCCCTCGAGCACGAGGTCCTCGTCGACGGCCTCCCACGAGCTGTTGCCGATGGCGGCGGAGAAGCGCGTACGCACCTCGGTGATGGTCGTGTTGGGCTCGCCCACATTTTCGGCGGTAAACTCATTGGTGCTCACGGCCTCGCTGTCGAAGTCGTTCATGCACGACGCGAACGAGAGCAGTGCCGCCAGCATTCCTATATATAATTTAGTTGCTTTCATGTTGTTGCTTTTTTCGTTTTACATGTTGTGCGGTGGCGGTCAGAAGCGCAGTCCGAAATTCAGGAAGGCGTTGAAGGCGTTGGCGTAGTACTTGAAGGGATTCCTCGAGAACTGATATTCGCTGCGGTCGTTACGGCTCTGCTCGTAGCCGCCGGTGCTGAGGTCGCGGTTGTTGGTGATGTTCTGCAACTGGAGGTTGATGCTCAGCCGGCGACCCTTCTGCAGACGGATGCTCTTACCGATCGAGGCGTCGAGCATGAAGCCGCCTTTGCACTTGGTCTGCTTGGAGGCGTAGCTGGCCAGGAGGGTGCCGTCGGCCACGCCGTCCACGCCCTTGGCATATACGTTGCCGCCGCGGGCGGAGGCCATGTCGAAGGCGCTGATTACGCTTCCGTCGATGTTGAACTCCTGCTGGTCGGAGGTGAAGTAACCCACGTTGTTGTCCATTACGTTGCCCAGACGCACGTAGGCGGAGGGAGAGATGTAGACGCGGTCGTAGTAGTTGAGGTTGATATTGAAATACCATCCGCGGGTATTGTAGTCGATGCCGATGCTGGCTGCCGTGAGCGGCGTGGAGCCCTCGCGCATGCCGTTGAAGTTGACCTGCATGGGCAGGCGCTCGCCGGTGACGGGATTGTTCCAGGTGTTGATTTTCTCGATGGTAGCGGCGTTGGAGCCCTCGTAGGCGAGCTGCGCGGCAGGATTGTTCACGTACTTCGCGTCGCTGATGGTTCCGATAAGGTTCACCTTCAGGTTGCTCGTTATATTAAATATGAGTGCTGCCTCGATGCCCTTGTATTCCTGCTCGGCGTTGGACATGGTGAGGTAGGTGAAGTAGTTGGCGTCGTCGTTGTAGAAGGCCGTCTGACGGGTCAGGTCGTAGAGGCGGGAGTAGTAGGCCGAGATGTTACCCGAGAGCAGGCCGAAGTTGAACTGATAGGCGGCCTCGGCCGAGAGTATGCGCTCGTTCTGCAGGTTGTCGACGAAGTTGTTGCTGATACGCGGTGCCACGAAGGCGTTGTAGGCGAGGGGTGCCTGGCTCTCCATTCCGGCGCCCACGGTGAGTCGGCTCTTGCCGAAGAGGCGGTATCCGAGCTGCAGGCGTCCGCCTCCTCCGAGGAAGCGTGCCTGTCCGCTGCGTCCCTTGGAGTATTCGGCGGCGCGGCCGTTGCGCATGTTTCCGTCGCGCTCTATGGTGGTGCCTTCGATGTCGGCGCTCAGCACGGCCGAGAAGTTGCGGTAGTTGTAGGAATACTGTCCCCAAGCCTGCGCCTTGTTGACGAGAATGTCGTAGTCGTAGCCGAAGCGGTCGCCCACGCCGATGCTGCGGTTGGGATTGTCGAGGTCGTTCTGCACCTCCTGGCTTGCGAGTCCGTAGTCGGAGATGGAGTAAGGGTCGAGGTCGGTGAAGTGGCTGCTGCCGAGCAGGTCGGCCATGGTCTTGTAGTGCATTCCCTTGGTATGGTTGAGGCTTACGCCGAGGGTGTAGTGGTGTCCGCGTCCGAGCATCTTGTCGAACACGGAGTTGAGGCGCCACACCATCTGGTCGTTGTGCCGGCGCTCCTGGTAGACGAGGGCGTCCTTGCCCTCGGCGTTGGCGGCGCCGTTCATGGCGTAGATGCGGTCCCACTGCACCTGCCGGTTGGCCTTGCTGCGCCAGTAGTCGCGCAGGGCGTTGTACTGGTCGAGCACGCCGGGGTTGGCGGCGAGCCACTCTCCGTTGTTATAGGCGTCGCTGTAGACGTTGAAGACGGAGCTGGGCATGTTCTTGTAGTAGGTGGGCATGGGATTGTAGGCGTTGTTGTAGCTCAGCGCCGTCGATCCGTACATGGTGTAGGTGAAGCCGAAGTTGGTGGTCAGCTTTGTCTTGTCGTCCTTGAGGAAATCCCAGGTGGCCATGAAGTTGGGCGAGTATTCGTTGACCACGCGCGAGTTGCGGCGGCGTCCGTTCTGATAGCCCCAGTAGGGATTGTAGTAGCGGCTGTTGGCGAGCCAGTAGGCCTCGTCGGTGGCGGCACCCTGCTGCGCGCGTTCCGTGGGTGCGCCCCAGGTGGCGAAGGAGAGGTGATGGCGGTCGCCGATGTACTTCTCGGCGCCGAGCATGTAGCTGAACGAGTTGTAGAATATGCCCTCGATGGCGCCGCGTTCGGCCCAGCGGTAGGCCAGCGTGCCCATGAAGCTCCATCCGGAGGGGAGCACGCCCGAGGCGTAGGTGTAGCTGCCGCGGAGCACGTAGTTGCGGTTGGTGGCCGAGAGCACGAGCTTGCTGCCGGCGGCATACTGGCTGGCGCGTATGTTGATGTTGGAGGCGCCGGCCAGGGCGGCGTATCCGAAGTTGTTCTGGCCGAAGAGGTCGGCTCCCTCCTTGCTGCGCACGGCGTCGTTGAGTCCGCCGGTCATGCCCGAGAAGGAGAAGCGGCCGTTCTCCACGTTGTTCATCATGACGCCGTTCATGAAGTTGCGGCTGTACTGCGAGTCGAGGGCGCGCAGCTTGAAGCGCATGGGGCTGAAGAGATAGCCCACCTCCGAGAGGTAGGCGTTGTTGCCGGCGGAGGTGATGGAGGAGATGGACTGTATGGCGTCGCTTTCCTCGTCGAGCTGCGCCTCGGTGAAGGTGAAGTCCGTCTCGTCCTCCACCCGCACGCTGTCGGCTGTCTGGGCGAGCATTCCTCCGGCCACACACCAGGCCGCGGCCATTAGTTTTACACCTTTGTTCATAATGTGAAAAATGTGTTTGGTACTTGTTTTTGTTCGTTTCACCGGCAAAGGTAATAAGAAATAAGTGAGCGGTCTTTTACATTTCTATGAATTTTTGCCTTAAATTTCACAGTCGGCCCCCGAATATCGTTTTTTTTTAGGAAATTTGCCCTCGCAACAAGGGCACGGCGCCCGAAAACGACAACAGCATGAAGAAATTTTGCCTTACCATCGCCCTCTTTGTCCTCGCCGTGGCGGGGGCCTGCGGGCAGGAGAAGCGCTACAGCCTCTACGGCGTGGCCTTCTACAACCTCGAGAACCTTTTCGACACCATCCACGACGCCGGCAAGAACGACTACGAGTATCTGCCCGACGGCGTCAACAAGTGGACGGGCATGAAGTACAAGGCCAAGCTGCACAACATGGCCAAGGTCATCTCCGAACTCTGCACCGACAAGCTGCCCGGCGGGCCCGCCGTGGTGGGCCTCTCGGAGGTGGAGAACGACCGCGTCCTCACCGACCTCCTGGCGCAGCCCTCGCTCAGCGGCCGCGGCTGGAAGTTCGTGGACTACCCCGGCGTCGACCGCCGCGGCGTGGAGTGCGCCTTCCTCTACAATCCGCGCCTCTTCACCCTCGAGAGCAGCATGATCGTGCCCTACTACTATTACTACGGACGCCCCGGCGAGCCCGATCCGGGCCTCGGCTTCACCGTGAGTCCCGAGGGCCGCGTGGAGGCCCGCACGGAACTGCGCGGCGACACCTCCTACATCACCCGCGGATTCCTCGTGATGAACGGCCACCTGGCCGGCGAGCGCATGATATTCATCGTCAACCACTGGCCCTCGCGCGCCGCGGCCAGCCCCGTGCGCGAGCGCGCCGGCTATCAGGTGCGCTGCCTCAAGGACGCCCTCATGAAGCAGTATCCCGAGGCCAAGATCGTCATCATGGGCGACATGAACGACGACCCCCGCGACAAGAGCATGACCGAGGGCCTCGCCTGCCTCCACCGCCAGAAGGACGTGAAGCGGCCCTCCGACCTCTTCAACCCCTGGTGGGACATGCTCTACCGCGTGGGACAGGGCACGCTCATGTGGGACGGCAAATGGAACCTCTTCGACCAGATCGTCTTCACCGGCAACCTGCTCGGCACCGACCGCAGCACGCTCAAGTATCTGCGGGGCGAGGTCTTCATGCGCGACTACCTCTTCCAGACCGAAGGGCGCTACAAGGGCAACCCCAAGCGCACCCACGCCGGCGGCGTGTGGCTCAACGGCTACAGCGACCACCTGCCCACCTGCATCTACCTCGTCAAGGAGAAGCCCTGACGCGGGGCCGCCGCGCCGCGGGGTGCGAAATATCTTGACACGCTGCGTCGCCCCTCCTCGCCGCCGAGACTTCGGAGAGCCGCCGCGGGAAGGCCTGGGAAACAGCGGGTTACATATCATCCGAAAAGCAAGTAATGGTTTCCCGAAAACCACTACTTGGAATTTGAAATCCGGTAAGTGCATTTCGCGAATGCACTTACCGGATTTTCAACTCCACGCCGCCGCGCGCGCCGTGCGTGGAAAACATTTTGACAAAAACGCCGTGCGCACCGGGCCGGAGCGCACGGCGCGCGTTTTTAAACCGTGCGGCCAAAGGGCATCACGCAGTTTTTTCGTAACTTTGCCGTAGCTAACACAACACGAAGCCTCATGCCCCAGAAACTCGAACAGACGCAGACGCAGGCGCAGGTGCAGCAGCTCTCCACCCTCCAGGTGGCCCTGGCCGGACTCATAGAGCTGCCCGTGGCCGACCTGCTCGAGCGCGTGCAGAACGAAATGATGGACAACGCCGCCCTCGAGGAGGCCGCTCCCGGCACGACGGACGACGCCCCCGGCCCCGCCGAAAGCGACGCCCCCGCCGACCCCGCCGACGACGACCCCGCCGCCGGCGGCGAGATAGGCGACTCGCTGGGCGACTACATGAGCGAGGACGACATCCCCGCCTATCTGCAGCAGCGGGCCGACGAGGCGCGGTGGGGGCGCGAGGCCCAGCCCGCCGCCGGCACCTCGGCCTACGACGAACTGGAGCGCCAGATAGGCGAGCACGACCTCGACGAACACCAGCGCGAGGTGATGGACTATCTCGTGGGCTCGCTCGACGAGGGCGGCTTCCTGCGCAAGGACCTCGCCGCCCTGGCCGACGAGATGGCCGTGTACCACAACATCAGCACCGGCGTGGACGAACTGGAGCGGATGCTCGCCGTGCTCCACACCTTCGAGCCCCGCGGCATAGGCGCCCGCTCGCTCCAGGAGTGTCTGCGCCTGCAGCTGCTCGACCCCGACCTCACCTCGCCCTGGAAGGCGCAGGCCCTGCAGGTGGTCGACCACTGCTTCCGCGACTTCGCCGCGCGCCGCTGGGACGCCGTGTGCCGCCGCCTCGGCTTCGACCGCGACACCATGGAACACGTGCGCCGCGTGCTCACCCGCCTCGACCCCGCCCCCGGACGCGCCCTCGGCGCCGCCGCCGACGACGAGGCGCCCGCCGTCGTGCCCGACTTCTTCGTGAGCGTCGGCGAGGACGGACGGCCCCAGGTGGAGCTCAACCAGGGCGAGGTGCCCGAACTGCGCGTGAGCCGCGCCTTCCGCGACTCGCTGCGCCAGTACGCCGCCCGCCGCACCACCCTCACCCGCCAGCAGCGCGAGGCCTACCTCTACGCCCGCCAGAAGGTGGACGCCGCACAGACCTTCATAGGCCTCGTCACCCGCCGGCGCCAGACACTCGCCGCCGTCATGCAGGCCATAGCCGACCTCCAGCAGCCCTTCTTCGCCGAACAGGACGACGAGACCCTCCTGCGCCCCCTCACGCTCCGCGAGGTGGCCGCACGCGCCGGCGTCGACGTGTCGACGGCCTCGCGCGTCACGGGCAGCAAATACGTGCAGACGGCCTACGGACTCTATCCGCTGCGCCACTTCTTCTCCTCACAGTTCACCTCGGCCGGCGGCGACGAGCTCTCGGCCCGCGAAGTGCGCGCCGCCCTGCGCGACATCGTCGACGCCGAGGACAAGGCCCGCCCGCTCTCCGACGAGGCCATCGCCGCCGAGCTCGGCCGGCGGTCGCTGGCCGTGGCGCGGCGCACCGTGGCGAAATACCGCGAGCAGATGGGCATACTGCCGGCGCGCCTGCGCAAGGAATGAAGGCCCCCCGTGCCCCAGGAAGCATCAACAATCAAAACCACATACCCCTATGCAACCTATCGTCAGCATCATCATGGGCAGCACCAGCGACCTGCCCGTCATGGAAAAAGCCGCCCGATTTCTCGACGAGATGGGCGTGCCCTTTGAAATGAACGCCCTCTCGGCCCACCGCACGCCCGCCGAGGTCGAAGAGTTCGCACGCACGGCCCGCAGCCGCGGACTGCGCGTCATCATAGCCGGCGCCGGCATGGCCGCCGCCCTGCCCGGCGTCATAGCGGCCGGCACCACGGTGCCCGTCATCGGCGTGCCCGTCAAAGGGATGCTCGACGGCCTCGACGCCCTGCTCTCCATCGTGCAGATGCCACCGGGCATACCCGTGGCCACGGTGGGCGTGAACGGAGCGCTCAACGCCGCCATACTGGCCGTGGAGATGCTCGCCCTGGCCGACGAAGAGCTCGCCGGCCGTCTCGAAGCCTACAAGTCCGGACTCAAGGAGAAGATCGTGAAGGCCAACGCCGACCTCGCCGAAGTGAAATACACCCACAAGACCAACTGATACGCCGCCGCCCATGAACCTCTTCAACTACCACCCGCGCCCCTCGCGGCGGGTGAACATCGGCAGCCGCCCGCTGGGCGCCGACTGCCCGCTGCGCCTGCAGAGCATGACCACCTGCGCCACCACCGACACCGAAGGCTGCGTGCGACAGGCCGAAGCCATCATACGCGCCGGCGCCGACTACGTGCGCCTCACCACGCAGGGCACCCGCGAGGCCGAGAACCTGCGCGAGATACGCGACGAGCTACGCCGCCGCGGCTACGACACGCCCCTCGTGGCCGACGTGCACTTCAACCCCCGCGTGGCCGAGACGGCGGCCGCCATCGTCGAGAAGGTACGTATCAATCCGGGCAACTACATCGACCCCGCGCGCACTTTCAAACAGCTCACCTACACCGACGGGGAGTACGCCGCCGAACTGCACCGCCTCGAGGAGCGCTTCGGCCGCCTGCTCGACATCTGCCGCGAGCATGGCACGGCCCTTCGGATAGGTGTGAACCACGGTTCGCTCTCCGACCGCATCATGTGCCGCTACGGCGACACGCCCGAGGGCATCGTGGAGAGCTGCATGGAGTTTCTGCGCGTCTGCGTCCGCGAGCGTTTCGACGACGTGGTCGTATCCATCAAGGCCTCCAACACCGTCGTGATGGTACGCTCCGTACGCCTGCTCTGCGACGCCATGGCCCGCGAGGGCATGGACTATCCCCTGCACCTCGGCGTGACGGAGGCGGGCGAAGGCGAGGACGGCCGCATCAAGAGCGCCGTAGGCATCGGCGCCCTGCTGGCCGACGGCATGGGCGACACCCTGCGCGTGTCGCTCAGCGAGGCGCCCGAGCTGGAGATACCTGTAGCCTGGAAACTGGCCTCCTACATCACCTCCACCCGCGGCGGACATCCCGAGATACCGGGCCTGCCCTGCCCTGCGTTCGACTACCTGCACCCCGTGCGGCGCCCCACCTGCGCGGCAGGGCCCGTAGGCGGCAGCCACGTGCCGGTGGTCATATCGTCGCGCCCCGGCGGCGACGGCTCGTGCGGCGCCGTGCTGCCCGACTTCGTGTACTGCGGCGCGGCGCTGCCCGCCCCCGGACGGCGCCTCGAGGGCGCGGCCTACATCGTCGACGCGCCGGCGTGGCGCGGCGAGGAGGGCACCTGCCCCGCCTACACGCCCGACAACCTCTTCGCCGTAGGGGCCTCCGACGCCCCCGTGAAGTTCCTCTTCCTCAACTACCTCGCCCTGGGCGACGAGGTAAAGGCCTGCCTGCGCCGCCACCCCGAGATGGTGGTCGTCGCACAGACCGTCCACCCCAACCCCACGGGCGAGCTGCGGGCCCTGGTGCACGAGCTGTGGCGCGAGAACATTCCCGCCCCCGTCGTGCTCTGCCTGGCCTACGACCTCGGCGCCGACCGCACGGAGGACTTCCAGCTCCGCGCCGCCGCCGACGCCGGCGCACTGCTCTTCGACGGGCTCTGCGACGGACTCATGCTCATGACCCGCACGCCGGCCGGCGCCGCGCCGCTCGCCGCCGCGCGGCAGGACGAGACGGCCTTCGGCATACTGCAGGCCGCCCGCCTGCGCACAAGCAAGACGGAATACATCAGCTGCCCCGGCTGCGGCCGCACGCTCTACGACCTGCCGGGGACGATAGCCCGCGTCAAGGCCGCCACGGCCCACCTCACGGGCCTCAAGATAGGCATCATGGGCTGCATCGTCAACGGCCCGGGCGAGATGGCCGACGCCGACTACGGATACGTGGGCGCCGCGCGCGGCAGGATCAGCCTCTACCGCGGACGCGTCTGCGTGGAGAAGAACATCCCCGCCGAGGAGGCCGTGGAGCACCTGCTCGCCCTCATCGAGGCCGACGGTCGCGGGGGCGCTTCGCAACAATCTGAGAACCAATCCACTGAAAGCCCTGCAAAAAGCAAGTAATGGTTTTGCGAAAAGCACTTACTCGTGTAAAAATTCCAAGTAGTGCTTTTCAAATTCCAAGTAATGCTTTTTCCAGGGCCATAAACGGCGGGCCGCCGACGACGGCCGCCGTCCCCGAAAACGATACCGGAAAGGGCCGGCCGGGCCATCCCCGTCCGCCCTTCACCGCCAATACCCCTGCCACCATGCCCAAAGAAGAACTCACCCCCATGATGAAGCAGTTCCACGACTTCAAGAGCCAGCACCCCGACGCCCTGCTGCTCTTCCGCTGCGGTGACTTCTACGAAACCTATCTCAACGACGCGGTCGTGGCCTCACAGGTGCTGGGCATCACCCTCACCCGCCGCAACAACGGCCGCAGCGCCTCGCCCACCGAAATGGCGGGCTTCCCCTTCCACGCCCTCGACACCTATCTGCCGCGCCTCGTGCGCGCCGGACACCGCGTGGCCATCTGCGACCAGCTCGAGGACCCCAAACTCACCAAGAAGCTCGTGAAGCGCGGCATCACCGAACTCGTCACGCCCGGCGTGGCCCTGAGCGACAACGTGCTCACGGCGCGCGAAAACAACTTCCTCGCCGCCCTCCACTTCGGCCGGCAGGCCATCGGCCTCGCCCTGCTCGACATATCCACCGGCGAGTTTCTCGTGGCCGAGGGCACGCCCGAACAGGCCGACAAGCTCCTCTCGGGATTCGCCCCGAAGGAGGTGCTCGTCAGGCAGGGCATGCGGCCGCGCCTCGAGGGACTGTTCGGACAGAAATACTTCTGCTACGAACTCGACGACTGGGCCTTCAGCGAGGACACGGCGCGCGAAAGGCTATGCAAGCACTTCGGCGTGAAGAACCTCAAGGGCTTCGGCACCGACCACCTGCACGACGCCACCGCCGCCGCCGGCGCCGTCATGTGCTACCTCGACATCACGCAGCACACACAGACGGCCCACATCACCGCCCTCCGCCGCATAGAGGAGGAGCGCTACGTGCGCCTCGACCGCTTCACCACACGCAACCTCGAGCTCGTCGAACCGCTCGCCGAGGGCGGACAGCCACTGCTCAGCGTCATCGACCGCACACTCACGCCGATGGGCGCCCGCATGATGCGCCGCTGGACGCTCTTCCCCCTGCGCTCCGTCAAGGAGATCATCCGGCGGCAGGAGGGCGTGGAGTACTTCTTCCGCCACCCCGACTTCCGCGCCACGGGCGAAGAGGAACTGGCCCGCGCCGGCGACCTGGAACGCATCGTCTCGAAGGTGTCGGTGGGCCGCGCCAGCCCGCGCGAGATGCAGCAGCTGCGCGTGACGCTCGACAGCGTGGCCGTGCTGCGCCGCGCCTGCCTCGGGGCCGAAGAACCCGTAATGCGCGACCTGGGCCAGCGCCTCGACGAATGCCGCGAACTGCGCGACCGCATCTTCCGCACCCTCCGCCCCGACCCGCCCGCCGTGGCCGGACGCCCCGGCGTGATAGCCGACGGCGTGGACGCCGAGCTCGACGAACTGCGCGCCATCTCCTCCTCGGGCAAGGACTATCTGCTGAAAATACAGCAGCGCGAGAGCGAAGCCACCGGCATCCCCAGCCTGAAAATCGGCTTCAACAACGTGTTCGGCTACTACATCGAGGTGCGCAACACCTACAAGGATCACGTGCCCGCCGAGTGGATCAGAAAGCAGACGCTGGCGCAGGCCGAGCGCTACATCACGCAGGAGCTCAAGGAGTATGAAGAGAAGATACTCGGCGCCGAAGACCGCATCCTCCAGCTCGAGGGCCGCCTCTACGCCGCCCTCGTGGCCGCCGCCGGACAGTTCATAGCCCTGCTCCAGCGCGACGCCGCCGCCCTGGCCACCCTCGACTGCCTGCGCTCGCTCGCCGCCGCCGCCGAAGAGCACCGCTACGTGCGGCCCGTAGTGGACGAGAGCACCGACCTCGACATACGCCGCGGCCGCCACCCCGTCATCGAAACCCTCATGCCGCCCGGCGAAGAGTACGTACCCAACGACGTGCGCCTCGACGCCGACAGCCAGCAGATCGTCATCGTCACCGGCCCCAACATGGCCGGCAAGAGCGCCCTCCTGCGCCAGACGGCACTCATCACGCTCCTGGCGCAGATGGGCTCGTTCGTCCCGGCCGAAAGCGCCCGCGTGGGCCTGGTCGACAAGGTCTTCACGCGCGTCGGGGCGAGCGACAACATATCGGCCGGCGAGAGCACGTTCATGGTGGAGATGAGCGAGGCCGCCAGCATCATGAACAATGTCACGCCGCGCAGCCTCGTGCTCTTCGACGAGCTCGGGCGCGGCACCTCCACCTACGACGGCATCTCCATCGCCTGGGCCATCGTGGAGCACCTCCACGAGAACGCCGCCGCGAGGGCCCGCACGCTCTTCGCCACCCACTACCATGAGCTCAACGAGATGGAGAAGCAGTTTCCGCGCGTAAAGAACTGGAACGTGTCGGTAGTCGAGAAGGAAGGGCGCGTAGTGTTTCTGCGCGAGCTCCGCCGCGGCGGCTCCGAACACTCGTTCGGCATACACGTGGCCCGCCTCGCGGGCATGCCGGGCAGCATCGTGCGCCGCGCCGAGGAGGTGCTCGCGCAGCTCGAGCGACAGGACGGCGGCAAGCGCCCCGTGCCCGCCGCACCGGCCGCGACGGAGGACGGCGGTGCCCAGCTCAGCTTCTTCCGGCTCGACGACCCCGTGCTCGAGCAGATACGCGACGAGATACTCCACCTCGACGTGAACAACCTCACGCCGGTGGAGGCGCTCAACAAGCTCAACGACATACGCAAGATACTCACGGGCGCCTGAGCCCGCAACGCCGGCGGCGGACACGGACCGCTCACGGCGGAAGAACACTTACCCCAAAACACACAAAGCAGCATCCCCATGACCGACGGATACATACAGGTGAAAGGCGCCCGCGTCAACAATCTGAAGAACATAGACCTGCTCATTCCCCGCGGCCGGCTTGTCGTGATCACGGGCCTTTCGGGCTCGGGCAAGTCGTCGCTCGCCTTCGACACGCTCTACGCCGAGGGCCAGCGCCGCTACGTGGAGAGCCTCTCGGCCTACGCCCGGCAGTTTCTGGGCCGTATGAACAAGCCCGAGTGCGACTACATCAAGGGCCTGCCGCCCGCCATCGCGATAGAACAGAAGGTGACGAGCCGCAACCCGCGCTCCACCGTGGGCACCTCGACGGAGATATACGACTACCTGCGCCTGCTCTATGCCCGCGCGGGCCATACCTTCTCGCCCGTGAGCGGCCGCGAGGTGAAGCGCCACACGGTGGCCGATGTCGTCGGCACGGTGCTCTCCTACTCGCCCGGCACGCGCTTCACGCTGAGCGCCCCGCTCATACTGCGCGGCGGCCGCTCGCCGCGCCGCCAGCTCGAGGCCTATCTGCAGCAGGGCCTCTCGCGCATAGAGACCGGCGCCGACATCGTGCGCATCGAGGACTTTCTGGCCGGACTCGAGGGCGAGGGCGAAGAGCTCGTGGCGGCCGAAGGCAAGGGCGAGGGGGCGCGGCGGCGGGTGCCGTCGGTCTTCCTGCTCGTCGACCGCCTGTCGGTAGACGGCGGCAAGGACGCGCTGGCGCGTCTGGCCGACTCGGTGGAGACGGCCTTCTACGAGGGCGACGGCGAGTGCCGCCTGTGCTTCCTCCCCTCGCGCACGCTCCACAGTTTCTCCACGCGCTTCGAGGCCGACGGCCTGAAGTTCGACGAGCCGGACGACAACATGTTCTCCTTCAACTCGCCGCTCGGGGCCTGCCCCGAATGCGAAGGCTTCGGCAGCGTGATAGGCATCGACGAGCGCCTGGTGGTGCCCGACAGCACGCTGAGCGTCTACGACGGCGCCGTGGTGTGCTGGCGCGGCGAGAAGCTGGGGCAGTGGCGCACGGAGTTCTGCCGGCGCGCCGCGGCGTGGGACTTCCCCATATTCGAGCCTTACCACAAGCTCACGCCGGCGCAGCGCGGCCTGCTGTGGCACGGCGCGGAGCAGGCCCCCGGCAGCAGGGAAGTGTGTGTCGACGCCTTCTTCGACATGCTCCGGCGCGAGCAGTACAAGATACAGAACCGCGTGATGCTGGCGCGCTACCGCGGCAAGACGGTGTGCCCCGTGTGCGGCGGCGCGCGCCTGCGGCCCGGGGCGCAGTACGTGAAGGTGGGCGGCCGCAGCATCGGCGAGCTGGTGCGCCTGCCGGTGAGCGAGCTGCGCCGGTTCTTCGACACCCTCGAGCTGCCCGAGGCCGACGCCCGCGTGGCCGAGCGCCTGCTCACGGAGATACGCAGCCGCCTGCGCTTCCTCACGGAGGTAGGGCTGGGCTACCTCACACTCGACCGCCTCTCCAACTCGCTCTCGGGCGGCGAGAGCCAGCGCATCAACCTGGCCACCTCGCTCGGCTCGTCGCTCGTGGGCTCGCTCTACATCCTCGACGAGCCGAGCATCGGCCTCCACTCGCGCGACACGGAGCGCCTCATCGGCGTGCTGCGCCAGCTGCGCGACCTGGGTAACACGGTGGTCGTGGTGGAGCACGACGAGGACATCATCCGCGCGGCGGACTACCTCATCGACATCGGCCCCGAGGCGGGGCGCCACGGCGGCGAGGTGGTGTGGCAGGGAACGGCCGAGGAGGCCGCGCGACGCGCCCTTGCGCCCGAAGCCGCCGACCTGCGCAGCCACACGCTGGCCTACCTGGCCGGCCGCGAGGCCATACCCGTGCCGGCGGCGCGGCGGGCGTGGAACCACTACGTGGAGGTGGGCGGCGCCCGCGCCAACAACCTCAAGGGCATCGACGTGCGCTTCCCGCTCAACGCCATGACGGTGGTGACGGGCGTGAGCGGCTCGGGCAAGAGCACCCTCGTGCGCGACATCCTCTACCGCGCCATGAAGCGGCGCCTCGACGAGCCGGCCGACCGTCCGGGCGAGTTCCAGACGCTCGGCGGCGAGCCCGACCTGGTGCAGGCCGTGGAGTTTGTCGACCAGAACCCCATCGGCAAGTCCTCGCGCTCCAACCCCGTGACCTACGTGAAGGCCTACGACGAGATACGCCGCCTCATGGCCGAGCAGCCCCTGGCGCGGCAAATGGACATGAAGGCGGGCTTCTTCAGCTTCAACGCCGACGGCGGACGCTGCGAGGAGTGCAAAGGCGAGGGCACGGTGAAGGTGGAGATGCAGTTCATGGCCGACCTCGTGCTGGAGTGCGACACCTGCCACGGCCGCCGCTTCAAGCCCGAGGTGCTCGACGTGCGCTTCGAGGGCAAGAACGTGCACGACCTGCTCGGCATGACCGTCGACCAGGCCATAGAGTTCTTCACCCTGCACGGGCAGAAGAAAATCGTGCGGCGCCTCCTCCCGCTGCAGGCCGTAGGGCTGGGCTACATACAGCTCGGGCAGCCCAGCTCCACCCTGTCGGGCGGCGAGAACCAGCGCGTCAAGCTGGCCTACTACCTCGGACAGGAGCACGCGCTGCCCACGCTCTTCATCTTCGACGAGCCCACCACGGGCCTCCACCTGCACGACATCGGCACACTGCTGCGCAGTTTCGACGCCCTCGTGGAGCGCGGCCACACGGTGGTGGTCATCGAGCACAACATGGATGTGGCCAAATGCGCCGACTACCTCATAGACCTCGGCCCCGACGGCGGACGCGAGGGCGGACGCCTCGTGGCCTGCGGCACGCCCGAGGAGGTGGCGGCGCAGGGCAAGGGGCACACGGCGGCCTATCTGCGCGAAAAACTTGCCGCCGGCGCCGCCGCGCGCTGAGGAGCGGCCGCCGCGGCGGCCGAACCGACTTTCGGAACAACGCCGCGCCGCCCTGCCGGAACACCGGCGCGGCGGCGCGCGAAAAGCACTACTTGCCGTAAAAAATGCAAGTAGTGCTTTTTAAATTCCAAGTAATGCTTTTCGAGACACGAGTAAGTGCTTTTTTTGAATAGACCTTATGGCTTTTATAGCTGGAATAGTCTTTATAGCTATTATGTTTATTGTCAGCTGTTTATGATATTATGCCGGCCGGAGGCAAAAGTACCTGCCCAGAGCTTCCGCTCCGCCGCGGGAGCCGCGCGCGCCGCCGCCTCCGCACCCGAAAAACTGACCAATGCGCGCGACCGCCACGCCGCCTTTTCAGAAACGTTAAGACGGGTTTAAGCATATTAATACCGCCCGCCGGCCGCGAGGGGGCAAAAAACCGCGCTTTTGCTTTGTACTTCACGCCTCAAGGCGTAACTTTGCCACCTTAACCGCCATCTTCTGCACAAAAAGACAAGAACATGAGCCTCACCAACATCATACGCCCCTTCTTCAAGGGCCGCGCGCGGCAGATAGACCGCTACGCCACACAGGCCGAGACGCTGCAGCGCGAAGTGCTCGCACGACTGCTCGCACGCGCCGCCGACACGGAATGGGGCGCCCGCCACGGATATGCGGGCACCCGCGACTATGAACAATACGCCGCCGCCACGCCCGTCAACACCTACGAGGAACTGAAGGGATACATCGACCGCATGCGCCACGGCGAGCGCGACGTGCTTTGGCCGGGCGCCGTGCGCTGGTACGCCAAGTCGTCGGGCACGACCAACGACAAGAGCAAGTTCATACCCGTAAGCCCCGCCGGACTGCACGACACCCACTACGCCGGCGGGCAGGACGCCGTCAGCCTCTACCTGCGCAACAATCCGCAGAGCCGCCTCTTCGACGGACGCGCCCTCATACTCGGCGGCAGCCACGCCCCCAACTACAACCTGCCGCACTCGCTGGTGGGCGACCTCAGCGCCATACTCATAGAAAACATCAACCCGCTGGTCAACCTCGTACGCACGCCGCCCAAGAAGGTGGCCCTGCTGGCCGACTTCGAGCAGAAGCGCGACCGCATCGCCGAGCTGGCCGCGCGGCAGAGGGTGACGAACCTCTCGGGCGTGCCCTCGTGGATGATGGCCGTGCTCAACCGCGTGCTCGAGATAACGGGCAAGGACAACCTGCACGAGGTGTGGCCCGACCTCGAGGTGTTCTTCCACGGCGGCGTGGCCTTCACGCCCTACCGCGAGCAGTACCGCCGCCTCATCCCCTCGGAGGGCATGCACTACATGGAGACCTACAACGCCTCGGAGGGCTTCTTCGGCCTGCAGGACGACCCCGCCGACCCCGCCATGCTCCTCATGCTCGACTACGGCGTGTTCTACGAGTTCATCCCCCTCGAGGAGCTCGACGCCCCCCACCCCACGGCCGTACCGCTATGGGGCGTGGAGACGGGACGCAACTACGCCATCGTCATATCCACCTCGTGCGGACTGTGGCGCTACCTCATCGGCGACACCGTGCGCTTCACCTCCGTCCGCCCCTACAAGTTCGTCATATCGGGCCGCACCAAGAGCTTCATCAACGCCTTCGGCGAGGAACTCATCGTAGACAACGCCGAACGCGGCCTGGAGCGCGCCTGCCGCGAAACGGGGGCCGTGGTGTCGGAATACACCGCCGCACCCGTCTTCATGGACGCCGAGGGAAAGTGCCGCCACCAGTGGGTGGTGGAGTTCGAGCGCGAGCCCGACGACCTGGCGGCCTTCGCCCGCAGCCTCGACCGCGCCCTGCAGGACATCAACTCCGACTACGAGGCCAAGCGCTACAAGGACCTCACCCTGCAGCACCTCGAAATCATACCGGCCCGGCGCGGACTCTTCAACGACTGGCTCAAAAGCCGCGGCAAGCTCGGCGGACAGCACAAGGTGCCGCGCCTGGCCAACAACCGCGACATCATAGAACAAGTGCTCGCACTCGACAAACCTCACTCCGACGCATGACCGCACACCGCCTGAAAATACTGGCCCTGCGCCTCGCCGCCGCCATCGCGGCGGCCCTGACGCTCGCCGCCTGCGCCAACCCCGGCAGCGGGCCCGACGGCGGCCCCTACGACGAGACGCCGCCCAGAATCGTGACCATGTCGCCGGCCATCGGCCAGACCGACTGCCAGGCACGAAAGGTGACCATCACCTTCGACGAGTTCGTCAAGATAGAGAACGCACAGGAGAAAATCGTCGTCTCGCCCCCGCAGATAGAAATGCCCGACATCAAGACCAGCGGACGCCGCATCACCGTGGAACTGCTCGACTCGCTGCGGCCGGAGACTACCTACACGGTCGACTTCTCCGACGCCATCGCCGACGCCAACGAGGGCAATCCGCTCGGCAACTTCACCTATTACTTCTCCACCGGTCCCCGGCTCGACACCATGGAGGTGGCCGGCAACGTGCTCGCCGCCGCCAACCTCGAACCCGTAAAGGGCATCCTCGTGGGACTGCACAGCGACACCACCGACTCGGCCTTCAGCAGCAAGCCCTTCGACCGCGTGGCGCGCACCGACAGCCGCGGACGCTTCTGCATCAAGGGCGTGGCGCCGGGCACTTACCGCGCCTACGCGCTGAAGGACATGGACGGCGACTTCCGCCACTCGCCCGGCGAAACGCTCGCCGTGCTCCGCGCAAAGGTCGTGCCGGCGAGCTTCCCCGACATAAGGCAGGACACGCTCTGGCGCGACTCGACCCACTACGACACCGTGCGCACCGTACACTACACGCACTACGTGCCCGACGACCTCGTGCTGCTGGCCTACGACGAGGCGGACACGCGCCGCCACTTCCTCAAGGCGCAGCGCGATGTGCCCGAGTGGTTCCGCCTGTACTTCACCGCCCCCTCGGCCCGCACGCCGGTGGTGCGCGGCCTCAACTTCAACGCCGACTCGCTGCTGCTGACGCAGGCCAACGCCGGCAACGACACCGTGACCTACTGGCTGCGCCACGTGTCGACCGCCGAAGACACGCTGCGCATGGCCGTCACCTTCGAGGCCTACGACGACTCGCTGCTGCACAACGTGGAGATGTCCGACACGCTCGAGCTGATACCGCGCGAGACCATGGCGCGGCGTCTCAAGCAGGAGGCCGAGGAGCTCGAGAAGTGGGAGAAACGCCGCGAACGCCGCCACAAGCGCGGCGACTACTCCGACGAAATTCCGCCGCGCAAGCGGCTGCCCGTGAAAGGTATCGGAAGGCGGGGCATCACGCCGGCCGAAAACATACGCCTCGAGTTCGAGGAGCCGCTGGCCCGCGTCGACACGGCCCGCCTGCACTTCCAGCTCATGGTCAACGACACCCTGGGCACAGCGGCCCCCATGCGCCTGAAAAGCCCGCCGGGCGTGGCGCTCGAGTGCACCGTCATGGGCGAATGGCGCTACGGGCAGAAATACACGCTCACGGCCGACTCGGCCGCCTTCACCGGGCTGTCGGGACGCGACAACGAGCCCTTCAAGGTGCAGATAACCGTGGGACGCGAGGCCGACTACGGCGCGCTCTTCCTGCACCTGCCGGGCGCCGACTCCACGGCCACGGTGCAACTGCTCAAGAGCGACACGAGGGTGGAGAGCCAGGTGCGCACACGCGACCACCGCGCCGACTTCTTCTACCTCGCGCCCGGCACCTACTACCTGCGCTGTTTCTACGACCGCAACGGCAACGGACGCTGGGACACCGGCGACCTGGCCGCCGGAAGGGCTCCGGAGGAGGTGTACTACTTCCCCCGCGCCATCGAGGTAAGGGCCAACTGGGACATCGAGCAGACATGGCGCGTGGACGAACTGCCCCTCACGCGGCAGAAGCCCGCGGAGATCACCAAGCAGAAGCCCGAGGGAGAGCGCAAGGCGCGCAACCTCAACGCCGAGCGCAACCGGCAGCTCGGACGCTCGGGCGGCGGAGACCGGCGCTGACCGCAGCAAGACACAGTCACTCACCAACAACACGACTACAATGAAAAGACTTATCACCCTTCTGGCCGCGGCCCTCATCGCGCTCACGGCCGCCCGGGCCCAGTGCTCGGCGCCCAACACCGCCTTCAAGAGCGGCGAGACGCTCATGTACGACCTCTACTTCAACTGGAAGTTCGTATGGGTCAAGGCCGGCACGGCCTACATGAACACCACGCAGACCAAGTGGAAGGGCAAGCCGGCCTTCAAGACATACCTTATCACGAGGGGCTCCGACAAGGCCGACAAGTACTTCGTCATGCGCGACACGCTTACGGCCTATTGCGGCACCGACCTCGTACCTTACCACTACCGCAAGGGCGCCTTCGAGGGCAAGAGCTACCGCCTGAACGAGGTGGCCTACAGCTACGACGACGGCAAGTGCACCGCGAAGATGACCTACCGCAAGAACAACGACAAGGCCCTGCACAAACAATACAGCGGCGAGTACTGCGCCTACGACATGATAAGCATGCTCATGCGCGCCCGCTCCTTCGACGCCTCCACCTTCAAGACGGGACACCGCATCCCCTTCCTCATGGCCGACGGACACACCTGCCAGTGGCAGAACATAGTGTACCGCGGCAAGAAGAAGTTCAAGATGGAAAACTCCGAGACGACCTACCGCTGCCTCGTATTCTCGTTCATGGAGAAGGAGGACGGCAAGGAAAAGGAGATAGTGCGCTTCTACATCACCGACGACAAGAACCACATTCCCGTACGCCTCGACCTCAACCTCAGCTTCGGAACGGCCAAGGCCTTCCTGAGCGGCGCGACGGGCCTACGCAACCCGCAGACGGCCAAGCTCAAGTAAACACGCCATGCACATCATTGCCGACGACAAGATACCCTTTCTGCGCGGGCAGGCCGAGCGGCTGGGCAGCGTCACCTACCTGCCCGGCGCGGCCATATCGCCCGCCGACGTGCGCCGGGCCGACGCCCTCATCGTGCGCACCCGCACCCGCTGCGACCGCCGCCTGCTCGAAGGCGGCGGCGTGCGTTTCATAGCCACGGCCACCATCGGCCACGACCACCTCGACAAGACATACCTCCGCGAGGCCGGCATCGGCTGGACCAACTGTCCGGGCTGCAACGCCGGCAGCGTGGCGCAATACGTGGAGGCGGCGCTGCTGCTGCTCCACGCCGCGGGCCGCACGGACCTGCGCCGCGCCACGCTCGGCATAGTGGGCGTGGGCCACGTGGGCAGCCGCGTGGCACAGATGGCGCGGCGCCGCGGACTGCGCCTGCTGCTCTGCGACCCGCCCCGACGCGAGGGACGCGGCGGAGCGGAGGGCGTGGAGGTGGACGCCGCGGAGTGCACGGCGTCGCTGGCCGACATCGCCGCGCAGGCCGACATCATCACCCTGCACACGCCGCTCACCGCGACGGGTCCCGACGCCACGCTCCACCTTGCCGGCGACGACTTCTTCCGCAGCCTGCGCCGGCGCCCCGTGTTCATCAACGCGAGCCGCGGCGAGGTGGCCGACACCGACGCCCTGCTCCGCGCCCTCGACGAGGGGACGGTGAGCGAAGCCGTCATAGACACCTGGGAGAACGAACCGGCGCCCGACCGGCGGCTCGTGGAGCGCGCCTTCCTGGCCACGCCCCACGTGGCGGGCTACTCGGCCGACGGCAAGGCGGCCGGCACGCGCATGGCGCTCGAGGCCGTGGCGCGCCACTTCGGACTGCCCGCCGACTTCCGCGTGGAGCCGCCGGCCGTGCCCCGCGACTTCGCCTACTACCCCGCCCTGGCCGGCACCCTCGACGCCCTGCCCGGCCTCACCGCCGCCGACGCCGCCCGCCTGCGCCTCTACGACCCGCGCCGCGACAGCGACGCCCTCAAGGCACACCCCGAACGCTTCGAGCAGTTGCGGGGCGACTATCCGCTGCGCCGCGAGGCTTTCTGAGGCGGAGGCCGCGCCGGACTTTAACGTATTTAACCTTCGGAAACATTTGGCGGCGTCATTCCGGAAAATGCACTACTTGCATTTTCGACGCGAATAAGTACATTTTAAAATGCAAGTAATGCTTTTGCGAAAAAGATTACTTGCATTTCTGGCCCGAAAACCTGCATTTTCTTTCGGAAAAAGCCCGCAAGGGCCAACAATAAGGGGCAGACCGCGATGGTCTGCCCCTCTGCTTATGCAAATATACGAAATTTTCAGCCCGAAAGCAAATTGTGTTAAATTGGTCTTATTGGACTAATTGGACCAATTAGTCCAATTGGCCAAGGCGGCCCGGCCTCACTTCACGAGCACCTTGCGGCCGCCGACGATGTAGAGGCCGCTGGCGGGCTTGGCCACGCGCCGGCCGCTGAGGTCGTAGACGGCGGCGGGAGCGGTCTCTTCAGCGGGCCGCAGCACGCCGATGCCGGTGGATCCGGACAACTGCACGCGCGTCAGCGCCGACCAGGCCGACAGCTCGTCGCCGGCCACGGCACGCACGCGGTAGGTGTAGATGCCGCCGGGCGTAAGGCCGGTGAACGTGTGGCTCGTGCCGGTGATGCCTTCGACCACCGTGGGCGTCTGGGCAGCCCGCGCGGGAGCGGCGGCAGGGGCGTCGGCGAAGTCATCGGCCAAGTAGTTGCCGTCGTACACGCCGAGGGCGTAGAGATAGGCGCGCTTGGTGGAGGCGAAGGCTACCTTGTAGTCGGCCGTGACGCCGTCGAAGCTGACCACGACCTCCTCGCCGTCCAGCGTGAGCTGCCGCGAGGCGAGCTCGGCGCCGGTGGCCGAGAGCAGGCGCACGGTGAGGCCGTCCTCGCCCTCCTTGAAGGCATCGCCCGAGAGGCGCACGGTGACGGCGGCCTGGGCGGGCGTCTCGAAGAGCGGGCTCACGAGGCTGCCGGCCTTCTTCGAAGAACCGAGCTTGAGGCGCGCGGGACCGCTGTAGAGCTTCTCGCCCGTCCAGCCCTTCTGCGTGAAATAGTCGTCGAGCTTCGCGCCGATGTCAGTGCCGAGGTCGGTGCCGTTCGAGGCGCCCTCGAAGGTCGAGAAGTCCTCGGCGGCCACCACGTTCTCGGCCGGCGAGGCGGCGGAGCGCTCCGTGAGTTCGACCACGTAGCTGTCGGCGCCCTCCACGGCCTGCCAGCGGGCGGTGAAGCCGGTGGCGGAGACATCCTCGACGGGCAGGGCCGCGGGCACACCCACGCTGTTGCCGCCCATGAAGGTGAACGACACGAGGCCGCCGGCGGTCTCGCGGATGTCCTCGACGGGTTTGCCGAGGAGCTTGCGGCCGTCGGGCGCGGCGTTGAAGAGACGCGCGGCGGGCCGCGAGGTGTCGGTCAGGGCGTTGTTGCCCGAAGTGCCGGGGAAGGGGTCGCCGGCAAGGTCAGCCTCGGTAGCGAACTTCACGCCGTCGTAGCTGCCCGACTTGAACTGGTTGTCGGCGGGCACTATGGTGAGGCGCTGGTGCGAGGAGCTGTTGTTCACCTCGTTGGCGGCCCACACCTCGGCGTCGTAGTCCACGTGGAGCACGAGCAGGCCGTGGCCGTAGCCCTCGGCGTCGCTGCCGCGCAGCTGGCGGTTCTCGAGCAGATAGTATTCGTCGCGGTCGGCATCGTTGTATATCACGTATGCCTCCGGAGCGTCGGTCAGGGCCTTCATGCCCTCCACGCGGCAGCCCGTGGTGAGCTCTGTCGGCTCGAGCCAGCCGCTGTACCAGCGCTCGTAGCTCGTGTAGCCGCAGGGGGCGTATCCGTCGCCGTTGTAGCAGCCGTAGTCCATCAGGCTCCACGAGTCCATGCCGAAGTTGCCGGCCGAACCCGTATCGTAGAAGTCGGGCAGGCCCAGGCAGTGGGAGAACTCATGACACATCGTGCCTATGCCGTCGATGTCGGTGCCCTCCGATCCGTAGAGCTCCGAGCCGCAGGCGTAGGTGTCTACGGTGACGCCGTCGAGGGTGAGCGCGCGGCCGTAGTCGGAGTAGCTGAGCTGCCACTCGTGGGGCCAGACGGTGTTTTCGGGCGCCCCCGATGCCTCGCCGTAGCCGGCGTAGATGATGTAGACCTGCTCCACCACGCCGTCGCCGTCCCAGTCGTAGTCGCTGAAGTCGACCTGTGCGTCGGCGGCCTTGCAGGCTTCGGCGGCCATCTCTCCGGGACGCAGGTCGTCGCCGTAGGCGTCGTTGCCGCCGTAGTAGGCCATCTTGTTCGTCAGGGTGACGGGGCCCACCACGTCGAAGTCGAGCTCGAAGCGGCCGTATGACTGGGCCTTGAAGTAGTCGCGCACGCTGCCGGAGTTGCCGTTTTTGCTGTAGCCCTCCTGGTTGAGCATGTTGTAGAACTCCTGTCGGGTGCTGCCGGCCTGCATCTTGCGGTCGGAGAAGTTGACGAGGATGACGAGACCCTTGCGCTGTCCCGTGACGCCGCGTGAGGCGGCACCCTGGCGGCGGGCGGCGGCGCGGGCCTTGCGGGCCTCGTTGCGCGGGGCGCGGGCCTTGCGGGCGGCGGCGGAGAGGGCGTCGGCGGCTACGGCCTGTGCGCCGACAAAGGCGGCCTCGTCGGCGGAGCGCACGGCTGCGTCGTGGGCCAGGCGGCCGGAGGCGCGCAGCCGGCCGTCGGCGAGCTCGGCGTAGTAGTAGTTGCCGTCGGCGGCACGGCTCACGGGCACGCCGTCGGCGGTCATGTAATAGTGGAAGCACTCGTCGCCCACCAGTCGCAGGGTGAGGCTGGTGCCGTCGGCCTGCCGCACCGTGAAGGGTTTGCGGCGGGCGGGGACGGCCATGATCTGTCCGGCCGCGAGCACGGCGGCCAGAAGGGTAAGTAATATCTTTCTCATTGTCTTGTTACGGATGACACATTGACGACCGCCGCGGCACACAGGCGCCGCGGCGGATGCTGTTATTTTCTCTGCCGCATGAACTCCATGACGGCGGCCTGTATGTCGGAGGCCATGCCGGCGCCTATCTTCGCGCCCTCGGCGGCGATGACGGGTGCCTTCTCGCCGGCCTTGCGCCCGGCGGGCGTCTCGTAGAAGGCGGCGAGCTGCTTCACCTCGTCGTGGGTGAAGTGGCGGGCGTAGAGCTCCACCATTTTCACCTCGACCTTGGGATAGATCCTCTCTACGACGAAGGCGGCCATCTTGCCGGCCTCTTCCTCGGTCATGCCGAGCTGGGAGGCCACCTGTCCGAAGGTGGCCGACATGGTGGCGGCCATGGTTTCCTTGCCCTTGGTGGCGCTGAGCACCTTGCGGATGTCGGCGGCGAAGTCGTCGGAGATGGCCGTCGTCTGGGCGCGCAGGCCTCCGGCGAGGAGCGCGAAGGCGAGCGCTACGAGCATTGCGGTTCTTTTCATATCGCGGGATGTTTTTTTATGGTTTGCACTTGTGCCGCGCCGGGGCGCGGCGCTACTGTCAGAGCACGGGGCTGCCGGACTTTACCTCGCGCATGGGGCTGAGCAGGGCGAGGGCGCCGTCGAAGTTCTCGGCCGAGAGGATCATGCCCTGGCTTTCGATGCCGCGCAACTTGCGGGGCGGCAGGTTGGCGATGAAGCACACCTGCCGGCCCACGAGTTCCTCGGGGGCGTAGTGGCGGGCGATGCCGGAGACGATGACGCGGTTCTCCAGCCCGTCGGCTATGACGAACTTGAGGAGTTTGTCGGCCTTGGGCACACGCTCGCAGCTCACGACGGTGCCGACGCGCAGGTCGAGCTTCTCGAAGTCTTCGAAGGCGATGTCGGGCTTCACGGCCGGCGCCTTGTAATTGGCCTCCTCGTTAGCCTTTTTCGTGTCGAGCAGCTTCTGCACCTGAGCCTCCACGAGGCTGTCGTCGATTTTCTCGAAGAGCAGTTCGGGCTCGGCCAGACGGTGTCCGGCGGGCAGCAGGTCGAGGCTGCCCAGACGGTCCCACTCGGCGGCCTCCATGCCGAGCATGGCGCGCAGCTTCTGCGAGGAGAAGGGCAGGAAGGGTTCGAAAGCGATGGCGAGGTTGGCCACAAGCTGGAGCGAGAGGTGCAGGATGGTCTCCACGCGGGCGGGGTCGGTCTTGACCACCTTCCAGGGCTCGGAGTCGGCCAGATACTTGTTGCCGATGCGGGCGAGGTTCATGGCCTCCTTCTGGGCGTCGCGGAAGCGGAAGGCCTCGATGAGGCGCTCCACCTCGGCCTTCACGCCGGCAAACTCGGCCACGGTGTCGCGGTCGTAACCGGTGAGCTCGCCGCAGGCGGGCACCACGCCGTCGTAGTACTTCTTGGTGAGCTGCAGGGCGCGGTTGACGAAGTTGCCGTAGACGGCCACCAGCTCGTTGTTGTTGCGTGCCTGAAAGTCCTTCCAGGTGAAGTTGTTGTCCTTGGTCTCGGGCGCGTTGGCCGTAAGCACGTAGCGCAGCACGTCCTGCTTGCCGGGCAGGTCGCGCAGGTATTCGTCGAGCCACACGGCCCAGTTGCGCGAAGTGGATATCTTGTCGTCCTCGAGGTTGAGGAACTCGTTGGCGGGCACGTTGTCGGGCAGCACGTAGCCGCCGTGGGCCTTGAGCATGGCGGGGAAGACGATGCAGTGGAACACGATGTTGTCCTTGCCGATGAAGTGCACCAGGCGCGTGTCGGGGCTCTTCCACCACTGCTCCCAGGTGTCGGGCAGCAGCTCGCGGGTGTTGGAGATGTAGCCTATGGGGGCGTCGAACCACACGTAGAGCACCTTGCCGTCGGCGCCCTCCACGGGCACGGGGATGCCCCAGTCGAGGTCGCGGCTCACGGCGCGGGGCTGCAGGCCCATGTCGAACCACGACTTGCACTGGCCCATCACGTTGGAGCGCCACTCCTTGTGCTCCTGCGTTATCCAGGGTTCGAGCCACTCCTGATGCCTGTCGAGGGGCAGGTACCAGTGCTTGGTGCGGCGCAACACGGGGGCCGAGCCGCTTACGGTGCTGCGAGGATTGATGAGTTCGGTGGGCGAGAGGGCGGTGCCGCATTTCTCGCACTGGTCGCCGTAGGCACCCTCGGCGTGGCAGTGGGGACACTCGCCGGTGATGTAGCGGTCGGCCAGGAAGGTGTGCGCCTCCTCGTCGTAGTACTGCTCGCTCTCCTTCTCGAGGAACTCGCCCTTGTCGTAGAGCGTGCGGAAGAAGTCGGAGGCGAGGCGGCGGTGCGTCTCCGAGGTGGTGCGGCCGAACACGTCGAACGAGATGCCGAAGCCCTCGAACGAGTCGCGGATGACGCGGTGGTAGCGGTCCACCACCTCCTGCGGCGTGCAGCCCTCCTTGCGGGCGCGGATGGTGACGGGCACGCCGTGCTCGTCGGAGCCGCACACGAAGAGCACCTCGCGGCCGCGCAGGCGGAGGTAGCGCACGTAGATGTCGGCCGGAACGTACACGCCGGCCAGGTGGCCTATGTGGACGCCGCCGTTGGCATAGGGCAATGCCGCGGTGACGAGCGTCCTCTTGAACTTGTTTTCCATATCTTTTCGTGTATTTTTATGTTTCGTCGGAACTGGGATTCCGGGACCGCAGCGGGCGCCGGAACCGTCAGAGCCGTGATAGCTGCCAATAGCCGCTACAGCCGCCTGGCAGGCCCCCTTCGGAGCCGCGGCCGGAAGCGGCCCTGCAAATTTACGTATTTCCCGCAAGAAAGCCGCACGCCGGCGCGCCGAAAAAGCACTACTTGCTTTCGCGAAAAGTACTTACTCGTGTAAAAAATCCAAGTAATGCTTTTCGCAAAAGCAAGTAGTGCTTTTTTCCGCCGGTCGTTCCGGCCGGCGGCGGCGACCCGGCTGCGCCGCAGAGGCCGCTACTCCGCCGGCCGCAGCACGCGGCGGGCCTCGGCCCTGATTTCGTCCACCTCGGCCGAGGGCACCTTGACCCTTTTCGCCAGTATGGCCCGCGCCGCATGGCGGCGACCGGCGGTGTCGCCCGTGGCCTCGGCCACCGACAGCAGCCCGTAGAGGGGCATGAAACGGGCGGGTATCATGGCGGCGGCCCTGTTCAGGTGGCACTCCGCGCGGGCCGTGCGGCCGGCGCTCAGGGCGTTGTCGGCCGCCAGCAGTTCGGTGTCGTAGTCGTTGAGCTCGCGGCGGCACTCGGCCAGCAGGCGGTCGCTCGCGGCGTAGTCGCCGGCCAGGTTGAGGGCCGCCGCGTAGTTGTAGAGAAACTCCGGCCGGCCGCTCAGACAGCGGTGCGCCCGGGCGTAATGGCGCATCTGCTCCGCCGGGGCGGCCTCGCCCCTGTGCCAGAGGCATTCGCCCGCCACCGCCGGCACCGTACACAGAATGGCTGCCACGCCGCCGGCAGCGGCGCCGCAGCGGAGGGCCGCAGAACCCGGCCTCAGGTGCAGCAAGGCCGGCTGACGGCCGTGCGCGGCCGTGGCGGCCAGGAGGGCCATGAGCAGCACGGGCGGAAACGACAACGGGTAGGACAGAAGGCTGAGCGTCGCCAGCGCCGCCAGCGCGGCGCCGCAGGCCGTGAGATACGTGTGGCCGGCGCTCCCGCCGGCCGGCAAGAACACGGGCCGCAGCAGCGTCCACAGAAAAACGCCCAGCAGGACGAGCCCCACGAGGCCGTAGCGCAAGACGAAACCGGCCCACTCGTTGAAGGCATAGGGCACGTTGTCGGCCAGCCGGGCCGCCGGATGACGGGGATGCCGGCTGAGGAAGTCGGCCTGCCGGGGCATGTAGTCGCGGGTAAGTCCGGCGCGGCCGTGGCCGGTGAGCGGCGCGTCGGCGATACACTCGGCCGTGACGCGGTATATGAGCAGACGCCCGTCGGCCGAGGCCGGCCGCAGGGCATACAGTCCTGCCGTCGCGGCCATCAGGCCGCCGCCGGCCGCCAGCAGCAGGGCGGCCTTTGTCCGCCGCCTCAGCCGCACGAAGCGCGACGTGCGGGCGGCAATGTAGCCGGCCGCCGCAAGCGCGGCCAGCCAGCCGCTGCGCGAACCCGTAAGGAGCAGGGCCGCGAGGCCTGCCGCTACGGCCGCGACACACGCCGCCCGCATCAGCGGACGGGCGGACCGGACGGCGGCCGGCAGCACGAAGGGCATCCCCATGCTCAGAACGGCGGCATAGCCGGCGGGGCTCTGAAAAAAGGGCGGCACCGGCACCCCGGCTTCAGGCAGCAGCCGGCCGACGGCGCAGGCCGCGGTCAGCACGGCCACGACGGCCGTCGCAAGCCGAGCCGGCGCCGGCCATTGTCCGGTCAGTACGACGAGCAGCAGCACCGCCACCCGCGTGGCCGCACTGTAGGCGGTCAGCATGCCCTGCCCTATGTCCACGATAAAGGTCCAGCCCACGAGCGCCGTGCAAATCATGCCGGCCGCCGTCAGCCTCAGCCTGCCGGTACGGCCCTTCGCCCCGACGGCCCACAGACACAGCAGCACGGCGCCGGCAAGCAGCGGCAGCCATTGCCCGGCCGTATAGACATAGTCGGGAAAAAGCAGCACGCCTGCCATACTTACTGCCAGCAGGAGCGGCAACAGGTTATGCAAGACAGGTCTCACGGACTGTAACGGAAACATATAACGTTCACTTCACGGAGCCGGTCTTAGCCTGCAGCGCCTTCAGCTTCTGCGCGTTGCGGAACAGCTCCATGCTGATGACGAAGCGCACGCCGGGGTCGTTGACGAAGGTCTTGACGCGCGGATAGTTGCAGAAATTCGTCATGCGCTTGTGGTTTATCAGGATGGAACGGTCGTAGATGTCGTCGACATAGCGCTCGATGTCGCCGCCGTAGTCGCGCCAGATGTCGGTGAAGACGAGAGGACGCTCCTCTTCGGTGCCAAGCGCGTGGAGGTAGAGGACGAGGCGGCGGCGCTCGTCGGGTATCTGCTTGCGGTACTTGCGCCGGTATTCGCGGTGACTTCGCCTAAGTTCCTTGCTCATTCTCTTAGGGAAATGAGGGTTATCAATATCCCAATAATACATATTGTCACCGGGCGCCCCCCACGCAGCAATATTTTCTTCGGTGGACACCATGGTGTACCTCTCGGTCACCTTCATAACACGAGGGCCATAATAGCCCGTAGCAAAGATACTCTCGCGCGGCTCAAAGTTGCTCACACGCGTTGTATCGGCTGTAAGAAACGCATAGAGATCAAGCAGGAATTTTGCGGAGAAATAGTCTGTGAAGACCTCGGGCTTGGAATATTCCGGCAATTCCCGCACGTTTGTCCGCCCCGCGGCCGAGACATAGCAGGATAGAACGGCAAGGCCAACCGCCACAATGATTCTTACAAGGTGATTCATAATGATTCGTTTATTTAAGTGACTTTACTTCACGGAGTCTACCGTCGCCCGCAGCGCCTTCAGCTTCTGCGCGTTGCGATAGAGCTCCATGCTGACGACGAAGCGAACGCCGGGATCGCTGACAAAGGTCTTGGCGCGCGGCCGGAGGCAGAATCTGTTCAGTCGCTTGTGGCTGGTGAGGATGGAGCGGTCGTAGAGATCGTTCACATACTGCTCGATGTCGCCGCTATAGTCGCGCCAGATGTCGGTGAAGATGAGGGGACGCTCCTCCTGGGCATTGAGCTTCTGTAGGTAGAGCATAAGGCGCTCCTTCTCCTTGGATCTTTCTTTGTAGAACTTCTTGTAATAACGCAGACTACTGCATTTGAAGAAATAGTGCAGGCGTGCGGGAAAACGCGGGTTGTCGATGTCGAACCAGCCACTGCCGCCGCCGATACCACTGCCCCAGCCTTCATGAACGGCATCGCTCCGGCTGAACCATACCTCGCTGCCTTCGTGCCGGTCGGGATAAAGCCCGCCGCCGAAGCCGCTGGCGCGAGGAGCGGCGTTGCTCACGCGCGTCGTGTCGGCAGTGAGATAGTCGTAGACATCAAGCAGAAATTCGGCGGGAAAATAGTAGGAGAACATCTCCGGACGCGATTCATCCCGGCACACGTTACGAGGCGGCATATACACATAGAACCCCGGGGTATTGAGCATAAAGATGTCGCCGTAGCGCTTCAGCCCGAAGACACTCTTCCTTGACCGGTGGTAGCACACTATAGTGGAGTCGGAGTTGGCCACTACAACAGGGCCGTCGGGACGCTGCGCCGCGGCGGGAGCACTCACAAGCGGGAGGGCGAGGATGGCGGCCGCGAGGGCCTGCACGAAGATTTTCAGCTTATTTTTCATGGCGTTCCTTTTTGATGGTTAGACATTCCGCTGGCTGATACGGGCCGCAGCGGGCGCGGAGGCGGTGGAGGCGGTGCCGCCAACCGTCTGACTGACAGCTTCATCGGCCCGCCGCAGAAAAGCACTACTTGGTGTTGCGAAAAGCATTACTTGGAATTTTTACACGAGTAAGTACTTTTCATGAAAGCATTACTTGCTTTTTTCCGGCGGCGTTATTGCGGACATCGGGCGCCACATACGGAGGCCGGATCTCTGCGGTCTTCACTCCCCGCTGCCGCGTGCCGCCTGCAGCGCCTTCAGCTTCCGGTCGTTGCGGTAGAGCTCCATGCTGACGACGAAGCGCACGCCGGGATCGCTGACGAAGGTCTCCGTGTCGGGTTTGCTACAGAACCGGCACAACCGCTTGTGGCTGATGAGTATGGAACGGCTGTAAATGTCGTCCACGTAGCGCTCAATGTCGCCGCCGTAGTCGCGCCGGATGTCAATGAAGATGAGCGGCCGCTCCTCTTCGCTATTGAGCGCGTGGAGGTACTGCACGAGGCGCTGCTTCTCCTGTTCCGTCTGCCGGCGGTATTGGTGACGATACAGGCGGTTGGCCTCCCGCAGTTTGTACCGCGTCAGCCGCGGAAGGCGCGGGTTGTCGATGTCCCAGCTGCCGCCCGACAACAACATTCCGCTGCCGCCGGCGGCGTTGAAGGGCATGTCAAGATAATCCCAGCCCCGGCCGAGCGAAGGCGTGTCGCCGTACAGCCCGCCTCCCGTAAGGATGAGACGCGGCGAAGCCTTCCCGATGGCAGCGGAATCGGCGGTGAGATGCCTATATATATCAAGCATGAACTCAGCGGAATAGTATGCGGTGAATTTTTCTGGCACATCCTCCGGATTTATTCCGTCCCCGCTTGTCCGCGCTATTGTAGTCAAATTAATACCAAATGTAATTATAATACTTAAAATATATCTCATTACTTCATGATTTAGAGAAATTAAAACTTTTATTCCCATCCTCATTATAATCTACAACACAATAAAGCTTTATCGTATAACGAGAACTAGATACCGTAACATTTCCAGAAGCCGTAAAAGATAATTTTTCTCCGGATATAGAATAACTATAATTTAATTTATCGCTTCCTGAAGCTGAAGGTGTTCCATATAAATCAATCTTTGCATTTACATTACAATTGCCTTGTAATTGAAAGCACCAACTAGTCTCACATTGAGCAACATATTTCTCTGTTTCATGACGAATTGCACCAGTCCTGCTTCTATAAGTATAATCAAGTGTGAAGTTTTTTTCTTGAGTAAAAGATCCTTCATATTTCTTATTACGATTTATTTCTTCCCTAAGTTTTTTGTTTGTGGAAAATCTTAGTTTTTTAACAGTATGAGGTTTATCTGCTGGTATATGTATCGTATCTAATCTTATAGATGCAAACATTTGAATCTCTTTTTCCAATTGTTCAAGAGTTATCTCTTGTACAGTTCCTTCAATATTCTCCTCGTTGAGCGTGACATCTACGCCGTATTTCTTTGAGAGTTCTTTGGCTTTGGCCCTGAAGAGTTCGGCCTTTGACTGTACGGAGTCTTCGTCCAAGTCCTCGTTGGAGCAGCTATGGAAGGCTACAGTGCCGAAAAGAAACGCCACGCACCAGGCGGCGAAAAACAATGATTTTTTTAAAGTACTTTTCATAACATTTTAATTTATAATGGTTAATGGTTTTTCTCTATGGTGAGGAAGCGGACTTCCCCGGTCTCGTTGACAATGAAGGGCATCTCCTCCTGCCCGTGGTCCAGGTTGAGCAGCCAGTAGAGGCCGCCTACCTGAAGTTCTCCGGCATCGAGAGTATTGCCGGCAGCCGTTTTTCTCCATATCTCCTGCCAGCCGTCGGCGGTCCACTGCCTCAGGCAATATCTGTCGCCGGCCTTGATGCGGTTGTCGGCGTTCTTCACGATGTAGCGCAGACACTCCACCCATTGCGGCTCGTTGAGCCGGAGCGTGACATCCGGCCAGCTGTCGGGCGCCGTCTGCACGTTTCCGTCGTATTCGCTTTTCCACCGGCACTTTTCGAGCGGTTCGTCCATGAGGCGGTCGTAGTCTTCGCCGGCGCCGGCGGCCTGTAATGGCGTCGGGGCCATGATGTTGGCATAGCGGTGCCGCTTGTGCGCAAGAAACTGCAGTTCGGCCAGATGCAGATGCGGGTCGGCGGCCGGAGCCTTCACCCGATAGTAGCGATAGGGCCGGAGGGGCTTCAGGGGCAGGTCGGTCCATACGTCATCGGGCACCTGCGTGATAAGGCCAATGGTATCGGCATTGCTGAAGTCGGGCGTGTCGGCGGCAATGACACAGGTACCTACGGCGGCGCGGGCCTGCTGCAGCAGGTGCGGCTTGCGCGGATATTTGCGCTCCAGGGTAACAGCGACGCGGCGGTCCGTGGCTTCGGCCAGAGGCTGCAGGGCATAACCTTCGGCACGGGCAGAGTCATAATGCAGGTAGAAGGGGCGGCCTATGGGCTTGAGGCGGCGCTGGCTGTCGCAATATACCGGAAAATAAAAATGGTCGCCCACGACATGTTTGAACAATATGCTTCCCGAGGCACTGTCGGCCCGTCCCCAGGTTATTTCCCTTATTCCCTCGTGGGCACTGAATGACGCCAGATAGGCCACGTTGCGGCCGGCGGGCAGAGAGCCTGCCGGCAGAGTCAGGCTGACGGTGCGGAGGTAGCAGTCCGTCACATCCTTGATGCAAGGGTCGGCCAGCTGCTCGGGCACCGGTTCGCCGGGCGCGGCGAGAGCGGCCGGATTGTCGGCCTGCGGGCAGAAATGGAGGCGGAAGAAGTTGAGCGACGGCAGATAGCCGCTCTTGTCGTCGACGGGCACACTGCTTTCGGGACTGAACGAACGCCAGCGGCCGTGTTCGTCGGGTATGGCCACCATATAGTGCTGGCCCGGCAGGCTCTTATAGCCGGCATTGTATTCGACGGCGGCAGGCACGCCGCAGGCCCTGAGAATAAGGGCGCCATAATTGGCTATGTCTATGCAGTCGTGGAAACCTTGCCAGAAAAGTTCGGGAAAGCCTATCGTCGACTCGTAGGGATACTGGCCGTGCCATTCGCGCATCCAGTATACGACGCGGTTATACCGCTCGGCAATGCGCACCATGCTCACGGCCGTGTCGGCCTGCAGATATTTACGATAGGTCCGGGCCAACTGATCGGCCGGAGTCAGCAGCGGATATTCGCCGATGGCCCGATAGGGCAGAAGATACTGGCAGAAATCCTCGAAACGCATGTTGCGGATGCGCTTCACGCCGGCCCTCAGACTGAAAGCGAGGTCTATATGCTTCAGGAGATACTCGCCGCTGACGGTCTCTATGTCGGGCAGCTCTCCGACCTCGATCCGTGGTTCGGAATATGTCAGGGCCTGTGCCCGCTCGCGTGCCGCCCGGGCGGAATCAATCAGTGTCTTGTGTAGCGGGTCACTCTCCTGCTCTTCGGCGGTGGTGCCGCAGATAAGCCGGTAGTAGGTGCTCTCCGCCGCCCGGCGCAGGCTGTCGATACGCCGGTCGTACGAAACGATGCGTCCGCCCTGTGCATGCAGCGGCATGTGCTCCACGAGGAAGCAGGCGGCCTTGTATTTTTCGGGATTGGGGTCCTTGCGGTAGTGCCGCAGCATCTTCTCGAGCGACGGCCGGTTGGCGCCGGCCTGCCGCAAGGCCACCTCCACACCCGGCGAAAAGGTCTTCTGACCTTTTGCCGGTAGTGCTGTTGCCCAAAGACCTGCCAGCAGACAGATTCTTATAAGCAAGATGTGGAGTGACCTATATTGTTGCATGAGAAGCGCTTGTTGTCAATCCTGATTCATTCTTCTATCATCAATGTCCCGCTATAGCCGGCATTGTTTTCCCCCATGGTGACTTCTATTTCATATTCACCGCAGAGTTCCTGAGGCAGGGCCACCGTCTGCACCTGGTCGCCGACGGGCACGCAGACCTCATACACGCTGTTTTCCTCTTCGTCGAGAAGCGACAGTGTCATCGCCCCGGCCGCGCCCTCGTAGGGGTATATATATAATATGTGTCCCAGAATGCTGATGGTCGGCGTCGGCTTGCGGGCGGGAGAGCGGCGCATATCTTTTTCCCATTTTTCTTTTTCCTTACCATTAGGAGGAACTTCTGTTAACCTAACCGTCGTTCCTATAACTTCCATTATAGGATCAAGTTGCTGTACGGATGCATCAACAAACATAGGTGCCGTAAAAAACGACCAAACAAGAAATGTTACAACTTTTATCATAATTGAAATTTTATTTGACGCAAATGTATGAATAAAAGCTAATTATAAGCCTTGCAGCATTACGCATTTATTAAACGAGCAGATCTACGACTACGCAAATATTAAACAAGAGTCTTATAACTTATTGTATACTTGCAGATTACGTATTCCTAAAATTTCAGATATAAAAAATCGTATTTTCCATGATCACTGCAATTTTATAACGGTAGCGGCAATGAAATGCCGGTCGAACTCCCTGGCTTTCATGTCCCGGCCGAAGACTTTAAGGCCAAGGCGGGAGCGCATGGACGATACATTTTGCGGCGAGCAGTTGAGCAGCCGGGCCATCTCCGAGGGCGCGAAGCCGCAGAGCAGCAGGTGGCAGAGGCGGCGCTCGTTATCCTTGAGAGGGGCCAGACTATAGTCGACTGTCCGGCGGAAACCGGCGGCATGACGCTCAACCTGGCGGGCGAGTTCGGCCCAGTCTTCAGAATGCGGCACCTTGTCCTTTTTGCCGGTCCGGGCATACTCGTGCAGCCGCCTTACGGTGTCGCCGTCAAGAGCCGCCCGTATCTGCTCGCGGAGAAGACCGACTTCCTCAAGACTGCTCTCGGACGGCATCTTATGTTGCAGCAGTTCCGCTATCTTGCACTCCAGCTGACGGATGGTCAACGCATTTCCCTCCTCTGAAAAGTCCGGCCGACCGGCCTCCAGGCGCTGCAGTTCCTCCTTGGCCTCCTGATACAACCGGATCAGTTGACGCTTCATTTTCCTGTGATGCAGTATCCTGATGAAACCAATAGCAACGCCTAACAGAAGCAGCAAGGCGACGATCATCATATAAGTCCATGGTCCACTCATTGCGGGCGTATGCCGCCGCTTCAACTCGGCCTGCTTGCGACGGGCATCGTAGAAAACCTGAAGGTCCTGAATATGAAGATGAGAAGTATCCTTCTGACACTCAAGTATATGTTCCAAATACAAACCTTTGTACATAAGCACGGAATCGGTTTCGCCCTTGAGCTTGTAGGCCTCGGCAAGATCCCAATAGGAGTTATACAAGTAACTTTTCTTTCCACAATTTTTCTCATGATAAAAATAAACAAGAGCGGAATCTGCTTCGCCTATGTTGAGATAGTAGCGACCCTTAACAGAGTAGTAGGGCCCACCATCCAGTTCAGGTCTTACCGTAAAATCCGGCTGTACATTCTTATCTTCTTTCTCATACTCTTTAATAAAATGAGCCGCGAGGGCATATTCCTTTTTATTAGTATAAGCCTCGGCTATTCTTATGGCAGCACGAGAAGCTCTTAGCGAATCGTCATACTGCAAATGAATGTTCATGCCCAGTTTGTAATAGTAGATGGCCGAATCGGGCATATCCATATTGCGAAAACAGCGGGCCTGTCTTCTCAATAGGTCGGCATACATCGGCCGGTCATCTGCACGCAGCGCGTGATAAGCTCCTCGACGGGATATGTCCAGAGTAAGTTTTGGAGAAACGCGATATATATAAATATCACTGAGCTGCCCGTAAATGCGCGCCAGCAAGGCGTGGTCGCAGTCGGCGGCGGCAGTGTCGGCCAAATCTATCGCTTGGTTGAGACAGCGCTGCTCATCGAGCGGCCGGTCCAGGTCGCGGTAGGCGGCGGCCAGCACGTAGCTGGCCCGCATGCGTTCGTGCGCCGTGCCGTACTGCTCGTAATATTCCGCCACACGCCGCACCACGCTGTCGGTGGTAAAGTCTTCGTAGGCCTTGTTCTGCGCCTCGGCGCACAGCAGGGCGTAGCGCATCCGGTCGGAACGGCTGCACCCCTCCACCTCGCCGGCCACGCCGCGCAGCAGGGCGAGGGCGCTGTCGGGGCGGGTGGAGAGCAGACTGTCGGCAAGGGCCACCTCGCGAGGCAGCCGGCGGTGGCACGCGGCAAGGGTCAGGAGCGCGGCCAGCAGGGCGATGTGCGGCGCCAGGCGCCGGAGGGTGACACTGTTCATAGGTCTGTGGGATTGTCCGCAACGGTCTTTCCGACGGCCGCGGCAATGAAATGCCGGTCGAACTCCCTGGCTTTCATGTCACGGCCGAAGACTTTAAGGCCGAGGCGGGAGCGCATGGACGATACATTCTGCGGCGAGCAGTTGAGCAGGCGGGCCATCTTCTGGGGCGCGAAGCCGCAGAGCAGCAGGTGGCAGAGGCGGCGCTCGGTCTCCTTGAGAGGCTGCTGCGGATGGTCGACGAGGCGGGCGGCACCGGCGGCGTGCCGCTCCACCTGACGGGCGAGTTCGGCCCATAGTCCGGGATCGGACGCCGCACCGCCGGCACGGAGCCGGTCTATGACGCCGGTGTCCTGCAGCCGGTGCGTCAGTTCGAGAACGAGGCTGCCGGTATCAAGGCGACACCCCATCTTCTCTTTCTGCCGGCACAGCCGGTCGATATGCCACTCCATGCGGTCACGCAGATCGGCATGTTCATCGCCCGGCAGGGCGCTGCGGGCATCGCAGATCAGACGGAGGCTTTCGTCGACCTCGCGATATTGTCCGACAAGGGCGGCGATGTTCCGCCGGTAACGGCGCAGACCGAGGACGACGGCGCCGGAGGCGGACAGCAGCAGACAGAGGACAACGGCGGCACAGGACCAGATGCTGCCGGGCGCATCCGGCTGCCGGTCGGCGGCGTCGGAGCGGCGGGCGCCGGCGAAATGCCGCCGGGTCGTTCCGAGACGGACATCCGTGGCGGTGTCCATGCTGCGGACGGTCTTTATCATAAAGGTGTCGGCGCACATGACGGCCGAATCGGCGGCACCATGGGCCATACAGCCCTCGGCGCGGGTCCTGAAGGCGTCGTTCACCGGCTTCGCGCCCTCCTCCGCACCCTGCGGAAGGGCGCGGGCGGAACCGGCAGCTAAGAGAAGGGCAGCCATGAGCATGATGCGCGGCACAAGGCACCGCACGAGGACGGTTCTTTTCATAATATTTACAAAGTTAAGGCTTTTTCGCTTACGCCGGCGCCGACGCGGGACGAAAAAAGGGGCGGCGGCCCAGAAGGCGCGCCAAACGGCTGACGGCCAGCGGCATCAGCCCGTCGGAAAAAAGCACTACTTCGTGTTGCGAAAAGCATTACTTGGAATTTTTACACGAGTAAGTGCTTTTCGCAACACGAAGTAGTGCTTTTCGCTCCCGCGGCGTGCGGGGGCCCGGCGCAGGGCGGCGCGGGGGCCGGCCCCGCGCCTCAGCCTTCGAGCTTCGCCTTGTAGGCGAGGGCGTACATGCGCATCTGCCTTATCATGGCCAGGAGGCCGTTGCTGCGCGTGGGCGAAAGGTGGTCGGTGAGGCCTATGCGCTGCACGAGGTAGAGGTCGGCGTCGAGTATCTCGGCGGGGGTGTGGCCGCTAAGTACGCGCACGAGCAGGGTGGCGAGGCCGCGCACGATGAGGGCGTCGCTCTCGGCGCGGAAGGTGAGGCGGCCGTCGTGCTCGTCGCACACCAGCCACACGCGGCTCTGGCAGCCGTCGATGAGGTTGGCGTCGGTCTTGTCGGCCTCGGGCAGGGGCTGCTGCTCCTCGCCCAGGTCGATGAGCAGCTGGTAGCGGTCCATCCAGTCGTCGAACTCGTTGAATTCCTCGATGATCTCGTCTTGCAGTTCGTTGATAGTCATGCTTATACTTGTGTTGTGTCGGTTTTGTCGTTGCGGAAGGGCGGGCGCGGCGTCACATCTCCTCGGCGAGCATCTGGAGGATGGTCTGCCCCACGAGGCGCAGGTTTTCGGGCGCGATGTTGGCGGGCACGTCGGCCGTGGTGTGCCAGGTGGCGCCGAAGCTGCTGCGGGCGGCGGGCACGTAGGGGATGATGTCGGCGGTGGGCACGCCGGCGGTGGTGTTCATGTGCAGGTGGTCGTCGGTGGCGTAGCTGCCGTCGGCGTCGGCGAAGAGGGCGCCGGCGCCCACGCTGCGGGCCGTCTCCCAGAGGCGGCGCACCACGGGCTCGGCGTAGCGCATGGAGAAGCCCTCGCGGCAGAAGCGGGCGTCGCGGCCGCCCACCATGTCGAGGAGCAGGCCGTAGCGCGCCTTGTAGCCGCGGGCGGCGGCCTGCCGGGCCCAGTGTTGCGAGCCGAGGCACCAGTCGAGGCCCTCGGGGTGGGGCTCGCCCCAGTAGGGTGCCCCGCCGTCTTCAAGGTCGAAGCAGACGAAGTCGACGCCTACGGCTGGACTGAGCTGCCCGAGGCAGCGGGCCACCTCGAGCATCACGGCCACGCCGCTGGCGCCGTCGTTGGCGGCCATGACGGGCTCGCGGTGACGGGCGGAGTCGGGGTCTTCGTCGGCCCATGGGCGGCTGTCCCAGTGGGCGGCTATCAGCACGCGGGCCTCGGCGTCGGGGCGCCACGAGGCCGTGATGTTGCGGCCCTGCTGGCGGACGCCGTCCCAGCGCACGGCCTCGAAGTCCTGTTCCGCCACCTCGAGGCCCAGGGCGCGGAAGCGGTCGGCGATGTAGGCGGCACAGCGGCGGTGGGCCTCGGTGCCGGGCACGCGCGGCCCGAAGTCGCACTGCGCCACGACATGGGCGTAGGCCGAGTCGGCGCTGAAGCGGACGGCGGTAAGCTCAACGGCGGCCGTGTCGGCGCCGCCGGCGGCCGTCTGCCTGCCGCCGCAGCCCGTCAGGGCGGGCAGTGCGGCCAGGAGCAGGCCGGCCAGTAGGGTGATGTGTCTCATGATGATGATGATTTCTTTATAGGGAAGGAAAAACGTGTCTACGGAAAAGATGTCCCGACAGGGAGGAGGAGTCACCCGAGGGCGTCGCGGCGGCGCTGGCAGACCTCCATGACGCGCAGGAAGTTGCCGCCGTAGAGCTTCGCGAGGTCGTCGGGCGTGAAACCCTCGGCCAGCAGGCACTGGGTGAGCTGCAGATAGTCGGCGGCCGAGGCGAGGCCGCGCACGCCGCCGTCGCCGTCGAAGTCGGAGCCGATGCCCACGTGGTCGATGCCGGCCACGCTGACCATGTGGCGTATGTGGGCCACAGCGTCGGACAGGGTGGCCTCGCCGCGGCCCTCCTCGCGCAGGAATCCGGCGTAGAAGGTGGCCTGCGCCACACCGCCGGCCTGCGCCAGGCGGCGGAGCTGTTCGTCGGTGAGGTTGCGGGGATGGTTGCAGAGGGCGCGGGCCGAGGAGTGGGAGCACACCACGGGCGCGGCGGCACGGTCGAGCACCTCGTGGAAGGTGCTCTCGGCGGCGTGCGAGAGGTCGACCATGACGCCGAGGCGCTGCATCTCGTCCACGACCCGGCGGCCGAAGTCGCTCAGTCCGCCGTGCGTGGCGCGCGAGCGGCGGGCGGAGTCGCAGATGGCGTTGTCGCCGTTGTGACAGAGGGTGATGTACACCACGCCCTGACGGGCGAAATGCTCCACCGCCCCGAGATCGGTGCCCAGGGCGTAGCCGTTCTCCACGGCGGGGATCACGGCGCGCAGACCGGCGCGCTTGGCCTCGCGCACGGCCTCGGGGGTGGAGGCCAATACGGCGCAGGCGGCGTTGCGCTCCACCTCGGCGCGCATGGCGGTCAGGAGCGAGTCGGCCAGCTGGCGCGCTTCGGCGTGGCCCTCGGAGGTGAGCTCGCCCTGCGGCAGGTAGGCGGCCATGACTACGGCGTCGAGACCGCCCTCGGCCATGCGGTGGAGGTCCATGAGCACATCGGGCCGGCGCACCTCGAGACGGGCGCCGCGGCCGTAGTGCATGGGCGTGTCGCAGTGGGAGTCGAGCGTGAGGATGCGGTCGTGCAGGCGGCGGGCGCGGCGGTAGGCGGCGCAGCGCTCCACGAAGTGGCTGAAGAGGGGGCGCATGGCGTCGAGGCCGGCGGGGGCGAAGCACTCGGGGTGCCACTGCACGCCGACGACGGGCTTCATGTCGGTGCTCTCTACGGCCTCGGCCACGCCGTCGGCGCTGCGGGCCGTGACGGCGAGGTGGGGACCGGGCTCGCCCACGGCCTGGTGGTGGAAGGAGTTGACGGCGAACTCGCGGCCGAGCAGGCGGGCCACGAGCGAGCCTTCGTCGGCGCGCACGGTGTGGGTGGCCACGTGGCGGGGGGCGTCCTGGCTGTGCTTGACGAGGCCGGCGCCGGGCCGGGCGGTGGCGAGGTCCTGCACGACGGTGCCGCCGAGGGCGGCGGCCAGCACCTGCACCCCGCGGCAGATGCCGAAGAGGGGCAGGCCGCGGTCGTGGGCCAGGCGCACGAGGAGCAGTTCGCAGTCGTCGCGCCGCGGATTGATGGCGCCGAGGGCGGGCACGGGCTCCTCGCCGAGGAGGAGCGGATTGATGTCGGCGCCGCCCGAGAGGAGCAGGCCGTCGAGGCGGTCGAGCCAGCCCAGGAGGGTGTCGGCGTCGGCGCTGGGGGGGAGCACTACGGGCACGCCGCCCGCGAGCTCCACACTGCGGTAGTAGCCCTCGGCCAGCTCGCAGCCGGCGGGGCCGAAGTTGCCGCTGATGCCCACGAGGGGCCGCGGGGCGTGGTTGGGAAAGCGGGCCGTGAGGGCGTCGTAGCGCCCGGAGGGTGTGAGGGGTGTCATGGAAGAGGTCATTTCTTGCCGCGGCGGCGCGGATTGTCGGGAAACCATCCCTTGCGCACGCGCTCCTCCTGCTCGAAGAGCTCCTTCACCGTCCAGAGGGACGAGAAGCCTACGATGCCGAGCAGGGCCGAGGCGAACACGTCGGCCACGAAGAGCGCGCCGGCGGCGCAGCCCAGGCCGAGGAGCACGAACACCCACCAGGGGCGGGTGCCGAAGTAATAGTGTGTCTTGACCACTACGGGATGGAACAGGCCGATGACGGCGAAAGTGGAGAGGCCCAGGAGGAAGCCTTCGAAGTGAAGCATGGCGTAAGGGGAGAAAGAAGTGGAAAAACTATGCCCGCGGGCCGCGACGGCACTGCGGGCGCGACAAGCGAAACCGCGGCGCCCGCCCGCGGCCCGGAGGCGGCGGAGGCGGGCGCCGCGGAGGGCGGCCGTCAGAGGGCGGCCTTACGGCGGCCGCGGCGGCGGAGGGTGGCTCCGTCCTCCTCTGGGTCGTCGAAGATGTTGTCGGGGTCGAGCTGGTGCTCGGCAAACTCGCGGGCCACGCTCATGCTCTGGTCATACTCCTCGCCGGGGATGAGTATGGGCACCTGGCGGGTGAAACTCTGCTCGAGGGAGATGAGCGTCTCGGTGGATATGACGCCGTCGATTTCCTGTATGCGGTTGTTGAGCAGCGACATGAGGTGTTCGTTGTCGCGCGAATAGAGCTTGACGAGCATGGTGTAGTTGCCCGTGGTGAAGTGGCACTCGACGATTTCGGGTATCTTGAGGAGCTCGGCGGCCACTTCCTTGTACATGGAGCCGCGCTCGAGGGTGATGCCCACGAAGGTGCAGGTGCTGTAGCCTATGTGCTTGGGGCAGACATTGTAGCCCGAACCCGTGATGATGCCGGCCTCGGTGAGCCGCTGCACGCGCTGGTGGATGGCCGCGCGCGACACGCCGCAGACCTCGGCCACATCCTTGAAGGGGACGCGGGCGTCGACCGATATGATCTGAAGGATTTTAAGGTCGAGTTTGTCTATTTTCTTCATAAAGGTATTTTTGTTTTTATTTTACTTGCGAACAAAGATACGGCAAATGCCCGAGGTGGCGAAGAAAAGCCCCGGATTTTTCAATCCGGGGCGGGGCGCAAGCTACTATTTTAACGGCAAAGCGCCGCCAAACAGTGCAATGTGACAACATAGGGGCGCCGCAGAGACCACTTTGTAACGCCGCGGCGCCGCGAGGGCTCAGTCGCGCCCGAAGGCGAACTTCTCGAGCTTGAGCGTGCCGAGCTCTTCGAGGCGGCCTACGTAGAGGGCGAAATGGGGCGCGGCGGAGTGGGCAGCGAGGGCTTCCTCGCTCTCCCAGGTCTCGCATATCATGAACACGTCGGGGCGCGTGGCGCTCTCGAACACATCGTAGGCCACGCAGCCGGCGTCGGCCTGCGAGGCGGCCGTGAGGGCGAGGGCGGCGCTCAGGGCGTCGTCGTAGCAGCCTTCGGCGGCCTGAAAAAAGCAGTTGAGTCTTATCATTTTCCTTATGTTTTTATTGGGAACCGGCCGGTCCGAAGGGTCAGAAGTATACGGCCATCGACACCTTGAAGGTATTGGCCTTCATGTCGTTGCCGCGTACATTGTGTCCGGTGACATTGCTGATGATGGTCTCGCCTACCTTGCCGAGGCCGAAGTTGTAGCCCACGCCGAGCTCCACGCGGTCGAGCATCTTCACGCCGGCGCCCACGTTCCAGGAGGTGCTCATGTTTTCCTGCTTGAAGAGGCCGTCGGTGCCGGTGTAGTTCTCGCTGGCGATGTTCCAGTTGCGCGAGCCGACATTGAAGTCGAACTGCGGGCCGGTGGCAACGAAGACGGAGGCCACCTTGCCCAGGCCCACGTTGTAGCGGAGGTTGACGGGGATGGCCACGGCGCGCATGGTCTTGGAGTGGTCGTAGTCGCGGCCGTCGAGGGAATACTTCTGCTGCGAGTAGAGCAACGAGGCGTCGAGGCCGAAGCCGAGGGCGATGCTGAGGTTGGCCTTGGCGCCGACAAACCATCCGGCGCGGTTGTTGGCGGCGAAGTTCTCCTTGGCGGCACCGCTGAGCTTGAGTTTTGTGAGGTTGAGTCCGCCGGTCACGCCCCAGTCGAAGCCGAAGGCCGAGGCCGGTGCCGGCCATGCCAGCGCGGCGACGAGCAGCAGAGTGCTGATGATTTTCTTCATGATTCGGTGTTTTTTTATTTTACAATGTATGGTGAATACGCTTCATGCGGACGCCGCAGGGCGCCGCGGCGCTACATGCCCAGCGCCTTCTCGAGCCAGTAGGTGGCGATGCCGGCCAGATAGCCTGCCAGGGCCACCCACGAGATGTGGCGCAGGTACCAGCCGAAGGTGATCTTCTCGAGGCCCATGACGATGACGCCGGCCGCGCTGCCGATGATGAGCATGGAGCCGCCCACGCCGGCGCAGTAGGCCAGGAGCTGCCAGAAAATGCCGTCGACGGCGAAGTCGGCCAGAGCGGGCTGCGCGGCGACGGCCGCAGGAGTGGCCACATCGTACATGCCCATGCAGCCGGCCACAAGGGGCACGTTGTCGACGATGCTCGACACGATGCCGATGACGCCCGTCACCACGTAGTGGTTGCCGCCCGAAGCGTCGTTGAGCTCGCGGCCGAAGGCGCTGAGCACGCCCGTCTCGGCCAGTGTGGCCACGGCCATGAGTATGCCGAGGAAGAAGAGGATGGTGCTCATGTCGATACGCGAGAGGAGCTGCGTGACGCGGTGCTGCGCGCCCTCCTCATCCTCGCCGCTGGCGCGGTAGAAGAGTTCGGTCATCGTCCAGAGCAGGCCGAGCACGAGGAGTATGCCCATGAAGGGCGGCAGACCGGTGAGGAAGCGGAACACGGGCACGAACATCAGTCCGCCCACGCCGAGCCAGAACACCACGCTGCGCTGGGCGTCGCTGAACTGCAGCGAGCCGGACGGCGCGGCGGCCTCGGGCGCGGGCAGGGTGCCCTTGAGGCGGCACTGGAGGATGAGCGCCGGCACGACCACCGAGACGACGGAGGGGATGAACACTTCCTTGATGACGCCCACAGTGGTGATGTTGCCCTTTATCCAGAGCATGATGGTCGTCACGTCGCCGATGGGCGAGAAGGCGCCGCCGGAGTTGGCGGCCAGTATGACGAGGGCGGCGTAGGTCATGCGATCCTTGCGGTCGGCCACGAGCTTGCGCAGCACCATTATCATGACGATGCTCGTGGTGAGGTTGTCGAGTATGGCCGACAGCACGAAGGTCATGAAGGCTATGCGCCAGAGCAGCTTACGCTTGCTGGCGGTCTGGAGCCGGTCGCGCACGAAGTTGAAGCCGCCGTTGGCGTCGACTATCTCGACGATGGTCATGGCGCCCATCAGGAAGAAGAGGATCTCGCAGGTGTCGCCCAGGTGCGAGAGCAGTATGTGCTCGCTCACGAAGGCGCCGACAGCCGACCCCGCGCCGGCAAACTCCCCGGCGAAGGCGCGCCAGGCCTCGGGGTGCATGAGGCTGACAAAGGGTTCGGGGTTGATCATGTAAAGCACCCAGCACGCCACGCACATGAGCAATGCGGGGGCGGCCTTGTTCACTTTCAGTACGCTCTCGAGGGCGATGCAGGCATATCCCAGCAGGAACGCCGCGACGATGTAAGTTACCATAATTCTCCGATAAGTGTTTTTTTACTGAATTTCCGTTGTTTACCTAAGGAAATGCAAAGAAAGCCAAAATTCGCGACAACGCCAAAAAAATGCGGCCCATAAATGCACGCCGCGCGCCATTGGCGCCGCATTTGCCGCCGGCGGCGCGAAAAAAGCCCGCCCCCGCCGCCTTTTCAGCGAAAAAAGTTATACCTTTGCACCGCCGCGCCCTCATAGTTCAATGGATAGAACACCGCTCTCCTAAAGCAGTGATATGAGTTCGATTCTCATTGGGGGTACCACAAAAAAGGAGGAAGCGTATCTTCCTCCTTTTTTGTTTCAATGCCGCAAAACCGCCGGCACACAGAAACAACACCATTATTTTCAATATGACCAAGGAAACTTTCATAACAAAACTAAGAGAAGCGGTAAACGCCTTTGCTCCATTCGTTTCCACAAAAGACGGGCAATGGGCCGTAAAAGGTTTTATAGACATCTACAAGCATATCTATACTATTTCTACTGACACTAAAGTTGTGTCAAAAATCATGGAACTCTATATTTTCCCTCTACTGCTGAAATTCGCCCAGGACAATGATTTGCATTTAGAGCTTGCCAAAGAACAGAACTTTTATCCGGACATCACATTTCGAGACGCCGCGGGCAATTTGTTCGCAGTCGACATTAAAAGCAGCTACCGCAAGACACCGACAAGAATCAACGGGATGACACTGGGCGCGTTTACAGGCTATTTCCGCAACAGGCAAAACACAAAGAATGTAACGCATCCGTATTCATCCTATAAGGCTCATATAGTTTTGGGAATCATCTATAGCGAAAACGACCTGAGGATTGACGAACGCAAATATTATTCCATAGAAAGTCTTGAAGAAATCATATCGGCCGTCAAGGACATTACATTCTTCGTCCAAGAGAAATGGAAGATTGCCATAGACCGGCCAGGAAGCGGCAACACCAAAAACATCGGTTCGGTATCATTGATTGATGATCTGATTAACGGCAACGGGACTTTTGCCCGATTAGGAGAAAACATATTCGACGATTACTGGACAAACTACATGACTCCCGACATGGCCCAAAAGGCAGAACTGGCCCGGCCGTACTATAATAATCTGGAAAGCTACAAGAAATTCAGAAACATCGGATAGTATGCAATATTCTCTGTTTGCGGAATCAGAAATTCAATATAGGAACAAGTTCCCGTCTACCCGCTACCAAGGCAGCAAAGCCAAATTTGCTGACTGGATATGGCAGGAAATCTCAGAAATTCCATTCCATTCGGCATTGGATGCTTTTGGCGGCACGGGAAGCGTGGCCTATAAATTGAAGGACAACGGGAAAGCCGTGACCTACAACGACATCTTGCCATTCAATGCAATAATCGGCAAAGCCATCATAGAAAACACATTCTCCATTTTGGACGAGGCCGATATTGAATATATACTGACCGAACAGCCGGGGATAAATTATCCGACATTCATAGCAGACAATTTCAAAGAAATATATTATACCGACGAAGAAAATCATTGGCTTGATGTCGTCAGGTATAATATTGCCGCCATGCGGGACGAGTACAAACAATCCATGGCATGGTTCGCCCTTTTCCAGTCGTGCATCATAAAAAGGCCCTACAACCTTTTCCATCGAAAGAACTTATATGTGCGTCTTACGGATGTCGAACGCTCGTTTGGCAACAAGAAGACATGGGACACACCATTCGAGACTCATTTCAGAACCTTTGCACGAGAAGCCAACCAAGCCGTTTTCGACAATGGCACAGACTGCCATGCCCTGAACATGGATGCGCGGACTATTCCAAACAAGTATGATTTGGTCTACATCGACACCCCATACTTAAACAGAAAAGGGACAGGAGTCGATTACGCCGACTTCTATCATTTCCTTAACGGATTAGTGTACTACGACAGATGGGACAAGCTAATAGATTTCAGCAGCAAGCACCACAGACTTAAACGCCAATATTCCATTTGGAACGACAAAGAGAATATCTTAAACGGCTTCATGACGCTCATCGAAAACTATCATAACAGCATATTGGTCTTTTCCTACCGATCGAACGGCATTCCCTCCATAGACACCTTGATGCGCCTTCTGGAAAGCTACGGAAGGCGCAACGAGCTGCACTACTCCCGTGAAATAAAATATGCCCTCAGCGACACGAAATCACAGGAAGTACTGATCATATCCTATCCTCAAAAATAACCCGCCGCTCACACCTGACGGAAAGCACTACTTGGAATTAAAAAAGCACTACTTGGAATCCGTACACGAGTAAGTGCTTTTACGCATTCCAAGTAGTGCCTTATGAAGGGCGGCGCCGCGGGCGGAGAAGCGCCCCTCTGCCCGCGGCGGCCGGACTCAGAAGATGTCGCTGTAACAGATTCGTCCGTCGGCAAAGACCATGTAGGTGCGGCCGTCGTCGTAGAACAGGTCGACGAAGGGGCCCGACATCAGCGGAAGGGTCTCTTCGCCATCATACAGGTAGAGCGCTTCGGCGGTGGAGAAGAGCAGGCCGGCGCCGACGGCCGCGACGGCGGTCAGCGGCTCCTCCGTGTCGAGCAATCGGTGCAGTTCCCGGCCGTCGGCAAAGTAGAGCGCATGGGGCGTGATGAAGGCGTAGCCGCCGGCCGTGGCTTCCACCTGAAGGATGTCGTCGGGCAGGCGCAGCTCCAGCGTGAGCTCGGCGGCGGCGGGGCGGCACGAATAGAGAACGCTGCCTTCGTCGGCATAGACGACGGCATGGAACGCGCTGTCGCCGGCGGCGAAGAGGCGGAAGCACGGCGTGTCGAACCGGGCGACGGGCGTGCAGCCCGCGCTGTCGACGGCATAGACATCGGTGCCGCTACGCACGAGAAAACGGCCGTCGCAGGCCAGCAGCTGGTCGTACCACAGATTTTCCGTCACCATGAACTGCCCGAAGTCGGGACAACGCCCGCGGTCGAGCGCCATGTATTCGCCGTCGCCCACATTCACGAAGAGCCCGCGCCCGGGTATGACCGTCAGCTGGTCCGGCTCCGGGGGAAGCGACGGAAGCACGGTCAGTTCCTTTATAAGGCTGGTGTCGGCCTCGGCCGGCCCGCCGGCACCGCTACTGGCCGCCGCCGGCGCGGAGCCGGAGAACAGCAGCAGCGCCGCCATTAACTTGAGATAGATTTTCATATCGTTCGTTTTTTTACTTGACTACTGCTTATTTTTTTACGCATACGCGCATAATCCACACATCATACTTATCATCCACACGCTTTATGGCGCGCGCAAAGGTCCTGTTCCTTCCAGGCTGAGGATCCGTCAGCCTGGCCTCATTGTATTTAGTCACCGCCTTAAACGCCTCAATATCGTCCACGTTCGCACGTATTCTCCTTACAAGGCAAGTCTTCATCTTCGATGCGCCGGCCTGATATTTGGGCTGTCGCGTTCCCGGGGAGGAAGGAACCGCTACGGGCTGGCTGACTGTCGCGGTATAGGCCTTCCCGGCTGCGGATGGGGTCTGCGAATTTGCCGAAGGCTTTCTCTGAACGGGCCGGCGCGGGGCACGCTGCTGCATCTTCTGCTGTGCCTCGGCCTTGAAGTCGCGTACATTTTTATTGTAACTGGCCACGTACGAATTACCGTCGCCGCCGACAGTGCCCCACTGCCCTTGATTGTAGGTGGAGGTCCGCGATTTCGTCGCGTCGCTTCTCTTCGCCTCCGTCACCGTGTTGCCCTTGCCCGCACCGGCGCCGTATGTCACACGCTTGACGGGCACTCTGGAATTGGCCCTGAAATAACCCGCCGACTGCGGCCTGACACTATTGCGCTGTATCAAGTCCTGAGTCGTGTTACTGTTTCTCAGATTCTCAGCCTGCTGCTGTTGTCCCTGCACGGTCTGCCGGGTCTTGGCGGCACTGGCCGCCTGTGCTTTCGCCTGTGCGGCGGCCGCCGCTTCCTGCGCCCGCTGTCGAGCCTTGGCCTCATTGTATGCGTTCCATACCCCGCGCTCAATTTTCCCCTCATCCACGACCTGTGCCGAAACGGCAAAAAATCCGGACAGCACCAGCACTGACAATAAAAAAAGTCGTTTCATAATTCTGTTCCTTTCTGAAATATTAAAAACTCACGCTATTCTGAAACAAAATAGAGCATTATCTCCTTGTCGAATACCTTCTTGCCGCGTTTCACTCTGACGCTGATCGTGTCGAACGGTTCGCGGCGCGAAACGATGCTTGTGAACTGCTCGGCGGAGCTGATGGCGAAACCGTCCACATGGGTGATGATGTCCTTCTTCTTCAAGCCGGCCCAATATGCCGGATATCCGCCAGCCACGGTCTCTACGACCGCGCCTTCCGCATCGGGCCGGAACTTCAGTCCGGCAACGGGCCGTAAACCGGTCCCGTGCAGCCGCACAAGGCCGGAGAGACTTTCGCCCCGCTCCATACACTGCTTTTCGCGACGGTACATCGTCTTGTAAATCTGCATCATATTGAAAATACGGATATACTTTATGTGATATTGCTTCTTGGGGTAGCGGTATTTCCTGTATAATTTCAGCCATTCCTTTCCCGACAAACTTTCCGTAAACAAAGGGATTCCATACCTGTTGTACCAGTAAAGACTATCTTCGTCGCAGACTCTGGTAAAAAGCCCCTGCCACTCATTCTGGGTTATTTCAGGTTCATTCGATCCGCGTACCTTTAACATTGTAGAGAACATGTCGATCTCAATCTGATTGTCGTTTACTTTGCGCATCTTGGCCTGCAAGAGATAGGAACGCTTCGAGGGCGTGAATATGGCATCGGCAATGAGATTGGTTCCTATGCTGACCAATGAATTTGTGAGCGAACCTGCCAAAGCGCCGCCGTTCATCGCGGCTTTTGTTCCCATAAAGGAGGCAATGCTCTCACCCGTCTGCCGGACCAGGTAGTTCAGTTCGGGGCTGGGCTCCGACACCCTTTCGCTGCACCACAGCGCGTAGACGGAATCGGCGGCAAATGCACATTCTTCCTGGGCGGGTACGTGAGGGGTATATTTCTTATAAGCATAATCCAAATAAGCGGAATTGTTGTTCAGCAGGAACATCACGGAGTCGCCCTGCGCAGCAACGGACAAGATAAAGAAGGGCACGCCCGTATCCACATCGCGAAGGTCCGACACCCAAATCCCGTCCATCGTCCTGTCCACAGGCACGTACTGGCGAATCTGCGTCAGGTAGTCGCCGAGCACCGCGAGGTACTGCCCGCGCTCTCCGGCACCGTCGGCGGAGAAATCCTCTATCGCGGCCATGCAGCGCTTGAGGGCGAGCGTATCGCTGGCAGTCAGGGCCGCCTGCTCGCCCCGGAAGAAGGCGGTTTTCATCCGTCCCGGAGCGTCGGGCGAGGCCAGCGATTCGTAAATGTCGGCCACGGCCAGCGCCTCGGAGCACTTGCCGGCGGCATAAAGGTCGTCGGCACGGCGCAACAGATAGCTGCAACACCGCGCCTTGTCGGCCGCGCCCAGTCCGCCGTAGAACACGTAGATGCTCGTCAGCGGCGCCGACGCGTCGCGGCCCGCCGCCTTGGCCTCCGTGTAGAGGGGCAGCATCTGCCCGAGCGTACTGAAATCGGTGGCGGAGGCCGCATTTTCACGGCGCTCGGAGGCGCCTCGCTTCTTCCCGTACTTCTGCGCACCAGCCGGCGGCGCGGCCAAGAGCACGAGCAGAAGCATCAGGGCAATCTTCCTAATCATGACATCGAAAAAAATTATGCCGGCGAAGGCTCCTGGCGCCGATGGTTGAAAAAAAGGTACTGGCATATACAAAAAAGCGTGAAGCCCGACTCTATCGCCCGTTTCACGCTCTGAAGGCCTTCGCATTGCCCGATATATCTGAAACGAGCAATGGTCGAAAGCCTCACGTAGACAATTATACAAACACCGCGTCCGGCCTGGGCGACAGGTCGGCGAATGTGGCGGGTATACAATCATCCCATGGGCGTCACCACTGCTTTGTCTTGATATATCTCGTGGGGAAGTTGCGAAGTTCTCAGAGCATCAACCAAAGCGTACAGTTACGCCAAATATGTATAGTGTGTCCGGGCGGAGCGGACCCCGACGGGCCGTGCCGTAAGCCGCGGACACGGCAAATATAGGAAAAATATTCAGACGGGGCAAGGTTTTCTCCGCCGGAGAAAAAGATTTTCGCGACGACCAGCGGTGCCGGCCGAAAAGCACTACTTGGAATTTAAAAAGCACTACTTGGAATCCGTACACGGGTAAGTGCTTTTGCGCATTCCAAGTAGTGCCTTATGAAGGGCGGGGCCGCGGGCGGGTCAGTACATGAAGTAGCGGGGCGTGCCGGTGAGCCGCACGGTCTTCGAGGTGACGCCGGCGGTGAAGCGGGACGGGGCGCTCGGACATACGGGGCCTACCGAGAGGGTGACGGCGCCGGGGTCGGTGTTCACGCCGCCGGAGTCGTCGACATAGGCGAGGTCGCGGGGCGTGAGTACGAACTCGACGGTGGTGCGCTCGCCGGGGCGGAGGGCCACCTTCCTGAAGCCGGCCAGCTGGCAGGCGGGGGCGTAGGGGGCGATGGCGCGGTGGGAGAGGTAGAGCTGCACGACCTCTTCGCCGGCGCGGCGGCCGGTGTTGCGCACCTCTACCCTGACGCGGAGCGTGTCGCCCGTCTGCACGGCGTCGGGGCACTGGGGCCGGCCGTAGCGGAAGGTGGTGTAGCTCAGTCCGTAGCCGAAGGGATAGAGCACGTCGCCGTCGAAGTAGCGGTAGGTGCGGTGCTGCATGGAGTAGTCGCCGATGGGGGGCAGGTCGGCGTCGGAGCGGTAGAAGGTGACGGGCAGACGGCCGGAGGGGTTGTAGCGGCCGAAAAGGATGTCGGCGAGGGCCTGTCCGGTGGCCTGTCCGCCGTACCACGCCTGTATGATGGCGGGCAGGTGGGCGGCTTCCCAGTTGAAGGCCATGGCGCTGCCCGACATGCAGATGAAGACGACGGGCTTGCCCAGTTCGCTGAGCTTCTGCATGACCTGCGTCTGCACGGCGGGGAGGTTGATGGAGGTGCGGTCGCCGCCGACAAAGCCTTCGATGCCACCGGCGTCGCCTTCCTCGCCTTCGAGCATGGGCGATATGCCGCCGGCGTAGATGATGAGGTCGGCGTCCTTGTATCGGTCGGCGAGGTCGGCGAGGCTGACGCCGTCGTTGAGTCGGACGAAGTCGGAGAGGGCGTCATGGACTACCTCGATGCCTTTTTCCTGCCGCAGGGCGTCGAGCAGGGTGATGTTGCGGGTGGGCACGCCGTTGTAGTTGCCGAGCTGGGTGACGGGATTGTCGGCGTTGGGGCCGACGAGGGCTATTTTCCTTACCTTGGAGGAGAGGGGGAGGAGGTGCCTGTCGTTTTTGAGCAGCACCATCGACTCGCGGGCCATGCGGAGGGCCTGGGCGGTGTGCTCGGGGGTCTCGAGGTCGGCGCGGCCGAGGTGCGACCAGGGTACCTGGGAGGCGGGATCGAACATGCCGAGGCGGAAGCGGATGCGGAGCAGGCGGCGGAGCGATATGTCGATCTGCTCCTCGGTGATGAGGCCGGCCTCGACGGCGGCGGGCAGGGCGCGGTAGGCCTCGCCGCACTCGAGGTCGGTGCCGTGGAGCACGGCGTCGGACACGGCGCTGACGGAGTCGGGGTGGGTCTTGTGGCCGTAGAGGAAGTCGGCGATGGCCCAGCAGTCGGAGGTGACATAGCCCTGGAACTTCCAGTCGTGGAGCAGTATCTTGCGCATGAACTGGTTGCTGCCGCAGCAGGGCTGTCCGTTGAAGCTGTTGTAGGCGCACATGACGCCGGAGACGCCGGCCTCGTCGATGAGGCGGTGGAAGGCGGGCAGGTAGGTCTCCATGAGGTCGTGCTCGCTGGCCGTGGCGTTGAACTCGTGGCGCAGGGGCTCGGGGCCGCTGTGCACGGCGAAGTGCTTGGCGCAGGCCGACACCTTGAGGTAGCGCGGGTCGTCGCCCTGCAGGCCGCGCACCATGGCCATGCCCATCTCGGCGGTGAGGTGGGGGTCCTCGCCGTAGGTCTCGTGGCCGCGTCCCCAGCGCGGGTCGCGGAAGATGTTGATGTTGGGCGTCCAGAAGGTGAGGCCGGTGTAGCGTTGCAGGGTGTTGCCTTTCGCTACGGAGAGGTTGTAGACGGCGCGGGCCTCGTCGGCTATCATGCCGGCGGCGCGGCGCAGCTCGTCGGGGTTGAAGGTGGCGGCCAGACCTATGGGCTGGGGAAAGACGGTGACCTTCTCTTCGGAGCGTCCCACGCCGTGGAGGCATTCGTTCCACCAGTTGTAGTCGGGGATGCCGAGGCGGGGTATGCCGCGGGAGGTGTGGGTCATCTGCGATACTTTCTCCTCGAGCGTCATGCGCGACACGAGGTCGTTCACGCGTTCGTCCAAAGAGAGGCGTGTGTCGAGATAGGGGGGCTGCTGCTGGGCCGCGGCGGGCACGGCCAGCAAGAGGCCTACAAGCAGCAGGCCGGAAAGGGTTCTCTTCATGGTATTTTTTTCAGAAATAGTCTGTAAGTCTCGAAAGGGTATTCGCCGTCCGTGGCGGGGCGGACGCGCGATCATGCCGCCGGCCTATCCGCCCACGGCGAGCATGACGATGACCTGGGCGATGATGACGCGCAGGAACATGGCGAGGGGATAGACGGTGGCGTAGGCTACGGAGGCCTTGTCGCCGGGCAGGGTGTCGTTCACGTAGTTGAGGGCGATGGGGTTGGCCATGGCGCCGCATAGCATGCCGGCGGTGGCGGCGAACGACTTGCGGCACCACTTCACGGCCACGGCGCTCATGATGATCACGGGCACGACGGTGACCACGGCGCCGAAGCCTATCCAGCCCAGGGCGGCGGGGCGCACGACGGTGGCGAGGAAGTCCTGGCCGGCGTCGAGGCCGAGGCAGGCGAGATACATGGACAGGCCCAGGGAGCGGAGCATGAGGTTGGCGCTGGTGGTGGTGTAGGCCACCATGTGGAAGCGCGGGCCGAAGGCTCCGATGAGTATGCCGGCTATGATGGGGCCGCCGGCCAGGCCGAGGCGCACGGGGGTGGAGAGGCCCACGCTGACGGGCACGCAGCCGAGCAGCAGGCCGAGCACGATGCCGATGAAGATGGTGACCATGTTGGGCTCGTCGAGATGCCTGACGGCGTTGCCCAGCTCGTCGGCCACGCGCTTGATGCTCTCGGCCTCACCGATGACGGTGATGCGGTCACCGAGGCGGAGCACGAGGTCGGGGGTGGCCACGAGCTGTATGCCGGAGCGCTGCACGCGGCTTACGTTGACGCCGTGGCGGTTGCGCAGGTGGAGGGTGCCGAGGTGGCGGCCGTTGATTTCGGGCCGGGTGATGAGGATGCGCTCGGAGACGAGTTGCGAGTCGAGGGCGTTCCAGTCGATGTTGCTCTTGTTCCAGTCGGTCTCGTCGCGGCGGCCGAAGAAGACGGTGAGCTGCCTGACGGCGGCGGCGGTGGTGATGACGAGTATGCGGTCGTTCTCTTCGATGAGGGTCTCGGCGGTGGGGAGTATGACCTTGTCGTTGCGCCACAGGCGCGACACGACGAACTTGCGACCCTCACCGAGCTGGGCCACATCGCTGAGGCGCTGGTGGAAGACGGCGGGATTGCACACGATGAAGGAGGCTATGTAGGCCTCGTCGCCGGCCCCTTCGCCGGCGGCCGAACGGTCGCGGCGCATGAGCCATCCGCGCATGAGGATAAGGGCGAAGATGACGCCCACCATGCCAAGGGGATAGGTCACGGCGCAGCCCAGGGCGGCGGTGGAGCTGGCGCCGCTCTCGCCGAGCTGGCGGAAGGTCTGCTGCGCGGCGCCGAGGGCGGGCGTGTTGGTGGTGGCGCCGCAGAGCACGCCCATCATGTCGGCCAGGGGCAGCCAGCCGGCCCACACGGCGGCCATCGACATGAGCGTGCCTATGGCTATGACGCCGAGGCCGAGCAGGTTGAGCTGCGTGCCGCCGGAGCGGAAGGCGCTGAAGAAGCCGGGGCCTACCTGCAGGCCGAGGATATAGACGAAGAGGATGAGACCGAAGCTCTCGGCGTAGGCCAGCATCTGCGCGTCGAGGCGCAGGCCGAGGGCACCGGCCAGGATGCCCATGAAGAACACGTAGGTGACGCCGAGACTCACGCCGCGCACGCGCAGCTTGCCGAGGGCAAGGCCCACGGCGCAGATGAGACTGATGACGATGACTGCCTGCACGGCGGAGGTGGACAGGAGGGTCTGCTCAAACCAACTATTCATGATGAAACGTTGCTTGTGTGGTTAGTTCTAAGGTTAAGACCAAAGGCGCCGCCGGCGGTCTGCGGCGCGGCGACGCGTGCAAAGGTAGCAAGAAGTATGCAGAGGCGCGCGCGGCGGACCTCTTTTTTTTCACTCGCGGCGCTCCCGCGGCCCTTTTGCGCGCACTTCGCCGCGCAGCAGGCGCCAGGCGGGCCAGGCCGAGAGCAGGGCCAGCGCGCCGCCCAGGCCGAAACGCACGAAGAGGTCGTGGCACGAAGCGGCGAAGAGGCCGCCCGCCAGGCAGAGCAGCAGAAAGCCGGAGCGGCGGAGCGTGGCGGCGCCGAAGCGGAAACCGTAGCGGCGGGCGTAGACGCCGCAGAGCAGGGCGAGGTTGAGGGCGCCCGAGAGCGTGAGGCCGGCTCCCGCGCCGACCAGGCCGCCCCACCAGGCACCGCCCGCCACGAGCAGCAGGAAGAGCAGGTCGTAGGCCAGTTCCATGCCCATGAAGAGCAGGCCGTCGCCGGCGGCGAGGGCAAGGTAGCCCACGGGGGTGAACAGGGCCTTGAAGTACATGAAGGCGGCGGCGCAGAGCACCATGGGCACTACGGCCATGAACTCCTCGGTATAGACCACGCGCACCACCAGCGGCAGGGCCAGGGCGAAGACTATGAGGAAGGGGGCCGTGAGCACCACGAGCACATCAATCTGGCGGTTGACAGTGCTGTTCATGAGCGCGGGTTGGCGTACCACGGCCGACAGGCGGGGGAAGAAGTCGGCGTCCATGGCCGTGAACACGATGCGCACGTAGCTCACTACGAGCGTGAGCCCGGCGGCGTAGAGCCCCACCGTGGCCAGACTGCCGTCGGCGCGCATGAGTACGGCCCGCACGGCTATCTCGGCGCCCGAGTTCATCACGGCCGCCGCCACGTAGGCCGCGCCGAGGCGCACGAGGGGCAGGCCCTGTCTGAGAAAGGCGCGGCGCAGGGGAGCTATGCGGTAGGGGCAGGCGCGCGAGGCGAGGCGCAGGTTGATGAGGAAGGTGACGACGGTAAGTCCTGTCACCACGGGTACGACGCCCTTCATGCCCAGCCACCAGTAGAGCGGCGCGGTGATGAGGAGCGTGGCCGCGATGTAGGCGGCGGCGGCGGCGGCGAGCGAGCGCAGGCGCTGCAGGCCCTTGAGCACGGCGGTCTCGCCGGCGGTGAGCACGGTGGCTGCCACCGAGGGCGCCAGCAGGGCATAGCCGGCGGTGAGACTGTAGCCGCCGGTGGTCAGACTGCTCAGCAGGGGGGCGAGGGCTACGGTGATGAGCGCGCCGAAGAGGGCGGCCCAGACGCTGAGCGTGCGCAGCAGACAGGCGTAGTGGCGCACGGCGCGCAGACGGCCTTCGGCGTAGAGGGCCGAGAGGGCGCGCGTGCCGCTCAGTCCGAGCCCCATGCCGGCCGCGCCGGAGAGGAGTTCGACGGCACGCGAGTAGAAGTCGGCCAGGCCCATGCCGGCCGAGCCGACAAGGACGGCGGTGAGCTTGTTGCGCACCACGGCCACGACCACGCCGAGCACCTGCACGCTTCCGAGCAGGCCGGTGTACTTGAATATGTGTCGGTAGGAGGCTGACTGCATGTTTTTTTCTGAGAACGAGCCCTGATAGCTATTGAAGCTATCGGGGCTATTACAGCTGTTACACTTTAAGGAACACGCCGGCGCGATACATGGCGCGCAGTATGAAGAAGATGACGAGGAAGTTGCCCAGCGTGAGCCACACGGGGTAGAAGTCGCCCAACCACTGCTCGAGGCCGTAACTCACGGAGTGGACGGCCGAGCGGAAGTCGACGACCTCGCCGAGCATGTAGGCCGCGATGGAGTTCATGCCGTATATCTTGAGCCATTCCAGTCCGCGGCGCCGGCCGAGCACATCCGCCACATAGTAGAACAGGGCCATGAGCAGGAAGCAGTAGCCGCCCGAGAGGAGCGTCATGCTACAGGTCCAGATGCGCTTGACGACGGGCATCTGGAAGCTCCACAGCCAGCCGGCCGCCACGAGCGCGAGGCCTGTGAGCGCGAGACGCAGGGCAGTGCGGGCCGAGGCTTTCGGGGCGCGGCGGATGATTTGTCCGCAGGCGGCGCCGAGCCACACGGTCACGCCGAAGGTGAGGCTGCATATTATCCACGCGTAGGAGGGGTCGCCGCGGAAGCGTCCGAGTACGGCGGCGTCGATGGCGCAGGCCAGATTGCCCTCGGGCGTCCAGTCGCCCAGCAGCGTCATGGGCACGGCGTAGGCGGCGAGCAGCGCGGCGGCGGCTGCTATCTGCCGGCGCCAGCTGAAGTGGAGCAGCAGAAGGGCGCAGACGAGGTAGCCCGCGGCGATGGCCTGGAGGGTGTTGGTATATATGTATATGGCGTCGGGGTCGAGGCCGAGGAGGTTGCCCTGCACCACCATGCCGAGCAGAAAGAGCACGACGAAGCGGCGCAACACCTTGTGCCAGGCCTGCGACTTGGGGGCTTCGCCGCGCAGGTAACGGGCCAGCGAGAAGGGCATGGACACGCCGCTCATGAAGAGGAAGAGGGGCATGACGAGATCCCAGGGGCGGAAGCCCTCCCACACCTCGTGGTCGAGACACCACAGGAGGTCGGCGGCCCAGGGGGCGTCCAGGCGCTGGAGCAGCCCCCATAGCACGGGCTGGAGAAACACGAGGAGGAAGAGGTCGAAGCCGCGCAGCAGGTCGAGCGAGACGAGGCGGCGGGGAGCGGAGCTGTTCATGGGGAAAAAGATTTTTGGGGAGCTGTCAAGGCTATTACAACTATTATAGCTGTCAAGGCTATTACAATCAAGACGGGCAGGCGCGTGGCACGCCTGCCCGTCTGTCGTTCGGTGTTCCGGAGAGCGGTGTTACTTCATCACCTTTCTGCCACCGATAATGTTCACACCCTTGCGGGGCTCGGCGAGCCGGCGGCCCGAGAGGTCGTAGACGGCGGTGCCGGCCGGGGCGGGCCGCACGGCCACACTACCGATGGCGGTGGTAAAATCCGTAGGATGCTGGTCTGTGCCCTCAGCCACGAAGACGGTGGAGGCCGGCATGGTGACGGTCAGCTCGGTGTCGATGTCCACGGGCGTGCCGAGCGGCAGTCCGGTCAGTGCCTTCTGGTCGTCGAAGGAGCTCTTGAGCACGATTTCGGTGTTGATGTACGCGGGTATGTCGAGCGCCTTGCGCAGCGTGGTGGTGATGGTCTGCGGTGCGGTGGCGCCGTTGCGCAGCGTTAGGGTAGCCTTTCGGCCGTTCCACGAGGCCCAGCCGTATATCTCGGCCTTCGAGCCGGTCCAGGGGTTGCCTCCCACCCAGTGTATGTCGGGCAGCACATCGGCGTTGCGCTCCTGCCAGTCCATGCAGGCGGCGAGTTCGCCCCAGAGGGCGCCGGCGCGTCCGTTGTTGTCCTTGATGCTGTTCATGAGGGAGTAGTCGTTGTAGAGCTCCACCATGCCCGAGCCGCAGGCAAAGGCGCAGCGCAGCTCGCGCACCACGCCGTCGTAGCTCATGTCGCGCGACACGCTGCCGAACTTCGAGAGTATGAAGCCGTGGGTCATGAGCGTGTTGATGGGGCAGACGGGCGAGTTCTGCACGAAGTTCTGGTAGACGAGGCGATCGCGGTAGGTGATCCACTTCTCGCGGTCGGTGCCCACGCCGGTCTCGCCGTAGTCGTTCTCCTGGCGCCACACGGCGTCGGTGAAGTGGAACCAGAAGGGCGAGGCCCAGGTTCCTACGGTCGTGTTGAAGAAGATGTCGGGGCGGCGCTCGCGGATGGCGCGCTCGATGCTGATGATGCCCTCGGCGTTGTTGTAGCCGGTGTCGTTGTCGTCGGGGCCGACGGCGCTGAACTGGGCCGATATGCCGTCGTACTTGAAGAAGCGGAAGTCATACTGGTCGACCATGTAGGAGCAGGCGTCGATGAAGAACTTGTAGTACGCGTCGTTGCTCAGCTGCATGCCGCCCTTGTTGGCCCAGTAGCTGCGGCGGTAGTTGCCGCTCGTGCCGTATCCGCCCACGGGGCCGAGCCAGGCGCCGATGCCGGTGTTCATGCTCTGCGCGCTCTGGTCTATCTTGCTGAATCCGTTGGGGAAGTTGGGGTTGAACTTCCAGGTGCCGTACTCGTCCCAGCCGTCGTCCCAGACGAAGGCCTTGGGCGCCTTGCCGTAGACATCGTAGAAGTTGGTCTTCCAGTTCCGGAGCACGTCGAGACACTGCGCCTCGGTCATGTTGCCCACATAGTCCTTCGCGTTGTTGCGGTTGATGTTGAGCTCATACCACGATATGTACACGGGCATGGCGCGCCAGGGCACGGCGCGCTCGCGCTCGCTGTAGGCGAGGAAGGAGCGGCGTGCCTGTCCCTCGGCCACGAGTCCCACCACGGCGCTCACGTTCCAGGTGGTGCCGGCCTTGAGGGTAGTCTTGCGGCGCCAGTATCCCTCCATGGGCGTCTCGGCGGGAGCCGTCATGTGCAGGGTGTCCACCACGGCGTATGTCAGGTTGATGCGTCCGCTCGAGGTGTTGTTCTCGTTACGCATCGACACGAAGTAGCGCAGGCTGAAGTTGCCGGCGTAGGGCACCTTGAGCGAGAACACGTTGCCCTCCTTGTTCGTGCCGGTGTAGCCGAAGTGGTAGTCGTAGGCGGCCACGTCGCCGCTCTGGTCCACGAGGTCCACGCCCACTATCTGCAGGCGGTTGTTGCCCGAGCTGTAGAGGAACTCGGCCGTGAGCGTGCCGCCGGGCTCGCTCATGCTGACCGCCGTCTCGTGGCTGTACACGTCGGGGTAGGCCTCGCCGAGCTCGCCGATGCGCAGGGGAATGTCGTTCTGCGCCACGCGGGTCCACCAGGCGGTGGTCCAGGCCTGCGTGCAGGTCTCGTCGCTCTCTATGGCCAGGGCCTCGCCGGCGGCGGCGTCGGCCGTGGCGGCGGCGCGGCGGCGGGCGGGCGCCTGCGTGCCGGGCACGAGGTCATACACCACGACGGGCGTGCCTATCTTGCCGCTGTAGGCGATGTTGCCCGAGCTGGTGATGGTCTCGGTGCGCGTCTCGATGAAGTAGCGCACCACGTATGAGCCGGCCTCGGGAATGTCGAGGGTGTACACGTTGTTCCGGTGTTCGCCGCCGGCCCAGCCGTAGTGGTAGTCGGCGGCCACCACCTTGCCCGTGCCGTCCACCACATCCACGCCCACGATGTTGAGGCGGTGCGAGCCGCCCGTGTAGGTGAAGGTGACGGTCTGGCGGCCGGCCTGCCGGAAGCTCACGAAGCCGCGGGCGCCCACCACCTCGGCGGCGGTGAGGGCCGATCCGCCCACCTTGAGGGCGAGCACGCCGGCGGGCGTCTCGTCGCCGGGCTCCCAGCCGAACGAGGCGGGCTTCCAGCTCTTGGCCGTGAAGGTGTCGTAGCCGGCGTTGGCCGTCTTGACGGAGTTGACGCCCATCGGCGTCTCCAGGCCGGCGAATATCCTGTCGCTCAGCAGCACGGCGCCGCGGGTATTGCCCACGCGCACGGGCGCCGAACCGGCGGCGAGGTTGTCCACCACATACATCATCGGCGTGACCGACTCCATGGCCTGGTCGGTCTCGGAGCGCAGGTCGAGCTCGGTGCGCAAGTAGTGCGAGCCGTCGCGCAGCACGGCGCGCCACTCCACGGTGAGCCCGCCGCGGGTGAAGACGGCCTTCAGGGCCTTGCCCGGCAACCTGAGCGAGCCGGTGGCGGCCGAGGCGTCGGCGGCGAGGTCTTCGAGCGACACGCTCTCGAGCGTCATGTCGGAGGCGTTGAAGGCCGTCCCGTCGCCGAGCACTATCCTGAAGAGTTCCGAACCGGGCTTCAGGTTCATGGCCTCGCAGCCGTCGAAGAGCAGCGTGCCGCCGCGGCGGGCGAACCGGGCCTCGAGCAGGTCGTTCCTTAACAGGAAGGCGTCATCGGCCTCCGCCGACTGGGCCTTGCCGGCCTGCACGGCCTGCGGGAACACCACCGACTGGGCGCGCACCGACGGCGACGCACCCAGCAAGGCAGCAAACAGAAATACGCCGCCGAAGCGACAGAGGTAATTCTTTTTCATCGTTCGTGATATTATTTTTTTATTGTTGTCGTGACACATACCGCCCCGCCCGCCGGAAGGCCGGCGGCACAAGGCCGGTTTATCGCCACAAATATACGTAAAAAAAGCGACCGGCATCGGCCGCAACCCGCAAATTCTCAGAAAATCACGTCCACGCCCCCTGCCGCGCGGCCGGACGGCGGCCGCAAAAGCACTACTTGCTTTCACGAAAAGCATTACTTGGAATTTAAAATGCAAGTAGTGCTTTTGCCGACACGGGTAAGTGCTTTCCGCCATCTCCCTCCTCCCCGCCGCCCGCCGCCGGCACGGAAAAAACACGCGGCCCCACGCCGCCGTGCGCGAAATAAAGACTAACTTTGCCCCGCGCCGCCGCACCCTCCGCGGCGCCCCGCCGCCCATGTTCGGACTCATCGACTGCAACAACTTCTTCGTGAGCTGCGAGCGCAGCTTCGACCCCTCGCTCGCCGGCCGCCCCGTCGTCGTTCTCTCCAACAACGACGGCTGCGTCGTGGCACTCAGCAACGAGGCCAAGGCCATGGGCATCAGGCGCGGCACGCCCTTCTTCCGCCTCCGGCACCTCGAGGACGCCGGCCTCCTCACGGCCCGCTCGGGCAGCGTGAGTCGCTACACCGAAGTGTCGCAGCGCGTCATGGAGATCATCGCCGCCATGGTGCCGCAGGTCGAGGTGTGCAGCATCGACGAGTGCTTCTTCGACCTCGCCGGCGTGCCCGACCCCGAAGGCCTCTGCCGCAGCGTGCTCGACGCCCTGCTCCGCCGCACCGGCATCCCCGCCGCCGCCGGCGTGGGCCCCACCAAGACACTGGCCAAGATGGCCGCCCGCTTCGCCAAGCGCCACCGCGGCTACCGCGGCGTGTGTCTCATCGACACCGACGAGCGCCGCCACGCCGCCCTCGGCCTCACGCCCGTGGCCGAAGTGTGGGGCATCGGCCGCCGCCACGCGCCGCGCCTCGAAGCCGCCGGCGTGGCCACCGCCCTCGACCTGGCCCGGTGGCCCGAAGAGCGCGTGGCCCGCCTGCTCCGCCGCCCCGGACTGGCCACCTGGCGCGAACTGAACGCGCGGCCCGTACACCGCCTCGAACGGCCCCGCCCGCGCAAGAGCATCAGCGTGTCGCGCAGCTTCTGCCGCCCCGTCGGCGACTTCGACGAACTGCGCGCCGCCGTGGCCGACTTCGCCGCCTCATGCGCCTGGAAGCTGCGCCGCGAAGGCGGCACCGTGCGCGCCGTCGCCGTGCGCATCCGCACCGACCGCTACCGCCCCGACCTGCCCGCCCACGAGGCCGAGGCCACGCAGCAGCTCGCCATGCCCACCAGCGACCTGCGCGAGATAGTCAAGGCCGCCGCCGAAGCCCTCGCCCGCATATTCCGCCCCGGATTCAGCTACAAGAAGGCCGGCGTCGCCCTCCCCGCCATCGACCACGGCCCCGTGCAGGCCGACCTCTTCGACCCCGTCGACCGCCGCCGGCAGGAGCGCCTGCTCGCAGCCCTCGACTCCCTGCGCCACCGCTACGGCAAGGACGCCGTGAGGCTGGCCTCGCAGGAACTCCCCGAGAGCCTCACGCGCCGCGAGCACGACGCGCCGGAACTCCCCGACGATCCCGACGACGACGAGGGGTGAGAAGGACGCGCGGCACGGCCGTCGACGCCGACAAGACCTACTTTCGCCAAAAAGACGGCCTACGTGAGAAAAAAATTGTACTTTTGCAGCAGACCGAACGCCGGACACGACTTCCGGCACAAACCGACACATTATGAAAAAGTTAATCATAGCCGCCACACTGGCGCTGCTCGCCGCCGCCGAAGCCGCCGCACAGGCCGACAACACGGCGCAAAACAACGCAGACACGGCTTCGGCGGCCGCCGACGAAGCGCCCGCAAGGCCGAAATACGGCACGGTGAGGCTCGACTCGCTGCTCAAGACCATGCCCGAATACCAGCACGCGCAGATACAGCTGGCCCAGCTGCGCCGGCAGCACGAGGCCGAGGCCACATACAACGAGACGGCCTTCAGGCGCATGTTCGCCGAGTTTCTGCAGGGGCAGAAGGACTTCCCCGAAAACATCCTGCTCAAGCGCCAGCGCGAGCTGCAGGAAGCCATGGAGAAGGGCATCGCCTTCCGGCAGGCCGCCGACAGTCTGCTGCGCGACGCGCGGCGCGACCTCGAGGCGCCGGTGCGCGACCTGCTCCTCCGCGCCGTAAGGGCCGCCGCCGCGGAGCGCGGATACGAGCTGGTGGTGAACCTCGACAACGACGCGCTGCCGTTCACCGACCCCGCACGCACCGAGAACGCCACGCCCTACATCGAGGAGAAGCTCGGCACAATGCGCCTCTACTGACGCGCGGCGCCACCGTAGTCTGACAAAGAAAAACACCGGGACCGACCATGACCAACCTGTCCGACAACGCCGCCGAGAAGGGGCCCATAGGGGTCTTCGACTCGGGATACGGCGGACTGACCATACTCCGGCAGATAAGGCAATACCTGCCGCAATACAACTACATATACCTCGGCGACAACGCCCGGGCGCCCTACGGCGGACACTCCTTCGACGTCATCTACCGCTATACGCTGCAGGCCGTCGAGGCGCTCTTCGCCCGCGGATGCCGCCTGGTGATACTGGCCTGCAACACGGCCTCGGCCAAGGCCCTGCGCAACATTCAGGAGAAAGACCTGGCGCGGCTCGACGCCTCGCGCCGCGTGCTGGGCGTGATACGCCCCACGGTCGAGGCGGTGTGCGCGCTCACCGCCTCGCGCCACGTAGGCGTGCTGGCCACGCAGGGCACCGTCAACTCGGGCTCCTACGAGCTGGAGATACACAAGATAGCCCCCGACATCGCCGTCACGGGCATGGCCTGCCCCATGTGGGTGCCGCTGGTGGAGAACTACGAGTTCGACTCACCGGGCGCCGACTACTTCGTCAGGAAGCGCATCGAGGGCATCATGCGCCTCGACCCCGACATCGACACCCTCGTGCTGGGCTGCACGCACTATCCGCTGCTGATGAACAAGATAGTGAAGTACGCCCCGAAGGGCGTGCGCATCGTGCCGCAGGGCGAATATGTGGCCGAGTCATTGCGCCGCTACCTCGCGCGCCACACCGAGATGGAGGCGCGCCTGGAGCAGGGCGGACGGTGCCGCTACCTCACCACGGAGAGCGTGGAGAAGTTCACCGAGAGCGCCGCCTTCTTCCTGCACGAAAAGACCGAGGCCGAACAGATCGAACTCTGAAACCCGCAGGGCCGGCCCGCCTGCACGACATCATTATTCCTGACTACAGAATGAAACCACCCTACTCTCCCTCGCTGCTCGTCACCGGCGCCAGCGGCTTCATCGGCAGCTTCATCGTGGAGCACGCCCTGCAGCGCGGCTACACCGTGTGGGCCGCCGTCCGCCCCACCAGCAGCCGGCGCTACCTCACCGACCCGCGCATCCGCTTCGTGGAGCTCGACCTCGACCATGAGGATCACCTGCGCCGGCAGGTGGAGGAACACCGCCGGGAGCACGGGCCCTGGGAATTCGTGATACACGCCGCCGGCGCCACCAAGTGTGCCTGCGCCGACGACTTCGACCGCGTGAACCACCTGGGCACGCGGCGTCTCGTAAGCTGCCTGCTGGAGGCCCGCGCCCTCGAGCGGCGCTTCGTGCTCGTCAGTTCGCTCAGCGTGACAGGCCCGGTCCACGAACGCGACTACGCGCCCATCACGGCCGACGACGAGCCGCGCCCCAATACGGCCTATGGCCGCTCGAAGCTGGCGGCCGAGCGCTTTCTGGCCGCCACGGAGGGACTGGACTACGTGGTGCTCCGCCCCACCGGCGTGTACGGCCCGCGCGAGAAGGACTATTTTCTCATGGCGCGCAGCGTGAAGCAGCATGTCGACACCGCCGCGGGCCTGCGCCGCCAGGTCATCACCTTCATCTACGTGCGCGACCTGGCCGAAGCGGCCCTGCAGGCCTGCGACTACGGCCCCTCGGGCCGCGTCTACCTCCTCTCGGACGGCGACGAACATAGTTCGCGCGACTTCTCGCGTCTGCTGCAGCAGGCACTGGGCGTGCGCTTCGTGCTGCGCCTGTCCGTGCCCCTGTGGGTGCTCCGCGCGGTGTGCGCCGTAAGCGGCCGGCTCGCCGCGCGCCGCGGCAAGGCCTCAACGCTCAACCCCGACAAGTACAACATCATGAAACAACGCAACTGGAAGTGCGACATCGACCCCGCCATCATAGAGCTCGGCTTCAGGCCCGAGTACAACCTGGAGCGCGGCGTAGCCGAGACGGTGGCGTGGTACAAGCAAGAAAAATGGCTCTGAACCTGACTGAAAGAATCACCCCCGTGAGCGGGCTGCTGGGCGTGGAGAAAGCCACGCTGGCCTACACCCTGCTCACCGCCCTGCTCACCGTCCTGGCATGGGGCGACATGACCGATCCGGCGCGCCTGCTGCAGGGCCGCGCCCTCGTAGCGGCCGGCGTGGCGGCGGCCTGCCTCGTATACCGCGCCGCGCCCTGCCGCGCCACCCTGCTGCTGCGCTTTGTCTATCCGCTCTCGCTGCTGGCCTACTGGTACCCCGACACCTACGAGTTCTGCCAGCTGCTGCCCAACCTCGACCACGCCTTCGCCGCCGCCGACCACGCCCTTTTCGGCACGCAGCCGTCGCTCGTGCTGAGCCGGCTGCTGCCGCAGAAGATGTGGAGCGAACTTTTTCACATGGGCTACTATTCCTATTATCCGATGATAGCCCTGGCCGTGCTCGTGCCGGCCGTCACGGCGCCGGAGCGCTTCAGCCGCACGGCCTTCGTGGTGATGGTCTCCTTTTTCCTCTACTATCTCGTCTACCTGTTCCTGCCCGTGGCAGGCCCGCAGTACTACTTCCGCGCCATCGGGCCGGAGGCGGCGCAGGCCGGCCACTTCGCGCATCTGGGCGACTACTTCCGCACGCACACCGAGATGCTGCCCTCGCCCGGCCCCGACGGCCTTTTCCGCAGCCTCGTGGAGAGCGCGCAGGCCAGCGGCGAGCGGCCCACGGCGGCCTTCCCCTCGTCGCACGTGGGCGTGAGCACCATCCTCATGATGCTCTCCTGGCGCAACTGCCGGCGCCTCATGTGGGGCATGCTGCCCTTCTACCTGCTGCTGTGCGGCGCCACGGTCTACATCGAGGCGCACTACTTCGTCGATGTGGCGGGCGGACTCGTATCGGCCCTCCTCTTCTACTGGCTGGCCAACCGCCTCTTCCCGCTGGCCGAGCGCCTGAAGCCCGAGGGGCCGGCCGACCGCGACCTGCTGCAACTCAGAACAAAACAACAACAATAACTCCTCATGAAGAAAACCCTACTTACCCTCGCGCTGGCCCTCGCCGGCGCACCTCTCGCGGCGCAGACCGCCGGCGGCGGCATATCGCCCGAAACCCTCGGCCGCATCAAGGCCATAGCCGGCCCCACCCCTGCGGCCACAAGCAACGCCCTGGCCGGAACGAGCATCAACCAGCTCACGGCCAACCCCGCCCTGGCCACCCTGTCCGACACCTATTTCTCCGACAAGGTAGAGTCGAAGGGCATCACCGACCAGAAATCGTCGGGCCGCTGCTGGCTCTTCACCGGTCTGAACGTGCTGCGATCCAAGATGATAGCCCGCTACGGCCTCGGCGAGTTCCAGTTCTCGCAGGCCTACTGCTTCTTCTACGACCAGCTCGAGAAGGCCAACCTCTTCCTGCAGGCCACCATCGACCACGCCGACCGTCCCATGGACGACAAGACCGTGGAGTGGCTCTTCAAGAACCCGCTCTCCGACGGCGGCACCTTCTGCGGCGTGCAGGATGTGGTGACGAAATACGGCCTCGTGCCCGCCGAAGCCATGCCCGAGCGCTTCGCCGCCGAAAACACCTCGCGCATGAGCGCCCTCATCGCCGAAAAGCTCCGCGAGTACGGCCTCACCCTCCGCAAGGCCGCCGCCGACGGCGAGAAGGCCGACGCCCTGCAGCGCCGCAAGACGGAGATGCTCGGCACCGTCTACCGCATGCTCGCCCTGTGTCTGGGCGAACCGCCCGCCGAGTTCGAGTGGACGCGCAAGGACGCCGCCGGACGCTCCGTCGACACCCGCACCTACACCCCGCTCTCCTTCTACAGGGAATACGTCGGCGCAGACCTCAAGGGCAACTACGTGATGCTCATGAACGACCCCTCGCGGCCCTACCACCGCACCTACACCATCGACCTCGACCGCCACACCTACGACGGCGAGCAGTGGACCTTCATCAACCTCCCCGTCGACGAAATCAAGCAGATGGCCATAGCCTCCATCAAGGACTCGACGATGATGTACTTCTCCTGCGACGTGGGCAAGCAGCTCAACTCCAAGACCGGCCTCCTCGCGCTCGACAACTACGACTACGCCACGCTCTTCGCCACCGACTTCCCCATGGACAAGGCGCAGCGCATCAAGACCTTCGCCTCCGCCTCCAGCCACGCCATGACGCTCATGGCCGTAGACCTCGACAAGGACGGAAAGCCGCGCAAATGGATGGTGGAGAACTCGTGGGGCGCCGCCTCGGGCCACCGCGGCCACCTCATCATGACCGACCGCTGGTTCGACGAATACATGTTCCGCCTCGTGGTCGAGAAGCGCTTCGTGCCCGAAAAGACCCTCCGCCTGCTCAAGCAGAAGCCCGAAGTGCTCCCCGCCTGGGACCCCCTCTTCGCCGGCGAGGAGTGAGACAGACACCCCAAGCTGTCAAGACCATCGAAGCCATAACGGCTGTCAACGGCCGTCAAAGTCCCGAAAAGCACTTACCCGTGTGCCGAAAAGCATTACTTGGATTTCGCACACGGGTAAGTGCTTTTCGGCACACGGGTAAGTGCTTTGCCCGAAACATACCGGCTCTTTAAGAAAAAATACATACCTTTGCATGATATGGCAGACATCGTAGACAAGCGCCCCAATGTGGCCGTGGTGCTCGCCGGCGGACGCGGCAGCCGCCTCGGCGCCGAACGGCCCAAGCAATACCTCACCCTGGGCGGACGCATGGTCATCGAGCACAGCATCGAGGCCTTCGGAAAAGCGCCCGCCGTCGACGAAATCATCATCGTGGCCGCCGAGGAATATCACAACATCCTGCGGCGCCAGGCCCGCCTGCGGCCCTGGCCCAAGGTGAAGGCCGTCATAGCCGGCGGCGCCGAGCGCAGCGACTCGAGCCTCGCGGCCATCGCGGCCTGCCGCGGCCGCGCGGTGAACCTGCTCTTCCACGACGCCGCCCGCCCGCTCGTGACGCAGGCCGTCATAGCGCGCGCCTGCCGGGCCCTGGAGCACCACCGCGCCGTGTGCACCGTGATGCCCGCGGTCGACACCATCGCCACCGTCGCCGGCGGACGCATCGCCGCCATACCGCCGCGCGGACAGATGGCCCACGTGCAGACGCCGCAGGGCTTCCGCCTCGAAGACATAGAGCGCGCCTACGCCCTGGCCAAGGCCGACCCCGACTTCCGCGCCACCGACGACTGCGGCGTGCTACTGCGCTACCTGCCCGGGGCCGAGGTGGCCTGCGTGGAGGGCGACGCGCGCAACATGAAACTCACCTTCGCCGACGACCTCGAACGCCTCGAGGCCTGGCTCGGCAAGCCCGAACAGCCGGAATAGCCTTTATAGCTTTCATAGCCCCAATAGCCATAACAGCTATAAAGGCCATAAAAGCTATTCAAGCCATCAAAGCTCCCAAGCCCCCAATCCCCAAAAGCCAACCTCATGACCCCATCACCAGCCGACCACAACCTCACGCCCGAAGGCCGCGACCGCTACCGCGCCGGCTACGCCCGGCGCCATTTGCGCGAGATGCAGCTCGCCCTGCTCGACATACTGCGCCACGTGGCGCGCCTCTGCGAACGCCACGACATACCCTACTGGCTCGACAGCGGCACCCTGCTCGGCGCCGTGCGCCACGGCGGCTTCATACCCTGGGACGACGACATCGACATCTGCATCCCGCGCGAAGACCTCGCACGCTTCACCGCCGCGGCCGCCGCCGAACTGCCGCCCCACCTCTTCGTGCAGACACCCGAGACCGAGCCGCAGACGCGCATACCCATCTGCAAGGTGCGCAACCTCGACTCCTTCCTCGTGGAATACGGCGACGACTTCGCCCGCAACTACTCCAAGGGACTCTACATCGACATCTTCCCCATGGAGGCCTGGCCCTCGCTGCCGCCGCGCCTCTCGCGCTCGCTCTCGCGCGGATACTGCCGCGCCAACGCCATACTCCACGCCAAGCACTACTACAGTCTGCGCGCCTGCGCCGAGCTCTTCTACTTCGGCCTCAAGCGCGCCTGCTGCCGCGGCCTGTGGAGCATGGCAAAGCTGCTGTGCGGCAACGGGAAATACTACTCCAACACCATCGACAACAGCGGCAACGGCAACCGCCACCTCCGCGCCACCGTCTTCCCCCTCTCGCGCATCAGCTTCGAGGGCGAGGACTTCGCCGCACCCGCCGACCCTGACCGCTACCTGCGCGACCTCTTCGGCGACTACCGCCGCCTGCCGCCCGAGGACCAGCGCCGCGGACACGCCGTGTACTTCGCCGCCACACTCAGCCCGACATCCCACCAACCATCCTAAAGAAACGACACAATGCAAGCCATCATACTCGCCGCAGGCATGGGGCGCCGGCTCGGCGAACTCACCAGCCACAACACCAAGTGCATGGTCAGCGTCAACGGAACGCCCCTCATCGACCGCCTCCTCACGCAGCTCTCGCGCCTCGAGCTGCGACGCGTGGTCATCGTAGTGGGCTACGAAGGCCAACGCCTGCGCAGCCACATCGGCAGCCGCTACGACGGACGCCTCGTCATAGAATACGTGGAAAACCCCGTCTACGACAAGACCAACAACATACACTCCCTCGCGCTGGCCGCCCGCCAGCTGCAGGAGGACGACACCCTGCTCATCGAGAGCGACCTCATCTTCGAGGACGGCATGTTCGACCTCATCCTCTCGCACCCCGAGCCCAACCTGGCCCTCGTGGACAAATACCAGACCTGGATGGACGGCACGATGGTGTGCATCGACGACGACCGCAACATCGTCAATTTCGTGCCCAAGAAGGCCTTCAACTACGCCGACACCGACCGCTACTACAAGACGGTCAACATCTACAAATTCAGCCGCGACTTCGCCCGCCACAAATACGTGCCCTTCCTCGAGGCCTACTGCAAGGCGCTGGGCAACAACGAATACTACGAACAGGTGCTGCGCGTCATCACCTTCCTCGACAAGAGCGAGCTCAAGGCCCTGCCCGTCGACGGACGCAAGTGGTACGAGATAGACGACATACAGGACCTCGACATCGCCACCGCCCTCTTCTCCGAAGGCGAAGAGCGCCTCGGGCAGTACATGCGCCGCTACGGCGGCTACTGGCGATTCCCCGGCCTGCTCGACTACTGCTACCTCGTCAACCCCTACTTCCCCTCGCCGCGCATGAAGGACGAGATGCGCGCCAACTTCGACGTGCTGCTCACCGAATATCCCTCGGGCATGAAGGTCAACGCCCTGCTGGCCGGCAAGTGCTTCGGGCTGAGGGAGGAATACGTGGTGCCCGGCAACGGCGCCGCCGAACTCATCAAGAGCCTCATGGAGCACCTCGACGGCACGCTCGGCGTCACCCTGCCCACCTTCGAGGAATATCCCAACCGCCTCGCCCCCGGACAGGCCGTAGTCTACGAACCCGGCGGCCCCGACTTCGCCTACACGGCCGACGACCTCATGAACTTCTTCGGCCTCCATCCCGTCGACACCCTCCTGCTGGTCAACCCCGACAACCCCTCGGGCAACTTCATCCGGCCCGCCGACGTGCTCCGCCTGGCCGAGTGGTGCGCCGGCCGCGGCACGCGCCTCGTGGTCGACGAGTCGTTCGTCGACTTCAGCACCGGCTACGCCCGCAACAGCCTCCTGCACAACGACATCCTCGCCGCCCACCCGCAGCTCGTAGTGATGAAGAGCATCTCCAAGAGCTTCGGCGTGCCGGGCCTGCGTCTCGGTCTACTCGCCTCGGCCGACACGGCGCTCGTGGAGCGCGTGAAGAAGGATGTGGCGATATGGAACATCAACTCCTTCGCCGAGTTCTACATGCAGATATACTCCAAGTACGAGGCCGACTACCGCTCGGCCTGCGACAAGTTCCAGGAGGAGCGCCGCCGCCTCACCGCCCTGCTGCGCGAAGTGCCCTACCTGCGCGTCATCCCCTCCGAGGCCAACTACCTGCTCTGCGAGGTGCTGCCGCCCCTCACCTCGCGCCGCCTCACCGCCGGGCTGCTGCGCCGCCACAACATCCTGCTCAAGGACTGCAGCACGAAGCACGCCTTCGGCGGCCGCAGCTACGTGCGCATCGCCGTGCGCGGCACCGCCGACAACGACCGCCTCGTGCGTGCCCTGCTTGACCTGAACCAACACAACGAACCATGAAGATATGTATTTGCGGCGGCGGCTCGCTCGGCACCGTCTGCGCCGCCGTCACGGGCTCGCAGCCCGATGTGGAGGTAAGCCTGCTCACCGGCCGCCCCACCGCGTGGGCCGGCGAAGTAAGCGCCGCCGACCCCGAAGGGCGCGTCTACACGGCCCGCCTCGCCGCCGTCTCCGACCGTGCCGAAGAGGTGGTGCCCGGCGCCGACCTCGTGTTCCTGTGCCAGCCCGGCTACCTCATCGAGGGCACCCTGCGCGCCATACGGCCGCATCTGGGCGGCGCCACGGTAGGCGCCGTCGTGGGCAGCACGGGCTTCTTCTTCGCCGCCCACGACATCCTGCCCCCCGACACGCCGCTCTTCGCCTTCCAGCGCACGCCCTTCATAGCCCGCCTCGCCGAATACGGCCGCCGCGGACTGCTGCTGGGCTACAAGCCCGCCGTGGCGCTGGCGCAGGAGAACGCGGCCGACCCCGAGGCCCTGCGGCATACGGCGGAAAAGCTCTTCCGCACGCCCGTCACCCTGCTCGCCAACTTCTACGAGGCGGCGCTCACCAACAGCAACCCCATACTCCACACCGGCCGCCTCTACGCCATGTGGCACGGCCACGAGCGCGAGCCGCAGCCGCAGCCCTCGCTCTTCTACGCCGAGTGGACCGACGAAGCCTCTCAGACCATCATCGACATGGACGCCGAGTTCATGACGCTGCTGCGCCGCCTGCCCGTACGCCCCGGCGCCATACCGCCACTGCTCGACTACTACGAGAGCACCGACGCCGCCTCGCTCACCCGCAAGCTCCGCTCCATCGGCGCCTTCAGCCGCATCCTCTCGCCCATGAGGCAGGAAGGCGGGGTGTGGCTGCCCGACTTCGCCAGCCGCTACTTCACCGAAGACTTCCCCTACGGCCTCCGCTTCATCCACCGCCTGCTCCACGAGCACGGCCTTGCCGCGCCCGTCACCGACCGCGTATTCGACTGGGGAATGCGGTACGCACAAACCTGACACCACCGACCCACAGCCATGAACGACACCACCGAAAACAAAGCCGAAGCCGTGCTCGACGTCTCCGTGCTCATCCTCTTCTTCAACCGTCCGGCCTTCTTGCGCGACATCTTCGCCGCCGTGCGCCGCGCCCGCCCCGCCCGCCTCTTCCTCTACCAGGACGGGGCACGCTCCGAGGCCGACCTTCCGGGCATCGAGGCCTGCCGCGAGGTGGTGGCCGCCGTCGACTGGCCCTGTGAGGTGCACCGCCGCTACCAGGAGCGCAACTACGGCTGCGACCCCTCCAACTTCATGGCCCAGCAGTGGGCCTTCTCAATCACCGACAAGTGCGTCGTCTTCGAGGACGACGACATTCCCTCCGACACGTTCCTGCCCTTCTGCAAGGAGATGCTCGACCGCTACGAGCACGACCCGCGCGTGGGCATGATAGCCGGCTTCAACCCCGACGAGCTGACGCCCGACGCCGGCGGCGCCGACTACTTCTTCACCACCAACTTCAGCATCTGGGGATGGGCCTCGTGGCGCCGCGTCGTGGCGGCCTGGGACGAGCGCTACGCCTGGCTCGACGACCCCGTCGCCGTGCAGCGCATCGAGGCCATCGCCCGCGAGCGACGCCTGCGACGCGACTTCCTGCCCATGGCCCGCGCCCACCGCAGCTCGGGCAAGGCCTTCTACGAGACCATCTTCCACGCCCACCTGCTGCTGCAGAGCCAGCTGGCCATAGTGCCCCGCGTCAACATGGTGAGCAACATGGGCGTCACCTCCGACTCCACCCACTTCGCCGGCTCCGTCAGGACGCTGCCCTCCGGCTACCGCCGCATCTTCACCATGGGCCGCCACGACCTCGACTTCCCGCTCCGCCACCCGCACTACGTGGCCGACCACGTGGCCTACCGCCGCCGCGTCTACCGCATCATGGCCTGGGGACACCCCGGCGTCAAGTTCTGGCGCAGCCTCGAGGAACTGTGGCTCAACCTGCGCCACGGACAGTGGGGCCGCATCGCCTCGGCCCTCGCCGGCCGCATCGGCATCATCACGCGCGGACGCCGGTTCCGCTGAACCTTATTCCTATAATATACTTAACCGACACATACCATGAACAAGACCATCTGGCTGGCGCGCCTGCTCTACAGCCACGAGGGCGGACTCACCCGCCGCGAAATACGCGAGAAATGGCGCGAGCAGGACGACCGCGGACGCGTCATGCCCGAAAGCACCTTCTACGACAACTGCAACTACCTCGAGTCGCGCTACGGCCTCGAAGTGCGCCGCGAGGGCTCGCGCTACACCCTCGTATGCCGCTCGGCCACGGAGGAGAACGTGCTGCGCCACCTCCTGGGCGGCACCGCCGCCGACCTCGGCGCGGCCGACACGCCGCCGGGCAGCGAGTGGCTGCCGCTGCTGGCCGAAGCCATCGACGAGAACCGCGTGCTCGACATGGAGTACGCCCCCTGTGACAAGCCGGCCTACCACACCAGCTTCTCGCCCTGCTTCATGCGCCAGATACAGGGCCGCGCCTACGTGGTGGGCCGCTCCTCGCGCCACGGCGCACCGCGCACCTTCGCCGCCGACCGCATCCGCCTGCTCGTGGCCACGCCGCAGAAGTTCCGCCGCCCGCCCGGACTGACGGCCGACAAGTGGTTCGCCCACAGCTACGGCGCCTACGGCGGCGACGACCTCGAGCCGGAGCGCGTCGTGGCCGACCTGCTCGACCCCGACCTCGCCGCCTATCTGCGCCAGCGGCCCCTGCACCCCTCGCAGACCGTCCTGCCCCGCCCCGGCGCGCCCGACGCCGTATGCACCCTGAGCCTCGAGGTGGCCCTCACGCGCGACTTCATCGGCGCCCTCCTCGCCTTCGGCAGCCGCCTGCGCGTCGTGGCCCCCGAGACGCTGCGCCGCCGCATGGCCGAGGAGGCGAAGGCCCTCGCCGCCCTCTACTGAGCCACTCCGGCGGCGCCGCGCAAAAAGCACTTACTCGTGTGACGAAAAGCACTACTTGCCCTTCGCACACGAGTAAGTGCTTTTATGACTATCAGAGCTATTATAGCTATAGCAGCCATCATGGCTTTTCCTCCTGTAAGCCCCCCGGAAAAGCCGTGGAAAACCCTATTGAAAAGTCGTGGAAAAGCGGTTGGAAAAACTATCGGCGGCCGCCCGCCGCGCCCAGCCGCGTTTCCCCACCGCATTCCACCGGCTGCACCCTGCCTTTTCCACCGTTTTCCACCCCCTTGCAAACAACTTTCCGCAAGGGCCCGCTTTTTTTCCACACCCAGTGGAAAGAACCGCCCGCCGCGGCCGCAGCAGTCTGTACGCCACGGGGCGAAGGGGCGGAGGAGGACTGTGGAAAGCGGTGTGGAAAAACGGCGCCCCTCAAGTGGATAACCGGAAAAGCAAGGAAAGGGGGCGTTTTTCTTTCAACACTTTCCACAGACTATCATAATCATCATTTCTTTTCTGACTTTTAAAAAAGAAAGAAAACCTATGTTATATATAAGAACCGCAGGGGATGTGGAAAAGACGGACCGACGGAAGCGGAAAGGAACGCATCAGCGGGAGGCGGCGGCGGTCTCCAGCCGGTGCGGCAACGGACGGCGGGTCGGAAAGCCGGCGGCGGCGAAGCGGCGCAGGCCGGCGGAAAAGACCGCCCGTGGGGCCGGAAAAAGAGGCCGCGGCGCCGCGTGGTCGAAAAAAAGTTTGTTTTTTCTTCAACGCCCTCACCGTCAGTGCGCTGCGGGGCGTTTCGGGGGTAAAAAGCGGGGGAGTTGACGGACAAAGACATCAAGCGCCCCTCCGCGGCGTCGTACCTTTGCATTGTCAAGTCCGACACCCGGGACGGACCGACAGCGAACCACCAACTTTTCACTAACCAACCATCTAACCAAAACACACCACAACCATGATTACCTTTATCGCACAGGAACGTAAGAATCCCATCACCCGCGCCGTCAAGTTCTATCCTACCATGGCCCCCTGCGTGCCCATGACGCTCACCGACATCGTGGAACGCATCTCGCAGACCTGCACCGTGGACGAGCCCGACGTGAAGGCCGTGCTCTCGGCCCTCCAGGCGCAGATCATCCTGGCCCTGCGCAACGGCCACAGCGTGCGCCTCGGCGACATCGGCTCCTTCCGCCTGAGCATGTCGGGCCACGGCAGCGAGACGAAGCAGGAGGTCGGCGTGCAGTCCATCAAGCGCCTCCGCGTGTGCTACACCATGAGCTCCCGCCTGCGCTCCACCTTCCGCAAGGGCCAGCCCGGCATCAACTTCCAGATGCCCGGACAGCGTGTCTACCCCGACGCCGGCGGCACCGGCGACGACACCCAGGCGTGAGGCAGCCATGCAGAGCCGTCAGTCAAAGTCCGCCGGCCAGAACGGGCCGGCGGGCCTCTTCTACCCCCGCCGCCGCCTCGGAGCGGCCGCCGTCGGCGCCGAACTGCTGCGCCTCGTGCTCGACGCCCTGCGCTGCCCCGTGTGGCTCCTCCTGCGCCTCACGGAGTTCGCCGGCACGCTCACCGACAGCGCCGGCCAGAGCCTCGGCCGCCTGCTCGACGCCATGAACCGCCTGGAAAGACGCCTCGCCTCCTGCTGCCGCTGACACAAAGCGGCGGCCGTGAGGCGGGGCGCCTCGCCTTTTTTTCGTAAATTTGCAGGGACACCCTTCCGGCGCCTCGCCGTTATATCACGAAACACCCCTGACAATATATGAGAAAACTCACCGTAGAGGAACTCGGCCGCATGAGCGTGAGCGAGTTCAAGGAAGCCGACAAACTGCCGCTCGCCGTCGTGCTCGACAACGTGCGCAGCCTCCACAACGTAGGTTCCGTGCTGCGCACGGCCGACGCCTTCCGCCTGGAGGGCGTGTGGCTCTGTGGCATCACCGCCTGTCCGCCCTCGCCCGAGATACACAAGACCGCCCTCGGCGCCGAAGACAGCGTGGAGTGGCACTACGAGGCCGACACGCTCGCCGCCGTGGCCGCGCTGCACCGCGCGGGCTACACCGTGCTCGCCGTGGAGCAGGTGGAGGGCAGCCTCACGCTCGGCAGCTTCCGCCCCGAGCCCGGCCGGCGCTACGCCCTCGTGCTGGGCAACGAGGTGAAGGGCGTGCAGCAGGCCGTGGTCGACGCCGCCGACCATGCCCTCGAAATACCGCAGTACGGCACGAAGCACTCCCTCAACGTGTCGGTCACGGCCGGCATCGTCATGTGGGAACTGGCCCGCCAGATGCGCGCCGCCCAGCCGTAGCCCCCGGCCCGTTTACCTCAAAAAGGCGAAACGAAATACCTCAAAAAAGCGAAACGGATTGCCTCAAAAAAGCGAAACGGATTGCCTCAAAAAAGCGAAACGATAGGCCGGTTTTATACGTTAATACTTTGTCGTTTAATAAATTGCATATTATTTTGGAAAGTATTCGTCGCAGCGGTCTATAGGCACTATTTTCATTGCATTTTTTCGCAGGAAAAACCGGCGGCCGGCCACTTGCTGCAAGTAGCCGGCCGCCGGTGTGCGGTGTGGGCGCCGCGCGTCTCAGTCGTCGCCCTTGAGGAAGGCCACTACGGCGCCGCCGATGGCGGACACGACGGCATACATGGCGAAATCGTCCCATACGGTGACGCTGTCGCCGATGGTGTAGTTCTGGCCGTCGAGCACCATGAAGATGACGGTGATGCACGCGAACGAGCCGAGCGCGCCGATGACGGCACCGATGACATTGCGCTCGCCCACGATGAAGCGCGTGATGCCGGCGGGGATGACGGCCAGCAGTATGAGCAGCATCTGCGGCAGCGACTCGATCAGGATGAACAGCCACGCGAGGGCGAAGCCGATGACGCCGCCTATGAGGACCGACAGGACGGCGGCGCCGAGATACTTGACGAATGCAGCGCCGAACTCCGAGGCTATCGAGTCGTCGTTTCTGCGGTTAGGAGTGTTGTGATTTCCCATGATTTTGTTTTTAAGAAAATGTTGATGTTTTTTGTGGCGCGGCCGGCCGGAATGACATTGTCAGGCGTTCGCGGCTCCGGATGCCTGCCTGCGGAAAGTAAATATTATGTCACAAAAGTAGTGGTTTGCTTTAAAATATAGAAAGCAATAATGTTAAAAAATAAATTATTTTGCCGTTTCGTGACATAATACGTTATCGGAGTTGCAAAAAATATTTATCAAAAAGCCGGTTCGTTGCCTTTTTATTGCGTGCAATTTAGTATTTTTGTAAAGCAATAGTTTAAAGAAAAAATATGTCGGAAAACCAATGTCCCCGTTGCGGTGGTGCCGTTCCTCCTGCCGCCTTGTTCTGTCCCTTCTGCGGGCACAGTCTGTCGGCGTCCGCGTCGGGCGGCGTGTGTACCGTGTGCGGAGCCACGCTTGCGGCCGGTGCCTCAGAATGTGCCGTGTGCGGCTGTCCGTACAGCGCGGCGGTGGAGGCGGTATCGGCGGAGAAGACCGGCGCGGAAAAGAATGTTAGACGCAAAAAAAATAATATAGGCTGTTTAATCATCACTTGGATTTTAATGGCAGTACTCGTGCTTATGGTGTTATTTTACGGTATATTTATAGTTATTACTAATCCGTAGCCGGCGCGGGCGGTTGCCGATGTTTTCATTGATTTTTTAATACAACTAACAACTACGAAGATATGGCCAATGAAATATTCATCAGTTATTCGCGGCAGGACGCGCGGATAGTGGGCAATGTGAAGAAACATCTCGAAGCGGCGGGATACGGTTGCTGGACGGACAAGGGAATGGATCCCGGCGACAGCTTCAAGCGCGAGATAGCCGCGGCCATCCGCGAGTGTTCGCTCGTGATATTCTTCGCCTCGAAAAGCTCCAACGCTTCAGACTGGACGGCCAAGGAAATAGGCATGGCCGTGAGCCTGAAAAAGAAAATTGTGCCCGTGCGCCTCGACGACTCCGAGTTCAATCCCGAAGTGGCCTTCGATCTGGTCAACCTCAATCATGTCGACCTCAAGAGCTGCATCAACGGACAGGAGTTTCTCGACCGGCTCATCAAGACGGTCAAGGAGACGATCTCCGGTAAGAAGTCCGGCCCCGACGTCGTGCCCGGTTCCGATGCACTGTCCGCCGCTTCGGCGCCGTCGGTGGCCTGCCCCGTGTGCGGCTCCATGCAGCCTGCCGGTGCCACTGAGTGTGCCGTGTGCGGCTGTCCGCTCTCCGCGGCCGCCGGCAGTGCGGACGACAACGCACCGGCCGCGGGAGCGTCCGGCAATGCCGCGGGCGGCAGTCCGGGTGGCATCATGCTCGGCGGCGGTGAAGACACCGATACTGCCGGCGGTAAAGTGTCCGTAGCGCCGCCGGTCGAGAACCTTGTGCTCGGCGGCACGGGCGGCGCGGCCGACATTCCCGCCGCCCCTGTGTCTGATGAAGAACCGGCCCGCCGGCCCCGCCGCAAGCGCCGCGCGATGATTGTCGGCGCCTTGGTGCTGATTATCCTTATCGTCGGCGGCATCGCGGCAGGCACTTTGCTTGGAGACAGGCATAAGCGGCACAGTTATGCCTCCGACGATTACAGCTATGACCAGGAGAGCGAGGACTACGATGCCGCCGACACCACCGCGGTCTACGAGGAGGAAGCGGCCGAAGATGGCGAGACTGCTGCCTATGAGGCGGCGGAACAGGAGGTACAGGCCATGAACAGCCAGTGCCCGATGAGTGTGGGCAACGGTCTGACCATGAATTCCGTCTACATATCCGGCGGCGACATCGTGTGCAGCTATTCGGTCGACGAAAGCGTTGCGGATCTGGATTTGGCCGAACAGAACTGGAACAATAATTACTCGCAGACTGTGACGAATATACGTAACGACGGCACCATACCCGGCATACTGAACTATTGCAGGAACTATGGCCATGATATGGTCTACGAATATGAGGGCGACACTTCCGGCCGCACCCTGCGCCTGGTCGTCTACAGCAGCGATCTATAGGATGGCCGCCGGCACGTAGCGTAAACCGTACAGTACTATGCCGAAAACCGCCTACAACTCCATAGACCATACGCGGTGCGTGCTGATGGTGCTCGTCATCATGGTGCACACCGTGAAGTTCGGCGAACTCTATCCCGCCGTCAAGGACTTCATCAACTTCTTCTTCATGCCCGCCTTTCTTCTGCTCACGGGCTATCTGGTCAACGTGGAGAAGTCGCCGCGCGACTTCGGCCGCTATCTCTGGAAAATCATACTCCCCTACACCGTGATGGTGACGGGTTTCGCCTGCCTCTCGACGCTCCTCCCCGTGCGCGACGGCATCGGCAGCCTCACACCAGCCTCGCTGGCCCGCGCCCTGCTGGTGACGGGCATCGGGCCCTACTGGTTTCTCCACACCATGGTGGTGTGCGGCACGCTCTACTGGCTCGCCTTCCGGCTGCCCGTGAGGCGATGGGCGGCCGCCGTGCGTCTGGGCGCCTTCGGCCTGCTGCTGCTGGCGACGGTAAGGCTCACGCCCCTGCTGGGCGGCACCTACGCGCTGTTCTACTTCGTCGGCACGGCCCTGCGCGCCTCGGGCGCCGACCTCCGCCGCGTGCTGCCGCCGTCGCCCTGGGCTCTCGTGCCCTTCGCGGTGCTGGCGGCCGCGGACTATGAGCGCTTCGGTGTATTCTCCGTAGCCGTGCTGGCCCTCAGTTTCCTGAGTTTCGTGCCCTGGCTGGTGGAGCACGGCCTGCGGGGCCGCGCGTTGCGCTGGGCCGGCTTCGTGGGGCGCAACACGTTTCCCGTCTACATCTTCCACCCCGTCTTCACGATGCTCTGCAAGTTCATCCTCCCCCCTCTCCTGGCCTTCGACGCCAGCGGCCTGCTGCACACCGCCGCCACCGTAGTGCTCTGCCTCGCCGGCAGCCTGGCGCTGGCGCTGGGCCTCGACCGCGCCGGCCTCTCGCCCCTGCTGGGCCGCCGCCGGCTGCTGCGCTGAAGCGGAGCGGTATTCATTCCTATAAACAAAGAGATTCATGTCTGAAAAGAAATGCCCCCATTGCGGCGCCGCCATATCCGCGCCGATGTCCTTCTGCCCCTCCTGCGGCGGTGACCTGTCGTCGCAGGACGCGCCCGTATGCCCTGTTTGCGGCGCGCCCCACGCGCCCGACGCCACCGAGTGCGCCGTTTGCGGCTGCCGGTTCGAGCCCCGCGCCGACAGCGGCGTACCTTCTTCCGACGCCGGTGCCACCGCCCCCTCTCCCGCCGCAGCTCCCAAGCGGCGCAAGGGTTTCGCGATAGCCGCCGCCGTCGTGGCGGTGCTGGCGGTAGTCGGCGGCGTCATCGTGCTGGTCACCGGCGGAAAGTCGGGGCATGATGCCACTCTGGCCGACACGCTGGCGGCCGACTCCGTAGAGTCTGTAGCTGAAGAAGAGACGCCGGCCGAAGAACTCACGGTCGGCACCGTCGTCAAACGGTATAAACATGGAGAAAGTTTTTTGGAAATACAATATCCCGTAAGTGGAAACCCCGTTCTCGTGCAGAACATACGCGAGTGGATGAACGAGCAACTGGGCGGCAGCTACGAGCGGTCGCTTGACGACGCCGACGCGTTCATCAGGCATTACGGAAAAGGGCTGGACACTTTAGATACGGGCTACGGCGAATACGCACAGGACAAAATCCACAAGGAATATGAGAACGACCGGATAGTCACCTTTCTTCATTATAGTTCGTTCTATGGCGGCGGCGTCCACGGCATATCCGCCACGACCGGCGTCACGTTCCGCAAGTCCGACGGCAAGATATTCACGAACGACCTGATTCGCGAATACTACAAGCTCCGGCCCGCGATAGTCCGTGAGCTGCGCAACTATTTCAATGTCTCGTCCGACGAGGAACTGATGGGAAACCTGCAGCTCGGCGATCCCAGCTACACCTATACCATCGATGACATACCCGTTCCGAAGAGCAATCCGTGGATAACGGCCGAGGGCATCGTCTTCCTCTACGCGCCCTACGAGATAGCCTGCTATGCCGCCGGCAGCCCCACCTTCACCCTGCCTGTCAGCGAGGTGGAGCCTTACGTGACGGCTACGGCAAAATCGTTCTTCAGGTAGCGCCCCGATTTGAGTGCCTGTTAAAAATGACGGCTCCCGCACGTGACATAGTGTCTTCGTGCGGGAGCCGTCGCCGTTGTGGCGTATGAGTTCGCGCTCATTCCCTGCCGGCGCGCTTGCGGGCCAGATGGTCGAGTATGACCTTGCGCATGCGCATGGCCTTGGGCGTGACCTCCACGTATTCGTCCTCCTTGATGTATTCGAGGGCCTCTTCGAGCGAGAAGATGACCGGCGGCACGATGCGCGCCTTGTCGTCGGCGCCTGAGGCGCGCATGTTGGTGAGCTGCTTGGCCTTGGTCACGTTGATGACGAGGTCGTTGTCGTGGACATGCTCGCCCACCACCTGGCCGGCGTACACTTCGTCCTGCGGGTTGATGAAGAACTTGCCGCGGTCCTGCAGGTGGTCTATGGCGTAGGCGTAGGCCGTTCCGCTCTCCAGGGCCACCATCGAGCCGTTGGTGCGGCGTTGTATGTCGCCCTTGTAGGGCTGGTATTCCTTGAAGCGGTGGGCCATGATGGCCTCGCCCTGGCTGGCGGTGAGCACGTTGGTGCGCAGGCCGATGATGCCGCGCGAGGGGATGAGGAACTCTATGTCCACGCGGTCGCCCATGTTCTGCATCGAGGTCATCTCGCCCTTGCGGCGCGTCACCATGTCGATCATCTTCGAGGCGAACTCCTCGGGCACGTTGATGGTGAGTTCCTCCATGGGCTCGCAGCGGTGTCCGTCTATCTCCTTGTATATGACCTGCGGCTGTCCCACCTGCAGTTCGTAGCCCTCGCGGCGCATCGTCTCGATGAGGATGGAGAGGTGCAGCACGCCGCGTCCCGACACGATCCAGCGGTCGGCGCCCTCGGTCTTCTCCACGCGCAGGGCCAGGTCCTTCTCCAGCTCCTTCTCGAGGCGGTCGTTGATGTGGCGCGAGGTGCAGTATTTTCCCTCCTTGCCGAAGAAGGGCGAGTCGTTGATGGTGAAGAGCATCGACATCGTAGGCTCGTCGATGGCGATGGTGGGCAGCGGTTCGGGCTGTTCGTAGTCGCAGATGGTGTCGCCTATCTCGAAGTTCTCCAGTCCCACCACGGCGCAGATGTCGCCGCTCTCCACGGCCTCCGTCTTCTGGCGTCCCATGCCCTCGAAGGTGTGCACTTCCTTTATCTTGGTCTTCTCCATCGTGCCGTCGCGGTGGGCTATGACGCAGTTCATGCCCTCGCGCACCGTGCCGCGGTGCACGCGTCCCACGGCTATGCGGCCGGTGTAGTTCGAGTAGTCGAGCGAGGTGATGAGCATCTGCGGCGTTCCCTCGAGCTGCTGCGGTGCGGGAATGACCTCTATGATCTTGTCGAGCAGATAGTCGATGTTGTCGGTCGGGGTGTTGTAGTCGCGTCCCATCCATCCGTTCTTGGCCGAGCCGTACACCACGGGGAAGTTGAGCTGTTCCTCCGTGGCGTCGAGGTCGAACATGAGGTCGAACACCATTTCATACACCTCCTCGGGGCGGCAGTTGGGCTTGTCCACCTTGTTCACCACCACGATGGGCTTGAGGCCTATCTGCAGGGCCTTCTGCAGCACGAATCGCGTCTGCGGCATGGGGCCCTCGAAGGCGTCGACGAGCAGTATGCAGCCGTCGGCCATGTTGAGCACGCGTTCCACCTCGCCGCCGAAGTCGGAGTGTCCCGGAGTGTCTATAATGTTTATTTTCACACCCTTGTATCGTATGGACACGTTCTTCGAGAGGATGGTGATGCCCCGCTCGCGTTCCAGGTCGTTGTTGTCGAGCATGAGGTCGTTGGTCTGCTGGTTCTGTCGGAAGAGGTTTCCGGCCATGAGCATCTTGTCGACGAGCGTGGTCTTGCCGTGGTCCACGTGGGCGATGATGGCGATGTTGCGAATGTCTTGCATAATGGTTTCTCTGTAAAGCCGCGGTCTTTTCCGCGTAAGCTACATAAAATTTCTGCAAAGTTACTGCAAGCCGCGCTAAGGGCAAAGCGAAACGCCGTTTTTGTGGCCCGCCGGCGGCGAAAGCACTACTTGGATACAACAAAAGCATTACTTGGATTTTGAACACGAAGTAGTGCTTCGGGCAAATCCAAGTAATGCTTTTCAGAGTGCGGCGGGGCCGGCGGCGCGGCCCTGCCGGGACTGTCAGCGCACGACGACCTTGCGGGTCTGTCCGCTCTCGGCGAGGCGCACCATGTATACGCCCGGCGCGAGCGTCGCATGGCGGTTCATTTCGGCGCCGGCCGGATCATATACGCTGTAGCGGTCCGTGCCGCGCACGACGATGCGGCGGGCCTGCACCGTCACCTCCACGCTGTCGGCGGCCGTGCCGCGCAGGGCCGTCACCTCCGGCAGCGGCATTTCGGGCGCGGCGCCGGCGATGTCGGCGCAGGTCACGTAGGCCTGGAAGGGGTGGACGACGGCGTCCTCGCGCAGCACGAAGCAGTCGCCCGCCTCATTGAGCGTGTAGCCGCTCACCCGGCTGTCGCAGGCCTTGCCCGTTCCCGTAAGCGTATTGTCGGCGGCTTCCTGCGGCGCGAAGTCCGTTTCGCCGAAAGTCAGTTGCACGAGGCCGTCGTCGGCGGTGCGCATGAGGTAGGCGCCGGCCGGGACGGTGTCCGTGACACTTGCGCCGACGGGCTCCAGGGCCTGGCGGTCGGGGCAGTAGCGCGCGAGTTCGTAGCCCGTGCCGGGGCGCAGGTCGGCGGCGTAGCGCAGCGAGCGGACGCGCACGACGGGGGCCGGGAAGCAGACGGCCTGCCATTTGTCCGCCTCGAAGCGGTTGATCCACTCCACGCTCCATGCCGAAAGGCGCTCGCAGGCGGCCGATTCGTTGCCGGCGAACACCACCGAGGCCAGGCGCGGGCTGCCGTCGGCAACGCCCGAGGCGGCGCGGCGCAGGGCGAAGGCGAACACCGCCGCCTCGCCCGCTTCGCGCGGGGTCTGTGCCGTGACGGTCGTCACGCCGCCGGCGGGCACGAGGTAGTCGGCGCGGAAGTCGGCGTCGCGGCCGAACGACAGGGCTACGGAGTCCGTCGTTCCGGCGCGCAGGGCGAAGGCCAGTCCGTCGTCCCCGTGCTCCTGCAGCAGTCCGTGGCGGTCGAGCCATACGGAGGCCGTGCCGGCAGGGGCGTCGGCCGTGCGCAGCGCGCCGTTGTCGGCCAGATACTTCTGAGGCATCTGCCCGTCGGCGCAGAAGGCGAGGCGCCCCTGCGCGTCGGCGGCCATGTAGGCCGTCTCCCCGCTGCCGTCGGAGGCGGCCAGATAGTAGGCGCCGTCGGTCGGGCGCGTGTCGTTGCAGGTCATCGGCACGTCGACCTTCACCTCATATTCCGTCAGTACGGCCTTGTGGTCGGAGGCCCAGGGGCCTTCGGGCGTGAGTATGGGGTCGGCGGTCGGCTCGAGGCGCACCTCGTTGTCGTAGAAGTCCTCGGCGGGGCCCACGATGGTGGCGCGCGTGAGCTTCATGTCGGCGTGCGGATAGAAATAAGTCTGGTCGATGCGTTCGCGGTCGTCCACGCCGTAGGCCCAGTACATCTCGCTCTTGTCCACCCACCGGTTGCCGGCGTTGCAGGTGAATCCGGGCCAGGTCACGGGGTCGGGATAGAGCTGGCGGTAGGCGTCGGCCATTCCGGCGCGGGCGAGCATGAGCGAGCAGTCCCAGTCGACGACCAGTCCGTTGTGGTCGCGCAGGCCGCGCGTGTCGGCCTGCCAGTCGAGGTACGAGGGTTCGTTGAAGTCGCCGGCGGCTATGATCATGCGGCCCCGGCGCATTTCGCCCTGCATGTCCCTGATCATGGCCCCTACCTCCTCGGGGCGCCGCGACCGGCGGTTCTCCGCCAGCACGGCCTCCGCGTCGCCGCAAGGCTCGATCTTGGCGTAGGGGCGCGTGTCGGAGTTGCCGTCGAAGCCGCGCGGGGCGTAGTAGGCGAGGTGTTTCCAGTCGAGGTGTACGGAGTAGAGGGCGAGGGGCTTGTTGTCCACCCTGACCACGGCCTTGGCGTAGGCGTAGCTGCCGGCGCCGAGCTCGTCGGAGGAGCGGATGGAGTCGAAGGGAAACTTCGAGAGGATGGCGGTGGAGATGTTCATGGAGCGGCCGTACCAGGTGACGCCCTTCGCGCGGAAGTGGCTGATGACCTTGTCCACGAAGTCCTGGTCGCGCACCTCCTGCAGCAGGAGAATGTCGGGGTCGGCGGCCTCGACGGCCTTCATGATGGCCTCGGCGCCGCCCGCCACCATGCGGCCGTTGTTCCACGTGTTGAACTGCAGTACCTTCAGCCTGCGCACGGCCGGCACGTAGACGGCTTCGGCCAGGGCGCGGCACTGCTCCACGCCGGCAGGTTCGGCCAGCAGGGCCTCGAGCCGTTCGTTGGGCCGGTGTTCGTCGTAGCGCGTTCCGGGGCGGTACCACGCGCGCAGGCGGCGGTTGGTCTCGGCGGCGGCTTCGGCCAGCGCCGTCTCCTCCACCGCTTCGGCCCGCCAGGCCGAGCCCGACGCCTCGTCGCCGCCGAGCGCCGTCACCGTCTGTCCGTCGGTGTGGAGCAGGCCGTCGCAGTCGATGGCGTAGGTGCCGTTGCCGTAGGCGTAGAAGCGGACGGGCGCGCTCTCTTCGCCGACGCCGGCCGACCGCGCCGAGCGCAGATAGCGGCCGGTGGCCATGTTGCGCAGGCCGTCGCCGGAGCCGTCGGCCCCGACCTCCCACAGCTGGCTCAGTTCGCCGGCCGCGGGCGAGCACGACAGGCCGTTTTGCCGTCGGCCGTCGCCGGCGAGCAGCGCATCCTGCAGCGCGCCGCCGGTGAGGGGGTTCGTGAAGCGGTAGACACCCGGCGCGAGGGCTACGCTCCGGTCCTCGAAGTCGTAGAGCAGGGCGGCTTCGTCGGCGGTGAGTGCCCTGCCGTACATGCGGGCCAGATAGAGGGTGCCGCGGAGCGGATACTGCCCGTAGTCGCTGCCGGCCGAGGCGTCGCAGCCTATGCCTATCCACTGCGAGACGGCCTCGGGCGGCAGGCCCAGTTCGCCGCGGGCCTTTGCCTGTCCCTCGAACTTGCCGTTGACATAGAGGCATATCTCCTCCTGCTCGCGACTGTAGGTAGCCGTCACGTGATACACCCGCCCGGCCTCCATCGGCGTGGCGGCTCTCAGCACCACGTAGTCGCCGTCGAGGAATATCCAGAAGGCGAGCGAGCTCCCCTCCATGTCGAAGCCGAAGCCGCCGTACTGCTGCGAGCTGAAGGGGCACTGCTCGCCGACGGCGTCGGTGGTGTACATCGTCTCCATCGTGAAGCCTTCCTTCAGTATTGACTTGAAGGCCTCGTTACGGCTGTAGTCTATTTTGTAATAACGCCGGGTAGAGCCGTCGAATTCGGCTACCTTCATGCCGTAGCGCGGCTCGTGGTAGACGGCGGGGAGCTCGCAGCCGGCCGTCACGGCCAGCTGCGTGTCGGCGCTGTTGGCGGCGGTGCCGTCGGTGTTCAGCACGATGTCCACAAGATCCGCTTCCGGACGGACGGCCTCCTTTACCTCTATCCGGCTGAAGAGGGTCGCCGCCTGGGCGTCGGTAATGGCCGTGCCGTAGAGGCGTGCCAGGGCAATCTCGCCGTTGAGCGGACTCTGCACGCGGCCGGCGTCGTCGCTGGCGTCGCCGCCTATGCCTATCCAGCGTGCGGCGGCCGGCGGCAGCTGCATCTCGCCCGCGGCGGCCTCGGTGTTTTCCCTGCGGCCGTCGATGTAGAGGCGGAGCTCTTCGGCCGCCTTGTCGTAGGTGCAGACGACATGGACGAACGTGCCGGCCTCGAGCCGTTCGCCGGCCGTGAGTTCGCGGTAGTCGCCGCCGATGTGGGCGTAGAAGCCCACCTTGCCGCCGATGTGCTCGATGCCGGCGCCGCCGTACTGCTGCGTGCTGAAGGGCGCCACGCCGTCCACTTCGTTGGCCTTGTAGTAGATTTCAAAGGCGAAACTGCCTTCGAGGGCCGCCTTGATGGCGTCGGTGTAGTCCACACTGTAGAAGCAGTCGGTGTCGCCCGCGAACTTGGCCACCCAGCGCGACAGGGCGGGATTGAAATAGGTGGCGGGCCGTGATTCTCCCGCGCGCACCGCGGCCCCCGACGCGGCGTCGGAGGCGCCGCCGCCCTCCGAGAAGGTCAGGTCGAGCAGCGGGGCGGCGGGCTGTCCGCCGCCGTCTTCTTCCGCACACAGGCCGCAGTGGGTGGAGAGCAGGAAGAAAAGCAATAGCAATAAATGGTTTTTCATGATATGAAGTAAGGAGTTCCGTCAATTGTCTCATGCCGGGCGTACGGGAACTCCTCTTCTTTTTGTTCGTCCGCGCGGCATCGTGTCGGTTCGGCTTGTTCTGGTGGTTACGGCATGGTCTTGTCCTCCTTTCTTTTTTTGGAGGCAAAAATAGACATAGCCGTGCGGCCCGGCAAGTGCTTCACGACAGCCTCATGGACGGTATTTTATAAACAATGCTTATTATCAGTGTTTTACAAAATATATTCATGGAAGATGTCATGGATGGAGACGGCCGGAAAATAAATTCCATTTTGTTCCATTTAATTTCATTTTGTTGCACAGGCGTGAAAATGAGAGAAAAAGCTATCTTTGCGGACATAAACGTTCAACCGGTCTGCCATGTCGAATTATTCTCCCGCGCGCGCCGCCGCGTTCCTGCCCTTCCGCCTGCCGCTGCCGCCGTTCCTCGGCCGCCTGCTGCTCGCCTTCGTCCTGCTCCTGCCGTCCGCCGGCAGGGCGCGTAATGTCGACTCCCTGCTGCTCGTGCTCGACGAGTGCGTCGCGCAGCGGGAGCGTTACGAACAGCAGTTCCTGCGCCACGCCGAGGCCTTGCGCCGCGAGGCCGACGCCGCCACCGGCGCCGAGGCGTTGCGCCTGCTGACGGCGCTCGGCGCCGAGGAGTACCGCCACAGCGGCGAGGAGGCGCTGAAGATTTTCGGCCGCGCCATCGCGCTGGCCCGCCGCCTGGGCGACCGTCGGGCCGAGGCCGGTTTGCTGCAGCGCAAGGCACTGGTGCTGGGCATGATGGGCTTTCCCTGGGACGGCGAGCGCCTGCTCGACTCCGTGCGGCGCTCGCCCGACCTCATGCCCTATGCGCGCCGGCAGATCTACACCACCTATTACGACCTGCACGACTTCTACCAGGCCTACAACATGCCCGGCGAACTGTCCGACCCCCGCTACGCCTTCCTCGCCACCATCGAGGACTCCGTGCGCCGCCAGCTCGACGATCCGGCCCGGCAGGCCATGACCATACACTACGCCACCTACGACGAAAGGCAGATGATAAGAAGTCTGGAAAGCTATCTGGACAAGGCGCCCGACGCGGAAAAGGGCGTCGTGGCGACGGTCATCTCCAACAAGTACTTCATGATACGCGACATAGCCGGCCGCAACTACTACTGGGCGCTGGCGGCCATATACAACATCCGTGCGGCGCGGCACGAGAACGAGGCCCTCACGCGGCTGGCCATATACCTCTTCGAGACGGGCGACACGGAGCGCGCCGTGCGCTACGCGCTGGCCGCCTACGACGACGCCCGCATCTACAACACCCGCATCCGCAAGGTGGAGGTGGCGGCGCCGCTGGCCCGCGGACTCGCCCACGAGGCGGAGCGGAACGACCTCCTGAGCCGCCGCCTCACACTGTGGCGCGCGGCGGCCGGCGTCCTGCTGCTGGCGCTGGCGGCGACGCTGGCGGCCGTGGTGGCGGGACGCCGCCGGCAGAGGCGGCTCAGACGCGGCCACGGCGAGCTCGCCGACAGCCACCGCGCCCTCATAGGCCGGCTGCGCGAGGAGGTGGGCGTGAAGAGCGAATACATCACACGCTTCCTCGAACTGAGTCTCGACTCGATATTCCAGATAGAGCAGCTGCGCCATCTGCTCCTCGTCAAGGCCCGGGCCGGCGAGACCGACCGCCTGCTGAAGGTGCTCAACGACCCGGCGCGTTTCGACGACTTCCGACGCGTCTGCCTGCAGCGCTTCGACATCGCTTTCCTGCGCCTCTATCCCGACTTCATGCAGACGGTCAACTCCCTCATACGGCCCGAGGAGCAGATAAAGCTGCCCGACACGGAGATTCTGAGCAACGAACTGCGCGTGCTGGCCTTCATGCGGCTGGGCATCACCGACAGCCCGCGCATAGCCACCATACTGGGCGTGTCGACCAATACGGTCTATTTTTACCGCAACAAGCTGAGGCGAAAGGCCGTAGACCGCGAAAATTTCGAGAAGGCCATCATGGATATGTGTCGGGAACCGCATTGAAAACGCCGCCCGGCCCCTTTCCGAAGGGCGTTTCCCGATTCTCGGAAAGTGTTGCCCGTCTTTCAGAAAGCATTTCCCGTCTTTGCGAAAAGCATTGCGTCGATTTGCGAAAAGCACTACGTCGATTTGCGAAAAGCACTACTTGGTTTCGGCAAAAGCACTTACTCGTGTGCGAAATCCAAGTAGTGCTTTTCGCACGCGAAGTAGTGCTTTCAGTCGGCCTCAAAGGCGCCGGAGTAGCGAAAAATGCTGTTTTTGAAAATTAAGTCGCAGAATATTTGGATGTTCCGAACGGCTTTGCTATCTTTGCATCATTAGAACCTGCCAAGCCTCTTAACAATGCTCAAATCGGCGGGTCGTTTTTTTTATGATACTATGAAAACGAGTTTCGACAAACCATATTCTTCTCCGGAACAAATCATTCAGATACTGAAATCACGCGGCATGCTCATAGAGAATGAGCATAAAGTTGAAAATTATCTGATGAATATAGGTTATCATCGTTTGTCGGCCTATATATATCCGTTTTATAAAAATCCAAAGAATGATTCGGTGTTGAAAGCAGGGACGACTTTTAAACAAGTCATTGATCTGTATCGTTTTGATAAAAAACTGCGTATCCTTCTTTTCAACGAAATCGAAAAAATAGAAGTTGCCGTCCGTAGTGTATTGGCAAATGTGGGGTGCCAGGAACTGAATGACAGATACTGGATAACGCGGCCTGAATATTTTGCCAACGCAGATAAATTCAACCAGACATTGACCGTAGTGAAAAAGGAACTGATGGCAAGCAAAGAAGATTATATTGAATATTTCAGGCGTAATTACATTGAAAGTTATCCTCCTGCATGGATGATAACGGAAGTGCTTTCTTTCGGAAATTTGAACTATATTTATTCAAACATCGCCAGCAATAGGCTGATGAAACGCATTGCCGGTTATTTCGGTCTGAAACCGCTGATTTTCACTTCGTGGCTGACGGTACTGGCCAATCTCCGCAATATGTGTTGCCATCATGCAAGAATATGGAACAGAGTTTTCATGATTAGTCCGGCCGAACCTAAAAATATCGCAAATGTGTGGATTGATGCTTCAGGAGCGGATAAAAAAAGAATTTATTATCGCTTATGTATAATCCGATATTTTCTCACCTCTATTTCACCTGGCAATAATTTCAATGAAAAGCTCTCGCAACTTTTAGCGGACTACCCTTCGATAGATATAGCTGCAATAGGGTTTAATTGCGGCTGGAATGAAGAGAGTTTGTGGAAATAATCTTTTCACCTGTATTCTTACCGCCTGAACCATACTCCGTAAATGCTTTCCGGAAATCACTTACGGCATTTTATGCGGGTCGTTAAAAAAAATATTTTTGAAAATAATCTTCTGAATTGTTTGGTATTACGAAAATTTCGTATATTTGCAGCGAGTTCGTAATCGAATTGACCCATCAACAATGAAGACAGACATGACGGAAAGACTGACATTTCAGGAAGAAGAGGCCATGCGCCGCCTGTGGGCCCTCGGCGACGGTACGGTCAAGGACCTGCTGGCCGGCTACGACGAGCCGCGGCCGCCCTACACCACCCTGGCCTCGGTGGTGAAGAATCTGGAGCGGAAGGGCTACGTGAAGGCGCGGCGCGTGGGCAACACCTACCTCTACCGGCCGCTGCGCGAGGAGAAGGACTACAAGCGCTGGTCGCTGGCGCGGATGGTGGACGACTATTTCGGCCACTCGTACAAGGAGCTGGTGTCGTTCTTCGTGGAGGAGAAAGCCCTGTCGGCCGACGAGCTGCGCGAGATGCTCGACATGATAGAGGCCGACGCCGACACGAAGGCCGGCGGGGAAGCGGCGGCCGACGGGCGGTGAACTATAAATAAGCATTGCTGTCCCGCAAGACTTCAAACGGCAACAATAAATAAAGTATCAAGGAAAAAACGATGTCAAGTATCATGGACAATCTGCTGACCTATATAATACAGGTAAACATTGTGTGGCTGGCCCTGTGGCTGCTCTACGGCGTGCTGCGCGGCGTGGCCGACACGTTCTTCGCCCTGCGGCGCCGGCTCCTGCTGGGCCTGCCGGCCTTCGCCTTCCTCTTTCCGCTGCTTGCGGCGCTGTGGCCCGACGGCGCCGCGGCACCGGCCGGCTGGGCCGCCGAAGCGGTGTGGCTGCCGGCGGTAAGCGTGACGCCCGGCGGCGGCACTGCGGCGGGCTGGCCGTGGTGGGCGGCGGCCTATGCGGCCGTAGCCGCCGTGCTGCTGGCGCGCGTGGCGGCAGGACTGCTGGCGGTGGCGCGCCGCGTGCGCCGCTGTCATGAAGTGCGGCGCGACGGCCGGCGCTATTTTCTCCTGCCCGACGGCGCGGCGCCCTTCTCCTTCTTAGGCCGCATCTACCTGCCCGCGCATCTGGAGCGCTCGCCCCACCTGGCGGCCGTACTGGCCCACGAGGCCGTGCACGCGCGGCAGCTCCACTCCGCCGACCTGCTCTTCATGCAGGCGGCCTGCGCCCTGCTGTGGTGCAATCCGGCCGCGTGGCTCACGCTGCGCGAGGTGCGCGCCCTGCACGAGTATCTGGCCGACGAGGACGCCGCCGGCCAGGGTGCCGCGCGCCGGCAATACCAGCTGACCCTGCTGGCCTTCTCGGCCTTAGGGCAGGGCCCTTCCGTAACGGTTGCAACACCCCCTATCAATAAATTCTGTGTTTTACCCCTTAAAAAGCGAATCAAGATGATGAAAGCCCGAAGAACCTCCCGTCTGTGGCAGGTGAAGTATCTGCTGCTTTTGCCCGCAGGCCTGTGTCTGCTGGCCCTGGGCCACTCGGCCCGCGCCGCCCGCATGGTGGCCACGGCGATGTCCGCCGCGCCCGCCGCCATGGCTCCCGCCGATGAAATTCACGAAGGCGCTGCCGCGCCGCAGTCCGCCGTCCGTGATGACCGCGAACAGCCGGCGGCAGCCGCGCCCGCCGCCGCAGTTCCCGCCGCCGCCGCGCCGCGGCCCGTCGTCCGTGAAGAACGTGAAAAGACGGTGACGCCCGCGCCCGCCGCCGTTCCCGACGACGAAATCCCCGACAACGCCTCCGTGTCGCAGCCGGCCGTCTACAAGGACGGCGAGACGGCGCTGATGAAGCACATGGCCGAGAACATACACTATCCCGCCGACGCCCAGGAGAAGGGCGTGCAGGGTATTGTGCTCGTGACCTTCGTGGTGGACAAGGAGGGCCGTGTGAAGGACGCCGCCGTGAAGCGTTCGCTCTCGCCCTCGTGCGACAAGGCCGCCCTGGAGGCCGTCAGAAAACTCGGCCGCTTCAAGCCCGCCCGCAAGGACGGCCGCGTGATAGCCACAAGGATGATGCTGCCCGTAGCCTTCCGCCTGAACTGACGCCCTGCGTCTGACAGACAGTATCGAAGAGGGCCGGAACATTCGTGTTCCGGCCCTCTTCGTATCCTGAAGCCCGCCCGGCGGCGCGCGCCTACGGTTCCTCCAGCGGGTCGAGGCCCTGCACGTAGCGGAGTACGGCGCGCGATATGTCGGCTATGATGCGGGCGTTGACGACCGGCGCCTCGGCCGAATCCTTCACGAAAACGGCCAGCACGTAGCGCCGGCCCGAGGGCAGACGCACGAAGCCGATGTCGTTCGTGCCCGGCCAACGGCCCTCGGCGTTGAGGTCGGAAGTGCCCGTCTTGTGCCCCGCCACGGCGCCCGTTCCCGCCAGCGGTAGCATGAGGCGGTCGGCGCCCGTGAGGCAGCCTGTCATGAGCTCGCGTATGAGGCCGGCGATCGGGTCGTTGCCCGCGGCGCCCGTTTCGAAGAGCTCCAGCAGGCGCGCCGCCTCGAGCGGCGAGGTGCGGTTGGCGTAGCAGAGTTCGGGGCGGCGGTGCATGTCGTCCTCCGTGGCCACGATGTCGAAGCGGCGCAGCCCCAGGCCGCGCAGGTAGCCGGCGGTGCGGCGGGGCCCGCCGGTGAGGCCGAAGAGTATGTCGCACGCGTTGTTGTCGCTCTGCTGCAGGCTGTACTCCAGCAGGCGGCGGATCGTCATGCGGCAGTCGCCGCCGGGATATAGGTCGCGGAGCGGGCTCCACGTGTCGGGGCGCATGTCCTCGCGGCTCACGTAGACCGAGTCGTCCGGCGCGAGGCCCGTGCGGCGCATGAAGTCGGCCACGGCCAGGGCCTGGTGGAACTTGAACACGCTCATGAGCGGATAGTCGGCGCTGTTGTTGACGGTGAGCGTTTCGCGGCCGTCCACGATGACGGCCACGCCCACCTGCGCGTCGGCCTGCGCCGCAATGGCCTCGATGCGCGCCTTCAGGCGCTTGTGGGCGGCGGCGGGGAGCGCGGCGAGCACGGCGAGGGCGAGCGCGCCGCGGAGCAGAAGTAAGGAGGTTGTTTTCATGGCGGCAAAGATAATAAAAAAAGCGCCGTCGGCGGCACGGCGGCGTGGATGACTATGATAGCCTTCATAGCTATAATAGCCACAACAGCTATGGCTGCCGCGAGGGCCATTCCAACTTTTTCCGCCGAAATAATTCCTATGTTGCGCGAATTGCTTACTTTTGCTCGTTAAAAACCATCTACGCAAAATGAAGATAGACATCGTCAACCGTTCCCGCCATCCGCTGCCGGCCTACGCTACGCCGCAGAGCGCCGGCATGGACCTGCGCGCCAACCTCGACGCGCCCGTGCGGCTCCGCCCCTTGGAGCGCGCGCTCGTGCCGACGGGCCTGAGCATCGCGCTGCCCGAAGGATATGAAGCCCAGGTAAGGCCCCGGTCCGGACTGGCGCTCCGGAGCGGCATCGGCGTGCTCAACAGTCCCGGCACCATCGACGCCGACTACCGCGGCGAGATAGGCGTCGTGCTCGTGAACCTCTCGGCAGAGGAGTTCGTGGTGAACGACGGCGATCGCATCGCCCAGCTCGTGGTGGCCCGTCACGAAAGCGTGGAATGGGAGCCCGTCGACCGGCTTGGCGAGACGCTGCGCGGCGCCGGCGGCTTCGGACATACGGGACGGGAATAGACCGCCGCCGCGGCACGGCTCCGTCCGGCGCCGCCCGAAGCATCTTTACTGAGAAGCCACCTATCCGAACGACAATGAAGCTACACTCCCCATACATGATAGCGGCCCTGTGTCTGCTGCTCGCCACGCTTTCGGCCTGCGGCGGCCGCACTGCCACCGATACCGCGCCGCGGCCCGCCATGCCGGCCCGCACGCTCGGCTACGAGGAACAGCGGCGGTTCGACACCTACTTCGCCGAGGCCCTGCGCCAGCGGGAGAAGGGCAACTACGACGCCGAGCGCGAACTGCTGGGGCGCGCCCTCGACATCAACCCCGACGCGCCCGAGGCCCTCTACGAGACCGCCGTGCTCGAACTCTCGCTCGGCAGTTTCGGCGACACCATACACCACACCGCCGGACGCGCCATGCTGCACCGCGCCGTGGCACTGGCGCCCGACAACCTGGTGTACAAGGAAATGCTGGCCAACCAGATGGCCCGCGGCGGCGACTACGACGCGGCCATCAACCTCTACCGGAAAATGGTGGCCGACAAGCCGTCGCCCGAATACCTCATGGCCCTCGTGGCCCTGCAGGAGGAGGCCGCCGACTTCGCCGGCGCCATCGAGAGCATCGGCCAGCTCGAAAAACTGGAGGGAAAGAACGAAAAGTACAGCCTCGAGAAGTTCCGCCTGTACACCCAGCTCGACGACAACGAGCACGCCTACGCCGCCATCGAGGACCTTTGCGCCGAATACCCCTCCGACCTGCGCTACCGCGTGCTCATGGGCGACCTCTACCAGCAGAACGGCTACAACGAAATGGCGCTGGCCATCTACCGCGATGTGCTGGAGGTGGAGCCCGACAACGCCTACGGACAGATATCGCTGCTGGCCTACTACAAGCAGACCGGCGCCGACTCGCTCTACAAGGCCCTCGTGGAGGAAGTGGTGCTCAACCCCAACGCCACGCCCGAGGCCCGCACCGAGGCCATGCGCGGCTACATGGCCGACAACCTGCAGAGCGGCGCCGACAGCACCGCCGTGCTCCGCCTCTTCCGCCGCGCGCTGGCCCAGCCGCAGGAAAACCGCGGACTGGCCGAGCTCTGCGTCTACTACATGATGCTCCGCGACATGCCCGACCGCGAGGTGGAGCCCGTACTCGAGACGCTGCTCCGCACCGAGCCCGACTACAACCCCGCACGCATGTCGCTGCTCAACATAGCCCTGCGCAAGGCCGACATGAAGCGTGTGGCGCAGCTCTGCCGCGAGGGGGCGCTCTACACGCCCGCCGAGGTGACCTACTACTACTACGAGGCCGTCGCCCTATCGCAGACCAGCCGCGGACAGGAGGCCATAGAACGCCTGCGGCAGGGCGAGGAATACATCGACGAGGAGACGGCCCGCGAGTTCGCCTCCGACTACGAGGCCCTGCTCGGCGACCTGCTCCATGAGGCGGGCGACGAGCAGGCCGCCTTTGCCGCCTACGAGCAGGCGCTCTCCTACAAGAGCGACAACGTGCTCTGTCTCAACAACTACGCCTATTTCCTCTCGCTGCGCGGCGAGCGCCTCGACGACGCCGCGGCCATGAGCCGCCGCACGCTGGAGGCCGAGCCCGACAACGCCGTCTATCTCGACACCTACGCCTGGATCCTCTACGTTCAGGGCGATTACCGGCAGGCGCGCGAATACATCGACCGCGCCCTTGCCCTGCTCGGCGAGGGCAAGGACCACGCCGGCGTCTTCGACCACGCCGGCGACATCTACTACCGCTGCGGCGAACGCACCGGGGCCTTGCGCCTCTGGGCCCGCGCCATGGCCCTCTACGACGAACCCGCGCCGCGCGCCGCCGTAAGGGCCAAGATAAAGCGCCGCCGCCTCTGAATTTTCCCTCCTCATCAATCCGCTAAAAGACAACGCCATGAAGCAAATCATCCTGCTCCTCGCCGCGGCGCTCGCCCTGACGGCCTGCCGCTCCTCGCGCGATGCCGCCGCCGGTCCCGCCGCCTCCCTTCCCGCCGCCGGCGACGCAGCCGCCGGCACGGTCCCCTCCGCCAATGAGGCGGCCCTCAAGTTCGGCCGCCGGCTCGAGGCCAACCGCCAGAAGGCCGCCACCGTCACCGCCAAGGTGAGCATGGACATCAGCGCCGACGGCCGCAACGTGAGCGTAGGCGGCACGCTGCGCATGAAGCGCGACGATGTGGTGCAGCTCTCGCTCACCTTCCTCGGCTTCGAGGTAGGCCGCATGGAGTTCACTCCCGCCGACGTGCTCATAGTCGACCGCGTCAACAAGCAGTACGTGCGCGCCGCCTACGACCAGGTGAGCTTCCTCCGCCAGGCCGGCCTCGACTTCCGCGCCCTCCAGTCGCTCTTCTGGGCCGAAGTGTTCGCCCCCGGGCAGGCCGAGCCCCCCTACGGCCGCTTCACCGTCTCGGAAGCCGGCGGCCACACCCTCCTCACCCTCACCGACGCCCCCGGCCTCGAATACTCCTTCCTCGCCCTCACCGACAAGGCCCGCCTCGACCGCGTCACCGTGGAGCCCAAGGCCGGCGCCGACCGGGGCCGGTTCGTCTGGCGCTACGCCGACTACGCCCAGCTCGGCGGCCGCCCTTTCCCCGCCACCATGAAGGCCGAGCTCAAGGCGGCCGGCAAGACGGCGGGCTTCAGCATGCAGCTCTCGCGTCTGAACAACGCCGACGGATGGGAAACCCGCACCCGCCTTTCCGACAAATACACCCGCCGCGCGGCCGACGACCTGCTCCGCCGCCTGTTCTCCTCGCAGGACGCCACCCGCTAACCCCCGATAACGTAAGCCGAAAATGCACCTCTCCAAGTTCCACCGATACCTCCTCGCCGCCGTCATGCTCCTCCTCGCCGCCACGGCCGCCGACGCGCAGACCAGCAAGCGCATCAAGCAGTTGCAGCAGCAGAGCACCACGCTCAAGAAGCAGATAGCCGACGCCGAAAAGCTGCTCCGCACGACCCGGAAGGACGTGAACTCGCAGCTCAGCAATCTGGCCATCATCAACGGCCAGATAGACCAGCAGCGGCAGATAGTGGACGGATACCAGCAGGAGGTCGACTCGCTCCACCGCAGCATCGGCGTGCTGCAGGGCCAGACCGACAGTCTCGCCGCCGACCTCGCCGCCTGCAAGCAGAAGTACCGCCGCGCGCTCCTCTACATGAACCGCAACCGCCTGCTGCAGAACAAGTGGGGCTTCATACTCATGTCGCGCAACTTCCACCAGCTCTACCGCCGCATGCGCTACGCCGCCAACTACTCCAAGTACCTGCGCGCCCAGGGGCTCACCATCAAGAAGAAAGAGGAGGCCCTCCGCGCCCACCGCCGGCAGCTCGACCTCTCGCACCGGGAGAAGAACCAGGCCCTCGCCTCGGCGCGCCAGCAGCACAACAGCCTCGAGCAGCAGAAGAGCCAGCGGCAGAGCGTCGTCGACCAGCTCAACAAGAAGCAGAAGCAGCTCGACCGCACCATCGCCCAGCAGCGCAAGCAATACGCCACCCTCAACGCCAACATCGAGCGTCTCATACAGCAGGAGATAGCCGCCGCCGAGGCCCGCCGCAAGAAGGCCGAGGCCGCCCGCCGCGCCGCCGAGGAGCGCAAGCGCAAGGAAGAGGAGGCCCGCCGCCGCCGCGAGGCCGCCGCCGCTGCCCGCAGCAGCAAGGGCAAGACCGCCTCCGCCGGCAAGGCCCCGGCCAAAAGCGCCGACCGGCCCGCCGCCCCGCGCTACGAGGAGGAAGACGCCGCCGACCGCACCCTCTCCTCCGGCTTCAGCGCCAACCGCGGCCGTCTGCCCGTGCCCATCAGCGGCTCCTACGCCGTCACCAGCCGCTACGGACACTACAACGTGGAAGGCCTCAAGGGCGTGCAGCTCGAGAGCAAGGGCGTCAACTTCACAGGCCGTCCCGGCGCCAAGGCCCGCTGCGTCTACAACGGCGAAGTCTCCACCGTGGCCAACATCGGCGGCACCTACATCGTCATCGTGCGCCACGGCAGCTATTTCTCCGTATACAGCAACCTCTCGGCCGTATCCGTGCGCCAGGGACAGCAGGTCAGCACCCGCCAGACCCTCGGCAGCGTGGCCGCCGACGCCGCCGGCAACTGCACCCTCCACTTCCAGCTCCGGCAGAAGAACGGCCGCACCGCCGCCCACATCAATCCCCTGCCCTGGATAGCGAGGTGAAGGAAGAGATGTGGTATTTCGAAAAGGCAATCGCAGATGAAATTTTGCCGCATCAAATAAAAATCATTATCTTTGCAACCGTCAAAGTGCCGGTGCAGACTTCGTCGCTGCACCCCTGCACTCTAAAAAAGGTCAAAGTCGAGGCTGCCACTTAGTCGGGCAGTCTCGCTTTTTTTGCCCCTGTGCGCTGAAAAACAGACAGAAAACGGCCGGAAAATTTGGCCGGCCCGGACAAAGTGCGTAAATTTGCACCCGCCGAAAGGCAAAACAACCACTTAATCATTAATTTCATACACACCATGTATTTAGATTCTGCAAAGAAGCAAGAGATCTTTGGACAGTACGGAAAGTCCAACACGGATACCGGTTCCGCTGAGAGCCAGGTGGCCTTGTTCTCATACCGTATTTCCCACCTGACGGAGCACATGAGAGCCAACCGTAAAGATCATACCACCGAACGCGCTCTCGTGAAACTCGTAGGCAAGCGCCGCGCCCTGCTCAACTATCTCAAGGACCGCGACATCGAGCGTTACCGTGCCATCGTCAAGGCCCTCGGCCTGCGTAAGTAAGCGACGGTACAGCGCCCCTACAGGCAAGAGACACAACACAAAGGCGTCCGCCCGACACACCAGTCGGCGGGCGCCTCTGTGTTACGGCCCCGCCGGCGGGCGCGCCGCGGCGGAGCGAAACCACGGCCTGCGTTTGCGAAACCACTGCCTGCATCTGCGAAAGCGTTGCGCGGTTTCTGCGAAAAGCACTACTTGGAATTTAAAAAGCACTTACTCGTGTACGAAATCCAAGTAGTGCTTTTGCGTACACGAATCAGTGCTTTCCGCGCGGAGCCGGCCGTGGCGTCCGAGGGTCGGGGCGGTCTTCCTGTAGTGTATATATAACTTATTTTATACCGCAGAGGCGGCAATCATGAAATTATATCTATATTTGTAAGCAAATGCGTCAAATGCAGTCACATCACCTTTCACACCTATAGCCATGTCCCGTATCAGCCCCTTCATGAAGTCCCTGTTCGTCCTGCTGTTCGTCACCCTTGCCGGCGTCGCCGCGCCGCCGCCCGAACTGGCCGAGGTGGCCCGTCTCCGGGCCGCGGCCGACAGTCTGCACGCCGCCGGCCGCACCGACTCGGCCGCCGTGGTCGCCGCCAGGGCCGTGGAGCTGGCCGAAAAGAGCGGCGACCGCACGCGCATCGTGGGCGCCCACTCGTCGCTGGGCGTATTCCTCCGCTCGTTGGGCAGGATAGACGAGGCGCTGGAGCACTACGAGGCCGCCCTGCGCACGGTCACCTCCGCGGCGTTCCGCGAGCATCCCGACCAGGAGGCGGTGGAGGAGGCCGCGTCGCTATATGTCAACCTGGCGGTGCTCAACCTCGACATGCAGAACAAGGCCGCCGCCGCACGCTATGCCGCGGCCGCCGCCGAGTGGTGCGCCCGCAGCCGCGACGCCGCCCTGAAGAGCGCCGTCTACGGCGTGGCCGGCTCGGTGATGACGGGCTGCGGCGAGCTGGGCAAGGCCAGGGACTACCAGGAGGCCGCCTACCGCAACGCCGTGGCGGCCGGCGACCGCGATGCCGCCTTCCGCGCCGCGGCCTATGCCATGCTCACCGCCGACCGCCTCGGCCGGAAGGCGGAGGCCGCGGCTTGGCGCGGCAGGTGTCAGGCCCTGTTGCACGAGGTGCAGTCGGCGATGACCCTTCTGGTGTATTATCAGGCGGAGTGCTCCATCTGCCTGAAGGACGGCCGGCACCGTGAGGCCCTCGGCTACTTCGACCGGATACTGTCGCTCGACGGCATCGACCGCCTCCCCTTCGTGCGCTTCGACTGCTACAACAACATGCACCTCTCCTACGCCGCCCTCGGCGACTACCGGCAGGCGTACGGGGCGCTGCTCAAGGCCCACGAGCTGCGCGGCGAGCTCTGGGAGAACGAGAAGGCCGAGAGCCTGCGCGAGCTTACGGTCAAGTACGAGAGCAAGGAGAAGGAGCTCGCCCTGGCACAGAGCCGGTCGCGGCTCGCCCGCACGCTGATGTGGCTCTTTGCCGCCGCCGGCCTGCTGCTCCTCGTCATCGTCGTCTTCGTGGTCTACGCCGGCCGGCAGCGGCGGCGGCGCCTGCAGCGCGACGTGGAGTTCGCCCGCCTGCGCGCCGACATAGGGCGGCAGCTCACGCAGCAGTATGTGGAGGGCCTCGAGAACGAGCGGCGCCGCATGTCGGCCGAGCTGCACGACGGCGTGTGCAACGACCTGCTGGCCATCGGCATGAACCTGCGGGGCGGGCAGTCCGCCGAGAGCACCGTCGCGCTGATCGACAACTGCCGCGAGTCGGTGCGCCGCATCTCCCACGAACTGATGCCGCCGGAGTTCACCTACGCCACGCTCGACGAGGTGCTGCGCTTCCTCGTGGCCAGGCAAGCCGGCGCCCACCGCGGGACCATCGCCCTCACCTACGCCTCGGAGGCCGACGGGGCCGCATGGGCCGACCTGCCCGACGATGTGGCCCTGGAGGTCTACCGCGTCGTGCAGGAGGCCGTGGGCAACGCCGTGCGCCACTCCGGCGCGCAGACCGTCGGCGTGACGCTCACGCTCACGGCCGGCATGCTCGAGGCCGTGGTGGCCGACGACGGCACCTACAGGACAGGCCGCCGCCGCGGCCTCGGGCTCGACTCCATGCGCCGCCGCGCCGCCGCCGTGGGCGGCAGTGTGACGATAGACCACGGCGCCGAAGGCGGAACCACCGTGCGTCTGAACGTAAAAAAACCGGTCGGACGGCCTCGGCAGGCCGAAAAATCACGGAAACCCGTAATAGGTTGATTCTAAAAGATTCCATACTTTTGTAAGTACGTATCACGACTGCAAAAGTATTGTCAACATGACCGACAAAATCATTCTGGAACAACTGAAAATAGCCGTTGTCGACGACCACGAGCTGATAAGGGAGGGGCTCAACGCCATTCTTCTCAACAACGGTGTGGGCAACGTACGGAAATACAACAACGCCACAGAACTCATAGGTCATCTCGAAGCGGGACTGCGCTTCGACTTCTACATCATCGACCTCGAGCTTCCCGACCTCGACGGCTTCGAGCTCATCGACACGGTGCGCGCCCGCCACGACGCGGCGCGCATTATCGTGAGCACCGTCCACGACGAGATATGGACCCTGCGCAAGCTCGTGGCCCACAACGTGAACGCCATCATCTACAAGTCGGGCCGGGGAAGCGACATCATCACGGCCATCGGCGAGATACTCGACGGCAACATCTACTACTGCGACGAGGCCCTGCGCGCCCTTAAGGCTGCCGGCGGCCACACCCAGCACCCCTCGGCACGCGAGCTCGAAGTGCTCCACCTCATCGCGCAGGGAAAGACATCGCGCGAGATAGCCGCCGCCACCTTCGTGACCGACAACACCGTAGAGGCCCACCGCAAGGCGCTCTTCGCCAAGCTCGGGGCCGTCAACGTGGCCGACCTCATCGTAAAGGCCATCGAGAAGGGCTATCTCACGAAAAACGGCGTGATACGCTAAGCCGCCTTCCGCCACGCCGCCGGCGTACTGCCGCAGGCAAACGGCCGGCACATCCGGCCGCACCGCACGAACACCATTATTTTTTCACCCTTAATCTTACCGTTATGAACAAAAAAGCATTTATCACGCTGGTCTGCACCATCGCGTTGTTTGTCATCGGAGCGTGCTCGGGCACACCGTCCTACGACGCCGCCGTCTGCGAGCAGCTCAAGGAGAAAATCGAAAGCGACGAGGCCCTCACCGATCAGGACTACGGCACCATGATCGGACAGGTAGAGGCCGCCGCCCGCGAGATGAAGCGCCTGCAGGACGAGACCGAAGGCGACAAGGAAAAGGAGAAGGCGCTCCTCGATGACCCCGAGTTCCGCGCCATGATGGAGTACACCATCGGCTTCAGCCTCCAGCTCCAGAAGGACGCCAAGAAACTCTCGCCCGACAACGTGAAGAAGATGGCCGAACTGGGCGAGACGATGAAGAGCCTGAAGCAAGACCAGTGAGAAGGCCCCGTCTGCCGCTTGCGGCACGTACCTGTCGATAATAATAGTGGAGTGGAGTCCGCTCCGCTATTATTCTTTTCCCCGTGAAGGGGCCGCAGACCGCCGGCACGCCGTGGCGCGGCCCCTTCGCCATCACCTTTTATCCCTCTGTCACATCATGAAACGGTTATTCATATCCCTGCTTGCACTCGGCCTGTGCCTCGTGCAGGCCCGAGCACAAAGACACTACCTGCTCGACGAGACATTCAGAAACCTGACGGGCGACGGCACCGGCGACATAGTGCCCGCGCAGCTCGACCACCCCGAGGGCTGGACCTTCACCGGCGCCTATGCCCACGACGGCGCCGTCATCGTCCGCAAGGGCGGCTCCGTGACCACACCGCCGCTCAAGGAGCTCATCGGCAACGCCACCGTCGACTTCCGGGTGGAGCCGTGGCGCGAAGACGGCCGGGAAGACTTCGACGACCCCTACTCCAATCCGCTCCGCCTCTCCGTCAGCGGGGGCGAACTGAGCCACACGCAGCTCGACCCCTTCTCCACGATGGCCCAGTGTCCCCACATCTACGGCGTGGACGCCGCGAGCCGCGTCACGCTCACCGCCACCTACGACATCCGCCTCACGGGCGTCAGCATCTATTATGCCAACGAGGCGGAGCTCACCGACGGCAGTCTCACGACCTTCTCCCACGCGCCGGGCGACTACTTCGCGCCCTTCGACCTCGCACTCGCCGTCAGCAAAGGCTCTACCGCCACGTGGGGCGACACCGACACGAACGAGGCGGACAGCCGCCACAACATACTGGTGTACACCCTCGACGGCAGCGTGCCTACGCGCCGCTCCGCGCGCTACGACGGAACGCCGCTCCGCATCGCCGGCACCACCACCGTCACTACCGGCACCATCTTCGGCAACGGCAGCTTCGTCTACGAGAAGCCGCGCACCTACAGTTTCCCCGCCGCCGAGCAGCCCGCGCTGCCCGAAAACATCTTCGAGGTGAACGTGGCCGAGCCCGGCAGCCTCGCCGGCCGGCTCCTCGACATAGACGCCGACCTCATCGAGGCCCTCAGGATACGCGGCAGCCTCAACAGCGCCGACCTCGCCTGCCTCGCCGCCGGCGAGGGACGCACCGCCGCCCTCACCTACCTCGACCTCTCGGCCGCGACCCTCAGCTACGACGGCGGCCGTTACGCCACCGTGGTCGACGCGCCCGAGGCCGGCATGGGCACCACCTATGTCTATGACTATTACCTCAGTCCCGACAACCGCGACGAGCGCGCCGGCAGCAGCCCCACTACCGTCCGTACCAACTGCTACCGCAACAATCTCGCCGGCCTCTTCCGCCGGCACAGGACGCTGCAGACCGTCATCCTGCCCGACGTGCTGAAAAACATAGGCGAATACTTCCTCGCCTCCTGTGCCACGCTCCGCACCGTCGTCATGCCGCAGGATGTGAAGGCCGTCGGTACCCAGGCTTTCTACAACTGCACCGGCCTCCGTCTCTACGACTTTCCCGCGACGCTCGAAGAGGTAGGCGCCGGCGCCTTCGCCTATACCCGCCTCGGACGGGTCGCCTTCGACCGGCGCGTCCGGATAGGCGGCGGCGCCTTCCAGGGCAGTACGATGGCCATACTCGACATGCCCCTGCCGCCCGACACCATACCCGCCTACGCCTTCGACGCTGCCCTCACCGAGGTGCGCCTCGGCGAGGGGCTCCGCTACATCGGCGAGCACGCCTTCGGCGGCGACATCGCCACGGCCTCGCTGCCGGCCTCCCTGCGCGAGGTCAGTTCGACGGCCTTTCCCGCCGACTGTCCCTTCATCCGCAACATCGAGCCTGAGGGCGGCATCCGCTACATCGGTGCCGTGGCCTACGCCGTGACCGACCCGGCCCTGACGGAATACACCCTGCGGCCGGGCACCGTGTCGCTCGCCGACGGCCTTTTCGCCGGCAGCGCCGCCACCGCCTTCCACCTGCCCGCCTCGCTCGAGGCGCTGGGCGCCGAAGCCTTCCGCGGCACCTCGCTCACCACGCTGCCCGCCATGCCCGCGCTCAGGAGGATAGGCGCCGGCGCCTTCCGCGGCTGTCAGCGGCTGGCCAGAATAGAGATACCCGAGACGGTGGAGCGCATCGGCGACGACGCCTTCTACGAGTGTCCCGCCCTATGGAGCGTGACCTACAACGCCGCCGACGCCGCGTGCAGCCGCTCGATGTTCGACCGCGCCGTCGAACGCATCGTCCTCGGCGACCGGGTGCGCCGCCTGCCCGCCGGCCTCTTCACCGGCAACGCCGGCCTGACCGAGGTCACACTTCCGCAGAGCGTCGAGACCATCGACGCGGCGGCCTTCTACAACTGCGTGAACCTCCGGAGCGTCCGTCTGCCCGAAGGCGTGACGGCCATCGGCGACGAGGCCTTCGCGCACTGCGAGACTCTCGCCTCCCTGCACTGGCCGCTCCGCCTCACGAGCGTCGGTTACCATGCCTTCTTCGACTGCGAGGCCCTCACCACCGTCTCGCTGCCTGAGGGCGTGGAGCGCGTGGGCGAGTGCGCCTTCTACGGCTGCCGCGGTCTGGAGCGTCTCTACATCGCCTCTACCGTCAGGACGATAGGCGAAGGTGCCTTCGAACTCTTCAACGGCGACCGCAGTGGCTTCACCGTCACCTGTGCCGCCGCCGAGCCGCCTGCCTACTACTGGAGCAACGGCAACGCCCCCGCCGTGGTGAAGGTGCCCGTCGGGGCTTTGGAGAAATATAGGGCCGACGGCAACTGGCGCGGCGCCGGCAACACCTTCACGGCCATCGGTGCGCTGGCGCCGCCCGCCGAAGGCTCCGAAACCTCCTTCGGCACGGGGCTTGACGAAGACGCCGACCTCGCCGACACCGTGGTGGGCGACGTCTACCTCACGCTCGGCGCCGCCGACGGCTACGACCCCTCCGACGGCAGCATCGTGCTCGCCGCCGCCATGAGCGGGGAGCAGGCCGACGCCGCCGGCGGTCTGGCGCCCGGCCGCTCCGACCTGCACAACCGCTTCGACGGCCTTGTCGTGCAGGCGGGCCGCGGCGAAGGCATCCTCACTGTCGACTGCCGCACCGCCGGCACGCTCCGCCTGGCCGTGAAGACCGGCACGGGCCGGCCGCAAACGTTCGTGCAGGACACCCGCGGCCGCGTCGAGGTGAGATACAGCGTGCCCGAAGACACCTACATCTACCTCTATGCCGCCGCCGACGCCCTGCCGCAACCGGCGGCGCCGCGCCGCGCCGGAGCGCCGGCCACGGACAACTGCGTGAAAATATACGCCGTAGGCCTCGCCCGCACCGGCACCGGCATTGCCGACCTGCCCGCCGCTGCCGGCGGCGAGGCGCCCGTCACGGCCTGCTACACCCTCGACGGCCGGCGCGTGACGGCACCCGTGGCCCGCGGCACCTACATCGTCCTCCGCGCCGACGGCTCCCGCGCGAAGGTCGTCGTGCGCTGAGCGCGCGGCCCCGCCTTCACCGGCCGTGAGCCCTCTTCCGCAGGGCGCGGCGGAGTGTGAGGAAAAGCACTACTTAGTGTTCTGAAAAGCACTACTTGGAATTTGAAAAGCACTTACTCGTGTACAAAATCCAAGTAGTGCTTTTCGCGTCTGCGCGCCGCGGATGCCGGAGGCGGGCCGTCCGCGCGGCCGCTGCGCCGGCCGGAAAGTGGAAAAATGTCATATTCTGTAAAAAATACGCCGCAAAAGAGGCTTTTCCGTGTGTGCGGGAATTGTGAAATTTGCAAGCAAGCCAACCAATACCGTTTAACCGTATGAATCTTTTCCGTAATATTCTGAGACCGGCGGCCGCGCTCTGCCTTGCGGCCCTGGCCTGCACGGGCGCGGCCAAGGAACCCCCTTCGCCGCAGCCCACGCCCGGACAGCGCGCCATGATAGACCGCAAGTACGGCATGTTCCTGCATTTCGGCATGAACACTTACCTCAACGCCGAGTGGAGCGACGGCACGGCGCCGGCCTCCGCCTATGCGCCGCCCGCCGACATCGCCGACAAGGCTGCCGGGTGGGTGAGAAACGCCAGGCGCGCCGGCATGAGGTCGATCGTGCTCACCACCAAGCACCACGACGGCTTCTGCCTGTGGGACAGCCGCTGCACCGACTACGACATAGCCCACCCCTCCGTGGGCTGCAAGACCGACATCGTGCGCGCCGTGGCCGACGCCTGCCGCAGGGAGGGCATCGCCTTTTCGGTGTACTACTCTCTGTGGGACAGGCACGAGCCGTCGTACCGCGACAAGGACCCTTCGGCCTACGTGCGCTTCATGAAGCAGCAGCTCAGGGAGCTGATGACCGGCTACGGCCCCGTGAGCGAACTGTGGTTCGACGGCGCGTGGGACCGCCCCACGGCAGACTGGCACCTGCAGGAGCTGTATGACCTGGTGAAGGGTCTGCAGCCCGACTGTCAGATATCCACCAACTGGACGGTGGGCAAGCATCCCGTCGACATGCGCGAGGGCGACTCCATCGTCTACTTCCCCAGCGACTTCCGCCTGTGGGATCCCTATCTGCCGGTAAGCCGCGACCCCAAGATATACACTCACGGCGGCCGCAGGTATTACCTGCCCTTCGAGAGCACCCAGACCATTTCCGTGCTTGGCAGCTGGTTCAGCCATCCCGAGGACACCACGGTGCGCGGGGTTGAGGAGCTGGAGGAGATATTCTACGTGGCGGCGTCGAACGACAACTGCCTTCTGCTCAATGTGCCGCCCGCGAAGGACGGCCTGCAGAATCCCCGCGCCGTGGACAATATCGTGGCGCTGGCGCGGGTGCTGGGCATAGAGAACGGCGGGCGGTTTCCGCGCAGGCTGAAGCGGCCGCGGTCGCTGACGGCCGGCGCGCGGGCCTCGGCCAGCAGCGTGCGCGGCGGCGACGCCCTGCACCACGGGGCGGACTATGCCGTGGACAGCGATGTGAGCACCGCCTGGACGGCCGGCGACTCGCTGGCGCGGCTCGAGGTGACGCTGGCGCGCACGGCGGCGTTCGACGGCTGCTTCATCATCACGGGCGAAAACAGCATCCGGCGCTTCACCGTCGAGGCGGAGCAGGGCGGCCGGTGGACCGAGGTGTACCGCAGCGGCCTGCTGCCCGAGACCCGCATGAACAGCTTCATGGGCTACGGCATTATCGAGTTCTCCCTGCCCGCCGCCGTCAGGACGCGGCGCTTCCGCATGAGCGTGGAGCAGTCGGACGGCAGGCCCCGCATCTACTCCATACGCCTGCGGCCGGCCGCGGGGCGGAAGAAGAAATGAATCTGTCAGAATAAAGGAATATAAGCGTATGACTATGAAACGAATGCTGGCGGCCCTCTTTCTCGCGGCCGTGACGCTCTGCGCCGCGCAGGGCCAGAAACTGATACTGCCCCGCCCCTCGTCCCAACCAGGCAAGGCGCAGCGGCAGCAGATAGCCCGTCGCTACGGCATGTTCCTGCACTTCGGCATCAACACCTTCCACGACGAGGAGTGGACCGACGGCTCCAAGCCCGCCGCGTCCTACCGCCCCGAGCGGATCGACGCCGACCAGTGGGTGCGCGCCGCCCGCGACGCGGGCATGAAATACGTGATACTGACGGCGAAGCACCACGACGGCTTCTGCCTGTGGGACAGCCGCTGGACGGACTACGACGTGGCCGCCTCGTCCAACACGACCGATGTGGTGGAGGCCGTGGCGCGCGCCTGCCGCAAGTACGGCATCGGCCTGGGGCTCTACTACTCGCTGTGGAACCGCAGGGCCAATGCCGATGTGGCCGACCAAAGCCTGGACGCGGCCTACAACGAGTATATGCTCCGGCAGCTGAAGGAACTGCTCGACATCGTGCGCCGCCACACGCACGTGGTGGAGTTCTGGTTTGACGGCGGATGGGTGAAGCAGCACTACCGCTGGCCCGTCATGGACATATACCAGACCATAAAGTCGCGCGAGCCCGACTGCCAGATAGGCATCAACTGGAGCATCGGCTCGCCCGGCAACATCGACGAGGCCGTGCTGCCCGAAAAGCAGCAGGCCGGATACCCCATCCGCTACTTCCCCAGCGACTTCCGCCTAGGCGACCCCTATCTGCCCGCCGCCGACGACCCCAAGACCTTCACCCACGACGGCAAGAGCTACTATATGCCCTGGGAGTCGACGGTGTGCGTCAGCCGCCGGTGGTTCTACAACACGGCCGACCGCGACTTCAAGAGCGTCGACGAGCTGGAGCGGCTCTACCGCCGCTGCACCGCCAACGACAACATACTCATACTCAACTGCCCGCCGGGCCGCGACGGCCGCCTGCGGGCCGAGGATGTGCGTCTGCTTGCGGAGCTGCGCGCGCGGCTGGGCCTCTGAGGTCTTCTCAATATCCGTAGTCGAGCATCTGCAGTAGCCTGTATCTGCGGGGCGGGCAGCGGACTATTCTCGTGAACATCTGCGTGAACTGCGACGGGTCCAGGCCTACGGCCGCGGCTATCTGCCCTATGTTCATGTCGGTGGCCATCAGCAGCGCCTGTGCGCGCTCTATGCGTTTCATCTGTATGTATTCGCGCGGCACCATGCCCGTGATGCTCCTGAACACCCTTGCGAAGTGGGCCGGCGTGACATGCACCAGCTCCGCCAGTTCGGTGACCCGGATGCGGCGGTCGAGGTTCAGGCTGATGTGCCGCACGGCCAGTCCTATCTGTTCGCAGAGGCTGGTGCCCGACAGTTTTTTCACGCTCTCCGCGGTGACGAAGCGCGAGAAGAGCTGCAGCAGTATGCCGGCGCTCTCCATGCGTGCGGCGGCGTCGGTGCCGTCGGCATCGCCGCACGGCTCGTAGACGGTGCGGCGGGGGTCGCTGTGGAGGTGGTCGGTCAGCGTGAGTTCGCGGTGCGGGTTCAGCGCCATGTAGCGCTTCACCAGTGCGTCGTCGCCCGGCTGTGCCGGCACCTTGAGGCGCAGGCGGGCGGGCTGCGGCAGGCCCAGCGCGCCGTTCAGGTCGTCGAAGAAGCAGATGTAGTGCTGGTCCATGTAGTCGTCGCACTCGTAGCTGTGCGAGGTGAACTTCGGAATCAGAAACAGCGAGCCCGCCGTGAGTTCGTGGCAGGTGTTGCCGACATAGACCCTGCCCGCTCCCCCTTCCACGTAGTAGAGCCGGTAGAAGGGGCTTATGACATTCTTGTAGTTCCACCAGGTGCCCACGCGCTTGTAGCCCGCGTAGACCATTGACAGGGAGTAGGGGCTGTGTGTTGCGGTAATCATATCAGTTTGTTTTCAGGGATGGTGGACGGGCGCCGTGCGCGTGTCCGGGGTGAAGTTATGTATTTTTTCCGTATTGGCGGCCCTTTCCGGTGAAATAATCGTGGGAAACGGCCCGAAGGCGCCCGCCGGTCATCTGAGGCTTCTGATAATGATGGCGTTAGCCCTGTCGATGACGGCCGTGTCGAGGCTGGCGAGGTAGATGCGCGTAGTGGCCTCGCTGTCGTGTCCCATGCCCTCGCTGATGACGCTCAGCGGGATGTTTCTGGCCCTTGCGGCCGAGGCCCAGCTGTGGCGCGCCACGTAGAGGGTGAGCGGCAGGGCGGCGCCGAGGCGGGCACCTATTTTCTTCAGGTTGCGGTTGATGTTGTAGGCCGCGTTGCGGCAGGCGCGGCGTTCGTCGGTGCCGGCGCGGCGGATGACGGGCAGGAGGTAGCCGCTCCGGTTTTCGGGATATTTGCCGAGCAGCTGCCGCATCTCCGGCGTCCAGGCTATGACGAGCAGGCGGCCCGTCTTGCGGCGGCGGTAGGTGATGTAGCCGTCCTTCAGGTCGGCCTTCCGCAGGAGGGCCATGTCGATGAAGCTCATGCCGCGCAGGAAGAAGCTCATGAGGAACATGTCGCGGGCGTAGTCCTGGGCGGGTTCGGCGCTCAGGTCGAGGCGGCTCAGGGCCCTGACGAGCGGCAGCGGCAGGGCGCGGCGGACGGTCTTGTCCACGCCGGTGTAGACGTGGCGGAAGGGGCGGCGGTCGGGGGTGAGGCCCTGCTCCACGGCGCGGTTGTAGGCGGCGCGGAGGATGCGGGCGTAGAACGAGACGGTGTTGCGCACGACGCCGCGGCCGTGCAGCCAGGCCTGGTAGTCCTCCATGATGTCGGCGGTGAGGCGGTCGAGGGCGATGTCCTCGCCGCGGCGGAACTGCCGGAAGCTGCCGAGGGCGGCGCGGTAGGTCTCCGAGGTTCTGGTGCGGCCGTGGCGGGCGAGGCGGCCGGCGAGGGCTTCCATGAAGCCGAAGAGCCGCTGCCCGGCGGCGGGCGCGGCGGTGTCTGCTTTTATTGTAGCCATATTCTTGCGTGTTAGGGGGTTGCGGCGTGGAGGCGGCGCGGGGCGAGGGATGCTCCGGAGGGCCGGAAAAAAGCACTACTTGCATTTCACGAAAGCACTTACTCGTGTAAAAAATGCAAGTAGTGCTTTTCGGAAATGCAAGTAGTGCTTTTCGCGGCGCGTGTTTTCCGGCCGCGGCGGGCTCACTTCTCGGAGAGGATGGCGTAGCCTGCCGCCACGATGCCCACGTGTATGTCGCGTATGTGGTCGGCGTTGCGCGTCTCGAGCACGATGCGCAGGTTGCAGGAGTTCACGTCGGGGCTTTCGCCGTTGCGCTCGTGGTGTATGGATATGATGTTGGCGCCGTAGCGGCATATCACGTTGCAGAGGCCGAGGAGCGATCCGGGCCGGTCGGGCATCTCGATGAGCATCTCGATGGTGCGTCCGCCCTTCATGAGGCCGCGGTTGATGATGCGGCTCAGTATGGTCACGTCGATGTTGCCGCCGCTCACGATGCAGCACACGTTCTTGCCGGCGATGTCGGCCTTGCCGAACATGGCGGCGGCCACGCTCACGGCGCCGGCGCCCTCGGCGATGAGCTTGTGGTGCTCGATGAGGGCGAGGATGGCGGCGCATATCTCGTCCTCGCTCACGCTCACCACCTCGTCCACGTATTGCTGGCACAGCTCGAAGGTGCGCACGCCGGGCTCCTTCACGGCGATGCCGTCGGCGATGGTGAGCACCGAGGCCAGGGCCTCTATCTGGTTGTGGTCGCGGCTGTTGAGCATGCTGGCGGCGCCCTCGGCCTGCACGCCGATGACGCGGACGGAGGGCTTGAGCGTCTTCACGGCGTAGGCCACGCCGCTGGCCAGTCCGCCGCCGCCTATGGGCACGAACACGACGTCGATGTCGGGGTTTTCGGCCAGTATCTCCATGCCGATGGAGCCCTGTCCGGCTATGACCTGCTCGTCGTCGAAGGGGTGGATGAAGGTCATGCCCTTCTCCTCGTTGAGCTGGAGGGCGCGGGCGTAGGCGTCGTCGTAGACGCCGGGCACGAGGCATATCTCGGCGCCGAGCTCGCGCGTGGCCTCCACCTTGCTGATGGGCGCCCCGGCGGGCATGCAGATGAGGGCGGGCAGGCCGTAGCGGCGGGCGGCGAGGGCCACGCCCTGGGCGTGGTTGCCGGCCGAGCAGGCCAGCACGCCGCGCTGCTTCTCGTCGTCGCTGAGCTGCGAGATGCGGAAGCTCGCGCCGCGCACCTTGAAGGAGCCGGTCACCTGGAGGTTCTCGGGCTTGAGAAACACGTTGCAGGCGGGGTTGATCTTGTCGGTGGGTATGAGCGGCGTCTTGCGCACGACGCTCTGCAGTACGGTGGAGGCTTTGTAGATGAGGTCGAGTGTGAGCATGGTCGTTGGGGTTTGTTGTTACTTCAAGGTGCAATTTTACGAAAAAATATGCAAACGGTAAGCGTTTCCGCCGAAATAGTTTGCAAAAAGACACCGCCGGCCCCCTCCGCGCGCCCCGGCGGCGATTAAAGGGCGGCGGCGTGGGGCGCGGACCGGTTTTTTGGCGTACCTTTGCAGGCAGAGCATGGGCGCCGCGCCGCGGCGGGGGCGCCCGCTCCCGTTATATATATAATATGTATGCCATGAACTGGAAACAACTCATATCCTCGAAACGCTTCGGCAAGGAGGAGGCCCACCGCCTCTCGCCCGAGCGGCGCACGGAGTTTCAGCGCGACTTCGACCGCCTCATCTTCTCGGCGCCCTTCCGCCGCATGCAGAACAAGACGCAGGTCTTCCCCCTGCCCGGCAGCATCTTCGTCCACAACCGCCTCACGCACAGCCTCGAGGTGTCGAGCGTGGGCCGCTCGCTCGGCACCGACGTGGGCCGCGAGCTGCTGCGGCGCCACGCCGACCTCTCCGAGGCCGACCTCCAGCCGCTCGGCGCCATCGTGTCGGCCGCCTGTCTGGCCCACGACCTGGGCAACCCGCCCTTCGGCCACAGCGGCGAGCGCGCCATACGCTCCTACTTCGCCGAGGGCCGCGGCGCCCGGCTGCGCGACTACACCTCGCCCGAGGGCGAGCGCCTCACGGAGGCGCAGTGGGCCGACCTCACGCGCTTCGACGGCAACGCCAACACCTTCCGCCTGCTCACCCACCAGTTCGAGGGCCGCCGGCGCGGCGGATACGTGATGACCTACAGCACGCTGGCCGCCATCGTGAAGTATCCCTGCTCCTCGGCGGCCGCGCCGGAGGGCAAGTGCAAGTTCGGCTTCTTCGAGGCCGAGCGCGACGACTTCGCTCGCATAGCCCGCGAACTGGGCATGCCGCTGGAGGAGCGCCCCGACGGCACGCTCCGCGGCGTGCGCCATCCGCTGGTCTACCTCGTGGAGGCCGCCGACGACATCTGCTACCAGATCATGGACCTCGAGGACGCCTACAAGCTGCGCCTGCTCTCGGCCGGCGAGACCGTCGACCTGCTCCTCGGCTTCCTCGACCCTGAGGCCCGCCGCCGCCTGCTCGCGTCCTACCCCGAAACCACCGACGACGGCGACAAGATAGCCTACTACCGCTCCTGCGTCATCAACGCCCTCGAGCAGGCCTGCGTCGAGGAGTTCGTGCGCGCCGAGGAGCAGATACTCGCCGGCGCCTACGAAGGCTCGCTCGTCGACCACCTGCCGCCCCTGCAGCGCGACGCCTACCGCCGCTGCGGGCAGGTGGCCCGCCACCGCATCTACGCCTGCAAGGAGGTGACCGACATCGACCTCGCCGGCTACCACATCATCTACACCCTGCTCGAACTGATGGCCGACGCCGTGCTCGCCCCCGACAAGGCCTACAGCCGCCTGCTCCTGGGGCAGGTGTCGCCGCAGTACCAGCTGCGCGCGCCCCGCCTGGCCGACCGCCTCATGGCCGTGCTCGACTACGTGTCGGGCATGACCGACGTCTACGCCCTCGACCTCTACCGCAAAATCAACGGACACTCGCTGCCCAGCGTCTGAGCCGCGCGAGCCGCGCCGCCGCCGGGCCTCCTGCGGCGGCAGAGACGGTGGTACAATAATGCGGCACAACCTAATCTGAATACTCTGAACAAGGTTGCAAAGCTCCTTGAAGTAGAGATGAAAGATTTGCTAAATGAGTCAGAATATCAATTGTGCAACGCCCGTTGCACAATTGATAAAATAAATACAGTATGACTAATAACAACGACAGAAAAGGACGCTTCATCTTCAAGCCGCATTTGGACGCGCTCATGCAATGGTATGGGATTAGAGCCAAGCGGAGCGACCTTCCCGCCCTTGACTATCCCAAAGTTGAGACTCTTGCGGGAGAAATTATAATGGTTGTTCTTGTCCCTGTCGGAATTCCTCAGCCTATAGATGTTCTTATCCCAGCCTCTGCGCTCAGCCTCGTTGTCTACTTGGGCCGATAATGATTTCTTGTCTCTTCCGACATGAAGTGCGGCACGTGGTATGTTATTTTCATGCTTTTTTGTGGCTATCACGGCCATTATCAGCGGCCATAGCTCCCGAACCCCGCCGCCCTCCGGCGGCTCTCCACCCCCTCCGGCCCTTCCGGGCCGTTCTCATCCGCCCTTCCGGAGGCCCACATGGGGCCTCCGGAAGGGTCTTTTTCTGACTCGAAATGTTAAAAATCATACAAAATTACGCCTGTTAACGATTTTTCACCCCCCCCCATTAGCTAAATAGCGGTAAAAAAAGTAATTTTGGGCAAATTTTTTTAACAATCAACCGTTTAAATATGAAGAAAAAAAATTACTTGATGGCTCTGTTGCTCTTTCTGATGGGGACAGCAGCCATGGCGCAGGTTACGGCCGTACCCAAGGTGTCGACCGCAACCGAGAAGCATTATTACACGTTCCAGAACAATGAGGATGTGGCTTACAACGTTGTGACGCAGGACAACGCCAACTCGCCTTTTAAGACTTCGAATACCGATCCCGCCGCCCGCTTTACTTTCGAGCAGGCGCTTGACGAAGACGGTCAGGCTATGGAGGGTGTATATTACATTAAGTCAGCCCGCTTAAACGCCTATGTTTCATACGGCGGCGTAAATAAAAATATAGATGTGAAATATTCGGCTACTGCTGGCGATACTGAAAAGTGGGTGCTGGTGAGAAAAGATGCCAGTAGCGAAACTGACTTGAGCTTCGCGGTGGTTACTTATCCATCGAAGGATGCAGATGATCGCCTTGGCTGGAATCCCAGAGGTGGTAACGGCGGAACAGTTTGTTTATGGTCTACCAGTCCTACCGCCAACGCTGCTTCCTTCTGGCGGATGACCGAAGTGGAAGTGGTGGAGCCCGACTTCATGGCAATCGAAGGCCTCGACAACTTCCGGGACGGCTGGTATCAGATGAAGACGACCGTGGCCTACCAAAGGAATGTTTTGGCTACCGACAAATATGTTTCGTGTATTCCTTCCGGCAACTGGAACTTTACACTTGACGGTCTGCGCGCCCGTCCCGCCACTTTTGTTTACATCAGCAAGGTTGGCAACAGCTACCATATCATGGGCCCGTCGGGCCGCTACGGGCAAAACAATGTAACAAAGGCAGTAGAACCGGCCAATCTGACCTTGGAAACGCCCGATGAAGACAAGACTCAGGTGAGGATAGGCGGTGCCGGAAACCATTTTTGGGCCGGCTGGAATCTGAGTGGCGTCTTTATCGTCGGATCGTCGAGCGGCACTAATTATAATGATGAAAGTAAAAATACAAAATATTGCCGTTTTCAGCTTTCACACGTGGACGACTTCCTTAACGAGCACTACGATGTGTATTCCGTTGAGGTGACCGGCTTCTCCGACAACTACAATGTTCCCGTAGACTATAACCTCGCCGGCTACGAAGGCGTACGGACGGCTTACAACGGCGGTGTGTTCTTCATCCGCAAAGGCACCACGGTGCAGGCTTCTGACTTCACCGTAAACACCAACGTGTGCGACCTCACGGTGAACAACGACACCAAGACCATCTCCGTAAGTCTGCGTCCTTCCGTCATGGCCGACGCTGACGCCGTGCTGCCCTTCATCGGCAAGGTGGGCTATCCCGCAGAGGCTACAGAAGAAGTCCTCACGGCCTACAACAACGCCGTAACGGCCAAGTCGTATACCAACATGATAAACCTCAAGACCCGCTACTCGGCATGGGCTACCAATGCAAACCTGGGCAACATCGTGATGCCTGTGGACGGAAAGGCCTATTATCTCAGAAACAAGCAGCAGAGCGGCAACGGATTCCTGCTTTACGCTAATGACGGTACGCTGGCCATCAAGGCATACAACGACGAGGGCAAGGACTACGCAAGTACGTTCGTATGTCACCGCCTGGACAACGGCAAGTATGTCTTCGTGAACGGCCAGGCAGGCGATTACCTTATATGGAAAGGCAATGCATCCCGGCAGGGAACTACGGGATACAATAACAATAAGGGTTTCCTCGATACATATAATGCCACTAATTGCGACTTCACGTTGGAAAGCCGTAGAACGACGCAGCCGGGTACATTTACGCTCCTCTCTAGGAGAAACGAATACCCTACTGACGGTGATGGTACAATCGTCATAATGGCTACGGGAGTATTCGACGCATACGGCAATTCCGCCGGCTGGTCTGACAGATTCTCCAACCTCTTCATTCTTGAAGAGGCCGACTACCACAACAACGTGAACCTGCGCACGCCCGCCGTGGCTGACGAACACAGTTACGCTTCGCTCTACCTGCCGTTTGCGGCCACCGTGCCCGCAGATGTAGAGGTGTTCACCGCCACCCGCGAGAACAGCTGGCTCGTACTGAACCCCGTGGAGGGTACCCTTCCTGCCGGCACGGCAGTAGTGGTGCGCGGCACTGAGGCCGGCGAGGCTCTCTTCGTGCCCGCCATAGAGGCCGGCACCGCTGTCGGGAACAATGTGCTGCAGGGAACGGTAGCCGCCGAGACGACTCCGGCCGACACTTACGTGCTGAGCGGCGCCTTTGAAGCCGGCATAGGTTTCTATCCCTACACGGCGGCCAACCTGCCCGTAGGCAAGGCTTACCTCACCGCAACCGATGTGCCCTTCACCGGCGAGAGCGGCGTCAAGGGCCTGCTCTTCGGCAACGGCGGAACGACCGGCATAGGTTCGGCCGTGACCGACTCCGAGGCCGGCGCCGTATACTATGACCTGAGCGGCCGCCGCGTGCTTAGCCCCGCCGCCGGCATCTACATCCGCAACGGCAAGAAGGTATTCGTAAAATGATTTTCAAAACATCTCAAAAAGCAATCATGAAGAAGACATATATCATTCCTACGGCGCATCCGATAGAACTGCGCGTTGAAAGCATGCTGGCCGCTTCGATCAATATCGTGAACAACGGCGATACGGTGGACGACGCCAACGATGCCTGGGCCGACAAGAAGGGCGGCTGGAACAGCTCCGACTGGAGCTCTGACGAAGAATAAGTAATTTTCTTAATGTGTTTCAATAACCAATGCTGCGGCCGCGTCTTTGTGAAAAGGCGCGGCCGTTTTTTTGTGCGGGTATGGCGGGCAGGCATGGCGGGGATGTAAGTCATCATAGCCTTTATAGCCTTAGTCTTTGCGGCCGGCATGGCTATGGCAGCTGTAAAGGCTATGCCGGCTATGGAAACTGTACCGGACACAGAGGCTGTTCCGATTGTCGCCCTTGGCCGGTATATACGGCAGGCGCCGCCGGAGAGTTGTCTCGCGGCGGCGCCTGCTGTGTTGTGTCGTAGGGCCTCAGGCCTTTATTCCTCGGCGATGGATATTACCACGCGGTTGTCGTCGTTGTTGCTGAAGGGCTGTACGGTGTCGCCCTTGAAGCCCGTGCTGATGCGCGAGGAGCTGATGCCGTATTTGCGGATGAGCTGCTTGGCCACGGCCATGGTGCGCTGCTCGGAGAGGCGGCGGTTGATGTCGGCGTTGCCCGTCTTGACATCGGCGTAGCCCGTGAGTTCGGCCTTGGCCTTGGGGTGAGCCTTGAGCCACTCTCCCAGGCGCTGTACCTTGGCCTGCTCGGAGGCGCGGATTTCAGAGCTGTTGATGGCGAAGAAGATGTCCACGCGCAGCTTCTCGGGCTTGGCCTCCTCCTTCTTCTCCACTACGGGCGCGGGCTTGGGCTCTTCCTTCACCACCACGGGTGCGGGTGCCGGTTTGGGCTCCTCCTTCTTCACTACGGGCGCGGGTGCGGGCGCTGCCTTGACGGCCTGCTTCTTGAAGCCGAACTTGTAGGTGAGTCCCACCATGGCCTGTATCTGCCAGTCGCCGTGGTTGTTGAGCTTCGAGTTGAAGCGGTCGTGCAGGTTGTTGGCGTTCACCTCGAGGTTCAGGGCGAAGTGCTTGGCCAGGTTGGCCTCGAGCTGCAGGCCTGCGCGGAAGTTGTGTGTGAGGCGGTCGTCCTCCCAGCTCATCGACTCCTTCACCAGTCCGCTGTGGCGCAGGTCGTTGAGGTCGTCGTTGTCCCAGGCGTAGGAGAGTCCCAGTCCGCCTATGAGATATACGTTGAACGGCGTGTGGCAGCTCGAGGGCATGATGATTTTCGAGAGGTTGACCATGAGGTCGAGGCTCGGTGTGATGTACTTGTAGTCGTAGGTGCGGCCGATGCTCTTGATGCCGCCCTTCGTCTGCCATCCGCTCACGTTGAGGCGGGCGCCCACGGCGGGCGAGAAGAAGCGGCCCAGCGACACGGCCGCCATGGGCGTGATGAGCTTGCTCGACTGGTAGTTGGTGAAAGTGAGCTGTCCGCCGCCCTGCACGCCGATGAAGTTGTAGGGAGCCGGCTTGTAGTCCTTCGTGCACGCTTGCTGCGCGGTGGCGGGCACCGCGGCGGCCATCATGAGAAGACCTGCTGCAAAGTTTCTGAGATGTCTCATGTAAATTTACTTGTTTAAGTGTTTTTAAATGAATATAGTGCGCAAAAATAATAAATAAATGTGAAACTTCGGGCTCCTACCCTCTTTTTTTGGCCCTTACGGCCAAAATCGGCCGTCCCCGCCGCGAATACCCGCCCGGCGGGCGCGCCGTCTCGGCAAAAACGATTACTTTTGCAAGCACAATACCTCACCAACCAAAACGACAAAAGCTATGACCCGAATCAAGGAAAGCTGGCGCGTCGCCGGCTACGTGGACGAACCCGTGCCCGAGGGCACCGACCTGCGGCAGGAGATACGCCGCCTCTGCCGCGAGAAGAACGCCGTCGTCCTGGCCCACTACTATACCGACGCCGCCATACAGGAGGTGGCCGACTTCGTGGGCGACAGTCTCGCCCTGGCCCAGCAGGCCGCCCGCACCGGGGCCGACATCATCGTCATGTGCGGCGTGCACTTCATGGCCGAGACCAACAAGATACTCTGCCCCGACCGCCGCGTCCTCCTGCCCGACCTGGGCGCCACCTGCTCGCTGGCCGAAAGCTGCCCCGCCGACGCCTTCGCCCGCTTCGTGGCCGAGCACCCCGGCCACAAGGTCATCAGCTATGTCAACACCTCCGCCGCCACCAAGGCCGTCACCGATGTGGTGGTCACCTCCGGCAACGCCCGCCAGATCGTCGAGAGCTTCCCCGAGGACGAGAAGATCATCTTCGGCCCCGACCGCAACCTCGGCGCCTACATCAACAGCGTCACCGGCCGCCGCATGCTCCTCTGGGACGGCGCCTGCCACGTGCACGAGCGCTTCTCCGTGGAGAAACTCGTGGCCCTGCGCCGCGAGCACCCCGGCGCCAAGGTGCTGGTGCACCCCGAGTGCCGCGGCGCCGTGGTGAAGCTCGCCGACAAGGTAGGCTCCACCGCCGCCCTCCTGCGCTACGCCGTGGAGAGCGAGGCCGACACCTTCCTCGTGGTCACCGAGAGCGGCATCCTCCACGAGATGCGCCGCCGCGCCCCCGGCAAGCGCTTCATCCCCGTGCCGCCCGACGACGGCTGCGCCTGCAACGAGTGCGCCTACATGCGCCTCGTCACCCTCGAGAAGCTCTACAACACCCTCCTCCACGAGTGGCCCGAGGTGACCGTACCCCCCGCCGTGGCCGAGGCCGCCGTGAAGCCCATCCGCCGCATGCTCGAGATCTCCGAGCGCCTCGGCCTGTGAGCGGAGGCCCTCTGCCGGTCCGGCCGCTTCCTCCATGCCGCGTGCATGAGGCGTGATGAAGGCGGCCGGCCTCATTGTATTCTGACATATCCTTTTTTTAAAAAAAATATTTTCCCACCATGAAGAACAGATTCTTTACGCTTGTCGCCGCCGCCCTTCTGCTGCTGGCGGTTCCGGCGGGCGTTCATGCACAGGCCAACCGTACCCATGTGCTCAGTTCCGAGAAGACTTCGCTGGTCGTCACCACCAACGACGGCGGCACGGCCTACTACCAGTATTTCGGTCCGCGCATCAGCCCTGCCGACATCGGCGGGCTGTTCGGCGTCCAGTCCAACTTCACCGGCAACACCCTCCCCACCTTCGGCCCCGACCCTTATGGCGAGAAGGCGCTGGCGGTGGAGATGCCCGACGGCAACATGAGCCTTGACCTGCAGATGGACAGTCTGCAGCGGACATCCGACGACAAGGGCGAGCTGCTCGTGCTGACTTTCACCGACAGGGTATATCCCCTGACCGTCCGCCAGTATTTCCGCCATTACGCCGGCACGGAAGTCTTCTCCACCTGGTATGACATCACCAACAACGCCCGGAAGGGCGAGGTGAAGCTGATCACCTACGCCAGCGCCTCCGTGCCCTTTGTGCGCGGCGACAACTATCTCACCCAGTTTCACGGCGGATGGGGCAGCGAGAGCTACATGACCGAAGAGAAGCTGCCCGCCGGGCAGACCGTCATCGCCGACAAGGCCGGACTGCGGAACGCTTTCGGGTCGAACGCCGGCTTCATGATCTCCGCCGGCGGCCGTCCGGCCGAAAACGCCGGCGCGGTGTATGGCTGCAACCTCCTGTGGAGCGGCAACTACAAGACGAAGATAGAAGCCTCCGCCAATCATCTCAATGTCATCTGCGGCATCAACGACGACACCTCGCTCTACCGCCTCGTGCCCGGCGAGAAATTCTCTACGCCCGAGTTCGTGATGACATTCTCGACCGAGGGCAAGGGAGGCGTGAGCCGCGCCTTCCACAAGTGGGCGCGCCGCTACGCCCTGGCCCACGGCGACCGTCCGCGCGACATACTCCTGAACAGCTGGGAGGGCGTCTACTTCAAGGTGAACCAGGAGACGATGGACCAGATGATGGGCGACATGGCCGCGCTCGGCGGCGAACTCTTCGTGATGGACGACGGATGGTTCGGCGACAAGTATCCCCGTGACAACGGCGAGTCAAGCCTGGGCGACTGGACGGTGTGCGCCAGGAAGCTGCCCCAGGGCATCGGCGGCCTCACGGCGTCGGCCCGCCGCCACGGCATCAAGTTCGGAATATGGATCGAGCCCGAGATGGCCAACACCAAGAGCGAACTCTACGAGAAACACCCCGACTGGGTGCTCAGCCACACCAACCGCCCGTTGCGCCAGGGCCGGGGCGGCACGCAGGTAGTGCTTGACCTGTGCAACCCCAAGGTGCAGGACTTCGTGTTCGGTGTCGTGGACCGTCTGCTGACGGAAAATCCCGAAATCGCCTATATCAAGTGGGACTGCAACGCCGACATCATGAACTACAATTCGCTCTATCTGCCCAAGGACCGGCAGAGCGAGATATACGTGCGCTACCACCGCGGCCTGCACCGCGTGCTCGACCGCATCCGCGGCAAATATCCCGATGTGACCTTGCAGCTGTGTGCCAGCGGCGGCGGCCGCGTGACCTACGGCCTGTTGCCGTGGTTCGACGAGTTCTGGACCAGCGACAACACCGACGCCTATCAGCGCGTGTTCATACAGTGGAGCGACAGCCATTTCTATCCGGCCATCGCCCAGGCCTCCCATGTCAGCGCCAGCCCCAACCACCAGACGGGCCGCGAGATTCCCCTCAAGTTCCGCTTCGACGTGGCCATGTCGGGCCGCCTCGGCATGGAAATGCAGCCCAAGCACATGAGCGACCGGGAGAAGGAGTTCTCCCGCCGCGCCATCGAAGCCTACAAGTCGATACGCCCCGTCGTCCAGTTCGGCGACCAGTACCGGCTGGTTTCGCCTTACGACAAAGGCGCTGTGGCGGCGCTGATGTATGCCGACGAGCAGAAAGACCGCGCCGTGCTTTTCGTCTACCGCATGGACTATCTCAACGGGCAGGCCGTGCCGCAGATCAGGCTCGACGGCGTGGATGAGAACAAGAACTACCGCATCAAGGATCTGACGCCTCTCGACCCCTCCCGCCCGAGCCGGCTGGACGGCAAGACGGTGAGCGGCCGCGTCCTGAAGTACGCCGGCCTCAACGTGGGCGGTTCGCTGTCGCGGCCGTGGACATCGCTGGCGCTCGAGCTGACCGCCGAGTAGCCGGCAGAAGGCCCGCCGCCTCCCTCCCGCGGCGGGCCTCCTGCCGGCCTCGGGAGGGAAGCCCTTCCGGCTGCTTCGTATCGTGCAGTGCGGCAACGGCTTACGGAAACGCAAAAAAGCATTACTTGGATTTCAAATTCCAAGTAATGCTTTTTAAATTCCAATACGTACTTTTCAGAACTCCAAGTAATGCTTTTTTTCAGCCTCATCCGGCCGGAAATCCTCCTCCTCCCTCCGGCCGGCTGAAGCACGGCGCGGCTGCCGCGGCTCGTGGCGGGTGGCCTCTTGCGGCTGCCCTTGCGGCGCTCACACGTTGCGCCAGCGGCTCACGGCGGCGCCCCACGAGCGCTCCACGGTGCGCTCGGCGCCGGCAGGCATGCGCGGGGCCGGCACGCCGCCGCCCAGGCTCACGGGCGACAGCTCCTCGAAGGCCTCGTCCCACAGGCCGCGGTCGATGAACGACTGGAGCGTCTGCGCCCCGCCCTCAACGAGGAGCGTCTGCACGCCGCGGCGGAAGAGCGACACGAGGAGCGTGTCGATGTCGGCACAGGCCGTGAAGCCCGCCGGCAGTTCGCCCTCGGCCACGCTGCCCAGCACCACGCGCAGGGGCGGGCGGCCGGCCCAGTGGCGCACGTCGAGGCGCGGACGGTCGAGGCGCAGCGTGTTGTGCCCCACGAGGATGGCGTCGTTCATGGCCCGCAGGCGGTGCACGCGCATCAGGCCGTGCTCCGACGACAGGCGCGCGGCCGGGCCGTCGGCGTCGGCGTCGGAGCGCCAGCGGTCGATGAAGCCGTCGGCCGAGACGGCCCACTTGAGCGTTATGTAGGGCCGGCCCTGCGTCTGGGCGGTGATGAAGCGGCGGTTCAGCTCGCGGCATTCGGCCTCGAGCACACCCACCGTGACCTCTATGCCCGCCTCGCGGAGCAGTTCGACGCCGCGGCCGCTCACGCGCGAGAAGGGGTCGATGCAGCCCACCACCACGCGCGGTATGCCGCTGCGCACGATGAGGGCGGCGCAGGGCGGCGTGCGGCCCTGGTGGGCGCAGGGCTCGAGGCTCACGTAGATGGTGCTCTCGCCGAGGAGCGCGCGGTCGGCGGGGCGCACGGAGCCGATGGCGTTGACTTCGGCGTGCGCCTCGCCGCAGCGGGCGTGATAGCCCTCGCCGATGATGCGCCCGCGGGCCACGACGACGGCCCCCACCATGGGGTTGGGCGCCGCGCCGTGGCGGCCGCAGCGCGCCAGCTGGAGGCAGCGGCGCATGTATCGTTCGTCGTCGGCGCGGCGGCCGGCGTTTTCGTGGGCCCTTTCGGGCGTCTGTTCGGGGGTATTTTCGTACTTTTGCATCTGATTATGTCACCTTTATATTCAGAACTGCGCGACGGGCTCCTCCGTGAGTACGACGCGGGCGAGGCCCGCGCCGTGGCCCTGCTCGTGCTCGAGGAAGAGTTCGGCGTGCCGCGCACGGATGTGTATGCCGGCAAAGTTAGGCATTTTTCCGACGCCGAGCGCGCCCGCCTGCAAAATATCTCGGAGCGCCTGCAGGCCGGCGAGCCCGTGCAGTACGTGACGGGGCACGCCGCCTTCATGGGGCGGCGCTTCGCGGTGTCGCCTGCGGTGCTCATACCGCGGCCCGAGACCGAGGAGCTCGTGGCCCTGGCCCTGAGGGAGCCGGCGCGGCGTGTGCTCGACGTGGGCACCGGCAGCGGCTGCGTGGCCGTGAGCCTGGCCCTGGCGCTGCCCGGCGCCGAGGTGGAGGCATGGGACCTCTCGGACGACGCGCTCGCGGTGGCGCGCACCAACGCCTCGGCCCTCGGCGCCGCCGTGCGCTTCGTGCGGCGCGACGCCCTGGCCGCGCCCGAGGCCGGCGAGGCCTTCGACCTGATAGTGAGCAACCCGCCCTATGTGCGCGAGAGCGAGCGCGCCGGCATGGAGCGCCGCGTGGCGGAGCACGAGCCGGCCATGGCGCTCTTCGTGCCCGACGACGACGCCCTGCGCTTCTTCCGAGCCCTGGCCCGCCTGGGCCGCGCGAGGCTGCGGCCGGGCGGGCGCCTCGTGATGGAGGTGAACGCCGCGCTGGCCGGCGCCACGGCGGCCCTGATGCGCGCCGAGGGCTACGGCGGCGTGGCCGTGAGCCGCGACGCTTACGGCCGCGAGCGCTTCGTGGAGGCCCGGCTGGCCGCCGGCGCAGACTGAAAACCGGCGCCGCGGCAAAGAAATGAGGCCGCGCGGCGGGGATAAGTCAAAACACTTTCTTAACTTTGTCCGCGAAATGTGCAGAAACAAAAAATCAATCATATATAATGGACTATAATTTCAGAGAAATAGAGAAGAAGTGGCGCGAGAAGTGGGCCGCCGAAGGCACCTATCACGTGGAGCGGGACGACGCGCGTCCCAAGTACTACGTGCTCAACATGTTCCCCTACCCTTCGGGCGCCGGCCTGCACGTGGGCCATCCGCTGGGCTACATCGCCTCCGACATCTACGCCCGCTACAAGCGCCTCAAGGGCTTCAACGTGCTCAACCCCATGGGCTACGACGCCTACGGCCTGCCCGCCGAGCAGTATGCCATACAGACGGGACAGCACCCCGCCGTGACCACCGTGCGCAACATCGACCGCTACCGCGAGCAGCTCGACAAGATAGGCTTCTCGTTCGACTGGGAGCGCGAGGTGCGCACCTGCGACCCCCGCTACTACCACTGGACGCAGTGGGCCTTCCGCGAGATGTTCGGCTCGTACTACGACAACGCCCTGCAGAAGGCGCAGCCCATAGCGCGCCTTGAGGAGCGCTTCGCCGAACGCGGCACCGAGGGCCTCGACGCCGCCTGCTCCGAGGAACTCAGCTTCACGGCCGCCGAGTGGCAGGCCATGGACGCGAAGGAGCGCGGAGAGGTGCTCATGAACTACCGCCTGGCCTATCTGGGCGAGACGATGGTCAACTGGTGCCAGCAGCTCGGCACCGTGCTGGCCAACGACGAGGTGGTGGACGGCGTGTCGGAGCGCGGCGGATACCCCGTGGTGCAGAAGAAGATGAAGCAGTGGTGCCTGCGCGTGTCGGCCTACGCCCAGCGCCTGCTCGACGGCCTCGACCACCTCGACTGGAGCGACTCCATCAAGGAGACGCAGCGCAACTGGATAGGCCGCTCGGAAGGCACCGAGATGCAGTTCCGCGTGAAGGACAGCGACCTCACGTTCACCATATTCACCACCCGCGCCGACACCATCTTCGGCGTCACCTTCATGGTGCTCGCCCCCGAGAGCGAGCTGGTGGAGCAGCTCACCACGGCCGCGCAGCGCGACGAGGTGGCCGCCTATGTCGAGGCCACCAAGAAGCGCACCGAGCGTGAGCGCATAGCCGACCGCCGCGTGTCGGGCGTGTTCACCGGCTCGTACGCCGTCAACCCCTTCACCGGCGAAAGCATACCCGTGTGGGTGAGCGACTACGTGCTCGCCGGCTACGGCACCGGCGCCATAATGGCCGTGCCCGCCCACGACTCGCGCGACTACGCCTTCGCCCGCCACTTCGGCCTGCCCGTAGTGCCCCTCATCGAGGGCGCCGACGTGAGCGAGGAGAGCTTCGACGCCAAGGAAGGCATCGTCATGAACTCGCCCGCCGAAGGCAAGGAGGCCCTCGCGGGCTTCTCGCTCAACGGACTCACCGTCAAGGAGGCCATAGCCGCCACCAAGCGCTTTGTCGAGGCCAACGGCCTGGGACGCGTCAAGGTGAACTTCCGCCTGCGCGACGCCATCTTCTCGCGCCAGCGCTACTGGGGCGAGCCCTTCCCCGTATACTACAAGGACGGACTGCCGTGCATGGTGCCCAAGGAGTGCCTGCCCGTGGAGTTGCCCGAGGTGTCGAAGTTCCTGCCCACCGAGACGGGCGAGCCGCCCCTGGGCAACGCCGCACGCTGGGCCTGGGACACGGAGCACGACTGCGTGACCGACAACAGCCGCATAGACCACCGCACGGTATTCCCCCTCGAACTTTCCACCATGCCCGGCTTCGCGGGATCGTCGGCCTACTACCTGCGCTACATGGACCCCGCCAACGACCGCGCCCTGCTCTCGCCCGAAGCCGCCGCCTACTGGCAGAACGTAGACCTCTACGTGGGCGGTTCGGAGCACGCCACCGGACACCTCATCTACAGCCGCTTCTGGAACAAGTTCCTCTTCGACCTCGGCGTGTCGGTAAAGGAGGAGCCCTTCGCCAAGCTCGTCAACCAGGGCATGATACAGGGCCGCAGCAATTTCGTGTACCGCATCAAGGACACCAATACGTTCGTGTCGCTCGGCCTTAAGGACAACTACGAGGTGACGCCCATCCACGTCGACGTGAACATCGTGCAGAACGACGTGCTCGACATCGACGCCTTCCGCCGCTGGCGCCCCGAATACGCCGACGCCGAGTTCGTGCTCGAGGACGGCCGCTACGTGTGCGGCTGGGCCGTCGAGAAGATGTCGAAGTCGATGTACAACGTGGTCAACCCCGACATGATCGTCGAGAAGTACGGCGCCGACACCCTGCGCCTCTACGAGATGTTCCTCGGCCCCATCAGCCAGAGCAAACCCTGGGACTCCAACGGCATCGACGGCTGCTTCCGCTTCCTGCGCAAGGCCTGGAACCTCTTCTTCGACAAGGAGGGCCGCTTCGCCGTGACCGACGACGCCCCCTCGAAGGACAACCTCAAGAGCCTGCACAAGCTCATCCGGAAAGTGACCGAGGACATCGAGGAGTTCTCGTACAACACGAGCGTGCCCGCCTTCATGATAGCCGTGGGCGAGCTTGACAAGCAGAAATGCCGCTCGCGCCAGGTGATGGAGCAGCTGGTGGTGCTGCTCGCGCCCTTCACGCCCCACATCGCCGAAGAGCTCTGGCACCTGCTGGGCCACGGCACCACCGTGTGCGACGCCGCCTGGCCCGCCTTCGACGAGAGCTACCTCAAGGAAGACAGCGTGACGATGAGCGTCTCCTTCAACGGCAAGACACGCTTCACGCTCGACTTCCCCGCCGACGCCCCGCGCGAGGAGGTGGAGCAGGCCGTAATGGCCTCGGAGCAGACCGCCAAATATCTCGAGGGCATGCAGGTGGTCAAGGTCATCGTCGTGCCCGGAAAGATCGTCAACATCGTCCTCAAGAAAGCCTGAGGCGCCTTCTGCGGCACGCCGCCGCCTGCCTCCGGGACTGCCGGAGCGGGCGGCGGGCCGGGACCGCAGAACCCGCCGCCGCGGCCTTATGACAACAGCAGTAAACACCCTTCAATCCCGCCCGCAAGAATCATGCCCCGCAAGATACGCATCACCTACTTCCAGGACTTCCGCGACTACCTGGTCATCACCTTCGGCCTGCTCTGCTACGCCATCGGTTTCACCTGCTTCCAGCTGCCTTATGAGATAACCACCGGCGGACTGGCCGGCGCCGGCGCCGTCATCTTCTACGCCACCGGCTTCCCCGTGCAGTACACCTTCTTCCTCGTCAACATACTCCTGCTCGGCGTGGCCGTAAGGGTGTTGGGCTGGAAGTTCTGCATCAAGACCATCTACGCCGTCTTCATGCTCACCTTCCTGCTCGGCGCGTGTCAGGAGGTCATGCGCTACGTGGCGCAGGTGAGCCCCGACTCGTTCGCCTACATCAACCCCCACAGCGGCCTGCCGCAGGTGGTCAACAACAACATCTTCCTCTCCTGCATCCTCGGCGCCGCCATCGAGGGCATAGGCATCGGCTTCGTCTTTCTGAGCAACGGTTCGACGGGCGGTACGGACATTATCGCCGCCATTATCAACAAGTATAAGGATGTCACTCTCGGACAGATGATGATGCTCTGCGACCTGGTCATCATATCCTCGAGCCTGCTCACCCCCACCGGCAGCATCGACAAGGCCCTCTACGGCTACTGCACGCTCATCATCACCAATCTGCTGCTCGACTACGTGGTCGACCGCGGCCGCCAGTCCGTGCAGTTCTTCATCTTCTCCAACCGCTACGACGAGATAGCCGCCGCCATCAACGACATGCACCGCGGCGTCACCGTGCTCAACGGGCAGGGATGGTACACCAAGGCCGAGCGCAAGGTGCTCGTGGTGTTGGCCAAGAAGAGCGAGAGCACCAACATCTTCCGCATCATACAGAACATCGACCCCGGCGCCTTCGTGTCGCAGTCGAAGGTCATAGGCGTCTTCGGCGACGGCTTCGACCGCATCAAGGTGAAGGGCGACAAGAAATAAGCACCCTTCGGCGCGGCGCTCTCCGGGCGCCGCTTTTTTGTTGTATAAATGTTAAAAAGCGGTAGTTTTCCCGCACCGCGTGGGCGGGATATGCAAATAACTTCTTAAATTTGAAGGCAAATACTTATGAACCAAATTTTTTAATCCAATTTTTTAAAATCAAAGCAGTATGAAGAAAATCTACTCTCTCCTTTGCGCTTTCGTCGCAATGCTGTGCGCCTCGACCGCCTCGGCTTCCGACGTCGTAACAAGCGTAGGGACGGCAGTCACCGACATCGCCCAGCTCACCGAGGGCACCAAGGTGCTGTTCTACCAGAACTCTTTCGGCGGCTACCTGAAGGAGAACTCCAGCAACGGCCTTGACCTCACGGCCGACATCGAGCTCGGCGCCATTGCCAGCGGCGACTACATCTGGACCGTCAGCCACGTGCAGAACACCGGCGACGGCGTATCGCTCTGGCTCACCAGCAACCGCGGCAACCACATCGCCACCTTCACCGACTACAACGACGGTTACAGCCGCTACCGCACCACCACCGGCGCCGAGGCCGGCACCTACACCATCACGCCCGACGCTTCCGGCGCCGACCTCTTCAACATCGGCGACGTGAACGGCGTGTATTTCAACGGCCAGGCCGGCCCCAAGTTTGTGGGCTGGAACTCTGCCGGCGGCAACTCCTGCTACAAAATCTACATCCCCGAGATCGAAGACAAGACCTCTGTCACCGTTACGATCGCCTGCTTCAATATGGCTGACAACGAGCAGATTCAGGTAGAGTCTTCCCTGCACGCTCCCGGTACGGTGCTCTCCATGCCCGTCATCGAGCACTACTCCTTCGTCATGGGCATGGATCCCAGCGGCGATATGTTCGAGGAACCCACCTACACCGTGACCGAGGACGATCCCCAGGAGCTCTCCGTGTACTACGAGCAGTGGCCCTACATCACCATCAACTGCGTTGACGAGCAGGGCAATCCCTTGCGCGACTCCTACTCCTTCTATGCCGAGAAGGGCTCCAAGCTCCAGCTTCCTGATGTAGGCATCGGCTATGAACTCGTCAACGAGAAGTATGCCGACTACACCATCACCGCGGACGAGGTCATCACCCTCGTGTACCGTCAGGCCGAGAATCCCTTCCCCTTCGAGACGACGACCATCGTTGACGGCAACTTCGCCGAAGGCACCAAGTTCTATCTTATGCGCGTTGCCGATTACTATGCCTATGCCCCCGAAGACGAGGCTCAGGCAAAGGTTTCCACTGAGTATGATGCGGAAGACGACGCTTACCTCTGGGCCTTCACCGGCAACATCAATGACGGCGTGACCATCTACAACAAGGCCAAGGGCACCACCATGTCCCTCTATGCCGCCAACTCCGCCAACGCCACTCCGCTCGAGATGCAGAGCAACGAAAGCAACAAGACCACCTTCGATATCAAGGTCAACACGAACGGCGGCTTCTGCATCATCTACCACGGCACGGACAATGTCAGCATCAGCCGTTTCGGCGGTCAGCAGAATGTCGACCTCAAGTTCTGGGCTGCGGGTGCCTCTCTGAGCGACGCCAACTGTAACTTCACCTTTGTCAACCTTGACGACCTCAAGGCCGAAGAGGAAGCCGCACGCCTGCGTGCTTATAAGCAGTATCTCCATACTGAAGGTTGCGTAGGCGGCTACACGGCCGACCAGCTCGCCGCCATGAAGGCCGCTGTCGAGGCTGAAGACCTTGACGCCTGCGCCGCTGCCGCCGAGGGCCTCGCTCTCGAGGAGACCATCGCCTTCGACGCCACGAAGTCCTACTACGTGTACAGTGCATATCCCGGCTTCTTCGAGGCTCAGCCCGAGGCCAACATCGCCATTTATGCCAGCGCCGGCGACTCCGTAGTATGGGGTGCCAGCAAGGCCGATGACGACCACTACAAGTGGGTGTTCAACGCTGTTAGCGACACCACCTACCTCATCAGCAACGTGGCTAACCACAAGTATATTGCCGGCTGGCGCCACAGTGCCGGCACGACGCTCGGCGCCACGCACAACTGCGCCCTTCTTGAAGGCGTGATTCCCGTTCAGGAGAAGGAGAGCGACAACGAGATCTGCCGCATCGGCGAACGTGCTCCCTTCCAGATGATCAAGTCGGAGACTCTTCCCGCCGCCTTCTATCTCGTACACGAGTACGGCGGTTCCATCATCACGATGAGCTGCGTGCAGGCCGCTACGGTGGACAACGCTCTGACGGGCGGTTCCATCAAGACCTACAACACGCAGAACAACAACAACGTGCCTAACGCTTGGCGTCTGAAGGCAGCCGGCGAGGCTACGGCCATCGGCAGCATCGAGGCCGAGGGCGAGAACGGCCAGTCCGCCGCCATCTACGACCTCAGCGGCCGTCGCGTGCAGAAGGCTCAGAAGGGCTTCTACATCGTTGGTGGCAAGAAGGTCATCGTGAAGTAAATCCTGTTTGAAAACAGCAGCCCCCTAAGGGGCGCGTACGCTTATGGGCGCAGTCTTCCGCTATGCGGGAGGCTGCGCCCTGCTTTTGAAGATGATGGGCGCCCTGCCATAGGAGCCATGAAGACTATTATGCGGCTGCGCCCTGCTTTTGGTGATGATGGGTGCCCTGCCTATAGGAGCTATGAAGACTATTATGCGGCTGCGCCCTGCTTTTGAAGATGATGGGCGCCCTGCCATAGGAGCCATAAAGGCTATGAAAGCTATAATAGTCATGATGGTCTTTATAATTGGAAATCACGCTCTTGGCAGACCGTGCCGGAGACCATAAAAAAGCACTACTTGCAATTTAAAATGCAAGTAGTGCTTTTAAAATTCCAAGTAATGCTTTTCTTCAAAGCAAGTAGTGCTTTTTCCGGGGGCGGCGGAGCGCTTTCAGGCGCGGCTCCGCCGGATCTTTTTCCGGCACGGGCCGGAGGCGTTTCAGGCCTTCTCGCCCAGCCGGCGGCAGAGGCGTCCGCCCAGCAGGCAGTAGAGGCCGATGGCGATGAAGGGCAGGCTGAGCAGCTGTCCCTGGTCCATGCCCACGGCGGCTACCATGCGCAGTTCCCAAGGCTCCTGCACCTCCTTGATGAACTCCACCACGAAGCGGAAACTGAAGATGAGCGTGAGGCAGAGACCGAAGAAGCGGCCCGTGCCTACGAGCTGCGGCCGGCGGCGGTAGAGCCAGAGGCCGACGAAGAAGAAGACGAGGTAGGCCGCGGCCTCGTAGAGTTGCGCGGGATGGCGCGGCAGCGTGTCGTGGTTGGTGGCGAACACGAAGCCGTAGTCCGTGCCCGTGTAGCGGCCCACTATCTCCGAGTTCATGAGGTTGCCCAGGCGTATGAAGGCGGCGGTGATGGGCGTGGCTATGGCGATGTTGTCGAGCACGCGCAGGATGTTCACCCCCGTGCGGCGCACGTAGAGCCACAGGGCCAGCATGAGGCCGAGCGTGCCGCCGTGCGACGCCAGTCCGGAGTAGCCCGTGCAGCGCCATCCGTCGTCGCCGTCGTGCTTGACGGGGAGCAGCATCTCCACGGGGTGCGTGAGAAAATAGCCCGGCTCGTAGAGCAGGCAGTGGCCCAGGCGCGCGCCGATGAGTATGCCGGCGAAGCAGTAGAAGAAGAGCGGTTCGAACTTCTCGGCCGGTATCTGCTGGCGGCGGTAGAGCTGCAGCACGATGATGTAGGCCAGCACCAGGCCGGCGAGCCAGCAGAAGCTGTACCAGTGGAGCGTGAAGGAGCCGAGCGAGAAGATGTCGCGCGAGGGCTCCCAGGTGATGAAGAGTGATGTCATGGCTTTGTCGCTTTGGAGTGGGTTCGTCGGTTCCGGCTCATACGTTGAAGCGGAAGTGCATGATGTCGCCGTCCTGCACCACGTATTCCTTGCCCTCCACGTGCAGGAGTCCGGCCTCGCGCACGGCGGCCTCCGAGCCGAGGCGCACGTAGTCGTCGTACTTGATGACCTCGGCGCGTATGAATCCCTTCTCGAAGTCGGTGTGTATGACGCCGGCGCACTGCGGCGCCTTCCAGCCGCGGCGGTAGGTCCAGGCCTTCACCTCCATCTCGCCGGCGGTGATGAACGTCTCGAGCTCGAGCATCTTGTAGGCCGCCTTGATGAGGCGGTTGCAGCCGCTCTCTTCCAGACCCGCGTCCTGCAGGAAGAGCTGGCGCTCCTCGTAGGTCTCGAGCTCGGCGATGTCGGCCTCGGTCTGCGCGGCGAGCACGAGCACCTCGGCGCCCTCCTCCCTCACGGCCTCGCGCACGGCCTCCACGTAGTGGTTGCCGGCGGCGGCCGAGGCCTCGTCTACGTTGCACACGTAGAGCACAGGCTTCGAGGTGAGCAGGAACAGGCCGCGGGCGGCCTTCTGCTCCTCCTTGCTCTCGAACTGCACGCTGCGGGCCGACTTGCCCTGCAGCAGGGTCTCGTGGTAGGCCGTGAGCACCTCATACTCCACCTTGGCGGCCTTGTCGCCGCCCACCTGGGCTATCTTCTCCACGCGTTTCATGCGGTTCTCCACCGTCTCGAGGTCCTTGAGCTGCAGCTCGGTGTCGATGATTTCCTTGTCGCGCACGGGGTCTACCGAGCCATCCACGTGCACCACGTTGCCGTCGTCGAAGCAGCGCAGCACGTGTATGATGGCGTCCGTCTCGCGTATGTTGCCCAGAAACTGGTTGCCCAGGCCCTCGCCCTTCGAGGCGCCCTTCACCAGGCCGGCTATGTCGACGATTTCCACCGTGGTGGGCACGATGCGCCCGGGGTGGACCAGTTCGGCCAGACGGGCGAGGCGCTCGTCGGGCACGGTGATGACGCCCACGTTGGGCTCGATGGTGCAGAAGGGGAAGTTGGCCGACTGCGCCTTGGCGTTGCTCAGACAGTTGAAGAGGGTAGACTTGCCCACGTTGGGCAGCCCCACTATTCCGCATTGAAGACTCATTGTGTTGTTTGCTATGTTATGTTATTGGTTTTCGTTCTGATGGTTTTCGTTCGAGGCCTGGCGCCGCAGGGCGCGGCGCAGTCCGAGGGCGCCGGCGGCGGCGAGCAGCAGCAGCGTGACGGCGATGGCGCACCGGCCGGCGGTGTCGGTGGCCGTCACCGAGGCGGGGCGGAACTCCAGCACCACCTTGTGGCTGCCGGCGGGCACCCGGAGGGCGCGCAGCAGGTAGTCGGCGCGGCCCAGCTCGGCTTCGCGGCCGTCGACGGTGGCCGTCCAGCCGGGGTAGAACACCTCGGAGAACACCACCACGCCGCCCTGCGGCGAACTGATGTCGTAGTGCAGCTCGTTGGGCTCGTAGGCGGTGAGCGTCACGGTGCCGTCGCCGTGCGTCGGGCCGTCGAGCGCGGCGCGGAAGCGGCTGTCGGCCACGGCCTCGCGGCGCGTGTCGAGGCTCGTGAGGGCGGTCATTTCGGCGTCGGCGCCGCTGACGAAGCGCAGCTTGCCCACGAACCATCCGTTGCCGTTGGCGTGGCGGTTGAGGGCTACGGCCTGTCGGCCTTCGGGGTTGATGTACATCACATATTTCATGTTGAGCATCGAGAGCACGGGGCAGATGCTGTCGCGCAGTTCCGACATTTCGGCGCCGGGCACCTTGACGATGTTCGCGCTTACGCGGCCTATCTCCGGCACGAGCTGGCGGTCGATGAGATCCTGATAGCGCTGCAGCTTGGCGGGGTGGTATCCGCCGATGCTCTTGTGCCAGTAGCTCGTGGCGTTCTCGTTGAAGGTCTGGCCGGTGCTCAGGTTGAGCACGCGGTAGTAGGTGGTGTCGCGCAGTATGAGCTCGTCGGCTTCGGTCTTCTGCTCGAAGCGCTCGGTGCGGGCCACGGGGTCGGTGAAGTTCTGCTCCGCGTTAAGGTAGCGGCGGTTGATGCCCCACATGTCGGCGAGGCAGATCAGGGCTAATGCGCCGCACACCGCCCAGGCGGGCAGTTGCTTCCAGCGCAGGGCCGCTGCCAGCACGAGGCAGCCCGCTACGAGCACGAGCAGAGAGCGGCCGGCCGAGGCGGCGAGCACGGCGTGGCGCATGGCGGCGACGGCGGCCGTGTAGTCGGCCACGTACGAGTCGCCGTAGGCTGTGGCGAGCTGGCCCATAATCTCGTTTTCAGACCCCGAGAGGCAGTTGCCCGCCAGACCCGGCGCGAGCCACAGCACGAGGCACGTTCCCACCGTCAGCGCCAGGCTCACGGCCACGCCGATGCGGCCGCGGCGCGTCTGCAGCAGGTCGCGGCGGCGCAGCACTTCGGCCAGCGCCATCACGGCCAGGAGCGGCAGCGTGAACTCCGCCACGACGAGGGCCGACGATACGGTGCGGAACTTGTCGTACATGGGCAGGTGGTCGATGAGCCAGTGCGTCAGCGCCGGCACGTTGTGGCCCCAGGCGAAGAGGAGCGACACGAGCGTGGCGGCTGCGAGCGCCCACTTCAGCGGGCCGCGCACCACAAACAGGCCGAGCAGGAAGAGCATCACCACTAAGGCGCCGGCATAGACGGGGCCGACGGTGAAGGGCTGGTCGCCCCAGTATTGGTTGAGGCCCGGCGTGGCGTTGCCCAGCATCGGGTGGATTTGTTCTATGAACGGGAGAAGCTGCTGCTGGGGCTCTTCGTAGATGTTCTCCTCGGTGATGGCCGCTCCCGTGCCGCCGCCCTTGAAGTCGGGGATGAGCAGGGTGAGCGTCTCGTCTACGCCGTAGCTCCACTGCGTGATGTAGTCGTAGTTGAGTCCGCCGCCGCCGGCCTCCGTGGCCTTGGCGGTTTCGGCCTTGGCGGCGTCGCCGGCTGTCGGGGTGAGCTCCGAACCGCCGCGCATGGTGTGCTTCGAATACTCGTAGGTGTGGTAGAGGTTGGGCAGGTTGGCGGCTATGCCGAGCAGTCCGGCCGCCACGACCACCGCCGTGGCCCGTGCCCACCGCGCCACGCCGCCGGCCTGCTTCGTGCGGAGCGCCTGCACGAGGAAGGCGAGCGCCATGAAGAACATCGCGAAGGCGAAGTAGTAGCTCATCTGCACGTGGTTCGAGAGTATCTGCAGCGCCGTGAAGAGGGCGGTGACGGCGCCGCCGGCCAGGAGGCGTCCGCGGTAGCACAGCACCATTCCGCCGATGGTGGGCGGGATGAAGGCCAGCGTCATGACCTTCCAGATGTGGCCGGCGCCGATGATGATGAAGAAGTAGGAGGAGAAGGCCCACAGTATGGCGCCGAGCGCGGCCAGGTAGGGCCTGAAGTTGAAGGCGCGGAGCATGATGTAGAAGCCCAGCAGGAAGATGAAGAGGTAGCAGAGCACGCCGTCGGTGCCCAGCTGGTAGACGGCGGCCACCTTGCCCAGCATGTCCGAGGCCCCGTAGGAGGGCGCTATCTGGTAGGTGGGCATGCCGCTGAACTGCGAGTTGGTCCAGCGCGTGGTCTCGCCGTCGTGCGCGGCCTTGTAGTCCTGCTGTTCGCGGCCCTGTCCCACGGAGGCGTCGCTGTCGTGTCCGCCGAGCACGAGGCCCTGCGACACGGGTTCCTGGAAGTAGACGAAGCTGATGAGCAGGAAGAGCACCACCGCCGCGGCGTCGGCCAGCAGGGTGCGCGCGTTGCGGCGCACGAGCGTAGTGAGGTTGTCGAAAGTGTTGTTCATGATGTTGTCGGTTGCTGAGGTGGCGGGCTTAATATCGGTAGTGCTCGGGCTTGTAGGGGCCCTCCTCGGGCACGCCGATGTAGCGCGCCTGTTCGGGCGTGAGCCGCGTGAGGTGCGCCCCTACGTGCTCGAGGTGCAGGCGCGCCACCTCTTCGTCCAGGTGCTTGGGCAGGCGGTACACGCCCGTCTCGTAGCGGTGGGTGAAGAGCTCTATCTGCGCCAGCGTCTGGTTGGTGAAGGAGTTCGACATGACGAACGAGGGATGCCCCGTAGCGCATCCGAGGTTCACGAGGCGTCCGTCGGCCAGGAGGGTGATGCGGTGTCCGTCGGGCAGGCGGTAGCTGTCCACCTGCGGCTTGATGTTGGTCACCTCCACGCCGGGCAGGCGCTTGAGGGCATCCACCTGTATCTCGCTGTCGAAGTGTCCGATGTTGCACACGATGGCCTGGTCGGGCATGGCCAGGATGTGGTCTACGGTGATGACGTCGATGTTGCCCGTGGTGGTGACGAAGATGTTGCCCATCGGGGCGGCCTCGTCCATGGTGAGCACCTCGAAGCCCTCCATGGCGGCTTGCAGGGCGCAGATGGGGTCGATTTCCGTCACGATGACGCGCGCGCCGTATGAACGCATGCTCTGCGCGCAGCCCTTGCCCACTTCGCCGTATCCGGCCACGACGCACACCTTGCCGGCTATCATCACGTCGGTGGCGCGCTTGATGCCGTCGGCCAGACTCTCGCGGCAGCCGTAGAGATTGTCGAACTTCGACTTCGTGACCGAGTCGTTCACGTTGAAGGCCGGGAAGAGCAGTTCGCCGCGCTCCATCATCTGGTAGAGGCGGTGCACGCCGGTAGTCGTCTCCTCGCTCACGCCGCGCAGGCCGGCGGCCACAGCCGTCCAGAAGCCCGGGCGCTCGGCGAGCACCCGCTTGAGCAGGCGCTTGAGCTCGGCCTCGTCGCCGCTCGTCGAGGGCGTGTCGAGCACGGCGGGGTCCTTCTCGGCCTGCACGCCGAGGTGTATCATGAGCGTGGCGTCGCCGCCGTCGTCCACGATGAGGTCCGGCGTGTGTCCCCCGCCGAAGTTCATCGCCTGCAGGGTGCACCACCAGTAGTCCTCGAGCGATTCGCCCTTCCAGGCGTACACGCCCGTGCCGGCCTCGGCCATGGCCGCCGCGGCGTGGTCCTGCGTGGAGTAGATGTTGCAGGAGCACCAGCGCACCTCGGCGCCGAGCGCCGCGAGCGTTTCGATGAGCACCGCCGTCTGTATGGTCATGTGGAGCGAGCCCATGACGCGGGCGCCGGCCAGCGGCTTTTCTCCGGCATATTTGCGGCGCAGGGCCATGAGACCGGGCATTTCGTGCTCGGCTATCTCGATTTCCTTGCGGCCGAAGCCGCAGAGCGACAGGTCGGCCACTTTGTGCGGCAGCGACGAGAAGAGTTCTTTTTCCATATTGTAGTCAATGCGTTTGTTTCCAACTTGCAAAGTTAACGCTTTTAGCCGACACTGCACCTTCCGCGCCGCCTAATATTGGGCCTGCGCAGGGTCTGTGCGTCCATCACCGGCGCCGCGCAAAAAGCAAGTAATGCTTTTCGCAAAAGCACTACTTGGAATTTTTACACGAGTAAGTGCTTTTTCGCACACCAAGTAATGCTTTTTCGCCGGCCTCTGCGTGCGGCGGAATTTTGAAATGCCTTTCGCCTTATCGCGCTTTCTGTCAGACGAATAGAATGTGTCAAAGGAAAGCCCCGGCAAAAAGCCAGTCCGAAATCCGAAGTCATGGGATTTCGGACTGGCTTGTCGGGTTCGTTGGTGCCTTGCAGGGCGGCAATGAATCGTTACGTTTTTTTTGTATGAAATGACCAAATATTGAAGTCGAAATTTGTGGTTCTCGCATTTTTTCTTGATATTTGCACTATGAAATTCTATGAATATGCCATTTGACGACACATACAGGCACAATAGTGTGGATGTGGCCATGTACATAGTAGCCAGGGCAAATGAGGAGAAGTTCGGTATCAACATGACAAAGTTGCAGAAACTTCTCTATATTGTTTATGGTGCATACCTGCGCGTCTATAGCGAGCGTCTGACCAACGAGCATCCGCAGGCTTGGCCTTACGGCCCTGTCTTTCCCACTACCCGCAACCGCCTGCTCAAGATGAATCTTTCCGACATAACCCTCGACCAAGTAAATGCCGAAGTCAAGGAGGATGCTAAAGTGGAGCGTATAGCTACTTTTGTATTCAGCCATTTTTCCACATGGAATGCCGGACAACTTTCCGAATGGTCGCATCAAGATGGTTCTCCCTGGGATCTCACCAAGCATCAGACTGGCTTTAAATGGGGACAGCAGATAGACGACGAAGTTATTTACAATTACTTCCTCAAGATAGTGAAGGTTGATGGACAAGGAGACGACCGACAATGAGTTGCAATGGGATGTAGGGGTACAGCCGACCGGTGCCGGTGCCGGAAAGGACTATGATGAGCTGGGCCTCAGTGAGCAGAAAAGGGCGAGATACAAGCAGGACACCCATTTCCGCCGCTGTTTGGCTATTTGGGTAATGCACATCGTACCCTTGTGGCTCGTTATGGTCATGATAGTGGTATTCTTTCACGGATTCGGCTTGATGCACTTGTCTGATACCGCCATCGCCACATTGCTCGCCACGACCACCGCCAATGTGCTCGGTCTCGCCTATATCGTGTTGAGAGGTATCTTTCCGGAAGGTGCCAAGCAATAATAATCGGATGACGTAAATATGGACAGAATAAACGAAATAATCATTGATAACTTTGGCATCGCCGTATTCATTATGGTGCTTGTCGCGGCTTTTATGATTTTTGGCGTGTGGTGGGCCCGTGGCATATATGACAAGGTGAAAAAGATGGAACATCTGCCTTGTGACGAACGAGGCAGCCAGCTCAATAAGGCTGAGGCGAAACTCGCGAAAGTAGACTGCCTGCCATGCGGTAAGCACGAGGCGAAACTCGACGGACACACTCAGATAATCACGCGGCTTGACACGACCATTGAACTGCTAAAATCCGTTCTCTATACGCCTAAACAAAACTCGGCCGGCGAGGCTTTCACACAATCGCAAAGCCCGCTTACCATCACTGACGCTGGACATGAAATGATGGAGCGAACCGGATTGCAGGCTATGTTCGACGAGCGCTGGTCGTTGATTTCCAGCTTTGTTACAGAAAAGGCTCGCAGCATGAACCCTTATGATATACAGGAAATGCTTATTGAGCAATGTGTGGTTCATCCCGATAAATTTCTGACAGCGCAGCAGATAGATATACTTAAACTCGATGCCTATAATACAGGTAATGTATTGGCTTCCTACATGAAGGTGTTGGCCGTATTGGCCCGCGACCGCTACTTTGAGGAAAATGACATAAACATATCGGAAGTGGATGCCTATGCGCCGAACGCAGAACAATAGGGCGGCGAAGTTAATAGGATATTTTTCATATACAAAGAAGACCGGCGACTGAAAAAGTCGCCGGTCTTCTTTGTATATATAGGCATTTTACACATCTGTCTCACATTCGGAATTGTATTTACTATGATTCTTCATGTCTAAATAATGTATTGTAATAATTCGTTCAGTATAACTACAGGAAATTACTCCCATATAGTTGTTTACATAATAGTAGTTTATGCCATCAACTTTTTCTGCTTTATCTATCTGATATTTTGCTTTTATTGTCGTGTCAAGCCTTTCCAGGAAAGAGGCGGCTTCTTCTTTTGTCATGCTTGATGCTCCTGTGCTGATCATATAAACGTTACGGCTTCTGGGCGTTAAATTGACAGACAGGACGACATCTTTGCCAAAGAAAACGCCTTCGTACCATTTCTGAGTACTGGTATTTTCGCTGCTGTTCTTTTTAGGCGTAAAGCCCTTGGCGATCAAGCTCTTTTCAAATGTGGCCAAGGGGCCGTCGATAGGAATGCCCATGAACGTAAAGTGTTGCTCATTTTGGGCGTAGGCGCCGCAGGCGAACATGGCCAGCGCCAGAAGTATTATCTTGATGGTTTTCATGAATTCTTGGATTTGATTACTGATGGTTGTTATTCTGCTTCAGCTTCTGTAACTTCACCCTCCGCTTCTCCTGACTCTGTGAGGACAACCGTTTTTTCGGGTTTGATTTTTTCCAGTTCTCCCGATAGAATAACCAGTGGCGTTTCTCCGAACACTTGATTCGTGTAGTCCGGTTTGAGGTACATGATACGCAGATTGACATCGCCGGCTTCTTCCATTTCCTTGAAGAGGGTACCTATGGACAAATAGAGCATAAAGTCACCGTCGCCGTGGGTGTGAGGCTTTTCTATAAGGCTTTCGTAGCCCTTTTTAAAATTGGATATAATCCATTCAGCCTCTTTCTGAACCTCCTCTTTTACAAATATGTCATTGTCATCATATTTCTGAATGATGAGGAGGACTGTCTTTGATTTCCGATCGTACAGAATATCGCGGAAAATCCAGTGGTCCCACATTCCGGTAGGGCAAATACGTCTGATGCCTTCTACGCCAAGTTCAATCTTCGTATGTGCCGTCTCCGAACCTGGATATAGCGGCTCTGCCCCGATTGCAACGGGGCCATAAAGTTCATGGAGAGGAGAAAACAACGTAAAGCGCTGTGCGTGTGCGCCGCAGGCGAATATCGTCAGCGCCAGAAGTATTATCTTGATGGTTTTCATGAGTGTCTCATTAATAACGTTTTTATTCGCTCAGATTGTCCATGAGTTTCTTCAGGTGCGAAACCTTTATGCCGTAGTTGAAGTTCTGGGTGTCGTTAATGCCGGCGAAGTTGATGGCCGTGAGGCGGCCGTATTCGTCGATGACGGGGCTGCCGCTCGAACCGCCGAGAGTAGGAATGGAATACATGATTTTAGCGTTGTCGGTATCCTGTGTGACGGCGCCCGGCATGACTTGTGCCTTGATGCCCTCGTTGGTGATGGCTACGCTGGGGCCGCGGTTGAAGCCTATCATGTAAAGCTGTTTGCCCACGCGGACGCTGTTCTTCTTTCCGGCGCTGTTTTCGGAGGAGGATTCTTCAGACGATCCGGTCTTTTTGCCGCCGGGTATTTTGAAGATGTACTTTCCCTCCGGGGTGGCCTTGCTCTTGAGCTGGATGAGAGCCAGGTCGTGTTCGGGGTCGTCGGCAATCTCCACACAGTCGGAAAAGTCGCTGATGTTTGTCACGTGCGTGTTGTTGTAGGCTATGCCGATGTTGCAGTGTACGCTTACCGTGTATTCCTGCTCGCCGAGCGACTGTATGTTGTTGACGAGTTCCTGCAACTTGTCGCGTTGCTGGGAAAGTTCGTTGTATTTTCCCTCATATTCCTGCTGTTCGGAGTAGGTGTCTGCCGCCATGATGGCCAGGCGGAGCGTGCCCATGGTTTCGTTGATGTCGTTGATTTTGTTGGAGCATTCGTTGGCCATGGTCCGGAAAGCGTTGATGATGCTCGAGCGGGCGGACGAGACATCGACAGACGGCGAGGCCACATGGGAATTGGTGGCTATCGTGCCGTTTTTCGACACGAAGAAACCGGTGCCGAACAGTGTGACGGGTTCCACCTCTTCGGAGTCGGCGGTAAAGCCTGTGGGGTCGCCGTCCTTGTCAAGCCCTGTAAAGTAGAACGTTACTCCGTTGTTGAACGTGAGGGAGAAGTAGTATGTGTTCTGAATCAGCACGACACCGGAGGAAAACTTTTTGTCGACCTGTTCGGGGGTGAGTTTCTGGGCCTTTTTAGTGCCTCCTCCGCACGATGCGAGGAGCAGGATAAGTCCTGACAGCAGACAGGACTTTACGACGGATGATGTCTTGAACATTTTGTGGTGTGTTTTATGGGGGTATTATTGTTGCGCGTTTTCTATTCTGTCGATTATTCCCGGTTTGGGAATGATGTGGATGAGGAATCGCTGGTTTTCTTCATTGACCGGTGAGCGTAGGGCGCCGCCTGTTCCGCTTCCGCTTACTATGACCTCGCATTTGTTGCCGAAGTTTATACCGTTTTGCCGCCAGAGATGTTTCAGGGCGTTGGCGCGGTTATAGCTCAGTTCGTCATTGTACAGGTAATTGTCTTTTGACGACTGTCCCTCAATGACAAGGAGGTATTTTATGTCGTCTGAAGATTTCTCTTGTAGGAAATCGGCTATGGAGCGGCCGGCTGCAATGAGCGCTTCACGGGAACTCTGCGGGATGTCGGCGCTTTCTTTGGCAAACTGCACTTTGATTTTGAGTATGTGCTTCTTGTGCTCGGCGCTATATTCGAAATACTGAGGGTCGATGGCTGCTATCGACTCTTCTATCTCTCTGATTTTCTTCATTTCCTTTTCGGTGGCTTCTTTCAGCCTCTCCGCTTTGTTTGCCTCGTTCTTCGCTTCGTTTGCCTTGTTATTCAGCATTGCGCAGGCCAGTACGAAGAGAACAAGCATCACAAAGAACAGGCTCGTCATGAGGTCGGAATAGCTCGTCCAGAAATAGGACTCTTGTTTCTGTGCCATTTTTCAATCTTTATGGAACTTGGCTATTATGTTTTTGAAGAAACCGGACAGGCCGTGGTTTTCTGCCTTTTTAGGGACGGCAGGCTTGGAGGCGAAAGAACCGGCGACCTTGGAGGCGAAGGAGCCGGCGGCCTTGGGGTGGAAGGGCGCCTTCCGCTTGGGGGCAGTGTCGGCCGGCATGGCGCGCACGGTTTGCTGCACTTGGCTGACCATGGCATTGTTGGACTTCTCTATGCGGTTGATGAGTTTGTCGAGCAACGACGGTATCCGGGATATTTCGTCGAGCTTCTGCACTACCTGCGGCATCAGGGCCACCTGCGCGGCGAACTGTTCCGTTTGTTTGACGGCCATTTTTTGTATGGTCGTCATCTGGTTGACGAAGGTTTCCTGCATGGAGCGGAGTCCCTGTTCGCTGTTGGCCTGCAATGTGGCCAAGGCCGACTTCATGACATTGTCCACCGAAGTGACGCCCTCTTTTATGGCACTCTGTCGGAGGTTTATCTCGTGCATCTGCTTTTTATAAAAATCCGCCACGATTTCAAGTGCCTCGGTTCTTTTGAAATGGTCGTCGAGTTTCTCGTTGAGTTCGCGCACGGCGGTGAGATATTCCGTGACGCTACCCATGTATTGCGAGAAACGTTCGAGGTTTCCCATCGAGCTGTCGAGCGCAGAAAGTATCTTTACATTGGCGGCGGCCATCTTCTTTACATCAATGGCCTCTATTTTGTCGAGAATTTCTATTTGCGACTCGTACATGTCACCCACATCGCCCAACTTTTTGTCGAGTCGGTCAATGGTTCCTGTAAACGCCTGGTTGAAGCGGTTGAGATTCTGCTGAAGAAGTGTGATGGAGCTGACGGCACTTCGCGATATGGCAGGCAGGAGGTTTATCTGAATCCACGTGTAGAAGCGGTTCTTGTTGTCTTCCACTGTCGCTTTGCACTGCTTTGCTCTATAAAGGATGAACGTAGTGAAACCGATGCCCATAAAACTGGCCACCATGGCTACTGCCACATCACTCATGAGTATTCCGATGACATTTTCAATGTTCGAGAAACCTTCATTCATGGTGATGGTAAACAGTCCGAGCACTATTCCCGCCACCGTTCCCATCAGTCCGAGATAAAGGGGCAGGGGCGTTTGCGAGGTTATTTCCGCATCGACGGCATCGCTGTTGCGCTCTACGATGTCCTTGATGAGATGGAAATCGCTGACAGCGCCCCTGTTCTTCATGAGATAGGAGTTGATGGAGTTGACGATGTTCTCCGAGACCTTGTCGGTACTATAAGCATTGTATCCGATGACGGTGAGGCGGGCCTCGTACTTTACACCCGAAGGAGATTCTTCCTCAGCCACGGGATTGATGATGGAATAATCGCCGGACAAGGCTTTCTTCAGTTCTCTGATGAGCCCCCAGGTTCTGAGAAACAAGATGAATTGGAGGAAGATGATGATGATGACAAAAATGATGAGTGGGTTCATGTCAAATGTATTTTTGCTTTATTGGTTACTTTCCATTTACCGTTTTCTAAAACAGCTTTGCCGGGCGCGCTTACGACTACCGACGAGGCATTGGGCGCGATGCTCAATATCTCGCACGCTATGAGCGTGACGCTGCGGTTGGCGATGACTTCCGATGCGTTCTGCGGTATCTCCGGTACGAAATCGGCTGTAGCCGTATCGCCGGGCCGGGTTGTAAGACGATAAATATGCTGCGCGCTTCTTACGGGCGAGATTTTGCGTAGCGTCGCACCGAGCGCGTCGCCTTCGGCATAGTATATCATTGAGGGAATGTCCGATTCGGGCAGGCAGCGGCACAGCAGGTGCTCGTTCTGTTCCTTCAGACTTTTTGCCTCCGCCTGCAATTGGGAGACGAGCGCCTCGTGGCGGCGGCATTCTTCCGCCGCACGGCCGAGTTCCTGCCGCAGTTGGTCCGCTTGTCCGGTTAGCCGGCCGTTTTGCTCCTGGGCTGCTGCCATCTGCTGCCGTCCGGTGGCTATCTGGCTGTTGAGGCTGTCGATTTGCGTCGTAAGTTCGCGTACCCGCCGGTCGTCGCTCTGCTGCTTGCGCTGCGAGGAACGGGGATGGCGCCGGTCGTACCAACTCACTGCGCTTCTCATGCAGAGGTCTATGAAGAAGAGACCGAGGTAATGTCTCGTCTTCCGGCAAATAAGCAAGAAAAGTTCCAGCGCTCTGTCCAGCGCCGAAACTTCCTTGGGATTATTTCCTTTATTAGTGTTGCTCATTCGTTTTTATATCAATCGTATTCTCATACGTTCCTGCATCTGCCATTTTCCGCCCACTTTTCTGGCTTTGCCTTTCGCGTCTACCTCAATTCTTGTAGGGTTCGGAGAGCCTACTATTCTTTCGCAGAACGTGGATGGCAGGAACATATCGCGGTTGGCAATGACTTCTCTCATGAAATTGTCCGACATGGGCGCTATCGTAAAATCGCCGTTCTCGTCGTCAACTTTCTTGAGGATAATCATGAATACCTTGTCGCCGGAATTTTCCGTCGTCACCTTGTAGAATTCTATTCCGCCATTGGCATTGGTGTTGGCGTACAGATATGTTTCCTGAGGAGTTTTGTTTACATTCTCCTTCCTCTCGGGTGCCGGCGGTGGCGTTACGGCCACATTATTGTATTGAACTGACTGCTGAGACGGATATGTCGGCTCCGTTTTAGCGGTTGCAGGAGCTGGATAAGTTGTCCGATTCCGCGTCTGATTCCCCCGAGACTTTGAGGAAGCAGCAGTCTCTTCTATCTTGTTTATTTTAGTTTTGAGTTTCTTTAGTTCTTTGTCTGTACTGTTTACCTTCCTTAGAGCCAAAACTGCAAAGATGGCACTTGCGGCACCGACTATCAGGCTTAATATGAGAAATACATGCAGAATAGTAGTATCTTGGGGTTGTGAGTCTTGATCTGAATCCTCTGTAGGTTCTATTGCATTCTCAGGAGTATCGTATTTGTCGACTCCGTCGGCTTCTTGTGGAACTAATATATTTTCAACTTGTCCGCATAATTTTTCAAAAGGTACTTGATATTTTCGAATTGTTTTTAAGAATTTGCTTGTTCCAATTGATATACTCTCTCTATTGGCCGATGTTATATTTTGGTTGTCCGATGTTATATTTTTGAAATATATACTACAGAATTCAGTAAGTTCCTTTTCAATTTCTGAAGACAAAGTATTGTTTATGGCGTCGATTTTCTTATAATTGTTATACAAATATTCCGCATCATTAATGACACTGATTATCAGTGCAGAGTCTCCGTTCTGAAGATGGATTTTCTGTTTGGCTTGCAGGATGACTTCATTTTCGTTTTGTTGGAAATATTCCAAGTATCCTTTAATGTTTATGTCTTCATCTGTCTGTCCCCACAAAGTGAGGACAGACATGAATGCAACTATAATCGTGATAAACTTTTTCATAAAAGTGTACGGGCAAGTTGGTTTAACATTTCAGTGACAGGATAGAAAAAGAGGGTGTCTTCTATCGGGTTGGGCGTATTGAGCAGTCTCATGAAGGTGAGCGCGTTGCTCGTTCTCAGTTTGACATCGGAGGCAAAAAGATTCTTGTTGGCGTCGAGGATGGTGCTGCTTACGGTACCGAAATTATCCTGTATCTTCTGCTCCCTGGCGAGTTCGAAGAATATCCGCGTAAAGTCTTTTACGGTTTCTTTCAGGCCATTCCAGTCGGTGTCGACCAGGTCGTTGTATCTTTTCCCGTTGATGAAGTCCTTGTCGGAAGTGCCGAGGAGCGTATCGGTCATATTCTGGATGTCATTCAACGGCGGTATCCGGTTGACGAGCAGTCCGCCCTTACAGGTGGATTCCTTCGGATGGTCGGGATCTATCACGATGTTGAAGTTGACATGCGCGTAGGGCCGGCCGTTGACTTTCTCGAAAATGGCCTTGGTGTAACTGCTGAGCATCTGTTTGCCCACTTGCGTGCTTACGCCGAGCACCTGCAGGAGTTTGGAACCGTTGCCGCTGAAGGCCAGTACGGCGGGTTCCTGGATGTTGGCGCCGGCGGCTCTCTTCGCCTTGATGAAAGTGGCCAGATGGTAAACGATGGCGGTATAGAAAATCAGGACAAGCGTCTTGGCGCCTTCGGAGGTCTGCAACTTCTGCATGAAGTTGACCTGATCCTGACACTTGGCGTTGGCTACATCCGTGTTGTCCTTCAGCCCGAAGAGCAACGATATGTAGTCGGCCGACACACCCGTTTGGGCCACCTCCTCGAGTATGGCACCGATGTGCCCGAGGTTGTTCGCCTGGAGTATTTCGTTGAATATGGGGCGATACTTCGTTACGAACCCGTTGTTCTCCAGTCCGTTGGCCACAAATCCGTCGCCGAGCAGCGAGTTGGCGGCGAAGCGGAACGATGTGATGAAGGCCGGTTGGCCGGCGGAGTCTACGATGTAGGCGTCGGAAGTGCCGCCGCCTATGTCGACGGTCAGCACATCGACTCCGGCCCCAAACCTGTTCTGATAGTACTGATAAGGCGCGATGGACTCGGGCATCGTCTCCAGATTGTCGAGCTGCGGACCGATGTGGCGCTGGTAAAGGCGCGCCCAGATGTTGGAGATGTTGGCCACCGTGGCCGCCGGCATGCTGGTGGGATAGAACCAGCGTATCTTCGTCTGGGTGAGATTGCCGCCTTCCATTACGACCTTGTTGCGCATGATGTGCATGAGGCTGCCGAGATAGCATTCCACCATGGCCGTAATGTGCGGGTCGTTGGACCACTTGAGGTCCGACTTCAACTCATTGTAGGCGGCAAGGGCTATGTTGCCGTAGTAGAAAGGCATATTGCCGCTGATGTAGGGTGCTGTGGGTGTGTTCCAGTCCGTAGCCTTTTTGTAGGAGAGGAGGGTGCGCATCGGGAAATGGACATTGTTCTGCGCGCCGAGCGTGTATGGTATGCAGTTGTTCTTGAGGGCGATGGCATAGGCCGGGTCATACAGGGCGTCTTCATTGAAGGCAGCCATCTGGCACGCCTCGTCGCTGATGTCGAGCGGGCGGGAGATGTTGTTGCCGGCCGTCTTGTATTCTATGTGGGTGTTGGAGGTGCCGAAGTCGACGGCAAACTCATAGATGGCTCCGCCGGCCACGCCGCTCCAGAGGGGAACGGCAATGCCCTGCAGGTCGTTCATGGACAGTTCGATGATGTCGAAGTTGTCGTTGAACGACGACATGGGCATGATGGGCGCCGCGGCATTCACGCGGTTGCCGACGGCATCCATGTTCCTGTCCGACGGGCCCAGTACGGGACTGATGTCCTGACACTGATTGGTGAGGCAGGCAACCTGCGGCCGCCAGTCGTCGGATTTCGACATTACACCGACCACATAGTCGGGCATCGCCCCGTTCGAGAATTTGGTCTTCGGGAAGAGCACGATGGTGAAGTCCTTTGTCCTGATGGTGCCGTTCTTGAGGTTCGTCCGGTCGCTGTCGGTGATATAGATTCTCTCAAAGGGAATCACGCCGCTCCTTACCGGCACCCTGAGAGAAACCTTCACGGCCAGTCCGCCGCCTGGCGCGTTGTCGCAGGTAATGGTCAGATTCTTCTTCAGGTCGTCGGTGGTGAAGTATTCGAAGTACTTGCGCTTGACGGGCAAGAGGAAGGAATGGTCGCCACCGGTATTGTCGCGGAGGTTGCCGTCGAAGAAGTCGCCGGACTTCGGGTTGCTGTCAGTCTGTATCAAGGTGTCTTCCAGGAAGTCCGTCATTGTCAGATAGGGGTAGCAGGTGCCGTCGGCCGGCAATACGCGCCTGCTCATTTCGCCGGGATAGAGGGGCACTTCTATGCCCGGCTGCCACGGAGCGTCGTTGTACCTCCATTGGTGGGCAAACTGGTCGCTTGGCAGCACAAGCGGCCTGTTGGCGGCCACTTTGTTCGAGTCGATGGCAAATCCGCTCGTCTCTCCGATATCTTTCGGAGGATTCATGCCGAGCTGTATGCCGAATATCTCGACGGGTACTCCCGGCTGGACATCCAGGGGAGAGTAATCCGTACGGAGGGAGTCCACATTCATGGCCATGATGCGCTGCTGCAACGGATGGCTCAGCTGGCCGTAGACGAGGTTGAGATAGTCGTTGACTTCGGCGAACCGGGTAGCGAAGTCGGGTATGGCGGCCCTGAGGGCGTACATCCACACGATGAAATTCTCGTCGCTGCGGTCCTTCAGCGACTGGTAGCCGGTAGCGCCGAGGGCCTGGTGCGCGCCGAATATGATGCGGCCGCGCAGATAGTCGCAGCTGTTGGCCGAAGTGTAGAACAGGCTGGCCGGCGAGGTAGAGCCTATGATGGTCATCGTCTTGGGAGCTCCCGGTCCGATGTACCGCAGCATGTACAGGCCCTGCATGTCGTTGAAGTTGAACTGTCGGGCATCCGTCGCCATGAAGAGGTTGAGCGTCTGGCCCAGCAGGCGGTGCTGCGGATCCATGCTGCCGCGCAGGGCTCCTACTTCACCGGCGTCCCACTTGACGAGTTCGAGCAGGCCGGCCTGCTTGAATTTGTCGTAGTTGAAGAATATCTGCGCGATGTCGAGTGCGTGCGACACCATCTTGTGGTGAATCGTATCTCCGTCAAGCCCCACTCTGTTCACAAAGGCAAATGCCTCTTTCACCAGATCCATTCTGGCAAAGGGACTGGGAATCGATGTTATTTCGCGGGCGGCAGTGGCGCCGGCAGGATCGGGGATGTTATTGATGATAGGGGCATTGTATTGAGCGGAAACGCCCCAGCCTGTGATTGTGTCGGCCCCGGCATCATGTAGTCTGAATATCTTTGCCATTAGAATCTGATTTTATTGGATACTGCTTTTTGTATACCGTAAAGAAGATGGGCCAGGAATTTGCCCTCTTCGTTCTGTCCGTGCTGGTTGGCCTGCCGGGCGCACTCGTCCTTGTTGAGATAGTGGTTGCAGAGGTCCCAGTTGCGTGCTGAAACGCCGAATACTTTTCCGGGCATGATGCCCTTGACCAGTCCGAACACGTTGTCGGGGCGGGGCTCCAGTACGAAAGGCGTGAAACGGCGGGCGTGGCGGTCGCTTTCCATTCCCTTCTCCCAGTTGAGGAAGGCGTTCGTAAAGGCACAGAGCGTATTGTACGCCATACTGCCGACTACGGAACTGGCATAGGGCGCCAGCCATTCCTGGGAAAGCGAACTTTGAAGTTTCTCGTCAAGATATTTGCTGAAGAGCGTAAATTCTGTCAGCGGGCGCGCTATCTGCAGATAAGTCGGCGCGCACAGTGTCTGAAGGGTTATGTCCGTCACGTTCTGATTGATGCCGAACTCCTTGTAAACGGTCGCCGCGCCCTGGTGGTTGTTGTTGGCGAAGTCGACGATCGCCAGTGCCGCCGCGAGTTCCACGAAGTGGGCGTCGTTTCTCTGCCCCGCGCCGCCGTCGTTGTACTGCTGCTGGCCGCGGTCCTGGTCGCCTATATAGTAGAGGGCGTTGAGTCCGTCGAGGTTTCTTTCGTAATAGGACAGTGCCGACTTGGTCTTCGACACGAACGTGTCCGAGCTGATGACCGCGTCATCGTCCGGCATGATGTTGAAATAGGGAAGAACCGTGATGGCGCCTATCTCCGCATTCTGGATGGCCGCCGCGTTCGGTATGCGGAGAGCGGGGTCTATATGGCGCAGATTCTTGAGCAGCAGAGGGAAACCGCTGGCGCCCGTTCCGCCGAAGATGGAGCTGATGATGAAAATCTTGTCACCCTCGACGAAGTTGGCGGCAAAGTCGGTAAACTCCCTGGAACCGGCAAACTGGTTGAGCACGACGCTTCCAATGTTGGGGTTGCCGGTGAATCCGATGGTCATGTCGGCATTCTGGTTGTCCTCGGAGAAGAGCATGTTCACCAGCGCCTTGTTCTTGTCCGACAGGGTTTCGAAGTTCATGTAGGCTCCGAATGCCTTGTTGGTATTCTCGCCCATGGGCATGACATATTGCGTCGGGAAGTTGAGCTTGCCGAGCTTGGTGGAGAAAGCGTCGACTTTGCGGCCTTCGTGGTGGCTCAGCGTGTCGTAGAGTGCGGCGTATTGGTTCATGATGAGGACCGTGTCCGTCTTGTCGCCGCAGGCCGCGTCGGGGTCGATGATGATGGGCACTATCTCGGAGGCGTTCGTCTTGACGCCTGCCGCGAGCAGCATGGTCAGCGATTTCAGGACTCTGGCGCCCGTCCCGCCGATGGCAAATACATATATCTTACTCATGTGGATGTTTTTATTTTCTGAAGGGTGAGAGACGGCAGTTCGTGCTGAACCAGTTGAATATAAGGCTGGCCACGATGAAGAACATGATGCTTACGCAGATGTTCGACCAGGCAAGGCCGAAGCCTTCGCTGAAAGAGATGGAGAAGTCTGGGCCTATGCTGTATGGATTTGAATCACTTCCGTCACTCGAAAAGTCATTCGTAATGTTCATTATTCTTTGATTGATAAATGCGTAGGTAAGTCCGAAATTGATGAGGGCGTTCGTCAGGAGCATGATCAGCCACGCCCACCACGCCTTGAAGCGCGGATGATTGATAGGCCAGATGTAGAAAGCGACGGCTATGAGAAGGGACACGGCCGCGGCAGTAAGTCCTATGACCGGAAAGTAACCTTCATAAAAATTATCTTCTCCCTTTAACCCTACTTGCGTCATAATGTTAAAGGCCGCGTTCTCGCTGTCGCAAAACCAGCTGTAGATAGATGTAAAAAAATCATTCATAATTGTCTCAGTTTATTTTTATTTTAAATGTGGCGTAATCTTTTTCTTTATATATATCTGTGATACCGTCGGCAAGGCTCTTTATTCCGAAGGTTCTCAGTTTATCCTTCGCTTTGTCATATCCACCTTCCAAGTCATCTCCTTTCGGGTCGTCGTACTTGGTAATCCAGTCGGGGGCGGCCGACAACATATTTTTCAGCGATATTTTCACCATGCAGGGCGATACGACGCCGTTTATGTTGCCTCTGACGCAGACGGTATATTTATAATTGTAGGCCGAGGCCGAACCTTTCGATTTTGTGCAGGGCACTATCTTTTCTATAAAGACTTCCTGACTGCCGCTGCAATTGTAATTAGCCGTATCGGTGATGTATTTCTCCGTCAAAGGGAGCCGGCTCAGGTCGGCATATAAGCAGAATTTGAAATATGGCTTGTCGTCTTTTCTGTAATTCGTTTTCTTGTTAAGGTAATGATATTCATGGTCGTTGTCGTCAGTCATGTACGGCACATACCCGTAGCCGGGCAGGCCTGCCACCGACTGCTCCGTCCCTATCCTGTCCTTCAGGTTCTGCTGTACCTTGGCCAGTATGCTCTCCTTGCCGAAGAACCATACGAAGTAGGGCCGCTTGCCGTCGATGGTTATGGGCTGGTCGTTCTTGAGATAGTATTCCCCGTGGAAGTCCGACTCGAGGCGGTACAGAAGCACTCCGAACGAGGGGTCGGCCTTGCACTTGTTCTTGAGAATGTTGCGCATTTCGGTCTGCTGTATTTCCAGGGCCTTGTCGATGTCGTCGTTGCCGTCGGGTGAATAGACGCAGTCGCTGACAAACATCGAGATGCCGTTGCCCTTGGTGCCGTCGGCCACCTGCCTGATGATTTCTATGATGTCGGAATGCTTTCTCGGCGTGTCGTCCCCGGGGAAGGTCTGGGTGAATGAGGCCGGCGACATATTTCTGGTAAAAGCAACAGGTCTCTTCACCTGCTGGCGGACAATGGTGTCGGAGACAATATAATTGTAAGACACCTCCTTGCCGTCTTCAAGAACGTTGGCGGTAACATCGCTGATGATGGTGTGCAGCTTTGTCTTGAAGTCCGTACGGCCGTTCACGTAGGCATCCATGCTGTAGGAACATTCCACATAGACCTTGAATCGGTCGGCCGTTTCCGGATTTTCAGCCCTGAAGCGGGCATCACGTTCGGAAGTCTTCTCTTTTCCCTTAATCCCCAGTTGTTCCTTACACTCTCCGTTACACGAGTGCCTTTTACCGCATGAGTTAAGCGCCGGAACCGCCATCAGCAGGGTGGCTGCGAATGCCGCCGATGCGACAGCCCGTAAGTCATATCTTTTCTTCATAATATCTTAATGAATAATCATTATCTCTTGGCAGGAGATTTGGATGTGAATTAAGATGCTTGTAATCAGTATATTAATAATTTTAAAATAGAAATAACGCGCTGTTTTTGCCGGAAGGCGTCGGGCAGAATCATAAAAAAGCGCCACAATCATTCTCATAATCAAATATTTTATATAAATTTGTGCCAGTTTAGTTAACTCCTGCCAAGAGATTTGGATGGCAGAAATATAAATGTTTTATTGCAACTTATTGTTAATGAGGTTGTAATTGTGGAAATCGGAATATACTTTTAAGGAGCGTCTATTTAATGCTTTTTAGGTTTCACCGTCTTGCGCCGCCGGTTGCCGTGGTCCGGCCTTCCGAAGAGTGGGACGGCGTGCCACAAAAGTGGCAAGGCCTCCCACAAAAGTGGCAAGGCATGCCACTTTTCGGGCGGCAGGGCGGCGCTGTCGCAGGAGCTGTCAGGGCCTGATGGCTATCCGAGCTATAATAGCTATTATAGCCAAAATAGCCATAAGATCGGGCCCTCCGCTTGGCCGCCTCGGCTCTAATGCTTACCTTTGCGCCGCGTGATACGGTTGGCGCGCCCCTGCGGCCGCCATTAAAAGGGAAACGGGTGAGAGTCCCGTACAGTCCCGCTGCTGTAATTCCTTCGTTACGTTCCAAACCGTCCTGACGGACAGCCACTGCGCCCTCCGCCGCCTCTGCGGCCCGGCGCGGGAAGGTGTTTGGGGCGAGGAAAAGTCAGAAGACCTGCCGTCGTCATCGGTCGCCGGACAAGCCTCCGAGGAGAGGCCCCGGCGCGCATCCGTTTTTTAGTAAAGACAATGCTGGAACAAACCCTTCGCCACGCCCTTACGGCCGCCTGGCGGAGCCTGTCGGTATGGCTTCCTGTGGCTGTGGCCGGCGGGTTGCCCGCTGTTGCCGGTGCCCGGTGCGCCCTGCCCGACGACACGCTCGCCGAGGCTGCCGTCATGGCTCCCCGTCCCTCGTCGCGCCTCGCCGCTCCCGTAGCGGCGTTGCGCCTCGACAGTGCCGCGCTGGCCCTGCGCGGCGCCGCCTCCGTGGCCGATGCGCTGCGCTGGATGCCCGGCGCCCTTGTGCGCGACTACGGCGGCGCCGGCGGGCTCAAGACCGTCAGCGTGCGCTCGCTCGGCGCCGCCCACACTGCCGTGAGCTACGACGGCCTGCCCCTGGCGCCCGGCCACGGCGGACAGGTGGACCTCGGCCGGCTCCCTTCGGCCGGCTCCCTGGCTGCCGTGAGCCTCAGCGCCGGCGGCGAGGCGCGCCTGCTGCTGCCGCCCCGCCTGCTGGCGGCCGCCCACGTGGCCCTCGCCTCGCGCCTGCCGCGGCCCGGCGTGCGCCGCCTGGAGGCCGGCCTCGAGCAGGGCTCGTTCGGCATGGTCAGCCCCTCGTTCGGTGCCATGCTGCCCCTCGGCGGGCGCGGCGCCGTGGGGCTGAACGGCCGCTTTCTCTACGGCACCAACGACTATCCCTACACCCTGCGCAATGTCAGTCTCGTCACCCGCGAACGCCGCCACGGCAGCCGCATGCAGGCCGGCCGCGCGGAGGCCGACCATCTGATGGAACTGCCCGGCGGACAGTGGCACTCGAAACTGGTCTACGACGAGAGCCACCGCCGTCTGCCCGGCCAGGTGACGCTCTACACCGCCCGCGCCACCGAGCGTCTGGCCGAGCGCCAGGCCGCGGCCCAGACGATGTGGCGGCAGGAGGCGCGCGGCGTGGCCCTGATGGCCGGCGCGCGCTACGCCTGGCAGGAGAGCCGCTACGCCGACCTGCGCGCCGAGTATCCCGGCGGCGCGCTGCGCGAGAACTACCGTCAGCGGCAGGCCTACGCCACGGCCGGCGCCGCCCTGACCCGCGGCCGTGTGGAGGGCGCCCTGGCGGTGGACTATGGTCATGATGTTCTCGCTTCCGACCTCGCCGATGCCGGGCGGGTGCGCCGCGACGCACTCCTGCAGAGCCTCTCGCTGCGCGGCCGCTTCTTCGGCCGGCGGCCCCTCACGCTCACGCTGCGCGGCCTCGCCCACCTCTGCGTCGAGCAGCCCCCCGCCGGACAGCGGCGCCTGTACCGCCGCCTGACGCCCGCCCTGACGGCCGTGTGGCGGGCCGTGGAGCGCCCCCGCGCGGCCCTCGCGCTGCGGGCTTCGGCGCAGGAGCTGTTCCGCCTGCCCTCCTTCACCGAGGCCTACTACCGGCATCTGGGCGACACCGGCCTGCGTCCCGAACTCACCCGGCAGGCGGCCGCCGGACTGACCCTGCAGCTGGGCCGCCGCGCCGGCGGTGCCGCCGGACTGTGGGAACTCTCCGCCGACGCCTATGCCGCGCGTGTGGACGACAAGATCGTGAGCGTGCCCTACAACCTTTTCGTGTGGCGCACGGTCAATCTGGGCCGTGTGTCGGCCACCGGTCTCGACGCCTCGCTCGAGGGGCGCCAGCCGTTGGGCCGGCGTCTCGTCCTTCGCCTCGCGGCCTCCTATGCCCTGCGCCACGCCGCCGACCGCACCGCGCCCGGCACACCCGGCTACGGCCGGGCCTTGCCCTATGCGCCCCGCCACACCGGCAACGTGGCCGTGGCCTGCGAGCATCCGTGGCTCTCCGTCTCGGCCGGCGTCGCCTGCTCGGGCGGGCGATGGGCCTCCGTCGAGCATCTCCCCTCCACCCGACTGCCCGCCTATGCGGAGGCGAACTTCGCCCTCTGGCGCAGTTTCACTATGGGGCACGTGCGGCTGGATGTGCGCGCCGACCTCCTCAACGCCTTCGACGAGCAGTATGAAGTGGTGCGCCGCTATCCCATGCCCGGCCGTTCCTACCGGCTCGGCGTCAAGGCGGTGTGGTAACGGATGTGGCTTTTATGGCTGTGATAGCTATAAAGGCTATTCCGGCTGTTCCTCGCTGCCATCCCCCTCTCCGGAACCCCCTAAAAATAAAGCTATATGAAAAAGATCACTCTCAAGGCAGCCTTTGTGCTGGCCTGCGCGGCACTGGCCGCCTGTGAAGACGACGGCCCGGGTATTCCCGCACCCCTTCCCGACCCCGTCGGCGAAACCGGCTTCTGTGTCGTTAACCAAGGCAATATGTACGGCGGCGTGGCTGGTACGCTCGACGCCTTCAGCTTTGCCGACAGCAGCTACACCGCCAACTGCTTCGAGGCCGTCAACGGCCGGAGCCTCGGCGACTCGCCCCAGCAGGGCATCGTCTACGGCTCGCGCATTTACCTGCCCGTCTACGGTTCCGACCTCGTGTGGGTGCTCGACCGCCGCACGCTCTCGGTGGTGAACGCGGTCGCCACCCCGTCGCCCGAAGCCGTATGCGCCGCCGACGGCTACGTATTCGTGGCCGGCAACGACGGTTTTGTGAGCCGCCTCGACACCGTGAGCCTCGCCGTGGACTGCCGCGAGGCCGTCGGGCCCAATCCCTCGGGCCTCGCCGCCCACGCCGGCCGCGTATATGTCACCGTCTCCGACGGCTACAACTCGGCCGGCGGTTATGCCGACGGCCTGCGCGTGGCCGTGGTCGACGCCGCTACCGGAAAGAAGGAGACCGACATCGCCGTGGGCGTCAATCCCGGGCAGATCGTCTACGACGACGCCTCGGGCGACCTCTTCGTGGTGTGCCGCGGCGACTACGGAGCCATAGGCCCCAAGGTGCAGCGCATCGGCCTCTCGGCCGGCTATGCCGTGAGCGACTTTGCCGAAGGTTCGCTCGTGGCCGCCGACGGCCGCGGCAGTCTGCTCGTGATAGGCCTCCGGGCCGACTACGCCACCAACACCGCCGAGGTGACGGGCCGCCTCTTCAGCACTGCCACCGGCGAGGTGCTTGCCGCCGACTTCTTCGGCGCGTCGGCTCCCGCCATGCCCCAGGCCGTCGATGTCAATCCCGCCACAGGACACTACTACGTGTGCTCCGACAACGGGCCGCTCGGCTATGCCCAGAGCGGTTTCGTCTATGAATACGACGGCCGCGGCAGCCTGCTCCGCCGCTACGACGCCGGCATACACCCCTTCGGCGTGATATTCCGGTAAGTGCCGTTGTGGCGCCTTTACGCGACAAAAAGCGGCGGGACGGACCTCGATGGTCTGTCCCGCCGCTTTCGTTGCCCCGCAGGGTGTCTCAGCGTCGCCACGTATGGTGGATGCCCGTGCCGAAGAACCCCTGCGGCTCGGGCGGCAGTTCGGCCTGCGGCTTGTTCATTTCGGGATAGGAGATGCGCGTGTGGTAGATGGTCTTGAGACTGTCGACGAGCACGCGCTTGGCGTCGGCTATGTCGCGGAAGGTGAGCGGACACTCCCTGAAGCAGCCGTCGGCGAGCTGTCCCTCCACGATGCGCTCCACGAGCGCCCCGATGCTTTCCTCGGTGTATTCCTTCAGGCTGCGCGAGGCGGCCTCCACGGCGTCGCACATCATGAGTATGGCCTGCTCGCGGGTCTGCGGGTTGGGCCCCGGGTAGCTGAAGAGCGCCTTGTCCACCTCTTCGCCCGGGTGCTTGTTGACATAGTTTATGTAGAAGTACTTGGCCATGCCCGCGCCGTGGTGTGTGCGTATGAAGTCCTTGATGACGGCCGGCAGGTGGTGCTTGTCGGCCAGGCGTAGTCCGTCGGTCACGTGGCTTACGATGATCTGCGCGCTGCGCTCTTCCGAGAGCTGGTCGTGCGGGTTCACGCCCGACTGGTTCTCGGTGAAGAAGGCCGGGTTGAGTATCTTTCCGATGTCGTGGTAGAGGGCTCCCGTCCGCACCAGCTGCGGTTTGGCGCCTATCTTGTCGGCCACCTCGGCGGCGAGGTTGGCCACCTGCATGGAGTGGTTGAAGGTGCCCTGGGCCACTTTCGACATGCGGCGCAGCAGGCTGTTGTTGATGTTGGTGAGCTCGATGAGCGTGACGCTCGACGTGAATCCGAAGAGCTTCTCCACGAGATACATGAGCGGATAGGCGAAGAGCAGCAGTATGCCGCCGATGACCACGTAGACCGTGCGCGACTGGTCGAAGGCGCGGGCCCCGAGGCCCTGGGCCAGGTCGTAGGTGAAGCTCACGAGCAGCCCGGCGCCCACCACGTAGAGCACGGTCTTGAGCAGCTGGGCACGCTCCGTCAGCTCGCGCAGGGAGTAGATGGCCGTCACGCCGGTGACGATCTGCAGCAGGACGAACTCGAAGGGGTTGTGCAGGGTGAGGGCCGAGAGCAGGGTCGTCACGAGCAGGGCCATGAAGGCTGTGCGCGAGTCGATGAAGACGCGCACGAAGATGGGGACGATGGCATAGGGCACGAGGTAGACGCTGTAGAAGTTGTGCCCCATCATCCAGTTGGTCACTACGGGGAAGAGCGTGGTGAGCGAGAAGATGAGCAGCACGCAGTGGGGCGAGGTGAGATAGTCGCGCCGGAAGAGCTTGAGGTAGAGCAGGAGCAGGCCTATACACACGAGCACGTAGACGGCCTGCCCGCCGAAGATGAACCAGTAGCCGCGCGAGGGATCCATGCGCCGCTCGCTCTCTTTCTTGAGCGAGTCGAGTATCTTCACGTGCTGCGCCGTCACTATCTGTCCGCGGTCGATGATGAGCTGTCCGCTCTGCACCATGCCGCAGTTGGCGAGTATCTGCGCCAGCTGGGCGTCGAGTTCCTGTTTGTTCTTCTGTGCGTCGGCGTGCAGGTTGGGCACGAGATACTTGTTGAGCCCGCAGCTCCGCAGCGTGCCCGGCGGCAGGCTATGCTCGTCCTGGTGTATGAGCCGGTTGTAGGCGTCGCGCGTGGTGAGCAGGTCGGCCGTGGACACGGTGGTCGACATCTTGCCCTTGATGAGCCTTACCGTCTGCTTGTTCTCCTGCCGCAGCTGGGCGAGTTCGGCGGCGTCGACGATGCCGCGGCTGTAGGTTTCGCGCAGCAGCTGCACGAGGCGCGGCAGGTAGTAGGCCGGCAGGTTCTTGAACTGTCCGCGGCTGAAGTCGGCCTGCAGGGCGGCCACCTGCTTCTCGCCGGTCAGCGAGTCGGCGGCGTAGTAAGGCTCGAAGCTGGCGGCGGTGCTGTCGCGTTCGCGCTGCAGCTCGGCCTCGGTCTTCACCACGGGGAAGTCGTAGGAGGCTATGAGCTGCTGGTAGCGCCAGGGCTTGTCAAGCTCGTAGATGTAGCCGAACTTGCTTTCGCGCGGCAGGGAATATATGAGGGCGATGACGGAGACCGCCACGCAGAGGGTCAGGACGGCGTAGTTCCTGTTCCAGGCTTTACGCCATTTTTTTCGGGTAGGCATAGTTCTTTTTCGGTGTGAGGTCGGTGCGCGTGCGGCGGCGGTCAGAGTGCCGCGAGCCTTTCGCGCAGTATGGCCACTCCGCGCGAGGCTGTCTCGCGGATGACCTCGACGGGACGGTTGGTGTGGAGGTGCACCTCCTTAGGGTCGATGAGGAAGACGGGGCGGCCGGGCTGTACGCGGTGCACGAGGCCGGCGGCGGGATAGACGCTGAGCGACGAGCCGATGATGACGAAGATGTCGGCTCCGGCTACGGCGCGTGCGGCCTCCTCAAGGCGCGGCACGGCCTCGCCGAACCACACTATCCACGGCCGCAGGAGCGAGCCGTCGGGGGCCAGGGCGCCGTGGCGCACGGCGGTGTCGTCGGGCGGCAGGGTGCGGTGCTGCGCGGCATCGTCGGGGTTGCGCGAGGAGCAGACCTTCATGAGTTCGCCGTGCAGGTGGATGACATGCGACGAGCCGGCCCGTTCGTGCAGGTCGTCTACGTTCTGCGTCACGACCGTCACCTCGAAGTCGCGCTCCATGAGGGCCAGCTGCCGGTGCCCTTCGTTGGGACTGGCCTGCACCAGCTGGCGGCGCAGACCGTTGTAGAAGTCCGTCACCAGGAAAGGGTCGGCTTCCCAGCCTTCGGGCGTGGCCACCTGCTCCACGGGGTAGCGTTCCCACAGGCCGCCGGCGTCGCGGAAGGTCTCGAAGCCGCTTTCGGCGCTCATGCCGGCGCCGGTCAGCACGACTAACTTTTTCATAATAAACGCAAGTTTTCGGCAAAGTTACTAATAAAAGCTCTTCTTGCTCGCCGCTCTGAAATAAAAGTTGTAATTTTGCGAGGATTTTTACGACTTACTACAATAATAATAATCAATACGATAAACTGACAACAATGGACAAGTTAAGTTACGCCCTCGGTATGGTCATCGGCCACAACCTCAAGGGCATGAACGTGACCGGCCTCGTGAGCGGGGACTTCGCCGCCGCCGTGGCTGCCGTGCTGGCCGGCGAGAAGACCGAAATCGCCGACGCCGAGGCCCAGCAGCTGGTCACCGGCTTCCTGCAGAAGCAGCAGGAGGAACAGAGCCGTGCCGCCCGCTCCGAGGGTGAGCGCTTCCTCGCCGCCAACGCCGGCGAAGAAGGCGTCGTCGTGCTGCCCAGCGGACTGCAGTACAAGGTGCTGCGCGAGGGCAACGGCCGCAAGCCCGCCGCCACCGACCGCGTGAAGTGCCACTACGAGGGACGCCTTATCGACGGCACCGTGTTCGACTCCTCCTACCGCCGCGGCGAGCCCGCCACCTTCCCCCTCAACGGCGTGATAGCCGGATGGACCGAAGGCCTGCAGCTCATGGCCGAGGGCGCCAAGTACCGCCTCTTCATCCCCTACAGCCTCGCTTACGGCGAGCGTGGCGCCGGACAGAGCATACCGCCCTATGCCGCCCTCGTGTTCGACGTGGAGCTTATCAGCGTATTGTAAGAAACGGAAGAAACCAAAGAAAAAAAACAGCGATATGAAAAAGACAATCCTGGCGGCGATTCTGGCCGCCCCCGTATGCCTTGCGGCCTGCTCCGACGGCCGCAAGAGCCCGAAGTCGACCTTCGAGAACGAGTACGACACGCTCAGCTATGAGATGGGTATGGCCAACTCCATTCCCGAGGCCGAGGTCAAGATGACCCTCGGCGATCCGCGCCTGGGCTCCGACTCCATCTACACCGAGGAGTTCCTCAAGGGTGTGCGCGAAGGCATCGAAGGCTCGGCCGACAAGAAGCGTCTGGCCTACCTCCTCGGCATGCAGTACGGCGCCAGCCTCGGCATGCAGCTCAAGCAGCTGGAGAAATCCGTCTACGGCAAGGACAGCACGCAGCACCTCAGCCGCAAGAACCTCTATGCCGGGTTCCTCGACGCCCACCACGGCAAGAAGAGCCAGCTCAAGATCGACGGCAAACCCGTGGACATGATGATGGCCCAGCAGGACTTCCGCATGCGCGCCCAGCGCCTCAGCGAGGCCGCCTTCGAGCGTGACAACGCCGAGGTCAGGGCCGCTGCCGAAAAGCAGATGAAGCAGAAGGCCGCCGAGGCCGGCGTGAAGAAACTGCCCGGCGGAACGCTCTACAAGGTGATCACCGAGGGCACCGGCGCCAAGCCCGCGATGGGACAGGTCGTCAACGTGGCCTATGAGGGTCGCTTCGCCGACGGCACCGTGTTCGACTCCTCCTCGCAGCATCCCGGCGAGGACGGCCGCACCGTACCCATGATGGTAGGCCAGATGGTGCCCGGGTTCAACGAGGCCCTCGCCGCCATGCCCGTCGGCTCGAAGTGGGAAATCACCATACCCTACGACCAGGCCTACGGTGCCCAGCCCCGCGGTCCCATACCCGCCTTTGCCAACCTCACCTTCACCGTCGAGATCGTGAGCATTCAGGAATCCGATAATAAAGCAGAATAAGCAATGAACATCAAGCACATCATCCTCATAGCCCTCTCGGCGTGCGTCTGCGCCGCCGCGCCGGCACAGAAGAAGGCCCAGAAGAACAAGAAGGCCAAGACCGAGAAGGCCGTCAAGGCCGCCACGACGACACCCGCCAAGGTGCTGCCCGTGCCCGCCGCCGAGTTCAGCTACGCCGCCGGCGTGGGCCAGAGCGAAGGCCTCAAGTCCTATCTCATGCAGCGCGAGGGCGTGGACAGCGCCTGCCTCAAGTATGCCGCCGAGGCCATGGTCGAGGCCGAGCGCCTCACCCCCGAGCAGCAGCGCATGATCATAGCCCGCGCCGCCGGCCTGCGCATCGCGCAGATGAACCGCGAGCAGGTCGTCAAGCAGTTCAACCAGGCCGCCACCGGCGTGGCCGACACCACCTTCACCGACCTCGCGCTCCTCAACAAGGGCCTGGCCGACGGCATCCTCGGCACGGCCACCCTCACCCCCGACTCGGCCATGAAGATCGCCGAGCGCCAGTTTGAGTATCAGAAGCAGCGCGTCAAGGACCTCAACGCCGACTTCCTCCTCCGCAACGCCAAGGAAAAGGGCGTGAAGACGACGGCCAGCGGCCTGCAGTACCGTCTGCTCAAGGAGGGCAAGGGCGCCGTGGCCACCGACACCACCGAGGTGGAGGTACACTACGAGGGACGCCTCATCGACGGCACCGTGTTCGACTCCTCCTACAAGCGCGGACAGACCGCCACGTTCCGCCCCAACCAGGTCATCAAGGGCTGGACAGAGGCTCTCACCACCCTGCCCGAGGGCACCGTGGCCGAGCTCTACATCCCCTACAACCTGGCCTACGGCGAGCGCGGACAGCAGAACATACCGCCCTTCGCCACGCTGATCTTCAAGCTCGAGATCATCAAGGTGAAGCAGCCCGGGGCCGGCAAGTAAGCCCGCCGCCCCGCGAAATGCACACCGGAGCCGCTCCGCCGTCTGGCGGGGCGGCTCCGTGCGTTTCGGGCATAGGGGGATATTCATAGCTTTAGTAGCTGAGATAGCCTTCATAGCTATCATAGCTATTACAGCTATAAAGGCCATGAAAGCTATATTCAGCCCGCTTAAAAAAAGCACTACTTGGAATGCGAAAAAGCACTTACTCGTGTAAAAAATGCAAGTAGTGCTTTTGCGAAAAGCATTACTTGCATTTTTGCGTCCCGTTAATGTGTTGCCTTTCAGAATATTGCCGTTGGCCTGAAAAGCCGCCTCCCGGTCGTCGCCGGCCATGGAAAAGGCCGCGCGCCACAGTGTGCGGTGCGCGGCCTTGCGATAGGTGTGCTGAAGCCGGTAAGGTGTTTCCTTAGTTCAGTGCGGCAGCCACTTCGCTGGCCGGCTTGAACTTGATGACCTTCTTGGCGGGGATTTCGATAGCCTGCTTCGTGGCCGGATTGATGCCCGTGCGTGCGGGACGCTCCGTCACCGTGAAGTTGCCGAAGCCGAGCAGAGCCACCTTGTCGCCGCCCTTCAGTGCGTCGGCGATAGCGTTGAGAGTCACATCAAGGGCTGCCTTGGCCTGGGCCTTGGTCAGGTCGGTGCCGCCGGCAATGGCATTTACGAGTTCACTTTTGTTCATAAGATAATTTTTAAGATATAAAGATGGGTTGTTCGTCATGATGTCTTTCCGGGATCCGTCGCCGTGGCCGGTTCGCCGCCCGGCGGGCTGTTCCGGGTAACGGATGGCTGAATCTCAGAGGTTCATTTCGCAAAAGTAAGCTAACTTGCAGATTTTCGCAAACTTTTTCAACCTTTTTTTTCTTTTCGCGTGAAAAAAGGCACTTTTGGCGGTTTTCGGGCGGCCGCATCGCGGCGGCGGGGCTCATATCACCACGACCTTGGCCACTACGCCCTTGTTGCCGTCGGCCGTCGATATCATGAAGTAGTACACGCCCGTGGCCACGCGTGCGCCGTCGGCGCTGCGGCAGTCCCAGGTGAAGGTGCCGCCGTTGGAGGTGCCGCCCGCCACGACGCGTCCCGAGGCCGTGGTCACCTTCACGTCGGCACCGGCGGTGAGGCCGCTTACCACCACGCCGTCGCGGTGTTCGGGCCTGACGGGGTTGGGATATACCTTCACGTTGCCCTTGGCGAGCGCCGGCATGGGCTCCGAGGCGTCGCTCTGGTAGGAGCAGAGGCCGGCGTCGGTGCCGATGAACACCTCACCCGTGGCCGGCGACACGGCCAGCGAGTAGATGTTGTCCGACAGCAGCGGGGTGTCGTCGGCCGTGAAGTGGTGGATGATTTCCGTACCGTCGTCGCTCACGAGGTAGAGGCCGTTGCTGGCGGTGCCTATCCACTTGCGTCCGGCGCCGTCGCGGGCGATGGCCGTCACGGCCACGCCGGCGAGCAGATAGTCGGCGAAGTTGGTGCCGTCGTTGCGCGGCACCTTTATCTGCGTGATGCGGAAGTCGGCGTCGGACCAGCGTCCGGGGTCGGCCACTACGTAGAGTCCCGAGGCCGCGCCGAGCCATATCGCGCCGTCGGCGTCCTCCATCATGGCGTAGGCCCCCTGCTCGAAGGTGCAGGGCGTGCCGTCCTGGTTGTTCATGGAGTAGCGGAAGGTCGCTATGTCGTCATTGTCGTTGTCGGGCGTGCCGTTGTAGTCGAGGCAGAGGAAGCCCGCGCGGCGTGAGTTGGCCCAGCGGCGCGAGGTCATCCACAGGCGGCCCCGGCTGTCGAACATGATGGTTTCGGGCGTGGCTATGCCCTTTATGTCGTCCACGTAGACGCCCAGCCACCGGCCGTCGGGCCGCCGCACGTTGAGCACGGTGTCGGCCTCGTAGTTCGTCATCCAGAGGTTGCCGTCGGCGTCGTAGGCCAGTCCGTCGGCAATGGCGCGGGCCGTGTCGCGCGGGGCGCTGCCCGGGGCGCGGAGGGTGCTGTTGCGGGCGTTGTAAAGGCGCACGTAGCGGCCGTCGCGGTACTCGTAGAGCCCGGCCGAGGAGGAGGCGAAGTGGTGGTCGGGGTCGGCGGGGTCCTGCGCGGCGCTCATGATGTTGCGGTAGGGCAGTCCGGTGGCCTCGGCGATGCCCTTCTCGGCGAAGTTGGTCCACGTGCCGTTTTCGTAATACATCAGCGTGCCGGGATACTGGCGGCCGGAGTAGTCGAAGCGGCCCCCGGCCACGAGCAGGCGGTCGCCCTCGAAGCGCAGGCGGTAAGCCAGGTCGCGGCGCGGGCCGTAGCCGCCGATGGCCTGTCCCGTATCCGCGAGGTCGTGGCCGCCGAGGGTGTAGGCGCGGAGCCCGTTCTCGCCGTCGGCGGCCCAGAAGGTGCCGTCGGTGCCGCGCGTGAGTCCGTTCCAGGAGTTCTCGAAGTGGGCCGAGAGCGTGGGCTGGTCGAGGTGGTCGGCGGTGTATACGGCGAGTTCCGTGGGGTTGGACATCACGGCCTGGCGGCCGTCGGTCCACACGGTGGTGTAGAGTGAGAGCCAGATGCGCTGGTATGCGTGCCGCCCGCCTCCGTCGGCGTCGGGGTCGATGCGCCAGAAGCCGTGGGCCGCGCCGCCGGCCGTGAAGAAGAGGCGTCCGGCGCAGGGCACGAGGTGGTAGGCCTGCAGGTCGGCGTAGTCCTGCCAGGCCGCGGCGTCGAGCAGGTTGTCGGCCAGGCGTCCGCGGCGCAGGCGGCCGGTGAGGGCGGCGTAGAGGTAGCCGTCGAAGATGGCGGCCGAGTGTACGCGCTCGCCCAGGCGGTAGGTGCTGCGCACGGTGTGGTTGCGGAGGTCGAGCAGGGCCACGCCGCCGGCTGTGGCCAGTACGGCTGTGCTGCCCGAGAGGGTGATGTCGGCGGGCGTGTAGTCCGCGTCGCCGCTGTTCTTGAGCTGCGGCATGTTCACCACGCTGCCGTCGTCGAGGAGCAGGTCCACGTTGCCGTTGTCGTAGGCCAGCACGAGGCAGCGCTCGCTCTCGGCGTAGGCCATGAGGCTGATGTGGCGGTCGGAGAGGCCGGTGGTCTTCGAGAGCAGGCTCACCTCTTCGGTCTCGGTGTCGTAGGCCAGCAGGTTGCCGTCGTAGAGGGCGTAGACCGTGCGTCCGGCCGCCGCGGTGGCGGTGGCGTCGTGGTAGGCCTTGTGGAGTGTCCACGTGCCTATGGGGCCGGCCGTGGCGGCTACGGCGGAGAATGCCGCCAGCAGTGCGGCGAGGAGGATGCGTTTCATGATTCGGGCTGTTTGAGGTACTGGCAGAGGGCGGCCACGGCGCGGGCGCGGTGGCTGATGCCGTTCTTCACTTCCACGCCGAGTTCGGCGAAGGTCTTGCCCGTATGTTCGGGCATGAATACGGGGTCGTAGCCGAATCCCTCGGTGCCGCGCTCGCAAGGGGCTATCTCGCCGTCGACGCGTCCCTCGAAGAGCCGTTCGCGGCCGCCTTCGATGAGGGCCACGACGGTGCGGAATGCCGCCCGGCGGTTGTCCTTCCCCTCGAGTTCGGCGAGGAGTTTGCGCGTGTTGGCTTCGGGGTCGTGGCGGTCGGGGCAGGCGTAGCGCGCGGTGTGCACGCCGGGCGCGCCGCCCAGGGCCTCCACTTCGAGGCCGGTGTCGTCGGCAAAGCAGTCGAGGCCGTAGCGCCGGTACACGTGGCGCGCCTTGATGAGGGCGTTGCCCTCGAGCGTGTCGGCGGTCTCGGGTATGTCGTCGTGGCAGTCGATGTCGGCGAGCGAGAGGATGCGTATGTCCTCGGGCATGATGGCGCGGATTTCGCTCAGCTTGTGTGCGTTGTTGGTGGCGAATACGAGTTGTTTCATGAGGCTGGGGCTTTGGAGGGTTCTTGGCGATTGGGGGACTGGGGCTATGGTAGCTTTTATGGCTGTAATAGCTTTCATGGCTCCTATGGCCGGAGCGTTTGTGGCACGCCTTGCCACTTTTGTGGGACGCCTTCCCGTTTTTGTGGCAAGGTGTGCCGCTCGGCGTCGGCGTGTCAGTACTGGAAGGTGCTGCCGCCGAGGAATTCGCGCAGGAGCGAGGTGGGCGGCAGGCCGTCGGTGGGGATGGGCCGCAGATACGACAGGAATTTGCGCAGGCGGTAGGCTTCGGAGTATTCCGGCACCTGCTCGGGCACTTCCTCGAGCAGCGGCAGCGCCTGGGCGCGCAGGGCGGCGAGTTCGAAGAGCAGGGCGGTGTTGATCATCTCGTCGGCCTCTTCCTGGTAGGGGAATATCCAGCGCTCCTCGCCCGCCCTGACGGCCGGCCAGCGGCGGATGGTCTCCTCGGCCGAGTAGCCGCGGTATTTGTGGTCGCGCACGATGCGGCGCAGCAGGCGGTTGTCGGTGGTGGGCACGTAGTTGTGGTGGTCGAGCAGTATGGTGGTGAGCGCCGAGGCGTATATCTTGAACTTGTTGGCGGCGTCTATCTCGCTTGTGAGCAGGGGGTTGAGGGCGTGTATGCCTTCGAGTATGAGCAGCTGGCCGGGGGCGAGGCGCAGGCGGCGTCCGCTGCGCTCGCTCTTGCCCGTGAGGAAGTTGTAGCGCGGGAGCTCCACCTCCTCGCCGGCGATGAGGGCGCGCATCTGGCTGTTGAAGAGCGCGATGTCCATGGCCTCCACGTGCTCGAAGTCGTACTCTCCGTCGGGGGTGCGGGGCGTTTTGTCGCGGTCTACGAAGTAGTCGTCGAGCGACAGGGGCACGGGCTTCTTGCCGCAGGCGGCGAGCTGCACGGCCAGCCGTTTCGAGAAGGTGGTCTTGCCGCTCGACGAGGGGCCGGCCACGAGTATAACCTTCACCTCGGGCAGCGCCGCTATGCGGTCGGCCAGGCGGCTTATCTTCTTCTCGTGCAGCGCTTCCGACACGTTGATGAGGTCGTTGGTGAGTCCGCCGGCGCAGGCGGCGTTGAGTTCGCCCACGGTCGACACGCCCAGTATCTCCTGCCAGCGGTGCTGCTCGCGGAACACGCCGAACATCTTGGCCTGCTCGGTGAGCGGCCGCAGCTCGCCGGGCCGCGCGGGGTCGGGCAGGCGCAGCAGCAGGCCGTCGCCGTAGGGCACGAGGCCGAAGAGGGCGAGCTGCGAGGTGCGCACCAGAAGCGAACCGTAGAAGTAGTCGGCCGTGTCGTCGAGCGTGTAGTAGGTGGTGTAGAGGGCGCCGATGTTTTCGAGCAGCTTCACCTTGTCTTCGAGCCCGTCGGCACGGAAGCGCGCCACGGCCTCCTCCGTGGGGCAGGTGATGCGGTGGAAGGGCAGGTCGGCCGCCACGATTTCCTCCATGCGGCGGCGCAGGCTGCCGACCACCTCGGGCGTCACGCCGCCGGGCAGGTCGAGGCGGCAGTAGTAGCCGTTCGACACGGGCGTGTCGATGCGCAGCGGCGCGCCGGGGTAGAGGTCGCGCACGGCCTTGTAGAGCACGAAGAAGAGCGAGCGGGTGTAGGTGCGCATGCCCGAGGGCGAGCTGATGTCGAGGTACTCCACATCCTTGTCGGTGAAGAGCGTGAAGTGCAGGCCCTCCACCTTGTTGTTCACCTTGGCGCTCGTGGGGCCGAGCGGCATATCGATGCCGAGGAGCCTGTATACCTCCTCGAGCGTGGAGCCCACGGCGACGCGGTGGCTCCGGCCGGTGTTGCGGCAGCGGATGGTGATGTCTTTGTTCATGGCTGTGCCGGTTTGGTTATTGTGTCGGTTCTTATGGTTGCGGCGTGCCTTCCTGTCCTTCCACGGTCTGCCCGAGGAGTGTGGCCGAGGAGCACCCCGTCACGCGCACCCTTACGTAGTCGCCCGGGCGGTAGCGACCGCGGTCGAACACCACGACCTTGTTCTGCTCCGTGCGGCCGAAGAGCTGCTCGGCCGAGCGCTTGGAGCGGCCCTCGGCGAGCACCGTGAACTCGCGGCCCACGCAGCGCCCGTTGCTCTGCGCCGAGAGTTCGTTCTGCAGGGCGATGAGCTCCTCGAGGCGACGCACCTTCACTTCCTCGGGAACATCGTCGGGCAGATGCTTCGAGGCGAAGGTGCCGGGGCGTTCGCTGTATTTGAACATGAAGGCTGAGTCGTAGCCGCACTCCCTCATGAGCGAGAGCGAAGCCTGGTGGTCCTCCTCCGTCTCCGAGCAGTAGCCCGCGAATATGTCGGTGGACAGCCCGCAGTCGGGTACGATGCGGCGGATGGCCTCCACGCGCTCCAGATACCACTGGCGGGTGTATTTGCGGTTCATGAGTTTGAGCACGCGGTCGGATCCGCTCTGCACGGGCAGGTGGATGTGGCGGCACACGTTGTCCTCCTCGGCTATGACGTGCAGCGTTTTGTCGCTCATGTCCTTGGGGTGGCTCGTCGAGAAGCGTATGCGCATGTCGGGTACGGCCCGTGCCACCATGCGCAGCAGGTCGGCGAAGTCGACGGTGCCGCCGGCGCCCTCCGAGCGGTAGGAGTTGACATTCTGCCCCAGGAGCGTCACCTCGCGGTAGCCCCGCGCCTGCAGGTCGCGTACCTCGCGGAGTATGCTCTCCACGTCGCGCGAGCGCTCCCTGCCCCGTGTGTAGGGCACTATGCAGTAGTGGCAGAAGTTGTTGCATCCGCGCATGATGCTCACGTAGCCCGATATGTGCGGGCCGCAGAGCCTTTCTGGCACGATGTCGCGGTAGGTTTCCGTGGTCGATAGTTCTATGTTGATGGCCTTGCTGCCGGTCTCCGCCTGGGCTACGAGGTCGGGCAGCGACAGGTAGGCGTCGGGGCCGGCCACGAGGTCGGCGTGGTGGCGGCTTATGAGTTCGTCGCGCACGCGTTCGGCCATGCAGCCGAGCACGCCTATGATGAGCCGCCGCCCCTTGCGCCGCAGGGCGTTGAGGGCTTCGAGTCGGTGTATGATCTTCTGCTCCGCGTTGTCGCGTACGGAGCAGGTGTTGAGGAATACGGCGTCGGCCGCGTCGAGGCTGTCGCAGGGCTCGTAGCCGGCCATTCGCATGACCGAGGCCACCACTTCGCTGTCGGCCACGTTCATCTGGCAGCCGTAGGTTTCTATGTACAGGTGTTTCATGTTGTCGTAGTGAGGAATGTCATTCGTCGTCCCGGGTGAGGGCCCCGACGGCTTCGATGGCGAGGTGCGCGTCGTATCCGCGCGCGGCGGCCAGCCGCAGCAGCTTCATGCGCCGTGTGCGCGGGTCGTCGTCGTGCAGCCGCCGGGCGCGTTCCTGCAGGATCCGCCGCAGGTTTTCGGCCGTCTCCGCGTGCTTCACGCCGGCGAGGGCTTGGTCGATGTCGTCGTCGCCGAGGCCTTTGGCGCGGAGCGCCTGCCTTATCTTGACGGGTCCCCAGCGGTCGAAGGCCACCTTGTCGTGCACGTAGGCGCGGGCGTACCGCCTTTCGTCGATGAACCCTTCGCCGACGAGCCGCCCTACGGCCTCTTCGGCCTCCTGCCGTCCGAGTCCGGCGGCGGCGAACTTGCGCAGCCAGTCCGTGCGGCAGTATTCGCGCCGCGCGCAGGCCGCCGCGGCGCGGCGGTAAGCCTTCTCGTCCGTTGTCGCGTTGTCTGTCATGATGGTGTGTGCCGTCTTTTCCTACCGCTTTATCCGCCGTCCCGCCGCGCGCAGCAGAAAGCGGCCGTGCTGTGCCAGCGTCAGGGGCAGGCCGTAGTGGCGCGCCATGATGCGGAAGCGTTCGCGGAGCGACGCCGTGTGGTGGCGCGTGGTCATGCCCTCGCTGAGATAGTCGGCCACGACGATGTGTGCGTTGGTCAGCGGCAGCCGGCGCCGCTTTGCCTCGCGCATGACGCGGATGCACCAGTCGAAGTCGGCCGAGTAGCGGTAGCGCCGGTCGTAGCCTGCCTGCCGCGCCAGGTCGGTGCGGGCCATGAAGGCCTGGTGGCACACGAGCATGCCGGCGGCGAAGGAGCGCCACGTGAGCCTTTCGGGCGGCGCCAGGCGGCGGGGGTGCAGGAAGCGGCCCTCGCCGTCCACGATGTCGGTGTGTCCGTACACCACGGCGGGCAGGTCGCCGTCGTGCGCCGCGGCGGCGCGTGCCAGGAGCGAGAGCGTGTCGGGCGCGTGCAGGCGGTCGCCTGCGTTGATGAAGAGCACGTACTGGCCGGTGGCCATGTCGAGCGCCTTGTTCATGGCGTCGTAGAGTCCGTCGTCGGGTTCGCTCAGGCAGGCCACCTCGTGGCGCACGCCGGCCACGCTGTTGCGTTCCTGGTAGTGGTGCACGTGTGCGAGCGTGTCGTCCTGCGAGTTGCCGTCGACTATGAGGTGTTCCACGCAGGGATAGTCCTGGCGTTCCACGCTCTCGATGGTGCGGTCTATGAGGCCGGCGGCGTTGTAGGTGACGGTGACGACGGTGATTTTCGGAGTGTCGCCGCGACTGTCCGCGGCGGGGTCGTTGTTGTTCAGCGGAGGTTCTGACATATATTTATATAATCTTTGTCCTTGTGCGGCCGGCGTCATACGATGCCGTTGCTGTAGACGGCCACGAAGCGCGCCGCCACGGCCTCTTCGGAGTAGGCCGCCAGCGCCTTGTGGCGCGCCGCGCGGGCCATGGCCTCGCGGTCTTCTTGGCCGAAGAGGCGGCCGATGGAGTCGGCCAGGTGGCCGGCGTCGCGGTAGCGTACGAGCAGACCGTTGTGTCCGTGGTCTATCATCTGCGGCAGTCCGCCCACTTCAAATCCCACCACGGGCGTGGCGCAGGCCATGGCCTCGGCGATGGTGTTGGGCAGGTTGTCCATGAGCGTGGGCATGACCAGGGCGTCGGCGGCGCGGTAGTAGTCGGCCATGACGGCGGGGTCGCTCACGTACTCGGCGGGGCAGACGGGCACGGCGAGGCTTCCGGCCAGCTGCGTGGCCTCGCGGCCCACGGCCACGAGGGCGAGGCGCCGCGCCAGGGCGGGGTCTTTGTCCGCCAGCCGTGCGAGGGCGTCGCGCAGGTAGTCGATGCCCTTGGCCGGACTGGTCACCTTGTAGGCCACGAAGAGCAGCAGCAGCTTGTCCTCGGGCAGACCGAGGCGGCGGCGCGCCTCGAGGCGCGGCCCGGGGGCGTAGAAGTCGGTGTCGATGGGGTTGGGTATGCTCTCCACGCGGTGTCCTTCGAGCAGCGGCGCGCGGCGTGCCAGTCCGGCCAGCCAGTTGCTGCACGCCACGAAGGTGATGCCGTCGGGGGCCATGGCGTAGGCGCGGCGCTTGGCCCCGAAGGTGCGCCGCGACAGGTCGTTCGGCCCGCTGCGGCGGAGCAGGGGGCACCGGCCGCACCCTTCGAGCCACCGCGTGCAGGTGTCGGCGTGGTGGCATACGCCCGTGAAGGGCCACATGTCGTGCATGGTCCATACCACGCGCTTGCCCGAGGCGGCTATGCGGCCTATGTCGGCGAGCGAGAGCATGCCCTGGTTCACCCAGTGCAGGTGCACCACGTCGGCGCGGCGGAACTCGGGCAGGCGCGTGATGTCGGCGCCCAGGCCGCCGTTGTCGATGTCGAAGAGGCGGTGCCGCGTGAAACCGTTGGCCATGACGATCTGCAGGCGCTCGGCGGCGAAGCGCGCGCGCTGCACGAGGGGGTGCGGCAGGGCGCTCACGCGGGCGGCGTCCGTCTGGCGGTCGCGCACGAGCAGCGAGGCGTCGACGCCGCAGCGCACGAGGGCCTGCAGCAGGCGGCCGGCGGCTATGGCCGCGCCGCCGATGGTTTCGGAGGTATTTACAAGGAGTACTCTCATGGTTTCGTCTCGCAAATATAGCAACTTTCGACCGAAGCGCCGCGTCGCCGCGTGTGAAAAAAGCAAAAGGCGGCCGGAGGCTTGCGGGCAAGGGGTGCAGGGCACGCCTCGCCTACCGCGCCAAGACCAATGACTGAAGACTTTATCGACTTAGACTAATTGGACTAATTTGCCTAATTAGACCAATTGGACTAATCAGTCCCATTTTAACACTATTTGCTTTCGGGCTGAAAATTTCGTATCTTTGCCTTGGCAGAGGGGCGGACCAAGGCGGTCCGCCCCTTGTTCGTAGGCACTTTCGGCCCTTTTCGGGGAGAAAAAGCCCGTATTTCTCAAGAAAATGCAAGTAATGCTTTGCGGAAATGCACTACCTGCATTTTAAAATGTGTTACTTCCCCTTCGAAAAGCATTACTTGCATTTCGGGAAAGGGCGCCGCGAAATGTTGCCGAAGGTTAAATACGTTAAACCTCGGCGCCGTCCTCCGCCTCCTCCGCGCCCTCGGGCGCGCTGTCGCGGCGGTTGCGCGGGAAATGTTCGAGCACCTGCTGGCGCAGGAAGCGCGTGTCGAGGTGCGTGTATATTTCGGTGGTGCCGATGTCCTCGTGGCCGAGCATCAGCTGTATGAGGCGCAGGCTCGCGCCGCCTTCGAGCAGATGGGTGGCAAAGGTGTGGCGCAGCGTGTGCGGACTTATTTTCTTGCGCACCCCCGCGCGTTCGGCGTGGAGGCGCAGGTTGTGGAAGACCGTTATGCGCGAGAGGTGGCGGCGCCGCAGCGGACTGATGAACACGTAGTCCTCCTCGCCCTCGCGCGGCTCCAGGGCGGCGCGGTCGGCCAGCCAGGCCCCGAGCCGCTCCCTGGCGGCCTGCGAGAGCGGCACGAGGCGCTGCTTGGTGCCCTTGCCCGTCACGCGCACGTAGCCCTCGTCCATGAAGAGGGCCGAGAGGCACAGGCCGCACAGTTCGCTCACGCGCAGGCCGCAGCTGTAGAGCATCTCCAGCATGGCGCGGTCGCGCCGCCCCTCGGGCGTCGAGGCGTCGGCCGCGCCGATGACGGCGTCCACCTCCTCGACGGTGAGCACCTCGGGCAGGCGGCGCGAGGGGCGCGGCACGCTCAGCAGTTCCGTGGGGTCGGCGTCCACGTAGCCGTCCTTGAGCAGAAAGGCGAAGAAGGAGCGCACGCCCGAGGCCACGCGCCCCACCGAGGCCGTGCCGAGGCCCGCGTCGGCCAGGCTGCACAGGAAGCCCTGGAGCAGGTCGTGCGTCACGCTGCGGTAGTCCGTCCCCTCCTCGGCCAGATAGGTCAGGAAGCGGCGCACGTCGCGGCCGTAGGCCTCGCGCGTGTTGGCCGAGAGGCCCTGCTCCAGCTGCAGGTGCAGCAGATACTTTTCCAGCTCCTCCGGGTCGCGCCGGGGCCGGAACCAGCGCTCCACCACCTCCGCCGGCAGGTCCGGCGGCAGCGACGGGGCGCGTTTAGTCAGGTTGCTGTCGCTCATATTGCAAGAAAATGGTTAACTTTGCCGTGCAAGAGCAAAATTAGTCATTTTCCACGAAACAAAGTCCACGCACACCATGAAGATTCTCATCATGAACGGCCCCAACCTCAACCTCCTCGGCACGCGCGAGCCCGGCATCTACGGCGACGGCACCATGGAGCAGTGTCTCGACGCCCTGCGCCGCCGCTACCCGAGCCTCGAACTGCTCTACTACCAGAGCAACGTGGAGGGCTTCCTCATCGACCGCCTGCACGAGGCCGCCCGCGAGGGCCTCGACGGCGTGGTGCTCAACGCCGGCGCCTACACCCACACCTCGGTGGCCCTGCGCGACGCCATCAGCGCCGTGAGCCTGCCCGTGGTCGAGGTGCACATCTCCAACGTGCACCGCCGCGAGGACTTCCGCCACCGCTCCCTCCTGGCCGCCGCCTGCCGCGGCGTGGTGTGCGGCTTCGGACTCGACTCCTACCGCCTGGGCATAGAGGCCCTGGCCGGCGCAAGCGACCTCTGAACACGCCGACGCATGACGCTCGAAGACTACATACTCGCGCACATCACGCCCGAGGACGAATATCTGCACCGCCTCTACCGCGCCACCAACCTGCAGCTGCTGCGCCCGCGCATGGCCTCCGGACACCTGCAGGGCATGCTCCTGCGCCTCGTGGCCCGCATGGTGAGGCCGCGCACCGTGGTGGAGATAGGCACCTACTCGGGCTACTCCGCCCTCTGCCTGGCCTCGGGCATGGAGGCGGGCACCACGGTCTACACCTTCGAGGTGAACGACGAGCAGGAAGACTTCACGCGCCCGTGGCTCGAGAACGCGCCCTACCCCGCCCGCGTGGAGATGATAGTGGGCGACATCTTCGAACTGCTCCCGCAGATGGCCCTGCGCCCCGACCTCGTGTTCATCGACGCCAACAAGCGCGACTATGCCGAATACTACGAACTCGTCATGCGCCACCTGCCCCCCGGCGGATACATCCTGGCCGACAACACCCTCTGGGACGGCCACGTGACGGACCACGCCTACGACAACGACGCGCAGACCCGCGGCATACGCCGGTTCAACGACCTCGTGGCCGCCGACCCCCGCGTGGAGGTCGTCATACTGCCCCTGCGCGACGGCCTCACGCTCATCCGCCGCAAGGACTGCCCCTGACGGCGCCGTGGCACGCCTTCCCACTTTTGTGGCATGCCCTCCCGTTTTTGTGGCACGCCCTCCCACTTTCACGACATTAACCCTAAAGACAGAAAAATGGAAACAACCCGCCAACAGAAAATAGCCCGCCTCATACAGAAGGAGCTGGGCGACATCTTCCAGCGACAGACGCAGACCATGCACGGCGTGCTCGTCAGCGTGAGCGCCGTGCGCATCAGCCCCGACATGAGCGTGTGCCGCGGCTATCTCAGCGTCTTTCCCTCGGAGCGCGCCCAGGAGATAGTGGGCAACATCAACAACAACGTGCGCGAGCTGCGCTATGAGCTCGGCCGCCGCGTGCGCCACCAGCTGCGCATCATTCCCGAACTCAAGTTCTTCGTCGACGACTCGCTCGACTACATCGACCACATCGACGAACTGCTCAAGAAGTAAGGCCCCGTGCGCCTGCAACTCCCCCCTGTCACATGAGCCTCTCCCTTACCATCGCGCGGCGCTACCTCTTCTCGCGCAAGAGCCACAGCGCCATCAACATCATCAGCGCCATATCGGCCCTGGGCATCGCCTTCTCCACCATGGCGCTCGTGTGCGTGCTCTCGGTCTTCAACGGCTTCCGCGACCTCATCGGCGGCCTCTACTCCGCCTTCGACCCGCAGCTCGAGCTCACGCCCGTCCGCGGCAAGCTGGCCGACGCCGCCGACCCCGCCCTCGAACGCGTGCGCCGGCTGCCTGTGGTGGCGGCCGCGAGCGCGAGCCTCGAGGAGAACGCGCTCATCCTCTACAAGGGCAACCCGCTGGTGGTGACGCTCAAGGGCGTCGACGCCGGCTTCGGCCGCGTCAGCGGCGTGGACAGCATCGTCTTCAACGCCGACAACGCGCACGTGCCGCTGCCCGGACTCTCGGCGGCGGGCGTGAACTATGCCGTGCCGGGCTACGGACTGGCGGCGCGTATGGGCCTCGACTTCGGGCATATCCAGATATGCGCCCCGCGCCGCGGCGAACGCATCAACATGGCCAATCCGGCCGAGAGCTTCAACGTGGACGACATCTTCTCGCAGGGCCTCTTCTTCCAGGTCAGCCAGAAGCGCTACGACGAGTCGCACCTGCTCGTGTCGCTCGCCTTCGCGCAGCACCTCTTCGAGCAGGAGGGCCGCATCTCCGCCCTCGGGCTCCGGCTGAAGGAGGGCGTCGACCCGCAGCAGGCCCGCCGCCTCGTGGAGCAGGCCGCCGGCGGCGCGTTCGTCGTGCGCGACCGCACGGAGCAGCACGGCGAGATGTTCCGCATGATGGCCGTGGAGAAACTCGTCGCCTTCTCCTTCCTCACCTTCATACTCCTGATAGCCTGCTTCAACCTCGTGGGCTCCGTCTCCATGCTCATCATCGACAAGCGCGAGGGCGTGGCCACGCTCCGCAGCCTGGGGCTCGACGACCGCGGCGTGGCGCGCGTATTCCTCCTGGAGAGCCGCCTCATCACGCTCATCGGCGCCACCGCCGGCGTAGCCCTCGGCCTGCTGCTCTGCTGGCTGCAGACGGAGTTCGGCCTCCTGAGCCTCGGCGGCGAGGGCGTCAACTTCATCGTCGAGGCCTATCCCGTAAGCGTCCACTGGACCGACATAGCGCTCGTATTCCTCACCGTCGTGGCCATAGGTTTCGCCGTGGTGTGGCTGCCCGTGCGCTATCTGAGCCGCCGCGTGGCCTGACGCCGCAACGCATTTCATCAATCATCAATATAAGAAAAAGAAGCGCCGCCTGCCGACCCGTTGAGGTCGGCAGGCGGCGTCGTCATGGCGCGTGGCCGCGGCCGGCGTGTCAGCCTATCTCTATCACGCTGCGGCCGCCGGCGGGCTGCTTCACGAGGCGTATCTGCGGACTGATCTGCGAGCGTATCTGCTCCGTGTGGCTGATGACGCCCACCTTGCGGCCCTGTACGTTCTCCATGTTGGCCAGTGCCGACATGACCAGGTCGAGCGAGGCGTGGTCGAGGTGGCCGAAGCCCTCGTCTATGAAGAGGCTGCCGATGGTCAGGCTGTTGCCCGAGAGCGACGAGAGGCCGAGGGCCAGCGCCAGGCTCACGACGAAGGTCTCGCCGCCCGAGAGCGAGTTCACGTAGCGCCGTTCGTCGAACATGTCGCGGTCGATGATTTCGAGGGCGAGCTGTCCCGGCACGCAGCGCAGTTCGTAGCGCGGCGACAGCTGGCGCAGCTGCTCGTTGGCATGGTCTACGAGGAAGGCGAAGGTGTAGCTCTGCGCCAGTTCGCGGAATTTCTTGCCGTCGTGGCTGCCGAGCAGGGCGTCGAGGCGCCGCCACTGCTCGAGGTCCTCGCGGGCCGCGAGCAGGCGGTCGTCGTAGGCCGCGGCCTGCCGCAGACTGTTCTCGTGGGTGTGCAGGCGCAGGTTCACCTGTGCCAGTTGGTCGGCGGCCTCTTCGCTGCGCCGCTTCGTCTCTTCGGCCTCGCGCTGCAAGGCCTCGCGTACCTCGGGGGTCTCTCCGTCGGGCCGTTCGGGGCGTGCCCGCAGTTCCAGCAGCGCCTCGCGGGCCGCCTGCAGGCGGTTGCCGGCCATGGCCACGGCCTCGCGGGCCGCCTGCAGCCGGGCGCGCAGCTGCGGCCAGTCGCGGCGGTCGGCGAAGATGGCCTCGAGTTCGGCGAACTGTATGGGCGGGTGCGAGCCGTTGTAGCGCGCTATCCACACATCGAGGTCGGCCATGCGGGCGCGGTAGTCCGCTTGCGAGCGGAGCCGGTTCTCGAGCAGGTTGCGCTGGCTGCCTTGCAATAGTCTCAGGCGGCCGGCGGCATCGTCGTGGTTGCGGCGTGCGGCGGCCTCGGCGCCGCGCGCCTTGTCGGCGGCCTCCTGCAGGCGCGCCTCCTCGTGTTCGGGCGAGGTGCCTCCGAGCAGCGTCTCGAGTTCGCGCCGTTTCTCGCCGATGCGCAGTGCCACGGCGTCGCGCTCCTCCCGGGCGGTTTGGAGCTGGCGGGCTGCCTCCTCCGTCCGTTCCTCGGCCGCGCGGACCTCCTCGCGCAGTTGTGCGGCGGCGTGTCCGTGTTCCTCCACGGCGGCGCAGGTGCGCTGCCAGTCGCCGGCGAGTTCCGAGAGGCGCAGGCGGAAGCCGTCGGCGTTGTTCTTCCATTCCGTGAACCATCCCGAGAGCGTCACCATGCGGTCGAGGTCGGCGTAGAGCTCTCCGCAGGACCGGTCGGAGAGCTGGATGACGCGCTCCGTCTCCTCCTCGGCGGCGAGGGCTACCTTGTATTGCGTCCGCAGGTCTTCGAGGCGCGTCCGGCCGTCGGCCATTTGCGTCTCGAGTACGGCTATCTGCTCGTTGAGGCGGTTGATGCGGTCCTGATGCAGGTTGAATTCGTCGAGCTCCTTCTGCACCTCCTCGGCGGTGCGGGTGGTGTTGTCGAGCAGCAGGCCTATCATGAGGCGGCGTGCGTCGCGTGCCACCGAGGGCGAGCAGTCGGCAAACGAGGGGTCGAGTCCCGCGCAGTCGGCCCATTCCTCCACCGCCTCCTCCTGCCGCTTTTTGAGGGCGGCCAGGTGGGCGCGTTCCGACTCGAGGCGCCCCAGTCCGGCGGCGTGCTCGCGCTGCATCTTCTCAAGCCCTTCGCGGCGCGCGGCCAGTTCGGCGGCCGCCTCTCCGTATTCCTTCTCCAGGTTGCCGAGCAGTTCGCCGAGCTCGCGCTCCGTTTCCGTGTGATAGGGGTGGTGCGTGGCGCCGCACACCGGACAGGCCGTGCCCTCCTTGAGGCGCTGGCGTAGCTGGCGTATGTTCTCGCTCTGGCTGAGCGTGAGGGCTACGTTGAGGCGTCGGCAGGTCTCTTCGAGCACGGCGTGCTCGCGTTCGGCGCGCCCGATGTCTGTCTGCAACTGTTGCAGGCGGCTTACGAGCCTGCCTTCGGCGGCCTGCTTCTCGCCGAGTTCTTCATATCCGGCCGATATGCGGCGCCACAGCGCCTCGGCGCGTCGCAGCACGACCAGCCGGCCGCGGCAGTCGGCGTAGCGCCGCTGCAGCGCCACGCCGTCGATACCCCGGTTGAGGTTGCGCTGTTGCGCCAGTTCGCCGCGCAGCGCGGCCATGGCCGCCTCGTCGGCATGCTGCTTCTCCTCGCAGCGTCCCGCCGCCTCGCTCAGTCGTGCCAGCTGCCTTTGCAGGTCGGCCTGGCGCTTGTGGGTGTCGGCGTTGCGCTGCGTCTCGGTGTAGAGCACCGTAAGTTTGTCCTTGACGAGGTCGAACTTCTCGAACATGAGGCGGTGTACGCTGAGGGCCTGGTGGCGGTATTGCGCCGCCTCGAGCGCCTTGGCGGTGCCCGCCAGCGCCTCCCGTTTCTCGGCGAGGCGGGCCTTTCCCTCCTCGCCGGCGCGGCGTGCGGCGCGCAGCTGTTCGTCGGCCCGCTCGAGCTGTCCCTGCAGCCCCGCGAGCTCGCCGCAGATGGCGTGTCCGCGGTTGATGGCCGGCCGGCGGCGGGCCGCTTCGGCCTCGGCCTCGGCCAGGCGTTCGGCGGCGGCGTCCTTCGCTTCGGCCAGCGTCTCGAGCCTTCCGGCCAGTTCGGCCGCCTGGCGCGCGGTGTCCTGCTCGGCCTGCCGTATGCCCTCGATGTCGCCGCGGCGCACGATGATTTCCTGATAGAGCGGCTGCACGCCGAGCACGGTGTCGTAGCGTTCGAGCAGCGTCTCTTCGTGGCGCATGGCGGCGTATTCCTTGCCTGCGGCGGCATATTCCGCCTCGCAGCGCGCCGCCGCCGCCGCCGCGCGGTCGTGCTCGTCGAGCCACTGCAGCTGCCGGCCGGTGCGCGCCGTCTGTGCGGCGGCCGTCTGTGCGGCGGCGGCGAGCAGGGTGCGCTTTTCCTCGAGTTCGGCCTTCTCATCGTCGGAGAGGCGGTCGTGCAGGATGCCGGCCACGAGCTGTTCGAGGGCCGTGAGCTGCTCTTCGGACTGCCGCGCGAGCTCGTGTATCTTCTGCGAGACGCGGCCGTATATCTCCGTGCCCGTGAGTTTTTCGAGCAGGAGCGACTTCTCCTCGCGCCGCGCCTTGAGGAAATTGGCGAAACTGTTCTGCGCGAGCATCACGGTGCGCGTGAACTGCGTGTAGTCCAGTCCCGTGAGTTCGGGCACGCGGGCGGCTATCTCCTTTTCGGGCACCTCGGCGCGGCGCGGCGCGAGCTGCCGCAGCGTGCGCGCCACGCGGTCGTAACTGCCCGTGCGCTTGAGGCGCAGGCTCCAGGCGGCCTCGTAGCGCTCGCCGGCGTGCGTGGCGAAGACCACCTTGGCGTAGCCCTCGCGGCAGCCGCGGCGCAGGATGCCGCGCACGTCGCCGGCCTGTATGCTCTGGGCGCGCGAGGTGGGGTCCTTGCCTTCGTCGGGCACGATGCGTTCCACGCCGTCGAACCGCGGGGCCTTGTTGTAGAGCGCCAGACAGACGGCGTCGAGAATGGTCGACTTGCCCGCTCCCGTGTCGCCCGTGATGGCGAAGAGGCCGGCCGAGCGCAGCGGCTCGCGCGTGAAGTCGATGACCTGCTCGCCTTCGAGCGAGGTGAGGTTGCAGATGGTTATTTTCTCTATCTTCATGATGATGTGGCGGAATGGTTGTCACGGCCCTTGCGGCCATGACAGGAAAAGTGGGAAGGCATGCCACAAAAGTGGGACGCCGTGCCACAAAAACGGGAAGGCGTGGAATGTTCCGTGCCCCTACCGGGCGTCGGCTTCGGCGGCAGACTCTTTGCCGTCGTCGGCTTCGGCCTCCCGCTCGGCGCGGCGCAGGCGGACGAGCATCTCCTCGGGCATGGTGCCGCCGTAGCGGGAGGCAAACACGCGTCCGGCCATGTCTTCGGCCGAAAGGTGGCGGAGCGCCTCGAGTGAGGCCACGCCCGACGGGCCGGCGCCGGCCGGCGCCGGCACCTCGCGCACCATGCGGCAGAAGCGCGCGTCGCGGTCGTCGAGGGCCTGCGCCACCTCGTGCAGCAGCGACGGCTGCGGCTGGCGCTCCGTCACGCGCAGTTCGAGGTAGGGCGCTGCGGCACTCACACGGCCGTCGCGGCGGCGGGGCAGCCGCGCTATGGCCTCGAGCACCTCGCCCGCCTCGGCGGCCCCCTTCGCCGGTATGGCCGTCAGGCCGCGCAGGGGCTCGTAGCGCAGGCGCCGTACCGTGGCGGCGCCCCTTTCGTCCAGCTCCACGCGCAGGGCGCCGTGGTCGTAGTGGCGTTCGGCGAACGACATGGGCAGGGCGCTGCCGGCGTAGTACATCTCGCCCCTGACGCCGTCCACGCGCTGCGAGCGGTGCAGATGGCCCAGGGCGTAGTAGGCGGCGCCGCATTCGGCCAGCCGGGCCTCCACCGCGTCCTGCCCGCCGGCCACGAGGCGCTCGCTGTGCTCCCCCTCGGCCAGGCGTGCGCCGGCGGCGTAGAAGTGGGCCGACACCACGAGCGGCAGGCCGCGGAAGGGCGTGCGCCGCAGTTCGCGCGTGAGGCGTTCGAGCCACCAGGCCAGTCCTTCGCCCTGCGACAGGCCGGCGGGATAGTCGGCGGGCCGCAGGTAGGGCAGGGCCAGACATACGGCCCGCGCCTCGGAGTCGGTGCGGAGGCTCAGCGGCAGCAGGTAGTGGCCGAAGAGCGGTTCGCCCGTCTCCTCGTCGCGCCGCACGAGTCCGCGCACATATACGTTGTGGCGCTTGAGCAGGCGGGCCGCGGCTTCGAGCCGGCCCGCCGAGTCGTGGTTGCCGGCGGTCACCACGACCTGCATGCCGGGCACGCGCTCGGTGGCCTCGACGAGGAAGTCGTAGAACTGCCGCTCGGCGGCGGCGGGCGGGTTGGCCGTGTCGAACACGTCGCCGCTCACCACGAGGGCGTCGGGGAGCTCCGCGGCGAGGCAGTCGAGCAGCCAGCCGAGGAAGTGCGCGTGTTCGTCGTGGCGGGCGTGCGAGTGGAAGGTGTTGCCGAGGTGCCAGTCGGCGGTGTGTATTATCTTCATGGGGTCGTGCTTTGGTGGCGGTGGGCAAAATTACTCAATTTTTTCGTAAGCCGTGTGCCGCCGGCGCCGGAAAAGAAGCGTCCGCGCCGCCCTGTCGTCGTGACGGGGCGGCGCGGAGCGTATCGTGGGGCCGGCGGCGCGGGCCGCGCGCGGCTCACTCGCGTATGTACTCCGACCAGTCGGTGAGGCGCATGTCGCCCTTGCGGCGGTAGGTGTCGTGCATGGCGAAGGCGGCCGGCAGGATGTGGTGCGTGTGGCCGCCGTACCGTTCGGCCAGGCGGAGGTATTCGCGCAGCAGGGGGCGGTAGTCGGGGTGGGCTATCTCCACGAGGGCGCGGGCCTTCTCGGCGGCGCAGCGGCCGCGCAGGTCGGCCACGCCGTACTCGGTGACGATGGCGTCGACATAGTGCTCCGTGTGGTCCACGTGCGAGCAGAAGGGCACGATGCTGCTGATGCGGCCGTCCTTGGTAGTGGAGCCGCAGGTGAAGGTGGCCAGCATGGCGTTGCAGGTGAAGTCGCCCGAACCGCCCACGCCGTTCATCATGCGCGTGCCGCCTATCTTGGTGGAGTTCACGTGTCCGTAGATGTCCACCTCTATGGCCGTGTTGAGCGAGCAGATGCCCAGCCGCGCGATGATCTCGGGGCAGTTCGATATTTCGGAAGGCCGTATGAGCAGGCGTCCGCGATAGTCGTTGATGTTGTCGTAGAGCCCTTGCAGATGCTCGCTCGAGATGGTGAGCGCGCCGGTGGAGGCGGCCGTCACGCGGCCCTCGCCGATGAGGCGGAGCGGCTCCTCCTGGAGCACCTCGGTGTAGATGTTGAAGTCGGGCACCTCCCGGCACTCGCCCAGGGCGCCGAGCACGGCGTTGGCGCCGCTGCCCACGCCGCTCTGCAGGGTGAGGCGGCTGGCCGATATGTAGCCGCGGCGCATGTTGTCGAGCAGGAAGTCGGCCATGTGCTGTCCGATGGCGCGGGTCACCTCCGTGGCGGGCGTCATGGTGCGCGCCTCGTCGGGCAGGTGGGTCTCCACGATGCCGGCCAGGCGCTCGGGGGCCACCTCTATGTAGGGCAGTCCGATGATCTCGACGGGCTGGGTGATGCGTACGGGCGAGCGGTACCAGGGCGCCTCAATCTCGTAGATGTCGTGCATGCCGATGATGCGCGAGGAGTGCCACGAGTTGAGCTCCACGAAGACGCCCTTGCGGGCCAGGTGGCAGATGGTGGGGGCTATGCCGATGCCGGCGGTGAGGTAGATGCGCACCTTGCCGCGCACCTCCTGCAGGTCGCAGGCCTCGATGACACCCCAGTCCACGGGGCCCGTTATGCCCTGCCGCAGGAAGGTGGCGTTGTCCGAGAGGTTGAGGTCGGTGTAGCGCACGCGCCCCTCGTTGTAGGCCCGTCGTATCTCGGGATTCACCGAGAAGGGCAGGCGGCGGTCTATGGCGTCGGCGGCGGCGAGCTCGCCGTCGCAGCTGGCGCCTATCGAGGCGCCCGTCACGACGCTCACCTTGAAGGGCCGTCCGGCGGCGTGCTCCTCGCGGGCGCGGGCCGCTATGGCGGGGGGTATGCACTTGGGCGCTCCGGCGGGGCCGAAACCGCCCACGCCGATGAGTTCGCCGTGGCCGATGCGGGCGGCGGCTTCGGCGGCAGTGAGGATGGGAATATTCATGGTTTATGCAATTTGCCTGCAAATATACGAATATTTTTGCAAACTACGGCATCGCGGGCCGCAGAGTATCCGCGGCATGGCGCGGCGCCGCCGAGATTAACATATTTAACCTTCTGCAACTTTTCGAGGCGGTCTTTTCCGAAATGCAAGTAATGCTTTCCGGAAGGGAAGTAACGTATTTTAAAATGCACTTATCGCCGTAGAAAATGCAAGTAGTGCATTTTCGCAAAGCATTACTTGCATTTTCGGCCGGAATACGGTCTTTTTCTTCCCGAAAAGGCCTGCAAAAGCCCACAAACAAGGGGCGGAACCATGCGGCCCGCCCCTCTGCAAATGCAAATATACGAAATTTTCCGGCCGAAAGCAAATAGTGTTAAAATGGGACTGATTAGTCCAATTGGTCTAATTAGGCAAATTAGTCCAATTAGTCTAAGTCGATAAAGTCTTCAGTCATTGGTCTTGGCGCGGCAGGGCTCGGCGGACAGGCCGCACGGCCGCCGAAATGCCCCGCCTGCTACAAAAAGCGCCGCACCGCCTTATTTTCCCGCCCGAAGAGTTGGCAGTCTCGGCCGTAAGCGCTAAATTAGCGCGGCGTTTGCGGTCGTTGCGCCGCCGCCGCTGACCTTTGAAAAACTAAAACCTGATAAACTATGCAACCCTTACTCAGCTTCGCCCAGTGGCTCGACCTGCCGGCCACGCAAGTGGGCATCACCCTCTTCACCTTCGCCGCGGCCATCGTCGCCTTCATCGCCGGCCGCATCCGCTCCGACATCGTGGCCCTGTGCAGCACCGCCGTGCTCCTGGCCACGGGCGTCATCGACACGAAGGCCGCCCTCGCCGGCTTCAGCAACTCGGCCGTGGTCATGATGATAGGCCTCTTCGTGGTGGGCGGCGCCGTCTTCCAGACGGGCCTTGCCAAGATCATCAGCGGCCGCCTGCTGCGTCTGGCCGGCACCGACGAGCGCCGCCTCTTCTTCCTCGTGATGCTCGTCACCTCGGTGGTGGCCGCCTTCGTGAGCAACACCGGCACCGTGGCCCTGCTCCTGCCCATCGTGCTGGCCATGTCGAAGACGGCCGGCATCAATCCCGGCAAACTCATGATACCCCTGGCCTTCGCCAGCTCGCTCGGCGGTGTGCTCACCCTTATCGGAACGCCCCCCAACCTCATTGTGAGCAACTATCTGGCCGAGCACAAGCTGGCCGAGTTCACCTTCTTCGACTTCACCCCCATCGGCCTCATACTCCTCGCCGTGGGCCTCGTGTGCCTCTATCCGCTCTGCAACCTGCTGCTCGGCCGCAAGGCCCGCGAGCGCGTGGACAAGGAAGAGGAGCAGACGCTGGCCGGCCTGCTGCACGAATACCACATCAGCGACTGCGTGTTCCGCCTGCAGGCCATAGAGGGGCACTCGCTGCTCGAAGGCCGCACCGCCGCCGAGCTCAACCTGCGCGCCAACTACGGCGTGACCCTGCTCGAAGTGCGCCGCGAGGGGCGTTCGCTCTTCGGCGGCGTGCAGCAGGAGACGGTAGGCGCCGACACCATGTTCCTGTCCGGCGACACGCTCTACGTACTCGGCGAACGGCAGAAAGTGGACAAAATGGCGCAGGCCCTCAACCTCACCGTCTTCGAGGACGAGGAGCGCGACGGCAAGGGCAAGCTCGACTTCTACGAGATAGGTCTGGCCGAGGTGCTCATCACGCCTGAGTCGGCGCTCATCAACCGCCCTCTGCGCGCGGCTAACTTCTCCGAACGCTTCGGCCTCAACGTGCTGGCCGTGAAGCGCAGCGGGCAGTACATCTTCGGCGACATTCTCAACGAGAACATAGGCGCCGGCGACATGCTCCTCGTGCACGGCCGCTGGAAGGGCATCGAGAGCCTCGCCAAGAAGACCCGCGAGTGGCTCGTCATAGGCCGTCCCGACGAAACCGCCGAGAACGTGGCCCTCGACCACAAGGCGCCCGTGGCCGCCGTAATCATGGCCCTCATGGTGCTGGCCATGATCTTCGAGAAGCAGATAGGCGTGCCCTCGGTGGCTACCGTCATCATAGCCGGACTGCTCATGGTGCTCACCGGATGCACGCGCAGCGTCGACGGCGCCTACAAGATGATAGGCTGGGAGAGCATCGTGCTCATAGCCGCCATGATGCCCATGAGCACGGCCTTGACTAACACGGGCATATCCGCCTGGATAGCCGAAAGCCTCGTAGCCGAGTTCAGCTCGTTCGGCCCGCTGGCCGTCATGGCCGGTATCTATGTGGTCACCTCGCTGCTCTCCACCTTCATCAGCAACTCGGCCACGGCCATCCTCGTGGCGCCCATTGCCTGGCAGACCGCCGTGGGCTTCGGCGCCAACCCGCAGCCCTTCATGATGGCCGCCGCCGTGGCTGCATCGGCCTGCTTCGCCACGCCCATCTGCACGCCGCCCAACGCCATGGTCATGAACGCCGGCCACTACACCTTCCTCGACTACGTGAAGGTGGGCCTGCCGCTCCAGGTCATCATAGGTATCGTGGCCGTGCTCTGCATCCCCCTCTTCTTCCCCTTCTGACTCCTGACGCCCCCCTCTCTTTGAAGGGGGCGTTCTCGTAGGCTTTTGTGCCTGTCCGTACAAACAAGTTTCATTATGTCTTATCCGAAAAATAGTCGCACTATGCCTTTTTCTGCCCAGAACGCCCGGCAGCTGCTGACGGGCCTCATGCTCTTTTTGGCCGGCTGGCTGCCGCTCGCGGCCCAGTCGCCCACATACGAAATCGACGCCGGCGGCCGGCTGTCGTATCTGCACTTTCCCGCCGCAGGAGCGGACACCGTGGCCTTCCGCAACGGCGATTTCGCAGGGCCGGTACTGCTTCTCGACGATGCCGAACTCCCCTTGGAACGCCGCGGCGGCACGGACGAATATGCCGGCAGCCGCGACGGACTGGAGTACTCGCTGCGCTATGCGGTGAAGGGTGAAAGCCTTTGTCTGACCGTCACTTGCAGCAACAAGGGCCGGCGCGGGCTTGAGAACGTGCGTCTGTCTCTGCGGCTGGGTATCGACAATTGCATGCCGTCGTATCCCGAATGGCGCTCCATCTACTTCCCTACCCTGCTGAAGTGTGAGAAGACCCACTTCTGGGGGTATTTCATGAATCCCGACGGTAACATCCTGACGATAGCGTCGCCCGATCCGGTGGCGTCCTACCGCTTGAATTACAACAACTCGAAGCATAATTTCGCCAGCGGCCACCTGATCTACACGACGACGCTCGACCTCCTGCAACCGGGCAGGCTGCCCGAGGAGAATCCCGAGGGATGCGACCGGCTGGGCAAGGGAGAGACGCGCTCGTGGAGCATCTGGCTGTCGCAGGCCGGCAGTCTGTCGGAAGTGGGCGGCATAGTGGCGCGCCAGACGCAGGCGCCGTTCATACAGTCGCCGCTCTACACCGTACGGCGGGGCGAGGATTTCCGCTTTGAGATAACGGCAGGCTCCCGGCCGGCGGCCCGGCTGCTCACGCCGGACGGCAAAATCCGCCCGCTGCGCGTCAGCGGAGCCGGCAGGGGACGGTATGTGGCGACATATACGCCGCAGGAGGGCGAGGGCCTGTACCGCCTGTACGTGACCGGCGGACGGCACACCTCGCAGGGGTGGTTCAGCGTGCGCTACCCGTGGTCCGACTATATGAAGGCGGCGCGGCAGGCTTCGCTGCGCTACCGTCAGAAGGCTTCCTCGCACACCGAAAGCTGGTACGGACTGATGTCGGCCTATCTGGCCAAGGCCTATTTCCCCGAAGGCAAGACCGACGCCGAGGTGGAAGAGATGTTCCAGGAAATCTATCCGCTGATGTATGACCGCGAGACATTCCTGCCCACTTCCGGCTACAACCGCATACAGAACCATGCCATGATGGCCTCGCTGTTCGTGCTGCGCTACAAGGCAGGCCACGACATGCAGGACATGTATGCCGCCGCCGCCCTGGCCGACTACCTCCTGTCGAAACAGACGAGCGACGGCGCTTACCGCAGCGGCAAGGTACATTACACCTCCGTCATCTACATCGCCAAATCCATTATGGAGGTCATGGAAGCCGAGAAGGCCCTGGCCGCGACCTCTGACCATTGGGCCGCGACCTACCGGCGCCATTACGCCTCGGTGCGGAAGGCTATGGACGACCTGGTGCGCAATCTCGACAATCTGCAGACGGAGGGTGAAAACACCTACGAAGACGGCATGATAGCCTGTAGCTACACGCAGCTGGCGATGTTCGCCCTGCTGCAGCCGGAGGGGTCGGCCGAGAGGACGCGCTACCTGCGGGCGGCGGAGCACTTCGTCAGGGGCCACCGCTGTCTGTCGCAGCTGCTCATACCCGACTCGCGGGTGAACGGCGGCTCGCTGCGTTTCTGGGAGTCGCAGTATGATGTGCTGACATACCCCAATTTCATTAACTCTCCGCACGGGTGGTCGGCGTGGCGCATCTACGGTCTGAAATATCTCTACCGGCTCACGGCCGACGAGGCTTATCTGAAGGACATGATGAACGCCATCGGTTCGTGCGTGCAGCTGCTGAATCCCAGGGACGGCGTACTGAACTGGGCCTTCGTCAGCGACCCGTATGTCGAGGTCAAGTATTTTGTCGAGGACGATGCCAATAAGGGCCGCGGCAAGCACGTGGACCGCGTCATAGGCCGTGAGTATCTGCCCATGATCAGCGACTGGTACCGCGCGCCGGAGAACAAGTGGGTGTCGGGCTACTGGATGTACGACGGCGGCTGCTGCGACAATGATGTGCACGAGATATTCAAGTGCATGGAGGAGGTGGCCCTGTCTTCCGCCTACTTCCACTTGCGGCCCGACGGCTCTTTCCTGGCGTGGAACTGCCGGGCGGAGCGCCAGGGCGGGGCGTGGAAAATCACCCCCGACGAGGCGGCGGCGAAATATCTCTATGTCAACACCGACGCCGAAATACAGACCGGCCTTCAGGTCGTGAGGTGCGGCAGATAGGGCGGCGCCGCACTTTAACGTATTTAACCTTCGGCAACATTTCGCGGCGGTGAATTTCAAAATGCAAGTAGTGCATTTGCGCCGCGAAGTAACCTTTTTTTAAAAGGAAGTAGTGCCCGAAAAAATGCAAGTAGTGCTTTCGCGCAAAGCATTACTTGCATTTTTCATGAAAATACGGCGGATTTTTCTGAAAACAGGCCCCGAAAGCCTACGAATAAGGGGCGGACCGCGATGGTCCGCCCCTGTGCCGGTTGCAAAGATACGAAATTTTACGGCCGAAAGCAAATAGTGTTAAAACACCACGCCGACGCTCCAGCCGGTAGCCTGCCGGGCGGCCTTCTTGTGCTCTTTCTGGGCCTTGCGGTACCCCTTCATGCCTTTCTTGTAGGCCCGTTTGACATCGCGGCGCATCTCCTTGGGCAGATGCTTGTCCGTCATGGTCTTCTTGGCTGCCTTCAGGCTCTCCCGGTATAGCTTCAGTTTCTTTTCGTACTCCTTCGTTCCCTTCCGGTCGGCCGGTGCGGGCTTCGAAGACTGTCCGCGCTGCGGGCGCGGGCGGTCGGCGCGGCGGTCGTAGGTGAAGGTGTTGTTCGTGATGTCCTCGACGGTCAGCCGGCGGTAGAGGATGGTGTAGTCCGCGCCGTGCGTGGCCTCTTCGTAGAGGAAGCCGATGCTCTTGTCCCACTGGAGCGTCATCGTGGAGTAGGCCGAGGGCTTGTCGGTCACCTGCATGCGTCCCGTCCAGTTCCTGGCCAGGTCGGCCGGCGTGGCGTAGTCGGCCGGCGAGGCGAGCTCCTTGTAGCAGATGCCTACGTTGGCGCGGTACGGCCCGAAGGGCACGGATTGCAGCAACAGGTGCATGCGCCGCCGGTCGGCCTTGCGCACCACGGGCACTACGAGCACTTCGCCGTTGGTCGAGTTGTCGCGGGCGTCCACGCCGTCCACGGCAGCGGTTGAGGTGGCCGCTTCGCCCCACGCTCCCTCGGCGCGCGCGATGTCGGTAAAGCGGAAGATGTTGAAGTGGCGGCCGCCGCCGCACCGCGAGCTCACGAGCACCGAGCCGTCGGGCAGTTCCTCCGTCTTGGGCTCGTCGGCGCCGCGCGGTATGGCCGGCGTGTCCACGCCGCCGAGCACCTGCCACGTGAGGCCGAAGTCGTCGCTGTAGAGCACGTAGTTCTTGTACGTGCGCTTGAGGTCCTTGTAGAGCACGGAGCAGTAGAGGCGGTAGTGCGTGCCGGCCTTCACGGTGCGGCTCTGGAAGATGCGGCCCGAACCTACGAACATGGCGTCGCAGGCGCCGGCGGCGCTGTTGCGGAACTGGCTGTAGATGCTCTCGGTGATGTCCTCGGGCTCGCTCCAGGTCTGTCCGCCGTCGTCGCTGTAGAAGCGCGCTATGCCCTGGTGGTGGTCGGCCGTGCCGGCCTGGTAGGTGATGTCGCCGGCGCAGCTGAGCAGCAGCACGCGGTCGCTCTCGCGGTCGGCCACGATGGCCGGGTCGCCGAAGCCGGCGTGGAAGTTGCCGCCGCCCATGCGGCCGTCGCCCTCGATGATGGTGCGCGTGTTCGTCCAGGTGCGGCCGTTGTCCTTCGACAGGCGGGCGTGCAGGTCGAGCTTGCCCGTGCCGATGTCGCCGCGGCTCGGGCGGTAGTCGGCCACGGCCACGAGGTGTCCGTTCCTTACCGTCGTGATGGCGGGAATGCGGTAGGGCACGGCTTCGCGGCTCGGTGTGGTGAATATCTCTATGGCCGCCGTGTCGCGGACGGCCGGTGCGGCCGCGGCGCGTTGCGCGGCGGTGCCGGTGCACAGGCCCGTGCCCGTCAGGAGCAGGGCCAGGGCGGTCAGGGTCAGTCGGTGTGTGTGCATGGTGTAGTGTTTTTGGGGGTGGAAACAATTGTCGGTGGTGCGGAGAGTGCCGCTTTATGTATAGGAATACCGGCTCTGGAAAAAGCACTTACTGCTTTTCTGAAAAGCATTACTTGGATTTCGTACACGAGTAAGTACTTTTTCGAAAAGCAGTAAGTGCTTTTCTTAGCCGGAGGCCTTCTTATTCATCTTTCTTCCCTACAAGTCCCTGCAGGTCGGCGGGCGTGATGCGGGCGATGTTCTCGCGCATGGAGGTGTCGCCCTTGAGGTTCTGCAGCTTGTAGTAGTCCATGAATCCCATGTTGCCTTCGCGCAAGGCCTGTGCGAGGGCTTTGGGCACCTCCGCCTCGGCTTGTATCACCTCGGCGCGTGCTTCCTGCGCGCGTGCCTTCATTTCCTGCTCGGTGGCCACGGCCATGGCGCGGCGCTCCTCGGCTTTGGCCTGGGCTATGTTCTTGTCGGCGTTGGCCTGGTCCATCTGCAGCGTTGCGCCGATGTTCTTGCCCACGTCTATGTCGGCGATGTCGATGGAGAGTATCTCATAGGCCGTTCCGGCGTCGAGTCCCTTCTTGAGCACGAGCTTCGAGATGCTGTCGGGGTTTTCGAGCACTTCCTCGTGCGACACGGCCGAGCCGATGCTCGACACGATGCCCTCGCCCACGCGGGCCAGGATGGTGTCTTGCCCGGCGCCGCCCACGAGCTGGTGGATGTTGGCGCGCACGGTGACGCGGGCCTTGGCGATGAGCTGGATGCCGTTCTTGGCTACGGCCGCTACGGGCGGCGTGTCTATGACTTTGGGGTTGACGCTGGTCTGCACGGCCTCGAACACGTCGCGGCCGGCCAGGTCGATGGCCGTGGCTTTCTCGAAGGAGAGGTCGATGTTGGCCTTCGAGGCCGACACGAGGGCGTGGACTACGCGCTGCACGTGGCCGCCCGTCATGTAGTGCGCCTCGAGGTTGTCGCGCGTGATGGACGAGAGGCCGGCCTTGTGCGCCTCTATGAGGCTGGGCACGATGACCGAGGGCGGCACGTTGCGGATGCGCATCAGGAAGAGCTGGATGAGCGAGATGTGTACGCCCGACACCTTGGCCGAGAGCCAGAGGAAGAAGGGCACGAAATAGAAGAAGACCGAGAGGACCACGATGACGCCTACGGTGACGACTGCGGCCATGAGAAGATGAGCTTCCATAGTTGGTGTGTGTTTAGGAGTTATTGTATGCTTTGCGCGACGCGGTGCGCGTCAGTGGCAAATATACGCAAAAAGCGCGACACCGCCGCCGCCTGTGGCGTAAATGTCGCGCTTGAGCTTTCATAATGCTTCTGGTTCAGACTCTGAGGCGCCGCCATGTGCGGTAGCCGTAGGTCGCTACCACCGTGAAACACACGAAGGGCAGGATGAAGGAGGCGTTGACGGCCGGCCAGCCCATCACCGTGCCGCAGTCGATGATGAGACCCTGCAGGGGAGGCATGAGCGCGCCGCCCACGATGGCCATCACGAGGAAGGCCGCGCCGAGCGTGGTGTCGCGGCCGGCGCCCTCGAGCGCCACGCCGTAGATGGTGGGGAACATGATGGACATGAAGGCCGAGGTGGCCACGAGGCACACGAGGCCCGCGTAGCCGTCGATGAGGATGGTGCCCGCCGTGGTGGCCATGGCACACAGGCCGAACACCGTGAGCAGCAGCCGCGAGTTGACGCTGCGCATGAGGAAGGTGCCCGCGAAGCGGCCCGCGAGGTTCAGCCCCATGGCCCCTATGTTGTACATCTGCGCCGTGGCCTTGCTCACGCCGAGGCGTTCGGCGTACTGTATGATGAAAGTCCAGCACATGATTTGCGCGGCCACGTAGAACACCTGTGTCATCACGCCCTCGCGGTAGGTGCGGTTGTGCCACAGGCGGCGCAGGCTTTCGCGGGCGCGCGGCTCCTGCGGCGCCTCTCCGGCGGGCACGTGCTGCCGGCGCACGAAGAGCGCTATCACGATGAAGATGAACACCACGGCGCAGCCCAGCGCCACGTAGGGGTCGCGTATGGCCTCGAGGTCATGGGTACGTATGGCCGCCCGTTCGGCCTCGGGCAGCGCGGCGAAGCCTGCGGCGCGCACGGCGGCGCTGTCCGACTGCAGGGCGGGGAGCACCACGCCGGCCGCCACGAACATGCCGAGGATGCTGCCCATGGGGTTGAAGGCCTGCGCCAGGTTGAGGCGCCGCGTGGCCGTGCGGCTGCTGCCGAGCGAGAGAATGTAGGGATTGGCCGTCGTCTCGAGAAAGGCCAGGCCGAAGGTGAGCACGTAGAGCGAGGCGCAGAAGAAGGCGAAGTTCTGGTGCGCCGCCGCCGGTATGAAGAGGAACGCGCCCGCGGCGTAGAGCGCCAGGCCCAGCAGGATGCCGCTCTTGTAGCTGTAGCGCTTCACGAAGAGCGCGGCCGGCAGCGCCATCGTGGCGTAGCCGCCGTAGAAGGCGAACTGCACGAGCGAGGCCTTGGCCGCCGAGAGTTCCATGATGGTCTGGAAGGCGGCCACCATGGGGTTGGTGATGTCGTTGGCGAAGCCCCAGAGGGCGAAGAGCGAGGTGACGAGGATGAAGGTGAGCAGGTATTTCCTTTCCACGAGCCTGCCCTTGGGCGCGGCGTCCTTGCCGGCGTCCGCGCCGATGGTTTGTCTGTCCTTTTTCATGTGACCGTTCAGGATATAGAGGGGTAAAGATGAAAGATCCGTTCCATGAGTTTCCATTTTCCGGCCGAACTCTGTCCGGCTTCGGTGAGCTGGAACCGCTCCGTCAGCGCCTCCCATTCCGCCTGCCGCGGCATGGCGGCGAGGCGCGTCATGGCCGTGTCCCAGTCGAAGTCGTGCGGCGTCTCCACAATCATGAACAGGCGTGTGCCCAGCAGGTATATCTCCATTTCGAGGATGCCTGCCTGGCGGATGCCGCGCACGATTTCGCGCCACACGCCCTCCTCGCTGTGCAGCCGCCGGTATTCGGCGATGAGCTCGGGCCGGTCGCGCAGGTCGAGCGTCTGGCAGTAGCGTTTGGCCTTGCCGCCCAGTGTGCTGGCGGCGTATCCGTTTTTGGGTGATGGTTCCATTTCGCTTGATTTTCGGGCGGGGCATGCCGCCGGTGGCGTAATTGCCTTTAAGCCTGCAAATTTCGCAAAAAAAAGTGAACCCCGCAAGTTTTGCGCCGAAAACCCTTCCCTGCCGTCGTGCGGGCAGCCTTTCGCAGAGTGGGACGCCTTGCCACAAAAGTGGGAGGCGGTGCCACAAAAGTGGCAAGGCGTGCCACTCTGCGGCCGCGGCCGGCTGTGGTGGCTGCTATGGCCGTGATGGCTTTTATGGCTATTATAGCTTTTATAGCAGTCATGGCTGCCGGTAGCTGCGGCGGCATCATGGCCGCCGCCGGCGTTTTTGCCGCCGTTTTCTTGCCGTGTCATTAATATTTCTTTAAATTTGCGACAAAAGCAAAATATCTCCGACAGCCGTATGACTTATCCCCTGCTCTCCCCCGCCCTGTTGCCGGCTTCCGCCTCCGCCGCCGGCAATGTCTCGGGCTTCTTCCCCGAGGCGCACCACCACTTCAGTCCCGTGACCCTCGGCCTGGCCGACGCCCTGCTGTACGTGGCCGGCGCCGCCCTCTTCTTCGGCCTGCTCGCGGCCCTGTTCCTGCTGGTGTGCCGCCGGCGCAGGAATATTTCGCCCGCCGTGGCCGCCATGAACTGGGTGGACCGCTGCGCCTGCTACCGCCACAAGTCCGTCCTCCTCTTCCTTCTCTTCGCGCTCCTGTGCCTGGTGGCCTTCTTCTTCGAGTCCGGCGCCGCCCTCTTCGGCCTCGCCTCCGACGCCGGCCTCGGCCTGATGGACGGCGCGGGCCTCATCGTCCTTGTGGCCGTGGCCCTCGTCTTCGCCGCCGGCCTGTGGCAGGCCTTCCTCAGCGCCGGCGCCTCGCCCCGCCGCCGCCTGCTGGGCGCCGCCGTGGCGGTGTGGGCCGCCGGCTACGTGCTCTATTTCGTGGGCTTCTACAGTGAAGGCACGCGCTACGCCCCCGCGGCCTTCATCATCCGCCCCGCGCTCTCCTCCCTCGAACTCTTCGTCTCGCACAGTGACCTCATCGAAGTGGCCGAGAACTGCAAGGCGAGCCCCCTCTACATGAGTCTCTTCGCCCTCGTAAGCCTGCTGGCCCTCGGCGTGTCGGCCGCCGCCGTGATCGGCGTGGCGGGCCGCCGCTTCCGCTTCTGGGTGAAATTCCGCGCCCTTACGGCTGCCGGCCGCGAGCTCTACCTCTTCTGGGGCGTGAGCGACGCCGCCCTCGCCCTGGCCGCCTCCGTGCGCGGCAAGGTGCCCGATGCCGTGATTCTTTTCGTCGACAGCCGCTCGGAGGCCGCCGAAGAGGAGGAGCACGGCCGCCTCAGTTTCGGCCATATCCTCAACATGTTCTCCTACCGTTGCCGCGGACTGGAACGCCTCGACGACCTCGACGCCCACTTCTGCCTCTGCGAGGAGAGTCCCCGCGGCTTCTCCTCCCTCTCCGCCGCCGACCGCGAACAGCTCATGCGGCGCCTCGGCCTCAGGCAGGTCGACCGCCTCGTGGCGCAGGCCCGGCAGGTGCACGCCTTCTTCATGACGGACGCCGACGAGGAAAACATCCGCCGCGGCGTGGACATGGTGCACTTCCTCGACGGCCACATCTCCCCGTCCGCCGGTGAAGCCGACCGCTTCACGGTGTACTGCCGGGCCTGCCACGACAGCGTCAACAACGTGGCCGAGCTCGTCAGCAACCGCCCCGGGCTGCACCTCTGCCTCATCGACTCCGCCTGCCTCGCCGTCGAAGGCCTCAAGGTCCGGCCCGAGCATCACCCCGTACGCTTCGTCCGCGTGGAGCCCGACGCCTCCGTCAGCGACCCGTTCCACGCCCTCGTCGTGGGCTTCGGCCCCGCCGGCCGCGCCGCCCTCGACTTCCTCTATGAGTTCAGCGCCCTGGCCGACAACGCCGGCCGCCGCAGCCCCTTCCGCATCGACGCCTTCGACCACCGCATGGGCAGTCTCGGCCCCGACTATCTCACGCAGCGGCCGGCCCTCGCCGCCCCCGGCGTGCCCGTCGGCCTGCACAATGCCGACGCCCGTTCCGCCGAGTTCGCCGCCTGGCTGCGCGACCACATCGCGCGCCTCAACTACGTAGTCATCACCCTCGGCCCCGACCCCCATGCCATCGACCTCGCCGTCAGCATCTTCGAGCAGGCCTGCCGCTACCGCCCCGACGGCGCCCCGCGGCTCGGCATCTACCTCCGCGTGCCCGAGCTCCGGCTGGAGCAGGACTGGGAGCGCGTGGCCGACTTCTACAACGCCCGTTCCGGCCGCACGGACATACGCCTCGTCCTCTTCGGCCTTCAGGAGCAGATATACAGTTACGACATCGTCGTGCACGGCGCCGTGGAGCGCGCCGCACGCCGCTTCTACAACAAATACGAGGAACTGCGCTACCGCTCCGAGCCGCCCGCCTCGGCCGTGCCGCCCGTTTCGTGGGACGACCGCCGCCGCAAGGCCCACGACGCCGGCACCCTCGCCGCCCTCGCCGGCCTGCGCCGCAAGGAGGGGCAGGACCGCGCCAACGCCCTCCACGCCCACACCAAGCTCCACCTGCTGCGCACGGCCCTGCCCCGCCTCACGGCGGCCGACCTGCGCGCCGAGTTGAGCGACGCCCGCTTCACCGGCCGCGGCATGGACTATCCCCACGCCTCCGGCCCCACGGCCGCCGTCATGCTCCGCATGGCGCAGTGCGAGCACCTGCGCTGGATGGCCGCCCACGAACTGCTCGGCTATCTGCCCGCCGCCGGCGACACCGACGACCTCCGCCGCCTCCACCCCTGCCTCATCCCGTGGGACGACCTCGACGCCCTCTCCGTCCGCAGCGGCTACGATTACAAATCCTACGACTTCAACGTGGTCGACACCACCGTCGGCCTCGCCGCCGAAGGCGCCTTCGGCGTGCCCGACGCCGCGCCCTGACGGCAGCGCCCTGCCCCACCCCGCCCGCGCCCTATCCCGCGAAAAGTGGCACGCCGTGCCACAAAAGTGGGAAGCATTGCCACAAAAGTGGGGCGGCGTGCCACTCTTCCGGCGACTATTCAAAATTATAAGCCATCAATACTTTTCTTATGAAAAAGATAATCCCCCTCCTCCTCGGCCTGCTGCTCGCCCTCCCCGCCGCCGCACAGGTGCAAAAAGGCCACGTGAAGACCCGCGGCCGCCTGGCTGACAACGGCGCGGTCATACCCGGCAAACGCCTCGCCGGCGCCTTCGTGAAAGTTCGCGGTCGCCAGGGCGTGCGCAGCAACGCCCAAGGCGATTTCGCCATACCCGTTGACCAAAACTTCTACGTGGAACGGGCCGAATTGGCGGGCTACACGGTGGTAGATCGCGACCTGCTTTCGCGCCGCTACGACTATTCGTCCGACTGTCCGCTTGTGGTGGTCATGGAGAAGCCCGAGGTGCTGCTGCAGGAGCGCCTGGCCGCCGAGCGCAAGATACGCCGCACCCTGCGTCAGCAGTTTGACAAGCGCGAGGCCGAGCTCGACCGTCTGCGTGAGGAACAGCACATCACGCAGGCCCGCTACGACTCGCTCCTGCGGGTCCTCTACAAAGACCAGAGTAAGAGCGAGAAACTCGTTGAAGCTATGGCGGAGCGCTACGCCTCCATCGACTTCGACCAGCAGGACGACCTCAACCGCCGCATATCGGCCTGCATCCTCAACGGCGAGCTCACGCGCGCCGACTCGCTCTTGCGCACCAAGGGTGACCTTGGCGAGAATGCCGCCGCCCTGTTGCGTACCCATTCTCTCAAAGATGCCAAAGCGGAAGCATCCGCGAGCCGGCAGGAGTTCCTTGACCAGAGCCGCCGCCTCGTGGCACACGACCTCGAAGAGTTCGCCGCCGACTGCTACCACTGCTACGAACTCTGCCGCGCAGCACAACGCCACGACTCTGCCGCTTATTACCTCAAACTCCGCGCCACGCTCGATACGGCCAACGTGCAGTGGGCATTGGATGCCGGAGACTTTGTACGTGAATATTTGGCCGACTATTCCACGGCGCAGGCCTATTATGAATGTGCTTTAAGAAATGCACGGACGAAATACGGCGAACATCATCCCGATGTGGCCGGGTGCTACAACAAAATGAGCATTGTATACTATCGTCAAGGCCGTTACGATGAAGCCTTGTCGAATTATTCCCTTGCCTTGGATATTTATAAGTCAGTCTACGGCGAGCGTCATTCCAAGGTGGCCGATTGTTGCAACAATGTGGGAGCTGTGTACAATAGTCAGGGCCGTTATGATGATGCCTTGTCGAATTTCTCCCTTGCCTTGGATATATACAAGTCGGTCTATGGCGAGCGTCATTCCAAGGTGGCCGATTGCTACAACAATATGGGAACTGTGTACAATAGTCAAGGCCGTCACAATGAAGCTTTGTCGAATTTCTCCCTTGCCTTGGATATTCGGAAATCAGTCTACGGCGAGCGCCATCCCGATGTGGTCGATTGCTACATCAATATGGGAGTGATATACGCCCGGCAGGGAAATTATGCCGCCGCCCTGCAGTATGTTCAAAAGGCCTTATCCATTTATGAGGAGATTCTACCGGAAGGCGGTCCCCAAATCGTAAAAATAAAAGAACTCATAGAAAAAATCAAATCTCTCCAGTCGGGAGAAAATTGAGCCCCTACCCCGACCCGCCCGCGCCCTATCCCGCGAAAAGTGGCACGCCGTGCCACAAAAGTGGGAAGCCTTGCCACAAAAGTGGGACGGCGTGCCACTCTTTTGAGAACTATTCAAAATTACGAACCATTCATTCCCTTTTTATGAAAAAGATAACATTCCTCCTGCTCGGTCTGCTCCTCGCCTTCCCCGCCGCCGCGCAGACGCAAAAGGGCTACGTGAAGACGCCCGGCCGCCTCGGCACGGGCGGCGCGCTCATACCCGGCAAGCGCCTCGCCGGCGCCTTCGTGAAAGTGCGCGGCCGCCAGGGCGTGCGCAGCAACGCCAAGGGCGACTTCGCCATACCCGTCGACCGGAACTTCTACGTGGAGCGGGCTGAACTGGCGGGCTACACGGTGGCCGACCGCGACCTGCTCTCGCGCCGCTACGACTATTCCGCCGGCAACCCCCTGATTGTGGTGCTGGAAGACGAGAAGCAATACCGCCAGAACATCAATTCGGCCGTGCGCAAGATCAGAAACGAGATGTACCGGCAGCTCGACAAGCGCGAGGCGGAGATCAAGCGCCTGCTGGAGGAGAACCGCATCACGCAGGCCCGCTACGACTCGCTTCAGGCGGCCCTCGGCGAATCGCAGGAGAAGAGCGACAAACTCGTCGAGACCATGGCGGAGCGCTACGCCTCCATCGACTTCGACCAGGAGAGCGAGCTCAACCGCCGCATATCGGCTTGCATCCTCAATGGCGAACTGGAGCGCGCCGACTCGCTGCTGCGCACCAAAGGCGACATCCACGAACGCGCCGCCGCCCTGCAGCGCCACCGTTCCCTCAACGACGCCGAGGCCGAGGAGCTCGTCCGCCGGCAGGAGCACCTCGACCAGAGCCGCCGCCTCGAAACGCACGACCTCGAAGAGCTCGCCGCCGACTGCTACCATCGTTACGAACTTTGCCTCGTAGAGCACCGCAACGACTCCGCCGCCTATTACCTCAAATTCCGCGCCACGCTCGACACGACCAACGTGCAGTGGGCGCTGGACGCCGGTCTCTTTATTTCCGACTATTTGGCAGATTATTCTACCGCTCTCGCCTATTACGAGTGTGCCCTTCGAAATGCGCGGGCGAAGTACGGCGACCAGCATCCCAATGTGGCTATGTGCTACAACAATATAGGCATTGTGTACAGAAGTCAAGGCCGTTACGATGAAGCCTTGTCTAATTCTTCCCTTGCCTTGGATATTTATAAGTCAGTCTACGGCGATCGCCACCCCGATGTGGCTGCGTGCTACAACAACATGGGCGCTGTGTACCAAAGTCAAGGCCGCTACGATGATGCCTTGTCGAATTATTCCCTTGCCTTGGAGATATATAAGTCGGTCTACGGCGATCGCCACCCCGATGTGGCCACGTGTTACAACAATATTGGCAATGTGTACGGTAGTCAAGGCCGCTACGATGATGCCTTGTCGAATTATTCCCTTGCCTTGGAGATTAAGAAGTCGGTCTACGGCGATCGTCACCCCGATGTGGCCATGTGCTACTACAATATGGGCCATGTGTACGATAGTCAAGGCCGCTACGATGATGCCTTGTCGAATTATTCCCTTGCCTTGGATATTCGGAAGTCGGTTTACGGCGATCGCCACCCCGATGTGGCTACGTGTTACAACAATATGGGTGTTGTGTACCAAAGTCAAGGCCGCTACGATGATGCCTTGTCGAATTATTCCCTTGCCTTAGATATTCGGAAGTCGGTCCACGGTGAGTGCCATCCCGATGTGGCTGAGTGCTACGGCAATATTGGCAATGTGTACGGTATTCAAGGGTGTTACGATGAATCCTTGTCTAATTTTTCCCTTGCCTTGGATATATATAAGTCGGTTTACGGCGATCGCCACCCCGATGTGGCCACGTGCTACGGCAATATTGGCAATGTGTACAAAAGTCAAGGCCGCTATGATGATGCCTTGTCTAATTATTCCCTTGCCTTGGATATATATAAGTCGGTTTACGGCGATCGCCATCCCGATGTGGCCACGTGCTACTACAATATCGGCAATGTATATGGTAGTCAAGGTCGTTTCGATGAGGCTTTGACAAATTATTCCCTTGTCTTGGATATTCGGAAGTCGGTCTACGGCGAGCGCCATCCCGATGTGGCCATGTGTTACAACAATATGGGACTTGTGTACAGTTACCAAGGCCGCTACGATGATGCCTTGTCGAATTATTCCCTTGCTTTGGATATTTTGAAGTCGGTCCATGGCAATCGTCATCCCGCTGTGGCTGAGTGCTACAACAACATAGGCGCTGTGTACCAAAGTCAAGGCCGCTACGATGATGCCTTGTCGAATTATTCCCTTGCCTTGGATATTCGGAAGTCGGT
>ENA-UOJC01000023-UOJC01000023.1-human-gut-metagenome-genome-assembly--contig:-C104-NODE-23-length-235125-cov-32.827588_pt1 | contig 235125 bp, 182 predicted proteins | sample MGYA00242339_ERZ723886 | MGnify/ENA metagenome assembly ERZ723886 | reverse complement strand
CTCAAAGCCTAAAAATCAGAGGCTGCACCGTAAACCTTTATTACGACACAGCCCCATTATTAAACCTATCTGTTAATCATATGCCATATATTAATGGCTCCGGTTTCGTAGTCGAAATTTATTCAAACAGATGAGCGTAGCGGGCTATCAAGGCGTTGAAATGGGAGTCATTCCGGAGAGGGGCGAGAGACACGCGACCGGTGTCGGCCTTAGTAATCTCATAGAGATTGCCATATCCGAGCTGGAGCGCACGCTCAAGCGACTTGATGGCCGAAGCTGTCAGGTCATACTTCTCGGAAGATGAAATCGACGGATCGGCAACCGAAGCCTGGGCGTAAAGACAGGCGAGTACAAAATTGAGATAGCCGTCTGTGTCGCGATAGTCGCTGTACAATCCTTTCGCCCAGTCCAGTGCTCCCGGGCGGTCGCCTGAGAAAAGGAGAGCAAACCCACGGTAGCTCTGCACGGCTGACAGCGGGGAGGTTGCCTTCTCGCCGTTGTCGGAGTCAGCTGTCATTGATACCACACGGTTGTAAAGAGTCTGGGCGTTGGCAGGTTGTTTGAGACCGTCAGCCAGAACCCATGCGCGGTATATATAGTTGCGCATCACTTCGGGATGATCCACAATCATCGCGGCATAGATGTCGTTGGCTTTTTCAAAATCTCCGGCGGCATAATCGACGAGGGCCTGGAGCTCATCCACATTTGTCGATGAGTATCCCCTCAAGGAAGCCTGTTTCAGGGCATCCATCGCCTCGCTGTTCTTCCCCTGGGCATACAGGATACGCGCCTTGGTGGCATAGAACTCACCATTCTTTCCGCCGTCCATCGAAATCGCGTGGTCTATATTGTCGATAGCCTGCGGATAACGGCATAAGGCGAGCTGACACTGCGCCATCGAGTTATACAGCCCGGCATACTCATACATATTCTGGTCTATGAGCTTGCGGTAGTCGGCCAGGGCGGACGCGTAATGGTCATGGGCCTGGGCGATAAACCCACGAATATAGTAGAGCATCCCCTGCTGCGGCGCATAGGATATGGAGGTGCTGATAGCTGAAATCACCGCCGGATAATCGACATTGGCCATATCAATCAGCTCCTGGAACGCACGGGTATTGTTGTCTATCGAGATGGCCATCAGCAAATCCTCGACAGCTCCGGTGTTGTTGCCTTGCATACGGCGCACAGACGCGCGGCGGATGTATATGTCACTGTCTGCCGACATCATCTCCACCGCCCCGTCCATATACTCCGACGCACGGCCCAGGTCATTCTCCTTCACAGCCACACGGGCAAGTCCGGTCAAGGCCTCCACACTGCGCGGGTTGGTTGCCCGGAGACGGGTGTAATCAGCCTTCGCGGCGGAGTAATCGCCAAGCGCGTATTCCTCGTTGGCCTTCTGGTAAAGGGCCATGAATGAAGTCGGGTCAAGTTTGAGAGCCTCGGAAAAGTCGGCCAACGCCTCACGATGCTTGTCAAGCATCTGGTAAATGTCAGCCCTGAGCATATATGCCTGGAATCTCAGGTCACGGTTTCCGGCGGGGGCATATTCAAGGGTCTTGTCGACATCGGCCAACGCCCTCAGATACTGGTTGAACTTGTAATATTCGTTAGCCCTGCGGAAATATATGTCGGCATCCTTGGGATTGGCCTCAAGTTCCTTGGCGTAGACGTCAAGCATAGCCTGAGTCATAGGATTGTCGATTGACTGCTGGCTCTGAGCCGTCATCGAGGATATGGAAGCGGCCACAACCGCAGCCGTCAGGAATTTCTTCATTTCTATCTTCTTTATTCTGTTATCATCTGCTGATGGCATTGACAGCCATTCTCAGCACGGTAAGTTTCTCCAGCAGGTCGGGAAGCAGGTCAAGGCGCAACATGTTCGCCCCGTCGCTCTTCGCCTCAGCCGGGTTCTGGTGAGTCTCGATAAAGATACCGTCACATCCGACCGCGATTCCCGCACGGGCCACAGTCTCTATCATATCCGGACGTCCTCCGGTGACCCCGGCCGTCTGGTTGGGCTGCTGCAATGAATGGGTCACATCGAGAATCACGGGGCAACCGTTGCGCTGCATCTCGGGAATGCCACGGTAATCGACAATCAGATCCTGATAACCGAAAGTAGTGCCACGCTCGGTGACAGCCACATTCGGGTTACCCGCGTCACGCACCTTACGGACAGCATGCTCCATCGCTCCGGGTGAGAGGAACTGCCCCTTCTTTATGTTGACCATCTTTCCTGTCTCGGCCGCGGCGACAAGGAGTGTAGTCTGACGGCAGAGGAATGCCGGAATCTGGAGCATGTCCACATATTCAGCCGCCATAGCAGCCTCCGGTTCGGTATGTATGTCGGTCACTGTCGGAATTCCGAATGTCTCACCCACCTTACGGAGGATTCTCAACGCCTCCAGGTCACCGATGCCGGTGAAGGAATCGATGCGCGACCTGTTCGCCTTGCGGTAGCTCCCCTTGAAAACATAGGGAATATCCAGGCGGCTTGTCAGCTCGACAGCCTTTTCAGCAATCTCCAGGGCCATCTTCTCCCCTTCAATCACACAAGGCCCCGCAAGCAGGAAGAAATTGCCGGTGGCCGATGATGAGAGGTATTGTGGGAGAGGAATATTCTTATCGTATGTCATATGTAATGAAGTTTCATATAATATCAACCGACTGATAATATCAACCGACTGACGGCTTCATCTGCCCGGCTATATGGAATGTCTGCAACGCCGTCAGGGCTGCCGTCTCTGTCCGCAGCCGGGCATCGCCAAGCGACACAGGCCGGAAGCCGGCCTCCATCGCCAGCCGGATTTCATCCTGGGAGAAATCCCCCTCGGGACCAATCAGAATCACTGAATCCTCTCCGGGACGATATTCCCGCGAGAGCAGATGGCGTTGGCCGTCATCGACACAATGCGCTATGAACTTGCCGGGAAAATCGCGGTAACGCTCTATCACCTTTGCGAACGGAGTCATCTCTTCTATATCGGGAAGGGCGGCCTTCAGGCTCTGTTTCATCGCCGACACGGCTGTCTTCTCAAGACGTTCGCGCTTGATTTCCTTCCTTTCCGAAAAACGGCAGTGCAAGGGCAAAAACCCATCCATCCCGACCTCGGTGGCTTTCTCGACAAGCCATTCCATGCGGTCCATATTCTTGGTCGGAGCCACAGCCAGCACGAGCCGCCCCTGCCAATATGGAGGAAGCTCACGCCGCTCCAAAATCTCGACCATCGCATGTTTGTGATGCGCGTCGACAAGGCGAACCGTGTATAGTCCACCTTTGCCGTCAACGACCTCAAGCAGGTCTCCCGGCTGATGGCGCAACACCCGGACACAATGGCCCGATTCCACCTCGGGCATCAAGGGATTTTCTTCTATGTCAGGACAATAAAACCTAATCATCAAAATAATTCAGATTCATTGTTTGTCATCGACGAAACCGTCGGGAAGAGAGTCCTCATCGACCGCCTTTGCAAGCGAGATGTTGTCGGATTTCTTCTCGGGGTTCTTGAAGACGAGGAAGAACAGCACAGCCACCACAAGGGCGTACCCGGCGAATATCAACCAGGTGGTGTCCCAGTCACCGACCAGCACCCCATCCGACCAGTGGCAATAATGATTTACCACCGCGCCGGCCGAGAGTGTGCCGATTGTGGCTCCAAGGCCGTTGGTCATCAGCATAAACAACCCCTGGGCGGAAGCTTTGTTCGACGGGTCGCACTCATTATCCACATAGAGGCCGCCCGAAACATTGAAGAAGTCGAACGCCACTCCATATACGATACATGAGAGGAAGAACAGTATCACCCCGGGGAATGTGGGGCTTCCGATGCCGAAGAAACCGAATCTCAGCACCCAAGCGGTCATAGCCATAAGCATCACGGTCTTGATGCCGAACCGCCTCAGAAAGAATGGAATCAACAATATGCAGAGGGCCTCGCTGACCTGTGACACAGAGACGAGCATAGTGGCGTTGTTGGCCGCGAAGCTGTTGGCGATTTCAGCCACCGGGCTGCTCTTGAAGCTGGTAAGGAAAGGACCGGCGAAACCATTGGTCACCTGCAGCGACATACCCAACAGCATCGAGAAGATGAAGAACAGAGCCATCTTGCGCTGTTTGAAGAGCTTGAACGCACTGAGTCCAAGTTGCTCCGAAAGCGACTGCTTCGGCTTGCTGACAAGCTTGCACTGTGGCAAGGTGAAACAATAGGCGAACATCACGAGGCTAAGGATGCCAGACACAAGGAACTGCATATAGGTGTATTGGAATTTCGCGTCGTTCTGGGCGAAAGTGAAGCCAAACGAACCATCCTCCCATGTGGCGCAGTTGACAAACCACATAGTCACGATGAATCCCACCGTGCCAAGCACGCGGATAGGGGGGAAATCCTTTACCGTGTCGAGACCATGGTCTTTGAGAATCGTGAAAGCGGTAGTGTTGGACAACGCGAGAGTCGGCATATAGAACGCCACACTGACAGTGTAGACTGTCATAAAGAGGGTCTTGTCGGGCATCGCGCTCTGTATCCCGAGCCAGCAGAGCAAAACCATGGCAAGTCCGGCAACGAGATGACACAACCCGAGCAATCTCTGAGGCTGGATAAACTTGTCTGCCACTATACCCATAAGGGTCGGCATAAATATCGAGACTATTCCCTGGATAGCATAGAACCAGGAGATTTCCTCTCCCATTCCAGCCCGGCCAAGATAGTTGCCCATACAGGTCAGATATGCTCCCCATACCGCGAACTCAAGGAAATTGAGTGCCGAGAGCCTTATCTTAATGTTTCCCATCATATTTTCAATCTAAGGATTTGCGAATCAAAATTGAGATATTCGTTTGACTTAAAAGACAGGCTGTTCCGGCCTGTTACGTTGGCAAAAGTAGTAATTTTTTTTGTTGTACATACAAAACCTCGGCTAAAATTGTTAATAATTTGCTAACTTTGCGCAAACCACAATTATCAATTCATCGACACGAAATGTCACCACACTCCCGTCCGTACACATTCGACCGCGTCGTCAGGCTGCTCATCGGCTGCGTCATATTCGCTTTCATCATATGGCTGCTCGATCTGCTCAAAGATGTCCTGCTGCCATTCTGTGTGGCCTGTCTGATTGCCTACCTATTTGAGCCGTTCGTGCAGTTCAACCGATCGTTGCTACATCTGAAGGGGAGAATAACCGCCATATTCGTTACCCTCTTCGAAGCGATGGTCTTATTCGGGATACTCGCCTATTTCTGTGTGCCTTCTGTAATCACGGAAATGCACCAGATGGCCGACCTGTTGCGCAATTACGCCAACTCGGATGTCTCCATTCAGTACCTCCCTCCCGAAATCCACGACATCCTGAAAAAGAACATAGATTTCGAGGAACTGGCCCATACCCTGATGCAGCAGGATTTACGCAGCATCATCGACAAGGGGATGACAGTCATCCACGGTGGAGTGCATGTGATTCTTGGAGTTGTGGCATGGCTCATAGTCTTCCTGTATGTCATATTCATAATGCTCGACTATGATCGGCTGATGCGCGGATTCAAGCTCCTCGTGCCTCCCCGCTTCCGGCCTGTGGCATACAAGGTCGGCAACGACATCAAGGATTCGATGAACCACTATTTCCGGGGCCAGGCGCTGATTGCCTGCGTGGTCGCCGTGATTTACTGCGTAGGGTTCTCGATATGCGGGTTGCCGCTCGCCATTGTCCTGGGATTGGGAACAGCCGTGTTGTTCATGATACCTTACTGCCAGTATCTCTCCATTATCCCCGTCACCCTGCTATGCCTGGTGGACTCGGCCAACAGCGGAATCCATTTCTGGACCCAGTGGTGGGAGTGTATGGCCGTCTTCCTGGTTGTCCAGATTGTCGCCGACCTCATACTCACGCCCCGCATCATGGGAAAAGCCATGGGGTTGAATCCAGCCATCATCCTGCTCAGTCTCTCTATATGGGGTTCCCTCTTCGGACTCATCGGTATGATAATCGCCCTGCCGCTCACTACCCTGATTCTCTCCTATTACGAGCAATATGTGATAATGCGCAACGACGACGAACCGCCATCACAGCGTAAAAAGGAGGTGCAGGAAATAAAAGATATGGCCGAAATGCCTTTTGAGGACGGAGCGAACTGATTTTATCCTCTTTTTGTCATTACAAAATTGTGAAATGTGTTGTACAGCTATTGTACGGACAGGAATGATTGCGTAATTTTGCAACAGTTTTTAACGGTAGTCTTAAAAACTACAAAACGCTTAAATATCCTGACCACATACCAATCATTATAATCCATCATTTCACAACGTAATGAGAAAACTACTTTCAACATTGATCGCGCTGTGGCTGGCCAACATCGTGGCCATCGCCGCGCCTGGCGCGTTTACGTCAGTGGGTATTGTCGTCGATGACACAAACGAACCTGTCACCGGCGCGACCATCTCCACCGCCGCAGGCAAAGCATTGGGAGTAACCGACATCGACGGTAAATTCAAAGTGCAGGTTCCCGACGGCACACGTGACCTGACAGTGACATTCATCGGCTTCAAGCCGCTCACTGTCGGGGCAAAACAGAATATGGGCACACTCGCCATGGAGGTCGAGTCTCAGATGCTCGCCGATGTGGTTGTGACCCAGTCACTCGCCCGCACCCGCGAAACCCCGGTGGCCCTTTCACAAATCAACGCTGCTGAAATAGACTTCAAACTCGGCAACCAAGAGTTCCCCGAAGTGCTGAAGACCACCCCCGGTGTATGGACAACCAAAGAAGGAGGCGGTTTCGGCGACGCCAAGACCAACATGCGCGGATTCAAGAGCGAGAATGTAGCTGTCGTGATCAACGGTATTCCCATCAACGACATGGAATGGGGCGGTGTATACTGGAGCAACTGGGCAGGTCTCAGCGATGTCGCCACCTCTATCCAGACTCAGCGCGGACTCGGTGCCGGACTTCTTTCAGCCCCCTCTGTCGGAGGAACCATCAACATCACTACCCAAAGCCTCGACGCCAAGCGAGGCGGCTCCGTATGGTACGGTATGGGAAATGACGGCATGAACCAGATCGGGCTCAAGGTATCAACCGGCCTGATGAAAAACGGTTGGGCCGTAACCCTTCTCGGTTCTCGCCGCTGGAGCGATGACAACTATGTGCAGGGCACCTGGTACAACTCCTACAACTACTTCCTGAATGTGTCGAAGCGCATCAACGATGCCCATCAGCTTTCGTTCACCGCCTTCGGCGCACCGCAGACCCATGCCCAGCGTTCCTCATATGACGGACTTACCATCGAGGGATGGGCAACCACAGCCAAGCAGTATATGGACGGCGAAAGCCAGTATCGCTACAACCCTTCCTTCGGTTACTTGCTCAACGGCAAGAAATCCACCGGAGCCAACTACAACCATTACCACAAACCCCAGCTTTCACTCAACCATATCTGGGAAATCAACGACCACTCCTCTTTGGCGACCGTGCTGTATGCCTCCTTCGCCAATGGCGGTGGCTACAAGGGTATGGGACGTTCGGTAAGCTACAACGGAACAACCCTCAGCGGCGATTCTTGGTATGGCTGCTCCGACGGAAAGCTCAACACCACCTTCCGCAACCCCGACGGCACATTCGCCTACGACCAGATCCAGTTGATGAACATGAACTCCGAGACCGGCTCGAACATGGTGCTGGCCGACAACGTGAACTCCCACAACTGGTATGGCCTGGTATCGACCTACAAACACTCCCTGCTTGACAACAAGCTCAACCTGACCGCCGGTATCGACATGCGTTATTACAAGGCGTTCCACAAGGCCACCATCGTCGACCTTTTCGACGGCGAATATTACATCGACGATTATTACCGTTCACGAGTACTTCCCGAGAGCTCAGCCGTCTTCAACAAGAATAACACGGAATGGGTGAACCAGAAACTCGGGGTCGGCGATGTGGTATACCGCAACTTCGACGGTGTATCACACAACGAGGGAATCTTCCTCCAGGGAGAATACTCGATGCTCGACAAGGCTCTTAACATCGTCCTCTCCGGTTCTCTCAACAATACCGGATATCAGCGTATCGAACACTTCTATGCCGACGAGGCTCACTCCAAGAGCCCTTGGAAAAACTTCATCGGCGGGTCGGTCAAACTCGGTTCAAACTACAACATCGACCGTCACAACAACGTGTTCTTCAACGTAGGATATATCAGCCGTGTCCCCTTCTTCAGCTACGGTGTGTTCCTGTCGTCACAAAATTCCAATATGGTCAATCCGAATCCTCTCAATGAGAAGATTGTCTCATTTGAAATCGGATATGGCTACCACTCCCCCGTATTCAGCGTTGATGTCAACGGTTATTTCACCAAGTGGATGGACAAGACCACATCACGTTCCGTCCAGATGCTCGGCGAAATGAGCGGACAGTATGGCTCATTCAACATGCAGGGTGTAAACGCCCGCCATATGGGTATAGAAATCGCCGCCACTTACCAGCCGACAACCTGGTTCACCCTCGAAGGAATGCTTTCACTGGGTGACTATGTATGGGACTCCAACCCCACCGGTTGGTTCTACGGCCCCGGCGGATTCCCCATATCCTCGCTCAACGGCACCCCTGCTTCCGGTATCATGTCGGGAGACCATCTTTCGGCCAAGCTCAACCAGAAGGGTGTGAAAGTCGGCGGTTCGGCGATGACAACCGGAGCCATCTCGGCCACCTTCCGTCCCTTCAAGGGATGGCGTATCGGAGCCGACTGGACATTTCATGCCCGCAACTACTCCGACTACCAGGTGACAGCCTCCAACTTCAATCCCGGCACCGACCTCAATGTGCCTGATCCCTGGAGAATCCCCTGGGGCAACCAGCTCGACCTCTCGGCAAGCTACAGCTTCGAGGTCGGCGGCATCAACGCCCGCCTGAGCGGAAATGTCTACAACCTCTGTGACTACCATTATGTCACCACAGCATGGGGCAAACTTGAAGAACCGGGCGCATGGGACAATGTCTTCCGTGTGTTCTACTCCTTCGGCCGCACATATGCCCTGAAGCTCCGTCTTAACTTCTAATCCACAGAACAGAGATGAAAAAAACAATATATCTGCCGCTGCTGGCCATCGGAGCGATGGCAGCGCTGACCGGATGCGATGAGAACGCATGGAACGACCATCTCGACGGATTCGATTCCTCTTTCCGCCCTACCGAGGTGAAGACTATCGAATATACCCTGACTGATGCCGACTACGCCGCCATCGCCTCCAACAAGGAAAACAAGGCCATCGCCGAGAAAAACGATGCGGCGCAGGCCTTGGCCGCCCTGTCAGGCAACAAATATTTCACCGACAAAATCACAGCCGCCGAATATGTGCCCGCCTTCCTGGCCGCGACATCGCCATACATGGTCTACACTGACGGTTCATCAATCCGTCTGACCTACAACGTGTCGGTCGGGCTTCCCGAAGAGGTCACCGAGTCGGCCGGAGCAAGGAACCTGTCGGTAAGCGAAGAGTTCTATAAAAACAACGTATGGGAAAGCGACGAGAATTACATTGTCGGCTTCGCTCCTGAAAAACCGGCCTCACGCTATCTCCCCACAGCCATCAAGGAGACACTTGGTGACACCGCCCAGGAGGGGCAATATGCCATCATATCCTATCTTGAGGCTGACCAGAATCCCATTTTCGGGAATGTCGGCGGCGGCGACGAGCCACCTGCCGGTTTCACGATGTCTGATGTCCTTGCCGACGTGGCAGCCGGTGATGGCGTGACCGTCGACGGTGTGGTAGCCGGAGTCTGCGGCGCGGGATTCGTGCTGACCGACCTCAGCGGTTCCATCTTCGTATATATGGGAGGCGGCTATGACGCGGCCACCTACCCCATCGGCAGCCAGCTTCACCTTGAAGGTGAGGCCACCTCGTTCAAAAACAACCTCCAGATTGCCCAGGGAGCCACAATCGAGAAGGTGGGGAGCCAGGAATACAACTTCCCTACCCCGGTGGTATATGACGGCGCGACTCTGGATGCCGCACTGACCCGTCCTGCCGACCAGCTGGCCATTTTCGCCTCGATTGCGGGAAAGGTGGTCGTGTCTGGTAACAACATCAATATCGAGGTTGATGGCGCTGAGACCGCAAAAGGCTCGATTTACTATGCTTCCGACGCTCAGCGCGAAGAGCTGACTGACGGGGCTTTTGTCAAGGTCACAGGCTGGTTCATCAGCATCTCCGGCTCACGCTACTGCAATTTCGTGGTCAACAATATCGAATTCCTGACTAATGCCCCCGCCAAGGGACGAATGTCTGCGGCAAGTCGCTCACTGGCAGCTCCTGTTCCCACCGTGGAGAAGAACGCCATCTACCGTTACGACGGCACCAAATGGGTTGTGCCCGAGAACTTCGTGGTCCTCAATCCCGCCGACTATACAGCCATGGGGCTTTCCGGCTCACTCTCCCAGCCCGACTCTTATCTGCCCATCTTCCTGAAACAGAAATATCCTTACGCCAAGGCTGATGACGTGAAGTATGTGCTTTACAACAACTCGGGCTATGCCTGCGCCGAATACATCTTCGACGGTGCGGAATGGAAACGCTTCACCGGAGTCGAGACAGAGACCTCTCAGTTCGTGCGCGCCGGTGGCAAATGGATGTTCGACCCCAACGTGACCATCAACCTCCCCTATGGTAAGGGACAGGCCGCCTCCGCTCCCTTCTATCAGGCATGCGTCGACTGGGTTTATGAGAACAAGTGTGTGCCCCTGGGCGACACCTCCATCAAGTCAGGCAAATTCTGGGTGACCTCCTACGGTAACAACGATTACTATTGCGGCACCTCCGCCTACCAGAACAATGTCGACCTCCGCGCCGCCTCGGCCCGCGCCCAGTACGGTGCCGGATGGGAAGGCTATACCGACGAGGAAATTGTAGCCACGATGGAGGAACGTTGCGACCGCGAGGTGTTCCCCGCAGTCCTCTCCCAGTTCTATCCCGACGCCAAACCTATCGAAGGGCTGCAGGTAATCTACACCATCAACTTCTACGCCTACGCGCTGACCCCTGCGGGCAACTACCGCACCCTCCCCTGCGTGGCCAAATATGAAGTGACCGGCGTAGGACAGTTCACCTATCTTGAATCAGAATGGCTTATAGGTATCGAATAAGCCTGATGCCTCTCTGAGGCTGCATTCCATAAGGAAATGACCGCTCTGAGCATATAGATTCAGAGTGGTCATTTTTATTTGCGGAGTCAAAAGTTTTGCGTATCTTTGCGAGACGGAAAACATTATGAAATGTTACCGCCGACATATTGCCAACCCAATATCACAATAATTACGGATTAATATTCGCTATGAAAAAGAAATTTATCTGCACCGTATGTGGTTATGTCCACGAAGGTGATGAGGCTCCCGAAAAGTGCCCCCTCTGTGGCGCTCCCCGCAGCAAGTTCGAGGAAATGAGCCCCGAGGCTTGTCTCCAGTTCGTCACCGAGCATGAAATCGGTGTCGCCAAAGGTCTCGACGAAGAGATGATCAAAGACCTCAACGCCCACTTCATGGGTGAATGCACCGAAGTCGGCATGTATCTCGCCATGTCGCGTCAGGCCGACCGTGAGGGATATCCCGAAATCGCAGAGGCCTTCAAGCGTTACGCTTGGGAGGAAGCCGAACACGCCTCCAAGTTCGCCGAACTCCTCGGCGACTGCGTATGGGACACCAAGACCAACCTTGAGAAGCGTATGCATGCCGAGGCCGGTGCGAATGCCGACAAGATGCGTATCGCCGCCAACGCCAAGAAAGCCAACCTCGACGCCATCCACGACACTGTTCACGAAATGGCCAAGGATGAGGCCCGTCACGGACGCGGTTTCGCCGGTCTCTACGAGCGTTTCTTCGGCAACAAGTAAGATAACTTCCCGATAGGAAACAACACAGGGTGTCGCAACACGGCCCGGTTTATACCGGCGAAGGTTGCGACACCCTGCATTTTATCCGCACGTTGTGGCCAACGTTCCGGTTGTCTGTCACATCTGGTAGCCCAGCAGTTCAAGAATAAATGGTGCCAACAACGCAGTCAGCAGGCCGTTGATGGTCAAGCCCACCGACGAGAAAGCTCCGTAACGTTCACCTCGCTCCATCGCGGCAGAGGTGCCGACGGCATGGGCAGCCGTCCCGACGGAAAGACCTGAGGCGATAGGACTGTTGACATGAGTGAACTTTACTATCCTGAATCCGGCCATCCCGCCGAATATACCGGTGGCGACCACGACCGCTGCTGTAACGGGCGACAGCCCTCCGACCGTATCGGAAATCTCCATAGCGATAGGGGTAGTGACAGCCTTGGGCGCAAGAGACAACACAACCTCCTTGCTTGCCCCGAACAGCTCGGCGAGAAACACAACAGACAGTATACCGGCCACGCATCCGGCCAGCTCGGCCATCAGCAAAGGCATCAGCTGTTTGCGGATGTTCTCCAACTGACGGTAAAGAGGCACCCCGAGAGCCACCACCGCCGGCTTCAGCCACGCGTCAATGTAGACTCCCCCCTCCTGGTAAGTCCGGTAATCTATCCCGAACACACACAGGATGCATATCAGGCATAATATCGAGACAAGAATCGGATTGAGTATCTTCAATCCCGTCTTGCGTTGGAGAAGCTGAGCGCCGACATACACACCGAATGTCAGGGCAATCAGGAATATCTTGTTTGTAAGAAAAGATGTCATAGCAATGGTTCTTGTCATTTGTCCTCACTTACACCTCCTGCCATCTTCGGCCCGGAAGGAGTCCCTGAGTGATGGGCGGAAAAACGTCTCACCAGCTGGTGGGTATGACCGGTGACCGCGATAATCACCACTGTGCTGCCTATCGAGGCAAGCACAATCGGCACCCACTGGTCGGCCAGCAACCCCATACAGTTCATTATCCCGACACCGGCCGGCACAAAGAAAAAGCCAAGGTTATGGACGAGGAATGTAGACAATCTGTCGACCCATTGAATTTTGATGATTCCGGCTTTCAACGATACTGTCAGACAAATCATGCCGATGATGCTTGAAGGGAGCGGCACACCTGTCAGCGCCACCACAAGCTCTCCCAAAGCAAGGAATCCGAAAATGATTCCCAATTGAAGTATAAGTCCCATAATAAATAAGTCCCATAATAAAGTGTAATCAAGACACAACCGACCCTATGACATCAGTTTATCATGGGGGTCGGTCGGTTAGCGGCGCAAAGTTAGCAAGTAATATCGAGATAGGAAAGGTTATGCGCTATTTTAACAATGGTGTTTGCAGTTTCAGAAATAATCACTACCTTTGCGGCGATTTTAAGTGTAGACTCTCTCCTCGGGCAACTGTCGTCGACGGTTGAACATATCCCGGAACAGGATGTTATTAATGATGTAGCTTATTCATGACAGAGGGCGGAAGTCCCTCTCATCCAAATAACAGGCGGTTTTAAAGATTGACCGCTCTCCAATAGGTTTCAACAAAAGGTACAAACTTAAAAACTAACTAAGGTAAAACTCAAAAATCAAAGTTATGATCAAGTTTATCAAACGCGCAGCAAGATGGTACTTTGAACACTCAGTCACCAACTTCGACTGACAATACCATCTCTCCTCCACTCTCCATTTATTTTCATAGGAAACAACAATTAAAAGAGAAATAAAACGGCTGCGGCCTCCTGACCTATGTCAGGAGGCCGCAGCTCATTTGTGCGTCCATCGTCACCGGCCATTATTGTCGGCAGGCCGAAGAGTCCGCATCAATATTTGTCGTCGAAAGTCATCTCGTCGAAGCCCTCGACATCAAACTCATCGTCGTTGTAGGCGTCCGAACCATAGAAGTCCTCACCCATGTCGTCTGTGGCGATAGTCTTGGCCTTGGCTGCCGCCTTCTCCTCGAATTCCTCAAGGTCGACATTCTGGGCCGGAGCCTTCCCGATAGCCAGCGAACATACGGGGTCTTTCAGCGAACGGCCGGTCTGCAGCTCCTTCATCTCGATGAAGAAGGAACGGTCGGTCATATAGTCGAAAGTGAACATGAGACGCTGACCCTCATCGTCAATGAAATCAGACAGCACACTATCCTCCATCAGGTAGACCTCCTGGGCGGAATCAGTGCCCATGTCCTCCATCGTTATTTCCTTCTCTTTTTCCCAGCGGTCATCGCAGATAAAGAATGACGACATCTGGTTTTTGTCATATGCCACAGACTCGCAAATCGCATTCTTGAGGTCAAGGAATGTGGCATCGGCGTCAATCTGGATTTCCCGTCGGAAATTATCGACTTCGTCAGAAACTATGCGGAAATTGAATATCATTTGTTGAGCTGTTTTTTCTATGAATGTACCTACGGGGACAATAGAACCCGTTTGGTGAATGCAAAGATATGTATTTATAACAACTCACGCCAAATTTTTTCCGCAATTTTTTTCAGGGACGCTTGAGCGCGCCTTTTCTCAGTCAAAATCCTCATTGTCGAGCATAGCCGCAGTAACTATGCCGTGAGGTTCATCTTTTGTGGCGGTTATCACTTCATCCTCTTGTGGATTGTTTTTGCTGTCGGCATCATACCAGCAATTGTCCGCGATGTCAAGCCGGGTGTAATCCTGTTCGTAGTCCATGGTTGTCGAGAGTTTAAATTGGTTTACTGCCACAAAATTACAACCCGCCAGGGCCATAATATTGCCCATCGACATTAAACAACCTTAAATCGGATATGCAAAAATCACAGAAGCCTCACCCCTATGCCAGAAACCTCTTTCGGAAGGGTGATTTTTCCGTCAACGATTTTCATCCCGTCGAAACGGTCATTGGAAATCAACAGGTTCCCGTCAAGGTCGGCATATTCCGCCAACGGAGCGAGCTGGGCGGCTGCGGAGACAGCACAGGAGGTCTCGGTCATACAACCAAGCATCACCTTCATCCCGAGCGCGCGGGCGAGAGTGGCCATCTGATAAGCCTCATGCATTCCGCAGGATTTCATCAGTTTTATGTTTATGCCGTCATACGCCCCTTTGAGCGACGCCACATCCCCGAGACGTTTCACAGCCTCATCGGCGATAATCGGCAACGGCGACCTCTCGGTAAGCCACGCCGCGTCGTCGATGTTCTCCTTCGCCATTGGCTGTTCGACAAACAGGCATCCCCGTTCGGCAAGCCAATGACACATATCCAGGGCTTTCTCCCGGTCAGTCCATCCCTGATTGGCATCGACACATATCGGCACCTCCGGTCGGCAATCACGGATGATTTCCACCAGTTCCTTGTCATTGTCAAGCCCCATCTTCACTTTCAGTACCTTGTATGGCGCGGCTTCCGCGACCTTGGCCCTGACGACCTCGGGGGTATCTATCCCTATTGTGAATGATGTCGCCGGAGCTTTCGCCGCGTCAAGTCCCCAAATCTTATGCCAGGGCTGACCCATTATTTTTCCGGTCAAATCATGCAGGGCGATATCGACAGCCGCCTTGGCCGCATTGTTGCCGGGTGCGACCGAATCCATATACTCATGTATCTCCTCGATTCTGAACGGGTCATTAAACTGTCCCAAATCCAACCGCGAGAGGAATCCGGTCACAGACTCGACCGATTCCCCGAGATATGGAGGCATCGAGGCCTCTCCATAGCCGGTGATGCCATCGATTGTGATTTCCACCTGCACATCCGGTGTGGTTGTCCGGGAATATTTAGCCAGGTTGAAGGCATGGCGCAATTGCAATTCATACGGAAAGAATTTCATCGCCAGGCCGTTTAAGGTCGAGCCGGCCTTGTTTACTTCGGGGGCGGCCACCACGGGAAGAGCCGCTAAAGATGGGGCCACCATCGCCGACAATGTACCTAACACCCCGGTTTTTATGAAATTTCGTCTGTCCATCACAAGATACTTTATAAATGAAGCCGTCGCGCTCCACTGACAAAGATACCATTATTTTTTCAGCCCGGCAACTATCCCGGCGAAGATTCGACACGCGTCATCAAATTTCCGGTTCATTATGATTGAGGGATATGAAAAATCGTTATCTTTGCATATGAAACGACATATCGCATCATACATCATGAATCCTTTCAGACATCATCTTGTCCGAGGAAGCATATTGCTGCTCTCCTTGACCGCACCATCAGCAATCTCAGCCGAGGAACGTGAGGTATCGGTCACAAATCCCAGCGACGGAGTCAAACTCGCCGCCACCCTGTCGAACCCCTCCGGAAAACCGAAGGCCGCGATTCTGCTCGCCACAGGGAGCGGTCCGCAGAACCGCGACGAGGAAATCATGGGGCTACGCCCATTCAAAGTGCTGTCAGATTCACTGACCGCCGCCGGATATGCGGTGCTGAGGATGGATGACCGGGGTACAGGCTCCAGCGGAGGAGATTTCCAGACAGCCACCGCCGCTGATTTCCTCTCCGACCTCAAATCAGGGATTGCTTTCCTTGATTCTTGCTATACATACCTCCCGAAAGGAATCATAGGCCACTCCGAGGGTGGGCAGTTCGCGATAAGAATCGCAGCTGAAACCGAGGCCACCTCCACCTCATCACCCGATTTCATAATCACATTGGCCGCTCCGGCCTGGAGAGGAGATTCACTGATAATGTCGCAGGCGCGGGCGTTGTCAACCGCAATGACCGGAAGCTGGCCTATGGAAGGCATGCAGCGTGAAATACTCGACATCGCCCGTGGTCCCCTCCCGGTAAGCATAGCCTCACCTATGCTGTATGGTATATTCGCCAAGAATCTCGGGAGCGCGGCACAGATGCCACAGGTGCAACAACAAATCACAGCCCAAGTAGAAGCTGTCCTGTCATCCTATTACCGCGAGTTATTGCGTTTCGACCCTGAATCATCCATAAAGTCGGTGACGGTTCCATGGCTCGCCCTAAACGGAGACAAAGATCTCCAGGTAGTACCGGAAAATCTCGACACAATCCGCCAGCTTAATCCTCAGGCTAATGCAATCCAGGTGAAAGGACACAACCACCTCTTCCAGGAGGCGACCACAGGACTGCCACAGGAATATTCCGGTCTCGGTCAGTCCCCCTCACCGGAAACCATCGCCATCATTATCCGCTGGCTCGGCCAATTATAAAACGGTCTTTCAACCTTTTGTGTCAAACAGCGCGATAAGCACGCTGTCGCGATACGCCGCCCCGATGGCCAGTTCATACTGGCCTATGAATATGTCGTTGTTATCGAACGCGTCAACCTTGTCGCGGTTGATGATGTATGACTTGGCTGAACGAATGAATGTCGCCCCCGGGAGCATCTCCAGCATATTCTTGATTGTCATCCGGGTAATAACATTCCTGTCCGCCATCCTGATTATCACATAATCTTTAAGCCCCTCCACAAAAAGGATGTCAGCGATGTTGACCCTGACATAACGCCGGTCAGATTTCACCCATATGAAGTCTGGTGAGGGGGAAGGATTCCCTGACTCGACTGAGTCGGCATCCCCCAAGGTTGCGCCTTCTCCGGCCAGCTTGTCACGCAATATCATATGATATTCTATCGCCTTGTCAACGGCCTTGTCAAACCTCACCGGATCAATCGGCTTCATCAGATAATCCAAGGCCTCGACATAATAACTTTCGGCGGCATATTCGGAATATGCCGTTGTGAATATCACCAAAGTTGATTTGGGGATTTGTCTTGCCAAATCCAATCCGTTCATTCCCGGCATCTCTATGTCAAGAAACAGGATGTCGGGAGCCTCCGTCTCCACGCATTTGACAGCAGAATCCGCGTCTTCGCAAGAGGCTACCAGTTCAAGCTCGGGTCGGCGGGAAATCATTCTCGCCATACCACGTCTTGCAATCAACTCATCATCGACAACCACGCATTTAAGTTTTTCTGACATTTTCATACCGGTATTTGAAGGTTTACCAAATATTCCGTTCCTTTGTAAGCCTGGTGGAGCCGGAAATTATCACTATAAAGCAATTCGAGCCTGCGACGCAGATTCGACAGCCCAAGGCCCGAACTCGCTGATGATGCCTTAATTCGTCTGGAAGGGTTACAGGTGTTGCGGCATTCAAAACACAGCCATCCGTCATCCATACTGAAACCCATTTTGATTTCCCGCCGTCCATCAGAAATACCGCCATGTTTGACAGCATTCTCCACGAAGGGGATGAACAGCAATGTCGGAATCTCTATGTCATCGACTTCCGGGGAGGAGTCTATGACATACTCCAATGGTTCGAACCTCATTGCCTCCAGCGAGAGATAATTGCCGAGAAACTCAACCTCCTCTCGTATTTTTGTCTTGGCGCGACGGGTCTGTGACAACTGGCAACCAAGCAACCGCCGGAGTTCGCCAAGCACTTTCCGCGCCAGACCGGGGTTCTCATAGACCAACACTCCGGTGTTGTTGAGGACATTGAACAGGAAATGGGGATTGACCTGTTTGCGCAGATATTGCAGCTCGCAACGCGAAGTCTCGGCGTGAAGCCTTGTCAACCGCTGCTCCCCCATCACCCACTCCTTGATGGCCAGCAAGGAAGCGGTCCCTCCGAGAAACAGGCCGAGAGTCAGCATAGAACCGATAGTCGAGACAGCCATTATGTAATATGGCAATGGGTGAAGATAATGGCTCGGCTCGTAAGTCACTATCTGGATGACAGCACACACGGCGGTCAATATGGTGATGAACAGTCCTACTGAGATCATATATAGTCGTTGTTTGCCCCGACGAAGAAACACGGGAAATAACAGATAGATGTTGCCATAGGCTATGATGTTCAGGATTAACCAGAAAGCAAGTATTCCGGACAATCTGCTGACGGAGAACACCGGAGTGTCGGGCGCGTCAAAAAGCGAGCCACAGGCGATGACAAGTATGACGCATTGAAAAACAAGATGACGTAAAGGGCGCATTCTCCTTGAGGTCAGCAGCCATCTCAGGGACAAATGACCGGATTTCTCCTGACCGGCAGGCTGCGACATATGTTCCGCCTCTTTATTTTTATTGTCAGGAGTGGATAACTCATAAAGATGGTGTCGCAGATATGCCGACAGACTCCCTATGCGGACGGTGGCCTCGTCTGGATTCTCCGCCGCGACGGAAGCTATGCCGTCGATGCAGGATGAGATGTATGCCGGATTGAGCCATTCCCTTATCATCGCGATTCTCTCATCGATTTCCTCGGCGAGCCGCCTCTCTTCATTGGACTGGGCTTTCCATCTCTTGAACAGCACCGCGAATGACATCCCCGCCAGAAGAAGCAGTACCAAGGTCGCTGAACATAAGGTGTCGGCAAGAATCCAAGGTGATAGGTAATCATGTATACGATGGCCATATCCAAGTAGTTCACGGGCCACATACTCTATCCCGATTCCGAAGAGCGGCACGCAATATGAAACCAGTAAAGCCAAGGCGAGATATGCGCCGTAACGCTTTTCGAGCAACCATCCCGGCGTAAGCCATCTGTGATTTATATAGGCAGCTGACAGCAATAGGGCCGTAGTCGGGACAATCAACCACATTATGGAATCACCCACCACCACAGTCTCGTCAAGGAAAGCAGCGACAACCGCCCCCGAAGAGAGGAACATAGCCGAAACAATGACAAGCGTGTATTTCAGCGGCGACGAGAGGGGGGATATCGTTTTTGACATGGTAGTCATTTGAATTCGGTCATCTCATCAGGGTGGAAGACGATTGACGACTCCGCCACCGGAGCGGCCAGAAAGTAACCGAGGCAGAAATCCCCGGAATACATCTGCGGGCCATTGCTCGTCCCGTTGCTGATGGCCTCAAGATAGTCATGCATCTCCTGACTTATGGGGGTCACCTTGACAGAGACCACATCCCCCTCGCGCAGCACTTGGTCTTCATCCTCCTCCTCGATGTCTTTCCGCGAAGTCATGACCACTTCATCTATTCTGCCGTCAACCGCAAGGTGGTCATTTACGGCCGACCACATATAGATTTCACCGTTGCGGTAGATCCTCACCCAGTAGCATTCCCCGTTGACCGAGGGATTGTCAGAGAAAGAGACCTGCAGGACTGCCACATAATCATACGGCATCTTTATCCATTGGAATTCAAGACCGGACAGCTCCACCGGGGACAACATTGTCGATGTCGCCTCATAACGGGCAGAGCCGTTCTCAACCGTCAAGGTATAGGTATGGCCGACAATCCCCGGGGTGAGATTGACAAAATTGCCCTCCTCATCGGGAAGAAGCTCGACGGACTGGCCGGCGGTGACATCCGATAAAGTGACTGTGGCGTCGGTCAGTGGAGTGTGATTCATCGGCTCATCCATCGGAGTGGTGTGGGTTATCCTTATCGAACTGCCATCCTGGTCGATGGAGCCTTCGATTACTGTCAGCGGCTCGATATCGTGATACTCGAAATCAAGCTCTTTCTCACAGGATGTCAGACCGACCGCCAACGCGGCCCCGAATGTGAATATGTATGCTGGGATTTTCATATGATTCAGAATTTCAACGTGTATGAAACTGACGGGACAAGGCCGTAAAGAGACTGTTGAACGGCGCGGGTGCCTGACGGCTTCGTGGGATCATCCTCGAAATAGACCACAAACGGGCTGTAATGACAGTAAGCGTTATAGACACCGAAAGCCCACTGTGTGGTGAAACGCCGTCCACGGCGGGTGTAAGTCGCCGACAGGTCAAGACGGTGTGACGACGGGGTGCGGTAGCCATTCCGGGAGGAATAATAATAGCATGTCTGGCCGTCAAGCTCGAATTTAACATCAGGAGCTGTGATTGGCTGGCCGGAGGAGAAGGTCCATGACCCTGAGAGATTCCATTTATCGGTCAGGCGGAATATGGCCACCACCGAAATATCATGCCTCCTGTCGTTTGACGCGTCATACCAGTCCCCGTCATTGATGCCGGGAATCTTTGACTGGGTATGACTCAGGGCATAGGAAATCCATCCCGTAAGACGGCCCGAATTCTTGCGGGCCATCAGCTCTATGCCGTAACTGCACCCTTTTCCGCCAAGCACCAGGCTCTCGAGGTCTACACTTGAGAACATAGTGCGCCCGTCACGGAAGTCATACACATTGTTGAGAGATTTCCAGTATCCTTCGACCGACCAGTCATATGCCCCGTCCGGAGTCATCCCCGTGTATCCTATACCATATTGCCAAGACTCCTCCGGCTTTATTGAAGCCGATGTGACGGCATATCGATCAAACGGGAAACTGGTTGTGTTGGCGCGAACAGCGTGGAGGTTCTGGCTCGTCTTGCTGATACCCGCCTTCACATTATGATATTGCGATATATCATATTTCAGGCTAACTCGCGGCTCTACGGATAGATATGTCTTGGCTGAGAAATCAGGTTGCAATCCGAGCATAGAGGTAAAAGAATGGAAACGGCTCCCTGACATTGCTGAAAATGCCACTCCTCTGACTCCGGCCGACACCGAGAATCGTTCGTTGAACGTGGCATCATATGAAGCCCACAGGGAATTCTGCCATCCCGACCTGATTTCCTTTTCATGGACAACATTTACGTCGAACTCCCCCGATTTGACCCGCAGCAGTTCGGAACGCGCCCCGAGTTCGAGCGACTGGTCTTCGGACAACGCGCATATTGCTTTCTCGTTTATGGAGAAGGAACGGATATACTCGTTCAGCGTCTGGTCTGTGCGCATCACCGACATGCTCATGTCAGCCGTGTAGTTTGTGAATGAGGCGGTAGTGGCGAATCTCCACGCGTCCCCTCTCGCCACAAGCCAGTTGACCGACGCGCCCAGGTTTCCCCAGTTCATCTGCATGAGGTCGCTGATACCCATATTGTCATGGCTTACCATAAACGACACATCTATATAGTCACCCCTTCGTGGCTGATAACGCAATTTGGCTGTCACGTCATAGAAGTTCATCACCGTATGGCTGTATTCAGGTATCATCTTGAGGAAGAGATCGACATACGAGCGTCTTGCAGTGACAGCGAAAGAAAGCTTGTCCTTGACTATGGGCCCTTCAGCGGCGAGTTTGGCAGCGAGAAGCCCTATTGTCGCGGAGGCGTGGTAAGATTCCATGTCTCCCGGGGCGAGCGAGGTGTCAAGCACCGATGATGTCGCTCCACCGTATGTTGCCGGAATTGGCCCTTTGTAAAGGGTGGCCCTCCCGAGAGCGTCATCGTTGAATGTGGAGAAAATTCCCATCACATGGGATGGATTGTAAAGCGTCAGGCCGTCGAGCAGCACAAGATTCTGGGAAGATGTCCCGCCACGGACTTCAAACCCACCGGCCCCCTCCCCTTCTCCATGCACACCGGGCATCAGGGTAATTGACTTTATTATGTCATTCTCTCCGAACAGCGCCGGAACGACAGCAAGTTTGCTCAATTCGAGATGCTCCGCTCCCAGACGGATGTCAGCTATGCGCTGACGGGCTGACTGGCCGGTGACCACCACCTCTTGCAGCTCTTCCTCGTAATCGGCAAAAGCTATGGAATCTGTTTCAGACACCGGAACCACATTGGCAGGTGTCTCCCCCTTGGCAGGGTTACCGGCCAGAATCAGTCCGGAAAAGACCAGACAACTCTTGACCGCGTATGACACGCGTGTCGATGTTTTCATTATCATCTTTTTTAACCTTAGAAATCGATGGGAGAAAAAGTCTGTCAGATATCGAATCTCTCTCCCCAATCAGATTGGACTGTGCAAAGTTACATATTTTCCGCCTAATGTAATTGACAAAAGCGACAAAACGGCTGTATAGCGCGGCAGAATGCCCCGAATCCAAGACATGGTTTGACAAATAGCCATATTCTCCGACATTCCCGTTCAAAGAAAAAAAACAGTTTTTTTGAAAAAAATCACCAAAAAATTTTGTCAGTTTAAAAATAGTTCCTACCTTTGCACACGTCAAACGACAACAACCACATCAACCGACTCAGCGGAGTCAACAAATGGTTGAAACAAAGATTGTCTTGTGGTGTAATGGTAGCACGTCGGATTCTGGTTCCGCCTGTGGGGGTTCGAATCCCTCCAAGACAACTAAAGCTCCTGATATTCAGGAGCTTTTTCTTTATATCAAATTATAACCTATGGAAAATCTCAAGTATACCCCGGAAAATATCACAAGCCTCGGAAAGGATGAGGTGTTTGTCTTCGGCAGCAACCTGCAAGGCTACCACGCAGGAGGCGCGGCGCGTACCGCCGTGAGACTCTTTGGAGCCAAAATGGGACAGGGGGTCGGCATGCAAGGCCAGTCTTACGCCATCCCGACAATGCAGGGCGGAGTGGAGACCATCAAGCCCTATGTCGATGAATTCATAGAACTCGCCCGGGAATGGGACCAGACCACATTTTATGTCACCCGGATAGGATGCGGCATCGCGGGATTCACCGACGAGCAGATCGCTCCCCTCTTTGACGAGGCGTTTGACCTCTACAATGTGAGGTTGCCCGAATCTTTCGCGAAGATTATTCAGAGACGCCGCCAGAAACGCGGCAAGGAATAATGACAGCGGTCGCCCCGCGATGGACTTACTGGCCATCAGTCGGGGCGACCGTTGAAATCATTTATTCCGCAGGCCGGAGAGGAATCCACCGGCACGCCACGGGATTATTCCTTGTTCTCAACAGGGAGTGCGCGTGAGAACACTTCGCGGAAGGAGACGATTGTCTCGGTGCGGAGCAGTCCCATCGGCTGGAGCTTGTCGTGGATGAGATGAAGCAGATGCTCGTTGTCACGGGCATAAAGCTTGACGAGCATGTCATACTGGCCGGTAGTGAAGTGGACTTCGGTCACTTCAGGCACTGTACGGAGCTTTTCGATGATTTCATCAAACGAAGCGGCCTCCTTGAGATATATCCCGACAAAAGCGCATGTGTCATATCCGAGAGTCGTGGGCTTTATGAGCGCACGTGAACCTTCGAGGATATTGGTTGCCTGAAGCTTTGCGATACGCTGATGAATGGCGGCGCCGCTGACGCCACACTCGCGGGCGATTTCGAGGAAAGGCTTCCTTCCGTTGTCTACCAGCATCTGGAGGATTTTGGTGTCCAGCTTGTCAATTTGTAATCGGGCCATGGTAATTATCGGTTAAGTTTAATATTCCCTTGGATTGGCAAACACGGCTGAATTTTAGGGAGAATTTTGTTTCCGCTTACGACTCTCAACCGCATTTCGACACAAATTTAGTAATAAACATTTTAAATCCCAAAAATATTTCGCTTGAATTTTTAGATTGGAATCCGCTTTTTGGACACAATTGGAAAAAATTCAGTACATTTGTAGTGTTATATGAATTTGCCCGTCTATGGAAATCAAACTTGAAAAGATTAATCATTCGACAGATATACCATTAGAAATCAAAGATTTATATCACGCCGCTTTCCCCGAGGAGGAGCGTCGCGAATGGTCTGACATAATACGCCGGATAGAAACCGGAGACCCCATATTTGATTTTTATGTTTTACAACACAATTCGGAAACGATAGGATTTATAACCCTCTGGAACCTCCCGGGGGCCTTGTATTGCGAGCATTTCGCCACCCTCCACCGCTGTCGCAACAAGGGTTTCGGAGCGGCCGTAATCAAGGAGGTCATCAATATGGCGGGGAACCGTCCACTGGTGCTTGAGGTCGAGCTTCCCGGCGCATCTGAATTTGCCGACTCCCGGATATCATTCTATGAGAGATGCGGCCTGACACCCCTTGAGGACTTCCCTTATTGGCAGCCTCCCTACCGTCAGGGATTGCCCGAAGTCCCCATGATGCTGATGTCATCTAAGCCCCTCCCCGACCCCACCGCATTCGCAATGATACTCCATACGATAGTCTACAACCAGTGATGCGCCCCTCCCCGTTTCAAATACTTGTCATCGGAGGTATCGCCGCATCCGTTTTTTCCGGGTGCGCCGGGAAGACGGAGCGAGCCGACGCAGGCGCAGAGCCACCTGTCGTGGTGGTCTCAATCCCACCACTGAAATATTTCGTGGAGAGAATCGGAGGGGACAAGGTCAGCGTGGAATGCCTCGCACCCGCCTCCGCGGACCCCGAGACATTCGAGCCTTCTATGGCCCAGCTTCGCAAGGCATCCAAAGCCGGATTGCTGCTGACTGTGGGATTGCTTCCATTCGAGGAAAAAGTGTCGGAAGCGATAAGTGCATCCAATCCCGACATCCGGATAGAGGAACTTTACCATTCTCTCGACCTGATAGAGGGCACTCACGACCACGGACACCACGAGGAAGATTCAGAAGAGGAGGGACACGACGGCCACCATCACGACGGCCACCATCACGACAGCCACGGCAATTACGACCCGCACATATGGACATCGCTGCGCAACGCCAGGACTCTGGCGCGTAACACATTTGACGCGCTTGTGGCCCTCTCTCCCGCCGACAGCCTCTACTTCAAGGCGCGCCTTGATGCGCTCGATCATCGCCTTGACTCCCTTGACCGCGCGATTTCTACGCGTCTCGCCCCGGCTATGGGGAAAACCATACTTGTCTGGCACCCCTCGCTCAGCTATTTCTCACGCGACTACGGACTTAAGCAGCTCGCCGTGGGACATGAACACAAGGAATCATCCATAACCGGCCTGAAGGACAGGCTTGACATGGCCCGACGCGAGAAACCCCTCGTGTTCTTCTACCAACGGGAGTATGACAGCCGCCAGGCGCAGTCGATAACCGAGGCCACGGGGCTGGAGCCTGTCACCATCGCCCCGTTGTCGGCAGACATCGAGCAGGCCGTCATAAAAGCCGCCGACGCGGTGGCGGCAACGCTCCCAAACCCACCCCAAGACTCCACCATCAGATGAAAATAATACCCGACATATCACTCACGCCGCCGTCCCATCAAAGAGAACACGGCCCCGCCGCCATACAGCTCTCGGGAGTAGGAATCGGCTGGGACCACCGTGAAATCCTAAAGGATGTCAACCTCACCGTCAACCGTGGCGACTTCATCGCGATAACCGGCCCTAACGGCGGAGGCAAGACGACCCTGCTGAGAATCATTCTCAAGCTGCTGAAGCCAACATCCGGGAAAGTTGAATACCTTTCCCACGAGGGAGAGGTCTCAGACCGTCTTCCGATAGGTTACCTCCCGCAGAAAAACATGATTGACTCCCGCTTCCCCATCACTGTCGAGGAGGTTATAGCCTCCGGGCTGCTTTCGGAGAAGAACGTGTCACGCGACATACTCAAACAACGCGTGGAGGAGATTCTGGACATAATCGACCTCAAACCCCACGCCCGGCAGACAATCGGCAACCTCTCGGGCGGCCAGCTTCAACGCACCCTCCTGGGCCGCGCACTGATTTCCAACCCCTCGATACTGGTTCTCGACGAGCCGCTGAGCTATATCGACAAACGTTTCGAGGACAGGCTTTACGACCTTCTTAACGACCTCCCCCTTTCCACAACTATCCTGCTTGTATCCCATGAGATGAGTGTCATATCCGGCATGGCCACACGCCACGTAATCGTAGACCACACCATCCACGAATGCACCTCACATCACCACTTCATCCCCTCCCCCTGCCCTTGATTCATCTCTCTTCCCGCCCCTGATTCATCCCCTCTTCCTGCCCACTGAGAAATCTGCCGTTACAGGCATTTGGATTTCCCGGACGATTACGATGGTTTTCCCTGACGATTCCGTAGGAATCATTTATCTGAATAGCCGTGGGCTGGCGCGAGGTAAGGCCGGTAGGCCGCAACCGATGCGGTAACCCACGGTAGCGGCGCACACAGAACGATTCCGGAGGAATCTTTTCTGATATTCCAAAAGCTGGTAATATCAAAAAAGATTCCTCCGGAATCGTCCTTTTGGATGGAGAGAATTACTTGGCTTTACCAAGCACCTTCTTATCCACCACAGCGGGATATTTCTTGTCAAGCTCCTCAAGCCACTTGGCCAGCAGGAAATCCTGATAATCGGTGATTACCACACCGCGCACATCGGCTGCCTCCTCGGGCTGCTCAATCATCTTGGGCTGGTAAGCCTCATATGCCTTCCAGCGACCCTGGGGAACGGGCTTCTCAGCACCGAAACCGAGATAGTCAGTGATGGCGTTCTCACCCTTGGCGGCAAGCACACGCTCAACCTTTACATCCTTGCCGAATTTCTTACGGAGGACAACCGAGAGGGAATCTGCGTCAGCCACAGGATTCTCCTTGAGATAATTATTCACATCATTGAGGAGAGAATCGGAATCAGCGAAGATGATGCGCGATTTGAATCGGGGGCTATCCCAACGATAGTTGGCTTTGTTTGCCTGGAAGAAAGCTTCCAGACCCTCGCGGTCAGACTTGGCCTTAGACCACACAGTGCGATCCTGAATCTCGAACATCAGCATACCGTCGCGATACTCGTTGACGAGATTGCGGTAGGAAGGCTCCTCGGTCATAAGGTTGCGCTGCTTGGTCTCGATGACTGCCGCGTCGAGATAACGGTTGACAGCCTCTTCGAGCTGACCCACCTGCTGGGCGGCATCCCCGGCGAAGCCATTGGGAAGCTCCTGGGCCATCACCTCCGACAGGGGCAGTTTCTCTTTGCCGATACGGGCGACAACCAGGTCTGAGCCTTGCAGCGAAGCAAGCATCACAGAGTCCACACCACCTGCGGCGGTTATCTGCTTCTTGATTTTGTCGAGAGCCTTGGTCTCCACCTTGGCTCCATATTCCTTCTTGAGCTGGGCGAGACGACGCTTCGCGGGCAGCTGGCCACGCTCATCACGGGAAATAGCGTTGACAATCATAGGCTTCGCCTCTTCAAACGACTCGATGCCCTTCCCGGCAAGACGCTTGATGATATGGTAGCCATAGGCGGTCTCGAAAGGCTCGGAGATTGTGCTGTCAGCGAGCGAGAAGGCGACCTCCTCGAACTGAGGCACCATCTGTCCGGCTCCGAACCAAGGGAGACGTCCTCCCTGGGAAGCCGATCCGGGATCTTCCGACTCTGCGGCGGCCACAGCCTCGAAGCTCGCGCCGTTGGTGACGAGAGTGTAAAGCGAGTCGATATAATGTTTCTGTGCCTGTGCATCCTCCGGGGATTTTCCACGGGTAAGGCGCAGGATATGTTCCACCAGCACCTGTCCGCGGGCCGGGCGACGGTCGTTCACCTTAACTATATGGTAACCTACCGGCGAGGCAATCACTCCGGAATGTCCGCCGACAGCCACAGTGTACGCCGCGTCCTCAAACGCCGCAGGGAACCTGTTGGCCATGATGTAACCCATACGTCCGCCGTTGCGGGCCGAATTGGCATCCCCTGAATACTTCATAGCGAGGGAATCGAAACTCTCTCCTGACTCGATGCATGTCAGCAACGAGTCCATAAGAGCCTTCTTCTGTTCGAGGGTCTTGCCGGGCGACTGGAAGAAAACCATAATGTGGCTGACATCCACCTCCTCCTTCATCCTTTCATACTGGGCGGCGATGATGCTGTCCTCCACGGCCTTGTCGACCATATAGGGAGCGGCCAGGTCGCGACGGTAAGTGTCGAATTCCTTTGCGAACGCCTCGGTCTTGTCAAGCCCCATGTCTTCAGCCGCGGCCACCTTCTGGCGGTAAGGGATGAAGAGCTTCAGATACTCCTCGATATCCTGGGGAGTGGACTGCTGGGCGTTGTTTTTGTGATAAAGATATTCAAACTCGCTGAGAGTCACCGGCTTTCCTCCGACAGTCATCAGCACGGGGTCTGCCGGCCCTTTGGCCTGTGCCAGAATGGCCGAACCCAAGAGAACTGACAGCGATATGAGTCCTTTTTTCATCGTGAACGGATAAATTGATGGTTTAGGCTAATTGTAATGTGTCCTCGCTCGAAGACACTATCTGTTTAACGGCACCGCGACAGTTTTATTATGAAAAGCTAATATTTTTATGTGAAAATTTCGTAACTTTGCGGCCATGTTATTTGAAGACTTTGATTTGAGCGACGACCTGCTGGACGCGCTTTACGCGATGCACTTCGAGGAATGCACACCAATTCAGGAACAGGCGATTCCCGTCGTGCTTGACCGTCGCGACCTTATAGCCATAGCCCAGACCGGCACCGGCAAGACCGCCGCATACCTGCTTCCCGTCATCGACCTCCTGGCCGAGCTTCCCGAAGCCGACGGGTTTGTCAACTGTATCGTGATGGCCCCCACCCGCGAACTGGCCCAGCAGATCGAACGCCAGATGGACGGGTTCAGCTACTACCTCCCCCTTTCGAGCATCGCCGTCTACGGCGGCACCGACGGCGCAGGGTTCGCCCGCCAGCAAAAAGGAATGAAAGCCGGGGCGGATGTGGTAATCGCCACCCCAGGCCGTCTGCAGGCCCTGCTGCAGATGGGAGGCATAGACCTCTCCAAGGTCAAATATTTCGTCCTTGACGAAGCTGACCGAATGCTCGACATGGGATTTTACGACGACATCATGGCCATCGCCAAACTCCTTCCCAAAGAGCGCCAGACCCTCCTCTTCTCGGCCACGATGCCCCCCAAGATACGCAAGCTCGCCCAGTCGATACTCAACGACCCCGTGGAGGTGAAAATCGCCCCCTCACGTCCCGTCGAGAAGATAAAGCAGTCGGCCATCTTCTGCTATGAGGATGACAAGCAGCGCATCCTGACCGACATCCTGAAACAGCGACGCGGCGAACGCGTCATCGTCTTCGCAGCCTCGAAGCACGGAGTCCGCGACCTCTCCCGCGACCTGCGCCGTTGCGGCATAAAAGCCGCTGAAATCCACTCCGACCTCGACCAGCAGCAGCGCGAAGAGACAATCCGCGGATTCCGTAGCGGACGCATCGAGGTGATTGTCGCCACTGACCTGCTCGCCCGAGGCATCGACATCGACGAAGTGATGCTGGTGGTCAATTACGATGTTCCCCGCGAACCCGAGGATTACGTCCACCGCGTGGGTCGCACCGCCCGCGCCAACGCCGACGGCGAGGCTGTCACACTCGTCGGCCCCCGTGACCGCCGCGCCTTCTCCCGCGTGGAATCCACCCTGAAAATAAAAATCGCAGCCGAGAACCGCCCCGCGTCCTCACCGCGTCCCGGCTCGGACCGCCCGGCCTCACGCCCCGACGACAAAGGGAAACCCCGCCAGCCCAGGAAAGGGAACCGCAACGGCAAAACCGGTAACAAGCCTGCAAACAAACCGGGCAACAAACCGCGCGTTTTCCGTCATTCCCCCGAGAAAGGCGGCAATCCGCAGCAATAATACAAAACTGTGGCGAATAACGCATATGCCTGAGGGCCGAATTTGGCCTTCAGGCATTTTTTTGTCTCCATTTTTTGAAAAAATTGACAATTATGCGGTTATGTTTTAAACTTTTTTCGTAATTTTGTCACGATTTTGGCTTAATAGAATTTAAAGCTCATCATCTTAAGGTACATCCGCTTGGCATCTAAACCTGAAAAAAGTATAGTATTTATAAAATAAAGGTATGAAGAAACAACTTCTGATCGGACTGCTTGGCGCAGCCGGAGGCCTCGGGCTTGCAAGCTCGCTGGTATCCTGCGACGACTACCGTCCGACAACCGACACGGACGGCAAGCTCCTTGTCTCGGTGGACCTCGACAAAGATGTCGTGGCTTCCGCCTCCAACAAGCAGGCTTCTGCCCCCTCCCGCGCCGAAGCGCAGTCGGTCTCAGCTTCCGACCTGTCGCTGAAACTCACGTCAGAATCAGGCTCCTTCGCCCGCGAATGGGCTTCAGCCTCCGAATTCAGCGACCCAGTCAGTGTTCCCGTAGGGAAATACACCCTCGAAGCCTGGTATGGCGATCTTGAGACTGAGGGATTCGAGAAACCCTACTATTACGGCAGCTCCTCACTGACAGTCGAGGAAAACCGCACAACCCCAGTCAGCGTCACAGCAACCCTCGCCAACTCTATGGTAAGAGTGGAGATGTCTGACATGTTCCGCAACTATTTCGCGTCCTACTCTCTGACCCTGCGTTCCGAGCTTGGCAACGAAATCGCCTACCCCGACGGCGAGACCCGCTCGGTCTACCTCGCCCCCGGCCAGGTCACCGCATCCATCACCATCACAAAGCAGAACGGCACCACAGCCACCCTTGAGCCGAAAAGCTTCACTGCGGAGGCCCGCCACAGCTATGTGCTTAAATTCGACATCAACAGCGGCGAGGCCGGCGACGGCTTCCTCGTGCTGACCTACGACGACATGACCGACATGGAAAATGTCGAGATAGACCTCAGCGACGCTATCCTCAATGCCCCCGCTCCCCGTATCAATGCCGACGGCTTCACCTCCGGCGAGTCCTGGACAGTGATGCAGGGACAGCCCTCGGCCAAGAACGCCAAGGTGACCGCAATGGCCCAGGCCGGCATCAACGGCCTTGTGCTGACCACCACATCATCTTACCTCGAATCACAGGGATGGCCCAAGGAAATCGATCTGGTCAGCGGCGACGCTTCCACCCTCGCCATGATGAAGGGTCTCGGCCTGAGAATGGTCGGCACATCCAAGCCTGACAAGATGGCCATGGTTGACTTCACCGACCTGCTTTCAAACATCGCATACCTTGAAGAAGGCAACAATGTCTCTACATTCACTCTCCAGGTACGCGACCGCAATTCCCGTGTGGCCGAGTCACCCGTAAGCTTCTCGGTAGAGGCTGTCACCACCGCCCTGAGCGTGGCTGCAATCAATCCTATTTATGAGTGGGACAACACCCTCACATTCGAGATTGAGACCAACGCCACCTCACTCGACGGACTGACCCTCCAGGCCAAGAATGAGCGCAACACCTGGGACAACTGCCCCATCACATCCTGCGACCTTGTAGCCCGTCTGGGCAACACCTACCGCGTGGTGGCAACCGTTCCCGCATCGAATAAAGACATCCCCATGCGTCTTTCACTCGGAAATCTGAAAGCAGACTTCACAGTCGTCCACGAGCCAAGTCCCTACTCGCTCGCAGCTGTTGAGAACGGCATCTATGGCTGGCAGGCAGCCCTTGACCTCCGCTACAAGGCAGGAGCCACCGGCGCGAAACGCCGTGCCGCTTCCCGTTCGGCAGAGCAGCCTGAGAATGTGAGCTTCGAGATTTCCGCCGATGGAGGCAACACATGGAGCACCGCAACCGCTACCAAGCTCGCCACCAACCGCTTCCTCGTGAAAGGTCTCACCGGCGGCAAGACCTACCAGGTTCGCGCCACTTGTGACGGTCTCCTCTCAAGCATCTACACATTCACCACCGAAACCGGTGCCCAGCTTGAAAACTCCGATATGGAGACCTGGTCACGCACTGACGGAAAGACACAATATTGGTGGATAGAATATCCAGGAGCATCAGCGGCTTCAGCCATCTGGGGCACAATGAACCAGCTCACGACATCTGAAGGCGGTAGCAACGAATCCAGTCTCAGTTCAAGCAGGGATGGCATGTCTTACTGTGCTTTTTCCGGGACACGTCAAGAAACAGGAAGTGTCAACGGAGGTTCCTCTGCCGCAATAATCGAGACTGTTGGCTGGGGTAAAGGCAATCAAGCTCAAGCATACTGGACCAACTCTAAACATATAACTGTCGGTCAGCTCTATCTTGGAGCCTATAATTCCTCGACTCAATCACCTGATTATGGTATTGTATACGGTCATCGACCCAAAAACGTTGAATTCTACTACAAATATAGCGCGAAAAACTCTGCGGACTTCGGCAAAGCCTTCGTGAAGGTATTGGATGCTTCCGGCACCGTACTCGCAGAGAAGACGTTGAACCTTCCCGCCGTAGCTAATTACACCAAGAAGGAACTTGATCTCTCAGAGGCATATGCAGTTCCATGCAATGCCGGTGTTACTCTGCAGATTGGCTTTCTGTCAAGTGGAGTTGAAAATGTAGAGAGCAACAACAATAGCAGTTGGCTTAACCAGCCTGCGTTCACAAAAAAAGATGGTCGTTATACCGGCTCGTCACTCTACATCGACGACATCAGACTCAACTATTAATCAACACGCCAACCCATAAAATATGAAAACCAAGATATTTTCCATCCTACTTTCAGCTGCCGCAATGGCCGGGTTCTCGGCGTGCGACACCTGGAATCCGGATCCGGCGGTAAATGGTCGTGGCCAGTTAAGCACCGCCAACCTCGGAGTCGAGGTTGACGGCGCCGAAACCGACGTCAACGACAACGCCGGCGCAAAGCCCGCAGCCGTGAAGGCAAGGACTACTGCCTCGCGTGCGACAGTAGACCTGTCAAACTTCATCGTGACCGTTGATGACAAAAACGGTCAGCAGGTAAGCCGCTGGACTTACTCCACAATGCCCGAACTGCCCACCTTCGCTGTCGGCGACTACACAGTGACAGTGCGTTCGCATGAGGTGGAGCCCGCAGCCTGGAATGCCCCCTACTTCGAGGGTTCACAGACATTCACCATCGAGGCTGACAAAGTCACCGAAGTACAGACCGTTGTCTGCACCCTGGCCAACATCCGTGTCTCTGTGAAATTCACAGACAAGCTCATCGCCGCCCTCGACAACGCCAGCCTGGCAACTGTCAAAATCACTTCAGAAGGTAACAATTCGCTGATATTCACCCCCTCCGAAACCCGTTCGGGTTATTTCGCGGCTCTTAAAGACCTTGAGACCCTCCGTCTCGACTTCTCAGCCTCGATTATGGGTCACACCGAGACCTTCACCAAGACCATTGACAATGTTGCCAAGGGTCAGCACCGTAAAATCACCCTCAGCCTGACCGGCAACGAGGTAGTGCCCCCCGAAGAACTCGGCACCATCATCAATGACGGACAGGGTATCATCGTTGACACCACTGTCATTGAGGATGACCCCATCGAGAGCGACTATGAATGGTATGAGGACAACCTCGATGATTCAGGCCGTCCAGGCGATGAAGATTTCGGTGGTGGTGAGGAACCGGGTCCCGGCCCCGGTCCTGATCCCGGTCCCGATCCCTCCGACTGGTCGATTGAGTTCACCAGCTCCTCCCTCGACCTCGACGGAGTAAATGACGCGACCCAGTTCCCCCAGGATGGCTCCAAACCTGCCGCAGTGGTCATCACATCTTCAGAAGGCATTGCCAACCTCAAGGTTGACATTATTTCCGATGCTCTCGCCGGTGTGCTTGAAGATCCCTCAATCGGTCTGGCTCCTTCATTCGACCTTGCCTACCCCGGCAATCTTGAAGAAGCCCTCAGCGGCACCTTCCATTTCCCTGTCGGAAATGAAGTAATCGGCCAGACAGAAGTCACCTTCGACATCGCGCCATTCGTGCCCCTGCTCAATATCTATCCCGGTAACGACCATACTTTCAGACTTACCGTGATTGACCAGAAGGGCAATCAGGAAGTGAAAGAACTCAAGTTCAGATCATAAAGGAAGGAGGATAAAGCAATGAAAAAATATCTTATTTTCGGAGCCTCCCTCCTTGGGATCGCAGCGCTTTCCGCCTGCTCCGACACATTCCGTCCCGCCGAGGACGGCGACGGCGAAGGCCGCCTGATGCTCAAAGCCACAGTCAACTCTGATGTTGTGGTCAAGACCCGCGCGGGCCAGACAAATGACGAACTCGCCAAGAAGACACTCATCTGGATTTCCAACGCATCCGGTGCGGTCAAGAAATACAACGGTATAGATGAGGTGCCGACCGCCGGCATCAAACTCCTGTCTGGTCATTATGTGGCCGAGGCATGGACCGGCGACTCTGTGTCGGCCTCATGGGATGACCGTTATTTCACAGGCCGAGAGGAATTCGACATCACAAAGGGTTCGGCTGTGCAGGTCAACATCAACTGCAAGATTGCCAACACCCTCGTATCTGTAGAATATACCGACAAGGTTGCCGAACTTCTGACCGACATCACAATGGAGGTCGGTCACGACAAATCGACAGGTACCCGCGACGGTGTGCTGACCTTTACCCAGGAGAAGATTGACCAGCAGGCCAAGGGTTACTACATGACCAACTCCCGTTCGAAAGACCTGGTCTACACCCTGCGCGGTACCCTGGCCTCAACCGGCAAGCCGTTTGAATACACAGGGAAACTTGAGAATGTCGCCCGTGCCACCGAATACCACCTCATCGTCAAGCATAACGACCAGGAGGAGGAGCAAATCGGTGGAGCATGGATCACTATCGAGGTGGACGAGAGTGAAATCGAAGTGGAAGACACATTCGAAATCACCACTCCCCCTGCCATCTCCGGTATCAGCTTCAATCTCTCCGAGGCTGTCACAGGGCTGGTAGGTGAGCTTCCCCGTCGCTCAATCTGGATTGCAGCCGCAGCCGAGCTGACTTCTGTCGAGGTGAGCGGCGACGTGTTCGCCAACATCACCGACCTTGGCGGAAACGATTTCGAACTGTTCGGTATGAGCGACCGCGTTAAGTCTGTTCTCGAAGCAGCCGGTATCAACTTCACCTACACCACCCACGAAGACACCGGTTTCTCAGAGCTGAAACTCAACTTCGAGAAGGAGTTCCTTAACTCCCTCCCCGAAGGTGACTATACCGTCAATATTACCGCAACTGACGCCAACGGTCGTTCGGCCAATGCCACCCTGCGTCTGATTCCGACCAATGCCAAGGTCATGATTCAGGATGTCGATCCCGATGCCCTGACCATTACCTCCCGTTCAGCAGTCGTTTCGGCCAACATCCTCCGCGAGGATGCCGAGGGATGCGGTATCATGTATCGCAAGAAAGGCACCCAGCAGTGGACCAAAGTTCCCGCTGAGGTTACCGAAGGCAACAGCTACACCGTAGGTCTGACCGGCCTTGAGCCCGCTACCACATATGAGGTAGCCGCTTATTGCGACGGCTTCGAGTCAACCGCCATCCAGCAGTTCACCACCGAGGGTGAGCCTCAGCTTCCCAACGCAAGCTTCGAGGACTGGTGTACCGACCCCAACGAGAAGAATGTTCTGATTCCGGGTGTGTCACCCTCTGATTTCTACTGGGACAGCGGTAACCACGGTTCTATCACGATGGATAAAAACATCACCGAGAAAGCCGATGACCTCCATCATTCCGGAAATTATTCAGCGAAACTCTGCAGCCAGTTTGTCGGTATCACGCTGTTTGGCAAACCTGTTGGTAAATTCGCTGCCGGAAACATCTTTATCGGTAAATACCTGAAGACAGATGGTACCGATGGTGTGCTTGGCTGGGGACGCAGCTTCACAGCCCGTCCGAAAGCTCTGCGTGTATGGGTCAAATACACCCCTGCCGCTGTAACCGATGTCGACAATGCCAATCCTGACGGCGTAGTCACAGGTGATATGGACAAAGGTATCATCTATGTAGCTCTCGTGGATGGAACAAAAACCGCTTATAACGGAGAGGCATGGCCTGTAGTCGTGAAGACAAAGTCATCCGAACGCACTCTCTTTAAGAAAGATGGCGATCAGGTAATCGCTTATGGCGAGCATGTGTTCACCGAGGCAACTTCCGGAGACGGCCTTGTAGAGGTGATAATCCCCATCAACTACAAGCGCACTGATGTACGTCCGTCTAACATCGTGATGGTGGCTTCCGCCTCCAAGATGGGTGACTACTTCACCGGCGGTCCCTCCGTAATGTATCTCGACGATGTAGAGCTTATCTACGAATAATTCACGTTTCACGTTATAGTCAAGTCGGTGTGCCTACAATGTAGACACACCGACTTTTTTCCTAATCCAATATTCCATCACCTAATATTCCTTCATCCAATATTTCATCACCAATATATTGTATAAAGCTGGGTTACATCGGACGATTCCGAAGTAATCATTTATCTGAATAGCCGTGGGTTGGCGCGAGTGTAAAGCCCCCTTGTGGGGCTGCACGAAGCGGTAACCCACGGTTGCATTTCGTCAAAGATGGGATTCCGGAGGAATCTTTTTTGATATTCAACAAAACCGGTAATATCAAAAAAGATTCCTCCGGAATCCGTCGTATTCTCCTATTACCGGGGGTTACCGCATCGGTTCGGCCTACCGGCCTCACCTCGCGCCAACCCCCGGCTATTCAGACAAAGGATTCCTTCGGAATCGTAGGGGAAAACCAACATGGCTCTGTTGGAATCGTTTGGGGAGACCATCATGACCCTGTCGGAATTATTCGAAGGAACGACCATAATTCTGTCATAATCGTTTGGGGAAACCGACATACCTCTGTCGGAATTGTTGGGGAAACCTCCGTGATTCTGTCGGTGAGGGTTGACACAACGGACTGCCGTTTTATGGCGGAATCGCATCCATTACGGTCTATTATCTGATATGAAATCGTCGCGAGATTCGCAATACTCATATGTGGGTATTCGTTATATGTGAAGTCTCCAATATGGCAACAAATTAATCCATACATATACTTTGTTTTAGGTATTTTACTGAATATCAACAATATAACCGAATTTTAACCGTAATTTTGTATGAAATTAAAATAATAGGTCAAGTGATTCCAATAAGGTATTCAGTCATTCCCGCGTTGTTTTTAGCTGCTTTCCCGGCGGTGTTCTCCACCGAAAAGGAGGAGAACGCGACGATGACTACCTTATCACAACCGACCGATTCGCTTGACTCAATCGCCCGAATCGACTCCATTCTGCTGGCCGACCTCGAACGCCGCGAGAAAGCCATGGAGGAGATGAAAGGGAAGGAACTCGGGGAAGTGGTAGTGACCGCCCGCGAGAGTCGTGGAGTCACCGCCGCATCGGTCATCGACAGGCAGGCGATGGCCCACCTGCAGCCGTCGAGTTTCACCGACCTGGTGGAGCTTCTTCCCGGATTCGTCTCCAAAGACCCCGACATGGGGAAAGCCAACCTCATCAACCTGCGACAGGCCGCACAGGCCGCTCCCGACGGCTATGACACATCATCGCTCGGGACATCGTTTGTGATTGACGGTGTGCCGGTCAACACCTCCGCCGAGATGCAGACCACCGCCGACTCCGACCGTGCGGGTCGACTGACCGCCGGAAAGGGTGTCGATATGCGTTCGATACCGACCGACGACATCGAAAGCGTGGAGATTGTCCGTGGAATACCCTCTGTCGAGTATGGCGAACTCACCTCCGGCGTGGTGAAAATCAAACGCAAGCAGGGAGTGACCGGTCTGGAAGCCCGTTTCAAAGCCGACATGCAGAGCCAGCTCTTCTATATCGGCAAAGGTTTCGGAATGCCTGCCCCGGGGTGGACGGTCAATGTCTCGGCTGACTATCTCGACTCACGCATCGACCCGCGTGACAACCGCCAGAACTTCAAACGCGCATCCGCCTCACTGCGCAGCAACCTCAAACGTCAGGTCAAGGGGAAAGACCTCACCTGGGACTCCTCACTCAACTACACCGGCACTTTCGAGCGCGACAAGAATGACCCCGATCTGACCGTCAACAACACCATAGACTATTACACCAACGACATAAACAGCTTTTCCTGGAACAACACCCTCGTGTTGCTCTCCCGCCAGGGGGGATTCTTCAACTCCCTCGGCCTGACCACCGGCCTGAGCTATTCCGACGAGCATCTGCGCCAGCAGAAGACCGTGGCCTCCACCCGCCTCTACCCACTCCCGGTATCGACCACTCCCGGAGCAAACAATGTCGGCTTCCTGCCGATGCTCTACATAGCGGATTACGATGTGTATGGCAAGCCGTTCTCGGCATTTGCCAAACTTTCGTCACGATTCCGTTACCGTGCAGGCGACATCTCGGGATGGCTGAAAGGTGGTGTGGAGTGGAATCTCTCCAAGAATTTCGGCAAAGGACAGGTCTATGACCTCACCCGTCCGCTGACGGCAGGCAACAACAGCCGCCCCCGCCCGTTCGACGACATACCGGCGATGCAACAGCTTTCGGCCTATGTCGAGAATGAATCGGAAGTGAGACTCGGCGACCATACCCTCCATCTTCAGGTCGGCCTGCGCGAGACACAGCTTCTCGGGCTTGACGGCAGGTATTACCTCTCCGGTCGCCCCTATTTCGACCCGCGAGCCAACCTGAAATGGACGCTCCCTTATTTTACCGTCGCCTCCGAGCCGATGGTGTTTGAAATCGGCGGAGGTGCGGGTCTCCATACCAAGATGCCTGTGGCGGCCTACCTCTATCCCGACCTGCTTTTCACCGACGAGGTGCAGCTCAACTACTTCCACGACAATGAGGAATGGCGGACAATGAATGTGATGACCTTCGTCGATGACCGGGTCAACTATGACATCAAGGCCGCCCGCAATTTCAAATGGGAGGTCAGCGGTGACATCTCATACAGGGGGAACCGTCTGTCGGTGACATATTTCCGCGAACGGATGCACGACGCGTTCAGAATGGCTTCCGAGGTGCGTTACCACACTTACAACCGCTATGACGCGTCAGGTTATGACCCCTCGACAGGAGGCGCTCCCGACATCGACCGTCTCCCTTACACGACAGAGACAAAAATCGCGATGATAAGCCGCCCCACCAACTCGTCGCGGGTCGACAAGGAGGGTGTGGAATTCACCTTCTCGTCGCGTCGATTCCCGGTGGTGCGCACCCGCGTCACGGTCAACGGGGCGTGGTTCCGCACAACGATGGCCAACTCCACCGGCCTATGGTACAAGCCGGCGATTATTGTCAACGGCAAGGAACTCCCCTACGCCGGTTATTACGAAGACCCGGAAGGATTGGTCTACCAGTCGTTCAACACCAACTTCACCTTCGACACGGACATTCCGCGACTGAAGCTCAACGTCTCCCTGTCGGTGCAGAACATGTGGTTCACCTCCAACCAGTCTTTGCGCAAGGCCGGAGTGCCATTGAAATATGTCGGTCTCGACGGAGTCGAGCATCTATGGAATCCCGCCGACGCCTCAGACCCTTACCTGGGGCAACTCCTCAGAAGCTATTCCCAGACAGCTTTCGACGAAAGGAGAATCCCACTGGCCACGGCCTTCAACCTCAAGGCCACAAAGAGAATCTGGAACGACCGTATCGGCATCGCCCTGTATGTCAACCGCCTGATCAGCATCACACCGGATTATGAGCTTTACGACTCGTTGCAGCGACGCTACACGACCCCGTATTTCGGAATGGAGCTGAATCTGAAACTTTGACCTCTCAACATAGACAACAACACAAAACAATAACTATAAACCAACTGACAATCATGAAGATCTACTCAGTAATCATCGCCTCAGCAATACTGGCAACCGGTTTTGCCTCTTGCTCTGACAAGGATGAACCGCAGGAACAGTCACATCTTGTAACCCTCCAGAACAATTTTCCGGAAGGTATGGAGCATTACACCGTAATGTTCAATGACATGTCTGTCACCTTCACCGAGCTTAACACTCGCCAGACCTACACCACCACCGCCTCACATATGGCGGCTTCGGTCAACATATCCCTCCCCACCGGTATCTATGACTATTCCGGTGTGATCAACTACTCCCAGCTTCTTGGTGACGGCTCGACGAAAGAACTCGCGCTCAGGGCTGTCGGCACATCAGTGACAATCACCGGCGACCAGGAGCTGACCCTCGACTGGTTCCTCTCCACTCCGTCTGAGGGCTTCGTGTTCAGCGAAATCTACGCCGCAGGCTCACCCAACGCCACCGGCAAAAGCGGTCTGAAAGACACCTACATCCGTATCTACAACAACTCCTCGGAGACTCTGTATGCCGACGGCCTCGCCATCTGTGAGTCTGACTTCGTGAACTCCCGCACCAACGATTACACTATCCTCACCCCTGAGAATGACCTCAACGTCAACTTCACAGCAGGAACAGTATGGGTAATCCCCGGAAACGGCACCGATGTTCCCGTCGAACCCGGCAAATCCATCACCATCGTTGACCAAGCTATCGACTGGAGCGCGCAGGTAGAAGGTGCGCTCAACCTCACCGGTGCAGACTTCGAATGGTATGACGACCACGCGATGGACACCGACAACCCCTCGGTTCCCAACCTCGACAAGTGGTTCAGCTACTCCGCCACCATCTGGATTATCTCCAACCAGTGTAACCGCTCCTACGCGCTTGTGAGAATGCCCGAAGGCATGACAGCCGAGACCTACCTGGCCGAGTACAAGGCTCCCTACAAGTATATCCATCCCACCACCGGTAACGAGATGACCAAGCAGAACGCATGCCGCATCCCCAACAGCTGGATTATCGACGGTGTGAACCTCGGTAACCGCGAGACTTACGTCCACGGCGCACTGGCTCCCTCGATTGACGCATCCTTCGCCTGCATCTCCGAGAAGAACTCCGATCCCGCCCGTTTCGGCAAGGTGTTTGTCCGCAAGACTGCAACCACCACTCCCGATGGCCGCGTGATACTCCAGGATTCGGATGACTCCGCCGCCGACTTCATTCTGAAATCAACCCATTGATGCCTGTAAGACTCTCCACATATATAGCCATAACAGCCACACTATTGTCGGTAGCCCCTCTTATGGGAGCTACCGGCATCGGTGTGACCGACTCCATAGCCCGGCTTTCGCAACCTGACGCCGCCACCAAAGACTGGGAGGCGGAAAGCTTCGGAGCGAGATTCCGGCGCGACGCCGTCACCGGCAATCCTGCTGCGATGACCGAGTTACTACCCTTTTCCGTCACCACTCTCGGCCTGCACGGCTCTCTGTCGGAAACAGCCCGTACCCTCCCCGCTGAAATCGGCGACGGGGAACTGACCGGGAGCGTGACCGCCAACTCTTACCGTCATCTCGGTAAGAACACCACCGTGTGGGGCCACGCCCGTTTCCACGCCGGGAAAATCAAGGGGGTATGCTGGAACAACTCCGCTGATTATGACCTCGTTGGGCCGTATGTGATAGGTGATCCGGTCGGAGGCGACCTGACCATCCGTAGCTATGACTTCGGGGGAGGTTACGCCGGAGAGTCGGAGAAATGGAGATGGGGAGTGGAGGCATCATACCGCGCCGCGATTGACTATCGTGGTCGCGATCCCCGTGACAAAATCATCGTTTCCGACCTTGATGTGTCAATCGGAGGGGGATTCCGCCCGGCAGGCTCAGGTCTTGCAATCGGACTTGCAGGCAATGTGAAAGTCTACAACCAGACCGCGGCCATAGAGTTTTACAATCCTCTCAACGGCATTCCTACCTACGCGATGACCGGGCTCGGCTCTTACTATCCGCGCTTTTCAGGCAACAGCGGGAGAAACACCGCCTATTCCGGAGCAGGATTCGGTCTGTCGGTATCGCTCTTTCCTGTGTCTGACAACTCAGGTCGCCCAATCAGGGCGCAAATAGAGGTGTCAAACTTACGGCTACGCCAATATATGCGCGATTTCAACAACCTTGAGCTGACCCATACCTCGACCTCTTCGCTCGCGGGGGAATATGGTATGATGTTCGGCAACCTGGATGAAAGGACATCGGGCATATGCTACGGTTTCACCGTGCGTGGCCATTACAGCCGCAAGACCGGAACGGAAAACCTGGTCGGTTCGTCGACCGGAAACAACTACCCTATCATCGGGGAAAGGGAAAATTACCGCAAGACAGTGGCAGGCGCACGGCTAACCCTTCCTGTCGAGCTGCGTATCGACCCCTCAAACCGTATCGGCCTGACATTGGGAGGAAGCTACACCTCGGTCTCAGAGACTCTGATTGAGCCATCCCGCAAGGTTTCGGCCACCAATGTCACCCCCTCGCTCTGTGGGGAATGGAGCCGCCGTTTCACGAAAGGAGCCATTCTGACAATCGACGCGGAGGTGTCGCACCGCTTCACGACTCCGGGGACAATAACCCTCACAGCACTCGACACCACCAGCGAACTTGGCGCGGCCGTGATGCGTGACATATCCCTGACGACCTCCGACATAACGGCTTACGGCCTGTCAGCCAAAGTGGAGTTTCCGGTGGTTGATTCAGCTGCCCTGTATCTGAAAGCCGCCTGGGAAAGCCGCGATTTCTCACGCCGCTGCGGCTCGGCCGACTATGCCACAATATCGGTCGGCATAAATCTCTGAAAAAACTCTATTCATTCGTTTTATTCGTCACCATATAATATGGATAATGTAATATCAGTCAAGAACCTGACCCAACGCTACGGGCGCGGACGTCTCATTTATGAGAATCTGAGCTTCGATGTGCCGCAGGGGAGCATTCTCGGGTTGCTTGGCAAGAACGGTACCGGCAAAACCACCACCATCAATATTCTGATGGGGTTCCTCAAGCCCCAGGGTGGGGAATGCCGCATATTCGGTGAGGAAATCACCACCCTCACACCGGCCACCCGTGCCCGCATCGCATTGTTGCTGGAGGGTCATGTTCAATACTCATTCATGACCATCTCCCAGATTGAAAAGTTCTACGCCGGATTCTATCCCAAATGGAACCGCGACGCGTATTACGGGCTGATGGAGAAACTCCATGTCTCTCCCGGCCAGAAAATATCATCGATGTCAAACGGTCAGCGCTCACAGGTGGCCCTCGGCCTGATTCTGGCCCAGAACGCCGACCTGCTGGTGCTTGACGATTTCTCGCTCGGGCTTGATCCGGGCTACCGCCGCCTGTTTGTCGACTATCTCCGAGACTTCGTGAAATCGGAGGGAAAGACCGTTTTTATGACATCCCATATAATCCAAGACCTGGAACGTCTTGTGGATGACTGCATAATTCTCGACTACGGCAAGATACTCACCCAGCAGCCTGTCGCCGACCTGATGCGCGACCTCAAGAGATATGAATACCGTCGCGAGGCGGGGAAAACTATTCCCGAAGGGGTCGAAGGCATTTACAGTCCATGGGAGAGCCATGACCATATGGAGTTCTATTCCTTCCTCCCCCAGGAAAAAGCGCTCGCCGCGCTCAACGCCGCCGGGATCTCGGCCTCAGGCCTGACCGCATCCCCGGTGGAATCGCTCGAAGACGCATTCATCGGACTCACCGGCCGTTATTGACGGAAGGGTCACAACAACCTACTGATTGATATGACAAAATCTATTATAACTAAAGAGATACTGAAGACACGCAGGGCGTTCTGGTGTTCAATCGTCCTGACGATGTTCTTCACCGCATATGCCCTGTTGGGTATCAACAGGGTCATCACCACCCACGGGGTGGAGCATATCTGGCTGATAATGCTGATGAAAGACCAGACATTCATCGACGCCATCAAATATGTGCCGCTGCTATGCGGCCTTCTTGTCGGTCTGGCACAGATGATGCCTGAGATGCAGCAGAACCGTCTGAAACTTACCCTGCATCTCCCTTGCCCCTCATTGCGGCTGTTGGTGACGATGCTGCTGACCGGATTCGCGGAACTCACCGTGGTTTTCCTTCTCCAGTTTGTGGCGATATGGATTTTCTATGACCGCATCATCGCGCCTGAAATGACATGGCATGTGTTGCTGACATCCCTTCCCTGGTATCTGGCCGGTTACACCGCCTATTTCTTCTCGACAGCCGTTTGCCTGGAGGGGAAATGGAAGCGCCGCATACTGCTGGCGCTCATTGGCGCAGGGGTAATCACACTGTATTACCTCCAGCCCGCGCCCGGGGCATACAATGGCTTCCTGCCTGTCGCCCTGATTGTGACCCTCATACTGGCGGTTTTGAGCTACGGCTCCATAGTGCGCTTCAAACAAGGCCTGATTGACTAATCTTTCGTATCTTTGCAGCATAATCCGATATGTCTAAGTTTTCAAAAATCATATTGTTCGCTGTCGCGATAGCCGTGTTGAGCTGGTTTCTGCCCTGGCTCTACGCGTTGCTCACCCCCTCCCCTGCGGGCGACCCATTCTGCTCCCTCTCCCCTCTCAACAGTCAATGGATTGTAAGCCGTTCGAAGCCCGGGGAGAAACCATCCATCACCCTATGCCAGCCATTCGCCACGGCTCAGGAGACGCTCGACGGGGAGAAACTGACTGTGGCCATGCGCGACTCGCTCGCTCCGCAGCTATATTACCGTCAGCTTGTGGCCCACGACAATCTTCCCGACACCATCGCCGGGAAAGAGACGACAGTCCATACGCTCCGTTCACATGAGCTGTTCTTCAACGGTTCACCCCGCGAGGTGAACAAGCGCAACTCCGGAATGTGGCTGATGATGGAATCGATGCCTCCGCGTGTCGACCTTTCAGACCCGGAGGAGGCTTTCCGATTTACCGACGATTGCATCGAGTTCGTGAAAATCGCAGACAACACCGTCAACGCCACCCGCTCACGGCGTTTCACCGACGCGATGAAATCGCGCGGATTCAGCTTCCCCGCCACCGACCTTTCGGCAAATGTCACCTCCCAGAAGGGATATGACGAAGGCTACCTTATGATTGACTCCGATGGCAAGCTCTTCCATATAAAGCAACGCGGAGGACGTCCGTTTGTGGCCGCTGTCTCCCTCCCCGAGGGTAAGAAAGCCTCCAAGGCATTCATCTGGGAGGAGTCTGACAAGTCGTTGCTCGGTCTGGTAATCGACACTGAGGGGCATCCTTATGTGATAGAGGCCGAGGGACATATTGCCCGTCCGCTTCCCGCCGAAGCCGGCACTGTGGATCCGCGAAAGGAATCGATAATGGCTATGGGCAACCTCTTCAACCTCACTTTCAGATTCACCGGCGCTGACGGCACACGCTGGCGGTCGTTCGACTCTGACAGTCTGGAGCTAATCGGCGCGTTGGATTTCCCGAGAGTGAAACCTGTGTCGGCAGAGATAGCGCAATACATTTTCCCCTATACCCTGTCGTTTGTCTCAGCTTTCGACTCACTGGCCTATCCGCGTTTGTCCAATCTTTCATTCAAGGCTCTCCCCCTCAATATCCTGTTCTCGCTGATATTGCTCTTCATAGGGATACGTCGCAAAGACGCCACGATGAAATGGGGTGCCTTGGTGACAGTTCCTTTCGGGATATTCTCATTTGTCCCCTTCATGTTATTCCACGAATAACACAACTGACAGCAACTTATTTTCCAACAAAACATTATAATCTACCAATATGAACAAGAACATCATTCTCTGGGCCATCGCCGCCCTTTTCGCACTCGCCATCACCGGCTGTTCAAGCAAGTCATCCTCTGAAACCGCCGAGGCTGACACTGTCACCGTAGACTCCATCCTGGCCAATCCCGACTCATATGTCGGCCAGACCGTGACCATCGAGGGTGTGGTCTCACATCTCTGCAAGCACGGAGGTCGCAAGGCATTCCTGCTCGGTTCTGACGAGAATTCCATGATCCGTTGCGACGCCACCGCCGAGATGGGAAATGTTTTCCCCCAGGAAACCATCCATCAGCCCCTGCGCGTGACCGGTGTCGTGATGGAGAGCCGTCTTGACGAGAACACCATCCGTCAGCTTGAGCAGGACCGTCAGAGACAGCTCGAACGTATCGCCGAGCAGCAGGGAGAAGAGGAAGCAGCCAATTACCAGAACGCTCCCACCGGTTGCGAGACCGAACGTAAAGTGGCCGGTCAGGAGAATGTCGAGACATTCGCAGCCCAGATGGCCGACTACCGTCGCCGCATCGCCGAGCGCGACAGCCTCGAAGGGAAGGCTTACCTCTCGACCTACTACATCCAGGCTACCGCCTACGAAATCCTCCCCCAGTAAGAATCCACCTCTCCCTACATTGATTCCGGAGGAATCTTTTCTGACATTCCAGTTCGAATATCAAGAAAGATTCCTCCGGAGTCTTTTTTATGTTTGAGACAGGATTAAAAATATCACAAGGATATAAGCAGGAATACTTAGCCAAAGAGGTTGTTGATGAAGACCGCGAGGATGGCCAAAGGACAGATGTAACGGAGGAGGAAGATGATGACCCCACGCAGAATACGGGGAGCGGGACTCAACTGGTAATCCACGGTCGCACGGTCTACTATCCAGCCTACAAATATGGAGACCAGCATTCCTCCGAGAGGCAGGAATATGTTGCTTGTCACATAATCGAACACATCGAAAATCGTCATACCGAATATCTTCACAGAGGACAGCGGGCCGAATGAAAGAGCGCAGAAGATGCCGAAGAAGGTGACTATCCCGATGGTCACGGCCAATGCTTTGCGCCGGCTGAAATGCCAGTGTTCCACACAGAAAGCGACCCCGACCTCACTTAATGAAATCGTGGAGGTCAATGAGGCTATGAGCAACAGTAGGAAGAAGATTGTCGACCATATCGCGCCACCTGTCATCTGCCGGAATATGTCGGGCAACACCTCGAAGACAAGCTGCGGACCTGCGGCCGGTTCCATTCCGAATGAGAATACCGCCGGAAAGATTATCACACCCGCCACAATGGCCACCATCGTGTCAAGCCCTGCCATTATCGACGCGCTTTTGACTATGCGGGTATCGGCGGGGAAATAGCTGCCGTAAACGGTCAATGTGCCGAGGCCGACCGAGAGGGAGAAGAATGCCTGCCCCAACGCCGACAGCACTGTCGAGGAATTCATCTCGGAGAAATCGGGAGAGAAGAGAAAAGCCAACCCTTCTTTCGCCCCGGGAAGAAGAAGGGAATTGACAGCCATCATTATAAGCAGCACAAACAGGAGGGGCATCATCCAATTGGAGGCTTTCTCTATACCCTTCTGGACACCGCGCAACACAATCACGGCATTCAAGGCCAGCAGCACGATTGTCCAGAAGACACAACGCCAACCGGCTGTGAAGTTGTCAAACTCGGCATGACTTTCCCTCACACCTACGGCCGTCAGATTCCCGGTAACCGACTGGAAAAGATATTCCAGAGTCCAGCCTGCGACAACGGCGTAAAACGAGAGAATCAATGTGCCGCTAACGACACCAAGGATTCCGGCCCATCGCCACCAACGCCCACCGCGAGGAGCAAGTGTCGACATGGCGCCGAATATGTTGCGCCGTGAGGAGCGCCCCATCAGGAACTCGGCGCACACAACCGGAATACCGATAAGCAGGACACACATAAGGTTGACAAGCAAAAATGCCCCGCCTCCGTGTGCCCCTGCCTCATAGGGGAAACGCCATATGTTTCCAAGTCCCACAGCCGAACCTACCGTTGCGGCTATGACTCCAAATTTAGTGGTGAATTTCGGACGGTTGTCTTCTCTCATAATCTGATACGATAGAAAAAAACTAAAAAAAGATGAAGAGGACGCAGACCCCTGTCAGAGGCTGTCATACTCTCCATCTTTTCATAATGTCTCACATCGGCAAGTTGTTCTCGCCGGACTTGATTTTATCAGCGGCTGGAAGCCGAGTAGTTGGGTGCTTCCGAGGTGATGGCGACGTCATGGGGATGACTCTCGGCCACACCGGCGTTGGTGATGCGGGTGAACTTGGCCTTGTGGAGAGCGTCAATATCAGCCGCACCGCAATATCCCATTCCGGCACGAAGACCGCCAAGCATCTGGTAAACCACCTCATATAGTGAGCCCTTGTAAGGCACACGCGCGGCGATTCCCTCGGGAACGAGCTTCTTGGTGTCGGTCTCGTTGGCTTGGAAGTAACGGTCCTTTGAACCCTTCTCCATGGCTTCGAGGGAACCCATGCCTCGGTAAGACTTGTATTTACGGCCATTGTAGATGATGGTGTCGCCGGGAGATTCCTCGACTCCGGCGAGCATTCCGCCGAGCATCACACTGTAACCTCCGGCTGCGAGAGCTTTGACGATGTCTCCACTGTAACGGATACCGCCGTCGGCAATGAGGGGAACACCTGTTCCTTCGAGAGCCTTAGCCACATCATAGACAGCTGAAAGCTGGGGTACACCGACACCGGCGATGATGCGGGTGGTGCAGATTGAGCCCGGGCCGATGCCGACTTTCACACCGTCAGCACCATTCTCGACGAGGAATTTAGCAGCCTCACCTGTGGCGATGTTTCCGACCACGACATCAATCTGGGGATATTTAGCCTTGACAGCGCGAAGCACGCCGACAACACCCTGGGAATGGCCATGGGCAGTATCAATCACTATCGCGTCGGCTCCGGCGGCAACCAAAGCGTCCACACGATCCATCGAGTCGGCGGTGACACCTACTCCGGCGGCAACGCGCAGACGGCCCAGTGAGTCCTTGCAGGCAAAAGGTTTATCCTTCGCCTTGGTGATGTCCTTGTATGTGACAAGCCCCACCAGATGGCCATCCTTGTCGACCACGGGGAGCTTTTCAATCTTGTGTTTCTGGAGGATGTCGGCAGCCTCTTCAAGGTTAGTCGACTGGTCTGTGGTAACGAGGTTTTCAGAAGTCATCACCTCATCGACCTTACGGTTGAGGTCGCGCTCGAAGCGGAGGTCGCGGTTGGTCACGATACCTCTCAGAAGCCCTTTGGCATCAACGACAGGTATACCGCCGATGTGGTATTCCTCCATCATCTTCAACGCATCAGCCACAGTCGAGCCTTCGAGGATGGTCACAGGGTCATAGATCATTCCGTTCTCAGCCCTCTTGACAGCATGCACATGGCGTGCCTGTTCCTCGATAGACATATTCTTGTGGATGACACCGATACCACCCTCTCGGGCAATCGCGATAGCCATCTTGGCCTCGGTCACGGTATCCATGGCGGCCGATACCAGAGGCACATTCAGAACGATGTTTCGGGAAAATTTAGTCTGGAGTTTGACGCTTCGGGGAAGCACTTCGGAATAAGCGGGAATAAGCAGGACATCATCAAAAGTGAGACCGTCCATAGCTACCCTGTCTGCAATAAATGACGACATATATTAAAACCTTAAAACGTTTTTTCGTTCGTATAATATTGCCTGCAAAGGTACGCATTTTTTCTCAAAACCCATATCTCCTCGAAGCGAAAACGTCACAAAATCCTGAAAAAAATCCGCAGCCCGGAGTTTTTTCCATCACGGGCCGGGAGTTGGTGGATAAAACTGTTTCAGTTCCCGCCGATAATTCGTAACTTTGCGGCATGTTTAAGATAAAGCGTCTATACCTGTATATGCTGCAGAGCTATGTGCCTCTGCTGCTGATGACGTTTTTCATCTGCCTGTTCATAGTGCTGATGCAATTCCTGTGGCGCTACATCGACGACCTTGTAGGCAAAGGGCTGACAATCGATGTCATAGGGGAGCTGTTTTTCTACGCGGCTCTGACAATGGTCCCGATGGCCCTACCGCTGGCGATACTGCTCGCGTCGCTGATGATATTCGGAAACCTCGGTGAGAAATTCGAGCTTACGGCGATGAAAGCCTCGGGCATCTCGCTGCTGAAAGTCATGAGCCCGCTGATTGTGCTTATCTCCTTCGTGGCGGTGGGCGCGTTCTTCTTCCAGAACAACGTGCTGCCAATCGCGCAGACCAAGATGTGGACTCTCCTCTACTCCATGCGCCAGAAATCCCCCGAACTTGAAATCCCCGAAGGGGTGTTCTATTCACAGATTCCCGGTTACAACTTCTATGTCGAGAGCAAAGACCGCGAGAGCGGCACGCTCTACAATATGATGATATACGATGTGTCGCGCGGATTTGACAATGCCCGTGTGATACTCGCCGATTCAGGCCATCTGAAATCGGCTGACGACAAAATCCACCTGTTCCTACAGCTTTACAACGGCGAACAGTTCGAGAACCTGCGCGAGAGCCAGGGTAATGTCAACCAGGGCAACCAGCCCTACCGCCGCGAGCATTTCGACCTGAAGGAGATTCTGCTGGCATTCGACGCCAACTTCAACCGTATGGATGAGTCGGGGATGCGAAACCAGTATGTCGGCAAAAACATGCGCGAGCTGCAGGCCACCATCGACTCGGTAGGCCAGAGGGTAGACTCCATAGGCAACATCTATGCCCGCGAAATCAGCGAAGTTCCCTATGTCAGGGTTTCCGGTCAGATTGAGGAGAAACGCGGTGACACTATAGTCAGGATTCCACGTCCGGCAGTGGCGATGACCACCCCTATAGACATTGACTCCCTGTTCTACAAGGAGAATCCGACCAAATCCCGCTCTTACCTGACAATGGCCCTCAACCGCGCCAACTCGATTCGCCAGGAATATGAGTTCAAGAGCTATGTGATGGATGAAGACCGCACCACCATCCGCCGCCACGGAATCGAGATGCACAAGAAATTCACCCTCTCGTTCGCCTGCCTGGTGTTCTTCTTCATCGGCGCACCTCTCGGAGCGATTATCCGCAAGGGTGGTATCGGAACCCCGCTCGTGATTTCAGTGTTCCTCTTCATCTTCTATTACATCATCGACAACACAGGCTACAAATTCGCCCGTGACGGCGTGCTGCCCGTGTGGGAAGGGATATGGCTCAGCTCATTCGTGCTGCTCCCTCTCGGTGTATTCCTGACATACAAGGCGATGAGAGACTCTGCGGTGCTGAACATCGATGCCTACAAGAACTTCTTCCGCCGCCTGCGCGGCACCCAGAAACGTGAGCTTGAGGTGAAGGAATACGCGATGGAGGATGTCACCCCCGCCGAGGCCCTCGAAAGGCTCGAACCGTTGCTCCAGTCCTGCCACAGTCTCGCCGAAAGCTACTCACATCTCCCCTTCTGGAAGCGATGGTCATATATCGTGTTGCGCCACAAAGGCTTCGACGCCCTCCAGGCCAAGATGAACGAGACCATCGATTTCATTTCAAACTCGAAGAACCCGAAAGCCATCAGGCTCATCAATTGTTACCCATACAAGGTCAGCCCCCGCAATCTCTCCCAGGTAACCAATACCACACGCGAGCTGGTTGACCTCTGTCACCAAATCCAACAACAACCACGATGAACGCTGACAAAATCAAACTTGACTCTATCGAAGACGCCCTCCACGATTTCAGGGAAGGCAAGATGATAATAGTGGTCGATGACGAAGACCGCGAGAATGAGGGTGACATCATCGTCGCCGCAGAGAAAATCACACCCGAGCAGGTCAATTTCATGCTCAAGAATGCCCGTGGTGTGCTTTGCGCTCCTCTGACCATCTCGCGATGCAAAGAGCTGGGTCTCGCACCGCAGACCAATGACAACACCTCTGTCCTCGGCACACCCTTCACCATCACCGTCGACAAACTCGAAGGATGCTCCACCGGAGTTTCCATCCATGACCGCTGCGCCACCATCCGCGCCCTGGCCGATCCAGCGTCGAAGCCTGAGACATTCGGCCGCCCGGGTCATATCAATCCTCTCTATGCCCAGGATGCTGGTGTGCTGCGCCGAAGCGGCCATACCGAGGCTGCTGTCGACCTCGCTCGTCTTGCCGGGCTGCAACCGGCCGCGGCCCTTATGGAGATAATGAGCGACGACGGTTCCATGGCGCGTTTGCCTGAATTGCGCCGACGCGCCGACGAATGGGGAATGAAGCTTATCTCCATCCGTGATCTCATCGCTTATCGCCTGCGCCTCGAATCTTTGGTTGAGAAAGGGGAAGAGGTACATCTCCCCACAGCCTACGGTGATTTCCGCCTGATACCCTTCCGCCAGAAGAGCAATGGCCTGGAGCATATCGCGATAATCAAAGGGGATGTCAGAACCGACGACCCGGTGCTTGTGCGCGTCCACTCATCCTGCGCAACCGGCGACATCTTCGGTTCCCTGCGCTGTGACTGCGGCGAACAGCTTCACCAGGCTCTCCGGATGATTGACAAGGAAGGTCGCGGAGCCGTGATTTACCTCCTCCAGGAGGGTCGAGGAATCGGCCTGATGGATAAAATCAAAGCCTACAAGCTCCAGGAACAGGGAATGGACACTGTGGATGCCAACCTCCACCTGGGCCATAAGGCTGACGAGCGCGATTACGGCGTGGGAGCGCAGATTCTCCACGAACTTGGCATCAAGAAGATGCGTCTCATCACCAACAATCCGGTAAAACGTGTCGGACTGGAAGGCTACGGTCTGGAGGTGGTGGAGAACATCCCCATCGAAATCGCCCCCAACGAATATGACCGTTTCTATCTCTCGACCAAGAAGCACCGTATGGACCATACCCTCCACAACGTCGATTGATTCCTGAGGGCTTCCCAATGCTTTACAATATGAAAGAGGGGACATCGCTGAGCGATGTCCCCTCTTTCATATTGCGCTTATCGAAGCTAAATCAGAAATAATTGTCAGTGGAGGGGTCGAAGGTTCGCAGCACCTTGGCCGGATTGCCTGCCACGATGGTATTGGGAGCAACATCGCGGGTGACCACCGAAGCGGCTCCCACAACAGCGTTCTCCCCAATCGTCACACCGGGAAGGATTGTCGCGCCCGCACCAATCCATGCACCTTTGCACAACTTCACCGGAGCGAGGGTTATCACCTCACGGTCGCGAAGATCATGGTTGTTTGACAGAATCTGGACATTGGCGGCCAACTGGACATTGTCCTCGATGGTTATGCCCCCTGAACCCATCAGGAGAATGCCATCCATTATGAAGACATTCTTACCGATTGATATGCGGCTTGCGCCCACCACTGTCAGCGGAGGCATCATGTAGCTTCCCTCCCCTATGTTGCCATAGAAAAGTTCCTTGACGAGATTGTTGTATTCATCGCCAAGAGGCATCGTCTGTTTGAGTCTGAAACATAGCTGGCGGTTGCGCAGGGTCTCGTTGGCATGGTCGATGTCTGTACGCAGGTCTATGCGTCCCGCCTCATTTGATTTTGACATTATGGATGAATTTTGTTGTTAAACACAAGAGTTCCAAGAAGCATCGGAATCTGTGGCACATAGCCACTCTCCTCAAACCTCTCGAAACTCTTATGGAATATCTACATAAATATACGGTAGATTCGTGAAAGCGTGGTCAGCCCCGGTTTCAACCCTCGATGAGGTTGTGGCCGGTCATCTCCTTGGGCTGGGGAATGCCCATGATATGCAGGATTGTCGGAGCCACGTCGGCCAGGATACCGTTCTCCACCTTAGCGTTCTTGTCGTCGGTCACATAGACACAGGGGACAGGATTCAGAGAGTGGGCGGTGTTGGGGGTGCCGTCAGGGTTCTCGGCATTGTCGGCATTACCGTGGTCGGCGATGATGATTACCTCATAGCCATTTTTCTTGGCGGCCTCGACAACCTCCTCTACACATTTGTCGACAGCCTCGACAGCCTTCTGGATGGCGGGATACACACCGGTATGGCCTACCATGTCGCCGTTGGCGAAGTTGACAACGATGAAGTCATACTTCTCGGTGTTGATGGCGTCGCGGAGCTTGTCGGCCACTTCGGGAGCTGACATCTCAGGCTTAAGGTCATATGTGGCGACCTTGGGGGAGGGAACGAGAATACGGTCCTCACCCTCGAACGGGGTTTCACGGCCACCGTTGAAGAAGAAGGTCACATGGGCATACTTCTCAGTCTCGGCTATATGAAGCTGCTTCTTGCCGATCGAAGCGAGGTATTCGCCTATCGTGTTGTCCACATTCTCCTTGGGGAACAGGATATGCACACCCTTGAACGAAGCGTCATAGGGGGTCATACAATAATACTGGAGACCGGGGATGATCTTCATGCCCTGCTCCGGCATGTCATGCTGGGTGAGGGCGATGGTGATTTCCTTGGCGCGGTCGTTGCGGTAGTTGAAGAAAATCACGGCGTCACCTTCCTTGATTGTGCCGTCTACGGTGGAGTTGTTGATAGGCTTGATGAACTCGTCGGTCACACCCTCGTCATAGCTTTCCTGCATAGCCTTCACCATATCAGTGGCCTGCTTTCCGGTGCCGTCGATGAGGAGGTCATAAGCAACTTTCACACGGTCCCAGCGGTTGTCACGGTCCATGGCGTAGTAGCGGCCGATAATAGAGGCGATGACCGCACCGGTCTTCTCGCAATGCTCTGTAAGCTGCTCGATGAAGCCCTTGCCGGAACGGGGGTCGGTGTCACGGCCATCCATGAAGCAGTGGATGTAGACCTTTTCGAGACCATACTCCTTGGCGATATCACACAGCGCAAGGATATGCTCGAAAGATGAATGCACACCGCCGGTAGAGGTGAGGCCCATGAAGTGCATGGCCTTGCCTGACTCCTTCGCGTAGGAGAACGCGCTCTTGATTTCAGGATTCTCAAGAATCGAACCGCTCTGGATGGCCTTGTTGATTTTCACCAGATCCTGGTAGAGGACACGGCCTGCGCCGATATTGAGGTGGCCGACCTCGGAGTTGCCCATCTGACCGTCAGGCAGGCCGACATTCTCGCCGGAAGCCTGGAGTTCGGAATGGGGATAGGTCTTGACCAGATAATCCCAGTAAGGTGTGGGGGTGGAATAGATGGCATCGCTATGGGTATGGTTGCCGATACCCCAGCCATCGAGAATCATCAGTAATGCTTTGTGTGCCATTATTTCGATTTTAAATAACTGGTCGAAATTATTTTAATGTTTATTCGAGTAAAATTTTTAGAAAATTTTTCTCGATGAAGAGGGAGTGTAGCGAGCTACACGACTGATGAAGAGAGAAAAAGATTCAAAAATTTTGCCGAAGAAACATTGAAATAAAACGACCGGTTAATGTAAAATAATTTTGAACAGTTATTTAAATATTTCTGATTCGAAATTTGCGCCGGAAAGAGGTTCCCGGCGCAAATCATAAAATTAAGTCATTTTACTTGGAGAGGGGGCAAGCCGCGCATTTCTCCTGAATCTTCTTGAAGAAGTCATTACCCTTGTTGTCAACAAGGATGAAGGCGGGAAAGTTCTCCACCTCGATTTTCCAGATGGCCTCCATACCGAGTTCGGGGTATTCCAGAAGTTCCACCTTCTTTATGGAGTTCTTGGCCAGCACTGCGGCGGGACCGCCGATTGAGCCGAGATAGAAACCGCCGTTGTTCTTGCATGCGTCGGTCACCTGCTGCGAACGGTTGCCCTTGGCAATCATAATCATCGAACCGCCCGCTTTCTGGAACTGGTCTACATATGAGTCCATACGTCCGGCGGTTGTGGGGCCGAACGAACCGGAAGCCATACCCTTGGGGGTCTTGGCGGGACCGGCATAGTAGATGGGGTGATCCTTGAGATACTGGGGCATCGGCTCGCCGGCATCAAGGCGTTCCTTGATTTTGGCGTGGGCGATGTCACGGCCAACGATGATGGTGCCGTTAAGGTTGAGACGGGTAGCGACAGGGAACTTGTCAAGTTCGGCAAGCACCTCAGACATCGGACGGTTGAGGTCGATGTTCACCGCGTTGCTCTCTTCGGGATTGCGCATCTCCTCGGGAATGAGTTCGCCGGGATTACTGTCGAGTTTTTCAATCCAGAGACCCTCACGGTTGATTTTAGCCTTGACGTTGCGGTCGGCCGAGCAGCTGACACCCATACCGATGGGGCAGGATGCGCCGTGGCGGGGAAGACGGATGACGCGGATGTCGTGGGCGAAATATTTGCCGCCGAACTGTGCGCCAAGTCCGATGTTGCGTGAAGCCTCAAGCAGCTCCTTCTCAAGCTCGACATCACGGAATGCACGGCCATACTCGTTACCGGTGGTAGGCAGGCTGTCGTAATACTTGATTGATGCTTTCTTGACGGTCTCGAGATTCTTCTCAGCGGATGTGCCGCCGATTACGAACGCTATATGGTAAGGAGGACATGCGGCGGTGCCGAGCGACTTCATCTTCTCGACCAGGAAGGGAACGAGGGTCTTGGGGTTGATGATGGCCTTGGTCTCCTGATAGAGGTAGGTCTTGTTAGCCGAACCACCACCCTTTGCCACGAAGACAAACTTGTATTCGTCACCCTCGGTTGCGTGGATGTCAATCTGGGCGGGGAGGTTGCATCCGGTGTTCACCTCATCATACATATTGAGAGGCGCGTTCTGGGAATAACGGAGGTTACACTGGGTATATGTGTCGTAGACTCCACGGGAAATCTTCTCTTCGTCGTCACAGCCGGTAAAAACGCGCTGTCCCTTCTCACCGTGGCAGATGGCAGTACCTGTGTCCTGGCAGAAAGGAAGTTCACCCTTGGCGGCGATTTCCGCATTGCGGAGCATAGTCAGTGCCACGAACTTGTCGTTGTCAGAAGCCTCGGGATCATGGAGGATTTTCGCTACCATCTCGTTGTGTTCGCGACGGAGCATGAACGCGTTGTCGTGGGTGGCCTGGCGGCTCAACACGGTCAGCGCCTCGGGATCCACCACGAGGAACTCGTGGCCTCCCCAGTTTTCAACTTTTACATAGTCGGAGGTGAGGTGGTAATACTCGGTGGTGTCGGGGCCGAGAGGGAACATCTCCTGATAATGGAACGGTTTGGTTGCCATAGGCTTGATACGTTTATGTCGAATAAAATGTTGGCTTGTGTCAACCGTCAGCGGTGTCCTGGAGACACGTTTGCGGCATCCTCCGGATATGACACCGGAGAATACCGCAAAGTTACAAAATTTTTACCAAACAGCACTTATCGGAAGACGCCAATTTTCAGGATGGCTTATTCGGCGGGAATCGCCGCGGCCTGCCGCCTGAAAGTAAGGTCTTTATGATTCATCTCACATTTGAGCATATTGTTGTTGACCTTTATGTCCTCGATTTCAGAGAGGTTGAAGAAGACACTCCGCGCGGCGTGGTCTATTTGCTGTGAGGCAAGCATGGCAGCCGCGGGGCGCAGCGAGGTGAGATGGGAGCCGCTGTCTTCGGTGAGGACGTTGTAGCTCAGCTCTACCCCATCGGGATCAACATTCACCGTAAATGACGACGCGTCGAGATTGAGCATAAGGTCATCATCATCCTTGGCCTGGTAAAGGCCGGTGATGGTGGCCGTCCCGGAAGCGGAAATGGTCAGCGGGGTCACAATCGAGTCATTGGCAGGCATAGTGTTCTCGACTGTGATATAGGCGGTAAGGGTCACATTTCCCTCTCCGGCGTCACCGGTGGATGTGAACTCCATCATCCTCACCATAGTGGCGCGCGCCGCGCCTGAATTAGTCAGCTGTTCGGGAGTGCCGGCCCATATTCCCTGCAACTCTTCGGAGAGTTTCTGACGGGAATCACAAGACGCCAGCATGACCACTGCGCCGACAGCCAGAACGGGAAGTATAGATTTTTTCATAGGATTTATATAAAATGTTATATAATCTTAAAACATCCACCCACCCCCCAATTGTTTACTCCCGCCTGCAAAATTTCAGCGGCTCTCCATATCCCTACGGCGGAATCCCTTCCGAACATCCGATACTTTTGCGGCAGATTACTGGTTGTTTGGGGTGAATAGCTGAGATTCATTGAAAAAAAATTAGTAACTTTGCCTCTTGAAGTATTTTTAACCTAAAAAATCAGACAGGCATCCCACCCGGAGATAGCCTACAAGAATAAAACCGTCAGACATGTCACTACAATGTGGAATCGTAGGACTGCCCAATGTGGGTAAGTCGACCCTTTTCAACTGTCTCTCCAACGCGAAGGCCCAGTCGGCCAATTTCCCGTTCTGCACCATCGAGCCCAATGTGGGGGTAATCACGGTGCCGGACGACAGGCTCAACAAGCTTGTCGAGATGTGTAATCCTCGCAGCATCGTGCCCGCCACTGTCGAGATAGTCGACATCGCCGGCCTGGTCAAAGGCGCCAGCCGTGGAGAAGGGCTTGGCAACAAGTTCCTCGCCAACATCCGCGAGACCGACGCGATTCTCCATGTATTGCGCTGCTTCGATGATGACAACATCACCCATGTGGACGGCACGGTTGACCCGGTCCGCGACAAGGAAATCATCGACTACGAGCTGCAGCTCAAAGACCTCGAGACCATCGAGAGCCGCATTGCCAAGACCCAGAAACAGGCCCAGACCGGCGGCGACAAGACCGCGAAATTCCAATATGAGGTGCTTTGCAAGTTCAAGGAAGCGCTTGACCAGGGGAAACCGGCCCGTAGCGTCGTGCTGGAGACTCCCGACGAAAAGAAATTCGCCCGCGAACTGTTCCTGCTGACCGACAAGCCGGTCCTGTATGTCTGCAACGTGGATGACGCTTCAGCTGTCAATGGCAACAAATATGTCGATGCCGTCCGAGAGGCGATCAAGGATGAGGGCGCGGGCCTGATGGTGGTCGCCGCCCAGACAGAAAGTGAAATCGCCGAGCTTGACACATTCGAGGAACGCCAGGAGTTCCTCCAGGAAATCGGCCTCGAGGAATCGGGCGTTTCCCGTCTGATTCGGGCTGCCTACGCGCTGCTGAACCTCAAGACATTCTTCACTGCTGGCGCGGATGAGGTACGCGCGTGGACTTTCGTCGACGGATGGAAAGCCCCGAAATGCGCCGGTGTCATCCATACCGACTTCGAGAAGGGCTTCATCCGCGCCCAGGTCATCAAATATGATGACTTCGTGGCTCTCGGAGGTGAAAGCGCCGTCCGCGACGCAGGCAAGATGGGAGTGGAAGGCAAGGAATATGTTGTCAAGGATGGCGACATCATGCACTTCCTTTTCAACAACTGATACGACACATCAATCTCTAAACAATACAGTATGAAAATGATGAAACTGTCCCTCGCCGCCCTGTTCCTGACAGGAGCCATGGCCGTGGGAGCCGAACATCTCGGCAGCGTAGACAAAGCGCTCATCGATTCGACCTACACCCCGGGCGATGACTTCTACCATTACGTCAACAATGGCTGGATGAAAGCCCATCCCCTCACCGACGAATATGCCCGCTATGGCATGTTCAATGTCCTCAACGACCAGGCCGAGGAGAATGTGAAGGAAATCGTCATGAACCTCGGGGCATCCAATCCCGAAAAGGGCACCAACGCCTTCAAGGTGTGGACCCTCTATTCACAGGGTATGGACTCCGTGCGCCGCAACAATGAAGGAGCAACCCCCATTCTCGCCGATCTGAAGAAAATCGAGAACACCCCTGACGAAGGTATGGAAGACCTCTTCCTCTGGATGCACGGCAATTACTCCTCCCCCTTCTTCGGCGCAGGCCCGATGGAGGATCTCGCAAACTCCAATGTCTATGCAATGTATGTATCCGGTGGCGGCCTCGGGCTGGGCGACCGTGACTACTACCTGCTCAACGACAAGGAGAACACCAAAATCCGCGAGGCTTACAAGAAGCTCATCGTCAATCAGATGCGCAATGCCGGCTACTCCAAGAAAGATGCCGACCGCATTATGAAGAATGTGCTGAAAATCGAGACCGCACTGGCCGACTCCACCTGGACCCGCGAGGAGAGCCGCAACATCCCCGCGATGTACAATCCCCGCACCATCGACCAGCTCAAGGAGATGTACCCCCATATCAACTGGGACCGTTTCTTCATCGAGACCATGGGCATCCCCACCCCCGACCAGATTATCGTCACTGAAATCAACACCGTCAAGCAGGCCGACAACCTGATGGCGTCGCTCACCGACCGCGAGAAGAAAGACTACTACCTCTGGAAATATGTAGCCCAGGCCGCTCCCTACCTGAGCGACAAGTTCACCGAGACCTCTTTTGAGTTCAGCAAGGTCATGAGCGGTGTGAAGCAGATGCGTCCCCGCTGGAAACGCGCCCTCGGCACAGCCGACGGCTACATGGGTGAGGCCATCGGTCAGCTCTATGTGGAGAAATATTTCCCCGAATCATCCAAAGAGAAGATGCTCGAACTGGTCGGCAACCTCCGCAAGGCCCTCGGAAAGCATATCATCAACCTCCCCTGGATGAGCGACGAGACCAAGCTCAAGGCCATCGAGAAACTTCTCGGCTTCACCGTGAAAATCGGTTATCCCGACAAGTGGAAGGATTACTCCGAGCTTGAACTTGACCCGGCCCTCTCCTACTACCAGAACGTCCACAACGCCTCGATGTGGCACCAGAAGAAGGAATACGAGAAATGGGGCAAGCCTGTTGACAAGACCGAATGGGGCATGACTCCTCAGACCGTCAACGCTTACTACAATCCGCTGGCCAACGAAATCGTGTTCCCCGCAGCTATCCTCCAGGCTCCTTTCTTCAACCCCGAAGCATCTGACGCAGAGAACTACGGCGGTATCGGTGTGGTAATCGGCCATGAGATGAGCCACGGTTTTGACGACCAGGGTTGCAACTTCGACACCAAGGGTAATATGACCAACTGGTGGACTCCCGAGGACGCACAGGCATTCGCCACCCTCACCAAGGGTCTCGCTGACCAGTTCGACAAAATCGAAATCCTCCCCGGCCTGATGGCCAACGGTTCTTACACCCTCGGCGAGAACATCGGCGACCAGGGTGGTCTTCGCGTCAGCCACACCGCCTTCCTCGACGCACAGAAAGCCAAGGGTGTTGACATCGAGTCTGAAGAAGCCCTCATCGACGGATTCACACCCGAGCAGGCCTTCTACCTCAACTACGCCAACATCTGGGCAACAAACTGCCGCGACGCTGAGAAGCGCAACCTGACCATCGGCGACGTACACTCCCTAGCAGAGAACCGCGTCAACGTCACCCTGCGCAACATCACCCCCTTCCTTAAAGCCTTCGGCATCAAGCCCGGCGACAAGCTCTATCTCTCCCCCGAGGAGCAGGTAATTATCTGGTAATCCCCTCACCTGCCAACATAACATAAACAAAGACGGCGTTTCCGGTTGTGGAAACGCCGTCTTTGTATTTAATCGACGCCATCAGGCCGCTGGCTTTGGAATTTCACATCCCAATAGTTTTTTTGAGATTTTCCGGATTAGCTATCGATTATTCGTCATTTAGAGAGTCGGCCAGGCGGTCGACAGCCGCGAGCCAGATGGATGAGGATGCGTCGGAAGGCATACGCCAGTCGCCACGCGGGGAAAGACACACCGAACCAACCTTGGGGCCGTCAGGCATACAGGAGCGTTTGAACTGTTGGTTGAAGAATCGGACATAGAAAACCTTCATCCATTTCAGGATCTCACGCGGTTCGTAACGCCCGACTTCCATACCACCCTTTCCCTGATAGGTCTTGCGGCGATGCTGAACCCAGAATGCCTGGCAGGCGAGATAGAAAATCCGCGCCGGTGGGAAACCGTAACGCAATGTGTGGAAAAGGAAAAAGTCATGCAGCTCATAAGGGCCGACAAGGTCTTCAGTCTTCTGGGCGATTTTCCCTGACGCGTCGGGAGGAAGCAATTCCGGGGAAACCGGCGTATCTATGATGTCGACAAGAGCCTCCGCCATATCGGGATTCTCTGACCTCAGGGCAAACCATCTGACAAGATATTTGACCAGAGTCTTGGGAACAGAGGCATTGACGGCATACATCGACATATGGTCACCATTGTAGGTGGCCCATCCGAGAGCAAGCTCCGAGAGGTCGCCGGTGCCAAGCACCATTCCACCCTCCTGATTGGCCACATCCATCAGAATCTGAGTCCGTTCGCGGGCCTGACAATTCTCATATGTGACATCCTTGACCTCAGGGTCGTGACCGATATCCTTGAAATGCAGTTCGACAGCTGGGCCGATAGGAATCTCGCGGAATGTCACCCCGAGGGCATCCATAAGGGTCAGCGCGTTTGAATGAGTGCGCCCGGTGGTGCCGAAGCCCGGCATCGTCACTCCGATTATCCCCTTGCGGTCAAGCTTCAGCCTGTCAAAGGCACGGGTGGCCACAAGCAGGGCAAGCGTCGAATCCAGTCCGCCGGAAATCCCGACAACCAGACATTTGCATCCGGTAGCCTTGAGACGCTGGGCCAATCCCGCCACCTGGATATTGATAATCTCGTCACACCGGCGGTCTATCTCATTGTCATCCCACGGGACGAAGGGATGGGGGTCTACCGTGCGGAGCAATCCGGGTGCATCGTCATCACTCCCTTCTGAGGAGTCATCCGACCCCATAATCTTGTCAAGTTTCTCGCGAAGCGACTCATTGCTGTCAGGGTCAAGCAGTTCGCTGAGGTTGAGATTTATCTGCTGGACGACGGGGTAAGCGACTCCGGCATTCTCGCGGTCGCCACACTCGGCGAATGTCCCGATATGCAGCCTGTCGCGGGTTATCATCTCTATGTCGATGTCACAGATGACCATCTGGGGAGATTCCTGCCAACGGGGAGTCGCGGCGAGAATCCTGCCGTTCTCCGCGATTATACCCTTGCCGTCAAAAACAAGGTCGGTCGAGGACTCCCCGAACCCGGCGGCCGCATAGACATAACCGCAGACACATCTGGCAGACTGCTGAGCTATCAGGTCGCGCAGATAGTCATATTTGCCAATTATATCGGGGGAGGCGGAGAGATTGACAATCACCTTTGCGCCCGCGAGAGCCGCGTGACATGAGGGTGGAACCGGTACCCACAGGTCTTCACATATCTCTATGCCTACCTTCACTCCGTTGACCTGGAAAAGTTTGTTGGCCGAGACAGGCATCTGCGACTCGTCGGAGTCAGGCACCCGGGGAGCAGGCGACCAGAGACGGCGCTCATAGAATTCATTGTAATTCGGGAGATATGTCTTCGGGACAGTCAGTTTCGTCATACCCTGCCCCACGACTATCGCACAATTATACAGCCGGTTGTCAAAAAGCATGGGAGAACCTATGACAGCATTTACCCGCATTGTCTTGGTCACGTCGGCGATTTCCCTGACAGCGTCTCCGGCAGCTTCCAGAAGCAGGTCATTATGGAAAAGATCGCCACAGGTGTAGCCGGTCACACACAGTTCAGGGAAGACCGCAAGCTCTACCCCTTTCCGGTCAAGTTGCCGGAGCATATCGATTATCGCTTCGGCGTTGGCCCTGACATCCGCCACCCTTACGGGGGGTACGCAGGCCGCCACTCTGAAAAAACCGTTGCGCATATTTTTATCTTGATGTGAGAAATTTCGTGTTGAAAAACCGTTTATATATTTAGAGGACGAAGTTACGGATTTTTGTCTGAATTTGTGTAACTTTGTCTGCTAATAATCCGTAATACGACCATAACAGAAGTGACATGAGACTTGACGGACGACGCAGAAGCGACAACATATCAGACCGGAGAGGGCTCTCTGGACGCGCCGTGGGTATAGGCGGCGGTATCGTCGGCATAATCGTGGCCGGCATCATAACCCTGCTCAGCGGAGGGGACATAGGCGATGTCATCGGCACTGTCGTCCGCCAGGGAGCGGGCCAGCAGACCGAACAGGCCTATCAGCCCGACGCGGAGGATGAGAGACTGGCCGACCTCACCGCCAAGGTTCTCGCCGGAACGGAGGATGTATGGACTGCGGAGTTCCGTCGCCAAGGCTGGGGTGAATACCGCTGCCCGAAACTGGTGATGTTCACCGGCTCTGTGCAGTCGGGATGCGGCAACGCCACCTCTCAGGTCGGCCCGTTCTATTGCTCGGCAGACGAGACAGTCTATATCGACCTCGATTTCTTCAAACAGATGGAATCGACAATCGGAGCCGGAGGGGATTTCGCCTACGCGTATGTCATCGCCCACGAGGTTGGGCACCATGTGCAGCATCTGCTCGGCACTCTTGACCAGGCCCATGAGGCGATGGCGAGGATGTCCGAACGGGAGTCAAACCGCATGAGTGTCCGCCTGGAGCTGCAGGCCGACTACTTCGCCGGAGTCTGGGCGCATCTCGACAATGAGATGTTCGGCTCAATCGAACCGGGCGATGTCGAAAACGCCATCGAAGCGGCCTCCAAAATCGGCGACGATTATCTCCAGAAAAAAGCGACAGGCCGTGAAGTGCCCGACTCCTTCAACCATGGCCGCTCGTCACAGCGTGTGGCGTGGCTGTCAAAGGGATTGCGCACAGGTGACCCTCTCCAAGGCGACACCTTCTCGATACCTTATGAAAGTCTCTGAACCTTTCCGCTAACTACCAATCATTATCATGGCTGAACAACAACCGACGAAATATCCACGCAAGAACAGTTATTCCGACGCAAAACGGCTACAACAGCAACTCCTTGAGAAGGAGGGCCGCATAGCCCCCAGAGACCTTGAGGTCGAAGAGGCTGTCCTCGGTGCCCTCATGCTTGAGAAGGACGCTTACACTACCGTCTGCGACCTGCTGAAACCGGAATGTTTCTATGACCCGGGACATCAGAAAATCTACGAGGCCATCCAGCAGCTCGGCGCGTCTCAGCAATCGATAGACATGCTGACCGTGACCCAACGCCTAAGGGCCAACGGTGAGCTGAAAAATGTCGGAGGGCCTGCGGCGATATCCGAACTGACCGCCCGAGTTGCATCAGGAGCGCATGTTGAGTTCCACGCCCGCATCGTGGCTCAGAAATACCTTGCCCGTGAACTTATCAACTTCTCGGCGCAAATCGAGGAGAAAGCTTTCGACGAGTCAAACGACGTGGATGACCTCCTCCAGGAAGCCGAAGGACGGCTCTTCGAGATTTCGCAGCGCAATGTAAAGAAGGATGTCACCCAGATCGACCCCGTCATAAAACAGGCCCTGGAGCAGATTGAGGCGGCCGCAAACCGTGAATCAGGTCTGTCAGGACTTGAAACCGGATTCCGCGAACTCGACAAACTGACCTCGGGATGGCAGAACTCCGACCTCATCATCATCGCCGCACGTCCCGCGATGGGTAAGACAGCGTTCGTGCTGTCGATGGCGAAGAACATGGCGGTCAACCTCAATATCCCGACTGCTATTTTCTCACTGGAAATGAGCAACCTCCAGCTCGTGAACCGTCTGATATCCAACGCTTGCGAGGTGGAGGGTGAGAAAATCAAGAGCGGACGCCTCACCCCGACCGACTGGGACAAGCTAATGGCGGGAGTGAAGCCCCTTTACAACGCCCCGCTGTTTATCGACGACACCCCATCCCTGTCGATTTTCGAACTCAGGACAAAGGCCCGGCGACTGGTACGCGAACACGGCGTGAAAATCCTGATAATCGACTACCTGCAGCTTATGAACGCCTCAGGAATGAAGTTCGGCTCACGCGAGCAGGAGGTCTCCATGATTTCCCGAAACCTCAAACAGCTCGCCAAGGAGCTGAACATCCCGATAATCGCCCTGTCGCAGCTCAACCGTTCGGTGGAAAGCCGAGGCACAGACAGCAATTCCAAGCGACCCCAGCTGAGCGACCTCCGTGAATCGGGGGCCATCGAGCAGGATGCCGACATCGTATGCTTCATCCATCGACCCGAGTATTACCTCCACAGCGGGGAGGATGCCGAGGGCAACGACATACGCGGCCTGGCGCTGTTCATTGTCGCCAAGCACCGTTCGGGTAAAGTTGACGACGTGAAGATGCGCTTCGTCAGCCATTACGCCAGATTCCAGAACTGGGATGAGGATTACCATACCACCCAGACCGTAGTCTCTTCCCGTATGAACCAGGGGGGAGGTGACGACGACCCGATTAACGGCAGTGGCTCCCCGTTTTCCGGCGGGAGCGCCGACCTGACATCGTCAGATTCGCCGGTTCCGTTCTGATTTGCAATTTTTAATACAATTCATATTTCCCAACCGGGGAATTAGCCTTATTTTTGCACATCCTTTCGCCTTTGTTGACACACACTCTAAGTAAGGAAGGAGGAGGATACCGTGAGTTAGGGTATCCTCCTCTATTTTATTTGTATATCTGAATGAAAAAGCCTAACTTTGCGGGTGAATTTTATAAAATGGGGCCATCAGGTTCCTATGATATGCCCATTCAAAACCAATCGTAAAGATGAAGTTTACCGAATACGACAATTTCAACCTTTCCAGTATCAACAAGGAGGTGCTCGCCCAGTGGAACGCCGATGACCTGTTCCGCCGCAGTATCGAGCTGCGCGAGGGTGCCACTCCTTTCGTCTTCTTCGAGGGTCCCCCCTCGGCCAACGGTATGCCCGGCATCCACCATGTGATGGCCCGCACTATTAAGGATATTTTCTGCCGTTACAAGACGATGAAGGGATTCCGCGTTGACCGCAAGGCCGGCTGGGACACCCACGGACTCCCCGTGGAGCTTGGCGTTGAAAAGTCGCTCGGCATCACCAAGGAGGACATCGGCAAAAAAATCTCTGTGGATGACTACAACGCCGCATGTCGCCACGAAGTGATGAAATACACCAAGGAATGGTCTACCCTTACCAACTCCATGGGCTATTGGGTTGACCTTGACAATCCTTATGTGACATACCACAACAGCTACATCGAGTCTTGCTGGTGGTTGCTCAAGCAGCTTTACGACAAGGGTTATCTCTACAAAGGTTACACAATCCAGCCCTACTCCCCCGCCGCCGGTACCGGTCTCAGCTCCCATGAGCTCAACCAGCCCGGATGTTACCGCGATGTGAAGGACACCACCTGCGTGGCCCAATTCCTCTGCACCGACCCCATCGAGGTGATGCAGGGCTGGGGCAAGCCCTACTTCCTGGCCTGGACCACCACTCCCTGGACACTTCCTTCCAACACCGCGTTGGCCGTAGGCCCTGAAATCGAATATAACGTTGTCCGCACCTACAATCCTTACAGTGGGGAGAAAGAGACCGTGGTCGTGGCCGTGGCCCTGATGAACTCGATGTTCAATCCAAAAGCCGCCGACCTCAAGCTCGACGAGTATGAGAAGGGGGCGAAGCTGATACCTTTCGAGGTGGTGGCAACCCTCAAGGGGAAAGAGCTGGTAGGACTCCACTATGAGCAGCTTATCCCCTGGATGAACCCCGGCGAGGGTGCTTTCCGTGTAATTCCCGGCGACTATGTGACGACCGAGGATGGTACAGGTATCGTGCATATCGCCGGGACCTTCGGCGCTGATGACCTCCGTGTGTCCCGTCAGGCAGGCGTTCCCCCTCTGACCCTCATCGACCGCGACGGCAATGTACGCCCGATGGTAGACCTCAGAGGACGTTTCTTCATGCTCGATGACCTCGACCCGAAATTTGTCGAAGAGAGTGTGGATGTAGAGGCATACACCCCCTGGCAGGGTAAATTCGTCAAGAACGCCTACGATCCTGAAAAGGGTGAGAACGACGAGACCCTTGACATCGAGATATGCATGTGGCTCAAGCAGAACGACAAGGTCTTCAAGATTGAGAAACATGTCCACAACTATCCCCATTGCTGGCGCACTGACAAGCCTGTGCTTTATTACCCGCTCGATAGCTGGTTCATCAAGACAACCGCCTGCCGCGAGCGCCTGATGGAGCTTAACAAGGAAATCCAGTGGAAGCCCGCAGCCACCGGTTCGGGTCGTTTCGGCAAATGGCTTGAGAACCTTCAGGACTGGAACCTCTCCCGCTCACGTTACTGGGGCACACCCCTTCCCATCTGGCGCACAGCCGACGGCAAGGAGGAAATCTGCATCGACTCCATCGCTACTCTCTACGCTGAAATCGAAAAGGCTGTCGAGGCCGGTGTGATGAGCGAGAATCCATACAAGGCCAAGGGATTCGTCCCCGGCGATTACTCGAAGGAGAACTACGACCGCATCGACCTCCATCGCCCGTATGTCGATGACATCGTGCTTGTCTCCCCCTCGGGCAAACCTATGCACCGCGAGACCGACCTCATCGATGTCTGGTTCGACTCCGGCTCGATGCCTTATGCCCAGGTCCACTACCCCTTCGAGAACAAGGAAGCACTGGAATCAGGAGCCTGCTATCCCGCCGATTTCATCGCCGAAGGCGTAGACCAGACCCGTGGATGGTTCTTCACACTTCATGCGATAGCCGGTATGGTGTTCGACACCAAGTCTTACAAGGCTGTCATCTCCAACGGGCTCGTGCTTGACAAGGATGGCAACAAGATGTCGAAACGTCTCGGCAACGCCGTCGATCCTTTCAAGACAATCGACACTTACGGAAGCGACGCTGTGCGTTGGTACATGATTGCCAACTCCGCTCCCTGGGACAACCTGAAATTCAACGAGGATGGTATCAAGGAGGTTTCACGCAAACTCTTCTCGACCCTCTACAACACATACTCTTTCCTGACCCTCTACGCCAATGTGGATGGTTTCACCGGCGCTGAACCGCAAGTGCCGCTGGCCGAGCGTCCTGAAATCGACCGCTGGATTCTCTCCCTGCTCAATACCCTCGTGAAGGATGTCACCGAAGCGCTTGACGATTATGAGCCGACCCGCGCGGCGCGCTTCATCAACGACTTCGTAAACGACAACCTCTCCAACTGGTATGTGCGTCTCAACCGCAAACGTTTCTGGGGAGGAGGACTCGACACAGACAAGCTCTCGGCCTATCAGACCCTGCATACCTGTCTGACCACTGTCGCCAAACTGCTTGCTCCCTACTCCCCCTTCTTCGCCGACCGTCTCTACCGCGACCTTACCGCCCCGGCTCTGGCAGCCGAAGGAAAGGACGTGGTTTCGGTTCATCTCACCGACTTCCCCGTGGCCGACGAATCGGTTATCGACCACGCGCTTGAGGAGCGTATGCACCTCGCACAGGTTGTCACATCACTTGTGCTGTCGCTGCGCCGCAAGGTCAACATCAAGGTGCGCCAGCCGCTCCAGGCCCTGATGATTCCGGTAAGCTCTGAGGAACGCCGCCAGCAGCTTGAGGCAATGGCACCGCTGATTCTCTCAGAGGTGAATGTCAAGGAGCTGAAGCTTGTCGACGACCAGGAGGGTGTGCTTGTCAAGTCTATCAAGCCCGACTTCAAGAAACTCGGCCCGAAATTCGGCAAGAAGATGAAAGCGGTGGCCGCACTCATCGGCGCGATGTCGCAGCAGGAAATCGCCCGTCTGGAACGCGAGGAGAAAATCACCCTCGACCTCGACGGTGAGGAAATCGTCGTTGAGCTTCCCGACGTGGATATCCATTCAGAGGACATTCCCGGCTGGCTCGTAGCCAATGAAGGTAGCGTGACTGTGGCTCTCGAAGTCGAAATCACAGAGGAACTCCGAAAGGAGGGTGTGGCACGCGACCTCATCAACCGTATCCAGAACATCCGCAAGAGCCGCGACTACGACATAACCGACCGCATCATAGTCACCGTGGAGCCGAACAGCCTCACGGAGGGCGCGATTGCCGATTTCAATGAATACATCGCGTCGCAGGTACTCGCCTCCGAAGTGAAGGCGGCCCCGGTGGAAAATCCCGCCGAGGATGAGATTCTCGACATCGACGGCACCGAAGTTAAGGTCAAAATCGAAAAGGCTTCATAACCCCTTTCCCCAGCTCTCCGGGAGGTATAGCGAGACAATCCGATGCGGGCGATGCCCCAAAAGCGTCGCCCGCATCGGAGATTATCGCGACAGACCCCGGTTTACCTGAACATTTAGCATACATCATACGTTTGACGGATAATCGGCCTGACCGATATGTAAAAACGTTCAACTGTTTCATAATACACGATAAGCAATGTCTGATAAAACCCGTTACACCGACGAGGAACTTGAGGAATTCAAAGTCCTTATCCTGGAGAAGCTTGAGAAAGCCCGCAAGGAATATGACCTTCTCCGCGCCGATGTCATGAACTCTGACGGCAACGACACCGCCGACACCTCCCCCACTTTCAAGGTACTGGAAGAGGGAGCCTCGACCCTCGGAAAAGAGGAGGCAGGCAGACTCGCCCAGCGTCAGGCCCAATTCATCGCCCACCTGCAAAACGCGCTTGTGCGTATCGAGAACAAGACATATGGAATCGACCGCAAGACCGGCAAACTGATTCCCAAGGAGCGTCTTCGCGCTGTCCCCCACGCCACTCTCTCTGTTGACTCAAAGAAGTAATGGTATCCCCTTCGGGGCGCGATGGATTCCACTCCTGATTTCCCCGACCGACAAATAATCCAATCATCTTGTCAGAAACCAACACAATAGACAACACCGTCAGCCGCGGCCTTAGAAAAGACCGCGGCCTGATGGCTTTGATTATCATCCTGGTGGTGCTGCTCATCGACCAGGCTTTGAAAATATGGGTCAAGACCCATTTCTATCTCGGAGAAAGCTATGAGATTTTCTCCTGGTTCCAGCTCGCGTTCATCCAGAACAACGGGATGGCATTCGGCTGGGAAATCGGCAGCAAGCTGCTGCTCACCCTCCTGCGCATAGTCACCGTCGGCTTCCTGATTTACTATCTGTGGAAAGTCCGCAACAAATCTCAGGCCCGTACAGGCTATCTGGTCTGTCTGTCGCTGATAATAGCCGGGGCGGCAGGCAACATAATCGACTGCGCCTTCTACGGACTTATTTTTGACAATCCGATGCCACCGTATGTGGCGACATTGTTCCCTCCCGAGGGTGGCTACGGGACATTCCTCCACGGCAAGGTGGTCGATATGCTCTATTTCCCGCTCGTGAGCTGGACATGGCCGACGTGGGTGCCGTTCGTCGGCGGGGAGTATTTCCTGTTCTTCTCCCCCGTCTTCAACTTCGCCGATGCCGCCATCTCAGTGGGACTGATATGGCTGATAATCTTCTACTCCGGCCAGATTTCCGAAGTGCCCTTCCTCAGGGACATGCCGAGATTCAGCAAACATACAGCCGGAACATCTGCCGACGGCGACAACCATCCCGACGATAAAAAAGACTGAGAACGATGAGGCGGCTATTCCATCTGACAGCAATCCTTCCGGCTCTTCCCCTTCTGCTCGCGGGATGTGGCAAAAAGGACTCAATGGTGCTTGACACCGACGATATGGCATCTCTGATGGCCGACATCCATATCGGGGAAGCTGTCGTCGACCTGAACCACAACTACTTCAACAATGACTCCACAAAGATGCTCCTCAAACAGAGCATCTACGCCGCCCACGGTGTCACAGCCGAACAGGTCGACTCATCCTACAAATGGTATGGCCATCATATCGAGGATTACATGGAGGTCTATGACAAGACCATCAAAATCCTGAACGAACGTCAGGGAGACCTACTGTCCGCCTCCAATCAGAAAATCGCAGTGGCCGGTGACTCTGTTGACATCTGGCCGCTCAGCAGCCGCTTCGAATTCTCCCGCCGTTCGGCATCTCGCCTTATCACATTCTCGATTCCCGCCGATTCCACCTGGCGCAACCACGATGTCTTCACCCTGCGGTTCAATATGGCCACAGCGTCCAACCCCGTGACGGCCCGTATGGTCATGGAATATGCAGACGGTTCATCATACTACAACCTGGCGGCAGGCAAGAACAAGGGAATCGGCGAGGTGTCACTGAGGGTAGACACCACCCTATTCCCCGTCAGGATAGCCGGATATATCATAGCGCGTCCTGACGAGAAGGAGACTGTGAGAATCGACAGCATATCCCTTGTCAGAATGCGCAGCGAACTGGCAAAGAAATATTTCTCTCAGCGTCCATTCAACTACGGAGAGAAGCCTAAGCCCAAGAAAGAAATCACGGATTCAGTCGCTGCCACGAATGACAGCATCGGGTCGAACGCTCCGGCTGACACTATCCCCGACAACACTCTTGCCGGACGTTACAACGCAGCACACAGGCAACACGGACAACAACCGCGAAGCGCGACACCTCCACCCTCCTCCCATACAAACAATCAGAGATCGATGCTTCCACGCAACAACACACCCGCCCAGACCGCCCCAAAATCCACTGGTGGTGGTTCTGCCGCCCAGGAGGGTTTGCGCAAGCGTGATGAGCTGCTTCGCGCAGGCCAGCGAAAGTCCGGTCAATAAGCGACGGCAATCACACAATCTGCCGGTGTGCGCCCAGCTATGGCCAGATAGCCATATAGACCCGACGCAGCCACATCTCCCCTTCCAAGAAACATAAGCCGGGAATCCAAATCAGTGATTCCATCCCGCTCGACCAATTCCCGGTCGAGCAACACCACCCTTGCATCAATGAAGACAGTGGCCGCCGTCTCTGTCTCAAACGGTTTCACACTTAACTCCGGCCCTGTCAGATCGACAAGCCGTAATTGACAAGTCCGCTCCCCGTCAAACAGGGAGCGGACCAGAAATCTCTTAGCGTCAATTGTCTCCATCAGGCTTTCACACCCTTTGCTCCTTTGACACCACCTTTGGTGCCACCTCCGAGGGCAAAGATGTTCTGGGAGAATGAAGTGGTCTTCTGCCCCTCGCGGGTCTTGCGCTTGACAGCGAGAGCCACCAGACGGTCCATCAGCGCGGGGAACGAGATACCGGTGGCTTCCCACAGATAGAAAGACAGAGAACCGGGAATGGTGTTGATTTCATTGACATAGATTTTGCCTGTGGCACGGTCAACGATGACATCCACTCGCGACACGCCATGGCATGACAGCACGCGGAATGTCTCTCCGGCCAACCGCTGTATCTCTTTTGTCATGTCCTCGGGAAGATCGGCGGGAATCTTCTTCTGGGAAGCCTGCATTCCCTCTGTGCCTTTCGAGCCACCCATGTATTTGTCGGTGTAGGAAAGGATTTCCTTGGTCTTGATGGGCTCCTCAAGCACAGATGCCTGATAGTCATCACAGTCACCAAGAATCGAGCAGTTGATTTCCTGAAGCTCTACCACCATATGCTCCACAATAATGCGGGAGGCATAACGGCCAGCGTCATCAACCTTCTCGAAAAGCTCCTCACGGTTGTGGGCGCAGCCGATACCGATAGATGAGCCGAGATTGGCGGGTTTGACAATGACGGGATAGCCGATTTTCTCCTCGATACGCTTCACGAGGTTGTCACGGTCGGCGAACCACTGGCGGTCGGTGAACCACACATAGTCAACCACGGGGATATCGTTCTCGCGAAGAATCATCTTCATGGTGATTTTATCCATGCCGTTGGCCGACGAGAGGGTGTCACATCCGGCGAAAGGTATGTCGATAGCCTGGAGGATGCCCTGGAATGTGCCATCCTCTCCGTTCGCGCCGTGGAACACCGGAATCACCACATCAAGACGGGCAGCGACATCCTTCTTGCCGAACATACCTTTGGGCTTCTGATAGTAAAGATTGTAGTCTCCATGGACCGGACGCATATAGACCTCCTCGGCCATCTTCTCGATAGCCTTCATATCGCGGTAGTTGCGCAGGTTCAGCAGGGCGTCGCCGGTAAACCAGCGTCCCTCCTTGGAGACATATACTGGGGTCACATCATATTTCGACTTGTCGATGGCGTTGATAGCCTGGTTGGCGGAAATCACCGAAATCTCATGTTCGGTGGAACGTCCGCCGAAGAAAACACCGATATTGGTTTTCATATCTATATTGCGGGGATATTTAATTGCTTATTTGATTGCTTACTTACTCATTTAAACGTGTCGGGAAGGTCATTCTCATAGAGGACAATGTCGCCGGGACGGGCAATCCTGTGGAGTTCCTGCTGGGCTTGCGCGAAGCTGTCGACGGCAAACACCTTTTCCTCAGCCATCTTTCCGTCAGCCATACCCTGGAGGATGGCATCACGGTTATAATGGCCAACGATGATGGCGATATCGGCATTAGCGGCGATATGGCGGCCGAATTCACGGTTGGCCTCCACCTGACGGTCGCCAAGCTCAATCATACCGGGAGTGATGATGATGCGTTTACCCTCATCCTTCATTATGCCAAGCACCTCGACAGCCATCTTGGAGCCGGATGGATTTGAGTTGAACGCGTCATCTATGATTGTCAGGCCACCTGGAATGCGCTTCACACTCAGACGGTGCTCAACCTGCTCGATCTGCGAAACCGCATATTTGATTTTCTCGGCAGGCACACCGAGTTTCAGAGCCACAATCACCGCACCGAGGAGATTTGAGACGTTACACTCCCCGACGAGTGCCGTATGGAGCTGGAGCGGTTCTTTCAGGTCGCCGCCGACAACAGTGAATGTCGTCCCGCGCGAAGTATAACGGATATCCTCCGCACGGTAATCAGCTCCCTTGGGATTAGATACGGCATATCTCAATGCCTTCACATTGCCGACCTTACGGTTGGCGACATACGGGAAATCATTGTTAAGCACAGCGAATCCATCGGCGGGAAGAGCGTCGACAAGTTCGAACTTGGTTTTCTGGACATTCTCGACTGTCTTGAATGTCTCAAGATGCTGCTCGCCGACAGCGGTGATTATCGCCGCGTCGGGATGAACCAGATCGGCGATCTCCTTGATGTCGCCGGGCTGCTTGGCCCCCATCTCCACGATGAACACCTCATCATAAGGCTTCAGATGCTCACGGACAGTGCGGATGACACCGAGGGTAGTGTTGAAGCTACCCGGGGTCATGGTGGTGGAGAAATGTTCCGAAAGGATTCGGTGGAGGTAATGCTTGGTCGATGTCTTGCCGTAGCTGCCGGTTATACCAATCACCTTCAGGTCAGGCATAGAGGCGAGAATCGATGCCGCCTCGTCGTAATATTTCTTGTTGATGCTCTTCTCGACAGGTCGGAGAATGACATTCGACCCGAGAAGAATCAGCGGAGACATCCACAACAGGGCAATCATAATGGCTGCCGCACCACGCATCCCGACCAACAGCCAAGCAAGACCCACAAGAACCAGCGACATCACCACCATAGTGGAGAATATCCGGTTGACGCGCGGAGTCCTGACAAGGGGTTTCTTGTATTTTCGGGTGGCCAGGGATATGATTTGCCATACCAGAATCAGAATCACCACCGGATAGGTCAGTATGGCCGGCACACGGCCAAGAGCTATCACGAAGAATGCTATCATACAGAACAGACGCGTCATCGAAGTGCTTTCCTTCGACTGGTTGAACCAGCGCAGATAGCGCTCGTTGCGGTAGGAATTCTGCTGGAGCATCATCAGGTCGCGTGAGTAGACGAAAAACATGTCCACTGCCGCGGCCGCAATAATCACGATGAGAAGTATCAGTGTAACGGTTGACATTTATCTTGCTTTGTGGTATGGTCTGGCCGTAAGGGTCAGGATTTGCTTTTAAGGAAAGATGACAGGACAGCCCGGAACTGTATCGGGTTGTCAAGGAAACTGTAATGGCCGCAGCCGGGGAAACTGACAAGCCCCGAACCGGGAATCAGCCGCGACATTTTCTTTGCGTCGGCAATGGGGGTCGCGGTGTCGTTTTCACCCCATATCAGCAATGTAGGGGCGGAAATCAGGGGGAGACGGTCAGTCAGGTCTTCATTCACCACCTTCGACAGTATGCGGCGCATCATAGGGGAAGCCCCGGCGTAATCGCTCGAACCGCGTTTGGCCCTCATCCGGTCGACGCGTTCCTGGGCCTTCTCCTTACCCAACAGAAGTTCCCAGAACCGTTTACCGGCCTTGAAGGAGTAGACTTTCAGGTAATATTTCAGTGAACGTTTCGGTTTGATGCCGGCGGCATCTACCAACACCACCTTGTCTACCTCGTTACGCGACGCGTAGAGAATCGACACACGTCCTCCGAAGGAATGGCCTATCAGCACCGGACGTTCGAGTCCCTCCTTTCTCACGAGGTCTTCAATAAGACGGGTATAAAGCTCGACACCCCAGACCTCGGCTGGTTCCTGTGAGCCGCCGAATCCGGGGAAATCCATATTGTAGACGGTATGGGTCTGGGCAGCGGTGGCGGCAATCGACCTGACGGTAGTGTGGTCGCAGCCCCATCCGTGCATCAGAATCAGCGGACGGCCCTCACCGGTCACTTCCATCCTGACCCGCAGCCCCTCCAGCTCTATCTCCTTTTCCATTATATTTTCTTGCATTCATAAAGCGCGCAAAACTTCACGCTTTTACAACGCAAAATTACAAATTCCCCCCCTCCTATCCAAATTTCAGGTCATAAAACCCTCGGACAGTTTTCCTCGGTGAGGAATCAGGGTTCGCGGAGGATGCGGACAAGGGAGGGAACCATCATGACGGCGGCGCAGGTGACGGCCAGCAGACTGGTGAAAGCGACCGTCATCAGGGTCAGCAACGACAGCTCGGTATGGATGAGCCATTTGCCGGAGATGACGGCAGTTGCTATAAGGGCGGCTATACCGAGAATGTAACATACCCATTGCCACAGAGAGATGCGGCTCCAGCGGGATTGCTCGGGCAACCGGTTCATGACCCTCGGGGTAAACCAGGGATTGCTGTTGGCACGGGGAAGCTCCTTGGCAAGGAGGGCTGAAATCTCCGCGTCAATATCGTGGGCGTGGTTGCGTATGGTATTCTGTTCAGGTTTCATTTTCTTGCAGTTTAGGGTTGAGAGAGTTATGGGTGACTATTCAAAAACAGTTTCATCGTGTCAGAAGTTTCGAGAGATGGCCTCGGGCACGGCTGAGGTGAGACTTGATTGTCCCTTCGGGCATCCCGGTGACTTTGACTATATCCTTGACCGGAAGCCCCTCCATATAGAAGAGGAGTGTCACCAGCCGCTCCTTTTCGGGAAGATGGCGCATCACAGTCTCGACATCCATACGCGTGTCGGCGGCGGAAGATGAGGATGATGTATCCTCTATGACGAGGTCGCCGGCGTCCATTCCGGCGTAGTCATATCGTGCGGCCTGACGGCGATAGGTCGAGAACTCGTTGATGGCAATCCGGTAAAGCCAGGTCTTGAAGCCTGACAGACCATGGAAAGACCTTACGGCGAGCCATGCCTTGAGGAATGTCTCCTGGGCAAGATCGTCGGTCAGCGCCTCGTTGCCATTGGTCAGGTTAAGGAGGAACCGCCTCAGGCCCTGCTGATGGATTTCGACCAACCGCGAGAACGCGTCGCGGTTGTCGGAAGCCATACAGAGGGCCAAGAGCTTGATTTCTTCAAGTCGGCGGTTTGCCATCGGGCGTTACGGAAACTTATGTTTATGTTTAGTGTATGCGGTTACGACACTCAGGAGGGATTGTAAGGTGGAGGTGTCTGGCGGCCTTCATTTGCCGGGTACTCCGAGGCACACTGGTCTTGGGTCGGAACCTCAGGGGAGAGAGGAGAAGGAGCCTCAGGCATCGGAGATGATGGCTGACAAGGTGCGGGTCCAGCGGCATAGGGCTGCTGTTGCGGGGCACCGGGGAATTGACCGGGGGCAGGCTGCCAGGGACGGTGGGGCTGATTCGGTCCATAGAACGGGCCACCGCCATAAGGAGGCATCGGATTGTTGCGCGGAGTGACCGGCACACAGAAGTAGCCTATCAGCTGTCCGACACCTATAAGAAAGGGAATTCCTCCGGCAAGCACGAAGAAGCTGGCATCGGAATAGACCGCGAAAATCACCAGCGAGAGACCTATCGCTATAAGCGTCGTGGCAGAGTAGAATTTCCGGGAGTCACGGGTAGGCGCACCGGGTGTGGTGTTCTTCTGCCCCATATAGAACGCGTCAGGAAGCTGGTAATTATGGTCGATAGCATTGTTTATCAACTCATTGCGTCCGCGATTGCGTTTAAGAGCGAAAGCGAGTATAACAATCAGACCGACTATAATGGTCAGGCATGGCATGCCGAAGATAATCGCAACAATGGCGGTTGCCATACCCATATTGTCTTTGAGGATAAGGGTGTCGGCATCGAAATCTTCCAGATCGCGGAATCGTTCGGCAAACCGGGAGTCTTCGACAAGCTGGGAGATGAAATAGTCGTCGCCGTCATACGCGAGCGACCATTTGCCATCCCTGACACTGACGGATGGAGCTTCAATCGCTTCTCCGTCGACAAGATAGTCGGTTTCGGAGAATGCCTGGGAAGCGACGATGGAATCTACTGCCTCTGTTTTCACGACATCGGTCATCTTTACCGTGTCGGCTGAGGTTTTCGGATTTTGCGCCGAGGCGGCTGAGCAGGCCAGCAGCGCGGCGAGGATGAGAGCGGATATTTTTTTCATAATGGACGTTGTTTTTGCATTTAAGACTGGCGGCAATCGTAATCGCCATTAGCCCGTTGTGGAGGGCTTTCATTGGGTTAGACTGCAAAAACTGCCCTCAGGTTGCAAAATAACAAAAAAAGTTGGAAATTCATCCCGATTCTTCCTAACTTTGCACTGAACAGAGCCCTCCACGGCGGTTAATCCGCCATCGGATTGGCTTATCAATCATCTAATTGCAAGCAGAATGCTAACATTTCCCGACGCGAAAATAAATCTCGGACTCAACGTCATTTCCAAAAGGCCCGACGGCTATCACAATCTGGAAACAGTGATGATGCCTGTCCCTTCCCACGACATTCTTGAAGTTGTGAGGGCTACCGACGGCCAGGACTCACTCCATTGTTCGGGCCGGAAGGTCGATTGTCCGATGGAAAAGAATTTGGTCTACAAGGCTTTGCTATGTATGCGGCAGCATTTCGATATTCCGCCGGTAGCGATATATCTCGACAAACAGACTCCTGACGGTGCCGGACTCGGGGGAGGGTCGGCTGACGCGGCGTATATGCTGAAAGCCCTGAACGAGCTGTTTGCCTTGGGAGCGTCCGACAGCAAGCTGGCCGGGATAGCGGCCACCATCGGGGCAGACTGTCCCTTCTTCATATATGACCGGCCGATGTTCTGCACAGGAACCGGCACAGAGCTGGAACCGATTGACCTGCAGCTTCCCGCCGGACTGTGGATTTTGATTATCAAGCCGGAGGTGTCTGTCCCCACCCGTGAAGCTTATGCCGGACTTACCCCGAAATCTCCCGCCGAGCCATTACTTGACATCCTGAAACTTCCCGTCAGGGAATGGCAGGGGCGACTGGTTAACGATTTCGAGGAATCGGTGTTCGAACGCTATCCGCGCATCGCGGAAATCAAGAATCGGCTCATCGGACTGGGAGCTGTCTACGCGTCGATGTCAGGAAGCGGGTCGGCAGTCTTCGGTCTCTTCCAAGGAAAGCCCGAACTCCCTGACGGTAAACCCTTCGGGGATGATTGTTGTTATCTTCTTAGAGAATTGACCTGACGTATATGCCGGTCATAGCCATTTTGGCAAAGTTTTTGCTGTAAACAAGAGAAACGACAAGATATATCCTATTATATATGAAACGTAATTCAAAAGACTTCACAGACAACCAGCATAACAACGCCCCCGGTCAGGACGCCGGAAACAATTCAAAACCTGCCGACGGCAAGCTTCATCTTGAAGATGCCGACGCTGAGGTTGCCGATGTAGATCCTGAAGAGGGTGACATGGAGGAGGTTTCGGAAGAGACTTCTGAGCTTGAGTCGTTGCGCGGCCTGTTGCAGACCAAGGAGGAAGAGGTTGCCAAGGAGAAGAAAGAATACATGTTCCTGATGGCGGAATTCGACAATTTCCGCAAACGCACATTGCGCGAACGTTCGGAACTGATAAAGAACGCCGCAGAGAAAGTTCTCCAGGGACTCCTGCCTATCGTCGATGATTTCGAGCGTGGTCTCGACGCCATAAAGGATTCGTCTGACGCGGAATCCGTGAAAGAGGGGATGACACTGATTTACAACAAACTGGTGAAATATCTCGGAGACAACGGCGTGAAGGCGATGGATTCGACCGGAGCCGATTTCGATGCCGACATCCACGAGGCCATCGCCATGGTTCCCGCTGACGAGGAGACCGCCGCAGGCAAGGTCAAGGATACCGTCCAGAAAGGATACACACTTAACGACAAGGTTCTCCGCCACGCCAAGGTGGTGGTAGCCCAGTAAGCCCCGGGATATGGAAAACAAGAGAGACTATTATGAAGTGCTTGGTGTCTCCAAGACAGCCACAGCCGACGAGATAAAGAAAGCTTACCGCAAGCTGGCCATCAAATACCACCCTGACAAGAATCCGGGCGACAAAGCCGCCGAGGAGAAATTCAAGGAGGCGGCTGAGGCCTACGAGGTGCTTTCCAATGATGAGAAGCGCCAGAAATATGACCAGTTCGGTCACTCTATGGGTCCGCAGGGATTCGGCGGAGGTGGTTTCGGCGGAGGCAGCTATTATGGCGGCGGTATGTCGATGGAGGATATCTTCGCACAGTTCGGAGATATCTTCGGCGGCCACTTCGAGTTTGGCGGAGGCGGTTTCGGGGGAGCCACCGGTGGCCGCGCAGGTTCGCGTCGCCGTCAGAAGCCCCAGCGTCGCGGTTCCGACCTGCGCATCAAGGTCAAACTTACTTTGGAAGAGATTTCCAAGGGTGTATCCAAGACACTGCGCATCCCGACATATGTCAAGTGTGAGCATTGCAACGGTACCGGAGCAAAGGATGGCACAGCGTTCAACACCTGTCCCACCTGCCACGGCACCGGCACCGTCAGCCAGATTGTCCACGGGCTGTTCGGCGCACAGGAAGCTGTCGGTGTATGCCCCCAGTGTGAGGGTGAGGGGAAAGTCATATCCGAGACCTGTTCATACTGTAACGGCGAAGGAATACAGCGCAAGGATGAGCTTGTGTCATTCGACATTCCGGCCGGTGTGTCGGAGGGTATGACCTTGACTGTTAAAGGGAAAGGAAACGCACCCCGTCGAGGCGGCATAAACGGCGACCTGCTTGTTGTAATCGAGGAGGTAAAGCACCCCGAACTTATCCGCGACGGCAATGATGTAATATACAACCTGATGCTCGATGTCGTCACCGCCGCCCTTGGAGGCGCGGTGGAGGTTCCGACCATCACAGGCCGCGCACGACTCAACATACCCGCAGGCACCCAGCCAGGCAAAGTGCTTCGTCTGCGTGGCAAGGGCCTTCCCAATCCGCAAGGGGGAGCGACCGGCGACGAGCTTATCAATGTCATGGTTTACATTCCCGAGAAGCTCAACGACCAGGAGAAAGCCGCGTTTGAATCGCTGCGTGACCAGCCAGACATCAAGCCGGATCCCTCGACTACCCATCGTCTTTTCTCCAAATTGAAACACATCTTTGAATAACGTCGGGTTATTCTTAGACTGATAAATAGCTTCGCGATGCTGAACCGTAGTCTGTTACGGATCAGCATCGCGAAGCTATTTATCAGTCAACCTTGTCAAAGGCCACACTCCCGTGTGGCGAAGTAATGCCAGAGAGGCGCGGCCATAAGGGATTGTTTGATTTTTCCATCGGTCAAGAGGGAAAGCAGTTCATCCTCAGACAGTATCCTGACACTAATCTCCTCCGTCTCGTCGAGATGCTGGATATCGGTCTGCTCCACACCTTCGGCAAGGAAACAATAGGTCATATTGGTGCATGTGGATGGGTTCTGACAGATGGTGTCGAGCAATCGCCATTCACCACCTGAATAACCCGTCTCTTCGAGAAGCTCCCTGCGGGCTGCTTCAAGAGGGGTCTCACCATCCTCCACAACTCCGGCACACAGTTCGACAAACACATCTCCCAGACCGTGGCGGTACTGCTCCACCATAAGGAAACCACCGTTCTTGGTGATGGCGATGACATTTATCCAGGTCGGATATTCAAGCACATAATACTCGTCGTTGACACGTCCGTCAGGGAGTCGCACCGTGTCTCTCCTCGCTGTGAGCCAAGGCCGACGAATAAGATACTTGCTGTCAAGCGTCTTCCATTTGTCTATTTTCATTTCCGATGTTTTTCAATGGGCGACCAATCCGCCATCCACAAGGTAATGGCCACCGGTGCAGAATGATGCTTTGTCTGACGCAAGGAAATAGACCAGTTCGGCCACCTCTGCCGGAGTACCAACGGCACCTCTGGCGTAGAGGGCGTTCTCCTCTTTCCAATATTCCTCCACGCTCTTGTTTTCTATCTTGGAAAATTTCTCGAAAAGAGCATCCACCAAAGGGGTATGGATGGTTCCGGCACAGACAGCATTTACCCGGATGCCATATTTTCCAAGGTCAATGGAAAGGCTACGGGTAATCTGGCCCAATGCACCCTTGGTCAATCCGTAAGCGAAACTGTGGGCCTTACCGACATACCATTGGTCCGAGGCATTGATTACAATCGAGCCGTCCCCGGCTTCGATTATATGCGGCACTGCCTCCCGGAGGGTGTTGACCGTTCCGTAGATATTGGTGTGAATCATCAGGTCAAGTTCCTCATCGGAAATATCAAGGAGGGTGTTGCTGCGATGGATTCCGGCATTGGCGAATACGCTGTCAAGTTTGCCGAAGCGCTCCACTGTCCTTTTGACAGCCTGCGCGATATCTTCGTGTGAGCGGGTATTACCTTCCACAAACAGCACGTGGTCATAGTCGCCGATTTCCTCCATAAGCTTATTTGCTTTGGAGACATTAATATCCATAAATCCGACATTCCAACCCTCTTCGACGAATTTCCTGACAGAGGCCGCTCCTATTCCGGTAGAGCCTCCTGTAATAAATATTGTTTTCATCTTGTCTATGTTTCTTTCTCGCAAATATACGAATTTAAAAACAATTATGATAATAAATCCAACGTGACCCCGTTTTTCCAATATGGAACCCAACGACAGCAACCTGCCAAAAATACCCCCCTCCGGAGGTCAGCCTTTGGTCAGTCTCGTCGTGCCGGTGTTCAATGCCGGAAAGTATCTCACGGAATGCCTCGAATCGATTGCGTCACAGACGGTGACGGATTACGAGGTAATCGTGGTGGATGACGGCTCGACCGACAATTCCATCGACATCGCCACACATTTTTGCGAATCAGACCCACGTTTTATCCTTCTGAAATCACCGCACGGAGGTGTCTCAAAAGCCCGCAACACAGGCATTGACATCTCGCGCGGGAAGTATCTCGGATTCGTCGATGCCGATGACTGCCTTCATCCCGAAGCCCTGGAGTCGCTGCTCAGAGTGCTGGACACCACAGGTGCGCAGGTCTGCATAGGGAAATTTGAACGTGCAACCCGCTTCCGCCCAAAAAAATGTCCTCCGGCCTCCCCTCTTGTCATGGATTACACCACGGCAATGAAAAAAGCCCTCTACCAAAGCCTCATCCTCAACTCCCCATGCGGGATGCTCATCGAACGCGCACTCCTCGGAGATAACATTAGATTTCGAGAGGGCATACGTTATGAGGATTTGGATGCTTTTTACCGTTTCTATGAAAATGCTACTACGATTGCCTATCTTCCTGTCGTCATATACTTCTACAGGCAAGAGAGTGGAAGCTTCATGCATCAATGGAGTCATAGTCGAATTGATGCATTGGATGTAACAGACAATATGGTAAAATATATGTCAGAGTATCATCCAAAACTCACAAAAGCATCTTTAGACCGTCGTTTCAGCGCACATTTCAATATGTTATTATTGATTTTAAAAAACAATATCGACGATTCTCACACAATAGAACGGTGTCTTGGTATCATAAAAGCAGAAAGAGCCAACGAATTATGTGATCCGAATGTCAGACTAAAAAACAAGTTAGGTGCATTCGTCTCATATGGAGGGTTACCCCTTATAAAATTTCTATCACGATTTTAAGAATGTTCACTTAATGAATATCACACCCTATAATTCTGAAACAATATTTATATCCACATAAAGCTATCGCAATTTACTATCTGTGAAAATTTCATCCCAAACAATATTAAGCCCTAAGTTATCGTTCAATAATAAAGCATTTAGAAAATTTAGACTATATTATGAGACTGACATTTCTTGTTCCTCCATGTTTTGACAATAAACAAGCACCTGAACGTTCGGCAGGTTGTACTCGTATAGTCTACCCGATGATTAATATCTATGAACTTACTCTCGCAGCTTATTTGAGACAAAAATTAAGTTGCGAAGTTAAGCTCAATGATTTCGTTTATGAGAAATCAGATAAAAAAAATTTCCAATCTTTTTTATCTGAGGATAATTCGGATTTTTATTTTATCTGGACTGTCAATCTTTCCATAGATAGCGATTTGCAAGCTATTAAAATCATCCGAGAATTTCATCCCACTACTCCTGTGATTCTCACTGGTCCTGGGGCGACCTATTATACAACTAAATGTTTAGTTGACCAAAACATATTCGTCGTGCGAGGTGAACCGGAGGAAAGCGCACTTGAGCTTGTAAAGGCGATTTATGAAAAAAAATCTCTCAAAGACGTAAAAGGGGTTTCTTATCTGAATAACGCCACTGTGGTTTCCAACCTTCCACGTCCTCTTATAAAAGACCTTGATTCCCTGCCATTTCCTGCAAGGGATTTGATAAAGGGGCACACATATCACAATCCAAAACTCAAAACAGGCCCTTACACGACAATGTTTACATCGCGTAATTGCCCTTATAAGTGTATTTATTGTGTACCCTCCTCATTAACATTTGCCAGGGAAATCGAATACGAATCCTCTCACCCGGGTCACAAACCCCCCATTGGATTCAGATCAGCAGAAAGTATCGCTGAAGAGGTAAGTATGCTCGCAGCTGAGGGATATCGGGCTATCGGTTTTATGGATGACAATTTCATCTGGAATGAAACAAGAACCCGACAGATTTGCGATATTATGAGACGTCACAATATGGTATGGGGATGCCAAGCTCGTGTAGACGCCATAACAGAACCTATCGCAAAAATGTTGAGCGAGAGTGGATGTAGATATGTAGATTTAGGTATAGAATCCTTTGACGCGGATATATTAAAATATATCCAAAAAGGTATCACCCCTAATGATATATATCATTCCATTAAATTACTAAAGAAATATAACGTTCCTGTAAAACTCAACGTACTTATAGGCAGCTCTCCTCTTGAAACAGCGCAGACTGTCAAAAAGACTCTTCGTGAGGCGAAAAAACTTGATGTCGATCAGGTTATGTTTAACATCGTATCCCCATTTCCAGGGACAAAATATTACCAAATCTGCAAAGCTAATGGATGGATAAAAGGGAATGAATATCATCCCACAGATGTCCAAAGAGATTCAATACTGAATCTTCCTAACATTTCCGCAAGTGAGATGGAGTCTCTTTTGTTCCGTAATAACATAAGTTACTTTTTGTCACCAAGATTCATATTTAAACATCTACGCCGTTTCTCTTCTTGGGAAGAATTTTCAGCATCCCTCAAAGCGTTGAAAATAAAACTGTTCAGATAATGAATTACGATTATGCATTGTCTATTATCATCATATCATACAATGGAGCCGCATTCCTTGACAGGCTCCTATTCTCTTTGCGACAATTGATTGAGACTTCCAACGATATCGAACTTATCGTTGTTGATAATAATTCGACGGATTCTACCGGAGAGGTACTCTCTAAATGGCAACTTCTTTTTAGGGAACAATTAACTATAATCACTTCATCAAAAAACCTGGGAGTTGCTGGAGGGAGAAAGTTAGGAATCGAATCCTCTTCAGGAAAATTCATAATGCTCCTTGACAACGACACTATCGTTACCAAAGAGGCAATCCTTGAATTACGTTCCTACATAGAAAACAACCCACTCTGCGGTGTTGTCGCCCCTGCCTTATACTCTCTCTCCGGGGAATTACAAGAGAGCGCAAAACCATTCCCAGGAATAGGAATAAAATTACGGAATATACTTATAAACCGGTTTCGGACATCTCCCATAAATTATGGTGAATGCAGACTCATTCATCCATATTATGTAATTGGGGCATGTCAGATATTTCGTAAAGCTACCTATGACCAAATTGGAGGATTGGATACAAATATATTCTATGGGCCTGAAGATGCTGATTTTTGTGAGAGGGTTAGACAGGCTGGTTTTTCGATAGATTATGTCCAAAGCATTTCAATTATTCATGAATGGCAACGGGCAACCAGACGTTCCTTGTTTTCAAAACTCTCTTTTCAACATCTAAAAGGCCTAATATATTTTTACTTCAAGCACAGACGGTTTTTCTGAACTCTCCCTCTAAATATTCTTGCCATAATATTCCTGAATACCATAAACATAAAAAGGCGCTCATCACGAGCGCCCTTTTATTGGTTTCCAATAGGTACAATTTCTAAGGTAAAAAAGATTGTTTTAGGTTTGTGACACAAAGGTCGGGCTTTTTGGGGGGGTGGCAAAATAATTAGATATGTTATGCGACATACTTTTTAAACCTTTCATATATCAAGCATCCCCCAGCATCTACTTAAACCATTAATAATCACCGCCTAATGAATTTTACCTTATTTAGAGCAACTATTGTTAAAAAATATTAACTTCTTGAAATTCCTGATTAAATCTCCTGATTTCAGGAAATTTAGTCAGTAAATTCCGGTCGTTCATCGAATAGCTTCAACTCAAATTTCTCTCCGTCATACACCCCATAGGAGAAATGATATATCCAGTCTCCCAGCACTATCACTCGGCTTTTGCCGTCGTCAATAGGCAAGTCAAGAAGGATGTGACGATGGCCATACACGAAGTAGTCAATCGAGGAGTCTACCTCACGCAGATACTGCCAGCTGAACTTCACCAGCGGTTCGTTTTCCTCCCCTTCGAAAACAGGCACATTATGGGGGGAATAACCGCGCGAGGAATCAGACCACCGGTGAGCGAAGGCGATAGTCCACCGCGGATGGATGGCAGCATATAGTTTCTGACAAGCCTTGTTACGGAACATGCCACGGAGAAACCTGAAAGTGGGTTTGAGTTTCCCCACCCCGTCTCCGTGGGTCAGGAAGAAACGTTTGCCCCTTATCTCCCTGACCACATACCCGTCGACAATCTCCAACCCGATCTCGTCACGCAAATAATCGAAAAGCCATATGTCATGGTTGCCTATGAACCAATGGATTTTGACCCCGCTATCTGCCAGCCGGGCCAATGCCCCGAAGAACCTCACGAAACCTCTAGGCACGACATTACGGTATTCATACCAGTAATCAAGGATGTCACCCAGCATATACAGTTCATCGGCATCCCCGGCTATGGAGTCGAGAAAGTCGACCACCCTCTTCTCCCATCTCTTCGGATCAGGGAAATAAGTGGCCCCAAGATGCAGGTCGGATATGAAGTAGACGCGCCCCATCAGAGCATTCCCAGTTCGAGCTTGGCCTCCTCGCTCATCATGTCCTTTGTCCATTCCGGCTCGAAGACCACATTGATGGTAACCGACTTGAGACCGTCGATTGACTCAAGTTTCAGTCTCGCATCCTCCACGATGAAATCGGCCATCGGGCAGGAGGGAGCGGTCATAGTCATATCTATGACCAGATTAGCGTCATCATCGATATCTATCTTATATATGAGGCCAAGATTGTAGATATCAACCGGTATTTCAGGGTCGAATACGGTCTTGAGAATCTCGACCACCTTCTCTTCAAGTCTGAGACGGGTTTCTGCGTCCATAGTTTCCTTTTTTATTCATCACAAAATTACTCAAAGTTTCCATCTTCACCAAACTTTGTGTAATTTTGCACAAACATTAACCGACATCCACCCTCTGATGATAAGTTACCTCCAGCTCGAGAACCTCACGAAAAGCCACGGCGACCGGATGATTTTCGCTGATGTCACATTCGGCATCAACCAAGGCGACAAGATAGCACTCATTGCCAAAAACGGAACCGGAAAAACCACCCTCCTGAGATGTATCGCAGGCACCGAAAGCGCGGATTCCGGCAAAATCACCCCTCGCAAGGACCTGAAAACAGGTTTTCTGGAACAGACACCGGTGCTTCCTGATGAAAAGACAGTCGGGGAGTATGTCGGCGGCAACGACCGACTGAAACGTCTTCTGACCCAGATGGAGGTGTTCGCCCCCGAGGCCCGTATCGCTACCCTCTCCGGAGGCCAGCGCAAGCGGCTCGCTTTGGCCGAGGTCATAGCCTCCGAACCTGACCTGCTGATTCTCGACGAGCCGACCAACCATCTTGACATACCTACCATCGAATGGCTTGAGAACTTCCTTTCCCGTTCGAAAGTGACCCTCCTGATGGTCACCCATGACCGCTACTTTCTCGACCGGATATGTGACAAAATCATCGAAATCGACCGCGCTCAAGTCTATATCCACGAGGGTAATTACGCCAACTATCTGCGCCGCCGGAAAGAGCGCATTGACGGGATGACTTCCGAGCTTGCCAAGGTCAAGAACACCCTGCGCAAAGAGCAGGACTGGATGAACCGTCAGCCACAGGCCCGTGCCGGGAAAGCCCAATACCGTATCGACGCGTTCTATGACCTGAAGAAACGTTCGCAAGTCAACCTCAGTGAACGCAATGTCGACTTGCGGGTCAACTCCTCATATATCGGTTCCAAGATATTCGAGGCGCACAACGTGTCGAAAAGCTTCGGCGACAAGAGGGTCCTTGACAATTTCAGTTATGTGTTCTCCCGTTATGAGAAAGTCGGCATAATCGGCAGGAACGGTGCGGGAAAATCCACATTCATCAAGATGCTCCAAGGACTGGTCGCTCCTGACAGCGGTCATTTCGACATCGGAGAGACTGTGAAGTTCGGATATTACAGTCAGGAGGGAATCGATTTCGACGAGAACAAGAGAGTAATCGATGCCATAACCGAACTGGCCGAGGACATCGTCGTCAACGACGGCACCCATTACTCTCCTATGCAATTCCTGCAGCACTTTCTCTTCACCCCCGCCGACCAGCAGAAATACATCTCAAAACTCAGCGGGGGCGAACGCAGCCGCCTTCATCTGGCAGCCGTCCTGATGCGCTCCCCCAACTTCCTGATTCTCGACGAGCCTACCAACGACCTCGACATAATGACCCTCGGGATACTGGAGGATTATCTCGCCGACTTCAAAGGATGCGTGATCGTGGTGTCTCACGACCGTTTCTTCCTTGACTTCATCGCCGACCACCTCTTTGTGTTCGAGGGGGACGGCAAGGTTAAGGATTTCCCCGGGAATTACACCGAATACCGGGCATGGCGTGAAGAGCGCGACCGCGAGGAGAAACTTGCCGCCGGCAACAAGCCTGCCATTGCCACTTCCACCGGTCAGACAGAAAGCGCCCCGACAGCCAAACTCAGTCGCGGAGGTCTGGAAAGAGCCCAGAAGCTGACCTTCAAGGAGCGTAAGGAATTCGAGGAACTGACATCCGAAATAGACCGCCTGAACAACGAGAAACAACAGCTGGAAGAGCTTTTCAATTCCGGGGAGGCAATATCAGACATCGACGCGAAATCGCGCCGCTACACCGAGCTGAAAGATATTCTCGACGAGAAGGAAATGAGATGGCTCGAACTGTCGGAAAAAGCGTGAACGGCCTAACCCGGTTTCGACCGCACCGGTCATTTGCGCAAAGCCTCCTGACGGGTCATATAGTCACCCAGCCAAAGGCCTCCGATAATGAGGAAACAGCCCAGACAGCCTATCAGGGTTATCGGGTCATTCTTGCCAAACAGTATGGCCGCGATAATCATCGTCACAATCGGCTGCACATAGAGATAATTATTGGTCTTTATCGCTCCAAGATTGCCCATCACCCAGGCCCACAGGATATAAGCCACCATCGAGCACAACACTCCGAGGAACAGCAGGTTGCTGAAAACCTCAGGTTTCAGCAGCACTTCGGGGGATGACACAGGCTCCTTGGATATGAGCCAGAACGGCACAGCGGTCAGCAATCCATAGAAAAATGTCTTGCGGGTGATGAATTGCGCAGTATAGGTGACATTCAGCTTGCGCAACACAAGACTGTATATAGCCCAAGAGAAAGCGGCGCCCAATGCCAACAGGTCGCCGATAGTGGTCGACAACGCATCAGGCGCGTCGGTCTGTGGCACTGACTGTGAAAATCCATCCTTGAAGATTATGAACCCCACACCGAGAAACGCTATAGAAGACCCTATATAAGTCCATTTGCCCGGTCTTTCCGTCTTGTACAGCGCTCCGATGAGCAACGTGGTGAGCAATGGCGAAAGGGTGGTAATCATCGACACATCCGAGACCCTCGTGTAAGTGACGGCATTGTTCTCCGCGATGAAATAAATCGAGGAGCCGCAAAGGCCACAGATGAGGAACAGGAACTCGTCGCGCCAGGAATTGGCAAGCAGTTTGGAATGGCAACCAAGAAGCACCAGCAGGTATGCCAGGAGGAAGCGGTAGATATAAATCTCCACCGGACCAAGGCCGTTGTTGACAAGCACTTTGGTCGATACAAATGAACCGCCCCACATTCCAACCGCCACAAGGGCGCCTAAATGACATATGAGCAGACTTTTACGAGAGGTGACTTTCCATGGTGAGGCCGTTGCCATATTGATTTCGCTTAAATTTGCCTGACTTATTTACGGTGCGAAATTAAAAAAAAGTTTCCGTTCCGCAATGAAATATTCAACCTAAAATTTGCTGACAAGCCAATGTTTCACTAATTTTGTAGGGAAATAAGTCGGAAGAGTAAGCAGTCTGTCTTCCGGCCCGTTTTTGTGAATCAACTGAAAAAAATAATATCAAACCCCGTCCATCATGGAAGTTACAGGTAAAATCATAGTTGCCCTCCCCGAGATGTCAGGCACCTCCAAAATGGGTAATCCCTGGAAGAAGCGCGAATATGTGCTTGAGACCCTCGAAAGTTTCCCCAAAAAGATTCATTTCGACTTCTTCGGAGAGAAAGCAGACCAGTTCATCCTCAACCCCGGCGACACCATCCGTCTGAGTTTCGACATAGAGAGCCGTGAATACAACGGCCGCTGGTATACCAGCATCCGTGGTTGGAAAGCAGAACCCGCCACCGAAGGCGCACCGGCTGCTGCACAGGCTTATCCCGCTGCCCCCACCTTCCCCCAGCCCGCACCCGGATTCGGCGCAGCTCCCCAAGCGCCCGCTTATGGCGCACCTCAGGCAGCTCCCGGCGGTTTCCCCACCCCTCCCGCTCCCGCAGAAGCAGCCAACGACGACCTCCCCTTCTGATGCCGGCCCTACATTAAGGAGAGACCGACGTAGTCGATACATATCTATCGAAAGAACATCGCTTCGTGATGTTGCCCCGGAGTCCACATCGCTCCCGGCCATACATCCCGGAGCGATGTCCTTTATATCCCCATCCCAACTTTTACCACACACATTTGTTAACAATATCGTATACCCATATCTTGTCGATAATGGAAACAGGCCCCGCTAAGAGCCGGAATCGGCCCTTTAACTCACCGCATTCAATAAACTCGACAGACTTGTTGACAAATAGACGTTTTTTTGTTAAATTTGCCAAGTCGGAATAAAACCACATCTAATGGAGAATCCCAAAGAAGAAAAGAAAACGGGAAAAACGTCGGGATGGATTGCCAGGCTTACCACAAAAGGGATGAACTGGTATAACTACTCCACCTCCGGGGTGTGGAGCGACACGCGACGCAACTGGAAGGTCAACCTTATGAAGACTGCCAATCTATCGGTAAGGTCATTCCTCAACGCCGACCTCCAGAATCGCGCCGCATCCCTGACCTACCAGACGTTACTCGCAATAGTCCCCGCGCTGGCGTTGTTATTTGCCATATGCCGGGGATTCGGCTTCCAGAATCTCGTCGAAAGCCAACTGTTCAGCTCTTTTCCAGCCCAGTCTAAGGCGGTAGCCACAGCCCTGAAATTCGTCGACTCTTATCTCGCCCAATCATCTGAAGGAATCTTTGTCGGCATAGGTATCATTTTCCTGTTATGGACCCTGATATCCCTGTTGTCAAATGTCGAGGACGCGTTCAACAAAATCTGGGGAATCCCTCAGGGACGCACTATCTGGAGAAAAATCACCGACTACACAGCCATCTTCCTGATTCTGCCGGTGCTGATGATATGCGCCAGCGGTATCACCGTCTTCATGTCCACGACCATCCAGGACAACCTGCCGATTGACTTTGTGTCCCCGATTGTCTCAACCATCCTTGACTGCTCATCACTGGTATTGGTATGGTTGTTCTTCGCGGGAAGTTACATGCTGATACCCAACACCAAGGTAAAATTCAAAAATGCGTTCATAGCAGGCATGCTGGCCGGAACTGCATTCCTGATTCTCCAATGGCTGTTTGTCAACGGACAGATATACGTCACGAAATACAACGCCATTTACGGATCATTCTCATTCCTCCCACTGTTGCTCATATGGTTGCAACTTGTCTGGCTCATCACCCTCTCCGGAGCGGTCTACTGCTACTCCTCACAAAACATATTCGAGTTCAGTTTCACCAACGAAATCTCCAAAATTTCCGATGATTACCGTTGGAGGATTGTACTCTGCGTGATGACAATAGCCACAGTCCGTTTCGCCAAGGAGGAGAAGCCCCTGACAACCCATCAGATTTCAGAGCAATACGGCCTGCCGATTTCACTGGTGACCGCCGCCGTGAATCGTCTGCTCAGTGCGGGACTGCTCCTGAATGTGGTAGACAAACCCGGCGACGATGTCTGCAGCTTCATACCTTCGGTCTCCCCGGCCACTCTTACGTTAGGAGAGGTAATCCGAAAAGTCGCGGACACAGGATCATCGGGATTCATACCCGGATTCGACAAACGGTTCGGGCATCTCAACACCACCATCGACTCACTGCACAAAGCGGCTTTTGAAAAAGCCGACACAATACTCGTATCATCTTTAACCATTAATGACATCAAAAATGAAAAGCCCAATCGCAACTGACAAGGCTCCCGGAGCTATCGGCCCCTACAGCCAGGCTATCGACTGCGGACCCTTCCTCTTCGCGTCCGGTCAAATTCCCCTTATCCCCGAAACCGGTGAAATCCCCGAAGGGATAACCGAGCAGACACGCCAGTCGCTCCGTAATGTGAAGGCCATTCTCGAAGCCGCCGGCCTGACAATGGACAACGTTGTAAAGACCACCGTCTATCTCGCCGATATGGGCGACTTCGCCGCCATGAACGCCGTGTATGCCGAAGCCTTCAACGCCCCCTATCCCGCACGTTCAGCTGTAGCCGTGCGCGAACTTCCCAAGAAAGTCCTGGTGGAAATCGAAGTGCTCGCCGCCAAATAAGCCATTCTTCTCCATTCTCACTTACAAAAAGGTCTGTCTGGTGTTTGTGCCAGACAGACCTTTCCATATCCATGTATTTACATGGCCGGGCTATCCCCGGCCTGACAATCAGCCGTATTTTGAAATTTTGCGGAGCTGCGGTTCGTCAAGGATTCTTATCCGACGACCGTCAACCGTGATAAGCTTCTCGGCAACGAAACCTGAGAGGGTACGGATGGCGTTGGATGTGGTCATATTGGAGAGATTGGCCAAATCTTCACGCGCCATATATATTTTAAGAGTCATATTGTCATCCTCGAAACCATAATGGTCGCTCAAGACAATCAAAGCTTCAGCCAGGCGTCCACGGATATGTTTCTGCGTGAGGTTGACAATCTTGGTATCCGAACCGCCGAGATTGCGCGACAGCTCGTGGATGAAGAACCAGGCGAGCTTGCGGTTGTTGTTGATCATATCCTTGACCAAAGTCATAGGGAGGGTGCCGACCGTGGAGGGCTCAAAAGCCGCCGCTGACGAATTGTAACGTTCATTGGCGAAATACGCGCGGTAGCCGAAATATTGCACCGACCTTATCAGGCGAAGAATCTGCACGCGGCCTCCCACACCATCCTTGAATTTCTTGACTTTGCCTTGCAGAAGACACCAGAGATATTCCGGCTCCTCCCCCTCGGCATAGATCATTTGGTTTTTCTTGAAGTTATGGATAACGAACGCATCGATAATCCGACGTTTCTCCTCGTTGTTGAGAACCGTCCAGATTTCCGACATATCCTCGCTCATTACCTTTTCAAGCGCTTTCTTTATCATATTTATCTGACTTTTCCGGCCTCGGCGCTCTCCACACCTGACCGCATAGAATCAAACTCGGATTATTCCTTTTATGTTTTAAAACACAAAGTTACAACAATTTTTCCAACCTCCAACTTTTTACTGATATTTTCCATTTTTCCCTCCTACATAACCAGCCGTTTATACTCAATAGAAAAAAAGTGTTGAAAAATTTTGTCAGTTCGGAAAGATTGTCTAACTTTGCACTCGCAAAGACGCAAGAGGCGCAGGCAACTCTCCGCAAGGCCGCTCAGAAACAAGCAGCCGATGAGAGAAAGACAGATGGCGGGATAGCTCAGTTGGTTAGAGCGTCGGATTCATAACCCGGAGGTCCCGAGTTCAATTCTCGGTCCCGCTACCATCAGAAACGGTCATCCAATCGGATGACCGTTTCGCTTTTGTCTCCCTATATGCTTCCCGTCTCAATGCGTCATGATTTGACGATTTTTCGTATCTTTGCGATACGTTTTTAGCAATCCCGATGGCTTTATTTGACACATATATAATAATAGTAGCGGCTGGAAGCGGGAGCCGGTTCGGTTCGGAGGTTCCCAAACAGTTCTGCCTTCTTGACGGGAGGCCGGTGGTGATGCATGCCATAGAGCGGCTTCTTGAGGCCGTGCCGGGGGCTACCCCCATACTCGTCATCTCCCCATACGAGCAATCCAGATGGGAAAAACTGTGTGAGGATTTCCATTTCACTTCCCCGCTTGTTGTCCACGGAGGAGCGACACGCTGGGAATCGGTCAAGAACGGACTCGCGGCAATCCCTTCAGACTCCCGCCCGAATTCCATCGTCCTTATACATGACGGAGCGCGTCCGCTCGTTGACGCCCCCACGGTGAAACGCGTCTGCGCGGCAGCCGTCAACACCGACGGCGCGATACCAGCCGTGGCGGTCAGCGACTCGCTGCGCCAGATTGACGCGGACGGTGTAAGTTCCATCCCAGTCAACCGAAGTGATTTCCGGGCAGTCCAGACCCCGCAGGGATTTATCCTCTGGAGATTGCGCGAGGCCTATTCCCTCCCCTACCAGGAGTCGTTCACCGATGACGCGTCAGTGATGGCCGAAGCGGGATTCGAGAACATATTCCTGGTGGAAGGCAACCCCGACAACATCAAAATTACCAACCCGCGCGACATCCTCATAGCAGAGGCGATAATGTCTGCGGCAAAATAGCCCCATATCATTTCCGTCACCCCACAGATGGCTACCCCACGCGAATTCGACATAAAATATCTCAAGGGTATCGGCCCGGTCAAGGCCAAACTCCTTGATGAGGAACTGGGCATCAAGTCGCTTCACGACCTGGTGCACCATTTCCCGACCCATTATGTCGACCGCTCGAAAATCTATCCCATCCGCTCATTCCGTGACGAGATGCCCTATATACAGGTCAGGGGTAGATTCGTCAGTTTCACAATCCACGGCGAAGGGGCCAAACGCCGGTTGACCGGCCTATTCACCGACGGCACGGCCACGATGGAGGTGGTGTGGTTTCAGCGCATAAAAGCTCTGCAGGAAGCATATCATACCGGTTCGGAATACATCCTTTTCGGGAAGCCCCGCGAATTCAATGGCCGTTGGAGCATGACCCATCCGGAGGTGGACCTTCCGGAATCTGCTACCGCCTCGCAAGGGTTGCGGGGGGTGTATCCCCTCACTGAGAAACTGCGCAACAGAGGCGTGACCTCCCGGATGATTTTCCAGTGGATAAGCAATGCCCTGGCTACGGTAAGGCACTTCGAGGAAACCCTTCCTGCCGAGATTCTGACCCAACGGCAACTCCTCGACGCGGATTCGGCATTGCGCACCATACACAACCCACGCAATCACGACGCGCTTAACCGCGCACGCCTGCGCCTGAAATTCGAGGAACTTTTCTACCTGCAGCTCAACATACGTCGTTACGCCTGCAAACGGGCCGCGTCAGTCCAAGGACGTCCCTTCCCACGCATAGGGATGTTCTTCAACAACTTCTATTCCCAAGTGTTGCCCTTTCCGCTTACCGGGGCCCAGAAACGGGTGTTGAAGGAAATCAGGGCGGATGTCGGGTCAGGAAAACAGATGAACCGTCTGGTCCAGGGAGATGTCGGCTCGGGAAAGACCATAGTCGCGTTGATGGCTATGCTTATGGCGCTCGACAACGCCACTCAGGCTTGCCTAATGGCACCGACGGAGATTCTTGCCACCCAGCATTACGAGTCAATCCGTGGAATGGCCGCGCAGCTCGGGGTCAATGTCAAGTTGCTGACAGGCTCCACCCGCAAAAAGGAGAGGGAAGAAATCGCCGCCGGACTGGCTGACGGCTCGCTGCATATCCTTGTCGGCACCCACGCGGTCATCGAGGACAATGTCCGTTTCCGCAATCTCGGACTCGCGGTGATTGACGAACAACACCGTTTCGGAGTAATGCAACGGGCGCGTCTGTGGGGCAAGAATGTCATCCCTCCCCATATTTTGGTGATGACCGCCACCCCCATTCCGCGCACACTCGCCATGACCCTTTACGGCGACCTGGATGTATCAGTCATTGATGAACTTCCTCCGGGTCGCAAGCCTGTCACCACCCTCCTGCGGTTTGACGACCAGCGACGACAGGTCTACCGCTCCATCGGGCGGCAATTGGCCGAGGGACGACAGGTCTACATCGTCTACCCTCTTATCCTTGAAAATGAGAAACTCGACCTGAAATGTCTCGAGGAGGGCTATAATCTGATTCGCGAGACATTCCCATCCTACAATGTCGTCTACGTCCATGGCAAGATGAAGCCGAAAGAAAAGGACTACCAGATGAAACTCTTCATCGAGAACAAGGCCCAGATAATGGTGGCCACAACGGTGATAGAGGTCGGGGTCAATGTCCCCAACGCGTCAGTGATGGTGATAGAGAACGCCGAACGGTTCGGCTTGTCGCAGCTCCATCAGCTGAGGGGACGCGTGGGACGTGGAGCCGACCAGAGCTTTTGCGTGCTGATGTCGAAACGCAAGATTGCCGGCGATACCCGCAAACGTCTTGAGATAATGACCTCCACCACCGACGGCTTCCTTATCGCCGAGGCCGACCTGAAGACCCGTGGCCCAGGCGACCTGGAGGGGACAATGCAAAGCGGCATGCCGATGGAGCTGCATGTCGCCAACCTCGCGACCGACGGCCAGATTGTCCAGATCGCCAGGGATTCGGTCGATGCCATACTCGCCACAGATCCCTCCCTTTCTGCTCCAGGTCACGATATGTTGTTGCCTGAACTCGCGCGACTGTTCTCGCGAAAAACCGATATGAGCCGGATTTCATAAGGTAGATTATCCAAGACTGTAGCCTTCAAGACATTGCACATTTTATTACGGTCTGTGCAAAACATATGACCGTAATTATGCGCAAAACATCACCCATTTTTAAGTTGTTTAAAAATATGCTGTAAAACATATTTCCTCAACTCTTTATTTCACAATGAGTTAACATCATTTCTCCTGACATCGCCTGATTATTAAACTATTTTAATACTGAATTTTTTCCCGAAGAGCTTTATTTTTAGTAACTTTGGAAAGACAAAACAACCCGCGTCGCGAGTTTATTGTTTACAAACCGACACCTAACATCCCGCCCCAATGCAAACCACCCTCGTCATCATCAAACCATCGGGAATACAAAGAGGAATTTCCGGAGAAGTAATATCACGTTTTGAGAAAAAAGGCCTGATAATTGCCGGCATAAAGATGATGGAGCTGTCAGAGCCGCTTTTGCGCGAGCATTACGCCCATCTCGTAAACCGCCCCTTCTTCCCCTCTTTGCTTCGTTCGATGATGGCAACTCCGGTGATTGTGATGGCAATAAAAGGTGTCGATGCCGTAGAAGTGGTGAGAGGTATGACAGGCGCCACCAACGCCCGCAAAGCCTTGCCGGGAACTATCCGTGGCGATTACGCGATGAGCGGACAAGAAAATATCGTCCACGCTTCGGATTCCCCCGAAAACGCCTCAATAGAAATAGCCCGTTTCTTCAAGGCCGGGGAAGTTTTCGACTACACCCCCACTATCCTCTCCTCTATCTACTGCGCCGATGATTTAAACGCTTAAAACCTCTCTCAACACAGTCAACAGGAAATGCTTTTTTGTAAACTCGACAAATTCGTAATACTGGCCGCGACGGCCCTCCTGGCGTTTTCGAGCAACGCACAGTCGTTCAAACTCCCCAAAGCCCACAACGCCGAGCATCAGGGTCTCATCGCCAAACAGGAAAACATCGGCAACCAGATCTCCGTTGAGGAGACCAAAGCCTTTGTCGACAATCTTTTCAAAGAGGAAGAGGAACCGGAACTTGATATCTACACCGAAGGATGGGAGTCCAAACGCGTCAACGCATACGCCGGAATGGATGTCCCCGACACCAAGGTAATCGATGTAAGCAATTTCGCGATGCCTACCCCCGGGTATGTGACCTCCCCTTACGGCTATCGTCCCCGTTTCCGTCGTGTCCATAAAGGTATCGACCTCAAGCTCCAGACCGGCGACACGGTACGCGCCGCCTTTGACGGACGTGTCCGGCTGACCAACTTCGAGCGCAAAGGATATGGTTATTATGTGATTGTGCGCCATCCCAACGGACTTGAGACCGTATACGGCCACCTCTCCAAGTTTCTCGTGAAACCTGACCAGTATGTCAAGGCGGGTGAACCTATCGCTCTGGGAGGAAACACAGGCCGCAGTTTCGGCAGCCACCTCCATTTCGAGACCCGTTACATGGGTTATCCAATCAATCCGGCAGCAATCTTCGACTTCGCCAACCAGACAGTCCACACCGACCAATATACCTTCGACAAACGGACTTACACCCAGCCCCGTAACTTCGATCCGGGAGCCAACCAGGAATATGCCAAGCAATATCTGGCAGCCAATCCGCAGAAAGCATCCTCCTCAAAATCGAAATCCGGCAAAGCCAAAACTTACACTGTCAAACGTGGAGATTCACTCAGCCGCATAGCCTCACGCAACGGGGTCACCGTACGTCAGCTCTGCAAGCTCAACGGTTTGTCAACCAAAGCCAAGCTCACTCCCGGCACAAAGCTGCGCCTGCGCTGATTCCCCATCCTGACAAGAACATACACAGATACCCTCCCATAACAAGTCCCGGACACCCATCGGAGTGCGGGACTTGTTTCTTTTGAGTTTTCCATCCCCATTATTTCAGAGGATAGCAATAGCTAATGTAATTTCTGACATATGGATTTTGACAAGCTAACCGCAAGGTTGGTGGATGATATCAGAAGGTGACATGGAGAGCTATCCGCAATCCGGAACGGGATGATGCAGGTTGTCCCTCACGATAGGTAAGCCTCCATACATAATCCACCCTCAGACACTTAAAGAAATTGTCTATACCGGCGGAAATCTCCATATAGGGTTTCCCATGCATCGGTTCATATGGCGCACTGACGGGAAAAAGATACAGATCGGGAGACTTGAGAGGATTGTTCTTGTCACTCAACGCGCCCAACCATCCCCTGAAAGCAAACGCCTCGCGGAGTTTGAGTTTCTTTACCAAAGGGATATAATTCAGTATCGCCCCGTTGGCCCAATATGTCATATCCCAGGAGACATAGCTGTCGTTGATGAATTCCAGGGGATTCATGAGAGCGAAACTCTCGGGCTGAATCGTGTATGAGAGGTTGGCATTGGGAATCAGAAGGCTCAGATATGGGGAACGGCTCCAGACATGGCCACCTTTCACCATGAAATCAACGAAACCGAACGCCGACAGCCAGAACCGCTTGGAGAAACTTGCCTCCGTCTTGTTGACGGTGAACGGTGCCCCGAACAGCCCTTTGGGAGCATAGGTATGAGTCAGGACAAACACCGGCGCGTCGAGATTGACCGGAATGCGCTGCGTCTTTGTCTGGAAAAACTTCTCCCCGGGGGCATAACGCAACTCCACGGAGAAATATGTCTCATTATAATGCGGGGTCACCACCCCGCTGCTGTTCACGAACGGCACCCAGGTAGTGGCTTCCTGACGTTCGAGATTCGCCGAAGCCTTCACCGAGAAGTTGTTGGCCAGCTCCAACGTGTAGTCGAGGCGAGTCTGCCTACGATAGGTCATCAACACATTTTCCATTCGTTTCAGCGACAGGAAGACATTGTCAGGATTGGTGAACAGATAATGCTGCCCTACCTGGTCGACATCATATTTTTCCGACACCATAATTGAATGCACCGGAAATTCCCTCTGGTGGTCGCGCTTACGGTTGAACGAGTATTCCAGCTCCGCCCCATATTTCCATTTCCTGTCCTTGGTGCCATAGGCGGCATATCCTTTGGCGAACCAATGGGGAGAGAGGGCCGCGGTGGTTGTACCTCCGAGCCTGAGCCTTACCCCTTCGATGGAATTTCCGCTGATGAATGTGTTTACCGGCCCGATGTCAAACTTAGAGTTCTTGCCTGTCTTGACATATCCCGTGAAGAAAATCTTCAATATTTTCTCACCATAATAATACAGTTTCACGCCGCGCAGACGTTCCATCAGCTGCCCTATGCGGTCCTCATTGACCGAGGCCGCCACTATACGTTCCTTTTTCCAGAAATCATCATCGCGGGCATAGGCCGCAGGATCACTGAAAGTGTCACCAAGACGGTCAAACAGCTCGGCACGTTCAGGAGGCAGGAAACTATGGTCTTTATAGGCGGTGGTACGATGGATATACAGCCCCTGTGTACCCTTGATGATTGACAGTTCGACATCGAAATCATCAAGAGTCTTCAACCTGGCACCATTCGGGGCCTGCTCGAACTCCTGAATTATCTGGAGATGGTCGACGAAATTGAGATTGATTGACGGGGGCACATTCATCCTCACTTTCCTCACAAACATCGTTGAGTCACCCTCGGCCACATACAGACGCCCGGTGAAACCGAAAGAGGCCGGATTGCGCGGGGCGAAACTCAATTCAATCAGCCTTCCCCCGTCAGGAGCATCCACGGTGTCGGTGAGATAGAATTTGTAGAAATCCGGAGCGATGCGCGACAACGGTGAGACAAACCGGTTCTGGAGTATGTTGACATCCTCGTCATACAGGTCAATCTCCCGGAACATGTCCTCCATCAAGGTCTGCATGCTGCGCTCATCGGCCAGTTCGTCAACCCCTCCGGCCTTGACTCCAAGCAAATATGTCTTTTCGGAACGCGGCTCGCGCCGATATATCACTTGCGACACCTTCTCCTTAACCGACAGAGGCAACACAGGTTTTCCCGTGACGGCAGACGTATCGACATGTTCCCTCACGAAGTCAAATTTTCCGGGCTTGCGGGACGATTTCCCATCCCCCTCCTTCTCCTCCATATCGACCTTGTCAAGTCCGAGGGTGATACGCTCATAACGGGTGAAGCTGTAATGGTCTCTTCTTCGCGGGTCGGTGATCGAGTCTGCATCACGGATACGACGCGCGAAGTCGACAGCCGGATTGTTGCGTTTGGAGTAATGCTCCTTGCGCCGTCTTACCGTCACTTCTTCAAGCTGATGGCCGGCAGGGACAAGCATCACCCTGATTGCCGCCACCTGACGGCCTACCGTCTCCGTCCGTTTGGCGTAACCCATGGCGGAGAATTCAAGTTCGGCGCGGGGAGCGTTTATCGTCAGCCAGGCGCGGCCATCCTCATCGGCCATGGCCCCCTGGGTGGTGTCCTTGACATAAATGGCAGTGAAAGGCACGGGTTCTCCGGATACGGAGTCTATCACCTCCACCAGCAGCTTGCCGGGAGCCGCATGCAGCGGGGCGGGGAGAATAATGGCGACAGCTACCGTCAGCCACAGGATGAATATGCGTAGTCTTGTTTTTTCCAAACTTTGATGTTAACTTTGCAAAGTTAGTCATAAATCCCAAACCGGACAAATGACGGAGAAAAACCGCATAGAAATCCCATCCAAATGGCAAAAGAGATAGAACGCAAATTCCTGGTCACAGACCAGTCATACCGCGAGGCAGCAACCACCGTACACCATATCACACAAGGTTATATTTCACGCCGAAAAGAGGGGACTGTCAGGGTGCGCGTCACTGATGGCCACGGGTTCCTGACCGTCAAAGGGAAAACCGAGGGAATCTCACGCGACGAATGGGAATATGAAATCCCCTTGGAGGATGCATTGGGGATGCTCCGGGGAGTCTGTGAAGGGAACATTGTCGAGAAAGAACGATACAAAGTCCCTTACGGAGGACTTATCTGGGAGGTGGACAGGTTTATCCGGCCGAACGACGGGCTTGTTGTGGCCGAAGTGGAACTGCCGTCAGCCTCAACACCCTTGACACTGCCCCCGTTCGTGGGGAAGGAGGTCTCAGGCGACCCGGCATATTACAATTCCAATTTGTAATCCACGGTTTTAAAAGCCTGAACGGTTTCCACAAAAAATGTTAAACCAAGAGACTTATTCCCGGCAAAACAGAGGATTATTAGTAATTTTGTCTACGTTTTATCCGCAACCAATCATACCTGAATTTTATGCTGCGTAAAATCCGTGTTACCCTCGCGATAATCTTCTGGGCACTCATCACGGCGATGTTCCTTGATTTTACCGGGACACTCCACCATTGGCTGGGATGGATGGCCAAAATACAGTTTCTTCCGGCAGTGCTGGCCCTCAATGCCGTAGTGGTCACCGGCCTGGTGGTGCTGACCCTCCTTGTGGGACGCGCCTACTGTTCGGTAATCTGCCCGTTAGGTGTGCTTCAAGACATTGTGTCAAACCTGTCGGCACGCCGAAAGGGGAAGAAAAAGCGTTTCAAATACCATAAGGCCCATAACGTTGCGCGTTACGTCATCCTCGGGGTCTTCATCCTCCTGCTCGTGGCCGGCTTCACCGCCATCGCGTCACTCATAGCACCATACAGCACTTATGGCCGTATGGTCCAGAATCTGGGGCAACCTCTGGTAATCTGGCTTAACAACCTCTTTGTGCCGCTGGCCGAGCATTACGACAGTTACGCCATATACACCCGTGAGGTATGGATACGTTCCTTGCCGGTGTTCATCGTGGCCGCCGTCTCGCTGGTGGCGATTGTCATCCTATCCTGGCGCGGGGGACGTGTGTATTGCAACACAGTCTGCCCAGTCGGCACAATTCTCGGACTGCTGTCGCGCCACAGTCTGCTGCGTCCGGTGATAGACACCTCGAAATGTATCAGCTGCGGCAGCTGCGCCCGTCGTTGCAAAAGCTCATGCATAGATGCCAAGAACCATACAATAGACCTGAGCCGATGCGTTTCCTGCATGGACTGTATCGATGATTGCTCGAAAGGAGCAATCAGCTTCACTACCCGTCCGCGTCGCCAGGTGGCCGTCACCGGAGGGGACACCCCTCGCCCGGTAGATTCCGGACGCCGCTCCTTCCTGATTGCAGGAGCCACAGCCGCCGGTAGTGCTGTCGCCCTCAAGGCCCAGAAAACCGTCGACGGGGGCCTCGCGGAAATCCTTGACAAGAAACTGCCGGCACGGCACACCCGGCTCGTGCCACCCGGAGCCATAAGTCTCAAGAACTTCACCCAGCACTGTACGGCTTGTCAGCTCTGTGTGTCGGAATGCCCCAACGGCGTGTTGCGTCCTTCGACTGACATAAACAGTTTCATGCAGCCCCGGATGGAGTTTGACCATGGATACTGTCGTCCCGAATGCCACGCATGCTCCGATGTCTGTCCCGCCGGAGCTATCCGCCCCATCACCTGGGAGGAGAAAAGCTCCACACAGATTGGCCACGCCGTCTGGGTGGCCAAGAACTGCGTGGTGCTTGCCGACGACGTGGATTGCGGCAACTGCGCACGCCACTGTCTTGTCGGAGCAATCACTATGGTGCCCTCCGACCCCGCCAATCCCGAGTCACGCAAGATACCCGCTGTCGACGAGACACGCTGTATCGGATGCGGTGCATGCGAGAACCTCTGCCCTGCCCGTCCGTTCTCGGCAATCTATGTCGAAGGGCATGAAATCCATCGAACCGTCTGACCTGAAACCATTATGAAATTCGACATATCACGCCGCGATTTCTTCCGCAAGGCCTCCCTGGCAGCATTGGCAACCGCCCCGTTGCTCACCGCCTGCACAGGTAAAAAAGATGGAGAGACAGCTGACGAACAGTTGCCCCAGACCCCTATCCCCACCGACAAGATGACCCACCGCGTCAATCCCAAGACCGGCGAGGAGGTATCGCTGCTCGGCTACGGATGCATGAGATGGCCGACCAAGCCTGACCTTGACAACCCCGGGGAGGACCTCATCGATCAGGAAGAGGTGAACCGACTCGTCGATGTCGCCCTCAAGCATGGGGTCAATTACTTCGACACCTCCCCTGCCTACTGCAAGGGACGGTCGGAAGAAGCTGTCGGCATCGCTCTCAGCCGCCATCCTCGCGACAAATATTTCATTGCCACCAAGCTCTCAAACTTCGACCCGTCGACCTGGCCGCGCCAGAAGTCGGAACAGATGTACCGCGACTCCCTGCGCCTGCTCCGGACAGACCATATCGACTATATGCTGCTCCACGCCATCGGCATGGGTAACGAGCCGATGAAAGAGTTCAACGCGAGGTATATCGACAACGGCATGCTCGATTTCCTCGCAGCCGAGAGGGAGGCCGGTCGCATCCGCAACCTCGGATTCTCATACCACGGCGACATCCGTCTTTTCGACATGTTGCTCGATTGGCATGACAAATACAAATGGGACTTCGTCCAGATTCAGCTCAATTATCTCGACTGGGAACACGCCAAGGAAATCAACCCGCGCAACACCAACGCTGAATATCTCTACGGCGAACTGGCCAAGCGCAATATCCCGGCGGTAATCATGGAACCGCTGCTGGGGGGACGTCTCTCCAAGCTTCCTGACTATGTGGTCAAGCTCCTCAAAGAGCAGGAGCCGCAGAAATCGGTGGCCTCATGGGCATTCCGCTATGCAGGGACATACCCGAAGGTGCTGACCGTACTCTCCGGCATGACCTATATGGATCATCTGGAAGACAACCTGCGCACCTTCTGCCCCCTCGTGCCGCTGACCGACAAACAGACCAGTTTCCTCCACAAGGTAGCAGGCATCATAGCAGGCTATCCCACAGTGCCGTGTAACGAATGCCAGTACTGCATGCCATGCCCCTACGGGCTCAACATCCCGGCAATCTTCGCCCACTACAACAAATGTGTCAACCAGGGGGAAGTGCCTGATTCCCCCGAAGCGGAGAATTATGCCGAAGCGCGTCAGCGTTTCCTCGTGGGTTATGACCGGGCTGTCCCCAAGCTGCGCCAGGCTTCCCATTGCGTCGGCTGCAAGGAATGTGTCGGCCATTGCCCCCAGAAGATAGACATCCCGGGTGAGATGGCCCGCGTTGATGTCATCGCCGAAAGCCTGCGCCGTGGCACACCACCGGCGATGAGTTCATTGATAGCCCTGCTTGGAAAGGGTGACACCTCCCTCGTCGTCGACAACGGACGGCTGACCACCTACACCGGCCGTGGGGTTGCCGACCTCCACCGGCTGCTGACCGAACACCCCCGTATGCTCCAGGGGGCGCGGGTCGCCGACAAAATCGTCGGCAAAGGGGCTGCCGCCCTGATGATTCTCGGCGGAGTCAAAGAGCTTTACACCCCTCTGATCAGCCGCCTCGCCCTTGACCTCCTCTCCGGTTATGACATAAAGACCACCTATGACAAGGTGATTGACCATATCGTCAACCGTGACAAGACGGGATGGTGTCCCGTCGAGACCCTTTGCCGCGACCTCGCCACCCCCAAAGAGTGCGTGGCCGCCATCACCGAATTTTTGAAAAAATGAAGAATATCCGAAATTTCTGCATTATAGCCCATATCGACCATGGTAAAAGCACCCTGGCCGACCGACTGCTCGAATTCACCAAGACCATCGATTCAAAAGACCTCCAGGCCCAGGTGCTCGACGATATGGACCTCGAACGTGAGCGAGGCATCACCATCAAGAGCCACGCCATACAGATGAACTACCGTCTGGACGGTCAGGACTATATCCTCAACCTGATTGACACTCCGGGGCATGTCGACTTCTCCTATGAGGTCTCCCGTTCAATCGCAGCCTGTGAAGGTGCGTTGCTGATTGTGGACGCCACCCAGGGAATCCAGGCCCAGACCATATCCAACCTCTATATGGCCATCGACTCAGACCTCGAGATTATACCGGTAATCAACAAGGTGGATCTCGAGAGCGCTAACCCCGATGAGGTCGAGGATCAGATTGTAGATCTTCTCGGATGCAAACGCGAAGAGATAATCCGTGCCAGTGGAAAGACTGGCATCGGAGTCGAAGAGATTCTCCGCGCAATCGTCGAGCGCGTCCCCGCTCCCAAGGGTGACCCCGAGGCTCCGCTGCAGGCACTGATTTTCGACTCGGTATTCAATCCCTTCAGAGGTATCATCGCCTATTTCAAAATCGAGAACGGAACCATCCGCAAGGATGACTTCGTGAAGTTCGTGGCCACCGGCAAGGAATACCATGCCGACGAAATCGGTGTGTTGAAAATGGATCTCTCCCCACGCCAAGAGCTTTCGGCAGGAAACGTGGGTTACATCATATCGGGTATCAAGACCTCAAAAGAGGTGAAAGTCGGCGACACCATCACCCATGTCAACCGTCCCGCCCCCGCCATCGCCGGATTCGAGGAGGTCAAGCCCATGGTCTTCGCCGGAGTCTATCCCATCGAGGCCGAGGACTTCGAAAACCTGCGCAGCTCGCTCGAAAAGCTCCAGCTCAACGATGCCTCCCTTACCTTCCAGCCCGAATCATCGATGGCCCTCGGTTTCGGTTTCCGTTGCGGATTCCTCGGGCTGCTCCATATGGAAATCATCCAGGAACGACTCAGCCGAGAGTTCAACATGGAGGTAATCACCACTGTCCCCAACGTGTCTTACAAGGTGTTTGACAAGAAAGGGAACGAGACAGAGGTGCATAACCCCTCCGGACTCCCCGACATCACCCTGATAGACCATATCGAAGAGCCGTACATACGCTCATCCATCATCACCACCACCGACTTCATCGGCCCGATCATGACCCTCTGTCTTGGCAAACGTGGTGAACTGGTGAAACAGGAGTTCATCTCCGGAAACCGTGTGGAACTGATTTTCGACATCCCTCTCGGAGAAATCGTGATTGACTTCTACGACAAACTGAAATCAATCTCCAAAGGGTATGCATCGTTCGACTACCATCTCCACGACTTCCGCAACTCCAAACTGGTCAAACTTGACGTGCTGCTCAATGGCGAACCTGTCGACGCGTTGTCCACACTGACACATGCCGACAACGCCGTGCAGTTCGGTCGCCGGATGTGTGAGAAACTCAAGGAGCTGATTCCGCGCCACCAGTTTGACATCGCCATCCAGGCAGCCATCGGCGCGAAAATCATCGCCCGCGAGACAATCAAGGCAGTCCGCAAGGATGTGACAGCGAAATGTTACGGCGGCGACGTGTCGCGTAAACGTAAACTTCTCGAGAAACAGAAAGCCGGAAAGAAACGTATGAAACAGATCGGGTCGGTACAGGTTCCGCAAAAGGCATTCCTCGCCGTGCTGAAACTCGATTAATCTGTAATACCATACCGACAAAAAAGAGATGGCGTCCGCGAAAACGGGCGCCATCTCCGGTTTATGTCGGGGCGTAAGGGTCATCAGCCCCTATGGTTCAGCTCTTGTTTTAAAGTTAAGCAGATGAAATTCGTGAGAAACCTTTAATCAGCCTTCCGGTCATCAGTAGTTCCACTGGCAGGCAATCATTCCGAGGTTGGTGTCACCGATGGTGCGGAGGTCGGAAATCATGTTGTAACGACAGTTGACATATGTCAGAGCTTGGTCGAAGGAGACATCAAGCATGGTCAGCTGGTTGTTGTTGCAAAGCAGACGCTGCAGGAATGTCTGGTTCGAGAGGGTAAGCTCTGTAAGGTCATTGTAAGAGCAGTCGACAAAGAGAAGGTTCGGGCAATTGTTTACGGTAAGCTCGGAGAGGTTGTTGTAGGAGCATACCAGGTCAAGCAGACGGGAACAGTCGTTGACGGCGAGCTGCTGCATATTGTTATCGGTGCAGAGGAAAGAACTCAGCGAAGGAAGATTGGCGACGACGAGCTTCTGGATTTCATTGTCATCGACATTGAGGTTCTGAAGGCTGGTCAAGCCTGAGAGTACCAGTCCGGAAAGCTTGTTGTAACCGCAGTAGAGATTCTTGAGATTGGTGCAGTTGCTTACCTGAAGGTTCTCAAGATGGTTGCCCTGGCAATTGAGGGTTTTAAGGGTAGAGGAATTCGAGACATCGAGATCAACCAGCAGATTGTTGGAGATATTCACGGTCTCGATAAGAGGAGTGGCAGTGATGTCAAGTTCGGTGAGGCGGTTCTTGTAGATGTTGAGAGTCACCAGACCGGAGCATCCATCGAGGTTGGCCTTGCGCAACTGGTTGCGGGAGGCATTGAGGTCGGCAAGCGCGGCATCATTCTCAACCGAGAGGGAAGCCAGCTTGTTGCGGGAGACATCCACCTTGGTCAGCGCCTTGAAACCGGAGAGGTCGAGGCTGCCGGCGAGGTGTTTGTCCTTCCAGTCGATGGCTGTCACATGGCCATTCTCCACTGTGACACCCTCCCATGTAGCGGGAGATTTGAGGTCAGTGATTTTGAGGGCCTGTGCATTGGTGGCGTCCTTTTCAGCAGGTTCAGCCATGAAGGCCTGCAGCTGACGAAGTTCGTTCTTGTCGATTTTCTGGGCGAAAACAGTCACGCAACCCAGCATGAGAGTCATCAGTAATAGAGCTTTTTTCATATCTAAATAGTTGTTAGTGAATAGTCATTAACCGTGTTTTAGGTTGTTTATACCTTATAAACACAGCTGTATGGAAAAAGTTGGAGTGGAACGGTATCTTTTTTGAACATACAGGAACACAAGACAGACTCCCGGAAAATTTGCCAGGAGTCTGTCTTATGAGGCTCATCCACAAATTTGTCAGAATGCCTTCAGGCAAAGGTCAGTAATCCAGATCCAGAGAGGACAGAAGGCGATGAAAAGCACCACGGACAACGCCAGGGAGGATGTACCGGTGGCGACATAGGTGTCATACTCATCGGCAATAATCACTCCGGAGAAAGCGGGGGGCAGTGCGCCTGCGACCACGAGCATCTTGAGGTTGAGGGGATCCATCTTGAAAATCAATCCGACAATCAGCAACAGGGCCGGCATCACAATCAGCTTCATTATGGAACCAAGCACAGCCTGCCAGTTGATTGTGACCTTGACAGAGGAGAGCGTCACACCTGCGGCGAAGACTGCCAGAGAAGCGTTTGCTCCCTTGATAAGGTCAAACGAAGGGGATGCCCATTTAGGCCAGGGGATTCCGATGATGACCCATATCACAGCGAGGATAGGAGCCCAGGCCACAGGCTGGGCGAGCGCGTGAAGCACAGGTGCCCAGGCCGAGGGACGTTTCTTCCCTGCGGGAGTAGGGTTGGTCTTCTCAAGCGAGGCGTTGAGCAGCGATAGTCCGACCGGAATACCTACCGCGTTGACCACGATGCCTACTATCGCGACCACGAGGGCAACATAAGGGGTGGTGCCGAAAATAGGCTCAAGCACCGCGAAGCCGAGGAATCCTATGGTCGAGGAACCACTGATAAGGGCCATGATTGCGGCATCGGCTCCGGTGTTTTTCTTGAAACACCATTTGTAGACGTAGTAGACCAGCATAAAGCAGAACATCATCACAATCAGTGATATCAACGAAAGCTTGATGTCCTGGACCAGCATCTCTCGGGAAGCGTCGACAATCGACACGAACAAGGCTGCCGGCAACGCGTAGTCAAGCACGACCTTGTTGAACGCCTTGGCGTTCTCTCCGTTGAAAATCCCTTTCTTGCCGGAGATATAACCGGCAAGCATCACTACTATGATGGGGACAATTGCGTATAAAATAATATGTACCATAATCCTTGAAACGTGAACGATTAACTTTCCCGATTATTAAGACGGTCAGACCGTTATGTCGATAAGCGGTGTCGGATTGAGATATCCGATATGACCGCTCTCCTTGCCGGAGTCGGCGGCAAGCTGGACATCTATCAATGCCGGAGCCTTGGATGCGATAGCCTCTTTCAGCGCGGCTGAAAACTCGTCGGGAGTGGTGACATAGTAGGTCTTTGCCCCGAAAGCCTCGCCGAGCTTGTCATACCTGGCGTTGACATCAAGAGTCGTAGGCGCGGGATCGGCAGTCTTGTCGAGAGGCACACCGATACCGTTGTAGATACCTCCGTTGTTAAAGATGCAGACAGTCACAGGAAGGTGGAAACGGCAGATGGTAGAGAAATCCATACCTGAGAAACCGAATGCCGAGTCACCCTCGATAGCCACCACAGACTTGCCGGTGGCGACAGCCGCACCGATTGCCGAACCCATGCCCATACCCATTATGGCCCAGGTGGCGCAATCCACGCGATGGCGGGGAAGAGACATGTCTATCGCGTCGCGGGTATCATCAAGGGTGTTAGCTCCCTCATTGACCAGAATCACATCCGGATTACCCTCAATAACAGGCTTGGCGGCGCTCAACGCGCTCCAGTGGGTCATCGGAACGGTCTTTGTGGCGAGCCGTTCGGCAAACTTGGCATTCTTGGCTTTCGTGACAGCCTGAAGGCCAGGCACCCAAGCGGCATCCATCGACAGGGAGACACCCTTGAGGGCGGCAATCATAGCCTCCAATGAACTACGGAGGTCACCTACAACAGGCGCGTCTATATGGCGGTTGGAGTCTATCTCCTCAGGATCGATGTCGAGCTGGATGAATTTTCCCTGAGGATTCCATTTGCCATGGCCACGGCTGAGCAGCCAGTTGAGACGGGCACCGACAAGAACCACGACATCGGCATCCTCCATTATCTGCGAGCGGCAAGAGAGGGCACTCAGCGGATGATTGTCAGGCAGCAATCCTTTCGCCATCGACATCGGGTAATAAGGAATACCGGTGGTTTCCACCAATTCCTTTAGCAGGTCTTCAACCTGGGCATAAGCCGCTCCCTTTCCGAAAAGGAACGCAGGCTTCTTTGCCGAGGCAAGAAGCGATACCGCACGGCTGACAGATTCAGGTGAAGGAATGACACGAGGGCACGGATCAACCGGAGTCTGCAACAATGCCTCGGCGACATCATGGTCAAGAACCTGACCGAGGGCAGGAGTGGTGATGTCGAGATAGACACCGCCGGGGCGTCCTGAAATCGCCGCACGGTACGCCCTGACTACTCCGGTCGGGATATCTTCAGCCTTGTTGACACGGTAGGCGGCCTTCACAAGAGGTTTTGCGATGTTGAGCTGGTCAAGACCTTCGTATGTACCCTGTTCAAGATCAATTGGCTCGCGCACTGACGATCCGGAAATCTGAATCATTGGGTAGCAGTTGACCGTGGCGTTGGCTGTGGCGGTAAGTCCGTTCAGGAACCCGAGCGACGACACCGTGAGGAGAACACCGGGCTTACCCGTAAGATAGCCATGGGTCTGGGCGGCCATTCCAGCCTGCTGTTCATGGCGGAAACTGATGAAGCGGATTCCCTGTCCCTGGGCTATGTATGCAGCCTCGGTCACAGGGATACCCACAAGGCCGTACATAGTATCGATGCCCACCATCTTCAAGGCACGCGCCAACAGGTACATGCCTGTCACCTGTTCAGGGTATTTGGGAACGGTTTTACCGCAACCACAGCTATTAGTGTTATTCTGGGAAGTTGAGTTTGTGTCTGACATACAGTATGGTTTAATCGGATATATTTTTTGGGGAAATGATTATCTGTAAAAACTAAGTTGTTAAGTTTTCAAGCGCCTGCCCGTGACCGGCTACTGACGACGGACGGCAGGATGCCGGCCATGGTACAGGTGCCGAAAACGAAACAACCTAAACCTAAAAACTTAACAACTCTATGGTTCTATTCGGAAAGTCAGCCCGTATTGTCAGCCTCGCGGGGATTAGACAAGCGCGGCGACTGTCCGGCTATGCGGATTACTACTTGGGAAGCGGCGCGGTGGTGCCGTTCTTGGCGAATGTGGCAATCTCATCGTCGGTATAGCCATAGGCCTTGAGGATCTCTGAGGTATTGCCGCCCAAGGTCGGGCATGGACCGTAGGTAGGCTGGAAGTTAGACAAGGTGAAAGGAACTCCGACGGTGACGAACTCACCAATCTTGCCTCCCTGGTTGATTTTGACAAGGGTGTTGCCGTCATAAAGGGTCTCATCCGTCATAATCTCCTTGGTGTTGAGGACAGGAGCGACGGGTACACCGGCCTTTGAAAGAATCTCGGTGACCTCATATTTCGTCTTGTCGATGGCCCATTCGCCGATACGCTTGTAGATTGCCTGTTTGTGGCGGTCACGGGCATCGGCGGTGTTGAAATCGGGATTGGTGAGCCAGTCCTCGAATCCGAGAGCCTTGCATGCCAGCTCGAAATCCTTCGCGCCTCTCTGGAGGATGATATAGGCGTAAGCGTTGGGGTCTGTCTCCCAGCCTTTGCATTTGTAAGTCCATCCGAGTACTCCCGAACCCTCCTGGTTACCGCTACGCGGAACGAAGTCTCCGAATTTCTGATCGGGGTATTGCGGGAACTGGGTGAGGTAACCGATGCGGTCGAGGGTAAGCTGGTCACGGGTCTTGATACGGCAAAGGTTCAGACAGGCGTTGTGCATCGACTGGTATACGAAGCTGCCTTCTCCTGTGTGCTGTCGCTGCAGCAAGGCGGCCAGGATACCGATAGCACAATGCATACCCGTGTTGGAGTCGCCAAGGGCGGCACCTGACTGTGTGGGGACGTCATTGTCGCCCTCCCACCATCCGGTGGTGGAGGCCGCCCCGGCAGTCACCTGGGCTACAGGCTCGTAAGCCTTGAGGTCTTTGTATCTTGATGAAAGGGGGAAACCCTTGATTGTGGCATACACACAGCGGGGATTGATTTTGTGGACTACATCCCAGCTGAAGCCAAGTTTATCCATAGCCCCGGGGTGAAGGTTCTCGATGAAGACATCGGCAGTCTCAAGGAGCTTTGTGAGAATCGCCTTGCCATCAGGGGTAGCGGCATCAAGGGCGAGTGATTTCTTGTCGGAGTTTAGCTGCAGGAAATAGTAGCTCGGACAGTCGGGATCAAACTGCAGCTCGTCACGGGTGGCATCACCGGTGCCGGGGCGTTCGATTTTGATAACGTCGGCTCCCAGCCATGCCAGGAGCTGAGTACATGAGGGACCGGATTGAACACTGGTGAAATCAATCACCTTTATGCCTTGAAGCGGAGCGGTATTCATAACTTATATTTCTTTTTAATTCTGGCTATGTATAAACTGATCAACGTATGCCGAGCAGGGTATCTCTATCATTTATCATAGTTTTGGATTTATAACACTCGCGGGAATTGGTTGGTTCAATATCCATCGGATTATAAAAGCTGGAATGTGTCATAGCCGACAAACGATGTCGACTATGACACATTCCAGATATTATGGAGACTATAAAGTCTCCCCTACGTCAGAAGAGAAGGGCTATGCGGTATGCGGCGAACGCGAGCACCCACGCCACGGCTGTGTTGTAGAATATCGTGAATAGTCCGTAGCCCCAGTGGCCTGTCTCTTTTACGATTGCCACCACTGTGGCCAGACAGGGGCAATATAGCAGGATGAAAATCATAAACGCCAGGGCGGAGGCAGCTGTGAAATCAGGCACTCCGGTAACAGGATTCGGAGCGGTCAGGCGTGTCGACAGAGCCTGGTCTGTGGCCTCGTCGGAGCCGGTGTAAAGCACTCCGAGGGTGGAAACCACAATCTCCTTAGCGGGCACTCCAGCCACTATGGCCACTGTGCCTTGCCAGGAACAGCCAAGCGGCTCCATCACAGGCTGCACAGCCTTGCCGACAGTCTCAAGATAGGAATCCTGGTCGAGGTTATCTGAATTGCCTAGGGGGAAATAATCCAACGCCCAAACGATGACTGAGGCCACAAGGATGATGCCTCCCATCTTCTGGAGATACTGTTTGCCTTTCCACCACATATGACGCAGGGATGTCTTCATCGTCGGGACACGGTATGGGGGAAGCTCCATCACAAAGGGTGTCTCATCGACCTTGAAGAAGAAGCGTCGGAGCAAACGAGCCGTGACCATGGCGACAACCGCACCCAGCAGATACATCCCGAGGAAAACCAGAGCGGCGTGGGCGCTGAAGAATGTGCCGATAAGCAACACATACACCGGCAATCGGGCCGAGCATGACATAAAGGGGGTGATAAGCACCGTGATTATCTTTGACGAACGGCTTTCTATGGCCCTGCATGCCATGACTGCCGGCACATTACACCCGAATCCCATCACAAGGGGGATGAAAGATTTGCCGTGCAGACCTATCTTATGCATCAGTTTATCCATTATGAATGCCGCTCGGGCCATGTATCCCGAATCCTCCATAAAGGATATGAAGAAGAAAAGAATCATGATGTTCGGCAGGAAGACAATCACTCCTCCCACACCTCCAATGACTCCGTTGGCGAGCAGGTCTTTCAGCGGGCCGGGAGCCATCTTCTCCTTCACAAGGGCGGCCAGCCAGTCTATGCCATCCTGAATCCAGTCGGCCGGATACGCCCCGACAAAGAATGTGAACCAGAAGATAAAGGCCATCACGCAGAGGAACAACGGGAAACCGAAAAGCCGGCTGGTCACAAACGCGTCGAGGATATGGGTGGTCGACACAACCTGTTCCTGCGGCTGTTTCATCGTCTCGGCCAACGCGCCGGAAATGAATCCATATTTGTCATCGGCAATCATCGAGGAGATATCCTCACCGGGATTGTGACGCTCGAGATAATCAAGCTGGCGGTCGCGCAGGTCAAGCAACTCATCGGCCTTTTTGGATTCCTTTACAAGTTCCTCGATTTCCGCGTCGCGTTCAAGCAACTTTATTCCAAGATAGCGGGCACAGAACTGCTGGTTGATTGTCTTGTCCTGTTTGAGCGCGTCCTTGATTTCCGAGAGAGCCTTTTCAAGGTCCTGGCTGAGCTTGACATGCACATGGCGCACCACGGGATTTTTCCCCTCGTAAACCTGTATGATGGTGTCGAAAAGCTTGTCTACCCCCTCGCCGGTACGGCTGACAGTCGGAACCACCGGCACACCAATCATATTGCCCAACGCCTCGAAATCGAGAACCGCGCCTGAACGACGCAACTCGTCATACATATTCAGGGCGATGACCATCGAATGGTCCATGTCGATAAGTTCCGTGGTGAGATAGAGGTTGCGCTCAAGGTTTGACGCATCTACAACATTCACAATCACATCGGGATTGTTGTCTTTGAGATATGTCCTCACATATCTCTCCTCCGGGGAGTAAGCCGAGAGGGAGTATGTGCCGGGGAGATCGACTATGTTGAATGTGTAACCGTTATGCTTGAAGGTTCCCGACTTCGAGTCAACGGTCACACCGGAATAGTTGCCGACATGTTCCTTCGCGCCCGAAGCGATGTTGAACAGGGATGTCTTGCCGCAGTTGGGATTTCCAATCAGAGCGATATTTATGGTATGCCTGCGTCCGACAAACTCTCCATGGTTATGCTCGTCAAGAACCCCTTCATCCTCCATCGTATGGTCTGAGGCGAATCCGGAATGAGTATGGGAGGCATCATCGGGGCGGTTATCGCCATGTTCGGTGTTGATTGGCATCACCTCGATAAGTGATGCCTCCGTACGACGCAATGAGACCTCATAATTCATTATACGATACTTGACAGGATCGCGCAATGGAGCAGCCAGCAAAGCGGTAATCTTACGCCCCTTCACAAAGCCCATCTCCATCACCCTCTTGCGGAACGCACCGTGACCAAGGATTTTCACAATGACGGCGGATTCGCCGGTTTTCAGATCTGATAATCTCATCTTGTCTCGGAAATAAACTTAAAAAATTGCTCTGCAAAGGTCGGAAAAAATAAATCACAGTGCAAAAAAACTATTTCCGAGTCACCATTTTACCCCTACAATCTAACTTTATTTAACACTTATCAGCCTTCCTTATTCCGAATCAGTCCGGTTAAGAAAACCGTAGACCACTACTATTATACGAAGGCTACTATTAGAAATCACCCTAACGCAACACGTCCGATGCAATTATCTTTGCATCGGACATGTTTGATATCAGAGAGCTATGTCTTGAATAGACCAATTTCCATCGATAAAATCAACGGTCATCACCCCATTGGATTTCATTGAAGGGAAAGCATAGAAAAAACCGACAGGCTTATTGTTTGCCTCGTGGTACTTGTCATAAGACAAGTATATCTTTTCGGGGGACTCCGGCAAACCTATGCATGCTGCAACTGGATAAGTTTTGCCGGTAGAGCGGTCTTTTAAGTTCGCACCGGCATCATACCAGATTGTCTTACTCTCGTTTTTTGGTTTATAAGAGAAAAACATTATGGTTACTTCTCCGTCATCGTTGACTGCTTCCAGCGTAAGTTCACCACTCTGATTGGTCTTGCTGCCATAGAATTTAGTGTCTCCACCCTTAGGAGCAACAGGCACACGTCCGATTTCGATGTCGGATAGACCGAAACCGTCCAATGTAATCTTCTGAACGTTTTCTGGGATTGGTCCGAAAACTAATGTCACTGGTATGTTGATGTTGTTGGTCACCACTTCCCAAACATATTTTCCAGGCTCCTTTGGTATCCCCTGACTATCTATTAGCGGGTACTTCTTACCTGTTGCCTGGTCAGTCAGCGTGGTGGTGACATCTAACTTTTCGCTCCATCCGGCATCCATGAATGCAGCAAGATACCGCATTCTAATCAATGTATGTGATTTTGAACGTTCAATTCCCTCAAGACGCCATGTGTCATTGTCATAGGCACAGATGTGAGGAACAGGCTTGTCCAACTTCTTGTCGTCGAAAAATCCTTGAGCATTAGAACTTATGATGGCGAACACCATCACAAGAATTGTCAGGATATAACGCCTGAAAATCGCGTAATCCATCTTGTCAAGAAAGTTCAGTCTCATGATCTGGTGGTGATGAATTATTTGAATTGGTCAAAGTACCATTTGCCGTCCACCTGCTCGAGGACGACGCGGCGTGGCCATTTTTCCGAATTGAATTCAACCACAGCTCCTTTTGAGTCGGCCGTTATTTCTTTTCCGGTGAATTCCTCTGTGGCTTTCTCAAAGGCAAACTCCACTTTTTCAGGCTTGGAAGCGTTTGGATTTTCCTTGGCAATCTGAACCATGCGATCAAGGTCTTTTATGCGATACTCGTTGGCGGGATTGACAAGGGTCTTCATTGTCTCATAGTCACGCGCGTGGTAGCACTCAAGTGCTTTTTCAGCCACTGAGCGAGGGTCGGAGTAATCAACGCCTCCTCCGCAAGATGTTAGCACAGCCATCATAAATGACAGGATGCCCATCAGTAAGATTGACTTTTTCATGTGTTGATGATATTAATTAGTTATTATTCAAATTCAGAGAACACCCAGCCATTAAAATACAACGTATTGTTGAACTCTCCGAATCCCACAGGTATTGTGATGTCGAGTCTATCGGCATCCTCCATGATTTTTTCAAGGGGCAGCTCGGTATCAACCCATGTAGTCATCAGTTGATGTGTTACCACAACCGTGCCGTCTGAATTGACATCGGCCAGATAGTTGTAAGTCTCTGCCGGGAGATTCACACGCATCCAGGTCACTTCAATCACTGCATGCTGGTTTCCTATGGGATTGATTGTGATATTACCTTGGAAACGAACCTTATCGGCAGCCTCGACAGAGGCCAAAGACTTCCCGAATAATTCTTTGGGAATCTCGGCATCGCAAATCTCGCATACCGATTGTGAAACATAGGCATCTTTCCCGTTGAGAGATACTTTATTCCATTCCGTCTCCCAATCAGAATCTACAAGCGGTAGCATCTGACCCTTTTCAAGGGTTCCGACTTTGGCAGCAGAAATTGATGGCATTTGACGGAGATTGACTGACGGCTTCGACGTGAAGACATATTGGCTTTGAGCCGAAAGTGTCATAAAAGAGAAGATCTCGAGAAAGACGATGATGATTTTTCTCATTGCTAATCCGTGCCGCGGTCATCCTCTCGTTGGCATTTGATATTATACAAAAAAAAGCGTAGGAATCTGTATCTGTTGCCATCCTACTTTCCGAGGCTTCTCGCATTGCCCTTTAGATGTCGGATGGACACGCAGAAGCCCACGCTTGTATATGCAATCAATGCGTCCGGCCATATTTCTCCCGAAATATCATGCCGAAAGCAAGATAATTACATATCCACGGGCATCTACCATTGCTCAACCCTTGACATCTAAATGAATTTTGCGAGAATTCCGGAAAGTCAAGAATCAGCGTTGATAAACGCTTTTCATTATGTCTGTATCCCGCCGCTCGAACCCCGACCGGGCTTCTGCATAGCGGTCTGTGACAGCAAAGTTAATAAAATTTTCCCAAGTCTGCTATTCAGACCATCAAATCTTTGGCAGGTTCCCGCAAAAGATAAGCATCGTAAGACAGTCAACGTGTGTTTCAGGAGAGGGTAATCTGGGTGGCGGCAACGGGAGTGCGCAGGAAGAGGGAGGCCATCGGGGAGAAGGTGTCGGCGCTTTCGGTGGTGAGATAAGCCGAGGTTGAGGTGCGCGACAATGTCTGCTCTATCTCCGGATGACGGCGCAGATAGTCGGCCAGCGAGGCGGCCACGATGTCTCCCTGGGCGATGAGGTTCACCCCCGGGGGGAGAGCCTGCCGGATCTTGGAATAAAGTATGGGGTAATGGGTACATCCGAGAATGACGGTGTCAATCTCCGGATCTGCGCCCATCAGGAGGTCGGCATCCTGTCGGACGAAATAATCGGCTCCGGGCTTGTCGGCCTCATTGTTCTCGACCAGAGGCACCCACATCGGACAGGCATGCCCTGTCAGTGTCATACCCGGGAAAAGTTTCTCCACTTCGAGACGGTATGAATCGCTGCGGACGGTACCCGGCGTGGCAAAAAGCCCCACATGGCCGGTTTTGGTCATCTGGCCGAGGGCCTCGACGGTAGGACGTATGACCCCCAGCACACGTCGGGCAGGGTCAATGACCGGAAGGTCATTCTGCTGTATGGTGCGCAGGGCCTTGGCTGAGGCGGTGTTGCAGGCCAGAATGACCAGACGGCATCCACGCGAGAAAAGCTCGTTGACAGCCTGGAGAGTGAAACGGTATACGATGTCAAACGACCGCGTCCCATAAGGGGCGCGGGCGTTATCGCCGAGGTAAAGATAGTCATATTCCGGCAGAAGCTTCCTGATTTCCCGGAGAATCGTCAGACCACCGTAACCTGAATCGAAGACCCCGATTGGGGATTCCATTGACTTGAGAATCATTTCTGGTTACGGACAATTACAGCCGTGGCGGCATCAGCCTGTGATTTAAGGAACTCGCGTGCGGCTGTCCAGGCATAGAACGGAGCGGTAGAGGATTCAATCGGGAGCAGCACGTCATTCTCGTTCATCATGAACTTCACAAGAATATCCCCTTCCCCATCAACGGGGCGGAAAAAGATTGCCTGCATATTGGAGGCCATCGGGGTCACCTTGAAGTTGGCCCACGCTTCCTCCACTTTCTCCGGATCAGATTCCTCGCCGCAGAAGCCATTGAATTTCATCAGCGCGGCCAAAGGAGTGATATTGCCGTCATGGCCGAAACGCAACGTGGCGCCATTCTTGTTTTTCGAAATGTATTCGTCAGCGGTAAGGATTATGTTGTCGAGCAGATTGCGGGCGTTGGCCACAATAAGTCCCCCAGACATCGGGAAAGCTGAATTATGGATATAAAATGAGAGGTTGTTGACACGCCAGAGGGCATAAAGCTCCTCAGGGGTGAAGATGTCGAAGAACTCCACTGGAGTCTCCATATTCTGCATATCGACAGCGACCCAATACATACCCCACATCAGTTCGGCCGGAGAGAGGGGAAGCCCCTCCATAGATGTAAAAAGGGATTCGGTAAGCCGGTCGGGGTGGATATTGGCTTTTTCAAAACTGTCATAGGTCTCTTTCCAAGGCCCGCGGTCGGAATTCCATTCCGCAGCTTGGGGTGTCCACCAGCAAAGATGGCTCATCCATCTTTTCGCTGACTCCTTAGGAATCACAAGCTCAGGATTCAGCTCTTTAAGCCCCTCGCAGAAAGCCATCATAGAATGGGCGCAGCGCATGACCTGGGTTGAACGGGCTGTGATTTCCGCGCTGTCGGTGAAGACTGTCGGATAACTGCGATACATTCTGCGGGCGATATCTTTATGCTGACGCGCACCAAGAGGGGTAAGTTCGCCACCTCTTCCGTCGGCCTCTTTCCATACCTGCGAAAGGCGATTCAGCACACTTTTTCCCAAATCAGTGAGCTGCCCCATAGAGTCCGCAGCCTGGAAATGACGCAACACACGGATGTAGTCATCATCTGAAATCAGGTATCGCGACCCATGACGTCCGTAATGCGATATGTAAAACGCCTCATAGCCGTCGGGGGCGACAGCCAGAGAGTCGGCCGGGCCGGGATACGCGTAATACACGCCGCCGGCCTTGGCAGGGAGGGCAAGCACTTCTTCCTTGACAGTCAATGCTGAAGATGAGAAGGTGCCGAACAGGGTCAGAGAGAATGCCGCTATGGCGAGATGTTTCCTGAGAGTGCTGAACATGGATGAGATGAATGATAATGTTGTTAAACTGACGGGGACGCGCCGACGCGCGCCCCCGTCTTTTATCGAATTAAGGTAATAGCTCTTGTTACATTACTCCACGTTCGCGGAGCTTGCACTGCCAAGCCCAGGCGTTGCGCAGGGTCTCTTCGATGGGAGTCGAGGCTACCCAGCCAAGCACTTTGTTGGCACGTTCGGGGTTGGCCCACACCTTCTCTATATCGCCTGCACGGCGGGGAGCAATCTTATGAGGCACTTTCACACCGGTCGCGCTTTCAAAAGCGTTGATGAGACCGAGAACGCTCATACCGTTACCTGTGCCGAGGTTGAAGATTTCAACCTTCTCTTCTGACTTGTCTTCAAGCATACGCTCGACAGCCACGACATGTGCTTTGGCCAGATCCACAACATCGATATAATCGCGGATACATGAGCCGTCGGGAGTATTGTAGTCGTCACCGAACACACTGAGTTCCTTACGGATACCCATAGCGGCCTGTGTAAGGAACGGCACGAGGTTCTGGGGCACACCGTTGGGAAGCTCGCCGATTTCTGCCGAGGGATGAGCGCCGACGGGGTTGAAATAACGGAGCAGCACACTCTTGAAAGGAGCGCCGGCGTTAATAACGTCGGTGATGATTTCCTCAGAAATCTGCTTGGTGTTACCGTAGGGAGATGTAGCCTTCTTGATGGGGGACTCTTCAGTCACGGGATTGACATCAGGTTCGCCGTATACGGTGCATGAGGATGAGAACACGATACCTTTGACATCATATTTGCCCATCATGTCAAGGAGGTTCATCAGGGTATTGAGGTTGTTGCGATAATAGAGCAACGGTTTCTGCATCGACTCGCCGACAGCCTTTGATGCGGCGAAGTTGATGATACCCTTTATGTCGGGATAAGTATCAAACAGAATCTTGACAGCGGTAAGATCGGTGCAGTCAGCCTCGACGAACTCCGGGCGGATGCCGGTGATACGTTCGATACCGTCGAGCACGTCACAGTTGGAGTTGGAGAGGTTATCTATGATGACCACAGGATAACCGGCCTTCTGCAGCTCTACCACAGTGTGTGAGCCGATATATCCGGTTCCGCCGGTCACAAGTATAGCGGGTTTCATTGTTTCGGGATTTAGAATAACTTTTCAGGATAGGTTCCGTTGTTGTGAAGCTCGGCGAACTTGGCCACCACTCCGGGGCGGTCAGCGGCGTAGGTCACACCAAACCAGCGGGAATCGGTGTCAAGCACCTTGATTGTAGCCTCGCCGTTCTTGATGAGGGTATCGATGCAGAGGGGGATGAAGAACTCAGCCTTGGGTGTGTTGAGGTCTTTTTCAAGGAATTTGCGGAATTCACGGTCGGAATACTCGAAATAGTCGGGTGTGAATCCCCAAAGGTTCATCGAAACGGGGGTCATCGGGTCGAGGGTCTGTTCCACACCGTTCTCGTCTGTGAAGACAATGCGTCCATCGGGAGCGTAGGAGATGGCGGTGCGCTCTACCACACTTGTCAGGTTGCCATCGGCGGTGGAGCATACGCCACGGGCCACAGAACCATTCTCGGTCATGGTGTTGCCTACACGGAAACCGACCATACAGTAGTCACCCTTGCGGTCACGCGGACGCTGGAGTTCCTCGGCAATCACCTTGAACGCGTCGCGGCCATAGAAGTCATCGGCATTGATTACCGCGAAGGGCTCATTGATTACCTCTTTGCCCATCAGGACGGCATGGTTGGTACCCCAAGGTTTGGTACGGTCTTCGGGACATGTGAACCCTTCGGGAAGTTTGTCGGTCGACTGGAATACAACCTCGACAGGAACGTGTCCCTCATATTTTGACAAGATTTTCTCGCGGAAATCCTTCTCGAAATCCTTGCGAATCACGAAAACGACTTTGCCGAAGCCGGCCTGGAGAGCGTCGTAGATGGAATAGTCCATGATGGTCTCACCATTGGGGCCAAGTGAATCGAGCTGTTTGAGGCCGCCATAACGGCTACCCATACCGGCAGCGAGAACAAAGAGTGTAGGTTTCATGTATGTATTTGTCTTTATTATTTTATATGGAACGAGTCATATGAGTGAGCCGCGAAACTTTGACGCGGCAGGCGATTTTCCATTCACGGAATCCGAGACTTCAAGTCCATAGAGGGGAAACCGAGCCGGAAAATCAGGAGAAAGGGGAAAGAGAGGAGAAGGGGTCAGTGTGAAAGGGGGGATTATTCTTCAACTTTACGGGCACCGTCGGAGATGATGACGGGAATCACCACGGGCTCATGGCCGTAACGGGCGTTGAACTTCTCTTTCGCGGTGGCGATGAAGTTGTCGTAGAGGTCATCCTTGACAAGGTTGATGGTGCAGCCGCCGAAACCGCCACCCATGATGCGGGAGCCGGTCACACCGCATTCGCGGGCGATGTCATTGAGGTAGTCAAGCTCGACGCAGCTTACCTCATAGTCTTTCGACAGGCCGTCGTGGGTTTCATACATCTTTGCTCCGACAGTCTCAAGGTCACCCTTCACGAGAGCGTCACACACCGCCAGCACGCGGTCTTTCTCCTCGATGACATATTTGGCACGGAAATAATCCTCTGCGGTGATGTCGCTGCGGACACCGTTGAGCATCTCCATTGTGGCGTCGCGGAGGGTCTCCACGCCAAGGGTCTTGGCCACACGCTCGCAACTCTGGCGGCGTTTGTTGTAGGGGGAGTCAACCAGGGCATGCTTCACCTTCGAGTCAAGCAGGACGAGCTTGTAGCCGTCGGCCTTGAAGGGGAAGTATTCAAACTCCATCGAACGGCAGTCGAGACGCATGAGGTTGTCTTTCTTACCGAAAACCGAAGCGAACTGGTCCATGATGCCGCAGTTCACACCGCAATAATTATGCTCGGTAGACTGGCCGATGCGCGCAAGCTCAAATTTGTCGATGGTGTTGCCGTTGAAGAGATCGTTGAGAGCGAAAGCGAAGCAGCTTTCAAGGGCGGCCGAGGAGCTGAGGCCTGCGCCGAGAGGCACATTGCCGGCGAAAACGGCGTCGAAACCCTCGACTTTGCCGCCACGTTTGATTATCTCGCGGCAGATGCCGAAGATATATCTTGCCCACTGTTGGGTGGGAGCGTCCTCTTCCTTCAGTCCGAATTCAGCGTATTCATTGATGTCGACAGAGAAAACGCGCACCTTCTCGGTACCGTTGGGGGCGATTTCCGCCATGATGACTTTGTCGATGGCTCCGGGAAACACGAATCCGCCGTTATAGTCGGTGTGTTCGCCGATGAGATTGATACGTCCTGCCGACGCGTAGACGATTCCGTCTTTGCCGAATCTTTCCTTGAAGATAGAGTTGATTTTCTTTTGCATGAGATAATTAAGGTAATCAGTTAGTTGGTTTGAAGTTCTTGAATGGCGAGAGGGCACGGGTAGGACGGCCATCCTTGAAGCAGCTCTTGTCGTAGCCGCCATTGTAGCCTGCCGGGGCTTCCGGCTCCCAATAGAAGATGCCCTCGAAAGATTTTTCGGTATTGTATTCATCAAGCAGCCGGGTAAGCATTTCGGCGCACTCCTTGTCCATATCGTAGTGGAGTCCGATCTCGCATATCATCACCGGCTTGTGGTAATGCGCTTTGACGCGCTTTATGTTGGCGATAAGCTGGCCTGTCTGCTCCTCCCATTTGTCATAAGGCCAGGGATAGAACGACATACCGATCATGTCGTAATTCACATCGTTTTTCTCCATGAGATCGAAGAACCAGGTGTAAAGTTCTTCAAGATGGCCACGGTCTATGTGCAGGATGACAGGCGCGTCGGGATAGACCGCCTTGGACGCTTTGTAGCCTGCCTCGAATAGCTCGGGAAAATGATGGGCGTCATCCCCTTCCACTTTCCCGGCGGGGAGCATCATGCCGTTAGGCACCTCATTCCCTATCTGCACCCATCTTACATCGATGTTCTCTGCCTTCAGGGCCGAAAGCACATCGGTGACATGGGTGGCCACAGCCTCGGTCAGCTGGGGAATGGTATATTCTTTCCAGGCTTCCGGCATACGCTGCTGGCTGGGGTCTGCCCAGGAGTCTGAGAAATGGAAGTCAATCATCAGGGGAAGGCCGAGCTGTTGGGCGCGGCGTGATTTCAGCAACACATCCTCCTTGCCGTTCCACCCATCTTTAGGATTCACCCACACGCGCAAGCGTATGGCATTGATTCCGCATTCATCCTTGAGCAGCTTCATACCCTCCACGGCATTCCCGTCTGCATCATAGAATTTCTCGCCAGCAGCCTCAAGCTCTGTCAGCCATCCGACATCAGCACCGAGAGGGAGGGCAGCCATTTCCGTAGAAGCCCCGGATGAATTGGACGAAGACTCGCCACCCTGGGCCGACACGGCCAAATAGCCGCAGATGGCAATCGCCGTAAAGAGACTCCTTGCAGACGCGATAATTCTTGATGTGTAACGGTTCATGGATAATAGGTTTGTCTGAAGATAGGACACACGCCTATTGTGGTGTCCCTAATTTTTTGCAAATATAGTGAAAATATCAATACCACCGATGTCAAAATTTGGAAAAAATTGTTAGTTTTGTAGATGGAATCCTCACAGACCCATCTCTCATCTCTTTCCCCCGATTCCACCCCCTACGATTTGAAACAATAAAAACAGATTATATAAAGAGTTCTTTTATGAAAATTCAACATTTCCTAAAGCTTGCAACACTTTCGGGCCTTTGCGCCATCGCACTGGCCGGATGCGATTCTTTACAGAAGTCGGGGGTATCCGGCTCTGAAGGCCGCATTGTTACCCTTGCTGACGGTCGGCAGGTTGTCGTGAGCGGACAGAAAGACACCACACAATCCGCCGACAAGAAGAAAGACAAAACGCTTACCCCACCGACCGGCAACAAATCGGCCAACAAGAAATCAAAAAAGAAGAAGGACCAGCAACCCACCCCCGACCGTGAAGCTGTAGGCACTACCGTCATATGCAACGACGAAAACCATGCCCACACTTCCGCTAGCGAGACCTCCACGACCGACCAGCTCACGGCAGCGACCATTGACGACTTTTCCCTCAACGGCGAATGGACCATCCATTCTGTAAGAGGCAACGCTGTCACCGGCGAGGAACGCCCCTATGTTACCTTCGACCTTCCGGCGAAACGTTTCTATGGCAACAATGGCTGTAACTACATCAACGGCGACCTGACCGTAGGGCCCAACCAGGAGGTTAAATTCTCCGGGATGATTTCCACAATGAAAATGTGTCAGGATGACCAATACCAGTATCTCATCAACCTCGCCCTCGACGACGTGACATCTTACTCGGCACGCCGCGACAAGCATGAGATCATGCTTGACCTGAAAGATTCCACCGGACGCACCATCCTAGTGCTTCGCCGCCACAATATGGATTTCCTCAACGGTGCATGGAAAGTCACCGAGTTGAACGGAACCCCGCTGGTACAGGAGGATGAGGCCACTATGACCTTCGACACCACAGACCTGAAAATCCACGGCACCACCGGCTGCAATATCTTCAACGGAGAACTTTTCATCGACCCTGACAAGACCACCTCGCTGCAGATACTTAAGCTCGCCACAACGCGTATGGCGTGCCCTCCGGATTCCCGGGAGACAGAGTTTCTTCTCGCCCTTGAATCCGTGGAAACCGCAAAGGCTTCCGGCCACAACGAGGTCGTCCTCTATGACACCGAGGGCAAACCGGTATTCAAGCTTACCAAAATGGAGCTGAGGGAGGATTGACCCCTGCTTCCACCACCCCGTTCGGATTACCAGAAATGCCCGAAAGGCGTTGTTCGGAATGATTCCGAATAACGCCTTTCGGGCATTTCTTTTGACAAACGCATTAATGACATAGCTCCTTGACAGTTAGCTCATCTTCTTCAGGAGTCTTAAATTCAACATATTTTTACAAATCGCTAATTCATAGCAAGATACCGCAATCTTTTTGAGCAATGGTTTATCTCAATGGATAAACTGCTGAAAAACAGCTGTCTTCAAATACTACTGAAAAATCCAAGAGAAATGGTGTTTGTTTTTTTAAAAATAAAATCCGAATTTTGTGGTGGAAAAGACAATTTCACGACTGAGTTTCACAATGCAAAAGTCCCATCAACAACTCTGGGAGGAATGTCGCACCATTCTCCGTGACAACCTCCCGGCGGAACAGTTTCGCGCCTGGTTCGAGCCGATTGCCTCGCTGGGCTTTGAGGACGGAAAGCTGACGCTTGCCGTCCCCTCTCCGTTCTGTTCCGAATACATCGAGAACAACTATCTCTCCATTCTCGGACCAACCCTCCGCCGCGTCTACGGCGAAGGGGTGAAGCTCTTCTACAAATTCAACCAAATCAGCAACCACCCCGAGACAGCAATCACCGAGGGTGGCCTCTCCTCTTCCCCGGTACTCAGCCGCCAGGGACACGGTCTTTTCCAGACACCCGTAGCCGCGACTTTCGACTCGCAGCTCAACCCCCGCTACACATTCGAGAATTACTGCAGCTCCACCTCAAATAAAATCGCCCGCGCGATTGGTGAGGCCATCGCCAATGACCCCAAGCTGAAAACATTCAACCCACTGTTCGTTTTCGGCCCCACCGGAGTCGGCAAGACCCACCTGATTCAGGCGATAGGAATCAAGATAAAGGAGCACAATCCGCTTGCACGCATATTGTATGTGAGCGCGAGGTTGTTCGAGAGCCAGTTCACGGTAGCGGCCCGCAACGGTAAGGTCAACGAGTTCATCAACTTTTACCAGAGCATCGACACACTTATCATCGATGACATCCAGGATCTGGTTGACAAGGACAAGACCCAGAACACATTCTTCCATATATTCAACCACCTCCATCAGAATCAGAAACAGATCATCCTGTCAAGCGACTGCTGTCCCACACAGCTCAAAGGAATGACAGCCCGACTGATTTCCCGATTCAAGTGGGGCATGACCGTCGAGCTTGAGAAGCCCGACCTTGCCCTGCGCCGTATGGTGTTACAGTTGAAATCGGAGCAGGACGGACTTTCTCTGGCCCCCGAAGTCATGGACTTCATCGCCGAGAATGTAACCAACTCTGTGCGCGAACTGGAAGGTATCGTGGTTTCGCTGCTCGCCCACGCCACAGTCCTCAACCGGGAGGTGACCGTGGATTTGGCCCGCCATGTGATGAACAACGTGGTCAAACTCCACAAAAAGGCATCCATTAATTTCGAGATGATAGCCCAGGGGGTCGCCAATCATTACAAAATCGACTCAGACCTGCTGTTCGCCAAGACCCGCAAACGCGAAGTGTCAGACGCGCGCCAGATGGTCATGTATATGGCCAAGAAATACGCCAAAATGTCTCTCACAGCCATCGGAGCCAGATTATCACGCAACTATGCCACAGTAATCCACGGCTGCAAGAACATCGAGGAACGTCTCCCCTACGAGAAACAGCTCCAGGAAGATGTAGCCTCGATAGAGAAAGCCATCCTGGCTTGACCTCACCCATCATCCACTGACAACAAGCCGCTTGACGGCATACAAAACAATATCACCTCACGACATCTGCCGGACATCCGATGACTTCGTGAGGTGACGTTCTTTGTTAGGCGATATCCTATGTGAGCATCATTTTTTCAGGAAACCGGCTTCGAAAAGGAAGCCGATGAACTTCTCCGAGAAAAGCTCATTATTGGCCCGAGGGTAGCGGATGTCGGTGAAGACCTGCGCAAGGGTCTGCTTGCCATTCTCCTCGACAAACCGCTGAGAATCCTCCCTTGATTCCTTCTCGGCAAAGAGGCTGTCGATGCGTTCGGGAGTATAGGGGACATATTTCCCGTCGTGGATGATAGCCTCCACCGGGAGCCGTCCGACCTCTACCCCATCCTCTGCCGGATAACCGACCGTAAGGGTTATGACCGGCACCACCAGCCGGGGAAGAGACAGTTCGCGGGCAATCTCCGTGGCGTTGTAAGTGGTGGTTCCGAGCCAGCATACACCCAGACCGGCCTGCTCGGCCAAGGTGTTGAACTGTTGCGCGAAGGCAATAGTGTCAAACACCGCAGCCATAAAGGATTGCAGGTTGTCATAGCAAGGTGTCGCCTGACGTTCCTCACACCATCTTGAAAACCTGTGGAAATCGGCACACACGGTTAGAACCGCCTGTGCGCCTGTCACCTGAGGCTGGTTGAAATGGGCGGGAGCCAGACGGCGTTTCCCCTCCTCGTCGCGAGTGACGATCACGGAATAAAGCTGCATGTTTCCTGTCGTCGGGGCGTGGGCAGCCTTGCTCAACAGCTCTTCAAGCAATCCCTCCGGAATCGGCTTGTCGGAATAGCGTCTGATTGTGCGGCGCTCTGTCCAGTAATCTTTCATATCGGTATCGGGTTAATGATGTTTCTTGACTTGGTGGTTCACGGCGCAAAGTTAATCCATATTTCCCAATTACAAAACATACAGAACCATCCGACAGACTCCATTGTTGTGAGTTTGAGAACATAAAACAGTCATAACCATTCACCTGACATATGGACAACCTTATCAACTCACCGTTAGACAAAGAATTGTCTAAACTCTCACCTTTCGAACTCAAGGGCCACATCATAGCGATGGCCAATGAAAAAATCAAGAAATCGGCCAACACGATGCTGAATGCCGGACGAGGCAACCCCAACTGGGTGGCAGACCAGGCACGCGACGCGTTCTTCGCCCTCGGCCAGTTCGCCATGTCTGAATGCCGCCGGGACTTCACGATGCCGGAAGGGATAGCTGGTGTGCCACAGAAGGAAGGAATCTCGGTAAGATTCCAGACCTGGCTGCGCGACAACGCCGAGATGCCCGGTGTCGAGCTTCTCGCCAAAGCGTATGAATACTGCCTTATGGAGCTGTCTGCCGATTCCGACGACCTGGTTGAGGAATGGGCCGGAGGAATCGTCGGGCATGAATATCCCACACCGCCGCGCATCCTCAAAAACACCGAGACCATCTGTCGCCGCTATCTCGAATGGGCCATCTGCGCCGGAGATCCTCCAAAAGAGAATCCTTTCGACCTGTTCGCGGTCGAAGGCTCCACAGCCGGCATGTGCTACTGTTTCGACGTGTTGAAACACAACTACCTGCTCGACAAGGGTGACGCGATAGCCATAATGGTGCCGGTGTTCACCCCCTATCTGGAAATTCCCGAGCTGGAGGAGTTTGGTTACACAGTCCTCGATGTGAAGGCCGACACAATGACTCCAGACGGGCTCCACACCTGGCAGTATGACCCTGAGGACATAGAAAAGCTGAAAGATCCGAAATACAAGATGCTTTTCGTGACCAATCCCTCCAATCCCCCGAGCTACGCGATAGACCGCGCCACCGTCGAGGCCCTTAAGGAGGTGGTGAAAGCCAACCCCAACCTGATGATTCTTACCGACGATGTCTACGGCACATTTGTCGACGGATACCGCAGCCTGATAGCCGACCTCCCCTTCAACGCGATGTCGTGCTATTCCTTCTCGAAATATTTCGGGGCCACCGGCTGGCGTATCGCCCTTACCGCCGTAGGCCGCGACAATGTGTTCGACAAGCTCATCTCGGAATTACCGGATGACAAGAAAGAGGCACTCAGGAAACGCTACCAGTCGCTCACACTCGATGTGGACTCCCTCAAGTTCATCGACCGCATGGTCGCCGAGAGCCGCCTGATCGCGCTCAACCATACCGCCGGGTTGTCTACGCCGCAGCAGATCCAGATGGACCTCTTCGCCCTCGGTTCGCTGATTGACAAAGACGGCACCTATCATAAACGGATGATAAAACTCATCCATGACCGTTACGACGCGCTGTGGAAGAGCTTCGGCTTCAAGCTGCCCGACGACTCGCTCAGGGCCGACTATTATTCCGAGATAGACATGATGGTCTGGGCCCGCAAGCTCCATGGAGAGGAATTCGCCCGGTATATGGAACGAACCTACAGCCCGTTGGCCTTTGTGTTCAGGCTGGCCTCCGAGACCGGATGCGTGGTGCTTAACGGCGATGGTTTCGACGGCCCGGCCTGGAGCATAAGGGTCTCCCTGGCCAACCTCAACGAAGCCGACTATGTACGTCTGGGCACCAACATCCGTCAGATTCTCAACCAGTTCGCCGAGGATTGGGAAGCCTCCAAGGCAACCGCCAAATAAGCTAATCCCCATTTATGACCTGATAGTTTCCCCGTCGGCCGATGGCCGGTGGGGAAAACTTTGTTTTGTCAAAAAAACTTATCAACAGTAAGGCTGATTTCAGCCGGTGGATTTGGCGGATTCGGGAAATTTTCCGAAGTTTGTGGAGTTTTGACTGAAACTGAACAAACAACCATATATAACCGGATAAACCCTCTCTGTTGATCGTGGAAAAACCAATTTACAGCTACGATGAAGCTTACGACGCGTCATTGAAATATTTCAATGGCGACGAACTCGCCGCCCGTGTCTGGGTCAGCAAGTATGCCCTGAAAGACTCTTTCGGCAATATCTATGAAAAGACTCCGGACGACATGCACCACCGCATCGCGTCGGAGCTTGCGCGTATCGAGCAGAAATATCCCAACCCGATGAGCCACGATGAAATCTTCTCATACCTGAAAGATTTCCGTTACATCGTGCCCCAGGGCAGCCCCATGACCGGTATCGGAAACGATTTCCAGGTCAGCTCGCTGTCTAACTGCTTTGTCATCGGACTGGACGGCACACCTGACTCATACGGGGGTATCATCCGCATCGACGAGGAACAGGTACAGCTTATGAAACGCCGTGGCGGAGTGGGTCACGACCTGAGCCATATCCGTCCGAAAGGCACTCCCGTCAAGAACTCCGCGCTGACATCGACCGGACTGGTGCCTTTCATGGAACGTTACTCCAACTCCACCCGCGAGGTGGCCCAGGACGGACGCCGTGGAGCATTGATGCTGACCGTCTCGGTAAAGCATCCCGACTCGGAAGCGTTTGTCGACGCCAAGATGACCGAGGGGAAAGTCACCGGCGCGAATGTGTCGGTGCGCATCGATGACGCTTTCATGGAAGCCGCCACCGAAGGGACACCCTACCGTCAGCAATTCCCCGTGGATGCCGCCGAACCGGAGATTGTGAAAGAAATCGATGCCAAGGCATTCTGGGGAAAAATCATCCACAACGCGTGGAAATCAGCAGAGCCCGGGGTGCTTTTCTGGGACACCATCACCCGCGAATCCGTGCCCGACTGCTACGCCGACCTCGGATTCCGTACCATCTCGACCAATCCCTGCGGGGAGATTCCACTCTGCCCCTACGATTCATGCCGCCTGCTGGCCATCAACCTCTACTCCTACGTGAAGAATCCCTTCACGGCGAAGGCTGAGTTTGACTTCGACCTCTTCAGGCAGCATATCGCAAAAGCCCAGCGCATAATGGATGACATCATCGACCTGGAGATGGAGAAAATCGACAAGATTCTCGAAAAGATTGACTCCGACCCCGAGACACTTGAAGTGCGCGGGCCGGAACGTCATCTCTGGGAGAAAATCAAGCGCAAGACACTCATGGGACGCCGCACCGGTGTAGGCACGACTGCCGAGGGTGACATGATCGCCGCCATGGGACTGCGTTACGGCACACCCGAAGCCACCGCCTTCTCTGAAGAGGTTCACAAACAGCTTGCCCTGGCCGCCTACGGTTCATCGGTGACAATGGCCGAAGAACGTGGCGCGTTCGAGATATTCGATGCCGACCGCGAGAAAAACAATCCGTTCCTGCTCCGAATCAAGGAAGCGCAGCCCGAACTCTGGGAGCGCATGCAGAAGTCGGGAAGACGCAACATAGCCTGCCTTACAATCGCCCCGACCGGCACCACAAGCCTGATGACCCGCACAACGTCGGGTATCGAGCCTGTCTTCCTCCCCGTCTACAAACGCCGCCGCAAGGTCAATCCCTCAGACACCGATGTCCGTGTTGATTTCGTCGACGAGAATGGCGACGCGTTTGAGGAATACATTGTGTATCATCCCAAGTTCCTCGACTGGATGCAAATCAACGGGATTGAGAAACGTTCCGACTACACCCAGGAGGAACTCGACGCGCTTGTGGCCCGCTCACCCTACGCCGGAGCCACATCCAACGATATCGACTGGCTGGAAAAGGTCAAGATGCAGGGACGTGTGCAGAAATGGGTAGACCATTCAATTTCGGTCACCATCAACCTTCCCGCCGATGTCTCCGAGGAGCTTGTCAACCGTCTCTATGTCGAGGCGTGGCGTTCAGGCTGCAAGGGCTGCACAGTCTACCGCGACGGATCCCGTTCCGGTGTGCTGCTCTCCATCGAGAAGAAAAAGAAGACCGAACCGGCCCAAGGTCTTACACCGGGCGAAATCCATCCCCACGTCATCAAACGTCCCATCGAACTTGAGGCCGATGTCGTGCGCTTCCAGAACAACAAGGAGAAATGGATCGCGTTTGTCGGGTTGATGGATGGCCGTCCTTACGAGATTTTCACCGGTCTGGCCGATGACGAGGATGGCATCTTCTGTCCCAAATCTGTGAACCACGGCAAAATCATAAAGGCCATGAACCCCGACGGCACCAAGCGTTACGACTTCCAGTTTGTCAACAAACGCGGCTACAAGACCACCATCGAGGGGCTGTCGGACAAATTCAATCCTGAATATTGGAATTACGCCAAACTCATCTCCGGCGTGTTGCGCTACGGTATGCCTATCGACCAGGTACTGAAACTGGTGTCGGGACTCGAACTTGACTCCCAGAGCATCAACACCTGGAAAATGGGCGTTGAACGTGCATTGAAGAAATATCTTCCCAACGGCACACAGGCTTCGGGACAGCGTTGCCCCAACTGCGGGCAGGAGACCCTGATTTATCAGGAAGGATGCCTTATATGCACATCCTGCGGCACTTCCAAATGCGGTTAATCCCGATTAGCATAACGACCTCAACAAGGTAAACAATCATACCTCACTGTGAATGTCGCCTCGCGATGTAACGGCCGGATTTTCCTGACACCCGGCCCGACATCGCGAGGCGACATCCGTTCCTGGTGGAGGAATATTGATGGTGAACCCTCTTCGCTGAACTTTTTCAGGCCACCCGATGTTATGATTTCTGAACGTAATCTCACTATTTTATGAAAAAGTTATTCTTTTCGTCATTGGCAGTGGCTGCGGTTCTGATGACTGCATGCTCCTCCAAGACCACAGAAAAAGAAGCCACGGATGAGGGCGCCGCCATCAAGGCAAAAATTGAGAATTGCTCTGATCCCGACAGCCTGAAAATCTATGTTCAGCAGGCCAAAGACTATGCCGCCAAACTGGAAAAGGAGGGAAATGACACCGCCGCCCAGGCATACCTCAACGAGGTTGCCCCGGTCGTGCGCACCAAAGACCCCACTGCCGCGACTCTGTTCGACAACCTTGAAGCCAAAGCCGACAGCACCGTGAGCGCGGCTGTCGAAAAGGTTGATTCCCTTAAGGATAAAGCCGCCGATGCCACCAAGGCCACCGTCGAGGCAGGCAAAGAGAAAGCGACCGAAGCCGCCAAGGAGGTAACAGACAAGGCTGCTGCTGCAGCTGAGACAGCCAAGCAGAAGACCGCCGACGCCGCACAGTCAGCAGCCGACAAGGTCAAGAACGCTCTCGGCAAATAATCTTGCCGCGTCAGCAGGAGGCCATCAACCTCTGTCAACGAAATAAACGGGAGGCACCGCCATCAAGCGATGCCTCCCGTCGTTTCAGGGATTTGTTTGATTTATGCAGGATTTCCTATCGGTTATGCTATCATCTTACAATCACTTTGGTCGCTGACATGCCTTGCTGTCTGATGTAGACACCCGGGGTCAACCCTCCGCCCACTTCAATACCCTGGAGGTTGAAGTAGCGCACGTCATATGTGGAAGCGTCAGCCTCGACACCCTCTATGCCTGAGATAACCTGACGGTCAAGGATAATCGACTTGGTGTTGGCCGAGGTGCGGACAAGTTCAAGGCGATGGAGGTTTGAACCGGCCCTGGATGGTGCGACAGCCTGTGACTTGCTCTTCTCCACCGGCACTGGGTTAACCTCCACGAGGAAGGGATAAATCGCATCGACATCCATATTGAGGACTGTCGTCAGCTCTGAGTCGGTATAATTGTCTTTGTATTCAAAATACTTCACTTCGGGGAGGAAGATGGGCCAGTTGTTGCCGTCAGCACTAAGCTTGTGAGACCAGTCGTGGCTGTCGCCGAAATCCCCTTCGCTCCACATTGTCCATCCGTCAAGGGCATGGAAAGATTTGCCGGAGTTCTCGGTGAACACGCGATGGCCGCCATGAACAAGCTCGCCACCTTTCGACAGGCCATCACCATCAGACCACTCGGAAGGGGTCATCTCATAATCCGCATACCAGTTCAGTGGTGAGGGATTCTGCACGGGAATGTCGATATACGCGCCGAATGTGAACCGGTCTCCATATTTCACACCTGAGACATATGTCTTGTCGGAAGGCTCGCCAATCACGGGAGCTTCGACATTGACGTTGGCTTTCACTTCACCTTCGGAAAACTTGGAATGGAAGGTGAATCCGCTCTGGACATCGGTGTATTTGGCTCGCACACCGAAAACTCCGCTTCCGCTGACAGGAATACCATCCAGGGAAATCTCGCCCGGATTGCCCGAATATATGGTGCTGAGGCTCTTGTCCCAATAGAGACCATAAACTACCGTGTGGCCCGATTCCTGGATGGCGGCACTGTTGGGAGCATCAATCTTGACATCTGCGGTGGCAACATTATATTTGCGGTATTTAACCGGTCCGTTGGCCGACTCAGCCTTGAAAGGCTCGGGAGTGATATCCCAGAAGCCATCAGCGTCAGCGTGTGAGTCAAGCTGGGCAGTCTTAACACCGACCTTCTGGACTGTGGCTGTGGGATGGGGAGCGAAAGGAAGCAATGTGGCGGAATAGCATTCCTTGTCAAGGTCAACCACGAGGGTGAACTTCACGTCGCCAAGGAACTTCTTTTCCACGAACCAGTCATACTGGTTGAAGTTGTTGCAGGGGAAGGTCTCCGAGGATTTGAAATATACCTCGCGGTTGGTCTTGGTTACACCATATTTCAGCTCGATATCCTTCTCGGTGGCACGCATAAGGCTGAATCCGACGATACCGAGGTTGAATGTGGCCCAGGCACGTTGCTGGCAAATCTCACCACCGGATTTTCCGGAGTCCATCCAGCGTTTCCAGGGATAAAGCCACGACATCTTGAATTTTGCACCTTCGTTTATCTCGTCTGAATCGAGGACATAGCTCTTGGTAAGCTCATGGGCGGTAAGGTCTTCGACATAGAACACATTCATAGTGGCAGGCGAAGAGAATATCGTCTCATCCACGATACGATCCCATCCAGTGGTGCCGGGAGTAACCGGAGCCAGACGCTGCAGACCCTCGCCAACAATATAAAGGTCGGTCTTGTCATTGTCGCGCACTGGGGAAAGTTCCTCCCATGTGATGTAAGACTGCGCGGCCTTGGTATTGTAATTGTCAGCCACGTCGGAATAGTAGATATACTTGCGCCAGTTCTGGAAATCCCAGTTGAAGTCATCACCGTTGACATGACGTCCGCAAGTGTATTTTTCCAGAGAGCCGTCAGTCTTCTCGAAGAAGAATGTTGCATCCTCGGCCCAGCTCATCTGGTCGGGAGTCAGCTCGTAATACCAGAGGTCATATGTGATGTCTGACGGGTCAACACGCTTCAGCTCGAATGTCTCGGCAGCCCGGAGCTCCTCATCAGAGGGGGAGAAGAAGCATGTGGAGTCATGCAGGCGCACACGCGGAGTGGCATCCTGGTTACCGCCATATCGGCGGTTCTGACCGAAATGGATATAAAGGCGGTTGCTCTTGTCGGTCACGCCGGTATAATTGGGGGCGTTGATACGGAAACTGTTGAGATTGTAGTCAAACACCACCTCGGCGGGGCCGGGAATATCCTCGGGAATGGTCATATTGCTGCCCGAGCGATTGTTATCGTTACACATATAGGTGTGATTGGGAAGAATCCCCCTGTTGGACGAGAATGAAAGGTTCCAGTCAGCGGTGGAAACCTTGAAGGAGCTTCCTTTGGTGATTCCGTCAGGGAAATTGTAGACATAGACACCATTACCCCTATGCTCGAGACAACGGTCAGCCGAGGCGTTCCATCCCTGAACATCCGACATGATGTACAGGTCGGGATATACGACCGGAGTCTTCAGTTCTCCGATGCTGAGCATATAGCCATTGTCACCGCGCCATTCGGCAGTGATGGTATACGAACCGGCAGGGAGATGGAAAGCGGCCGTGGCATCAGCCTGAGTGCGCAGCTCATTGTCATACATATAGATATCCCTGTCGGTGTTGTTCTCCGGGCCATACTCAGTCCACTCGGTACGGATTCTGAACCAGCATTCCGACTCTGTCGAAAGCCTGAACACATATGAGCCGAGACCGTTACGGACAGCCTTGAGAGCATCGCGGCCACTATGCCAGTCCTCATTACCGTTGATGTTGCCGAAGAGGTAGAGGTAATCGGCTCCTTGCGAGGTAGTATCAAATCCAGGAGAAAGGATATAGGGAGCTGAGTACTTCGAACCGTTCTCCCCATTCTTCGCGTCGGAAAGTATGTAAAGCGCACCATTCACAAACGGCCTCACCACAGCCTGTGCCGAAGAGTCCCAGTTGCCGCCGGGACGGTTATGGAAGAGCAGGTAATCATGGCTGTCGCCACAGAATGTATACTTATACACAGTCTTCCCATTGTATGTAAGGTCGGTAAGCTCAAGGGCCGCGCCGTCTACTTCATTGACATCCGACCCTCCACGGTTGGCCCACGCGCTGAGGGAGACATTGTCCCACCCGGTAGGGATATTGGTCAGATAAACGCAGGGAGCGTCAAGCGATGTGCCGGTGTCCTGTTTCCATGCCTCATATTTCCATTGGCCGTTATCTGAGGTGCGCCAGTCGCTCAACCAGTATATTCCCCCATCCTCAAAATCAAGATTCAGGGTCTGGTCGGTCGACACCCAGTTACCGTTTCCGTCGAGATGACGGTTGTTGAGTATAAGGTATTTATGGGCGTGGCCGGTGAAGGTGTATTTCCATACCGGTTTCCCCTTGTAAGTCATGTCGGTCAGTTCGGCCGCATTGCCGGGCCATCCGCCTTCATTCACATTGTCACCGTCAGTCCAGGCATAAACACCCACTGAGCTCCAGCTTGTGGGGACATTCGTGAAATAAACAGTCTCTGATTCGGCATAGGCGCCCAAAGTCCTTGTTGCGGGCAGGGCGCGTCCGTCATTCGAGTTGAAGAGTGGAGAACTGTACCATCCGTCCCAGGTCTCGCCGTCATATTTCTGGTAGTCTTTTTTGTTGAATTCCGGCCACCACCATATAAGGCCGTTGGCATTATCATGGCGGTTGAGCATGTCAATCACAGCCTGTGTGATTTTAATCTGGCCGTCAGGAGTATGGGGATATTTCTCATACAACACGTTCTCGCCGTCAGCTTCCCAGTCATACGGCCAGTTGAACTCGACAATCCATATTTTCTTGTCGGGAAAACATTTCTCAAGGTCGGCGATTTCCTCCTCCGCCTTGTCGACATCGACATGCCAGTAAGGATAGTAGCTCAGACCGATGATATCATAATCGACCCCGAACTCACCCATCCACCGATAGAAATTCCAGAGATTCCAGTGATTGGCCACCTGCTCGGTATGAATCACAATCTGTGCCTGCGGACAAATCTCGCGGCAGGCGCGACCCGCTTCTTTGAGCATATTTGTAAGGCGTTCCCAACAGCTGCGGTCATTCTCGCCGGTGGCTTTCTTGAGGTCGCCTTCAGCTGTCCCCGCGGGGCCCCACAACATACCGTAGCTGATTTCATTTCCGGTCTGAATCATATCAGGCACCACTCCCCTCTCGCGGAGCCATATCAGCGACTCCTTGGTGTATTCATACAGTTTCGCGGGGAGCTGATCGTCAGGGATGTTTTTCCAGTCTTCCGGTGTCCACTGATGATAAGGGTCAGCCCAGTAATCGGTGTAATGGAAATCAAGGAGCAAAGCCATACCCGCTTCCTTGATACGCTTACAGATGGGCAGGATATATTCGAGGGTCTGGCAGCAATTGGGGTCATATCCCAGCCATTTGGCATTGCTTCCATAAGAATATGCGCCGGGGTAAGCGCTCGGATTGACCATAAGGCGAACCCTCATCAGGTTCATACCCTCCTGGGCGTAGAATTTCACTACATCATCAATCGGGTTGCCGTCATAATCGTAATATTTCGACTGAATCTGCTCATACAGAGGCAACAATGAAATGTCACCTCCGGCATAAGTGCGTGCCGCTCTCGTCGGCAATAAGGACGTGAAGAGCAGCAACAGCACTAAAAAGTTCTGTTTCATGTTTGGTTAAGTTTGAATAAAGTCAGGTTAGTATGGCAAAAGGAAACCGGCCAGCAGGAGAAATCCCCGCTGACCGGCAGGGGCAGGTTTAGCGAATGTATTCTTTGGTCACCTTTGCACCCCGGCGGACTATGTAAAGACCGGAGCCCGGATTGGTGACTTTGACTCCGGAGATTGTGAAGTATTCAGCAGGCACATCATCGAAATCGGCCGAAACATTGTCTACCCCGGCGGTACCCCGGACAGACAGTGTCTTATTCTCGATGTCAAGAACCAGCTCGGCATCCTCGATGTCGGAGGAGAAAGCCATATCGGGCAGACCGTCGCCGGTCACCACCTCATAGGTCTTTCCTGAAGTCATATCCTTGTCACGGGTCGTGTAGGCATTCTTCCAGTTACGATCGGAGAGTTTGAAGGATATACCGCCACGAACAACGCCGGTGGTATAGGTATAGATGTTTCCTTCTACACTCATCTTGTATTCGTCAAGGAACTGCCAGTCATTGACCTCACCTACGAAAAACAGGTCATCCTTGACAACCGGAGGTGTGGGATCATCACCGCCACCCCCGCTTCCTTCGCTGAGGATGAACTTCATAGAGTTGGTGTCAACCTTGAAATGGTATTTACCGGCTTCAAGATCCCAGGAGTAGTCGGTGGTGTCGCCGGTGTAGAACATCTCGTTCTCACCCATCTGGGGAACCGTGCTTGCAGCCGCCGGGGTGTAGCGGCAGGAGTTGAATGAATCCCAGTCGCCGCCGATGGTCTTGACGAACCCGAAGCTGTTCTTCCCTCCGAGGTCGACATTGATTTCAAAGACTCCGTCGGCTGTCTTGGTCATTTCAAGCCCTTTGGATGTGTCCCATCCGCCAGCAGGCTCACCAATCAGATATAATGTCTGGGCGACTTCGGCGTTGATGGCCATAGCCGTCATCAGTCCAGCTGAGAATAGCAAAATCTTTTTCATTTAAATCAGGTATTTGATTCGTGTCAGGTTGTTGATTATGTCGTGACTGTCATCAGTCGGCTGTCTGGGCGCTCATCGGCGCGTTGAACTCGATAACCGCTGATTTCAGCAGAGGTGAGGTGAATTTGACCTTCACCGGTGTAGCCGAGTCTCCACGGCCTACATAAGCAAGCACGCGGCCGTTGGATGCGCGACGCTCCGTCGCGCGGGGATGACTCATGTCGGTGTTGCCTGTGCCTTCAAGTCCGAGAAGCACACCCGACTCCACCTCACATTTCACCATATTGTCAGCCAGGGGTATCCTGACACCATTCTCATCGACCACCTCCACAGTTACATGTGCAAGCGGGGAAGACTCGTCAAGACGGTCAGTGTCGGCTGTGACCCTCAGAGCATAAGGACGGCCTGTGGTCTGAAGCTTGTCAGTGGCAGCGACTGAGCCGTCAGCAGCCAGAGCCTCAACTTTCAGTTCACCAGGCTTGAACGGGATGTCCCACGCCATCATACCTTCCTTTAGATCAGCGGAAGAGGCTGTGGCGACCGGTTCTCCGTTGATCAGCAGACGGGCGGAGGGACAATTGGTATAGCACACTACCCTGACAGGCTGCCCGTCATTGAAGTTCCATACCTCCGGAGCGTCAATCCAATATCCGGGATCGTGACCTTCGGCAATCTCATATGCTCCGAGATAAGCCACCGGCGTTTCACTCCAGAGCGACGCGCGGAACTTGCCGCGCGGTTTGAGGAAGCTGCCGAAATCAAGCAGTCCAGTTCCGAGACCTCTTGAAGGCCAGGGATTGGACTCGCCGAGATAATCGGTGCCTGTCCACAGGAACTGGCCGAATATATGCTCATTGTCCCTCACAGCTTTCCAGGCATCATAGCCATGGCCATTCTCACTGCCGTAAATCACACGGTCGGGATATGTCTGGTGGTCGATGTCATAGCGGTCTTCAGTATAATTGTAGCCCACGATGTCGACAGCACCGGGATAAGCGGTCTGGTTTGACATCACCACACCTGCAAGCGCACCCGTCACAGGACGGCTTGAATCGATGGCACGCACAATCGGAGCAAGCCGCTCGGCGATTTCCCCGATTCTCATAGCCGACGGGGCCGAAGGATCATAACCGCCGAAATTAGGCTGGTTGATACCGGCGGCATGGTCGAGGATGGGATGGGAATAGGGGTCATTGGGATAGTCGACCTCATTGCCGATGCTCCAGAAAGCCACACTCGGATGGTTGCGGTCGCGTCTTACCATATCGGCGACATCACGCTCTATCCATTCATTGAAGAAATCATAGCTACCCTCGAACTTGGGTGTGCCGACATTCCATCCGGTCACCCATTTGCGTTTGGGGAATTCCCATTCATCACTGGCCTCATCCATGACAAGCAGTCCCAGCTCGTCGCAAAGGTCATAGACAACCGGAGCCTGGGGATTGTGGCTCATACGGATGGCGTTGACCCCAATATCCTTCAGGTTTTCAAGTCTGCGTTTCCAGACCTCACGGGGGACGACAGCGCCGAGGACACCGGCTTCATGGTGGAGGCATACACCCTTGACCTTGGTGTTGCGGCCATTGAGGAAGAATCCCTTGTCGGCATCAAACTTCAATGTACGCAATCCGACATTGCATGATGTCTCATCTATCTTCTTCCCATCTGCCAGCAGCTCGACATCGAGACGGTAGAGGGTCGGGGAATCGATGTCCCACAACTGAGGTTTAGCAACCTTGAGTTTGAGCGTACCCTTCTCCCCACCTTTAGCGGAAGCGTTACCCTTGGCGACCACGCGGCCATTGGCATCAGTAAGGGTGGCAATCACCTTCACCGGTTTGCGGTCAGGGGAGATAGTCTCGAATGTGACATCCACCGTGGCCGACTTCGGCGTGATGGATGATGCCGCCCATCCTACCCCCCAGGGAGCGAGATGGGTGGCGGGGGTATGGACAAGGTAGACGTCGCGGTAGATTCCCGAGCCTGTATACCAACGGGAATCAGCCTCGCGGGTATGGTCGACCTTGACCGCCATCACATTCTCCCCCTGTTTCAGATAAGGAGTTATGTCATAATAGAAAGATATGTAGCCGTTGGGACGCTTCCCGACCAACTGGCCGTTGACATATACCTCACTGCGGTTGTAAACCCCCTCGAAATACACATAGTGTACGGGGAGGGAATCATTGACAGTGAAATGCTTGCGGTACCATCCCAAGCCGCCGGGGAAGAAACCGGTGCAGGCATTGAGGCTCGGGGAAGGAAGCATCTCGATGCTCCAGTCGTGGGGCACGGAGAGATTGCGCCACGACGAGTCGTCAAAACCGGGAGCCGACGGGGCGACGGAATCTCCTTCAAGGGAAAAGACCCATCCCTTGTTGAAATTCTCCGCCACACCCGTCGAGAGCTGAGCGCTCCCGGCCTGTGCGATGCCCAGCAGCATACCGGCGGCAGCTGCCAGACGACAGGTATCTAATTTCAAATTACGCTTCATCATGATAGTGTTTAGAGGTCATAAACGACGGTGGTCACACTCTGGGGATCAAGTACCACCTGAGCGCCTTTCTCCAAAGCCGCTCCCGCCAGATTCTTTGTAGCGGAGGTGGTGTAAGTGCTGACCGAGGCATTACCCCAGCCATCCGCAGTCACACCAAGGCGGACAGGCTTGTTGCCCATATTGGTGTAAACCGCCACCAGACGGCGGCCATCGGGAGAGATATAAGCCGACCCGAAGAAATTCTTGCTTTCCTTTGTGGCAAGGTCCACGCGCTTGAAGCCGGGACGGACAAACAAGCTGAAATTGCCGAGCGCCCAAAGGTTGGAGGATGCGGCATAGGTGCCTTCACCGTCAAATACACTGTTACCGGCAAGATTCAGGTAAATCAGCAGCCAGCGGTTTCCGTTCTGCTCAAAGGGAGCATCCATGGCCACCCAATAGCACCATGAGCTGACATTGGCGACAGTGAAGTCATTGTGCATGACCTTGGTCATATGCAACGCGCGATCCATATCGGTGGCTGCGGCATGTCCGGGGAACTCATCCTTGGGGATGTCGTCGCCGAGCATACACCATTCGCTCTGCCATACCTCGATTCCATAGCGTCCGGCCATGTCGGCAACCTGGCCGCGCACACTGCGCTGGGTATCCCATGCGGTGTCGGTCCAGTAGCTATGGCAGCAATAGAGGGGAGCGACATGGTCGAGGTCGCCGATATAAGCGGCGTCGCCGGGGGTCCAGAAATGTGACGGAGCCCCTCCTGACGTCCACTTGTCACCGATGAAGCAGTCCCAGCTGTCACCCTCACCGAGAAGGATGCCGGTGGAGAGTGAACGTTCGCCAAGTGCGCGGTCAAGCTCGCGGGTAAGACGGGCGGCCTCATCTATCGTCCAGGCGGAACCCTCCTGGTCGTGGCCGTTCCAGCTCACATTAGGCTCATTGATCGGGGAGATATGGGTGATGTTGTAACCCTCGTCAGTAAAATGACGGGTGATATCGGCGAGATAATCGGCAAATTTGCCGTAGCATGAAGGAAGCAGGTTTGACTTGTTTCCTCGGTCATTACGGGCCTGCCCGTTATAGGTGTATTCAACCAACGGACTGTTGCTGAACAACACGAACTTCTCGGTGCCCATCTCGCGGGCCTTCTGCATGAAGTATTGCTGACCAGCGCATTTTGACCAGTCGTAACCGCCGTTTTCGCCACGGAAACTTTCGGCGCGGCGATGCACGGTCTGCACTCCGGATTTGTCTCCTCGTTCGGCTGACCCTGCTCCGGCGTTTACACGCCACATAGACATACCGATACCCTGTGGCTGTCCGTCGACAATCTGCTGGGAGAACATCAGGCGGGCGATTCCCTCGCGTGCGCCGGTCCAGTCACGGCCGACCCAGTTGCCCATCCAGCAGTCGCTGGCTCCGATGCCCTGCATCGTCTGGTAGGTAATCGTGGGGTTGATGGTCACGGCCTTGTCGACAGCCGACTCCATCGGATCGCGGGCCGGTGACGGCTCGCCGGGATCATAAGCGTAATCGCTGCATGACGACATCATCGCCACCCCGGCCAGTAAAAATGAATATATCTGAGGTTTCATCTCTTTCAAACTGTTAAAATGTTGGGATTCGGAATCCATTCAGGATTACTGCCAGCCGGGATTCTGAGCGATACGGCCCTCCGACATGGTGACTTCATAGAGGGGAATGGGGAACACAAGGTCACGGCCTTCGACAAAAGTGATGCCTTTGTCGGAAGATTCGTTCTGGTTGGCCATCTCCAGGGGGTCAGCCTGCGAGCCGGTGTTCCACAGCACGAACGAACCGTTGGGGCCCATAAGGTTGCAAACCACCTTCTTGCCGTTGTCATCAGTCCAGCGACGGATGTCATAGAGACGCTGTGACTCGGTGGCAAGTTCCAGACGGCGCTCCAGACGGATCGCCTTGCGCAGTTCTGTGCCTGAAGCTGTCACCTCGGGAAGCCCTACCCTGTCGCGCACACGCTTGAGGGCCTGACGGGCAAGCCCATCCTGACCTGTCTCGTTGCAAGCCTCGGCGTAAAGAAGCAGGATGTCGGCATAGCGGAGAATGATGTAGTTCATCGGCGACATGCTTTCCTGACCGAACTTGGCGGGACGCTTGTCAAAGGGAAGATAATATTTGCGGCTGATGCGCTGCGACTTGTTGTCGGCGGGATTGATATAGTATGTCCCGTTGCCGTTGCGGTTACCCTGCTTGGCCACGATACCTGCGAAATTGTCCTCACCGGCGATTTCGTTCGCGCCGTTCTTGATGATTGTCCAGCGGAGACGCTCAGTGTCACCTGCTTCGATGAAGGCAGCCTCCAGGTTGGCGGTAGGTGTGCCCCAGCCCCAGCCGTCCATATCGCCGCTGTTGCGGTTACCGCTGATCATCGGGATATTTCCGCCGAGCTTATAGGTCTCGTCATAGATGTTCTGAACCTCGAAGAGCGACTCACGGTTGTTTTTGTAGTCAACATTCCAGATCTGGCCGAAATTGTCGACAAGATCATACTGATTGGTGGAAATCAGGTCGCCGAGAGTCTTGACGGCGGCGGCATACTCACCGTTGTAAACCTGTACCTTGCCGAGGAAGCCGAGGGCTGCACCTCTTGTGGCGCGGCCTACTTCGGAAGCACCCAGACGCGCACGTTCGGGTAGGTCGGCGGCAGCCTCGCTGAAATCCTTCTCGATGAAGGCGTAGCACTCCTCGACGCTCGAACGGGTGATGCCCTCAACTTCGTGAGGCATGACGAATCCGGTCACGAGAGGCACTCCGCCGAAATTCTTCACGAGGTCGAAATAGAAATATGCCCTGAGGAATTTGGCCTCAGCTATGAGACGCGCCTTCTGGGTAGCGTCCATCTCGACATCAGGGAGACGGTCGAGAGCGATGTTACATCTGAGGATTCCTTTGTAACGATACTGCCAGAAGTCGGAAATGGAGCCGTTTGACTGGCCGACACCCTGATAGTGGGCCAGGGAGATGTATTCCTCCTGGGCCTGTCCGGTGTTTCCCATCCAGTAATCATCGGTACACATATCGGAGAGAATCCACATGCGCTCGATTTTCCACCAGGTATATTCGGTAATCGATCCGTAGCAGCCCATGATGAACGACTCTGCGTCTTCCGGGCCCTGGAAGTAGGTGTCGAGGTTCTCCTGGCCCCTGACATTCTCTTCAAGAAAGTCGTTGCAGGAGGAGAGCAGAAGCCCGACCACCGCCATTGCGATAATATATAGTTTTTTCATTTCTTAAATACGATGGTTTAGAATTTGAAGTCCACCCCGAAGAGGAATGTACGGGGGTTGGGATAAGAGGTCCAGTCGATACCGGTTGCAATCGCGTCGCCGTCATTCTGGGGACGTTCGGGATCCATTCCGGAGTACTTGGTGATGGTGAACAGGTTCTGGGTAGAGAAATACACTCTGAGAGTTGTTCCACGGGTCAGCTTGGTGGGAAGGGTGTAACCGATCTGCATCATCTTGCAACGGAAGTATGAACCATCCTCGACATAGAAGCTCGACACACGGTTGTAGTTCTGGTTGAGGTCGGTCGAGGTCAGACGGGGAATATCGTTAGAGGTGCCCTCGCCATGCCAAGCCTGCTCAAGCACGTCGCCGAGGAAGTTCTCACCACTGGCACCGGCATAACGTGTGCGCGAAGTGTTGAAGACATCATTGCCGAATGTGCCGTAGAAGTTGGTCGAGAAATCCCAGTTCTTGTAACCGAGCGAGATATTGAGGCCCATCATCACTTTGGGATAACCGCGTCCGATGTAAGTCTTGTCACCGTCGTCAATCTCACCGTTGTTGTTGAGGTCGAGGAAACGGATATCGCCCGGCTTGGCGTTAGGCTGGATGAGATTGCCGTGTTCGTCGGTATGGGCATACACCTCAGTCCAGTTCTGGAAGAGGCCGTCAGCCACGAAACCGTAGAAGCGGCTGATTTCACCGCCATCCTCATTGCGGATAATCTTGTCCATACGGAAATCAGAGGAGAGAATCGGGCCGTCGCCACTGAGCTTGATGGCCTTGTTCTTCACGCCCGAGAGGTTGACACCGGCCGAGTAACGGAAGTCGCCCACCCTGTCGTTCCAGTTGATGGAGAGTTCCCATCCGGTAGCCTGCATCTTACCGATGTTCATTGTCACGGCACCGTTCCAGTTGGGGTAACCGAGAGCAAGGATATTCTCCTTCTTGTATAGCATGTCGTGGGATTTCTTGCGATAGACATCGAATGTCAGGTCGAGACGGGAGTTGAGGACGCTGACATCGAGACCGAGGTCAAAGTCTTCGACTGTCTCCCACTTGAGCTTGTTGTTACCCACAGAGGAGATGGTGGTTCCGGGGATGCGGACACCGCCGATGACAACGTCACGGGTGTCGAGGAGGGTCAGGTAGGCGGAAGAGTCGATGTTCTGGTTGCCGACACGTCCCCAGCCGAGGCGAAGTTTCAGGTTGTCGACAATTGTCTGGTCACGCATGAACGGTTCGTTGCTGATACGCCAGGCACCGCTGACAGAGGGAAATGTGGCGTATTTGTTCCCTTCGGCGAACTTGGAAGAACCATCGACACGGACAGATGCAGTCAGGTAATACCTTCCGTCGAAGTTATACATAACACGGCCGAGGTATGACACCAGCGAGTTGTAGGAGGTGTTACCGTCAGAGTTCTGGTTGAGCGTACCGGCATGCACTTCGTGGAGGGCCTCGTTGTTGCTCGGGATGGCCTCACGCGAGCCGAACACCCAGTAGTCGGCGAATTTCTCGGCGGTGAAACCTACCATCGCTGTCAGGTTGTGCTTCTGGTTGAAGGTTCGGGTGTAATTCAGGGTGTTGGTCCAGTTCCAGTCGGTCGCCTGGGTCATCTTGCGGCTCGCCTGGTTGGTCACGTTCTGTTCCTGCGCGTCAATGAAGAATTTCGGAGAAAAACCGTCGGTACGGCGGAAACGGGCGTTGAAACCGAACTGTGAACGGAATGTCAACCCTTCGAGCGGAGTAATCTGGATATAAGGAGTAAGGAACATACCATACTCGCGGGAATGTCCGTTGGCGCGGGCGATGCTTCCGGCTGGGTTGTGAACCGTGTTGTTATAGCTGCGCTGATAGTTGTTGAGCGGATTCTGGTCAACGACACCGTCTGCGCGGAACACCGGAGTGGTGGGGTCCATAGCTATAATCGAACCGAAATCACCGGGGGTATCGTCCCAGCTTTCCATACGGGGAGCCATGTCAAGACCGGCTTTAACATACTTATTAAATGTGTACTCGGTGTTCAGACGGATATTGAGTTTGTCCCAGTAACCGTAATCAAACTGTGAATCGTTGCGGAAATATCCGATGCTGAGATTGTAGACATAGTTCTTGGTACCGCCGGAGACAGAGAACTGATAGTTCTGAATCATGGCTGTCTTGTTGACCACGGTGTCCCACCAGTCAGTGCCTTCACCCGAGGTGTAACCCGACTTGGGGCTGTTCCAGATAGGAGTACGGCCATCGTTGGTGTAACGTGCCTTGTAGGCCTGCTCATATTCGTAAGCGTCAGCGATTGAGGGCTTTTTGAGGGTCTGGAAACCGACAGAGGCGGCGAAGTTGAACTGAGGCTTACCTTCAGCTCCTTTTTTGGTGGTAACCAGGATTACACCGTTAGAACCACGGGTACCGTAGATGGCACAGGCGGAAGCGTCCTTCAGCACCTCCATTGACTCGATGTCGCCGGTGTTGAGGAAGTTGATATCGGTACCGATAGGTATACCGTCCACGACATAGAGAGGGGAGCTGCCGTTTACTGTGGTGATACCACGGATGATTACCTTCGGAGCTGTGCCGGGGCCACCGCCGGAGGAAATCTGGACACCGTTCACTTTACCCTGGAGAGCGTCCATCGGGTTACCGGTGGTCACCTCCGTGATTTTCTCACCTTTGACAGTCGAGATGGAACTGGTAAGGTCGCTCTTCTTCACCACACCGTAACCCACGACAACGACTTCGTCGAGGACTGCGGAGTTCTCTTTCATAGTGACATTTATCTCCTTTCGGCCATTGATGTTGACTTTCTGGGTCTCATAGCCGACATAAGAGAATGTCAGGGTTCCCTTGGGGTCGGTGGTGATGGTGAAATGTCCGTCAATGTCGGTCTGAGTGCCGTTTGAGCCTTGGGCCAACACACTCGCGCCAATCAGCGGTTCCCCTTCGGGGTCATATACCGTGCCGCTGACTTTCAGCTGCGCTCCCGCGCATATAGCTGTCAGGAGGAGGCACATTGAAATTATATATCGTATCATGTCAAATGGTCTGGATTAGCGTACAGGTACAATCTTCGCCCTTCCGAGATGAGCGTCGAAATAAAGTTGATATTGACCGTCGGCGGGAATCAGAGGCTTGAACCAGTAGTCAGCCCCACGTTTGCCCTGCCATTGGGGATTTGTGTAATTGCCGTAATAATCCACGGTTTCGGGATCCTGTTCGTCATCGGCACGCCAGGTGCAGTAGTTCCACCAGCCGTCGGCGTGGTAGTTGTGGATGATGAATCCTGTATGGCGGCCTGCCGAGAATGTCAGAGGCTGTTCGAGCCAGAAACGGTGGGGATTCTCGGGATCCTGTACGAATCGGGAGATATCCTGCGGGCCGGAAGTCGTGTAACCGAACCAGAATTCCACATAGCTCTCGCCGTTTTCATGGAAGTCCATGCTCTCTGTGCCGAAAGGATGGGGAATCGGGTCAATCGCCTCGTCGATGGAGTAGGTTGAGATTGTGTATTCCTTCACCATCAGGTCAAGAGTGATAAGATAGTAGACCTTCTCCTGGTCAAGGACAAACGGGCGGGAGGATGAAGGATCACCCGAGAGCTTGTTCATGTCGGCGGGATCAATACCGAATCTCACGGGGAGGAAATCGGTGCGCTGGGGCAGGAAATAGATTTCGGTGCCTGCCTTCTCATTATAATACCGCGCCTCATATTTATAAGGAGCTACACGATCGATGAGCATCGGGACACCCATCACATCGCTGTTAAGCTCGGCGACAGTCTTGACATCGGAGAGCCACATGCGGGAGTAGTCGGGAGTGTCGCTCACTCTGACCACACATTCGCGCGTGGAGGTGTTGCCCCAGGTGTCGGCGGCGGAAAGGAGAAGGGTGTATTCGGCATTCGCGGCGGGAAGAGTCACAGACTCGGAGAAGGTATATTCGCCGGGATTGGAGAAGTCAGTGACGGTCTTGTTCCACACCCCGTCGATAGAGGCGGAGACAGACCCAAGTTCGCGGTCATCCTTGACAGTGAATGTCAGGTCAAGTACAGCTTTGTCGGTAAGAACGACAAACATCTCATTGTCGGGAGCGACAGTGAAGAGAGGAGCATCCACATCTCCGTCGAGATCTACGGTGACGGTCTCGGTGGTTGTATTGCCGGCAACGTCTGTCACAGTCACCAGCACCTTGAATATGTCGCCGGCCTCTTTGGCGTCGACATCGACTTTGTAATCCAGCTCATATGTCTTGAGAGGTTCGCCATAAAGAGAGGGGATGTCGATGACTTTGTCAAGATACAAGGATGGACAGCGCAGCGAGATGGTGTTGATACCGTCGGCATCTTCCACAGTTCCTTTTATGTGGAACGTGCTTCCGGCCCTGCACCCCACGAGGGTAGAGGCCATTTTCATGGTCGGGTTCTTCCCATCCACTGTCGGCCAGTCCTCCGTGTCGTCGCTACACGCTGAACCGACGGAGAGAATCATCGCCCCGGCGGCATACAGCAAGAATCGCTTGAGTTTCATTGGTCAGTAATTGGTATTAAAGTTAGGTTAAAAATTCTGACACAAAGTTATTCTCCTTTAAGGAGAGGGGGTGAAACATTATTCGTCACAATAGGCCTGAAATCGGTCATTAACGCATCCGTAAACGTTCAGGGATTGTTTTTACGCAACTTTATGATTAATTTTGTATCATCAAACACAATCCGGAGCCACCGATAGCTCCGACCTTATTCTGCCATGAAAACTATAAGAATCCTGTTATTGGTCATAATGACATTGGCCGTGTGGAACGCGACAGGTGAACCGTTGCTAAGACGGCTCGGTGGAGACGCCGGCCTGTCTAACAATTATGTGATGGGAATCACCCAGGACAGAAACGGTTTTGTCTGGATAGCTACCGAATCAGGGCTCAACCGTTTCGATGGCAAATCGTTCAAATCCTTCAAGGCCGGCGACAGCGGAATAGCCGCCAACGAGCTTAACCGTATCGTCAGCGACCGCGTCACCAATTCCATATGGATATGCACCCAGCGTCACGGCCTTGACCTGCTTGACTGCAACACATATTCGGTCAGCCATTTCAGCCCCGGAGAGGGGGAAAACAACCTCGCGAGCAATGGTGTCACCGATGTGTTCCCTACCCCTGATGGAAACGCGTGGGTGACGACATACACCTCTGGGCTCGACTTCATAGACCGTGCGACTGGGAAAGTCACCCACCATAATTCCCGCACGGTGAAAAACTGGCCGGATGACAAACTGTGGACCGTGGTCGCGGGGCCGGGAGGGAAAATTTACCTCGGACATGTTGACGGAGGATTTTCCATCTATGAGCCTTCCTCAGGCAAAATCATAAATTTCCGCCACTCCCCTATCGACCTGCGTTCGCTACCCGGCGATGAAGTCAGGGCCGTGTTGGTCGACCGGCAGGGAAACGTATGGGTGGGAACCAACCATGGATTGGCCCTCTACGACCAGAAGACAGGGGAATTCACCACCTACCGCCACTCTCCATCCGACAAGAACTCGCTTGTCTCCGACAATATATATCATCTTTACCAGACCGGGGACGACCGCATATGGATATCGACCGAAAACGGAGGTGTGAGCATCATAGATCCGCGTGAGGCATTGACTCAAGGGCGACTGACATTCTCAAATCTGACTTCCGTCCCTGATGAAGGTGTGTTTCTCTCAAACAAGACAATACATGCCACATTCGAAGACACATTCGGCAATATATGGATAGGCACTTACGGCGACGGCATCGACATCCTCTGCCACCGAGAAAGCCAGCTTCACCACCGTCATAAAAACTCGTTGCGCAATCCGCTGACTGACAACTCGGTCATGTCGTTGTGCGCGGCGGGTGACACATTGTATGTAGGCACCGACGGAATGGGAGCTGACATATTTGTAGGAGGAAGATTTATCCGCAACATCAATTCTTCCAATTCCCCGCTGGAGGACAACGCCGTACTGGCCATGCTGAGAAACTCCAACGGGGATATCTGGATGGGCACATATGAGGGTGATGTAGTGGTGCGCCGCCCTGACGGCTCTATGTCGGCAATCAATATTCCTGACGCAATCGATGTCAGATGTTTCGCCCGCAAACCTGGCGGCACAATCATCGCCGGTACCGGCAGAGGGCTTGCTGAAATTGCTCCTGACGGGAAAATCACAACCCACTATGCCTCCGACGGGGAAACCAACGATGAATGGATACGCAGTGTGGTGGTAACTCCGCAAGGTGACATATGGGTCGGGTCGTTTGGAAACGGCATATCGGTCTATGACCCTTCATACCGCAAGAAAAACACATTCGGCACATGGAATGAACTGCGCACCAACACTGTCAACCAGCTCATGAGAAGCCATGACGGGAAAATATGGGGCGCCACCGGGGAGGGACTGGTATGTTTTTCAGCGGATGGCAATATCATAAAGGCTTACCGGACCACTGAGGGGTTGCCTGACAATGTTGTCAAATCAATTTGTGAAGACTCCAAAGGCAACATCTGGATAACAACCGGCGTAGGCATCAGTATGATGTCCCCTTCCGGGAAAATCAGCAATTTCAGCCAAGGACACGGCATCGGGTCATCTGACTTCCGGGTAGGGTGTGCCGCAAAAGCTGCTGACGGGACAATAATATTCGGCTCCCATGACGGACTTTTCTCTTTCAATCCCGAATGGATGTCGGCCACAATCCCGTTGCCGACTCCGGTAGTGACAGGGGTGACGGTCTACGGAGAGCATCAGGGAGCCGATGACAAGGTGATTTTCGTCCCGAAGTCTCCGTTGGTACTTGACCACACGGAAAACACAATCAGGGTGGATTTCGGCATTCTCGATCCCTCTGTGGCCCCGGCTATAATCTGGTCATACAATGTCGAGGGGATTGACAACAGATGGTTACCTGTATCCCCTGAAAGCGGCATACTTCTGCGCGAGCTTTCCCCCGGAAAATACCGGTTGGCCATCAAGGCCTCGGTGCCCAATCAGACGGAAGACGCCGTAACGGTGTTGCCCTTCACCATCAAGCCTCCGATATGGGCCACCTGGTGGGCAAAATGCTTATACGCGCTTATTACACTCATACTTATATGGTATGGGCTGAGATTCTACCGCAAGCGTCTTGACCTTGAATATGACCTGGCTCTGGAGCGTAAAAAGAGTATCCACCAGAAGGAACTTAACGCCGAAAAGCTACGTTTCTTCACAAACATCACCCATGAACTGCGCACACCTCTGACCCTAATCCTCGGCCCGTTGGAGGATATGAAGTCAGATCGCCAACTGACACCGGCACAAGCCGGGAAAATCGGTATAGTCCATAAGTCGGCCCTGCGTCTGCTCGACCTGATAAATACAATCCTGGAATTCAGAAAGACCGAGACCCAGAACCGTCATCTCACTGTGAGCCGTGCCGACCTGTCATCACTCGTGGCGGAGATAGGCACACGTTACCGGGAACTGAACACCAACAAAGACCTCGCGGTGACCACAGAGATAGAGCCGGGTGACTACACGCTCTGGTTTGACCGCGAGACTGTAAACATCATCATCGACAACCTGATGTCGAACGCCTGCAAATACACGGCAGCAGGCAGTGTGACCCTGAAACTGAGCCACACCTCCGAATCCGGAGTACCATTCACTGAAGTGTCTGTGAGCGACACCGGCCTGGGTGTTGACCATGACAGCCTCCCCCACATCTTCGACCGCTATTACCGTGACAGCCGTGCGTCAAGCCGCCTCGGGACTGGCATCGGGCTTGCGCTGGTGTATAACCTCGTGCAGCTCCATCAAGGGGAGATATTCGTTGACAGCGAGCCGGGGAAAGGCTCCACATTCCGATTCCGCCTGCAGACAGAGAACAGTTATCCCGACGCTCCCCGTGAGGCTGTCAAAGAAGCTGTCGCTACCGAACCGGAGGCTCAGCGCGAGGTATCTGAACCTGTATCAGACCTGCCACGCGTCCTTGTCGTAGACGACGACATCGATATACTGTCATATATCAGTGGAATCCTGGACGGGAAATATATCGTAGACACAGCCACAGATGGCAAAGAGGGGATCGAAAAAGCCCGCGAGAAGATGCCTGACATCATCGTGTCGGATGTCATGATGCCCAAAATGGATGGGATGGATATGGTGAGGAAGCTGAAGGAATCCTCTGAGACCTCCCATATCCCGGTTGTGATAGTGACGGCGAAAATCGCCGAGGATGCCCGACTGGAGGCCTATGAGAGCGGCGCTGACTCCTTTATCACCAAGCCATTCTCTTCCAAGCTGTTGCTTGCCCGATTGAAAAACATCCTGACGACGCGCCATTTGAGCGCCGTCAGGTCGGTGGAGAGTCAGTTGGCCGTCAACGAAGCCACCGGCATCATCCCCGCTGCCCCTGTCACAGCGAGTGAGACAAATGTCGCCGAGGTTCCTGACATCCGGACAAATGACCCGGTTGTCGCCGACAATCCCATCATATCGAAACTGACCCAGGCAGATGAGGCGTTCCTGGCCAAGGTCGGGAAAATCATCAACGATAATATCGCCGGGGAAAACCTCGATGTGGGATATATCGCCGGAGAGATGTGTATGTCACACTCGACCCTATATCGCAAGGTAAAGGCCATAACCGGGATGTCTGTGGCCCGGCTAATACGCAAATACCGCGCCCGTCGAGCCGCAGAGCTTATGCGTACCGGCAACTACACGGTGTCAGAAATAGCCATGATGGTGGGAATGGGAAGTATGGGTAATTTCCGCCAGTGCTTCCGCGAGGAATTCAACTCCACCCCGACCGAATATCTGCGCAGCCAAGAAACAAAGCCCTGATTCCCTTGGACGATTCCGAAGGAATTCCTTTATTCCATAGGACAATTCCGGAGGAATTTCTTTATTCCATAGGACGATTCCGAAGGAATCATATATCCGAATAGCCGTGGGTTGGCGCGAGGTAAGGCCGATAGGCCGTAACCGAACCGGTAACCCACGGTAACGGCATTAAACGAAGGATTCCGGAGGAATCTTTTTTGATATTCGACGAAAACGGTGATATCAAAAAAGATTCCTCCGGAATCCATTTGAGGGTGCAACACAACCGTGGGTTACCGCTCGGGGTCGCCCTCAAGGGGCTTCCCACTCGCGCCAACCCACGGCTATTCAGATATATGATTCCTTCGGAATCGTTAATGGAACCTACCACAACTCCGTCAGGAACTCATTTTGGACGGTATATATGGTGGGATTGTTGAGTATCAGAAGAACGTTGAGTATCAGAAGAAATAAGTGGCTGAAACAGCCCAATAACGGTTACGGGCTGAATAATTCTCAAGCTTGACGGCTTTGGTTGTGTAGGTCATACCCCAGGTGTATGAACCGGCAACCTGCCACCGCTTGAAAATCTCGACACCGACACCGGCCCGGAGTCCTATCGAACCGAATGGATACTCCATTGCCTTGCAGGAGGAATGGGCGATGTTGAAGCTGAATACTGGTCCTCCGAAGACAAACGGTGCGAGGTAATCCTCGAATCCGTTCATACGGGTCCATTTGAATTCCAGATTGAGGGGTATCTCAAGGGTATGGAGATAGAGGTGTTCCTTGCCATATCCGTCGACAGCCCATATTTTACGGCTACCGAGGTCTAGGGTCGCTCCTTTCATAGCGTACAGCGCACCGACACGCAAGCCGATGCCTATGCCGGGGAACATCAGTTCACCCTGGACTCCCACACGGGGCCCGACGGCACCATCGACTGTCACCAGATCCTGCTTGAAATCAAGTGTGGTGATACCGGCACCCAGCTGCGCACCATACCGGAACTCAGCTTTTGACTGGCACACAGAGCCAAGCAGGGCCACGCATACGAGAATATATTTCAGGAATTTCATTATTTGGGGAGGATTACATTGATGATTGATGTTGCGTCGGCGTTGACAGAGGACTGTTCTCCGGTTGACATGTTCTTCAATGTCACTTTCCCTTCGGCCAGCTCGCTTTCGCCGATGATGGCCACAAACGGGATTGCGGATGTGTCGGCGTAGCCCATCTGTTTCTTCATCTTCACGGAGTCGGGATAGACCTCGGCAGCCACACCGGCGGCGCGGAGTTCCTTGGCCAGGCGCAATGACATCGCGGCCTCAGCCTCGCCGAAGTTGGCGAACAAGACGGTCGTGGCCGTGGCCTTGGCCTCGGCAGGGAAAAGGTCGAGAGTCAGCAACACATCATAGATACGGTCAGCCCCGAAAGACACTCCTACTCCGGAAAGTCCGGGCATACCGAACACACCGGTCAGGTTGTCGTAACGGCCGCCTCCGGAAATCGAGCCAATCTGGGCATCAGCCGCCTTCACCTCGATGATGGTGCCGGTATAGTAGTTGAGACCTCGGGCAAGCGACACATCAAGGTCAAGCTCGGCGGTAAGTCCCAACGCGGTAACGCCATTGATCACAGTCTTAAGCTCCTTCACGCCAAGGCTACCAGTCTCGGAGGACGCAAGCAAGGTCTCAAGCTGTGAAAGACGCTGGTCAAGAGTGCCGGAGATGGCGAGTATCGGCTGCAGACGGTCTACCGCTTCCTGCGAAAGGCCGCGTTCGAGCATCTCCTCGTTGACCTTCTCAAGGCCGATTTTGTCGAGCTTGTCGATGGCGGTGGTGATGTCGATGATTTTGTCGGGATGGCCGATAAGCTCGGCGATACCGGCAAGCACCTTGCGGTTGTTGAGTTTCAGAATCACCCTGATGTTGAGACGGCGGAACACCTCGTCCACCATCTGCAGAAGTTCGATTTCATTAATCAGGGAATCAGAACCGACCACATCCGCGTCACACTGGTAGAACTCGCGGTAGCGTCCTTTCTGGGGACGGTCGGCACGCCATACCGGCTGAATCTGGTAGCGCTTGAAAGGCATCTGCAGCTCGTTGCGGTGCTGGACGACATAACGGGCGAAAGGCACCGTCAGGTCATAGCGCAACCCCTTCTCGCTGATTTTCGAGGTCAGCTTGGGATAATTGACATCTGTCAGTTCCGGGCTGTCGACATTCTTGAGATATTCGCCGGAGTTGAGAATCTTGAAGAGAAGCTTGTCACCCTCCTCGCCATATTTTCCCATAAGCGTGGAGAGGTTCTCCATCGCGGGGGTCTCGACGGGATTGTAGCCGTAGAGACGGAAGACGGTGCGGATGGTGTCGAAAATATAATTGCGGCGAGCCATTTCCACCGGGGAAAAGTCGCGTGTTCCTTTGGGAATGGAGGGTTTCATATCTTTATCAATCAGTTCTTGTTGGCGCGTTTGCGTTCGAGTTCGTCGAGGATAATCTTACGCAGGCGGAGATGGTTGGGAGTGACCTCGACATACTCATCCTCCTTTATGTATTCAAGCGCTTCCTCAAGGCTGAACACCACAGGGGGGACAATCTTGGCCTTGTCATCCGCGCCTGACGCGCGCATATTGGTGAGTTTCTTTGATTTGGTGACGTTGATGACGATATCCTTGTCCTTGGCGCTCTCCCCTACCACCTGGCCGGCATATACCTCCTCCTGGGGGAAGATGAAGAATCGTCCGCGATCCTGCAGCTTGTCTATGGCGTAAGCATAGGCGGTGCCTGCCTCCATTGCGATAAGCGAACCATTGGTGCGGCGCTCGATATCACCCTTCCAGGGCTGGTATTCCATGAAGCGGTGGGCCATGATAGCCTCTCCGGCCGAACCGGTAAGGACATTGTTGCGCAGGCCGATGATACCACGCGAGGGAATCTGGAACTCCATATGTACGCGGTCGTTCTGGGTGGTCATCGACACCAGGTCACCTTTGCGGCGGGTGACCATATCAATCATCTTGGAGGCGTATTCCTCGGTGACGTTGATGGTCAGCAGCTCGACAGGCTCGCATTTCACCCCGTCGATTTCCTTGATGATGACCTGGGGCTGCCCTACCTGAAGCTCATACCCCTCGCGGCGCATTGTCTCGATAAGCACAGAGAGATGCAGCACACCGCGCCCGTAGACATTCCACTTATCCTCGTTGTCATTCTTGGTGACGCGCAGGGCGAGATTCTTGTCAAGCTCGCGGGTAAGACGTTCCTGGATATGGCGGGAGGTGACAAACTTTCCGTCCTTGCCGAAGAACGGGGAATCATTGATGGTGAAGGTCATCGACATGGTAGGCTCGTCGATGGCGATTCGAGGCAGCGGCTCGGGATTGTCAGGGAGAGTCACTGTGTCACCAATCTCGAAGTTCTCCAGACCTACGAGAGCGCAGATGTCGCCCGAGGAAACCTCGGCCACGCGTTTGCGGCCCATCCCCTCAAAGGTGTGGAGTTCCTTGATTTTCTGCTTGGAAACCGAACCGTCACGACGGCTCAGGCCGATTTCCATACCCTCGCGGAGAGTTCCGCGATGGACGCGCCCCACTGCGATACGGCCCACATAGCTCGAATAGTCGAGGGAGGTAATCAGCATCTGGGGGTCACCCTCCAGGGTCTTGGGAGCCGGGATATGCTCGATGATGGCGTCAAGCAGGGGAATGATATTGTCGGTCGGTTTCTGCCAGTCAAGGCTCATCCAGCCGTTTTTGGCGGAACCGTAGATTGTCGGGAAGTCAAGCTGTTCCTCCGTGGCGTCGAGATTGAACATCAAATCAAAGACCATCTCCTGAACCTCCTCGGGGCGGCAGTTGGGCTTGTCTACCTTGTTGATCACCACCACCGGTTTCAGCCCCATCTGGATAGCCTTCTGAAGCACGAAACGGGTCTGGGGCATCGGGCCTTCAAAGGCATCGACCAGCAGCAGGCAGCCGTCAGCCATATTAAGCACGCGCTCCACCTCGCCGCCGAAGTCGGCGTGTCCCGGAGTGTCGATGATGTTTATCTTGGTGTCCTTGTAATTGATGGAGACATTCTTGGAAAGGATTGTTATACCTCTCTCCCTCTCCAGGTCGTTGTTGTCGAGGATAAGTTCACCGGCATTCTGATTCTCGCGAAAGAGATGCCCGGCCAAAAGCATTTTGTCGACCAGCGTCGTCTTACCATGGTCGACGTGGGCGATGATTGCGATGTTGCGGATGTTCTGCATTACGGATGTAAACAGCTTTGAAATTATTTTCAGTTCATTTTCAAGCTGCAAAGTTACGAAATTTTCCCGTAATCCATCCCACCCGCAACCTCTTTTTTATTCAACAGCCTGACAACCCCTCACAGGGAAGAATTGTCTTTGGACGCGACTCTTCCCTTTGGGAGATTGTCAGGCTGAGGTCAAACGTATGATTAAAACTCGACGGTTAATTCGCCCTGATAGGAGTTTCCATAGGCTGTGGTCACATCGAGACGGGCTTTAGCAAGATTCCCCACATAAATCTCGGCAGGTTCTGTCGAATCAAAACCGTACGACGAAGACAAACCATTGGAAAGGTTGGTGACCGTCAGCACGCAATCCCCCTCGGGATATGCGAAATCGACATAGAGCATTCCATCCATATATGTGCAACTTATATATTGCATCGACGGAGCTTTGGGACGTTGTCCGATGGGGTTGGTTGGATCCAGCTCTGCTGAGCCTGAACCTCCATCACCGTCGGCCAAACACAAACAAGGAGATAAAAGCGCACATAATATGCACATTTTCCTGGCAGCAGAAGAAAAGAGATGTTTCATAAGTCCAAAGTTTTCCTCAAATATATTGTTTATTAGAAGCCTTTCACACCCAACATGGCGACAAAATATTCTTTGTCTTTAGCCTGTGAGGTCAAAATCCGGTTAGCAATCCGACGTCTTTTGACGTAGAAATTCGGGAGTTTCAAGTCACAGAACAGGCATACCGCCCTGGGAGCCAACCCCGCGTAGACCAATAACACGAATTGCAAATCAGACTGCGACAGCCATCCGCATTGTTCTCGAAGCCGTTCCATGATATTATCCGAATATTGGTTCACCACATTCTCGATTTTCCGGAGATTATCGGGAAGCGTAATCTTGTTCAGCTCCTCTTCTATCTTCTTGATGATTGTCGGCCGTAACCTGTCGGAGGCTGATTTTTCTATAAACTCCTCACACAACATGTTGACCGTCTCCCACCTTGCCTTGAAAAGAGAATGTATCGATTTACATAATGCTTCTGATGATTGGCGCTCTTTAACGTTCTCATCGACCAGAGTCGCTATCTTGGAGCGTTGTGATTCAACCTCTTTCGACAAGGCATCAATGTTTTCATCCCGTCTCTTCATCTTGGACTGCAGGTTCTCGCATTCGGTGACGGTTGTCGCAAGACTTCGTGTCAACCTCTCTATGTCATTGATTTTCTCATTCAAAATCAAATTTTTCATCTTAATCCGAGACCTGTAAACATAGAAGCCAAGCAACGACAACACCAACGCGACTATGATGATAATCCCGAGCACATTTCGAGTCTCACGGTATCTCATGGTCTCCCTGTCGGCAAGTGAATCATAATAATCCCGTTCTGCCGACAAGGCGGAATTATTCATTATCTGCGAAAAGCCCTTCTTTTGACCTCTCAAAATACTGTCGGCATACAGACACGCATTTTTATATTCCCCACGGGATTTGTAGAAAGCCATATAATTATGCCATACGGAGGTAGAGTCCCACAACATTTTTGTCTGCTTTCTAAGCATGTCCAAATGTCCAAGGATGTCATCGCCGCTTCGACTGGATATCTGGAACGCAATCAGCATATTTTCATCATCGAAGTCGGACGAATCCGCTACTGTCGTTTCATTCAGTTTGTTCAAATAATATTCCGCTTGCGCCCATCTTCCCCATCTCACACATCCGTAAAAAGCACGTTGATGGATAACATAAATCAGCACACTGTCGACCGGCGAAATCAAAGCCAGATTCTCCACACTGTCAAAAAGCTCTATGGCCGGTGTCACCTCACCTTCCCAAGCCAATTCGGCGGCATATTCTGCCAAAGCGAAATTATGGTTGCGTATTTTCCCGGCGCGTCTGTAATAATCAATGGCCTCTTTTCTATACACGGCCCTTTTGTCAATACAGAAAGTCTGCCCGTAAATGTCGGCAATCAATTCCGCGGACTTGGCACGCCAGTAGTCATCATCGAACTCTATCGCCATCTGGCGCGACATCTGGACCGGGACAATCGCCTCAGGAAACAACTGACAATCATGCCGCGCCTGCGCCTGATAGAAATAAGCCCTCATCATACGGCGCGAATCAGCATCATTCAATTGATAATAATTGACGGCAGTGGTTATCAGGGAGTCTGATTTCAGGGGGATATAATTCTTGACATACGCCTGGGTAATCAGCAGCGCATAGAAAGCACGGTCTTCCGGGGAGGAAAGACGGGCAGTGTCGACGCTGGCGAGAATCATCAGAGCGGAATCGGGATGTTCCTCGATAACCGAGTCAGCCCGGTCAAGCATACGGCGTTCCGTGGATGGGGAACACCCTGAAAACATCCCACCAACCATAACCACAATCAAAGCCACCAACGGCAGCACCGACAGGCTTGAGACTTTTGACTTTTGCTTTCTATAAATATTCATCGGCAATCACTCTCGGAGAAAAAGTAATCAAACATTCCTCAGCAAATTTAGCACTTAAAATTCATTTCCACAAATGAATCAACCCTTTTATTTAAAATTACCAAAGAATTGCGACAGTCACGCCAAAAGGAAATCAAAACAGCAGTCAGAAAGTGTAAGGCCCAAAATAAGATACCGGTTTGCTCTATAAACGGCTTTTCTCGGCAGACCCTGCGCCCTGTCCCTTGTAACGCGACCGGGTGGCGTTGAAAGCATAACGGACAAACAGCTGAACTTTGCGTTGACCGAAATCAGAGACTCCGCTGTCGACCACTGCCTGATTGTAAGAAGTGAATCTGTTTATCTGCTGGTTAAGCAAATCTTTACCATACAACTGTACGGTCAGCCTGTTTTTCAGGAATGACTTCGAGATACCGACTGTCAGCAGATGCGCATAACGCATATGCGATAATTGCTGGTCGCCCGATGAACGGAATCTATAGTTACCGTAAACGGCAATGCCCCATGGCAACTCCAAAGTGTTGTCAAATCCAATCATGTAAATCGGTTGAGACATATTCATATTATGATGATTTACCTCAATATGAAGGATTTGTTTCTGAAACCCTACGCTCACGGAAGACCGCCAGTGTCCTATCGCAGTCTGATACCCTACACTTACATAGATAGATTTCAGCTCCGGCAGGTTTTCCCACCGTTGAAGTATTATGTCGGGATCTGGTTCGTAAAATAAAGACGTGTGTATAATCGGTGTCTTCTGATACTGGTATCCGGATTGCAACCAGAAATCCTTATGTTGAGCGTTCAGATATAGCTGCTGTTGCCTTATGGATTTCAACTGGGGGTTACCGGACTGGTAGGTATAACGATTGACATACATTATTTCTCCGGTCATCATGCTGTAATTAGGGGGATATTTGTCGTAACGATAACCGATATTCCATGAGAATGTCCCGAAAACAGCTCCAAATTTCACACTCGGGAAGAGATTATCATATACTTCCTTATAGGCATCATCGCTTCCGTCATATTTCACACGACGATGCTCATAACGTAATCCTACTTCCCAGAAAAACTTAGATATTCGCTGTTTCCAGTTCATAAAGAGGGCAACCGTAGATTCATCGTTTTCCGAATATCCCGACTTCATAACCCCATCCGGACAAAAGAAGTTTGATTTATAATTCGTGCCGGTCCATTCCTGGCCGAAGATGAATTCGGCTTTTTTCACAGGATATGTCAGAATCAAATTTTCAGCCAAAAGACGCGACGATGATGCTCCTTGTGTGGAAAATGACCTTGCCGGTTGCGCCCCGCCAAATTCATCATACCAGGTATCTGTGTTTGAAGAATTTCCCTGATAGTCAAAATTAGAAGAAATAGCCAAATCGCTGATTTTTCCCTCATAATAAAAATTGGCATTATGCAATGGCCAGATTTTGGCATCCTCCTCCTCATCTTGCCTCCAGTCATCAATCATTCCGGCCTCAACCAATCTTGTGTGGCTTGACATATCACGTTTCCGATTGTTCCATAACAAGTAATAGGAACCACCGATGGAGTGATTGTAATTAAAGTCATAGCTGAATCCTATTTTTCCATTAATGTCATTACCCCTGTCAATGAACTTTGTGGAAAATTCCTGCCGACGAGGGTTCTGGGAAAATATATCCGAAACATAATCCACTGTTGACTCTGAATTAGAGTGATTCTGGAATACTCGGGCAAACAGTTCAAGTCCACGCCATCGATATTGATGATAAGCCCCGGCCATATTGGAGAATTGCCTGTTCAAGGCCATTCCTTCTTGAATCCAGCCACTAAAGCCCTCCCCGACGCGCCTTTTTGTCTTTATAAGTATGACAGCGTTCACATCAGAACCGTATCGGCTACCGGGATTTGTTATAACCCTGATTGACGTGATTTCGGAGGGCTGAAGGGTCTTGAGGTCTGACAGCTCCCTGACTTGACGGCTGTTGATATAGAATACAGGATTTCCTTTGCCGAATACGGTGACATCCTCCCCCTGAAGCGATAACATCGGAATGAACGAAAGGGCCTCAAAAACCGTCGGCATATTGGCCAGCGGGGTATTCTCCACCAATGTCACCATATCCCCTTCCACAAGCCGAGTCACCGTGGTTTTAGCAGTCACAGCAACCTCTTTAAGAATTGTCTCTTTCGGTTGCATCCTGACTGTCAGCGCCTCTCCACAATACTCATCTACTTGGATTGTCTGTTCTTCATATCCAATCATTTTGAAATTGAGCAGACCAATTCCGTCTCCTGACAAAACAAATCTGCCGATGGAATCGGTCACCGTCCCCGCGATAAATGTGGAGTCAGCCCCCAAGCCTACGACATTGACAAATTCCAATTTTTCATAATGAACCCCATCAATAACAGCCCCCGAATATTCCGCACAAAAACTATACATAGCACTAAATATTAGTGCTATAAAACTAAAAAAGGTACATTTCACATTACTTACATTCATATACTTATAGTAGTGAAATATCATACTTAGATAACTGTTGAGTCATACTATTAATATGCAACATCAAGGCTTCTTCTAATATATGGCGATTTTTATACACAGGGCATATATCATAGCATGCTCCCTTAGATAAATTGCGACTTAAATAATGCCCACATCCACCTCCGCATACTGGGAACAGAAAACATTCCTTACATTTATCTAATGTAAATGGCGTGACTTCCATTAAATAATGATAAAACAATTTATGATTAGTAAATTGTTTTTCCTGAATATTCCCTATGATTTTATCCGAATGATTTACATCATTCCAACATTTGTACAATTCTCCTTCGGGCCCGACAATAAAGGAGTTTAAATGATTCAACATACATCCTTTAGTTTTGACCCTTCTTGGCATAAAATCCACATTAAGACCATTTTCCATACATTCCTTCAAAAAAAGAAAATAATCTTCTCCACGCAAACATGAATAAGTCATCGTGCAATCATCTGCAGTTTCTTCTCTGATAAAGCCAGGATACACGCTAATATTCACATCTTTCCATGTTTGTTTAATTTCTTTGAAAATCGAAATATAATCTACCCTATTTTGTTTATTAATGTTCACACGAATACTAATGTTACAATCTGGCAGATTTTTCACAGCCATATTAATATTATTCATAATTCTATCATAAGTGGGTTGTTTATCACTTTTAAGAAAACGCGTCTGATTATGATTATCCCTTGTTCCATCCATTGTTATTTGCAAACTTCGAAGCTGTGCAAATTGCATAAAATCAATAACCTCAGGTGTTATAAGGTAACCATTTGTCAACATAGAATGTCCTCCAATATTTATATTGTCTATTGAAGATATTGCTTGATATAACGATTTTATTCTCTTAAATGCTAATAAAGGTTCTCCTCCATACCAAGTAAGGTTTATTGTCTTTAAATTAGGTTGGCGCATAATGAATTTAACCAGTTGTAACTGTATCTCATCAGTCATACATATGCCTTTTTTTTCTCCTTCGAAGCAATAAGGACAATCAAAATTACATCCGGTTGTTGGAACAATAACCAGTCCAAGAACAGAAGAATTATAAGTCATTGTTCTGAATTTCAATAGGGATTCATAATAATATTGATACTTTTCGTTTTCTTCAATTAAAATTCCCTTTAACTTTAATTTTTCAACAACACTGTGGGGCAAAGATGAATATGTCCTATTAAACAGCTTAACGTATAAATCTTTTGGAATTTCTGCAAAAAATTCAGACAAAGAATTATATATGAAACATCTATTATTTTTTTCGAACAGTATTGTATACAGAGATTGAATCATCTTAAATTATATTTTTAAATTAATATTATTACTAATTGGATGTATGGGACAATCAATAATCCCACACATCCACACTAAAAGCAGGCACTATGGTTTTTGCATAGAACCACAAGGAACAAGGCCGTTGTCTTGGCAATCAGTATTGCAATCGCACGCAAAATTCAACACACAACAACCATTGATATTGTCAGCACCACCTCTCACATCGTCTAGTGTAACAGGCTTCACCTCATTAAAAGAATAAATTTTCAAAAACAGTTCATCTTCCATATGCGATTTGATTTTAAAAGATAATGTCACTACAAATTTATTTCTTAAACCATAGAATTGTCAAATATTCAACCTCTAAAATTTGTCACACAAAAGGCAACTAGTCCCAACTAAACATCAATATACCAATTTTTCAACTACCTGATGTTTAGTCAAATTGTTTATCTTAAATATTAAATGTGTGAGATGGCTTCAATCAAAAACAGACACGTTTCCCACGCATATTCCGGTCTCACAGACACGATTGCGGATGCGCTGCCACTTGGTGTAGTAGTTGGTCGGGGAGAGATTCAGCAAAAGGCAGATTGATTTGGGAGAGAAACCGGCAAGTTTAAGGGCGATGAAATATATGTCAGCTTTTTTCATTTTGGGTATCTCGACCTTTATTTTGGTCAGGATGCCGTCATAGAGCATGTCTATTTTTTCACATACCTGGTCGAGGGACTCTTCCGACCGCAATTTCTCCAGTTGGGTCTCTATGCTTTTGACCATTGATTCGGGTGTTCCCCGCCCGGTCGATTTGGCAATGAAATACTCAGTGGTCAGCTTGTCCAATGAGGTAAAGCCCGATTTGAACAGCGACTCGGCAACAGACTTGTCTATTTTTGCCGATGCCAACTGTTCGCGGAGGCTATCCAGCTCCATCAACGTTGAGGCCTCACGCAACTGTTGACGTTTATGCCTTACCCGAAGATACACTATCAACAAGATTATGACAGTTAGAAAGAATGCCATAATGGCAAGAATCATTTTGTTTCGGGCTTCGACCCGAGCCGATTCTTCTTGCGCCTTTTTATTGTAATACTCACTAATGACGATTGATGGAGACTGGGTCACAGTGACATTATGGCGAAACTGGTTAATACTGTCCACGAGCTTAGTGTAGTGATATGCAGTTTCATAGTCACCATGGGATTCGGCAACAAGCTGAGTATATTTATAATAAAAAAAGTTGCCGTCACCTCCATAATAATGATTTTTCATTATAGGAAGATAATGTTCCACACTGTCGATTTTTCCAGCAGTAAAGAACATACTCAGGACATTACGCCAGTCAATTCTCCATAAGAAGTCCTTGCCGGCATATTTCAGTGAATGTCGAAACGCATTCTCTGCCTGTTCAAGACTATCTTTTTCGACGTACAGCTTGATATACCTGTTATAAATACGTGACAACTCCACTGAATCAGTCAAAGGTGTGGCCCGCAGTATGCTATCCATCACAGCCAAAGCCTCGTCAGTACGCCCCAATGCGTTCAGATAAACCGCAGCATATCTTTTCATATTCCGAACATCCCTGAATCGCTTGCAAGCCGCATAATAAGCGCCGGATTTTTGCGCATGGTCAAGCACTGAATCAGGGTTGTATACCGGTTCAAAATTATACATCAGGAGTTCTTCCGCACGCGCCATCATAAGTGTGTCATTCACGACTTTAGCTATATCCCTGGCATCAAACGCATCCGTCATCGACTCCAAAAGATTACGATGGGCTAAATTGCAAAAACTTCTCATCGTCAAAGCCTCGAACAGATGGTAATTATCTTGCTTCCTTCTGAAAAACTCGACATACTCTGTCAACGCTGAATCGTCAGGTGGATAATCACCGCAAAAGATATTGCCTTTCGCTCTCAAAAGGCCATACAGTTCCCGGCGGTAATCGTTAACCAAAGCATCTTGTGGAATAGAGTCAAGGCGACATAACAGCGACCTGACATCAGGTATCGAGTCATAAAATCCATTCTCGATGCCGGTCAACGTACGGTCGGTATGCGTCTTCCTGCTACAAGAAGATAGAGCCGGAAGAAGAAAGCCAACAAGCAGCGCGAGAACGGGAAGTGTATGAAGCCGGACACGGCGATGGTTGTTTTCGATTGCGATTTTATTTTTTTCGGAGAACAGCATTTCTGGCAATATTACGGAATTTACGTCTGCAAATATACGACATTCTCATTTTTTGTACAAATAAAATTCCTTAAGACTGGAATCTCCGCGAAATATAAATGCGGAGGTCAGTCGGCGGCACAGACTCCGTCGAGCGAGAGGAGACGGCCGGTGATTTCGGGGAAGATGTCGGCGCGCATTGACAGGGTCATCGAGCAGGAATTGTCGAAGGTCTGGCTGAGGATGTCAAGTTCAGGGGAGGATTTGACCACCTTCATCACGTCGTTCATCGCCAGGTATGGGAAAGTGAAGGTGAAGGTCTCTTTTTTGTGGCATTCTATGATTTCCCCCTCCTCTATAGCCAGCCGCGCGGCCTCGCGGTAGGCGGCGATAAGGCCCGGTGTGCCAAGCTTTATCCCTCCGAAATAGCGGACAACGATTATCACTATGTCGGTCAGGTTGGCCGAGTTTATCTGCCCGAGAATAGGCTTGCCGGCGGTGCCTGACGGTTCCCCGTTGTCGCTCGACAGGAAATCGAGGCGGTCTGCCCCGAGCATGAACGCCCAACAGACGTGACGGGCGTCGAAATACTCCTTGGAAATCCGCTTTACCTCCTCGCGGGCCTGTTCACGGGTAGTCACCGGGATGGCGAAGCTGATGAAACGGCTTCGCTTTTCGGTGAAGAGGGCTTTGGAAGGGGCTGCGAGGGTATAGTAGGTATCCATTGAGCGGTGATTCAAGAATTGGTGGAAGCGAGCGGCCCTCTCGGGAACGCGTCAATCATCGAACCGGGAGTGGCGTTGACGATGGAGATGCCGTGGGCCGAGGCATATGCCTGGATGCGGTGATACGACCGGAAAGCTATGGTCATACTTTCCAGCACTTCGTGGAGCGGATGGCGCACATACTCCTGGCGTATGCGTTTCTGCTCCCGGTCATCCTCCTTGTAGAAATGAGGCTGAATGGAGACAACCTCGTTGCGGTCGTTGACCGACAGCGTAGAGAGCCAGGAATGGTCTGCACCAAGGAGGCATATCTGCTTATAACCCAGCCATATGCCTGTCATTATCGAAGGTATCAGCACATTGCGCGGACGGGGCATCCCGAACCGGTGGTCGAACATCGCGTCCTCAAACCAACGGAACCCCTCGACGGCGACAAAATTAAATGTCTCCACCCTCAGAAGCGGATTGACAAACAACCGAGCCTTGCGACGCGCCGCCGCAGGAATCAGCAGCGTCATAGCGAAGTCGATGGAATTGAGGACGGATATAAGCCGCCCGACATTCGGGTCTGTGTCAGCCTTGTCGAAGAAATGCGGGTCGGCCAGCACATAGTATTTAGGCCTCACCTGCAGAAATTCCGGGGAGTTGGCAAAGAAGTTGACAGCGAGAGTATCAGCCCCCTGCAACACCTCCATATCCTCCTCAAGGTTGCGGCGCAGCGACGGGCCGTTACCAAGGATGACCAATGGCTTGCCTGAGGATGCCCCAGACTGTTGCGACGGCCCTCGGTTGCCGAGAGCGGGAAGCATACGCAGGCAGCTCTTGAATGTCGCGCCAAGAGAGTCGAGGAATCCTGTCACCAGGGATGTCGCTGATTTGCCCATTTCTGTCAGACTGTTTGCTTTGTCGGTAATTTTGTGCAAACTTAAGAATTTTAGAGCAATTTCCATCCCTGTTTCGCCGAAAAATAGTAAATTTGCCCCTCTGAAACCAATCTATGACAGACAACGACGCCATAAGAATCGACCTCGACGAGGTGTTGCGCCAGCGACTGCCCCGTCTGTCCCGGTTCATTCCACGGTTCGCTGTGGAGTGGATGGAGCGCACTATCTGCCAGGATGAGCTTAACAGAATCCTTGACGAGAACGCAGGGCTGGAGGGTGCCGACTTCGCCCGTGGAGCGCTGAAGTCGCTCGGTATCACGGTGGAGCCTCAGTTTGAGGAACGTCTCCCCTCCCCCGAAAACCGCCGGGTGCTTTACGTCAGCAACCATCCTCTTGGCGGCCTCGACGGGATGGCCCTGATTGACTATGTGCAACGCCGCCACGGAGGAAATGTCTATTTCGTGGTCAACGATCTGCTGTCGGCGGTCAAGCCGCTAGAGAAGGTCTTCCTCCCCGTCAACAAATTCGGCAAACAGACCCGCGAGGCTGTCAAGGCTGTCGACGAAGCTTTCGCCGGCAATGACCCGGTGATAATGTTTCCCGCCGGGCTGGTGTCACGGCTGCGCCGTGTGCCATATATGGGCAAGAAACGCAAACTTGTCTCCGACCTACCATGGAACAAGATGTTTGTCAACAAGGCCCACCATTACAAGCGCGACATCATACCGATATTCTTCAGCGGGAAAAACTCAAAGAAGTTCTACCGGATGGCCAACCTGCGCCGTCGGCTTGGCATCAAATTCAACTTCGAGATGATTTATCTCCCCGGGGAAATGGTCAGGATGGCCGACAGCTCGCTGACAATCTCATTCGGAGTACCGCTTTCATGGGAGATGCTTACCCCCGGACGCGACGCTGCGGGATGCGCCGCCTCGGTCAGAGCCTCGGTCTATCATATCAATGTCGTGGATCCCGACCAGCCACCGGCCAAAAGGATATTGTTTCCGCAAGGAAACCCTCAAAACCCCAAGATTGAAAATGTCTGAGAAAATAATCGACCCGATATCCCCTGAAAGCATAATGGCGGAGCTGACACCCGACCGTCTGCTCCGCACGACCAACAAAGGGGGCAATGAAATATATGTAGTCGATGCCCACAACTCCCCGGCCACAATGCGTGAAATCGGGAGGTTGCGCGAGATTGCTTTCCGCTCCGCAGGCGGAGGCACCGGCAAAAGCTGTGACATCGACATGTATGACACAATGGAGCCTCCATGCCGCCAGCTGATAGTATGGTCTCCCGAAGACCGTGAGATAATCGGCGGTTACCGTTTCATCCTCGGAAAGGATATTAAAATCGAGGATGGAGTTCCAAGGATAGCCACCTCCCATATGTTCAGCTTCTCCCCGGAATTCATCTCCGGGTATCTTCCCCAGACAATCGAGCTTGGACGTTCGTTCGTAAGGCTCGAATATCAGTCCTCTCGGGCAGGAGCCAAGGCGATTTTCGCCCTTGACAATCTATGGGACGGTCTTGGAGCGCTGACTGTCGAATATCCCGAAATCAAATATCTTTTCGGGAAGTTCACGATGTATCCGAGCTACGACAGGGAGTGTCGCGATATTCTGCTGTATTTCCTCAACAAGCATTTTCCCGACACCGACAACCTTTGCCGCCCGTTCAGCCCGATCGCCCGTGGCGACGGCGACGGGAAATTCGAGCGGATGTTTCCGGGCCACGACTTCAAGGAGGACTACCGGATACTCAACTCCGCAATCCGCGAACACGGCATCAACATCCCGCCCCTCGTCAACGCCTATATGAGCCTCAGCCCGACGCTGAAAGTGTTCGGCACAGCCATAAATGATGAGTTCGGCGATGTCGAGGAGACCGGAATCTTCCTCACTATCGCGGAAGTGTATGAAGAAAAGAAAGACCGTCATATCAACTCATACCATCCCGGAGATGGGCATCTCGGCGAAATATGAACTGGATTGAATCACAAAAGCGAAACCTTGCGTTGCTTCTCGCCGCAGCCTGCTCTGTCTCAGGGATAAGTGCGGCTGACTCCGACGGTTCCTCGGGCAACGGCTTCACTATGACAGGCCGCGCCGAAGGATTTTTTGCCGCAGGGAGTGGCGACTTCGCCCCTTATTACATCGCGTCAAACAACCATGGCATCCTTACTCAAAGCAAAGATGCCCTGCTCAGGCTGTCCCTTGACAAAAAGCCCGACACAAAGAAGCGTTTCAGCTATGGTTTCGGAGTGGATTTCCTGACAGGATATGCCTCCGCAACAGATTACCTGCGTTTTTCCCCCGAGGAAGCACCCGGTGGGATGAAGGTCACTAACGGATGGCTTGTGCCCCACAGTGAACATCCATCCCGTATATGGCTCCAGCAACTTTACGGTGAAATCCGTTACCGGGGTGTCTTCCTGACGGCCGGTATGAAGCAGCACACCTCCGCCCTGCTCAGCTCCACCCTGTCGAGCGGCGACCTGGTGGAGAGCGGCAACGCGCGTCCGATACCCGAAGTAAGAGTGGGGTTCAACGATTTCCAGAACATCCCGTTCACCAACGGATGGGTTCAGATTCAAGGTGAGATTTCTTACGGCAAGATGACCGACAACGCCTGGCTGCGCGACCATTACAACTATTACAACAGCCATCTCAACCAAGGTGCGTTATACAGCTACAAACGGTGTTACTTCCGCACCAAGCCTGCCGAACGCTTCTCGGCAACTGTGGGTATGCAGGTCGGCGCGTTCTTCGGGGGGGAAACCACTTGGTACGACCGTGGCAAGATGACCCATTCCAAAGAATTTTCCAAGGGAGTGAAGCAGTTCTTCAAAATGCTTCTCCCGACTGACGGAGGTCTGGAATACTATTCAGGCAGCTCACTCGGTAGTTGGGACATCCTCTTGCGCTACCGCCTCAGCGACGGTTCGACCATCAAGGGCTACATGCAGAAACCTTGGGAGGATGGTTCCGGAGTCGGCTTCCTCAACGGATTCGACGGCGTATGGGGATTGCAGTTCACCGCAGCCCGCAAGGGCTGGATTTCAGGCGCGGTAATTGAATATCTCGACTTTACCAACCAGTCGGGTCCCATGCACTGGGATCCGGATGACGCGCCCGGCACCGATATTCCCAACAGGGCAGAGGGTGCGGATGACTATTACTATAACCACGAATACAACGCTTATGCCAATTACGGCATGGCTATAGGTTCACCGTTTCTTGTGTCACCGATTTACAACACCGACGGCTTCCTGCAATTCGCATCAAACCGCATCCGTGGATTCCACATCGGTCTGGAAGGGGAGATTTCTTCAGAGGTCTCATACCGCCTCCTCGGCGGCTACCGCCGATCATGGGGAAGTGGGCGAATCCCGTTCATAGCCCCGAAGGATGACACTTCGTTCATGGCCGAGGCGGCTTACTCCCCCCGCGCCCTGTCGGGCCTGACGGTAAAGGCGGCCTTCGGTCTCGACCACGGTGAACTATACGGCAACACTACCGGCGGTATGATCACAGTCTCATATACCGGACTCATCAGATTATTTGGAAAATGATGAAAAGAATCAACACTACATACCTCCCCACGACGAAAGTCCTGACCGCTGCAATCTGTCTGTTTATGGTTGCCCTGCTGCAGGGCTGCACACGCAACAACGGAGACATCGGCAACTGGTTCGGGAAATGGCAGGTCATGGAAATCAAGGTTGACGGCCAGCCGGAAGCAGGTTACGAGCCGACCTATTTCTGGGAGTTCCAGAATGACATAATCCGTATGGTGAGAATCTCTCCCGAAGGATATGACCGCGACACCTACTACTGTTTCGGTACATGGAAGCAACCCACCGACAACACTATGGTATTTGACTTCGCCCACAGCGACGCCAGCGGACGCCTGATATACACCTCGTTCAGCGCGATGCATTTCCCCGGCGACAAACCCTTCACGCTGACCCTGTCGGATGTCTCCGGCAAACACTGCACGATGAAATATGTCGATCCGGAAACATCGACGGAATACACATACGTTCTCCGGAAACGATAACCATCCCGGCTCTCTCCGTAATCCCTCTGTCTCACCCCATTAAACAATTTTTACGAACATATGCCACGCAACATACAACATGCCCTTGTGACCGGAGCAGACGGTTTCATCGGCTCTCATCTCGTCGATTTGCTTCTCTCCCGTGGAATCAAGGTCAGAGCCCTCTGCCAGTACAACTCATTCAACAACTGGGGATGGCTTGAAGGGAAATCCGACCCCAATCTTGAGATTGTCTGCGGTGATGTGCGCGACGCGGCTTTCTGCCGTCATATAGCCAAGGATGTGGATACGATATTCCACCTTGCGGCCCTCATAGCGATTCCTTACAGCTATGTCGCTCCCGAGAGCTATGTGGACACCAACATCACAGGGACGCTCAACATATGCCAGGCAGCAAAAGACCTCCAGACCGGGCGTTTGATTGTCACCTCCACCTCCGAGGTCTACGGCACAGCCCTGTATGTTCCCATCGACGAGAAACATCCCCGTCAGCCTCAGTCGCCATATTCCGCCACGAAAATCGGGGCTGACGCGATTGCCAAGAGCTTTTTCAACGCGTTCAACCTACCGGTGGTCATAGCCCGTCCGTTCAACGCCTATGGCCCCCGTCAGAGTGCCCGCGCCATCATTCCCACTATCATATCACAGATAGCCAACGGCGAACGCAAAATCAAGGTGGGAGACCTCTCCCCCACCCGCGACTTCAATTATGTCGAGGACACTTGCCGTGGCTTCCTGGCGTTGGCCGAAGCTGACGGTATCGAAGGGGAGGAAATCAATATCGCCACCGGTACGGAGGTCACTATGGCTGAGACACTGCGTCTTATCGCCGAACTGATGGAGGCGGATGTGGAGTATGTGGTTGACCCTGCGCGTCTGCGTCCATCCAAAAGCGAGGTGTTCAGACTTTGCGGCGACAACACAAAAATCACCACCCTCACCTCATGGCGGCCGCAGGTTACACTGCGAGAGGGGTTGGCACGAACTATCGACTGGTTCACCGGCAGCGGGAATCTCTCACGCTATAAGTCGGACATCTACAACCAGTGACCACGATGAAAAAGATCAGGATTCTTTTTCTCGGAGGAGCCAAGCGCGTCTCTATGGCCGAAAAATTCATTTCGGCCGGACATCGCCTGGGTATCGAAGTGGAAATTTTCAGCTACGAACTGTCACGGGAAGTTCCCATCGCTTCCGTCGCCGGGATTTTGACCGGACTCAAATGGGGAGACCCGGGAATATATGACGACCTGCATTCGAAAGTGTCGGCCTATGGTATCGATTTGATGATACCGTTTGTCGATGGAGCTGTCGAGGTCGCGGCCCGTTACCGCGACAGGTATGGCGATGTCACAGTACCTGTCGGTCCGGCCGAGGCGTCCGCCCGCATGTTCGACAAGATAGAAGCTGACCGCTTTTTCCGTGAAAACGGTTTGTCGGTTCCATCCCGTCAAGGATTCCCCCTGATAGCCAAGCCTCGCTTTGGCTCGGCATCCAAAGGGATACGAATCATCGCTGACAAGAATGAACTGAACGCGCTCCCCAATCCATCGGAATATCTGTTGCAGGAATATATATCCCCGAGGAAGGAGATTACCGTAGACTGCTACGTCTCCCTCGCCGGGGAAATCATCGCCGCCGTTCCCCGCTACCGCATCGAGATACAGGGGGGTGAGGCATCCGTGACCGAGACCTTCCGCGACGAGGAGGTCGAGCGGCTGGCCCGTGAGACCTTGGCGGCGACCGGACTTCGAGGAGCGGTGACGATACAGATGCTGCGCGATCTCCGTGACAACCGGCTCATGCTGATGGAAATCAATCCCCGCCTTGGCGGAGGAGCGGTATGTGCCTGCCACGCGGGGGCTGACCTCCCGGAATTCATCCTGCGCGACACCCTGAATATGCCGCTGTCTCCCTGTGACAACTGGAAAAGCCAGATCCGTATTTGCCGCTATCTTTCCGAAGTGGCATTCGATATGGCAACATACCAAGACAAATGACCAACCAACATATGAACAACGTCATAATCATCGCCGAAGCCGGGGTGAACCACAATGGCGACTACCAACGTGCGGTGGATATGGTTTACGCCGCCAAGGAAGCCGGAGCCGACTATGTGAAATTCCAGACAGCGGTTCCCGAACTTGTCATATCCTCAGTAGCTCCCAAAGCCGAGTATCAGAAAGAGACCACCGGCAACAATGAGAGCCAGCTGGAGATGTGCCGCAAGATTCATCTGCGTCTTGACGACTACCTTCCTTTGTCACAATTGTGTCGCGAAGTCGGGATAGGATTCATGTCCACCCCCTTCGACCTGGTTTCGATAGATTGCCTCGCATCCCTGGGGATGGATTACTGGAAAATACCATCCGGAGAAATCACCAACCTCCCCTATCTGCGCAAGATTGCGTCAAAGGGTGGCAAGGTAATACTCTCGACCGGGATGTCGGAGATGCCCGAGATAGAGGCCGCCATGGCTGTTCTCCAATCCGGCGGCATACCTCGCAAAGATATATCCCTGCTGCATTGCAACACCCAATATCCCACCCCAATGCGTGATGTCAACCTCAGGGCGATGGAGCAACTGCGCTCCTTACATCCCGGAATGGTGGGTTATAGCGACCATACTGTCGGCATTGAGGTGCCTGTGGCCGCTGTTGCAATGGGGGCTTCGATTATCGAGAAGCATTTCACTCTTGACAAATCCCTGCCCGGCCCCGACCATCGCGCATCGCTTGACCCGGCCGAACTAAAAGCTATGGTCTGCGCAATCCGCAACATAGAACAGGCCATCGGAAACGGCGAGAAGCATGTCTCCGACTCCGAACGCCCCAACATCGAGATAGCGCGCAAAAGCATCATCGCCGCCCGCGACATACAGGCCGGAGAACTCCTCACGGAGGAGAACCTGACGGTGAAACGTCCGGGCAACGGCATTTCCCCCATGAGATGGGACGAGGTGATAGGCACCCGCGCCATCCGCGATTTCAAGGCCGACCATCTGATTGAAATCTGACAAAACAGTCAGTCCGCTCCCGCCGGATTGCGATGAAGCGTGTTATTAAAGATATGGAAACCATCAACAATCAACCGACCGAATCCTCCACCCCGCTGAAATCAGTGATTGTGTGGATTATCAGCCGCCTCGAACCCAAATATGGACGGGGGGAAGCCAGGGAGATGTCGCGCATCATCTTCGAGAATCTGAAGGGATGGAATCCGGTAGAAATCGCAATCCGTCAGGATGAACCGGTAAGTGAGTTCATAACCGGAAAAATCTCGGGAATCATCGACAGGCTGCTGGCTGACGAACCAATCCAGCAGATTTTCGGCAATGCCGACTTCTACGGGATGAAGCTGAAAGTGACCCGCGACACCCTCATTCCGCGTCCCGAGACCGCCGAACTGGTGGATATCATCGTGAAAGAGAATCCGGGAAAAGACCTTCGTGTACTTGATGCAGGGACAGGCTCGGGATGCATCGCCATCGCTCTCTCCCGAAATCTTCTTTTCCCGCAGGTGACAGCTATCGACATCAGCCGTCCGGCCCTGGCCGTGGCGCAGGAAAACAGCCGTCAGCTACACGCAGGTGTGGATTTCATCAATGCCGACATACTTACCCTCCCCGCCGGACTCGACAACAAGCAATTCGATATCATCGTCAGCAATCCTCCATATATCGCCGAAAAGGAGAAGCAACATATGGAGGCAAATGTGCTTGATTATGAACCGGCACTGGCTCTGTTCGTACCCGATTCTGACCCTCTGCGGTTCTATAATGCTATCCTTGAAAGCGCCAAGGGTGATTTACTTGTCCCCGGCGGGAGGATATACTTTGAGATAAACCCTGATTACGCCTCCGAGCTTCGCCAAAAAGCGCAAACGCTCGGTTTCACAGATGTTACCTTAATCCGTGACACATATGGCAAGCAACGCTTCCTTTCGGCCAAAAAAGAAAATATCTGAGGAAACAGCCCTGCAACGGCTTGAATCACTCTGCGCGGCCGGAGAACATTGCCGCCATGAATTGCTTGAGAAGCTCCGCAAATGGGGAATGTTCCCTGACGAATGCGATAGGATTCTCGACTCACTCGGAAAACGGCGTTTTTTCGACGACTCACGTTTTGCCTCAGCCTTTGTGCGCGACAAACTGCTCTATAACAAATGGGGACGGATGAAGATTTCCATCGCCTTGAAAGCGAAAAGGATTCCGGCGGAGGTGATTGACGAGGCGTTTGACGGAATTGACGAGGAGGAATATGAAGAGGTCGCCCGAGAGTTCCTGATGGCCAAAGCGCGTGGAGTAAAGGAAGGCAACACCTATGAGGGGCGCACCAAACTGTACCGTGCCGGACTTAGCCGTGGTTTCGAGTCGTCGCTTGTCGCCAGGATTGTCAAATCTCCGTCAACCTGGGGTGAGGATTCATGAACCTTTCCAGCAAACCGGGCAGTCTCTTCGCCAAAGGATTCAGGCAAAAATTTTGGCATATGAGCAAAGATATGGCATTCGACTTCTCCCGGATGCTGTTTCCGGTATGTTGTCCGGTATGTCATAAGGCGCTGGTCAAAGGTGAGTCTCTACTATGTCTTGAATGCCTGAGGAACATACCCCGCACCTCTTATCATCTTAGTAATGACAACCAGCTGCTTCACAAACTTGTCGACATAAATGCTCCCATAGAGAAATCGGCCTCATACTTCTTTTACAAGAACATCAGTCCTTACAGTCAGCTGATTCGCGACGCGAAATACAACGGACGGCCTGCAATCAACCGGGAACTTGCCCGCAGTTTTGCCCGGGAACTCCGTCCATCCGGTTTTTTCGATGACATAGATCTGATTATGCCGGTGCCAATCCACTGGCTGAAAAGGCTGCGCCGGGGTTACAACCAGACCGACTACATAGCCCGTGGAATAAGTGAAATATCCGGCTTACCGATAGTCTACAACCTCCGGGCCTCCAAAAGCCACACAACCCAGACCCATAAAACAGGAAAGGAACGCCGGTCGGCGTCCCTTGATGTGTTCAAAGTAATCGAAGCTGACTGTCTGAAAGGTCGGCATATCCTTCTTGTCGATGACGTGATAACCACCGGTTCGACAATCTTGTCATGTGCGCGTGTCCTCCACCAAGCGGTTCCGGGACTCCGCCTCTCAATCCTCTCGTTGGCCGCGACCCGTCTCGGTATGTAACACCAAATCCGGGTAAATCAGCGGTCGAAGAAGGGGGATTTGGATGAGGCCGATACCGGGATGGCGAAATACTGGGAGCAGCCGGGGAGAAGCCCCATACGCTCGGCTCCCATTCCTGCGGAGAACATCACACGCGTATCAACCCTCTCGTCGGCAGCGGTGGCCACAGCCGATCCAATCGCTATGCCCACGTCAGTGGGATTGAACGCACAGGGGACATTCGTCGGTTTATCGCCGCAGGAAGGGAAGCCGCAATGGCCACAATTGAGTCCCATCATCTGGGAACGGGTGGCGATGACCAGCACACAGTCGGCCTGGAGGATGTTGGCGCTGTCACGCTTGTAGACCGGGCGCCCGGTCTCTTCATGAAGCTGCATCATCACCTCCGAAAGATGTTTGATGTCATCGCCTGTCAGCAGGCAACATTCAAGGATGTCAACACCTTTCGCTTTCGGGGCGGTACGGGCTGCGGTCATCATACGCCGTCCGGCCTCAATGACCCTTTCGCGGCGGCTTTCTCTCTCTTCGATAATCATAATCGATAGAATATCAGTCGATAATCAGCATAGCGTCACCGTATGCGCCGAACTTGTATCCCTCCTTGACGGCCACATCATATGCCTTCATGATGAGTTCATAGCCGCCAAAGGCGCATACCATCATCAGCATCGTGGAGTAAGGCATATGGAAGCCGGTAATGAGGGCGGTGCTGACGGTGAAGTCGTAGGGAGGGAAGATGAACTTGTTTGTCCATCCGGTGTAAGTCTTCATATGCCCCCCCATGCTTACCGCGCTGGCGATACCGCGCAGAGTGGAGGTGCCGACGGCGCATACCTGTTTGCCATTGTCCTTGGCGTGGTTGACCATCTCCACAAGTCCTTCGGTTACAGACATGTCCTCGGAGTCCATACGGTGCTTGGTAAGGTCTTCCACATCAATCTCGCGGAATGCTCCGAGTCCGCAATGCACGGTAAGAAATCCCTGCTCCACACCCTTGATTTCAAGTCGTTTCAGCAACTCACGGCTGAAATGTATACCGGCAGAAGGAGCAACAACTGCCCCCTCGTTCTTGGCGAAGATTGTCTGATATGCCTCGGCATCCTCCTCATTGGCCTCACGCTTGATATACTCGGGAAGCGGAGTCTGGCCCAGGGCGTACAGCGCACCCTTGAATTCCTCGTGAGGGCCGTCGTAAAGGAAACGGAGTGTACGGCCACGGGAGGTCGTGTTGTCAATCACCTCGGCCACCATCGACTCATCTTCTCCGAAATAAAGCTTGTTGCCGATACGGATTTTACGCGCCGGTTCCACAAGCACATCCCAAAGTTTATGCTCGGGATTCAGCTCCCTGAGCAAAAACACTTCGATACGGGCACCGGTCTTCTCCTTGTTACCGTAAAGACGGGCTGGGAACACCTTGGTATCGTTGAAAACCATCACGTCGCCATCGTCGAAATACTGGATGACATCTTTGAATTCCTTATGCTCGATTTCTCCAGTCTTGCGGTGTACGACCATCAGGCGGCATTCGTCACGGTGAATCGACGGAGTCTGGGCGATAAGAGCTTCGGGAAGCTTGAACTTGAACTGTGAAAGTTTCATATGAAGTAATTGGGAATATTTTGTGTTGGGGGGAGAATTATTCTTTTCTCTTTATGTCAATCGTTATGGGAATCTATTGCGACACGTTCATCGTATGACAGGATGTCGCGACGGTCAGCCTTTTCACTCCTCTCTTCGGTATGATATTCTCCTGGAGGGATTACCGTCGGCTGCGAGCCATCTGGCTGAGGAATCACTATCTCCGAGCGATAGATGCCGGCGACCGCGTCCTCTATGTCGAGACAACGCTCTATCCTGTAATCGCCGACACGGGTGCGGCGCAAAGCCGAAAGATGTGCGCCCGAGCCGAGAGCCTGCCCGATATCGCGGGCGAGAGCACGGATATAGGTGCCTTTCGAACATACGATCCGCAGGGTCAGGAGCATTTTGTCGGAATCAAAACCGAGTATCTCTATCTCGTCGATGACAAGTGTCTTGGGCTTCAGTTCAACCTCCTCACCCCCACGAGCCATCTTGTAGGCCCGTTTTCCATCCACCTTGCAGGCGGAATATGCCGGAGGAACCTGGCTGATGGTTCCGACAAAGCGTTTCACAGCCTCATCCACCAGCTGCCGGTCGATATGTGAAGTCGGGAAAGTCGCGTCCACCGGGGTCTCCAGATCAAACGAAGGGGTCGTGGCTCCCAACTGCAAAGTGGCCACATATTCCTTGACTCCGGCCTGGAGGGTGTCAATCTGTTTTGTGGCCTTCCCGAGGCAAATCAGCATCACGCCGGAAGCCAGCGGATCGAGAGTCCCGGCGTGCCCTACCTTGAGTTTCCTGACACCGGAATGACGCACACGCGACAACAACGCTCCGCGCAGCTTCTTGACCACATGGAACGAAGACCAGCCCAATGGCTTGTCAACAGCCCACACACGGCCTTGCTGGAGGTCGAGACTTTCGGTTGCCGGTTTATTGTTGTTATCCAAGTGAAGAATAGTTGTAACGTTCTTAACAGACTTGAGTATTGTGCGGCCTTACCAGCAGATACACAGGATGCCGACCAGCACGCAGTAAAGCGAGAACCAAATCAGCTTCCCTTTCTTGACAATCTCAAGCATCCATTTGCAGGCCAGACAGCCGACAATGAATGCCGCTAAGAATCCCACAAGCAGCGGGAGCCATCCGAGGGCAGTTTCCGACGCGGGAGCCTCAAGCATCTTGCGGAAATCAAGGAGAGCTTCCCCGAGAATCGGGATGACAACCATAAAGAAAGAGAACTGTGCCACCTGTTCGCGACGGTCTCCGATTATGATACCGGTAGCGATTGTGGTGCCGGAACGGCTCAGACCGGGCAACACGGCAATAGCCTGGCTACATCCGATGATAAAGGCGTCATACCAGGTGATGTTGCGTCCGGGAGTCGCACCGGTGTCACCTTTCAGCATCGGGGCACGTCCACGGGAAGCTCCGCTCGCCCCTCCGCGTCGGCTGGTGAAATAAGCGAACGCCAGAAGACAGGCGGTGACACACAAGCAGATACCTATGAGGGTGAGATTGTTTCCTCCACCTTCATTGACCCCGAAAAATTGCTCCACCTGGTCTTTGAACAGCACACCCACGATGCCCACGGGCACACATGAGAGCAGTATCTTCCAGACATACCGGCTGTTTGCGTCGTTGCGGAATGAGAAGAAGGAGGTACACAGGGGGACAAACTCGCGCCACAAAACCACGAGGGTTGACAGCACCGTGGCCACATGCAGAACGACATTCAACTGGAGAGCCTCCTCTCCGGGGAGATTAAGTCCGAGTATCTCGCGGCAGATCTCGATGTGTCCGCTTGAACTTATGGGGAGATATTCGGCCAGTCCCTGGACTATGCCCAATATCAATGCGTCTAACCAATCCATTATATCAGCTGTTTTCAGTCTGGTTTCTCAATCACTTTGTTGAATCCTCACCGTTCTCGGCGTTTTTCCCATCTGTCGACGGACGACGGATAATCGCATATCCCATAAAGAGGAATCCGAGGAATGAAATCGTAGGGCCGACAACAACGCGACGCGCACTGAATATGTCGGGATTGAAAGCCTCCTCGGTCGAACTGCCACCGAGCATAAGCAGGAATCCAATGACAATCAACGCACCGGCGATGGCCATCATCACGAAATTCTTCTTTCCGAGAGGAAACTGAGACTGCGTCTCTTTCTCAAGCCTGCTGTCGGGCTTTTTCCCGGCAGCCAAGCCGGAGGTATTCTGTTGTCTTACCATTTGGAAACTCAATAAAAATGTTTTGTCAATTGCCAGCGTCATTCAAACATCTCGTCGTAATCGGCACGGAGATAACGGTTGGTGGCGAACAAGGCGGCGAGGGCGCATATGGCCATACCGACAATAAAAATCGCAATGAAGATAATCCCGACAGCCTCCCATGGAAGCAACGGTTTAAGAGCCTCATCCCAGTTCTTCCCCCAGGCTATCAGCCCTGCGAGAAGACCGGACGCGATAGCACCCGCCACAATTCCCTGGATGAGATTGGAGAGTATGAAGGGGCGTCTTATGAAGCCGGGGGTAGCCCCGACAAGTTTCATCGTGTGAATCAGGAAACGTCGCGAATACACCGTCAGTCTGACGGTATTGTTGATCAGCACAAACGAAATCAGCAACAAAGCGGCGGCTATCACAAGCATCACCGTGTTGAACATCCGGGCGTTTCGGGTCAGGTTCTCGACCATATCAGTGTTGACCGACACCTCATCCACGCCATCGAACCCTTTCCATCGGGTCACAAGCGATGCGATGCTGTCCACATTGGCCCAATCCTTTTTTACCCTGATGTCAAACATCGGGGAATAAGGATTCACCCCAAGCATCTTGACCAACTCAGCCCCGTCACCTCCGGCCTCCTCCTTCAGGACATCCTCGGATGAAAGATACTTATATTCAGAGACATAGGGAGCAGATGCGCACAATTGACGGAGTCCGTCGATTTTATCGACAGCCACCGAATCACACAGCACGACGGTAAATCCCATCTTCTCTTTCAGTTCCCGGTCAAGGGTACTGAAAGTTATGTTTATTGAAGCCACAAGGCCGAGGATGAACAACACCAGGGTGACACTGATAGTGGAAGTGACCCTGTCGCCCATACCGGCCATACGGGACTGATTCTTTTTCTCCATATTTTGTCGTGCAAAATTACAACATCAGGAAGCCCTTGTCAATAGCTGGGGGCATTTTAATGTATTAAAATTCCTAAACGGAGGTATGGCTCACTCGGCCAGGTCACAGATAAGGGTGGCAGATGACGCGTCGCGCACAATCACCTTCACAAAGTCGCCGGTATGGTAATTGCCACGCGGGAAGACACATGTCTTGTTCTGCTGCGTACGGCCCACCCACTGGTCAGTGCTTCGCTTCGACACACCTTCGACCAGCACCTCGAACACCTTGCCGATGTCTCGGCGGTTTGACTCGGCTGATAGACGGTTCTGGAGGGCTATCATGCGGTTGAGACGGTCAATCTTGACATCTTCCGGAACATTGTCGGGCATAGTCCGGGCGGCCAATGTTCCGGGACGCTCGGAATATTTGAACATAAACGAGGAATCAAAAGCGGCCTCCTCCATCAGCGACAAGGTCTGCTGGAAATCCTCCTCCGTCTCGTCATGGAAGCCGGTAAACAGGTCGGAAGAAAGCCCACAGTCAGGGATGCGGCTGCGGATGGCGGCTACTCGTCCAAGATACCATTCACGGGTATATTTGCGGTTCATGGCTTTCAGCACACTGTCTGAACCGGACTGCACGGGCAGATGGACATGGTTGCAGATGTTGGGATAACTGGCGATGACATCGATGGTGTCGTCGCTCATGTCCTTTGGGTGGGAGGTGGTAAAGCGAATCCTCATATCGGGAGCCGCAAGCGCCACCAGCTCAAGCAGGCGGGGGAAATCCACCTCGTCGCGTCCCTCGGAGGCATACTTGGCAGCCTCCTCACCTTTGTACCGGTAAGAGTTGACATTCTGGCCAAGCAGGGTCACCTCACGGAAACCGCGTTCCCTCAGGTCTGCGACCTCATTGAGGATGCTTCCGGTCTCACGGCTGCGTTCACGACCACGAGTGTAAGGCACAATGCAATAGGAGCAGAAATTGTTGCATCCGCGCATAATGCTTACAAAGCCGCTTACTCGGTTTCCCCCGATTCGTGACGGAATCACGTCGCGGTAGGTCTCGGTTGTGCTAAGCTCCACATTTATGGCCTTCTGGCCTGCTTCAACGGCAGAGAAAAGATTGGGTAGATCGAGATAAGCGTCCGGCCCGGCAACAAGGTCAACTCCGTGGTTCTCAATCAGCGAATCCTTGACCCTCTCGGCCATACAGCCTATCACACCGAGGATAAGCTTCCCGGATTTCTTGCGGCGCAGCGACGCGAGATACTGCAGGCGGTTGACAATCTTCTGCTCCGCGTTGTCGCGGATGGAACAGGTGTTCAGCAATATCGCGTCGGCCTCCTCGGGGGTTGACGCGGCGGTGTAGCCGCCTACCCCCATAATCGACGCCACAACCTCGCTGTCAGCGACATTCATCTGGCAACCGTAGGTTTCTATGAAGAGTTTTTTGTCTTTTTCCATCTGATTATTATGGCGTTACAGAGCGGCACAACCGAAATATGCCGAAAAACACCTGAATAAATTTGTCAGTGATGCACAAATATTTTATTTTTGCGCAAAATTACGAAAAAAACCTGAAACCAATCTATCATGGCATACGAATTTATCTCGGCAGCGGATGCAGCCGAAATGATTTGCAACGGTAACACCCTCGGCCTGTCGGGCTTCACAGCCCCCGGCAACCCCAAGAGCATCACCGAAGCACTTGCCGCGAAAGCTGCCCGCGAGCATGAGCAAGGGAGAGAATTCAAGGTGAACATCTTCACCGGAGCCTCCACCAATGATCATGTTGACGGCGTCCTTTCACGCAACAACGCCATCAATATGCGCGCCCCCTATCAGAACACCCCTGACCTGCGCAAGCGCATCAATGCCCACGACACCCATTACTTCGACCGTCATCTCTCGGAGATGGCCCAGGAGATGCGCTACGGCTTCTACGGGGACATCGATTTCGCCATCATCGAGGCCGCTGCCATCGACGAGAACGGCGAGATATTGCTCGGCTGTGGCGTCGGCAACATTCCGACCTACGCACCCCGCGCCAAGAAAATTTTCATCGAGCTTAACGAGGCTCTTCCCCAGGCGTTGATGGGGATGCATGACATCTATCTTCCCGCCGACCCTCCCTACCGTCGCGAGATTCCCATCTTCTCCCCCAAAGACCGCGCCGGCCGTCCGACACTCAAGGTGGATCCGTCAAAGGTGGTCGGCATCGTGCGCACCAATTCGCTTGACGGGGTGAAGGCGTTCACCAAGCCTGACGAGGTTTCGGAACATATCGGAGCCAATGTAGTTAACTTCCTCATTTCTGAATACCGCAAGGGTCGGATTCCCAAAGAGTTCCTTCCCCTCCAGAGCGGCGTGGGCAACGTGGCCAATGCCGTCCTCCACTACCTCTGCCTCGACAAGGAACTCCCCAACTTCATGATGTATACCGAGGTTGTGCAGGATTCCGTCCTCGAACTGCTCCGCCACGGCAAATGCACATTCGCCAGCACCTGCTCGATGACCTTCTCCGACGAGGTCGAGAGCCAGCTGTTCGCCGACATGGATTTCTTCCATGACAAAATCATTCTGCGCCCCGCTGAGATTTCCAACAATCCCGAAGTCATCCGCCGACTCGGCGTGATAGCAATGAACACCGCCCTTGAAGCCGACATCTTCGGTAACGTGAACTCCACCCATGTGCTTGGCACAAGGATGATGAACGGTATCGGCGGTTCGGGCGACTTCACCCGCAACGGCTATCTGTCGATATTCTCATGCCCGTCCATCACCAAGGGTGGACTGATAAGCAATATCGTGCCTCACGTTTCCCATCACGACCATTCGGAGCATTCGGTAGATGTCCTCATCACCGATCAGGGTATCGCCGACCTTCGCGCCAAGGATCCTGTACAACGTGCCGAGACAATCATTGAGAATTGCGCTCACCCGATGTACCGCGAACTCCTCTGGGATTATCTCAAGAGGGGAAAAGGAGGCCAGACTCCCGCCACTCTCCATGCGGCCTACGCGTTCCACACCGCCTTCGCCGAGACCGGCGACATGCGCAACGTGGATTTCGCGAAATACATGTAATCACATAGCCCCACCGGGGCAACTTAACAACTAATACCAGGGACGTAACGCGACGGTCTGACACCGTGCGTTACGTCCTTGTCGCCTGAAATAGATAACTGTCTTATGAAAATTGCAACACTGAGACAAAAAATCAAACCCTGGATGCTCCCGATTGCCATGCTGATCGGCCTGGTTTTCCACGAATACATCCATTATATCGCGTTCCTCTCCAAATATCTGATTTTCATAATGCTGCTTATCACCTATTGCCGGGTGAAAGTAAGCGATTTCCATACCGGGCCATACATATGGTGGCTCCTGGCTGTGCAGATATTGGGAGCTGTCGGTGTGTATTTCGCCATTGCGCCTTTCAGCCAGGAACTCGCCCAGGGGGCATTCATCTGCATATTCTGCCCGACAGCCACAGCAGCTCCCGTAATCACGGGAATGCTTGGAGGTTCAGTATCAAAAGTGGCCACATACTCCCTTTTCAGCCATATATCTGTGGCGTTTCTCGCCCCAGCTCTACTCTCTTATATGGAACCGGACGCGGGAATCACATTCCTTGAGTCAACCATGTCGATAAGTGTCAGCGTATTGCCCCTGATTATCGGGCCGCTTGCATTGGCATTGTTGCTCCAGCGTTTTTCCCCACGCGTCCATTCCGGGATAGCCAACCATCAGGGATTGTCATTCTACATATGGGCTGTCGCATTGATAATTGTCGTCGGCAACTCAGTAAGTTTCCTACTGCGCCAACCCGCAGAGAAATTGCCTGAAATCATATGGCTGGGAGCTATCTCACTGGTTGTCTGTGTGCTTCTTTTCTACACAGGCCGTAAAATCGGAGGACATTTCGGCGACAAGGTATCAGGAGCTCAGAGCCTCGGACAAAAAAACACCGTGCTTGCCATATGGTTGGCCCTGACATTCCTAAACCCGGTCGTGTCGGCGGCTCCCGCAGCCTATGTCGCATGGCATAATACCGTCAATTCTTACCAGATTTACCGTATGGAGAAAAACAAGTCCAGAAAGAGAATCTGACACCACGATAACTTTACCTCGCTCCGGATTGTTTTATACTATATGGTTTTCCACCATGTATGATATAATTCTCATATCCCCAAGAGTTCATACCCAATACCCTCAATAACCTGACAGATGGACAGTATGTTCCAGACACTTATGCAGATGCCACTCTTCCATGGCGTCTCATACAACAAATTATCGGAAATCCTCGGCAAACACCGCTTTCATTTCCTGAAATACACCGACAATGAACGTATCATATCGGCGGGAGATTTATGCACCCACCTCTCCACCGTTGTCTCCGGAAAGGTCAGAATGACTATTTCCAATGCCGACAGCCACGTCAAGGTCTCCCAGACTTTGGAGGCACCCGAACCTATCGCCCCGGACTTCTTCTTCGGGCGCACCACCCGCTATCCGGCATCAGTCACCGCTATCGGCTCATGCGGAATAATGCAAATCGACAAGAAAGAATACATCGAAATCATCAATTCCGACAGTGTCTTTCTTTTCAACTACCTGAACATGCTATCGATGAACGCCCAGCTCTCGACCGACGGGGTGCTGGCCCTTACTTCCGGAGATCTCCGCAAACGTATCGCATACTGGGTTGTAGCCCTCACCCAATTGAACGGTAAAGATATCACGATGGAATGCCGACAACGCGACCTTTATTCTGTGTTTGGCGTGCCGCGCCAGTCGCTCATCGCGGCCTTGACGGAAATGAAGTCGGCCGGACTGCTCGATTACACATCCTCAAGAATCGAAATCAACGACAGGCGCAAACTCCTCAATTTGCTCGAATCATAACGGCAAAAGCCCTGACAGTAGCCTCTACGGTCAGTTGTATTCAAAAGAAAATGAATATAGGCCATTTTTACCTATATCAATCTCTATATTTATCTATATTTTGAAATTATTATATATTTGATAATCAGGGAATATATCCTGTTTTATGCCTATATCCATCTATATTACCACCATATCGGACTGTCAGACTCTTGACAAACCCGACTTTCTGTTATAATTTTGCATTGTGAAATTTTTTCAGACACCTCGACAAAGAGGAGCGTCTGGATAGGATTAAAGACAAAAGGATTTGTTTGATTTATTTTAAGGAATTAGTTTTTAGGGTTAGTATTAGTGATTCAGGCGATAGACCTGTCTCACGTTTCAAAGAAGATAATAATCGTGTTTTATGTTAGGTTTGTTATCCGTAGGCTGAAAACGCCGAGGAAAAACTAAAGGACTGGTCCGCGAGGGTCGGTCCTTAGTTTTTAGGGGCAATGGATAATACGATAATGGTTAATACCGGACAGGGATATTACCGAAATATTTTTAACGTGCCAGAGGGCTGGCCGCTCCTTCGAGGAGCCGTTAACATTTCCTTAATGAACCAAAAAAATGATACCCTTGTTTATCTGATAACTTTGCTTAACCCCTTTTACTCAGTCCGGGCAAAAACCGGCTGATTCAATCAACAGCTCTATGAATTGTAGAACCAAAAACTTACGAGTGATGAAAAAGCAACTATTTTTTGCCACGACAGCTCTTTGTTGCGGGCTTCTGGCATCCTTCAGTGCCAACGCCTAGGACGCGGTTGTTGTCGAGGAAGAGAGCGTCAGTGTGGTAGATGTTACCAACTGCAAGACTAATTATGCCGTCAACGGCCATGACAACTGGTTTATTCAGCTCGGTGCCGGTATCGACGTGCCTCTGTTTGAGAATGAACTCGCCGTGGGCGATGCCAAGCGTCATATCACAGCTACCTACAACGGTGCTGTCGGCCGCTGGTTCTCCCCCTACATGGCCTTCCGTATCAGCGCTTATGGCGGCGCATGGCACTGGGACAACGTTTCCTACTCCAAAGCCAAATTCGCCAATGTGAACTTTGATTTCATGTGGGATATGTGTAACTCCCTCGGCGGTGTCAATCCCGACCGTCCCGTCAGCGTGATTCCCTTCGTCGGTATCGGAGGTACATATGTATGGGGCATCCAGTCGGAAGGCACCAATGTCTACCGCGAAGGCAAGTCCCGCAACCGCCAGTGGGCGCTCCCCGTATCGGCCGGTATCCAGTTCCGCTTCCGCCTCTGCCGTTACTGTGACTTCTTCCTTGAAGGCCGCGCTTCATTCTACGGCGACAATGTCAACGGCGCAGCCGTCGATGCTCCCATCGATGTCAACATCCAGGCCATCGGAGGTTTCTCATTCAACCTTGGCGGCGTGAACTATCAGGCATACAACGCCTGCAAGGACCAGGCTTACATCGCCTCACTCAACAACCAGGTAAACAACCTCCGTGGTGAACTCGCCACCACAGCCGCTGCCCTCGCAGCCGCTGAAGCCCAGCTCCCCTGCCCCGAGGTCACACAGCCTGATTGCCCCGAAGTCGCTTCCGCGCCCCTTATGTCGACCGTACGCTTCACTATCAATTCAGCCAAGATTTCCGACGAGGAGATGGTCAATGTCTACAACACCGCCGAATACCTCAAGAACAATCCTGACGTGAAGGTACTCATCAAGGGTTACGCCGACAAGGATACCGGTAGCTCGGAATACAACCAGAAGCTCTCCGAACGTCGCGCACAGGCCGTCTACGATGTCCTCACCAAGACTTACGGAATCAACGCCAGCCGACTCTCGATCGATGCCGAAGGCAGCAGCCAGCAGCCTTACAAGACCAACGACTGGAACCGTATCGTAATCTTCGTCCCCGGCAACTAAAAAATGTCATCCAAAAACTGACAAACTGACATAAACCACATACAACTCCCGACGCCTCATAACGGTGTCGGGAGTTTTTTGTTTTCCATCCGGGATTACATCCGGACATCGATTCATTTCCTCCATATATTATAAAAGGATAAAATTCGCCACAGAAGTAAAAAAAGATGTAACTTTGCATAGTGAATAATCCCGACCACACACATATGTCCGGGAATTGTGTCTCGGAAGGACTTTTCCCAGGACTGCTTCCCGCTGTCGCCGCTCCCGCCGACGGTCTGCCTGTCATAATAGCCGGTCCATGCAGCGCGGAAAGCGCGGAACAAGTGATGACCACAGCAACCGCTCTTGCTGAAATCGGAGTGGCAGCCTTCCGAGCCGGAGTATGGAAACCCCGTACCCATCCGGGGTGTTTCGAGGGAAAAGGCCGTGATGCCTTGCAATGGCTGACTGAAGCGCGAAAGGCCTCCGGACTGCCCACAGCGACTGAAGTAGCCTCGGCTGAACATCTGAAAGAGGCTCTTGACAATGGGGTTGATATCCTTTGGCTGGGAGCCCGCACCACCACAAATCCATTCGCGGTGCAGGAAATCGCGGACGCGGCCCGTGAGTGGGCATCAAATCATAATGTAGATGTGGCGTCCCTAAGATTCCTCGTGAAGAATCCCGCCAATCAGGATCTGGAATTGTGGATTGGAGCCATTCAACGGCTCTACAATGCCGGCATAAGAAGGATGACTGCGATACACCGTGGATTCAGCGCGTATGGAAATCCATATTACCGCAATCCGCCGCAATGGCAGATTCCTATGGAACTGAGACGACGTGTGGGAGCTTCCCTGCAGATATTGTCAGATCCAAGCCACATAGGTGGGAAACGCGAACTTGTCGAACCTATTGCCCGGCAAGCTCTCGGACGCGGATTCGACGGACTTATCATAGAGGTGCATCCCACACCGGAAAAAGCACTTAGCGACAGCAGCCAGCAAATCACCCCTGCCGAACTTGACGGGATGCTCAAAAGGCTCCGCCGCCATAACCTCGACCAGAACAATGACACCTCAGAGCTCGCCTCTCTTCGCAACCAGATTGACCAGATTGATGACGAGCTGATGGCTCTCATCCAAAGACGTATGGAAGTGGCCCGGGATATTGGCAATTTCAAGAAATCCCATTCAATGACCGTCGTGCAGCCTGACCGCTACGGCAAGCTTATGACCAAACGTGTGGCCGAAGCGGAAGCATTGGGGCTTTCCCCTGATTTCATCCGTTCTCTCCTGGCCGTCATACATGAGGAATCCGTGCGCCAGCAACTGTCTTGACACACGACAGGTTACAGTCGGTCGAGTTTAGAAGGCGGAGTCGTTGAAGACGCGGCCAGAAAGCTTGGCGGCGTGACGGCGGTAATCTTTCGATTCAAGATATTGCTCCAGTGTGGCGCAATGTTTGTGATTGTGCATGTCAGTGCCGACAAAATCCACCATATCGCACTCGATGAGATGCTCGGCCATCTGTTTCACCTCCTTACCGTAATTTCCGGCGAGGCTCAGCAAGTTGATCTGAAACAACGTGCCGGCATCGTGGAGATTGCGGTAACGCTCCTTTTTGGGGAAGTAATATATATAGCGTTCGGGATGGGCGAGAATCGGCTTGTAGCCCCTCATTTTCAGGTCAAACAGCATCTTGTCAAGATTCCAGGCCTCCTGGATGAAGGAGTTTTCGACAAGCAGGTAATTGTTAGGCATCGGCTTGACAAGTCCCTGTTCAAGCTGGGAGGTAAAGAAGGCATCCATCCGGTATTCGGCGGAATGAAGCAGCTCTATCTCCACCCCCCTGCGGGCAACTGCCTCCTTTAATTTATTGAAAGCCGGTTCAATCGTGGCGGGAGTGTTCTCGAATGTGTCCTGGGTGACATGAGGGGTGGCGATTATCCTTTCTATTCCCCATTCCTTTTCATGGGCCACGAGGTCAGCACCGCCGTCAGCCTCACGCTGGCCGTCGTCGATACCCGGAATCAGATGGCAATGAATGTCGGTATGGAAAAAAAGCTCAGGCCGTTCGACCGGCTTCTTCCTGAAGAAATTAAACATCTCTCACTTATTATACTTAAGGTTTTCAATAAATTCCGATAGGAGAGCCCCCGACCTTTTCCGATTCACGAGAAGGGCGGCGGGAATGTTGATTTGCACTTGCAAAGTTAAGGAGAATTTCCGGAATTTTCACTATATCAACGCTATTTTTCGCCAACCTTGTTGAAAATTCAAAAAAAATCATTAAGTTTGCATGTAGTTTTATACCATAAAGAGCTATCAACTATGGAGAAGAAGTTAAAAATCAGGGATTTAACCCTGCGAGACGGCCAGCAGTCACTGTTTGCCACCCGTCTGAAACAGCAAGACATCGACCCTCTGCTCCCCCTTTACAAGGATGCAGGATTCTACATTATGGAGGTATGGGGCGGCGCGGTGCCCGACTCGGTGATGCGGTATCTCGACGAATCCCCCTGGGACCGCCTGCGTACCATCTCCAAGGCAATCGGCGGGAAATCACTCCTGTCGGCTCTCTCCCGTGGCCGCAACCTTTTCGGTTATGTCCCCTACCCCGACACCGTACTCGAAGGATTCTATAAAGAGGCCATCAAGAACGGCCTCAACATCATGCGTATCTTCGACGCCCTCAACGACATCGACAACGTAAAGGAGTCAATCCGCCTGATCAACGAGCTTGGCGGCATCGCCGACGCAGCCGTATGCTACACCGTCGATCCCAAAGAGGAAGCACCCGCCGAAGCTCCCAAGAAGAAAGGTTTCTTCAGCTCACTCTTCGGCAAGAAAGAAGAGGCTCCAGCAGCTCCCAAGAAAATTTTCACCGACGAGTATTTCGTAAACCTCGCCGTGGAGATGGAGCGTCTGGGCGCGAAAATCATCACCCTCAAGGATATGGCCGGCCTTGTTAATCCCAGCCGCGCAGCCTCTATTATCGGCAAACTGAAGGCTGCCGTGAAGGTGCCAGTCGATTTCCATACCCACTGTACCCCCGGTTATGGTCTGGCATCATCGCTTATGGCCATCCTCAACGGAGTCGACATCCTCGACACCAACATCTGGTGGTTCGGCGAAGGGTCTGCCGCTCCCGCCATCGAGCTTGTTTACGTATTCTGTAAGAAACTCGGCATCGAGGTTGATGTCAACATGGAGAAGGTCGGCGAAATCCGCGAACGCCTCGAAGGCATCCGTCGCAACCTTGCCGATTTCGACCTCAACAAGGACAAATTCCCCAAGAAGTTCGATCCTCTCAAGGACACCCTCCCCGCAGAGGTGGACGCCCTCTTCGACAAAGCCATCGCTGCCGCCAAAGCCGGCAACGAGGATGAGCTGCTCGAAGCCTGCCACGCCATCGAGGCCCATTTCGGATTCCCCAAACCCAATCTGCTCGTCAAGGAAGCCGAGGTTCCCGGCGGTATGTACTCCAATATGGTCGCCCAGCTCAAGGCTCTCCAGGCAAGTGACCTGCTTGACGACGCCATGCGCCTGATTCCCAAGGTTCGCCGCGACGCAGGTCTGGTGCCCCTCGTGACCCCGACCAGCCAGATTGTAGGTTCACAGGCCGTATTGCTCGCTATGGATCGCCGCAAGGGCAATCCCGACTACACCCAGGCCAACAACCAGTTCATCTCCCTGGTCAAGGGTGAATATGGCCATACTCCCGTCGCCATCGACCCCGCTTTCCGCGAGAAAATCACCGGCGACCCCACAGAGAAGCCTTACGACGTGTCTTCCTACAAGAAGCCGGCCAATCCCGAAGTCGCAGACCTCGGCGGTGTGCCCCTGGCATCCAACTCCGAGGAATACCTCCTTCTCGAACTCCTGCCCAACGTGGCCAACAAGTTCCTCCGCAACCGTCGCGAAGAGGAATACAAGGCCAAGCAGCCCGCTGAGGCTCCCAAGGCAGAAGCTCCTGCAGCCGCTCCCGCCAAGAGTGCAGCCGACGACGCTCCCATCACCGGTGAAGTGTTCCGCGCACCCATGGGTGGCCGTATCATCGAAATCAACGTCAAACCTGGCGACAAAGTGAAGAAAGGCCAGATTATGATGGTATACGAGGCTATGAAGATGGAGAACGACCTTGAGGCCGACCGCGACCTGACCGTGAAGCGTGTGTTCGTGGCACCCGACGAGGTTGTAGGCACAGACGCGGCCCTCATCGAGTTTGAATAAACCGACGCGCCTTGCGCGACAACCATAAAAAATGGATTCCGGATAAATCGGAATCCATTTTTTTATATTATTTTTGCAAAGTTGTTGCCAAATGCCACAACCAACAAGCATGCACCCCACAGTCTCTGTCATAATACCCAACTACAACCACGCCCCATATCTCAAGGAGAGAATCGAGAGTGTGACAGGTCAGGAATATGATGACATCGAGGTGATATTGCTTGATGATTGCTCAGGTGACAACAGCCGTGAGATAATAGAGCGATACCGCTCCCACCCCAAAGTCAGCCAGATAGTCTTCAACGAGAAGAATTCCGGCACCACTTTCGCTCAATGGAAAAAGGGGATAGAACTGTCACGGGGAAAATACATCTGGATCGCCGAGAGCGACGATTATGCCGAAAAGGATTTCCTGTCAACTCTTGTGAATCTTCTGGAAGAGAATCCGGCCGCGGTCATGGCCTTTTCCGGTTCAAACATGATAGACAGTCTTGGCAACCATATCCCGGGAGCAGACTGGGACAAGTATGACAAACGCGCCGGCTCGACAGAGTTCTACACCGGCAGGGAACTGACATTACGCAAACTTTTGCGCAACAATCTCATATATAATGCATCAATGGTGGTGTTTCGCCGCGACGCCGCGCCCGAAATCACAGAGCGTTACCTGAAAATGAGATTCTGTGGCGACTGGCTGTTCTGGTCGCAGCTCGCCCGGAAGGGGGACGCGATAGAGGTATGTCGGAAACTCAACTATTTCAGACAGCATCCTCAGAAGGTCTCCGCATCAGCGTCCAAGGCAGGAAAGACATACACGGAAGGAACACAGATTGTAGCCGAGATGGCTGATTGGCTTGACCTATCGCCCATTCAGCGCAAGGTAATCGCCGGAAGGATTTGCAAACGTCTCCGTAAATACCCCGGTCTGCTCGACACCGCGCCTGAACTTAAAAATGAATTGACACGGCTGGCCGGTTCTGACACTCTTCACCCTCCCTTGCTGTCACTTATATACGAGACTGACAAGCTATTCCATTTCTCTCATCTCCCCTCGCAGACGAGAGGATGACCATCAATCAATATCGTAAGCCAATCACAACTGCAAATTTACAGACTGATGAGAATCTCCCTGATCATATCCACATACAACTCACCGGAAGCACTCGATGTTTGCCTGCGCAGCGTTTTGCGTCAGACATCCAGTCCTTATGAAGTGATAATCGCTGATGACGGCTCGACTGACTCGACCCCGGAAGTGATAGACCGGTTCACCAAAGAGGCAAAATTCCCGGTGGTGCATGTCTGGCAGAAGAATGAGGGATTCAGGCTTGCCACCATACGCAACAAGGCAATAGCCCGGGCCAAGGGTGATTACATCGTGCAGATTGACGGTGATATTATGCTGCATCCCGAATTCATCGCCGACCATGCTGCTGCTGCGGTCAGGGGGCATTTCGTCTGCGGAAGCCGTGTGTTGATTCAGAAAGAACTCACTGAAAAAATATTCGCCGATCCCTCCGTGACAATCACCCCATGGATTCACGGCATTTCAAACCGCAAAAACGCCATCCACTCCGGATTCCTCGCCAAGGCGATAAACCTCCTCTCCCCTGCCAGGCTGAAATACAGGGGATGCAACATGGCTTTCTGGCGCAGCGACCTGCTGGCTGTTAACGGCTATGACGAGAGTTATCTCGGCTGGGGATGCGAGGACCATGACCTGGTGGCACGACTGATGAACCATCGCATCCGTCCGTTGCAAGTGCGCCACCGTGCAATATGCTATCATCTCTGGCACCCATCCTCAAAGAAGGATGACACATTTAGGCGCAACAACAACCTGCTGGAAGCCACGCGCCGCGACAAACGGATACGGAGCAATGACGGACTTGACAAATACCTGAACGGAAACATAGTGATATGAGGAAAGTAATCCATCCCGACTATATGAATTGCGCGGAGGAGCTTGCCGCTCTTCCCCGGGGGGAATACGCCCCTCTGAAAACATTCTGCAACAACCGCAACAAAGTGGAACTTGTATCGGTGGGGGGGAGACCATTGGTCGTGAAGACCTACAAGCAGACTAATCTCATCACCGGGCTCATATACACATTTTTCAGAAAGTCCAAGGCTCGCAGGGCCTATGAGCATGCCCTTGAGCTCATATCCCGGGGAATAAAGACACCGTTTCCTGTCGCGTATTTCGAGAAGAGCCGTTGGAGCATCTTCCGCCATGGTTACTTCGTGTCGGAATTCACAGATCTCCCCTCCGTCTCCGACACATTCTACTCCGACAAACTGACTCAGGAAGAGCATGACCGGATGGCCGACAGCCTGTCGCGATTCACCCTTGAGCTCCATAACAAGGGGATTATCCCGTTGGATTACAACACCACCAATATCCTCTTTGAAAAGACCGAAACCGGTTACAGCTTCACCCTCATTGACATCAATCGAATGAAAATCGGGACAGTCCCCGGAGTCAAGGATGCCATGAGGTCATTTTTCCAACTCGGCACATACCCGTCTGATTATTTCTCGCTGCTGGGCCCATATGTCCACGAACGCTCCCTCGACTTTGAAGAAGCGCTGTACTATGTAATCATACACAGGCGCAACCAAAGACGCCTGCGTAAATTCAAGCGTTTCTTCAAGCCCAAACGGTAAGCGGGTCCCTCAACTCAGACCGGGATCACCATCATCGGCACATCCGCACGGAACAGTATCTTATGGGCAATCGAGGGATTGAACACCCTCGCGAAGACATTGCGTTTTTTGTTGGGGACACAAATCAGATTGAACGGCCCTTCCTGCATTATCTCCTTGAAGTCATCGATAAGGGTATCGAGCCGGACAGTACGCATATCAAAACCGTAGCCGGGGAAATGCTCCCTACAATAATTCAGGAGATTCAACTGAGCCTGTGCGGTCTTTGCATCGGAAACATTTCTCTCCCTGCGCCCAGGAATATAAATCAACATCACCTCCAGAGACTGGTCAGGAAAGAGCCTGTAAAGTGTGTCGATGGCAATCATATCCTCCTGCTCCAGATTGCACACAAAGGCCACCTTATGCAAATCCGCCACCGTCGCCACATCCACGCTTTCAGGCACCGTGAATGCCGGAATACGACAAGAATCGAGCACCTCCGCCGTCACGCTCCCGATCAGCTCAGCCTCCTTCTTGTCGGCTCCACGGGTTCCCATCACTATCAGCTGAGGATTCTTGTCGCGGGCATACAGCAATATCGATTCCTCCGGAATACCCTCGGTCACTGTCGTCGAGAACTTCACGGCAGGCACCTCACCGGACTTTATCCAGCCACGTATCTTGGCCGCGTACTCCTCCATCATGCGGGTTGACTCCACTTCGATAGTCTGACGCTCGGCCATATCGGCAAGCTCATAGTCGTAGGAATCCATCAGCTGCACACCTTGCGGCGATGCCGGAGCGATGAATGAATGGAGCATGTCTATCGACATCCCAAGCCGTGACGCGAGCTTGAACGCGAGCTTTGCCGCATTGTCTGAATGGGGAGAGAAGTCAGTGGGAAGCAATATGACTCCACCCTTCTCCGGCTTCTCATCCCGCGCGGGAATGTCAAAAATCTCGATATTCTCTATGATTCTCAGAGCCAGCGGGAGGTCAGACTCTTTGATTCTTATCCTGACACCCGCCGCCACCGTGGGTGACGCGAGGTTCACATTGTTCAATTCCACATAGATTCCCTCCCGTTCAAGAAGATTCTTCAACGGCAACGCCTTTTCGACAGTGTGGATGGCGATGGTGATGAGTCGGTTTGGTGTCATATTCGGTTACTTATGCGTAATAAAGCTATGACGCGCCGGACTGTTGAAAACAGACATGCGCGTCATAGATAATGTCGTCAGATGACGGAAAGTTCATTTTTCCTTCTTCTGTTCCTCTTCCTGGAGGATTTCCACAGCCATATCATAGACTGTTGTGTCGTCGAGGACAACTATGCCACCGTCAGGACCCGGTTCGATGTGTAACCCGCAATTCTTGCCGAACTCGTAGTTAGTGCCGCCGAAATAGTTTCGGATTGTCTGGGGGGTCGTGTTGAGCTTGTCGGCGATGCGGGCAATAGCGCCATCAGGCAGTGCGTCTTTGATGCGACGGAGATCGTTGAAGGATATTGTCTTAGTCATACATGTATGTTTTTGGGGGTTTGTAAATGCTAAATCGAGGGTCAGAGAGGAATTTTCCCTAAATTTATACACTTAATTTGAATTCTCCAAACTTTTACGGTATGTTATAAAACATATCCGACAGCTTTTATCTGTTAATCTTGCAAAAGTCAACCACTTATCGCGATTTTTAGATTTTTTCCACCTCGGAGGCTTTCACCCAGGCACGTTCGCCGTGGCCGACAAGCACTTCATACCACATTCCTTCCCCGGGATTTGCAATCGAGTCGATAATCTCGACCTTGGTGCCCTCGTGAAGGAGGAACGCCTGTTCCGACTGGCTCCGCGCTTCGCGTGGCGACGTGGAAAGCTGAGATGATGGGGGAAGTATGATGGCATACTTGTCTGAATTTACCCGGTTGGCCGCCGCGAAAGAGATTATCACGGCGCAAACGGTCAGGATGAAGACTATCAGCCCTCCGAAAAAGCTGGCTTTCTTTACAGCTACCGCCGATGAGAAGATATAAGCGGCGAGTGCGCCAAGGAATATGGCGAATAGCACCAAGGCAATCACAGCCCAGGTGTCGGCATGGAACATACCTACTGTTCCCTCCCATACCGAATCCATATATGATCCGCTGTCAATCTGCTTGTCGGTAATCTTGGAATTGACAAACTCCAGATTGGCCCGCGCGTCGGCGTTGGTGGGGTCGAGTTTAAGGGCACGCTCATAGTTGACAATCGCCTTGCCGAGATTTCCCTGGCGGTAATAGGCGTTGCCGAGATTATAATAAAGCGTCGTGGAGCTTCCACCTACCTCAAGCGCTTTGAGATACAACGCTTCAGCCAGAACAAAGTTATCGGCGGTATAAGCCGAATCTGCCTGCTGGGCCAAGTTCTCACCCGACAGACCTGCAACTGGCTGTTCCTCAGCCGGGGCGGGGAGCTGGTCGGCGACCTGATTAAGAGTGTCGGGGGATGCCACGGTTGCGACACTGTCGGGAGTCTGCGCGCAAATAGTCAGCGCAGAGGCCATAAAAAGCAATATGCTTGATAAGAATTTCATCTGTCTATTTGCGTTTGCTGATGTTGCTTTTCTCAAGTTCGTTGATTGAGGATGTCGCCTCGTTATAGACGGCCTCCACCGATGCCTCGGATGAGGAATCGGGAGTATAACGGGCCATCTCACATTGGTCAAGCACCCCTAATACACGGTTGGCGGCATCTTCGGCGACACCTCTTTCCATCAGGGTCTCGAATATGTTCTGACGGGTCAACTGCGATACAGGCATCGAAAGCTTGTCTCCGAGGTACCCCCACATCGCCTTGAGCATCGCTTCATAGAACTTCTCAGGCTGACGTGACTTCATGAATCCTTCGGCCTCACGCAGACGTTTGCGGGCCACCTTGCTCGCACGCGCATTACGCCTGCCGGCGACATCCGCGTTGAGCCGCACCTGACGGCCATAAACGATTATGGCGACAACCAGGAGAACAACCAGCAACGCCGCGACTGTCCAATACCACCAACTGAAAATCACCGGCTCGTGGGCAAGTGAAAGATGCTTGTCCCCTGTCTTGATATGCAGGATGTCTGTGTTACGCGCCTCGATTTCACGCTGCTCGGCACTGATGGTGGTGCCGCTTCCCTTGGCGATTTCCATATTATAGCCCGGAGCGGTCAGGGTCACATACGCTTTCTTCGAAGGATCGAAGTAGACGAACTTCTGTTCGGGAATCTTGAATGTTCCCACACTCTGAGGCACAATCGTGTAATCGACCATCATGGTACCCGTCACCGTGGAACCACTGACGCGGGTACGGTAATCGGTCTTTGGAGTGAACTGCTCGAAATCATCGGGTATCTCAGGTTTGGGCTCATGGATATATTTGATGTTACCCGTACCTGTGACGATATACTCCAGCGAGGCTGCTTCCCCCGTCTTCAGCTTGTCGGGAGCCAGACGGCTCTCGAAAGTGAACTGTCCGACTGCATTGTCGAATCCGGCCGGACGGGGCTCAGGAAGAGGAGTGATATTTACCGAGGATGAGTAAGGCTGGAGATGCACCTCCCTTTCGACAGGGCGTCCGGAAACAAACCATCCGTTGCTGACACGCTCTATCTGCACCACGCTCAGGTCATATTTACCGGAGCTGATGGTGAGCTTGCCTGATTTCTGGGGGAAGATGATGCATTTCTTCAAGACAGCCGTCACATAATTCTGGCCGTTGTAATTCTCGACAGCGTTGAGAGCCGCTTGGGTGTCCACCTCCTCGATTAGGAAACCGTCGAAGGTCGGCGGAGTGGTCATCATGAAGGAGTTTATGCGCTGGAATTTGGTGTAGAGCTTTATTGTACACTCTATTGCCTCCTGCTCATAGGCGTGGCTCTTGTTGAGTATTATCCTGACGAAGATGTCATCCTTGGAAATCGGACGGGAGGTGTCATCCTGCGACGCGAGGTCATCGACATGCACACTTTGCTGCTGCTGTGATCCTCCACCATATCCGTAGCCATAACCTCCGCCACCCTGCTGAGCACCGGATGCCTGGTCGGCAGGCAGGATGGTGAACTTCGTTGCCTGCGAGGTCAGCTTCTTGCCGTCCACCACAATCGAGGCCGCCGGTATGGTGAATGTGCCATCCTTTTCAGCCCGGTAGATGAATGTATATTCGACCGTGCTTGAGGATGACGCCTGCCCATTGATTATCTGATAGCTCTGCGAGGTACTGACCCCGGGCTGAGGGTTAAGCAGCTTACACCCCGAGATGGCCGGGGCGTTGAGGCTCGTGCCCTCTCCGTTAGAGAGACGATAAGTCACGGCGAAACGGTTGCCCGCGATAACATTGCGTGGCGGTATGACCTGGAATGAGGTCTGCGCCGCGAGAGTACCGCATATGAGCAACACTGCCGTCAATATCGAAAACAACTTCTTCATAGTCGTTTCAGGAATATCTCATTAAAAATAGTTGTCTTATCTTATCATTGACAAGGACACGCATCCGCTTACGACAGGCCGGACACGCATCACCGCCTCGCAATCATCACCAGGGCTTTCCTGTCTGACGCTGACGCGACTGCTTCTCCTTGTCCTGCTTCATCTGCTCGACTTTCATTCTCGTGGCCGACTCCTTGTCATCCATGGCCTTGAGAATCTGGGCCGCGCTCTGCTCGCTCAGACCGCCCTGCTGCTGTTGTTGTTGCTGCTTCTGGTCTTGTTGCTGTTGCTGATCTTGCTGCTTGTCCTTGTCCTGCTGGTCATTCTTGTCCTGCTGGTCCTGGTTCTGCTGCTGTTGCTGCTGATCCTGGTTCTGGTCCTGATTCTGCTGGTCATCCTTGTTTTGCTGGTTATCCTTGTTCTGGTCCTGCTCCTGTTTCTTGAGCTGGGCCAGACGCAGATTCTCACGGGCCTGGTTGTTCTCGGGATTACGCCGCAGGGCATTCTTATACATCTCAATGGCAGCGGCGTAATCCTCACCCTTGTAGGCGATATTGCCACGGTCATAGAAAGAAAGCTCGGCAAGCTCCACATCAGGGTTTCCGGCAGTCTGGGCAAAAATCTGGTCAGCCTGCCTTATCAGGGAATCCCCCTTGTTGGAGAGGTCTTCCCCACGCTGTTTGAGGTAAGAGGAGGCAAGGTTGAACTGCGCACGGGAGTTGTCGGGATTCTCCCCGAGTGCCTTTTTGAAATTCACCTCGGCCTCGGCATAACGCTGCTTGTCAAAGAGGCTTTTCCCCTCCTTCATATAATTGCGTTCCCGTTTGGTGGAAGGGCGTGATGTCGCGGGCTGTTCCTCCTTCGAGGAGCATCCGCTGATTCCCGCTCCGACCATCAGGAGGGAAACTGAGACTGCGAATATCTTCAAGAACTGCTTCATTTTGCCGATTCCTTGTTGACTGTTGTTTTGTTTTTCAGACTTTCACCACCCTTGGCGGCAATTTTCTGACGGGAGAAGAATGTGTAGCGTTTCAGCCAGCCGATCTTGGTCGGAAGTATCACAGCGTCAATCGCCAGCAGAATCAAGGCAATCCAGACAAACATCGGGAACTGCTCGGCACTCGCCTTGTATGACACATGCTGCAGGTCGCTCTTCTTGATTTTGTCGAGCTGGTCGATAAGGTTTGACAACGCCTTGGATGAGGAACCGTTGATGTAAACGCCACCTCCGACCTCGGCGATTTCCTTGGCCATCTGCTCGTTGAGGAATGTGGTAACCGGCGCACCGGAGGCATCCTTGAGGAAATCACCATTGCGGTTGACAGGAATCGGCGCACCTTTGATTGAACCGACACCCATCACATCCACCTCAATGCCGAGGCTCTTGGCGTATTTGGCCATCTCAACCGCGTCACCTTCATGGTTCTCGCCGTCAGTGATGACAATGATTGCCTTGTTTATATCCTCGGCCGGAGAAAATGAATTGATGGCCATATTGATGGCCGAACCGATGGCTGTTCCCTGGGTGGGAACCATCTCCGTCGAGATTTCATCGAGATACATCCTCGCCGACACGAAATCGGTGGTGATGGGGAGCTGGGTATAGGCCTCACCGGCAAAGACAATCAGCCCGACCTTGTCGTTGCTGAGCTTGTCAATCAGGTTGCCGAGGAGATATTTGGCCCTGTCGAGTCGCGAGATACCGTGAGTGTCGTCGGTCGAAGACGCGAGCATCGAACGCGACACGTCAAACGCGATCATGACCTCGATGCCCTCGGTAGACTCAATCTCCTCCTTCTCCCCGGCGCGGGGACGCGCCACAGCGATTATCAGCGACGCCAAGGCGAGAAGCTCGAGGGTGATTTTCACTGCGGGTTTGTATTTCGACGCCTCGGGCATCAACTGTTCAAGATGACGGGGATTGCCGTAACGGCGCAGTTTTATCCTGCGGGCCACCCGCGACCAATACCACAACCCGAAAATCACCGGGATGAGCAGTAGCAGATACAGTAAGGATGGATATGCGAACGACATAATCTGTTTACGGAATAGTACGGAGCCAAGTCTGGCGTATTACAACTTCAAGGAGCAGCAGGGCCAGGGCGGCAAGCGCCCAGGGCAGGTAGCAGTCCTCGGTATGTGAGAAATGCCTTACATCAAGCTCGGTCTTCTCAAGCTGATCGATCTCGGCGAAAATATCCTGAAGCACACGGTTGCCCGTGGCGCGGAAATATTTTCCGCCGGTGATGTCGGCAATCTGTTTCAAAGTGGCCTCATCGATTACCACAGGCTGGGGCTGATACTCGATACGGCCGAACATGTTATACATAGGATAGAGAGCGGTGCCATTCGTACCGATACCGATGGTGTAGACCTTGATGCCGAGTTTCTTGGCGATTTCGGCGGCGGTGAGGGGAGCCACGATTCCGGTATTGTTGGAACCGTCGGTCAGCAGTATGACACTTTTCGATTTTGCTTTTCCATCCTTGATGCGGTTGATTGAAGTGGCCAGACCGTCACCAATGGCTGTTCCATCCTCAAGCATGTCGCGGTTGAGAGCCGTCACATAATTGGCGAGAGTGGCGCGGTCGGTGGTCATCGGGACACCGGTGAAAGCCTCCCCGGCAAAGACCACAAGCCCCATATTGTCATTCTCGCGGCCATTGATGAAGTTGGCGGCAATCTTTTTGGCGGCCTCCAGGCGGTCGGGCTTGAAGTCGCGGGCAAGCATCGAGGATGATATGTCAAGAGCAATGACCATGTCTGTACCTTCAGTCTTGGAGGTGCGCCAGGCATCGCGGGTCTGGGGGCGTGCCAGGCAGACCACCAGGCAGCATATCGCGAGCAACCTGAGGAGATACATCGCGTAGAGGCCGTATTGGCGCGCAGGCCTCCCCAGTGAGCGGAACGGCCCCGTGGTGGAAATCTGCAAGGAAGGATTGGCAGTACGACGTCGCCATATCCACCATCCCGCAAGGGGAAGGCAGACAAGCATCAGCCATAACATACCTGGATTAGCGAATTGCATCTTATATGTTCTCTAAATTAGGTTAGATTCATTTTACAGGAGCGGTGGCGGGAGCCGGAGAGCCATCTTCGGCGACAACCTCCACGGGCTTGGTCTCCTCGACGAAACGGACAGCCTCGGCCAGAGCGCGGTGGTTGTCATCGGGAAGAGGTCTCACCTTGGCAAACTTCACGAAATCGGCGATTTCAAGTATGCGCTTCATTCGGGCGTTAGGCATTCGGGTGGTCTCATTCTCGTTAAGCACACGGGTTATCTGCTGTGAGGTCATCTCCATGGCGTTGATACCGAAACGTCCCTGGAGATAATCGCGCAGGATATCGGTCAGGCGGGTGTAATACTCCTTCTCCTGACCATTCTGCCAGAGATTCTGCTCGCGCAGGTTTTCGAGACGCTGCATCGCCAGCTCGTAGGGGGGCACAGGCTTCTTCTTCGGGAGGAGCGGCACCTCGACTTTGCGTGTCATTATCAGGTAACCGCATATGCCGGCGGCGATTATCAGCAACCCGGCGAGAATCCACTGCCAGTAGTCTGTCAGCCAGTCAGGCAGGAAGTCATACCATTTGGATTCAAAGTCCATCGCCGGAGCGATAGGATTGATGTCATCCATCTGACTGACATCCACCGGATTGACTTTCAGCGTGATAGGCTCGGTGCGCAATGTGTCGGGCCCGCTGACCATCAGGAAGGGCGGAATCGTGTAGACTCCCGAGTCAAACGACTGGATAATCAACGCCCTCTTCATCTCCACCAGACCATTGCCCAGATCGGCGGTGTCGCCGTAAACCCAGTCGATAAGCTCCACCTCGGCGGGAAGGGCCTCCTTGTCGACAAGGATTTCCGACGGGGAGCCTGCCTGATCGACAATATCAAAACGGATTGCGGTCTGGTAACCCATCGTTATCTGCGACGAATCGACAGCCGCCTTGATCGAGCGGGCGGAAGCTTCTCCGCCAAGAAGGAGGGCGGCAAAGAGTAGCGATATATATGTCAGCTTTTTAAGCATCAGACAAGCTTGCATTTTTTGGTTTTGGAGGTTGAAATTTCAAGGAAATCCATTTCCGGGGGTCAGAGCCTTTTACGGAAGAGTCCCATCAGGGCGGTCACGAAATCCTCGTCGGTGGCCACCGAACAGGAGTTCACACGGCTGCGCTTGAAGGTGTCGGTCATCACCTGCTGGCGCTCATACCACCAGCGGTTGTATTGGTTGCGCACCTTCTTTGATGAGGTGTCTACCCATTGCTCAGAACCATTCTCAAGGTCCTGCACCCTCATCAGGCCGACATCCGGCAGCTGGGCGTCACGTTTGTCATACACCTGTATGCCATACACATCGTGCTTGTTGGCGGCGATGGAGAGGGCTTTATGGTAATCCTTCTCGTCGATGAAGTCAGAGATGACAAATGTGGTGCAACGCTTTTTGAGCGCGTCGGTGAAATACCGCAACACCATCCCGATGTCAGTACCGCGATGGTCGGGGGTGAAATCTATCAGCTCACGGATTATGAACAGGATATGTTTCTTCCCCTTTTTGGGAGGGATGAACTTCTCGATTTTGTCGGAGAAGAAAATCACCCCGATTTTGTCGTTGTTCTGGATGGCCGAGAAAGCGAGGGTCGCGGCAATCTCCGCAATCATCTCGCGCTTCTCTTCACCCACGGCCCCGAAAAGACGCGAGCCGCTGACATCGACGAGCAACATCACCGTCAGTTCGCGCTCCTCCTCATAGATTTTCACATAGGGGCGGTTATGACGCGCTGTCACATTCCAGTCGATGTCACGGATGTCATCGCCATACTGGTACTCCCTGACTTCCGAAAAGGTCATGCCACGCCCTCTGAACGCCGAATGGTATTCTCCGGCGAAGATATTCTGGGAAAGTCCGCGTGTCTTTATCTCGATACGCCTGACCTTCTTCAACAGTTCGTTGGCATCCATCTTCTTTGGTTTAAGTTAGAGATAACACCTTCCGGTGTCGGGAATTTAGGGGACAACAACCTTGTCGAGGATTTCCGAGATAATCTCATCGGCCGAGATGTTGTTGGCCTCAGCCTCGTAGGTAAGACCGATACGGTGGCGCATAACGTCGTGGCAGACGGCGCGTACATCCTCGGGAATCACATAACCGCGCTGACGCAGGAACGCGTATGCCTTAGCGGCGCGGGCCAGGGAAATGGACGCACGGGGGGAAGCTCCGAAAGCGATGATGCTCTGGAGTTCGGGCAGTCCGCATTCGGCGGGGAAACGAGTGGCGAACACGATGTCAACGATGTATCGCTCGATTTTCTCGTCGATATAGATTTTCTCCACCACCTTCTGGGCGTCGAGGATATCTTCGGGGCGCAGAAGCGGCTGCACTTTGGCCTTCTTGTTTGACAGGTTCTGACGGATGATGAGTTTCTCCTCCTCACGGGTGGGGTAACCGATGACCACCTTCAACAGGAAACGGTCAACCTGGGCCTCGGGGAGAGGATAGGTACCTTCCTGCTCGATGGGGTTCTGGGTTGCCATAACCAGGAACGGCTCGTCAAGGGGGAATGTGTGGTCGCCGATGGTGACCTGACGTTCCTGCATCGCCTCAAGGAGTGCGGCCTGAACTTTGGCAGGCGCACGGTTGATTTCATCGGCGAGGACGAAATTGGCGAAAATCGGGCCGCGCTTCACCTGGAACTGTTCTGACTTCACGCTGTACACCATTGTACCGGTGACGTCGGCGGGAAGGAGGTCGGGGGTGAACTGGATGCGGCTGTATTTTGCATCAATCAGCTGCGAGAGAGTCTTGATTGCCAAAGTCTTGGCAAGACCGGGGACACCTTCAAGAAGTACATGGCCGTTGGAAAGCAACGCGATGAGCAAGGATTCCACAAGGTGCTTCTGGCCGACGATTGTCTGGTCCATTCCCTGCGTGATCAGGCTGACAAAATTATTGCGGCTTGCCACGAGGTCATTGAGTTCTCTGATATTTACAGTCTCACTCATAGGTTGGGTCTTATAGTTGGATTTTGTTATTATGCAAATTTGACAAATGGAGAACCGCCTGAAAGGCTTCCGGAACAAGCTTCAAGCCCCGCAGCGGTTTACAGTGCAAATGTATGGAAACAAAACAGGTAAACGTTAAAACAGAGTGTTAAATTTATCTATCAACCGTTTACCTCTTTTAAGATTTAATCATTTTTAAGCAAAGCCCTATTCCTGAATCACTTTGCGTGCTTCTCGCTCGGCATTCCTCAGCGACTCCTTGTCGGAGGGGTCGATTCCGTATTTCGAGGCGGGGGGAATGACAATCACCATCCCGTTCTCAAGGTTGTCGGGATCTTTGATTCTGTCTTTGTTCTCAATGTAGATGTAAACCCAGAATTTCGCGCTGCCATAATGGCGACGGGCCATCACCGAAAGGTAATTGCCGGGACGGACGGTATCGGTAACAACCGCCGGAGCTGTCTCTGTGGCGGCGGTGGAGACGGTGACGATTTCCTCCCGGGATGAATCCGCGGCAGCTTCTCCGGCATCTTTTGTCGGGGTAACTAAGGCAACTGTGTCATCAGCCGTCTCCTGTGTGGCAGTTCGCGGGCTATTCGGGATGAAGATTCCCTCCTCCATCACTTCAACGCCGGAGGGGAGCCCGAAGTTCGTATAACGGTATGCCACATAACCAGCCATCAGGCCGAACAGGCAAGCGGCGATAGCGGTGACCACCAGCGTAAGGGTGGTATGCCCCACCCGTTTGATGGTGACGCGGCTCTCAGGCTCAAGCCTGACAGCGAGCGGAGAATCATAGCCTTGGTCATAGTTGCCCCCTGTAAAATGGCGGGGAAATACAGTCTCCTCTTCCTTATCGGTCTCCACCGGCTCCTCTTTCTTTTTTGAGGAGAATTTGGGAGGAAGTGGAGGCGGCAAAATTGTCTTTGGCACCTCGGGGGCGGGAGTCTCTACAATGGGAGGGACGGGAGGATTGGGAGAGATGGGAATTTTGGGAGTATTGGGAGACTCTTCAACGGAGGGCTCTTCAACGGGGGGCACTTCTGCAGGAGAGTCTTCAAGGGGGAATTCCTCAACCGGAGATTCTTCAACGGAAGGCCGGGCGGCTACTGGTTCCGGAACCGGGATTGGTTCGGGCTCCGGCTCTGTCATAGGCTGAACCGGGAGGGAAAAATCAAGCTCCTCATCAGTCAGGGAATCGGCAAGCTCCACCGAGTCGAACATAGCGAACGGCTCATTGACGGTAGCCGCCAATGATGCTTCAGGGGCGAAATCCACAATGGGGGAGCCATCCACGTCGGAGGTGACCTTGAATGTACCGAGGCCATCAATTCTGACAATACCGTCGGCTGTCAGGCCTTGGGTCACAACGACCGAGAATTCCTTCAGGAAAGCCCCGGCGACATCGTCGCCACATTTCACCTTGGACGCAAGCCTGGTGATGATTTCAGGCATCGACAGAGTCTGCGCACTCATTTGCGTGGGCCCTCCGAAATCCCGTTCTTCAATCTACCGCCAGGGGTAAACTCCAATTCTATGGCCGGAGGGAGAAGCACACGCCGCCCTGTGGATAGGTCTCTCACCACAGTCTCGTCGCGCTTGACCCCCTGGAAGGAGCCAAGCGACGGGAGGGCCAGACGGTTGAGTCCACCACACTCCTCGCCTATCACCTCGACAAACCCACACAGCAGTTTTTCCGCCGTGGAGGTCTCAAGGTTAAGGCGCTGAGCCATTATATTAATAAATTGTCTGCTGTCCAATGTGTAAAGAATTTTGGCAAAGTTAATAAAATTCCACCAAAAAACCGCGCCGACTCCAAAAAGAATCGGCGCGGAAAATATCTCTGGATAATCAGTCGGTCATCAGATGACGCCCTGTTCCATCATAGCGTTGGCAACTTTCATGAAGCCGGCGATGTTGGCACCCTTCATATAGTTGAGGTAACCATCCTCCTGCATACCATATTTGAGGCACTGCTCGTGGATGGCGGCCATAATCTGGTGGAGCTTGGCATCAACCTCTTCGGCAGTCCACTGGAGATGTTCAGCATCCTGGGTCATCTCAAGACCGGAGCAAGCCACACCGCCTGCGTTGACAGCCTTGCCGGGAGCGTAGTTGATATGGTTCTCGATGAAGCAGTCGATAGCCTCGGGGGTGCAACCCATGTTGGAGACCTCTGCGACAAGCTTCACGCCATTGGCAACCATCTGCTTGGCATCCTCGCCATTGACCTCGTTCTGAGTGGCGCAGGGAAGGGCGATGTCAACCTTCTGCTCCCAAGGCTTCTTGCCGGGGAAGAAGGTGGAGTTGGGATATTTCTCGGCATAAGGAGCAACGATGTCGTTGCCGGAAGCACGAAGTTCAAGCATGTATTCGATCTTGTCGCCGCTGACACCGTCGGGATCATAGATGTAGCCGTCAGGACCGGAGATGGTGACAACCTTGGCGCCGAGTTCGGTAGCCTTTGTCGCAGCTCCCCATGCCACATTTCCGAAACCGGAGATGGCCACGGTCTTACCCTTGAGGTCTTCATTCTTCAGAGCCAGCATGTTCTGCACGAAGTAGAGGGCACCGAAACCTGTTGCCTCGGGACGGAGACGTGAACCGCCGAAGTCGAAGCCCTTGCCGGTGAATGTTCCGGTATGCTCGTCTACGAGTTTCTTGTACATTCCATACATATAGCCTACCTCGCGGCCACCGACACCTATATCACCGGCGGGAACGTCGCGGTCGGGCCCAAGGTTCTTCCACAGACCGAGGATGAAGGCCTGGCAGAAACGCATGATTTCGCGGTCGCTCTTGCCTCGGGGGGAGAAGTCGGAACCACCTTTCGCGCCACCCATCGGGAGAGTGGTGAGGGCGTTCTTGAAAGTCTGCTCGAAGCCGAGGAATTTCAGAATCGAGAGGTTGACAGACGCATGGAAACGGATACCGCCCTTGTACGGGCCAATGGCATTGTTGAACTGAACGCGGTAACCGATGTTGTTCTGAACCTCACCCTTGTCGTCGAGCCAGGTCACACGGAAAGTGACAATCTTGTCAGGTTCCACCATGCGCTCGATTATTTTGTTGCGTTCAAACTCGGGATGCTGGTTGTAAACATCAACTACCGACATGAGAACCTCGCGGACAGCTTGCAGGTACTCTTTCTCACCCGGATGCTTTGCCTCCAGGGCGTTCATGATATTGTTTATATCCATAACGTATGTATGAATTGGTTGAACTTTCTGTTTATTTTACTCAAGTATAATATTTTATGCTATAAAGCATCTTTTTAAAGCAGTCTTTAAGGCGATTGGCCATTATCGACTAACACCACCGCAAATATAGCACTTAAAAATTGAATATAGCAAGAAAAAACTGAAATATTTTTCACCTTTTTTCCGACTCCATTTTCCACCTTCGGAGCGTTTTTCCATTATTTTGGCAAGATGTTTGCATTATTGTTTGTTATATTTGCAAAAACTTTACCCGCTGAATGAAAAAAGACCTCTTTGCCGAGATTAAAGACAACGTGAAAAAATGTGTGGCACAGTCGCGTCTGCGCGAAGCTTTCGGGCTTGCCAGATCACTCTCCGAAGGCAACATGGCCTGGGAGATTTCCGACTCCCTCAACGAGGCTGAACAGTCTTACAGGAGATTACTCTCATACGCCGTGTCGGGAGCCGAAGACCCCGCCCGCGATGAGATGACAGCGGAAATCGGTGAGACCATATTGACCATAACCGACCGCCTTGAGCGCAACAACACCGCCAAGGATGAGCCTACATTATATTACAACAACCTCCGCTACCTGCGGGCGAATCCTTCCGAGACGATTCCGGGATTGCTTGACAAGTACCGCAAGGATTGCTCGGAACAATCGCTGCTCGACCTTGTGGCCTCCGGCACACATTCCGCCAAGTTCCACTCGACCACATCCGAAAGAGAATTGCTTGAGCGGAAGATTTTCAACATAATATGGGTGACATTCCCCTTGACACGAGGTGACTCCGAGGCCATCGGTTCCACCCTCGGGTCGAAAGTGCTGCCCGAGTATGCCGTGGCTCTTTTCACCTGGGCGCTTGTCCTGGGAGGAATGGAATTTTACGATCCCCGCAGGCTGGAACTGCTGTGTGACCTCTACACAGACGGTAGCAGCCAGGTGTCGGCGGTGGCCCTTCTCGGGTTGCTCATTGTGATGCACCGCTGGCGCGACCGCAAGTTCCCCCGCAGGCTGCGCGACAGGTTCGCGGCTGTCAGGGAACTGCCATCCTGGCCTTCTGACGTGAAGACCGCCTACATGGAGCTGACACGCACCCGCGACACAGACCGCATATCCGCCAAAATCCGCGACGAGATAGTGCCGGAGATGATGAAACTGCGACCTGAGTTCGAGCGCAAGCTCTCCACCGCCGAGACGGTCAATCCCGAGGAGATGGAGGAAAATCCTGAATGGCAGGAGATGCTTGACAAATCCGGTCTCGCCGACCGGCTGAAAGAGATGAGCGAGATACAGGAGGAGGGTGGTGACATTATGATGGGCACCTTCTCTCAGCTCAAGCAGTTCCCCTTCTTCAATGAAATAGCCAACTGGTTCGTGCCGTTCCATTGCGAGCGGAGCGAGTTCTCCGACATCCCCGGCAACGGCGGTCTCAGCAAAATAGCCGCGATGTTCGAGCCGTTGCAGTTCCTGTGTGACAGCGACAAATATTCCCTCCTGATGTCGCTCACCCACGTGCCGCAAGCACAACGCGACGTGGTGATGGGACAGCTCAACGCCCAGGCCGACCAGTTCAACGAACTTCGGGCGGCATCTCTCAACCTCCCGTCAGGAAACCGCCGCGACCTTATCCGTCGCCAGATTCAGAATCTCTACCGCTTCTTCCGGCTTTTCCGCCGCAAGGGTGAGTTCTACAATCCTTTCGGCGAGGGGGTAAACCTCGTCGCCGTCCCCGCCCTTGTCGAGGATGTCAAGGAACCGGAACTGCTGACACTCATCGCGGAGTTTTACTTCTCCCATCAGTATTGGGAGGAAGCCCTTGATGTATTCAGCATCGTGGATTCGATTTCAGACCCTTCGGCAGCCATATACCAGAAGATGGGCCATTGCCTTATGAAACTCGGGCGCACCTCAGCCGCTCTTTCCTGCTTCGAGAAGGCCGATATGCTCGACAACCGGAGCGCGTGGACCATCTCACGTCTTGCCAGATGCCATGCCATGCTGGGCAACCATTCCTCCGCCCTTTCAGCCTGCGAACGGCTTGAGGAACTGCGTCCCGACCAGCCCTCCAACTCCATGATGATGGGACGCGCCCATCTCGCTATGAAGCACTATCCGGAGGCGGTCAACGCTTTCTACAAAGCGTTCTACCTTGACGAGGAGTCAGGCAAAGCCCTGCGACCACTGGCCTGGAGCCTGCTGATGGACAAACAGTTTGACCAGAGCCGCAAATACTACGAGCGGATTCTGACCGAGTTTGACCCACGTCCGGAGGATTTCCTCAATATGGGCCACCTTTCACTCGCAACAGGACGCTTCGCCGAAGCCCAGAATTTCTACCGTCTCAGCATATTGTCGCGTCCCCGCCCGGCCGGAAGCTCATCCAATCCGATTGCCGCCGCTGCGGCGGCCGCGATGGCCAATGCCGGGAACAACGCCGATGTGCCCCGAGCCTCGATAGACGGTTTCATCGCCGATATGAAAGCTGATTCGGCCGCCCTCTCCCATCTCGGGGTCTCCCCTGCCCTGATTCCGCTTATTACCGATGCCCTGCTTTACACCCTTTCCTGAGGTTTTCAGGATATTCAGATGAGTAAGTCAGGAAAAAGTAGTAAATTTGCAGTCTAATCAAAACTGACAAACTATTATGGTAATTCAACGTTGGCAATCCGTGTGGTTGCTTGTAGCGGCAATCCTTGTCGCCCTGTTCTGTTTCCTCCCGATGGCTTATGTCAGCGCGGAAGGACCCGAGATTATGGATGCCAATTCCGTGACATTCATGTATCCCTCCGACAACTGGGTGATGCTGATTGTCGGCCTGCTCGTGACCCTGCTGCTGATTCTCAACATTTTCTCATTCAAGGATACCCGCCGTCAGAAAATGATGACCATAGTGGCCGTTGTCCTGATTGCGGTACTCGCGGCTTGCGCCGTGCTGATGGTCTATGGATTCCAGACCGCAGATGGACGCGCTGAATGGATGGGCAGCATACTGTTGCTGGCCGGTGCTGTAATCTTCGCCCTGCTGGCTTATCGCGGTATCAGCCACGACGAGAAGCTTCTCAAGGCCGCCGACCGCCTCCGCTGACCTCTCCCCCATTCTGACCCGGTAACTTTACACACCGGAGGATTGTTATATCTCTGATGGATTTCAAACTCACATCCCAATACAAACCGACAGGCGACCAGCCGGAAGCCATCGCCGAACTTGTCAAGGGGGTCAACGACGGCCTCCCCGCACAGGTATTGCTCGGCGTGACAGGCTCGGGCAAGACTTTCACCATGGCCAATGTGATACAGCAGGTGAAACGTCCGACACTGATTCTGAGCCACAACAAGACCCTGGCCGCCCAGCTTTACAGTGAGTTCAAGCAGTTTTTCCCCGAGAACTCCGTCCAGTATTTCGTATCATATTACGATTATTACCAGCCGGAGGCCTACATCCCATCGGTAGACAAATATATCGAGAAAGACCTCTCCATCAATGACGAGATAGAGAAACTGCGTCTGGCCACAGTGTCGGCCCTACTGTCGGGTCGTCGCGATGTCGTGGTCATCAGCTCTGTGTCATGTCTCTTCGGTATGGGAAACCCCGAGGATTTCGACGCCAACGTCATCGAGATCAAGGAGGGACAACGCATCTCTCGCAACGCCTTCCTGCGCCGACTCGCGGAATCCCTTTACAGCCGAAACGAGATTGAGCTGAACCGTGGGAATTTCCGTGTCAAAGGTGACACGGTCGATATCCGTCTTGCTTATGAGGAAATCATCCTGAGGGTGATTTTCTTCGGTGACGAGATAGAATCCATCTCCACCCTACATCCCCTCGACAACACCCCGCTGGGCCGTCACGACCGTTTCCAGATTTATCCGGCCAACCTCTTCGTGACCTCAAAGGAACGCCAGGCCTCGGCCCTGGCACAGATGGAGCTTGACCTCGGGGAGCAGGTGGAGTTCTTCGACAAGGAGGCCAAGTTGCTTGAGGCGAAACGCCTCTATGAGCGCACCACCTATGACATAGAGATGATACGCGAGGTGGGACATTGTCCCGGCATCGAGAATTACAGCCGTTACTTCGATGGTCGTGAGCCGGGGATGCGTCCTTTCTGTCTGCTCGACTACTTCCCGAAAGATTATCTGACGATAATCGACGAGAGCCATGTGACAGTGCCGCAGATAAGGGCCATGTATGGCGGTGACCTCTCGCGCAAACAGAACCTGGTGGACTACGGCTTCCGTCTCCAGTCTGCCCTCGACAACCGTCCGCTGCGCTTCGAGGAGTTCGAACGCCTGACCGGGCAGATAATATATGTCAGCGCGACCCCGGCCGACTACGAGCTTGAAAAGAGCGAGGGTGTGGTGGTCGAACAGGTCATCCGTCCCACCGGTCTGCTCGACCCGCTCATTGAGGTGGAACCGACATTACACCAGATCGACCACCTGCTCGAGCAGATAGAGCAACGCCGCGAACGTGGCGAACGCGTATTGGTGACCACCCTCACCAAACGTATGGCCGAAGAGCTGAACGACTATTTCCTCAAACTGAAAATAAAGACCGCCTACATCCATTCGGATGTCGACACGCTCGACCGCATAAAGATTCTCGACGACCTGCGCGCCGGGGTCTACGACGTGCTTATCGGTGTCAACCTCCTCCGTGAAGGGCTCGACCTGCCGGAGGTGTCGCTGGTGGCAATCATCGACGCGGACAAGGAGGGTTTCCTTCGTTCCCACCGCTCACTGACCCAGACCGTCGGACGTGCTGCCCGAAACCTCAACGGTATGGTAATCATGTATGCCGACAAGATGACCGACTCCATGAAGCTCACCATCGAGGAGACACGCCGCCGCCGCGAGAAACAGATGGCCTACAACAAGGCCAATGGCATCACACCGCAAGCCATTGTCAAGGCCCGCTCGGCACTCGTCGGACTCGACACCGAGGATCTCACACCCATACCCGGTCCGCAACGCGCCGCCGACCGCAAACGTTCGGCAGCTGCCCAGGCCGCGAAAGTCATACCGTATGCCGAGGAATACACTAATACCGTCGACATCGCAGCGGATCCGGTCATTCCATATATGAGCAAGGGGGAGATACAGAGATATATCACCCGTATGCGCACCGAGATGATGCAGGCCGCCAAGAATATGGAGTTCATGGAAGCCGCACGTCTGCGCGACGAAATCCTGAAGATGGAGAAACTCGCCGCATCCATGACGTGACACTCCCCTCTCCCGGCAATCAATATGCCTTATGCCTAAAAATTTCCGACAAACACCCCAGAAAAAACATAACGGACAATCCGCCGCGCCCGGCAAGCCCTCAAAGGACACCGGCCGCCACAATGTGGGCGGGACTGTAATAGAGTATCCCCGCCGTCCTCTCACCGACTGGCTCCCCACCTCCGTGAAGGAGATGAAAGCCCATGGCTGGGATGAGGTCGATATCGTCCTCTTCTCAGGGGACGCTTATGTCGACCATCCATCCTTCGGTGCGGCCGTCCTTGGCCGTCTCCTTGTGGAGGTCGGAGGCTACAAAGTGGCGATTGTGCCACAGCCCAACTGGCAGGATGACCTGCGTGATTTCCGTAAATTCGGTCGTCCCCGGTTGTTTTTCGGGGTTTCGGCGGGAGCGATGGACTCGATGGTCAACCATTACACCGCAGCCCGTCGCCGCCGCAGCGATGACGCTTACACCCCTGACGGCAGGCATGGTATGCGCCCCGATTATCCGACAATCGTTTATTCCCGTATTCTGCGCGAACTGTATCCCGATGTTCCGGTAATTGCCGGTGGCATCGAGGCATCCCTGCGCCGTCTCTCCCATTACGATTACTGGCAAGACCGTCTGAGACCGTCGATTCTCGTCGACGCGCCTGTGGATATGATTATCTACGGTATGGGGGAACTGCCGATACTTGAACTCGCGCGTCGTCTCGACTCCGGGGAGAAAATCGCTGATATCCGCGATATTCCCCAGACCGTGATTTTCGAGTCTCCCGAAAGGATGAAGGAAATCATCGGTGACAATGCTGACACCGGAAAAGCCTTGTCAGACCATATCATCCTCCACTCCTGGAAGGAATGCCAGCGCGACAAGAAAGCCCAGGCGGCAAACTTCAAACATATCGAGCAACAGAGCAACCGTTTCACCGGAGCGACCCTCTGGCAACAGATTGATGACAAACGTGTGGTGAGGGTCAATCCGATGTACCCGCCGATGACGACAGAGCAGATTGACCGCTCTTTCGACCTCAACTACACGCGCCTGCCTCATCCCCGATATATCGGCAAGAAAATTCCAGCGTTCGATATGATACGTTTCTCTGTCAATCTTCACAGGGGATGTTTCGGAGGTTGCGCCTTCTGCACCATATCGGCCCATCAGGGGAAATTCATCGCCTCCCGTTCAAAGGAATCGATACTGCGGGAAGCTAAGCAGGTGACCCAGATGCCCGGTTTCAAGGGTTACATCTCAGACCTGGGAGGGCCGTCGGCCAACATGTACTCAATGGGTGGACGCGACAAGAACATCTGTGCCAAATGTCTCAGACCGAGTTGCCTCCATCCGAAACCGTGTCCCAACCTCAACAATGACCACCGTCCGTTGCTCGACATCTACCATTCCGTCGACTCCCTTCCCGGAGTCAAGAAATCCTTTATCGGGAGCGGTGTGAGATATGACCTGTCGATGCACAAGTCGGGCCGTCCGGAAATCGATGCAGCTTCGCGACGCTACAATGAGGAGCTGATTACCAACCATGTAAGCGGTCGTCTGAAAGTTGCCCCCGAGCATACCGAGGATGGGGTTCTCGACATCATGCGCAAACCGCCGTTCAGCCAGTTCGAGGAGTTCAAGCGCCTGTTCGACTCAGTAAACAAGCGCCACGACCTGCGCCAGCAGCTTATCCCCTATTTCATCTCCTCCCATCCAGGTTGCCACGAAATAGATATGGCCCAACTCGCGGTCAAAACCAAACGGCTTGATTTCCATCTCGAACAGGTTCAGGACTTCACCCCCACCCCAATGACCGTGGCCACGGAAATCTATTACACCGGCTACCATCCCTACACCCTTGAGAAAATCTTCACTGCCACCACAGCTGAGGAGAAACTGGCCCAACGTCAATATTTCTTCTGGTATGACCGCACCTATCGCGGCTCCATCACCTCATCCCTCAATCGTCTCCACCGTCCCGACCTGCTCCGTGCCCTCTTCTCCCGCTGAGTTTAAACCCAAGGGGATTCATACCCGAGGTTATCGCTTGGTCTCGTGGTAGTCTTCCTCGGTGTTGACGTTCCAGACGGGGGATTTGTCGCTGCCGGGGTTGTCAGAGAGGATTATTGAGGCCGCTTCCATGGCGGTCAGCATCGAATGGTCCATATTGTTGTAGCGGTGCTGGCCGTTGCGTCCTATACAATAAAGATTCTCTATTTTGTCAAGGAACGCCCGTATGGCAGGGAGTTCCGCGTATGAGCCATAATATGCGGGATAGGCCTTTTTGACCCGGATACGAACAGCGTCCTCCACATCCCTGCGGTCGATGATGCCGATTTTCTCAAGCTCAGCCACCGCCATATCGATAAACTCATTGTCGGGCATTTCCCACATCTCATCCCCCTCACGGCAAAAGTATTCCAGGCCAATCCACATCTTATGCTCATTGTCGGCCACCATATAGGGTGACCAGTTGTTGAACACCTGGATGCGTCCAAGCCTTACATCTCTCTCCTGAACATAAATCCATGTGTCGGGGATGCGGTCCTTGAATGTCTTCAACTTTGTCTCATTGCGAATCTTCAGTTTGTCGACAAGCAATCCGACCGTGATGAAATCGCGGTAAGGCAATTCCTCAGCCGCTTTTCTGACATCAGCAGGTATCTCCACACCTTCCATCGAGGCTATGAGGTCTTTCAACGGCATGGAGGAGAGGAACAGGTCACAGTCAACCCTCCGCGACGAGCCGTCGGGAGACTCCACCGTCACCGCCACCACCCTGTTATTTTCTATATGGACCCTCTTCACGCAACGGTTCATCTCGATTTTCCCGTCGCGTTCACAGATTTCCGAAGCCACGGTCTCCCAAAGCTGTCCCGGGCCATATTTCGGGTATGAAAATTCCTCAATCAGCGACGTCTCCACCTCCCGGGAATCCTTCGGCCTGAATTTCTTCCCCACCATATCCTTCAGGACACCAAGCAAGGAAAGCCCTTTCACCCTCTGGGCTCCCCATTCAGCCCCGAGACGGGAAGGATGTTCTCCCCAGACCTTCTCGGTATAATCCTCGAAAAACATCGAATAGAGGGTCTTGCCGAACCGGTTGATATAAAAATCCTCCAGCGACACCTCCTTTCGTTTGACAACGGTTGACTTCAGGTAGCTGAAACCGGCCCGAAGAGTACGCGCCAGTCCGAGATTGCGGATGGTCTGGAGACTCATCCTCACAGGATAATCAAAGAAACGGCGCAGGTAGTAGATGCGGCTCACCCTGTGACGGCGCAACATCACACGGTCGGTCTCCTCGGGATTCGCGCCATAGGGCATCATACGATTCCACCAGCTGTCAACCCTGTCGCTCTTGCTGAAAAAGCGATGGCCACCGATATCGATACGATTCCCCTTGTATATCTCCGTGCGGGATATTCCCCCGATTTTGTCAGATTCCTCAAAGACAACAGGCACGACCTTGCCGCTTTCGGCAAGCTCATACGCCGCGGTAAGCCCGGCCGGGCCTGCTCCGGCAATCACGGCAATCCGCCGTCCATCATTGTCGCGGCTGTTGTCAATACAATCATTCATCATGCAAAAATACGCAAATTTCCTATTTATCCCGCTATCAGGCCATAGGAAATTTCACTGTGAAGCGTGTCAGGCCATCCTCACGCGAGGTCTCCAGGGAGAAACGCGCACCGTGAGCTGTCAACACCTCGCGCACAAGCATCAGGCCGATACCCTGACCGTGGGGCTTGTCGGTAAAGAATGGGGTGAATATCCGTGATGATTTCTCAGGGGAAATGCCACCGCCATTATCGGTGACCGTCAACACATTATCCGCCACAGTTATCCTCACCTTGCCGTTTCCGGATTGTTTGTTTCCAAGAATGCTCTCGACCGAATTCTTGACAATATTGACCAACACCTGAACAAGAAGCTCGTAATCACCCATCACCTCACGGCCAACCTCGTCAACACCCTCAAATTCCATCGCGACACCCCGGGGCACACCAAGCGACTCCAGGAAACGTCTCTCGCTGCTCACCAACGGGCCAAGAGCGAGCGGCCTCAGTTTCGGAGCGGGAATCTTCACCACCTCCGCGAACCGCGCAGTGAACGCCGACAGCTCACCGCTTCGCTGCCAGCAGGCTTTCAACACCTCCCGCAGCTCCTCGTCGGCAATTTCAGGGAGCGCCGTAGACAACACCGAGGAGAATCCCGCCATTGTGTTGTTGACCTCATGGGCCATCACGCGGATAACCTTCTCATATGCGGCACGTTCGGCGGCGGTCACCGAACCGGAAATATCCTCGGCAAGATAAAAACGATGCTCCACCCCACGGTCAATGAAACTGCGGCAAGAACAACGGATGACGGTGCCGGAGGATGTGCGGTGGTCACGCGACATACCAACCGGAAGGTCGCAAAGGTCGTCAGGCGACAGCCCCAATTCGACGGCGGCAGGATTCCTCACAACCTCATGCCCATCGAAATCAAGTATCACCACTCCGATTGGAGCGGATTCAATCAGAAGGTTCAGGAAATGTGTACGTTCCTCGTAGCGTATCCGTTGCTGTTTGAGTTTCAGCAGCATCTCATTGAATACCCCCGCAATCTTATCTACCTCGGGTTGCCCGACCTCACGGAGCGAACTGTTCCAATCCTGGGAGCGGAGCATATCAAGACCTCCCGACAAGGTATCAATCGGCCTCAACACCTTACGGTAAAAGAACCATAGCAAGCCACATCCGGCGACAGCCAACAGCTCGAAAAGGTAAAACGAGCTGACCCCCATTTCACCTCGTCCGAAGTAAAACAGCAGTCCCCACGGAAGCAGCTGCATCACAGCGAGAATCACGAACAGATAACGAAGCCTCATCGCAGACCGAATTTTTCCATTTTACGATAGAGACTCTGGCGCGTCAGGCCCAGCTCGGCTGCTGCCTTTGAGACATTCCCCTCATGCCGCCTGAGTGCTGACTCGATACGGGCGTGTTCCATCTCTTCGAGCGTCCCGCTTGACACAGAGGGTGTGGCATCATTTCCCGGGGAAGCCATCCCCATAGCCGCACAGTCAATAAAATCCTGTGCGGTCAGGAAATCCTTGCCGGAAATCAGCATTGTCCGTTCAACCTGGTTTTTCAGCTCGCGGATGTTACCCGGCCAGGGACGGCCGCTAAGCCAAGCCTCGGCATCAGCCGAAAGCTTAGGCATTTCCACACGGTGGGCCTCAGCCCCCTTCATAAGGAAATGACGGGCAAGCGCTGGGATGTCACCGCTGCGGCGGCGCAACGGCGGCAATTCAATGTTGACAAGGCTGATACGGTAAAACAGATCCTCACGGAACTCCTTCGAGGCCACCATACGGGGGAGGTCGGCGTTGGTGGCGCAGACAATCCTGACATCCACCGATTTGGTCTCACTCGACCCGAGAGGTTCGAATTTCTGTTCCTGCAAAACCCTCAGCAGCTTGACTTGCGAGCCGGAATCGAGTTCGCCAATCTCATCCAGAAAAATCGTGCCGCCGTCAGCCGCCTCGAATCGTCCCACCCGGTCAGCAACAGCATCCGTGAACGCGCCCCGCTTGTGGCCGAACATCTCGCTCTCGAAAAGGGACGACGACAAGCCCCCGAGATTCACCTTGACAAACGGTTTGCCGTTTCGGCGGCTGTTGCGGTGGAGCGCCTCGGCGATAAGTTCCTTGCCGGTGCCGCTCTCTCCGGTTATCAACACCGGGGCGTTGGTGGGAGCCACTTTGGCGACTGTCTCAAGCACCGCTTCAAGCCTTGGATCCGAACCGATGATGAAGTCGCGCACAAGCCCCGAGGCGGAGGCGGCAGGATGCTGCATCTCCAACGCGACCCCGATACGTTCAAGCAGGCGACGGTTGTCCCAAGGCTTTGTGATGAAATCAAACGCCCCGGCCCTCATCCCCTCGACGGCCAGCTCAATCGAGCCCCACGCGGTCATCAGTATCACCGGGAGCGAGGGATGGAAGAGCTTTATCTGTTTCAGGAGTGTAAGCCCCTCCTCTCCCGAGGTGAAGCGGGAGAAATTCATATCAAGAAGCACAAGCGAAGGGGTCTGCCGTCTGACCTGCTCCATCGCCTCGGCCGGCGTGGCGGCAAACCTCGTGGCATAGCCTGCCCTGCGGGTCAGCAACGCGAGAGAGGAGCGTATCGCGGCATCATCGTCAACTATCAGTATCATAATACAAAAGTAACTGTTTCATCCCTATCGGCCAACAAATTTGTCATTTTCCTGAAATCACATGGTCAAAATCAGCCTCTATCGGAAGCCCCTCCTCGAAATCCCAGAGTGTGAGACTGCGGAGCTGGTAGTAATAATACCAGTACACATACAGCTCGTTCAGATATTTCAGTTTGGCGGAGTCTTTGTTCTCCTGGGAATTGTTAAGGTCAAGGGCAGAGAGTTTCCCGATCATGAAGGTCTCGACCGAACTGTCATAACGCCTGGTCGCTATCTCGTCGGCGCGGATGGCCATCCCGAGCTGAGACTGCTGGTTGTTGAACCGCTCTACAAGCACAAAAAGATTCTGACAAAAATCAGACCTCTCCTTACGCAGGGTGCTTTCGGTGAGCATCTGGCGGCTGCGGGCGGTCTCTACCTTCCCCTTGCGTTTGCCCCAGTCAAGGAGAGGGATGGAAACACCTACCTCAATAATCTGATTGTCACGAAGATTACGGTATGTGGCACTGAGATTGTTGTCAGTGCCGGTGAAACCCACCTGGGCGAAGAGGTTTATCTGACGCATATCACCTTTCGCCTTGGCCACCTCATAATCGGCCTCAAGCTGTCGGCGACGGATATTCAATGCAAGCGGGTTGTTGGCCAGGGCGAGCTGCAGAGCATTGTCATACTCCACATTCCCGGCTCCCCCGTCAGCGGGGGGAACCGGTACCAGCTCCTCGGTCTCGGGAAGGTCAAGGAACGAACGTAACTGGAACATCGCGCTTTTGACCTCGCTCTCCCCATTCAGATATTCCGAACGTGAATTTATAAGGTTAAGCTCTATCTGCAACAGGTCGTTGCCACTGATTCGCCCCATCTCGCGCTGTACCTTCGCCGCATCATACATCTTCTCGGCATTGGCCACATTCTGCGCCGCGTTGGCGAGAGTCTCCCGGGCAGTCAGCAGCGTGAAGAAATACCGGATGGCGGTCAACGCCACCTCCTCGGTGGCCATTATATATGTGGCTTTCGCCTCACGGTAGCGCACAGGCTCGATACGACGGTCCCATTTGACATCATTCACCCCGAACAAAGGCTGATTCAACCGCAGGGCCACCGGCACAGACATATACAGGTTGCCTGTTTCCCCCGAAAGCTGCCTGATGAAATCAAGCGAAGAGGCCAGCGACAACGTGCCCCCCGTAAGCCAGATTCTCTGCTCCACATTGAGACTGCCTTCGAGTTTCAGGTTATCGTCGCGGAGAAAGGTATATGACCCGTCGGAATTCTGCCAGGAATTGTAACGTTTGTTGTATGATGGTATCGTGCCGGAAAATGTGATTTCCGGCAACAGTTTCGCCCGGTATGTGCGGTATTCCCAGTAAGCCGACCTCAGAGAGTTGGCCGCCACCTCGGCATCGACACTCCTCTCACGGGCCAGGGCAATCGTCTCTCCGAGAGTAATCCTCCTCTCGCCACACATCCCCGACGCGGTGAGCCACACTGTCAGCAACAACACCACAATCCGTGGCACTGCATCTATCCTTTTCATCGTCATAACAATCTTATTCCTTGCTTCTTATCGCATCCACAATCTGAACACGGCTCACAGCCATCGCAGGAATCAACGTCCCGACAATGACACAGACCGCTATCACTCCGTAGACAATCAATGACACAATCAGAAAATGCTCGCCGAAACTCCCGATCCAGTTGTCGACCACATTCTGTTCAAGATTCGTCTCATCTCCATTGGCCAGGCCGTTATGAAAGGCATATTGCCCATAAATCAGGAATCCAAGAAGACATCCTCCGGTCGCAAGCAACAGGTTCTCCTTCACCAGCATGGCTATCAAAGAGCCACGGGCGGCACCGAAAGCCCTGCGTATTCCCATTTCAGGGATACGTTTTCGGGTCTGCAGCCAGAATGTGCCGATTACACCGAGAATCAGATTTATCAGGAAAAATCCCGCAAGGACATATGACAGGCGCAACTGACCGATAGCACCATACAGTACGGCAGTCCGTTCTATCAGTTCATCATAAGTCCTGACCCTCCGTATGTGATAGTTTCCTGCTTTCAATTCCTTTCGCGCCCAGGAGGTGATTTCATCCTTTAGTTCCCTGATGTCCTTCCCCTCACGCACCCTGGCAATGAGATAGAAACTGGTGCTTCCACCCTCTTTGAGCCAAGCGTCATCACACGTGCGGAAAACCTGCGTGTATGACCTGGAAACCGGAACATGGCGCACATCGCCGACCACACCGACCACGGTCGAGAACACAGTGTCGCCGGTGGCCTGGTTTATTCCCTCCATCAGACGTTTCCCCATCGGATTCTCTCCGGGCCAATACAGGTCAGCAAAAGCCTTTGTGACAACAGCCTCCTGCCACATTGGCACATAACGGTCAGAAAGCTCCTCGACCGTCGGGGATCCCTCCACAGACTCTATGCCGTAGGTCTGGAAAAAGTCAGTACCCTTGAAATAGTAAAACTCGAACGACCTTTTTCTGATGGTATCGGCGGCAAGATTTCCCGTCCCCGGGCAAACCACTGTGCGTGTGCCTCCTCCAATCATCGAATTATTAAGGTTTATGGTCACAAAGCTGATATCGGGATGATTGCGCAGCTTCATCATCAGATTGCATATGTCGGCATATCTTCTTTCCGGAGTGACGGCAGTGGAATCATAGGATGGGGCTGTCTTGGGATATGAAACCACATCCACCACCAGCATATGGTCATTGTCATAGCCGGTAGGCATATTCAGGTCGGACAGACCGACAGCCACCGGGTCGATGATACTCCACGATATAATCGCAACCAACACAAGCTCGATGAAAATCCAGGCATTGGTGCGCCTGTGGTTCCAGATGTTTTTTAGAATCATCATCGTCGCGTTAATTTTGTTTATTCAATGTTTGATATTACAGGTTTGCGCAATGAAAACCATGCCGGAACCAAAGCCGAAAGTATGTTGAGAACCACACACAGCAGGAACACCACGATAAAAATTACCGGGGCATAGAGGATTTCGGGAGTGAGGTTGATGGAAACCACTTCGTTGAAATTATTACTGTCAAGGAGTGTCAACAGCTGGCCGGAGGAGAAGATGATGCAGAGCCATACGATGACAAGCCCCACGACGCCTCCGGAAATTGTCAGAACCAAGTTTTCCCACAGCACCTGTTTCAGAAGCTGAAAACGGGTGCCACCAAACGAGCGACGTATCCCTATCTCGGATGACCGCATATCCATACGGCTCGAAATCAGGCCGCTCAGGTTAAGGGCCGGAATCAGCAGCAACACCAACAGAATCAGCAGATTCTTTTTTACCACGGACTGTATGGGAACCAGTTCCCTGTAATCAGGATTGAATACCTCCACGAGGTGGGAATGAGGGAGATCAAGGAAACCCACCTCATAATCCGGATTCGAGCTGTTGAATTTACGGGCAATCTCATCAACCTCCTCTTTCAAGGCTTTGCCGTCGTCGGAGACAAAAGTCACGGAAACCCCTCCCACAAACGGACGCCATTCCTCGTCGTAATCCTCCTCAGTCGTGAGCGGCAGGATGACCTGGGCGTATGAGTCCGGCAGAAGCTGACTGCCTTCCCTGAAAACCCCGCATACGCGGTATTCCTGATAGTTGAGGCTGAATGTGCGTCCGACGACGCCGGTGTCTGCACCGAAGATATCCATCGCCAGCCGGTCGGATATCACTCCGGTCAGCACTCCTCCATCGAATTCCTCCGCAGTGAATGGTCTGCCTTCCATAAAGTCATATTCATACAGCTTGAAAAATTCCGGGTCTGTCAACTTCAAGTCGACCTCTATTTCCCGGTCATCCCCAGGCAGCTGGACATAATCATCCCATCCGGAGGTTTCCGCACTGACAATTGACGCGCTTTTCAACTTCCGCAAGTGATCCCTTACAAGAGGATAACTGGGACTGCTGACATTCTTGCGGGGGCTCCCCTTCTCTCCGTTCTCGATATACCTGAGATAATATGTCTTCATACGATTGAATTCGGGGTATATCGGCGCGACCTTGACATAGTATATGAGGGCGAACAATGTGGTGGTGGCGATGGCCAAAGCTGTCCCGCAGATATATATCGCGGAAAACAGCTTGTTGGCCAGCATCATGCGCCACGCTTGCTTGATATAAAAAAGCATTTTCATAATCTGGGTGGGAGGAGAGTCGTTCAAGAATACAGGGAAGAAGGGGTCACATCACCATATGGCCGTCGAAGAGATGGATGACACGGTCTGTATCACGGGCCTGAGACTCGTTGTGGGTCACCATTATGATGGTCTTCCCTTCGCTGTTGAGACCGTGGAGAAGCAGCATGATCTCCTGGCTCATCTTGGAGTCAAGGTTCCCGGTAGGCTCGTCGGCAAGGATTATCGACGGATTCCCGACAATCGCGCGGGCAATCGCCACTCGCTGCGCCTGGCCGCCTGACAGCTGTGCCGGGAAATGGGTGGTGCGGTGTGAAAGCCCTACCTTTTCAAGGGCCTCGCGGGCGAGTTTGCGCCGGTCTCCGGCACCTTTGCGGTAGGTCAGCGGCACCATCACGTTGTCAATCACGTTGAGGGTCGGAATCAGATGGAAGCTCTGGAAGACGAAACCGAGGTTCTCATTGCGGAAACGGGCCATCTCCTTGTCGCGCAGTCCCGCGAGCTGTTTGCCGAAGAGTTTTATCTCCCCTCCCGAGGGGCGGTCGAGCAGCCCGATGATGTTGAGCAGGGTTGACTTGCCGCATCCTGAAGGCCCCATTATCGAGAGGAATTCCCCTTTGCCGACCTCGAGGTTGATTCCTTCGAGAGCCTGCGTCTCGATGGTTTTGGTGGTGTAGACTTTGCTGATGTCTGAAAGCTTTATGATTGTTTCCATAATTATGAAGGTTTTGCGTTTTTGATTGTTTTCTACTTAGATGAAATCACTCTTTGCTGCGGAGGGAGTCAACGATTTCCACTTTGCTGACACTCATGGCGGGAATCAATGTCCCGACAATCACACAGAGTATTATCAGCAGGTAGACGATGATTGACACAACCGCGAAATGCTGGCCGAAATGGGATATCCAGTTGTCTATGACATTGATCGCGCCGTTGTTGACATATCCTTCCTCAAGACCGTTGCGCAGGGCATACTGCCAGTATATGAGGAAGCCGCAGATACAGGCGACCGTGGCCAACAGGAAGTTCTCCCCCACCATCATCCCTATGATACCGCGCCGGGGAGACCCGAACGCACGGCGTATTCCCATCTCAGTGACACGCTTGCGGGTCTGGAGCCAGAAGGTGCCGACGATGCCGAGTATCAGGTTGACGAGGAAAAATCCGGCAAGTATGTAGCGGAGACTGAGTTGATTGGGGATTCCAAGCGACTTGTCGGTGTCGTCGAGGAAATCATTGTAGGTGTCAATCGTGCGGAGGTAGAAATTGCCTGTGACAAGTTCCCGGCTTCCCCATTGGAAAAGCTCTTCGGCCTGTGCCTTGACATTATCAGGATTTTTCAGCCTTATGACAGCCTTGAACGTGCGCTGAGGCTCGTCGTCAAAAATGCCGTCGCCGCTGTAAAACATGGCGCAATATGAGCGGTAAGGACGCTGGTGACGGATTCCCTCTATCACACCTATCACTGTCATATACTTCTCCTCTCCATCCTGCCCGGAGTTGCGTACGAATTTCTTGCCGACGGCGTTTTCACCGGGCCAGTACAGTTCACCAAGCTCGCGGGTGATGATTACCTTATCAGGCCCCTTGGCCTCCATTTCAGACAGCTCCTCGGGAGAGGGTGAGCCTTCGGCTGATTTGATTCCGAAAGTCTGGAAGAAGTCTGTACCACGATGGTAATAAAAGACATTCGTCATCTTGACCACTGTGTCTACCGCCTGATTGCCACTTCTCGGACAATCGAGGGAAACCGAGATATTTCCCGGCACCCCGAAACCTTTGTCGATTGTGACAGATTCCACCAGAGGATGGTTGCGGAGCTTCATCAGGACGGTCTCGACATCAGCGGAGTTCACCGCAAGGGTGTCGCGTGAATCGTCATACCCCGGCGCTTCAGGGTCGAGATGGGCTATACCGGCTATCAGCAGCCGGTCGTTATCATATCCGGTGGGAAGCATCGAGTCTGACACGGCAACCGCCACCGGGTCGGCGATTATCCAGGTCACGATAGAGATTATGACCAGTTCGATGAATATCCAGACGTTGGCACGTCTGTTGTTCCATAGGTTCTTTATTCTTGACATTGCGGGATGTGATTATTTGAGACAGTTGGTGATCTGTTTGCGGATTGAGAACCACGCGGGGATGAGGGCTGAAAGAAGGTTGAGAACAACACACAGCAGGAAGACCGTCGCGAACACCGCCGGGGCGAAAAGTATGCCGGAGGTGAGAGCCGAGGATGTGGCCACAGAATCGACCTCCTCATTCATTATGGTCAGGAGCGAACCGGAGGTGGCCCAGAGACTGAACCACACGATCAGCAGGCCGACAACTCCACCCGCGAGGGTGAGAAACAGGTTTTCCCACAACACCTGGCCGAGGAGCCTCGGTTTGGTAGCCCCGAAGGAGCGTCTTACCCCAAGCTCTGAGGAACGCATCTCCATACGGCTTGAGATAAGACCGCTGAGGTTCAGGGCCGGAACCACCAGGAGGACAAGCAACACAAGCAGGTTCTGGCGCAGAATGTTTCTCCAGGTCTCGTCATCATCCACCCGGTCGGGATTTATCGCCGTGGCCATATGTGATTTAGGGAAATCGAAGAAGTCGACCTCCTCATCGGTCTGCGAGCTGTTGAATTTACGGGCGATTTCATTTATCTCCTCCCTCAGGGCGTCTCCGTCAGAGGAGGTCATAGTCACCACCATCGAACCGATGAATGTGGCGCGGTCTTTGTCATAGTTACGGTCTGTGGTGTAAGGCATGATGACTTCGGCGTATGAATCGGAGAGCAGCGAGCTTCCTGATTCGATGACACCCACGATGCGGAAATCGCGGAAATTGATTTTCAGGGTCTTCCCCACGACTCCGGTCTCGCTTCCGAACATCCTGAGGGCGGTCTCTCCAGTGATAACGGCCACTGGTGTCCCGGCCGACAGGTCATCTTCGGTGAATGGGCCTCCTTCGATGAAACGGTAGGGGTAAATCTCGAAGTACGCCGGATCGGTCTTGCGGGTGGAAATCTTGATGTCCTGGAGAGTCTCGGGGTGCTGGGCGTAATTCTCCGGCATCCATTCGTCGTAAGTGGCAGACACATGTTCGGCGTTCTTGAGTTTATAGAGGTGGTCCCTGACAAGATTGTAGCCCAGACGGCTCTGCATCATCTGCCCGGTACTGTGGATTGAGTTCTGCACACTGCGGAAATAATATGTCTCCATACGGTTAGTCTCGGGGTATATCGGGGCGATCTTGACATAATAGATGACAGCGAAGAGGGTGGTCGTGGCTATGGCCAGGGCTGTCCCGCTTATGTATATCGCCGAGAAAAGCTTGTTGGCGAGCATCTGCCGCCAGGCTTGTCTGAAATAGGTCGTGATTGACATTTCTATGATTTTTGATTGGTTTTCGGTTATTTTCGAAGATTGACCCTACGGGCGTTGCCGAAGATGGCGGTGGAGGATGCGACAATCTCATCTCCGGGAAGGATGCCGCTCACGACCTCTATGTAGTCGTAGCCCGCGCTGCCGAGTTTCACACTGCGGCGTTCGAGGTAGGAGGCTCCTTTCGGCCTGACATACAGGGTGTAATTGTTAGGACCGGTGTAAAACGGCAGGTTGGGAATCCTGACTACCCCCTCTTTCACTCCGTTGGAAATCTTTATGTCGGTCTTGATTCCGGGGCGTAACGACGAGAGGCTGTCATTGTCGAGCGTCACTTTCACCTCAATCATTCCGTTGACGGCTGTCGGGGCGACTGAGCTGACAAATCCCTCGGTATGGTTGCGCCCGAAAACTATGTGGGCGCGGCTTCCGGCCCTTACCTCCTGGGCACTGCTTTCGGTGATGGTAGCGTCCACCCGGTAATGACCCAGGTCGGCGATGACCGCCACCTGCTGTCCTTGGCTGACAGTGGTGCCGAGGCGGTCAGATATGGAGGTGACCGTGGCCCGGCGCGGCGAACGTATCTCGGCATCTGCCAGTATGCGGCTTGTCTGGGCAAGGTTGTTCTCTTTTATGGAAATCTCCAGCAGTTTGGCGTCATCCTCGGCCTGGAGCATCCGCTGTTCGTTGGCGAGCTGTTCGCGCAGCTGTTCAAGCTCGAGACGCTGGGTGCGCAGGGCGAACTCAGCCTCACGGACGCGGTCGGTGGTGCCGCTGCCGATGCTGTCAAGATGACGCTCGTTGGCCACCTCCACCTCCTGACGGCGCAGTTTCATCTCCGCCACCTTGATTTGCATTCTGAGGTCAGACAGGCGCGTGCGGTGGGAGGCCTGGAGGCGTTGGTGATCGAGACGCATCATGGCGAGTTCGTCTCGTTCGGAGGCTTCGCGGGTCGAGGCCTCCCCGAGGTCGAGTTTCAACAGGGGGGTGCCCTCCTCCACGATGTCGCCGCTATGATGGTAGACCTCAAGGATACGCGAGTTGACCGGCGACACTATCACCTCCTCGAAGGCGGCCACTATTGTGCCATTGCCGTTTACCGCCGCGTCGATGTCACCACGGTCGGCGGCTGAAAGCTTGATATCGGCGATGTTGACGCTCTCTTCGGTCAGCGAGCCTATCGCTATCACCGCTCCCGCCGCCAACGCCGCGATCGCTCCTCCAAGGAGAAACCGCCGGCGTTGGCGCTGCTTCAGCTTCTGTTTTGGAATCTCTCTGTCCATTGTTCCTAATCTTTAGTGTAAGCGGGATTGAATTCGAATATTATTTAAGACCTGAAAATTTTGTGACCCGGACAATGCCAAGTCGCCATAATATGGGTCAAAGACCGTGCCAAAATATTTATATCATTATATATCAATAAATTAGCCATCAACACGCCTGTACGAAATCGGACACCTGACGATTTTTCCGTACATTTCGATTGTCCGCGTCCAGACTGAGGGGACAAAAATTTGCATATTCCGCTGATAATTCGTAACTTTGCAGTCCGATTGCTATCCAAATCTCGTTTTGGCCATAGTTGCAGCCTTCCTTTGGCCGGGAAGACTGCGGCGACAGGTCACGTTAATCATTTATTAATCAAACATTAAGAAGTGGATACTTTAAGTTACAAAACCCTTACCCCCAATGCCGAGAGCATCCAGAAGGAATGGATCATCGTCGACGCTACCGATCAGGTACTCGGTCGACTCTGCTCTAAGGTGGCTAAGATCCTCCGCGGCAAAAACAAGCCCAGCTACTCCCCCAACGTAGCCTGCGGCGACAATGTGATCATCATCAACGCCGACAAAGTCATCATGACCGGCAACAAGATGACCGACAAAATCTACCTCCGCTACACCGGCTATCCCGGCGGACAGCGTATGGAAACCCCCGAGGTACTGATGAAGAAATCCTTCAACAAGCACCTCAAACCGGGTATGCACCCCCTCTACCTCCGCGTAATGAAGGGCATGCTTCCCAAAAACCGTCTCGGACGTCAGCTCATCAAGAACCTCCACGTCTACAACGGTCCCAACCATCCCCACGAGGCCCAGAACCCCAAGGTGATCGACATCAACACTATCAAGTAACATTTGCCAACCTAAACAAAACCCGAAACCTCTATGGAATCAGTTAATGCAGTAGGCCGCCGTAAAGCCGCCATCGCCCGCGTTATTGTCAAGGAAGGCAACGGCGCCATCACCATCAATTGCAACCACGACCGTCGCACCCTCGACAAGTACTTCCCCTCCTCCATCCTCCAGTACATCGTGCTTCAGCCCCTGAAGACCCTTGACTGCGTTGAGAAGTATGACATCGCCGTCAACATCGACGGCGGCGGTTACAAAGGCCAGGCCGAGGCTCTCCGTCTCGCCATCGCCCGCGCCCTCGTGAAAATCAATCCCGAGGACAAGCCCGCTCTCCGTGCTGAAGGCTTCATGACCCGCGACCCGCGCGTCGTTGAACGTAAGAAGCCCGGTCAGCCCAAGGCCCGCAAGCGCTTCCAGTTCTCCAAGCGTTAATACATCCTCATTATCTTTCTCTCCTCCTCCCCCTCCAAGTTTAGCATCTAAATCCCGTGGATGGACCAGACGTTCCCTACCTCGGGGTTGTAATCCAAAAGAACGTAAACACTACTTTACAAAAAAATGGCTACACCCAATTTTGACCAGCTCCTTGAAGCAGGTTGCCACTTCGGCCACCTCAAACGCAAATGGAACCCCGCGATGGCTCCCTACATCTTCATGGAGCGCAATGGTATCCACATTCTTGACCTCTACAAGACCGCCGCGAAGCTCGACGAGGCTGCCGCAGCGCTCAAATCGATAGCAAAACAGGGCAAGAAGGTTCTCTTCGTTGCCACCAAGAAACAGGCCAAACAAGTTACCGCTGACAAAGCCCAGAGCATCGGCATGCCCTATGTGATTGAGCGCTGGCCCGGCGGTATGCTCACCAACTTCCCCACCATCCGCAAGGCCGTCAAGAAAATGGCCAACATCGACAAGATGACCAAGGATGGCACATTCGACAACCTCTCAAAGCGCGAGAAACTCCAGATTTCCCGTCAGCGCGCCAAGCTTGAGAAGACCCTCGGCTCTATCGCCGACCTCAACCGTCTTCCCTCTGCCCTGTTCGTTGTTGACGTGCTGAAAGAGCGCATCGCCGTTGCTGAGGCAAACCGTCTCGGTATCCCCGTGTTCGCCATGGTCGACACCAACTCCAACCCCAACGACGTTGACTTCGTGATTCCCGCCAACGACGACGCATCCAAGTCAATCGAGCTCATCCTCGACACCGTTTGCGCCGCTATGGCCGAAGGTCTCGAAGAACGCAAGGCTGAGAAGGTAGACACCCAGGCTGCCGGTGAGGGCGAGGCTCCCCGCCGCGAGCGCCGTCGTGCCGTTCGCCGCAATGAAGGTGAGGCTGAAGCTCCCGCCGCTGAGGCCGAGACCGCTGAGGCTCCCGCCGAAGAGGCTGCCGAATAATCCGGAACAGACCCCTTAAAACGGACTCAACGGGGGTAATTTGCCTCCGTTGAGTTCTTCATTAAAAAGTAAATTCAATAACAAGCTAAAAACACTCCAAGATATGGCAGTAACAATGGCAGAAATCACCAAGCTGCGCCACCTCACATCGGCCGGCCTGATGGACTGCAAGAAAGCTCTCGCCGAAACCGACGGCGACATCGAAGCAGCTGTTGAGATCCTCCGCAAGAAGGGTCAGGCTGTCGCAGCCAAGCGCGAAGACCGCGTGGCCGCAGAAGGTTGCGTCCTCGCCAAGAGCGAAGGCAACTTCGCCGCTATCGTAGCCCTCCAGTGCGAGACAGACTTCGTGGCAAAGAACGCCGGTTTCGTGGAACTCACCCAGAAGCTCCTCGACCTGGCTGTCGCAAACAAGTGCAAGAGCCTCGACGAACTCAAGGCTGTGTCCGTTGACGGCCGCACCGTAGCCGACCTCGTTGTTGAGGAAGGCGGCAAGACCGGTGAGAAGACCGAACTCGGCGCATACGAATACATCGAAGCTCCCTCCACCACCTCTTACAACCATCTTGGCAACAAGCTCGCCACCATCGTAGGTTTCAACCTCGAAGGTGTCGACTACCAGGTAGGCCGCGACGTGGCAATGCAGGTAGCCTCCATGAACCCCGTGGCTGTAGACCGCCAGAGCGTACCCCAGGCAACTGTGGAAGCTGAATACAACGTGGCAGTCGAGAAGACCAAGGAAGAGCAGGTCAAGAAGGCAGTTGAAGCCGCCCTCAAGAAGAACGGCATCAACCCCAACCTCGTTGACTCCGAAGACCACATCAACTCCAACATCGCCAAGGGCTGGCTCACCGAAGAAGAAGCTGCCAAGGCTCGCGTAATCGCCAAGGAAACCGCCGAAGCCAAAGCCGCTAACCTTCCCGAGCAGATGATCAAGAACATCGCCGAAGGCCGCGTAAACAAGTTCTACAAGGAAAACTGCCTTATGGAGCAGGAGTTCATCAAAGACGGCTCCCTCACCATCGGCAAATATCTCGAGCAGGCTCAGAACGGCCTCCTCGTCGCCTCCTTCAAGCGCGTCAACCTCAACGAGGACTAATCCTCGCCCAACATAATGAAGCTATCAAGCCGGCCGCTAAATGCGGTCGGCTTTTTACTTATCCAAACATATCTTTCGGTAATTTTTGAAAGATAAAGAGTAATTTGGGAAACAATGAATGACGGATAATGTTGTAACTTAGTCACGATAAAAATACTGGTGTATATGAAAATCAAACTCAACAATGGTGTGGAGATGCCCCAGATAGGGTATGGAGTCTACCAGGTGTCTCCCGATGAATGCGAACGCTGCGTGAGCGATGCCCTGAAAGTCGGGTACAGAATGATTGACACTGCCCAGGCATACAATAACGAGGAAGGAGTTGGCGCAGCGATAGCCAAATGCGGAATCCCCCGTAATGAACTGTTTATAGTATCAAAGATATGGATTTCCAATTATGGCTACGACAAAGCCCGGAAATCAATTGACGAGAGTCTCAGGAAACTCGGTACTGACCATATCGACCTTATGCTCCTCCATCAACCCTATTGCGACAGATACGGAGCATATCGCGCCCTTGAAGATGCCTACAAAGAGGGTAAACTGCGAGCCATCGGAGTCAGCAACTTCTATCCCGACCACTTCATTGACCTTGCCGAGAATGTCGAGATTATTCCGGCTGTGAACCAAATTGAGACCCACGTCTTCAACCAGCAGACCATTGCCCGCAAATACATGGAAGAATTCGGCACACGAGTAATGTCCTGGGGCCCGCTTGCCGAAGGTCGCAACAACCTCTTCACCAATCCTGTCCTCGAAAAAATCGGCCAAAAATATGGCAAAACTGTCGCACAGGTAGCACTCCGCTGGCTGACGCAACTCGGCATAATCATAATACCGAAATCAGTCCATATCGAGCGCATGGAGCAAAATCTTGACATCCTCGACTTCACCCTTTCGGAAAGCGACATGGCAGAAATAGCCCTCCTCGATACCGGGAAAAGCCTCTTCTTCGACCACCACGATCCAGAAACCGTCAAAATGTTTATGGGCTGGCGCTAACCCTAATTCTATATAATAATACGAAAGCCATCCCAGTTGGTTTTGCAAACCGAAGGGGATGGCTTTTATTTTGCCCACCAATCTCAATTTCTCCTCTCCCCCTCAATCCTCCCATCTCTCCAATCGCCAGATTCGTCTGTAACTCGCAATCGTGGGTGGTGGGAGGATTGGGAGTTATGGAAATAATGGGAAGATTGGGAGAATTGGGAAGATTGGGAGAGGAATGGGGGGATGAG